>Ga0209613_1000027_pt1 | contig 217562 bp, 182 predicted proteins | sample BioC13SIPDNA_2_FD_185747 | JGI IMG/M metagenome (GOLD analysis project Ga0209613, IMG submission 185747) | Anaerobic biogas reactor microbial communites from Washington, USA - Biogas_R2_A C13 SIP DNA (SPAdes) (version 2) | ecosystem: Engineered > Bioreactor > Anaerobic > Unclassified | place...
TGAGTGGTTCACCGACTTCGTCGCCAAGACGGAGGCCCAACTCATCCATCGGCTCGACCAGGCTCTTCTGTGGGCCATGGACCGCACCCAGGGCAACCAAACCACCTGCAAACCCAAAACCAAACTATGACACACACAGGAAGAAACTTGAGAGAAGCGCTCTAGGAGTGCGCGACTGGAGCCGATGAGCCTCAGTCAGAGGCAGTAGGACTGCGGCGTGACGGTACCAAGCCACGGAGCGAGCAGGCCACGGATGGGCATGGCCTGCTCGCTCCGTCGTTACGGCGCATCACGCTCTTCAGCGCGGATGGTATCCAGCACCCATTCGAAGGCGCTCGTGAACTGCTGGAACCCCTTATCCTCGGCAAGCAGACCTAACGGAAAGCTAGGCCTGCGTTCGAGCGCGTCGTCGGGTATCGCTACCCCGTTGATCCGGTTGAGCCGGGCCTGCAGCTCGCGGCGGGTTCTCTCATCGGCTAGCGGCCGCTCCCTCATGTGCTGGAACTGCAGTTCCACCCGACCGTATGTCCAAACCGCGAAGAGGATATGTGTCGCGCCGTTGTGATCGCAGATAGCTACCAGAGATCCATCTCTCTGCCCCTCGCCCCACCATATGCGGAGCCGCCTCGTTTCTGCCCACTCAAGCAGCTTGGCGGCAACCGTCGCGCACTCATCGCCATTCCGCCGAGTCAGTTCTGCTATGAGACGGACGCGGTCCCACTTCTGCCTCGTTCGTGGGCGTAGCTCTCGCGCAGTCTGGCCGAGGACCCTGGGGAACAGCGCCTTCAACCCCTGGCCAACGAACTGGCGGATCTCGACGGCGAGCACTTCGGTCGGCTCCATGTGTTCGTTGAGGAACTCGATCACTCGCAGCAGCTCAGGCGGGATAGCATCCGCCACGAACACCAACCGCACCCGCCCGGCGCGTAGGTTCGTCACGAATCGGTCCCAGAACGTGCCTGCCTGTTCCTCATCTCCCAGGAAGCGGACCAGTGTCTCTGCGGAGTCCTCACCTCGCCTGCGGCACCCTTCCTCGAACGCACCGATGACCTCCGCCACGGACCAGTAGGCGGTCGCGTTGGCGGCGTAGTCCAGCATCTGCCCCACGACCTCACGCCTCAGCCGCGCGTCCGTCGCCCGCTTCACCTCAACCAAGGTCGGCACGGCGTCCTGGTCAACGAAGAGGTGGTCGAGCGACCATCGGGCAGGCCCATCCGTATCGCCGGGCACCGACTTCTCACGAGCTACAAGCAGCCAGCGACGGGGAGCCTCGGGGTACATCTGGTCTCCGGCAAGCAGGTCGGGGTAGTTGGCCAACAGTCCCTGCAGCATGTCCTCCGAGTCATACGCCGCCTGCGACATCTCCGTCAGCGTGCCGTCGCCGTCCACGATATACGCCCCTCCGGGCATCGCCTTCACCATCCGTCCTCGGTCGATCGGGAGCCCACACTCAGGAGCCGCGCCACCCACGCTCCGTTAGAGCGTTAGCTGTGCTATCGACTTGTGCTCTTCCTACTCCCCGCCGCCGACAACCAGATTCGTTGGCCGGCCGCGCAAGGTATCGAAGAGATCGACCTTCATGGCCTCCTGGTCTATCTCCCAGATGACCCGGGTAGCCTTCGGGTCGTCGCTCGGTGTCCACTGGTAGTTAGCATCCTGGCCCCCCAGAGCGACGCCGGTGACCTCCAGTACCCATTCCCTCCCTAGGTGCATCGCGATCACAGCGGCGAGGCAGCAGGGATCGAAGAGCGACTTGCTGTGCCGAGGCACGATCCGCTCCAGATAGTCGCCCAGTGGGTTGTCAGGGTAAAGGTGCGCCTCGCGCGTAACGTCGATCATCAGGCGGCCGCTCACGTGGGCGGGCATGATCCAGAACTCAATGCCGCTCTGAGCCATGACGTAGCCAGACCACGGATCGTTGTTCGCGTTGAACTCCCCAATGGCGCCCGTGTCGTTGCCGGCAAGCCACATGATCCTGAGGCGTCCCTCTAGGTCGAGCCCTTCCCGGCGCGCCATGAGAAGCGCCGACGCCACGTTGGTGCCCGGGCCGACAGGCAACACCCATACCGGATGCGCTGGGTCCGCGCCACGGGCCGCGGCCAGGATAGCGCGACTCGCGTCGGTCACGATGGGCTCCGTGTCCTCCCAACGACCACTGGCGGGCACGACCAGTCGCTCGTCAGCGCCACGGAAGACGAGCGGAACGCGGTCTGACGGTAGGCCGCTCCGTCGGCACAGGTCGATGACGTTGAGGATCTCCTCGTAGTTCAGCTCCTCCTGGCCACCTCCGTGGTGGACGCTGTTCACTCCGAGCACATCCAGCTCGCTGAAGAGAGCGTAGGCGAGGTAGTGCTGGTCGTCCTGTTCGTTCTTCTGGTCCGTGTCGAGCAGCACCTGAGGTAGGGACACGGTCTGCGGCTCATGGACGCGGATGAGCATCTCAGACCCCTGCGACGGGTCCATGCCGTCGGCGGAAACCAGCACGTGATAGACCCCGGGCCGTGCGAAGACGAAGGTCTTCCGGGCCCCCCCCTGCTCCGCGACGTCGCCCACACGCCAAACATACCTCGCAGCCGAGCCAAGCATCTCCTCCACCTCGAGGGTTACCGGCTCACCGACCATGACCGGTCCATGCAACGGTTTCAGCGCGATCTCCATCGGCTCTCCGACCTCCAGATCGTAGCGAGCGGAAGCAGTGTCGCCTCCGCCCCGGCAAGTGAGTCGCACCTCGTAGGCGCCCGGTTTGGCGTACGTATGCTCGACTACGGGGCCCTCGGCGGTGCTCCCGTCACCAAAATCCCAGACGAACCGTTCGGGAGCGCCCGCGAGCACCTCGACACCCAAGCTCACGGGCCGAGTCGCGCGCGCCATGCGAGAAGGGGGACGGATGGCGACCTCGATCGATGGCAGGCGGGCCACCACCCACGATACCCCCGCCTCCCCCCGAAGGTGGATGCTACTCAGCGAGGTCTCTGAGTCGGGGCTGAACAGGCGGACGCGGAAGCCATCGAGCCATACGGAAGCGGCCCCTCGGCCGCCCCACTCGAACTGTCCCGAGTCATACCACCCGCCGGCGCCACGCCCCAACTCCTGCCACCGGCCGTCCATGCGGGCTTCTATGACCCACGCCGTCCGTGGTTGCGGCTGATTGGGGTACGCGCCGGAGAGGCAGACCCAGTTGACCTCGACAGGATCGTCCCACTCGGCCATCCACCAAGCGGGCGTCGCCTCGGCCACAACCCCGAGATCCGCTCCGAAGGCCACCCCGTACTCGTGCCACTGGCTGTCGCGGACAAAGCTATCCTTCACGGGATCCCAGACCATATCCCGCGACTCACCGCGGACCTCATCGGTATACGCGTGCAGGTTGCTGGTGATCTCCGCCGAGGCGAGCAGATTGGGGGCCTGCCCATAGGCCATCGCGCCCAGGGGTACCAGCAGATAGAGCATGGCTATCATGGGAATCTCACTCCCTTGCTACCGTTCGTGCCGAGCCGGCCTCACAACTGAGCAGTACTGTCGCGATCTTGAACGGTCCCAGATCCAGTTGCACGCTCGCTCCATCCTCGCCGATGGGGAGTTCCCTCTGAGGCTCTCCGAGGAGGTTAGCCAGTGACGCGGCCTTGATGGGCGCCGCCACACGCAGGATCACTTCGCGAGCGAGGCTACCCTCCGACTCGTAGAGGCGGATGAGCAGGCCATTGCCGTGCCACTGCACCGCTGAGATGACGACGCCCGGATGGGACACGGCGATGAAACTGTGCCGCGGCGGGAGCGCGCCCCCAGTCGGAGCGCCCTTGATAGCGATGAGCGGCCGGTTGAACTCCATGCCCCGCCTCACCAACTGAGCGTCGCGCCATGTCCCTTGGTGCGGGACCAGAGCATAGTCGAACCCGTGGCGGACACCTAACTCGTATCCGTCTGACGTCTTCTTGTCCGGCGTGTAGCCGCCGACCTCCCCGTATCCCTCATCCAGCGCCGTGCACTTGAGGAGCGACAGCATAGCCACTCGATCCTCCACGTTGTTGCCCGGAAGGCCTCGGTTGAGTAGCGCCAAGCCATTGCGTCCGTCGGAGCAGTCCATCCAGTGCTGCGCTGGGAACTCCCCCTGAGGCCGATCGAAGGCGCCGAAGGGGATCTCGTGGGTAATGGCGGACACGTCCCCCAGCGTAGTCGGGAAAGCGACGCGATAGCGAACCCGCTTCTCGCCGTTTACTAGCTCGGTATGGAAGTCAACGCGGTCCAGGCCGGGATACAGCCGTATGCGCATCGAGAGGTAGCCGCTGCCGAAGGCGAAGCTGATGTTGTGCTCAACGCGCGCGCGGCCCAGTATGACGCGCCCGTCACCTCCATAGAGATGGCTGAAGTCCGCCCGCTCCTCGCCTGGTGTGGGAAGCGGGTGCCTGCGGTTCGTCGGCAGGAACGCATCGCCCTTGCAGTGGGCGTTGTACTCCCAGAAGTTCCCAAAGTCGCGCTCCCGCGCAATCGTGCCCGCGTACGGCCGCTGAGGGTCCACGACCTCCCACTGGGTGGGCTTGTGGATGAGGCTGCGGATGGCCCCCGTCCACGAATCGATCTCTACCTGAAGGTGCTCGTTCTCGATGACGTTCGTGTGAATGTCGGCGTGCCCCAGGGGCGGCTGGTTCGTCGCCAACGTCGATGCCGGCGCCTCACCAGACGCAGGCAGCACCCGGTAGACCTCGTAGCCGAGTGACGGCACGTCTTGGGCGATGAAGAGGAGCTTCGCCCGCTTGATGCCTCCAGTGGGATGATGCTCGACAGAGAGAAGATCGCAAGGGGCCACGCGACCGCGAGAGTCGCGCACCTCGACGGCATGGATGCAGTCCTCGGCGAACCCCACCGAGCACTCCACGACGTCGGCGCGCTCCCAACTCAGGGGGTTCAGGACGATGATCGGCACGCCTGGACCCGAGGTGTCGATGCTCGCCGCCAACCGATCGACGGCCTCCTCGTAGGCGGCCGTCCCGCGGGCCTCGGCTACGGCGTAACGCTCCGTCACGTGCTCGTAGACGGCGTCGACCTGGCAGCCGCAGATGACGTCGTGGAACTGGTTGAAGAGCACCCCGCGCCAGGCGTCCTCTATGCCGTTCGGGGGCGACGCGGTGTCAGCCAGAGCCCCCAGGGCGCTCACGATCTCGGTGTTCAGCAGCAGACCCTCGAGCCGCCGGTTTGTTTGCTTGTTGCGGATCCGCGCGCTATAGGTGCCCTGAAAGACAGGGTTCAACTCACCATCGACCACTGGGAACTCGGCCGCGTCGCGTATGGCATCGAAGTACTCCCTGGGCGTGGAGAAGCGAAGTTGGAGGTCGTCGCACGCGCTGTTGTGGGCCGCGATGAGCGCTGCCACATGGGGTTCGACGTGGCTGAGGTCCGCGCCACTGATGGCCAGAAGGTGCGGGGTCAGAGCGTAGGGTTGAAGTATCGCGCAGCGCTGGCGGAGGAAGGCTTCGAACTGAGGCAGCGTGCCAGGCGCGCCATAGAGCAGCGCGTAGCTACCGCGCATCCAGTGGCAGAACAGCTCGGTGCCATCGAGACCGCGCCAGTAGTACTCCGTGGGCCCGTCGGCGGAGCCCAGTCGCTGGAAGATGTTCACATCGAAGCCGCAGCCACGCATAAGCTGTGGGATCTGAGCGTGCTGGCCGAAGGTATCGAGCAGCCAGCCGGTCGGGATCTCGACTCCTAGCTCACGCCTGCACCAGGACTTCCCCTCGGTCACCTGCCGGATGAAGGATTCACCGCACGGGATGTTCACATCGGGCATCACGTGCATTCCGCAGGTGATCTCCAGTCGGCCCTCGTCGATGAACCGCTGCATCCGGCCCCGTTCCTCGGGGTACGCGCGCAGGAAGGGACCGACGTAGCATGTCTGGTCGAGAGCGAAGCGGTAGTCGGGGTTCGTCTCTAACTCGCGCAGTGCGCCGAGGAGGATCGAGTAACCAAGGTCCAGGGTCTGTGACTCGGTCAGGAAAACCTCTGCATCGTAATGCGTGTGGGGGACGAAATGGACGATCTGCTTCATCGGGGTTTCCTGCCGTCCACGAGTACTGGAGCGACGTGGACTTCGCCGGTCCTCTGTCGTGCCCCTTGCCGCGAGGTGCCCTGAGGCAAGGCGCGAATCTGGGCTGCTGAGCTTACACACTGTGGAGAGAGGGGAAACGCGTGGCCCCGTCGATCAGTCCCGAGGACCGCTCCTACCTGCGCGAGTTGGCAGCGAGGCAGGCCGCCTACGCCCAACTGCCCATCATGGCTGACCGTGAGCGGCAGTGGCGCGCGGTGAACTCAGGTCGCGGCGATGCCCGTCCGCCGGTGATCATCGAGTCCTGGACCTTCGATCGGGACTTCATGCCGGCAGGAACGCTTCGGTGCGAGACCGATCCGGCCCGGGGGATCGAGCACCAGCTACTCCGGAGCATACGGCAATATGAGCTGATCGACGATGACCGCGTCGTGCCGGACCACTATCGGGTGGGATGGCACCTCTGGGTGGACCCATACGGTGGGCTGCAGATCGGTCACCAGTCCGTCAAAGACTCGCAGGGCTATGCCACGGGCTACCGGTGGGACCACCCCATCAAGGACCTGCGCTCCGATCTGCGGCTCCTGGGTCCCTCGGTGTGCTCTGTGGACCGAGACGGGACGCTGGCGCACCGGCAGCTCGTCGAGGACCTCATCGGCGACATCTTGCCCGTGCGACTCGTGAGCGGCATGCCCGGCAACAGGATGCTCACCCAATCCGTAGTCATTCTCATGGGCATGGAGGCTTTTTTCATGGCCATGTACGACGCGCCGGACGAACTGCATCAGCTCATGGGTTACCTCCGTGACAATGCCCTCCGCACGATGCGTTGGGCCGAGGCCGAGGGGTTGCTCATAGCCAACAACGGCAATGACGAGAGCTTCGGATCCAGCTTCAACTTTACCGAAGAGATCCCCCGACCGGGCCGACCACCGGGACAGCTGGAATGCCGTGACATGTGGGGCGACGCGAACAGCCAGGAGACCGTCGGCGTGTCGCCCGACCTCTTCCATGAGTTCTGCGCCCCCTACTACCGGGACGTCTGCGAGCCCCTGGGCCTGATCTACTACGGCTGCTGCGAGCCAGTTCACCCATTCTGGGAGGACCTCCGCAACCTACCGAACCTGCGCAAGGTCTCCATCTCCAAGTGGTGCGACGAGGCCCTCATGGGGGAGGCGCTTCGTGGAACGGGCATCGTCTACTCGCGGAAGCCCGACCCGAACTTCCTGAGTGTGGACCGCACTCTCAACGAATCCGCTTGGGCGGAGCACATCCGCGCCACCCTCCGAGCTACAGAGGGGGTGCCCCTGGAGATCATCGTGCGGGATGTGTACACAGTCCACGGGGACGTGGGCAACGCCCGACGGGCTGTGGAGGTGGCCCACCGCGTGCTCGACGATGAAGGACGCTGAGGCCGCGGCTACTCGAGGAGTTCGAACTCGCCCGCCAGTAGAGCCCTCTTGGCGTCCATGTAGTAGCGAAAGCTGTCCCACGTGACATCGGGCGGCACGGTGTGGTCGATGGTGGGGATGAAGCCGCCCTCCTCGATGAGAGGGATGAACTCCCGCAGGTGAGCGCGAATGGCTTCGGGTCCGCGCGGGAGCACCCGCTTGTCGACGCCGCCCCAGAGCCGTAGCTGGCGGCCGAACCGCAGCCGCCACTCCTGGGGGCTGACGTTGGACGCTCGCTCGATGGGCCAGACGATGTCGACGCCGGCGTCCAGGAAGTGCGGGATCAGCAGTGTGGGGTCGCCATCGGTGTCGATGGCGAAGTAGCGCACGTCGAGTCCTTTGAACGTCTCGACCATGCGGCGCAGGTGGGGCAGGATGAACTCGGCGTAGGTCCTGGGGCTGAGGAGCGGCCCGGCCTTCATCGAGAGGTCCTCGTTCAGGGTGAAGTACTCGACGTCGATGCGCTCCAGCACGGGTACGCTCGTCTCGATGATGAGGTCCGCGTAGGTCTCCATCATCTCGTGCATGAGGGCAGGCTCGTCATACCAAGCGAAGGAGAGCGCTTCGGTGCCCATCAACTCCCGCGCCCGCCAGTAGAATCCATTGGCGGCGCAGTTCGTCCCGAGGACCAGCGGGATATTGCGCCGGCGCCAGGCCTCTATGCGCTCGTCAAGGTCCGCGGGATAGCGTTCCGGCACGGCCGGAGTGAGGCGGCGCCGCACGTCGGGGAAGTCCTCGGGCCCCTCGACGGGGAACGAGAGGTACTGATCCATGGACATCCGCCCGCCGTGCACCGACCCCTCCTTGAGGGCTCGCGTAACCACGCCGAGATGGTTGCGGCGCACCTCGTAGCGGTCGGTCTCCTCGATGAGCTCGGGCTCATAGGGTGGCAGGAACCCGTAGTTGATGGGGACGTAGTCGCGCCGGTCCAGTCCCAGCCCATCCTCACCCCAGAACCAGTTCCAGGTGAAGCCGCTGACTGCCTCTGGCGCCTCGCCTATCCAGCGCTCGGCCGTCTGAGGCCACACGCCCAGTTCGTGGTTGGGCCTCGGCAGCGAACTCTCATACTCCATGCAGTCGATGAAGCGTTCGAGTTCCGTAGCCACTCAGCGCATCGCCCCTGCGTAGATTCGCTGCCAGCGAGTATCGAAGAGGTCATCGATCCTCACCGCGCCTCCTGAGCCACTGGCGTGTATGAACCGCCCGTCGCCCATGTAGATCCCCGTGTGATCGATCTCATGCCCCGCCTGGAAGTAGACCCGGTCGCCGGCCTCGAGGGCGCCCAGGACTACGGGCAGGCCCACGCGAGCCTGGTCACAGGCGACGCGAGGGAGTTCCCTGCCTTCCTCACGGAAGACCTTCTGGACGAAGCCCGAGCAGTCCATGCCTGATACGGAAGTTCCACCCCAGACGTAGGGCACTCCCAGGTAGAGCATGGCACGCACTACAAGATGGCGGCCCGGAGGATCCTCTTCACGGAGCACGGGAACTGCGGGCTCGCCGAGCACTTCGACCTGACGACCGGTGATCCACCCCACCCGACCGTCCGACATGCGCACGCCAGCGTGGCCCGATCTCGCCTCGAGGATGGGGATGTAGTCACCCGGTTCGCACTGGGAGATTGGCGCCGCCAGCTCATCCGGCTTGTCCCTGACCTGGGCAACCCCGTGGATGATGAGCCCTAGCCGGTCGACAGGGCCGTCAACGGCTAGCTCGGCGGGGACGGGGCGCTCGCGCGGTGGACGCGGCGGCGTGGCGAGTTGCGCCGACTCGATGCGCTCCCTGGTGATGCTGATAGGATCGAGGCCCGCCACGGCAGGCCCCTGCTTCGGGCAGCCACAGAGTGCCAGCGCCGCCGCGCCGCACAGCCACGTAACTGCTCCGATCAGCGTCCGCATGTCCTGGACCTTGGTTTCGGCACCAATAGCAGAAAGCCGGCCCGCGCGTTCGTCTCTCTCAGTGAGACGCACGCGCCGCAGCCGGCCTTCACACGGGATCTGGCATCCCGACTAACGCTTGGAGAACTGGAAGCCGCGCCGTGCGCGCTTGTGGCCCCACTTCTTGCGCTCCTTGACCCGGGAATCGCGGGTGAGGAGACCAGCCCTCTTGAGGGTGACCCGAAGCTCAGGGTTGTACATCAGAAGGGCTCGGGCTATGCCGTGTCGCAGCGCACCAGCCTGTCCGACCACGCCACCACCCTCGGCCGTCGCCCAGACATCGAACTGCTCCGCAACCCCGACAGCCTCCAGTGGCGCGCGAACGGCGCCAACCAAGGAAGGCTGGCAGAGGTAGGCGCCGAGATCCTTCTCGTTCACCTGGATCTGGCCCGTACCCGGCTTCAGCCATACGCGCGCGGTAGCGCTCTTCCGGTGCCCCGTACCGTAATACCGCTGCCCTGCCGCCAACTTGTCACCTCCCTCCCCCATGGAATGCCTTGCCCTATGGCAGAGGCTGGGGGCTCTGTGCCTCGTGCGGATGCTCGGGCCCGACATATACCTTGAGCTTGCGCAGAACCTGGCGTCCCAAACGGTTGTGGGGCAGCATGCCCCGAACGGCGTGGCGGATGATCTTCTCTGGGTGCTTGTCCATCATGCGCTGCGCAGTGGCGACCTTGAGCCCACTAGGATACCCCGAATGGGCGTAGTACATCTTCTGCTGCCACTTGCGCCCCGTCAGCCTGACTTTGTCCGCGTCGGTCACGATCACGTGGTCGCCACAGTCTACGTGCGGGGTGAAGATCGGCTTGTGCTTGCCTCGCAGTACCTTGGCAATCCGCACCGCCATACGACCGAGGACCTCACCATTGGCCGAGACCACATACCACTCACGCTCAATATCCTCGGCCTTGGCCGCATACGTCTTCATGCTGGGCGCCCTCCCTTCTCTTCTGTGGCGCCATGTGCTGCGCCGCTAGTCTCACCATGGGTAGGCGTCGCCGTAGTCTACGCCTACCATAACAAGCCCCTGGGCCGGGGCGGTTGTACCGCAGAACCTACGGTCACCCGTCTCTAGAGCCTGGGCCACCGAGCCCGCATCCATCTTGCCCTGGCCGACCTCCATCAGAGTGCCGACCATATTGCGGACCATCTTGTAGAGAAACCCGCCCCCGATCACGGTGAACCGAATGGCGGGCGTCTCCTCCGCCCATGGCGGCGACCATCCCACGGGCCCCGGCAGAGCCTCACCGGATACTACCTCGATGGCGACCTCGTGCACGGTCCGCACCGTTGGACCCGGCTGACGGCCACTCGCGGCGAAAGCAGCGAACTCGTGCTTCCCCACCATCAGGGCGGCAGCCTCACGCATCTTGTCAACGTCGACCTCAGGCCAGTAAGTGGCCGCGTACCGACTCAGAAGGGGCCGCGCCCCTCTACCGATCAGCGCCGTGTAGCCATAGGTCTTGGCCCGCGCACTATACCGCGCGTGAAACTCAGCCGGCACCTTGCCGGAGCGTCTCGCCCGCACATCGGATGGCAGGTACCGATTCAGTCCCAACGCCACCTGCTGAGCATCGATCCGACTCGTCGAACTGAAGGAGATGACTTGGCCCAGAGCGTGGACGCCTGCATCCGTCCGCCCCGCCGAGTGGGCCCGGATGTCCTCGTGAGTGAGGAGCCTCAGCGCCCGCTCTACATCCCCCTGTATGGTCCGCGCTCCTGGTTGGACCTGCCAACCGCTGAACGCAGTGCCATCGTACTCTAGCTCGACCCGGAAGTGCCGAATGCTCACGGCATGAGTTCGAGCTTAGCCATCATCGTAGAGTCGCCCCGTCTCAGCCCTGTGCGGGTGATCCGGCAGTAACCGCCCTTCTCTCGGTCGGCGTAGGCCGGCCCTATCTCCTCGAAAAGCTTACGAATCGGGTCCACGCGCTTGCGGCCAGCCTTGCGCTCCACGGGCGTGAGCTGTCGCTCAGATCCGAGGATGCGCGCCACCTCGCGCCGGTTGTGCACCGTGTCCTTCCGTGCGATAGAGATGACCCGCTCGGCCAAGCGACGTGCTTCCTTCGCCCGCGTAACCGTCGTGTTCACGCCACCGTCATGCACGATGAGCGCCTTCACGATGTTCCTCAGCATAGCCAGCCGCTGATCGGTCGGCCTATTCAGTTTTCGTCTATCGACTCTGTGCCTCATGTCGCAAACTCCCTGATCGAACGGCCCGGACCTATGGCGGGCGGGTCTGGAGCGCTGGCCGTGCTAGGCGCTACTCCTCGTCGTCATCCTGTTCATCGATGACCTCATCCTCGTCCGGCTCCTCGTCCTCATCCTCGGGACGCAGTAGGGACTGGCCGAGGCTCGCGAGTTTTTGCTGCACTTCGGTGAGGGACTTCTTGCCGAAGTTGCGGATGGCCATCAGGTCCTGCTCGGTCTTCTGGATCAACTCGCGGACGGTCAGCACGCCCTCCTTCTTCAGGCAGTTGAAGGTGCGGACCGAGAAGTCCAGGTCCTCGATGCGGTAATCGAGCACTGCGCTCTCGCCGCTGCCGGACTGGTCATCGGCCCGCTCGGCGCCCTCCGACACCGCCCTGAAGTCGAAGAAGAAGCGGAGATACTGGTCAAGCACCCGCGCGGCCTGGTCGATGGCGCCGGCCGCCGTGATGCCGCCATTTGTCTGCACTTCCAGGATCAGCCTGTCGAGGTCCGTCCGATGCTCTCGCCGCGTCGGCTCAACGATGAAATTGGCCGTCTTCACGGGGCTGAAGATCGAGTCCATAGGGATCCGCCCCACCTCGGCCGAGGTTTCCTGCGCCTCCGCGCCCCGGTAGCCCCGCCCAGCCATGATATCCAGCTCCATGTAGAGCCTGGCTTCAGGTGAAGTCAGCGTGGCGATGTGCTGATCGGGACGCGCCACCTCGAACTCAGGCGGACACTGGATGTCACCAGCGGTGATCTCGCACTCACCGGAAGCGTCGATCGTCGCCGTCCAGACCTCGTCCTCGGGCAAGTTGGCCGAGGCGACATCATCGACGACGGGCCGCAGAAAGGCCTCCTTCAAGTTGAGGAGCAGCTCAGTCGTGTCCTCGTAGACCCCGGGGATGGTGCTGAACTCGTGCACAACCCCCTCGATGCGCACACTAGTGAAGGCCAAGCCCTGAATGAAGCTGAGCAGGATGCGCCGGAGGGCATTGCCCAGGGTGACTCCGAAGCCCCGCTCCAGAGGCTCAACCACGAACTTCCCGTAGGACTCATCTGCGCTGCCCGCCAGTAGCTCGATCTTCGGGCGGTATAGCTCGGTCATGCTAGGTAGTGCCCCCTGTCGGTCGGCGTCTCTTTGCCGTCGCGCTGTCGCTACCTCGAGTAGAACTCAACGATCAACTGCTCGTTGACATCGGTATCGATCTGGTCGCGCGTTGGCATCCCGACGACCCGCCCGGTCATGTCGGTGAAGTTCGCTTCGAGCCAGTCGGGCTGGCTACGCGAACCCGCCGAGTTGACGGCGATCTGGACGGGCTGAATGCTTCGGCTTCGCGGCTTCACAGCTACCGTATCGCCCTCGCGGACCTGGTAGGAGGCGATGTTCACAACGCGTCCATTCACTGTGAGATGCCGGTGGCTGACGAGCTGCTTCGCCTCATCGCGGCTGCTGGCGAATCCGAGGCGGTACACGACATTGTCGAGGCGACGCTCAAGCATGCTGAGCAGCTCCTCGCCCGTCACGCCGCGCCGGCGCACAGCGCTGCGGAAGTAGTTGCGGAACTGCGTCTCACGGATGCCGTAGACGCGCCGGCACTTCTGCTTCTCTCGCAGCTGCATGCCGTAGTCGCTCGCCTTGCGCGGCCGGCGGGAGGCGCCATGCTCGCCCGGCGGCTTGTTACGCTTCTCAAGCTCGATCGGGCACTTGGGACCCATGCACCGCGCGCCCTTGAGGAACAGTTTCTGGCCCTCGCGGCGGCACTGACGGCAGTCCGGCCCGGTGTAGTTGCCCATGCCTTATTGCACCTCCAGTGCTTCTCTAGACTCGACGGCGCTTCGGCGGCCGGCAGCCGTTATGCGGGATGGGGGTCACGTCCTTGATGTGGCCCACATCGAGCCCGGTGGCCGCCAGGGATCGAATCGCGGTGTCCTTGCCGGACCCCGGCCCCTTGACCATCACATCGACGCGCCGCATGCCCTGGTCCATCGCCTTGCGGGCTGCCATCTCCGCGGCGAGCTGGGCGGCGAAGGGTGTGCCCTTTTTGGTGCCTTTGAACCCAACCGTGCCGGCGCTCGCCCAGGCTACGACCTCGCCCTGCTTGTCCGAGATCGAGACGATGGTGTTGTTGAAGGTGCAGCTCACATGAGCCACGCCGTCCTGCACCATTCGCTTTTCGCGCCTCTTCTTCCCGGACTTCTGTTGCTTCCTGGCCATCCGAACGCTCCTTTGTCTTCCCTATCCGATCGTTGGGCACCCTGTCAGCGCCCGCGCGCCAGACTAGTGCGCGGCCTTCTTCTTCTTGCGGATCCCGACGTTCTTCTTATTGCCGCGGCGGGTGCGGGCGTTCGTCCTCGTCCGCTGACCCCTGACGGGTAACCCACGGCGATGGCGGATACCACGATAGCATCCGACCTCCATGAGCCGTTTGATGTTGCCCTGCACCTCGCGCCGGAGATCGCCCTCGATGAGGTAGGACTTCTCGATCTCCTCGCGGATCCGGCCGACCTCTTGCTCGGTCAGGTCCTTCACCTTGGTGCTGCCCTCGATACCGGTCGCGGCGCAGATCCTCTCCGCGCGTGGCCGTCCAATGCCGTATATGTAGCTCAGGGCTACGTCCACGCGCTTGTCGCGCGGGAGATCTACTCCTGCAACACGTGCCATTCAGGTCACCTCCGCGTCAGCGACTAGCCCTGACGTTGCTTGTGCTTCGGGTCCTTCGGGCAGATGACCCGGACTACGCCCCGGCGCCGAATGATACGGCACGATGGGCACATCTTCTTCACTGAGGGACGTACTTTCATCGCGTCTACACTCCATTCCCATCCGGCGCGTCACCCTAGCCCGTGCCGGCGGGCCTGCTAACGGTGAAGCCAGGTGATCCGGCCGCGGGTCAGGTCGTAGGGAGAGACCTCCAGGGTCACCTTGTCCCCGGCCATGATCCGGATGAACCGCATCCGCATCTTGCCGGAGACGTGGGCGATAACCTCGTGTCCACCCTCCAACTCAACGCGAAACACCCCGTTCGGGAGTTTATCGGTAACGGTACCCTGTACCTTGATGGCCTTCTCTTGCTCAGGCATTCTCCTGCAACAGCCTCCCGATGTCTCCTCGGCCCCTCGGGGGCCAGCCTTGCCTAGGTTGCCGGCGCCGCGGTCAGCACTTCCGGACCTGACCTCGTGACCAGGACTGTGTGCTCGTAGTGCGCGCTCCACTCGCCATCCACGGTGCAAGCACCCCAGTGGTCGATCGCGCAGCGCTTCGTGTACGGCTCCCCGAACGTCGTCATCGGCTCTATTGCGAGGGTCATCCCTTCGCGCAAGAGCAGCCTTCCCTCACCGCGGTGCACGTAGTTTGGGATCGACGGCCCCTCGTGCACCGAAGCGCCTACACCGTGACCCGCCAGATCGCGAATGCACCGCATTCCTGTCGTCGAGACCGACGTGCCGCCCTCGACAGTCCTCTGGATTACCGCCGAGATATCGCGCACTCTACGACCTACGCAGGCGACCTTCACCGCCTCAGCCAGCGCCTTGCGCGTGGTCGCCATGAGCTTGGCTACTCGCGCACTAACCGGCCCCACCGCCACCGACACCGCGGCGTCGGTGTGGCAGCCATCCAAGCAGACCCCCACGTCGATACCGACCAGGTCACCCTCCTGGAGGATGATCCTGTCGCTCGGTATCCCGTGCACCACTACATCATTCACGGACACACACACCGCCGCCGGGAAGGGAGTGTCAGCCCCCCAGGGTTGATATCCCTTGAACGACGGCGAGCCGCCGTGGCTCCGAATGTAGTCTTCACCAACGCGGTCGACATCGGCTGTCGAGATGCCGGGCCGCACGATCTCCGACATAGCCCTCAGGGCCCCTGCCAACACCCGCCCCGAGCGCCGCATCGCATCTATCTGCTCCGCTGTCTTGATGACAACGGAATCGCCACTACTCACAACAGCCCCCGGACACCCCTCGCAGAGCCTCCAGAGTCCGCCCGAACACCTCATGGGGCGAGCCGACCCCGTCCACTTCGTGGAGCAGCCCGCGCGAGCTATAGAAGTCCTCGAGGGGCTCGGTCTGCCGATGGTAGTTCCGCAGCCTCTCCTCCACGGCTTCCGCGCGGTCGTCGGACCGGTGCAGTAGCTCGGACCCACAGCGGTCGCACACGTTGTCCTGGGCGGGCGGGTTCGATATCACGTGGTAGATCGCGCCACACTCCTTGTTGGAGCAGAGCCGCCGCCCTACGCATCTGTCGATGAGCACCTGATCCGGCACCGCGATGTTCAGCACACCCGTGACGGCAGTTCCCTTCTCCGTCAGCATAGCCTCGAGGGCCTCCGCTTGCGGGATCGTTCGAGGGAACCCATCAAGGATGAACCCCTTGCCGCAGTCCGCCTGCCCAATACGCTCGGCGATGATCCCGACAACGACCTCGTCCGGGACCAAGCTGCCCGACTTCATGATCGGCTCGACTTGTCGGCCCAGATCCGTGCCCTTCTTGACAGCCTCACGCAGCATATCACCCGTGGACAGCCGAGGGAGGGACAACTCGACTTCGAGCCGCTCGCCTTGCGTGCCTTTGCCGGAACCCGGTGGGCCCAGCAGGATCAGGTTGGTCATCAACTGATGAACCCTTCGTAGTTGCGCATGAGCAGGTGTGCCTCCAGCCCCTGCATCGTGTCCATAGTGACCCCGACGACGATGAGCAGCGAGGTCCCGCCTACCACGTTGAAGGTATCGACGTGGGTGAGCAATGGGACATAATACGGGGTCAGAGCGATCAAGCCAAGGAACAATGCGCCGGGCAGGGTGATCCGAACGAGAAGCTGATCTAGGTACTTCACCGTGGGGCCGCCCGGCCGTCGCCCAGGGATCGTCCCGCCATTCTTCCGCAGGGTCTCCGCCACTTCCGCCGGCTTGAATGTGACCGCCGTGTAGAAATACGTGAAGACCACAACGAGCGCGAAGTACACGATCGCCGCAGCCACCCCGTTCGCGCCAATCCCTGGCTGGAACTCCACGATCTTGCTGGCGATGCGCTGCAGGACCGCAGCCTCGACACCGATGGCCTTCGCCAAGGAGTCACTGAGCAGGAACTGGGCCAGGGTTGCCGGGAACATGAACACCGAGATTGCGAAGATGATGGGGATAACCCCCGCTTGGTTCACCTTCAGCGGCAGGTACGAGCTGTGTCCGCGGTACATCCGGTGCCCCACGACGCGGCTCGCATAGTTGACCTCGATGCGCCTCTGTCCCTGCTGAATGACAATGATGAAGGCGATGATGAGCACCAGGACGAGCATGAGTCCGATGACGTTCTGGCTCTGGATGGCGCCCACCCGAAGCTTCGCCGCCGTCTGGCCAACCTGGTCAGGGATGCTGCACATGATGCCCATGAAGATGAGCAGCGATACGCCGTTCCCGATGCCCTTTTCGGAGAGCTCCTCGCCTAGCCACATGAGAAAGCTCGTGCCCGCCGTCATTGTGATGATGACGAGGATCAGGTTCATGAACCCGGGGTCCAGGATGCCTTGCGACCGCAGCATGACCGAGAGGCCGGTCGCCTGGACTATCGCCAGGGCGACGGTCGCCCAGCGGATGTACTTGGCGATGGTCCTCCGACCCTCCTCGCCCTCCTCGCGCTGCATGCGCTCCAGGGCGGGGATGGCGATCGTAAGGAGCTGGAAGATAATAGACGCGTTGATGTAGGGCATGATGCCCAGGGCGATCACCGAGAACTCCCTCAGCGCGCCGCCGGAGAACGCGTTGAGCAGATCGAGCACGCCGCCGCCGCCCGCACGGCTGAAGAACGATTCGAGCGCCGCACGGTCGATGCCCGGCAGTGGCACGTAGACACACCCGGTATAGACCACCAGGATCCAGCCCACGAAGAGCAGCCGCCTGCGGACGTCAGGAATCGACCAAGCCGTCTTCAGCGTCTCGGTCATCTTCCGCGTCTTCTGTTGCCGTCGACCGGCAACCTGGGTCGCCATAGTTAGATCAGCTCCGCACTGCCTCCGGCGGCCTCAATCTTGGCCTTCGCCGACTTGGTGAAATGCCGCGCCCGCACCGTGAGGGGCTTCGTCAACTCGCCAACACCGAGGACACGCAGCCCATCGCCTGCCGACTTCACGACGCCGGCATCGATGAGGCTCTCGATAGTCACCACAGCGCCCGTCTCGCAGGTCGCCTCAAGCCGCCCCACGTTGACCTCGGCGTAGCTCTTACGGAACACGCCGATGTTGAGGGCCCGCTGGCTAACGCCGCGACGCTGAGGAAGACGCCGCTGGAGGGGGTTCTGCCCACCCTCGAAGCCGCGCCGCACGCTGGTACGGGCTCTCTGGCCCTTGATGCCTCGCCCACAGGTCTTGCCCTGGCCCGCAGCGTGGCCTCTACCTACACGGTTGCGCTTCCTGTTCTTCGGTTGGGACGCCGGGATCTGGCCTACCTTGACGGCCGACTGCTTCGGCGCCTCTTCTGTCGTCTTTATCGTCTCGTCGCTCACTGCGCGACCTCCTCAACATCCAGGAGGAAGATGATCTTGTTGACCATTCCCCTGATCTCGGGCCTGTCGGGCAGCGTGACCGACTGACGGATCTTCCGGAGGCCCAGTAGCCTAGCTGTATCACGCTGATCGGCCTTTCGGCCGCACAGGGAACGGACTAGGGTCACTTTGATCTGCTTGTCACTCACTTCGCGACCTCCGACTTAGAACTCGAGTCCACCCTCACGGGCTGCATCGGCCAGCGCCTTCACCCGGCCGTGGTAGAGGTACCCGCCGCGGTCGAAGACCACCCGCTCGATGCCCTTCTCCTTGGCGCGCGCAGCCAACGCCGCGCCTACGGCCTTAGCCGCATCCACGCTCATGCCACTCGACCGTTCATCTCGCAGGTCGGGTTCGCGGCTCGATGCCGTGGCAAGCGTGTGCCCCGCCCGATCATCGATCACCTGTGCGTAGATGTACTTCAGGCTCTTGTGCACGCACAGCCGAGGGCACGATGCCTCGCCATGAACCTTACGGCGCACCCTAATGTGGCGCCGACCGAGTTGCTGCATACGCGGGTTTGTCTTAGCCATAGAGGATCACTCTCGTCTGTTAGGACTGGGGCACTACTTGCCCGCACCGGCGGCCGACTTGCCGGCCTTCTTGCGGACGATCTCATCTGAGTAACGGAACCCCTTCAGCTTGTAGGGCTCCACGGGCCTGATGGACCGCACGTCGGCGGCGAGCTGCCCAACCTGCTCCTTGTCAACCCCGGTGATCGTCAGACGGGCCACGGGCGGGTTGGTGCCGATCTGCTCCACGTTCACTTCGATCCCCTCGGGCAGCGGGACGGCGACCGGGTGGGAGAAGCCGGCGGCAATGTTCAGCATACGGTTCTCCACGTTGGCTCTGTAGCCCACGCCCTGGAGCAGCAGGATCCGGGTGAAACCCTGGGTCACACCCACGACCATGTTGTTGACTAGTGCCCTTACCAACCCGTGGAGCGCCCGAACGCGGCGACTCTCCACCGGCCGGGAACACACCAAAACGCTGTCCTCCTGGCGGATGTCGATCTCCTTGGGAAGCGTCCGCTCCAGCTCGCCCTTGGGGCCCTTGACCCGGATATGGCCGGGTGATAGCTCGACGGTCACACCGTCCGGAACGGGCACGGGCATGCGTCCTATGCGCGACACGACGCCACCTCCTCAGTGTTGTTGTGGGCAGCCGCTACCATACGTGACAGACAACCTCGCCGCCCACGCCCTGTTTGCGGGCCTGCCGATCCGGCATGACGCCAGAGGAGGTGGATAGTATCGCGATCCCCAGACCACCGAGGACACTCGGTACATCGCCCTTCCCCACGTAGCATCTCTGCCCCGGTCGTGACACGCGCTTCACGCCGTTGATAACGCGCTCGCGGCTGGGGCCGTACTTCAGCCGAAGCCGAATGCGGCTCTGCGGCTCACCCGCCAGGATGCGGAAGTTCTTGATGAACCCTTCGTTACGGAGGATCTTGGCGATCTCCAGATTCATCCGTGATGCGGGCACCTCGACGTTGTCGTGGTACGCCGAACTCGCGTTCCGTATCCGAGTGAGCATGTCAGCGATCGGATCGTGCTGACTCATACGTCCAACGCTCCTTCGATCGTGCCAAGCGGCGTACTACCAGCTCGACTTGGTGACTCCGGGGATAAGCCCCTCAAGGGACATGAATCGGAAGCAGATGCGGCACAGACCGAACCTTCGGAGGTAGCCCCGCGACCTGCCACAAACGCCGCACCGAGTGTAGCCCCGCACCTTGTACTTGGGCGGCCGGCTTGCCTTGATCTTGAGTGACGTCTTAGCCATGCAAATCTCCCTACAAGGACCTACTGCCGGATGGGAAAGCCTAGCTCCAAGAGTAGTGCCTTGGCTTCCTCGTCCGTCGGGGCCGATGTCACGATAGTGACGTCCAGCCCTCTGACGGTCTCTACCTTGTCATAGTCGATCTCCGGGAAGATGATCTGCTCTCGGATCCCGAGGCTGTAGTTGCCGCGTCCATCGAACGAGTTGGGCGAGAGGCCGCGGAAGTCCCGGATGCGCGGCAACGCCACGGTCACAAGCCGGTCGATGAACTCATACATCCGATCACCCCGCAGGGTGGCACGGCAGCCAATGGCCATGCCCTGCCGGATACGGAAGTTGGCGACACTCCGCTTGGCCCGGGTGATCGCTGGCATCTGCCCTGTGATGGCAGCCAAGTCCCTGGCGGCAGCGTCCAGCACCTTACGGTCGTCCCGACCATCCCCGACGCCCATGTTTAGGCTGACCATCAGCGGCTTGGGCACCTGCATCGTGTTGCTATACTCGAAGCGCTTCATCAGGGCGGGCATGATCTCCGTCCGGTAGCGCTCCTTCAGCCTAGCCAATGTGCTCACTCTCCCTGCGACACGGCATTGCCGTGCCTAAGCCTCGTCGATGTCCACCCGCTGGCCGTTCTCCCAGTAGAAGCGGATCCGCTTGCTCTTCTTCACGCCCTCGGGATCGGGCTCACGGCGCACGCGCACCTTCACCGGACGGTTGGTGCGGGGGCTCACCAGCATCACGTTGGAAACGTGGATCGGCTGGGGAACCTCCATGATGCCGCCGGGCTTGCGCCCACGAGGCTTCTCATGCTTCTTCGCGATATTGAGTCCATCGACGATCACGCGACTCTCCGAAGGCCGGGCCTCAATAATCTTGCCCGTCTTCCCCCGGTCCTTGCCCGTGATCACCATCACGGTGTCGCCCTTTTTCACGCGCAGGCGCGGTTGAGACATTGCACACACTCCCGTTACCAGACCTCAGGCGCCAGGCTGATGATCTTCATGAAGTTCCGATCACGCAGCTCGCGCGCCACAGGACCAAACACTCGACCGCCGATGGGATCGCCCTGTCCATCGAGGATGACGGCGGCGTTGTCGTCGAACCGGATGTGGGAGCCATCGGAGCGGTGGACGGCATCCTTCGTCCGAACGATCACCGCGCGCACTACCTGTCCGTCCTTGACCTGCCCCGTGGAGCTGGCCTCCTTGACGGCCCCAATGAAGATGTCCCCCACAGAGCCCCAGCGGGCGTTACCCTTGCCCATCACGCGGATGCAGAGGACCTCGCGAGCCCCAGAGTTGTCCGCCACCTTTAGCCTTGTCATGTGCCGGATCATAGCCAGCCCCTCCCGGTTCAGCGCTACTCTTCTTCTTCGATCTCTCGACCGTACTCGGTGCAGATCGACTCCACCAGGTGGGCCGGCACTTCTTCGTAATGCGAAGGCTCCATCGTGTAGCTCGCGCGGCCACCCGTCAGGGATCGCAGATCCGCCTCGTAGGTGGCAACCTCAGCGAGCGGCACCGTAGCAGAGATCGTCTGGTACCCGCTCTGAGAGTCAGTACCCTGAACACGCCCACGACGCTGCGACAGGTCGCCCATGATGTCGCCCATATGCTCGTCGGGGACGGTAACCTCGATCTTCACAATGGGCTCCAGGAGGACCGGACTGCAGGTCTCCATCCCCTTCCGGAACGCCATCGAGGCGGCGCGGCGGAAGGCGAACTCCGAGGAGTCCACGTTGTGATACTGGCCGTCGAACAGCGCGACCGCCACATCAACAACGGGGAAGCCCGCGAGACAGCCGTGGGCCATGGCCTCGACGACGCCCTTCTCCACAGCGGGGATGAACTGCCGCGGAATGGCCCCACCGACGATCTCGTCCAGGTACTCGAACCCAGCGCCCGTCGGTCTGGGCTCGATCCGCAGATGGACATCGCCGAACTGCCCGCGTCCACCGCTCTGCTTCTTGTAGCGATGATGGACTGTGCCCGTGGCTCGGACCGTCTCCCGGTACGGGATCTTGGGCTTGCCCATCTCAACCTCGACGCCGGTGGCCGAGCGCAGCTTGGACAGCACGACCTCCAAGTGCAACCGCCCCACGCCGGAGATGATTGACTCGTCCGTCTCCGCATCACGGAAAAACCGGAAAGCCATGTCCTCCTCCATGATGCGCTGAAGACCCGCCGACAGTTTGTCGACGTCGGTGCGATCGGCCACGGTAACGGAGGCCGAGAACATGGGCTCCGGCACATGCGGCGCCGGGACCACCATCGCGTGGCTGACCTCAGAGAGGGTGTCCCCGGTGCGGGAGTTAGCGATCTTCGCCACACCGACGAGGTCGCCGGCCACTGCCTCCTCCAGCTTGTCCTGGGTCTTGCCCCGCAGCGTGAACACCTCGCCGAGCTTCTCCTTGATGTCACGGCTGGTGTTCAGCAGTGTCATGTCCTGCTTGATATGCCCACTCCACACTCGTACCAGAACCAGCTTGCCTTGGTAGGGGTGGATCAGCGAGCGGAAGGCGCTGGCCAGGGCGGGTGCATCCGCGCTCGTGGACCGGGTCAGAGCCGCATCGGGCTCACCCGGCTTGTGCCCCTCGATCTCACCGGTCCCCGGTGCGGGCATGAGCTCCTTCAAGGTGTTGACAAGGGCCGCTACCCCCACGCCCGAGGTCGCCGAACCAGCCATCACCGGCACGAGTTTGCCCTCGGCCACACCCTTGGACAGGCCAGCGACCACGTCGCTCTGCGGCAGGTCCTCATCCTCGAAGTACTTCTCCATGAGGACCTCATCGGTGGAGGCGATCTCCTCCACTAGCGCAGCGCGCGCCTCCCGTGCAGCCTCGAGGTGCTCGGCCGGGATGTCCGTCGGCCGAACCGCCTTGCCCCCACCCATGTACGCCTTCATGGTCAGGAGATCCACAACGCCCTCCAGGCCGTTAGCCCCAACGATAGGGAAGCCGAGGGGAGCTGCAGCAGGGGAAAGCCGCTCCTTCACCAGATCCAGGGTGCGCTCGAAACTGGTGTTCTCCTTGTCTAGCTTGTTCACGAAAACCAGCTTGGCCAGGCCGCGTGCCGCCGCGATCTTCCACGCCCGCTCGGCGCCTACGCCTAGTTCGCCGCCCGACTCGACCACGAAGAGCGCGCTCTCGGTCACCCAGAGCGCATGGATGGCCTCTGCGAAGAAGTCCACATAGCCGGGGCAGTCGACGAGGTTCAGCTTGCGATCCCCCGCCGCGATGGCGCACAGGGATGAGGAGATGGACATTTGACGCTTGATCTCCTCATCGTCGAAGTCCGAGACCGTGGTCCCTTCCTCAACGCGCCCCAGCCTATCGATCGCTCCTGTCTCGTACAGGATTGCCTCGACAAGGCTCGTCTTGCCGGACTTCGAGTGTCCAACAACGGCTATGTTCCTGATGCTCTCGGTCGTGAAGGTCTTCACAGCTGATACCTCCGCCGCTACTTAGCCCTGGATATGACCTCGATGACGCGCCAGCACTTCTCCTTGGATAGGGGGCGACACTCCTGGATGCGCACCCGATCCCCGACACGGCAGTCGTTGGTCGCATCGTGGGCCTTGAATCGCCTGGTGCGGCGAATGACCCGCCGGTACAAGCGGTGCCGAACCAACCGCTGTACGGCCACCACAACCGTCTTGTCCATCTTGTCGCTAACCACAACGCCCTCTTTGATCTTCAGGCGGGCGGTCTCGTCAACTCCGGTAGTCGTTGCCATCCGTTAGCTCCCCGCGCTCTCAGTCGCCGCGCCCACACGCTTGCGTTCCGACAGCACCGTGGCCAGTCGGGCGATCTCCTTGCGCACACGCCAGACTGCCTTCTTGTCCTCAAGTTGCTGGCTCGCCATACGGTAACGTAGGCGGAACAGCTCCTCCTTGCTGCGGATCAACTCGTGCTGCAGGTCCTCAGTGGACATGGATCTGTAGTCGCTGGCCTTGCGCATGCTCTAGCTCCTCCAGGGCCAAACCCGGGCCCTACTGTGTCTCACTCTCCGAGTCGTAGCCCTCTCGGACGACGAACCGTGTCTTGATGGGCAGCTTGTGGCCCGCTCGCAGCACAGCCTCGCGCGCCACCTGCTCCGGCACACCAGCGATCTCGAAGAGCACTCGCCCGGGCTTCACGACGGCGACCCAGTGATCGGGCGCGCCCTTCCCCTTGCCCATACGAGTCTCAGCGGGCTTCTTCGTGGCCGCCTTGTCGGGGAAAACCCGAATCCAGACCTTGCCACCACGGCGGCAGTGCCTGGTGATGGCCACACGAGCTGACTCGATCTGACGGTTCGTTACCCAGGCCGATTCCAGCGCCTGTAGGCCGAAGCTCCCAAAGTCAACCTTCGAGCCACCCTTCGCCAGACCCCGCATACGCCCGCGATGGGGCTTGCGGAACTTAGTACGCTTGGGCATCAACATGTCTACGCTCCCCCGCCCTCAGCACCGGCGCGAGCGCGATCACGGCCCGGCGCCGCCATGCGGGCCCGACCGCGGGTCGGCCCAGAACGCCTGGGCGCCCGGGTCTCGCCATCGCGAGTGATCTTCTGCCCCGGCAGGATGTCGCCACGGTATACCCAGACCTTGACCCCGATGGGACCGGACTTGGTACGAGCCGTAACGACCCCGTAGTCGATATCGGCGCGGATCGTGTGCAGGGGGATGGAGCCCTCGCGGACCCACTCACCACGCGCGATCTCAGCGCCGCCCAGCCGGCCGGCCACAGCGATCCGAACGCCCTTGGCCCCGCTCTTCATGCTCCTCAGGGCGGCCTGTTTGATCGCGCGGCGGAAGGAATCGCGCCGCTCGATCGCACGCGCCACAGACTCCGCAACCAGTTCAGCGTTGAGGTCGGGGTTCTTGATCTCCACGATGTTCACGTGGGTACGCCGACCCGTCAGCTTCTCAAGATCCTGCTTCAGCTGCTCGACTCCCGAGCCCCCGCGCCCGATGATGATGCCGGGCTTGGCGCTATGGATCGTGATCCGAACGGCGTCACCAACGCGGCGCTCTATGTATACGCCGCTGATAGACGCCTGCTTGAAGCGATCAGCGATGTACGTGCGGATCTTGTGGTCCTCCAGCAGGAACTCCCGGTAGCTCCTCTTGTCGGCGTACCAGCGGCTGTCCCAGTCCCTGATGATGCCGAGCCGTAGGCCCGATGGACGGATCTTCTGTCCCATGACTACCGCTCAACCTTTCTCTTGCTGGTGGCGTCTACTGCTAGCCCTCATCGGACAGGCAAATCGTGATGTGCGAGTACCGGCGCTTGATGCGATCCACCCGTCCTCGCGCCCGGAAGCGCCATCGCTGAAGCGGCTTCGCCTCGTCTACGAAGCACTGCGCGACCCAGCAGTCCTCCGGGCTTACCTCATGGTTGTGCTCCGCGTTGGCGCCCGCGGACTCCAGCACCTTCAAGATCAAAGCGGCCGTGGGGGAGCCCATGGTGAGGAGCAGGCCCCGCGCCTCTTCATACGACTTGCCACGTAGCAGGTCGATGATGCGTCTCGCCTTCCCCGGCGATACCCTGCGATAGCGTCCAATGGCTCGAACATCCACAGCCGACATCCCCCGTCACTCTGGGCGCCACGGGCGCCGCAACACTATCGTCCTCGAGAGGACCGCTCGCCGCCATGCCCCGGGTGACCCCGGAACGTGCGCGTCGGCGCGAACTCACCCAGCCGATGCCCAACCATGTTCTCGGAGACGAATACCGGCACGTGCTTCCGCCCGTCGTAGACGGCGATCGTGTGCCCCACCATCTCGGGGAAGATCTGCGAGGCGCGAGACCAGGTGCGAATGATCTGCTTCTCGCCCGACGCGTTCAATGCGTCGATCTTCTTGAGCAGCTTCGGATGGGCGTACGGGCCCTTCTTCAGAGAACGAGACATGAACACAGCACCTCCGAGGCCGAGCTAACGGCCGCCGCCACGGCGACGAACAATCATCTGATTCGACTTGCCACGGCGACGCGTCCGAACGCCCTTCGCCGGCTTGCCCCATGGGGACATCGGGGTCTTGCGACCCACAGGGGCCTTGCCCTCGCCGCCACCATGGGGGTGGTCATTCGGGTTCATCGCGACGCCACGAACCTTCGGCCGGCGCCCTCTCCAACGCATGCCACCCGCCTTGCCGAGCCGTAGGTTTGCGTGGTCCTCCTTGCCGACCTCACCGATAGTGGCGCGGCAACTGGACTGAACCAACCGAACCTCGCCCGACGGGAGTCGCAGGTGAACGAAGCGCCCTTCCTTGGCGAGCACCTGAGCCGACACGCCCGCCGAGCGAACCAACTGGCCGCCATGGCCTGGGCTCAGCTCGATATTGTGCACGAGCGTGCCCAGCGGGATCCGCTCCAGCTTCAGCGAGTTCCCGGGCCGGATGTCAGCCTTCTCCCCGGACTCGATCTGCTGCCCAACCTTGAGCCCCTGCGGGGCGAGGATATAGCGCTTCTCGCCATCGGCGTAGAAGATGAGTGCAATATCGGCGCTCCGGTTCGGGTCATACTCAATCTCGCGAACGGTCCCCGGCACGCCGTCCTTATCGCGCTTGAAGTCGATGATGCGATACTTCCGCTTGCTACCGCCCCCACGGCCCCGCACGGTCAGGCGGCCCTGGTTGTTCCGGCCAGCCTTACGCTTCAGAGGCCGCGTTAGCGCCTTCTGCGGCTTCGACTTCTGCGTCGTTGTCTCCGGCACGATGACGGACATCGTCCGACGCGCCGGCGTGATTGCGCGAAACTGCTTGACTGGCATTGGTCCCTATCCTCCCGCCTGCTCCTCGACACGGTCGAACAGGTCGATCGTGCTGCCGGGGGCCAAGGTCACTATGGCCTTCTTCCAGGACGAGGTGCGGCCCTTATGGAAGCGCCCTTGCTGCCGTGGCTTGCCTCGCACGTTCAGCGTGTTGACCTTGGTCACTTGAACCTTGTAGATCCGCTGGACCGCGCGGCGGATATCGATCTTCGTCGCCCGCGGGGAAACGCGGAACGTGTACTTCGACTGCTCCATACCCGCCATGGATTTCTCGGTCACGACTGGCCGGATGATGATATCGAAGGGAGTCGGCTGCACTACTCCTCGCCTCCTTCGGCCTTGCCCTTGGCGCCACGCCGGTTCGGCGCGGATCCGAAGGTATCGGCCACGATCACCACAGCCGGTTCCTCTATCACGACGGCGTCGGAGCGGGCCAGATCGTGCGCGCAGAAGCTCGGGGCGACTCGGACCGTCACGCCCTCGATGTTCCGCAGGGATCGGTAGGCCTGTGGTCTGTGCTCGGCGAGGATCACGCACACGCGCTCACCGGCCAAGCCCATGCCCTTGAGGGCCTTCGCCATGCCTGAAGTGCTCGGCGCCTCCATGCTCAGGGGCTCGATCGCGACGACCCTCTCCTGGGCCGCCCGAGCCGAGAGAACCGACCTCACGGCGGCGCGTCGCATCCGCTTGGGTAGCTGCCGACGCCTCAGTCGACCGTTCGGTCCGAAGACGACACCGCCGCCCCTCCAGTGCGGTGCACGGGTGCTGCCCTGACGCGCGCGGCCTGTGCCCTTCTGACGCCAGGGCTTCCGCCCGCCACCACGCACGTCGCCGCGACTCTTCGTCACAGAGCGCGCACTGGACTGGTTGATCTCGAAGGCCAGCACCGCGGCGTGGACCAGACCCTCGTTGATCTCGTCCGCGAAGACGGGATCGGGCAACTCGACCTCACGGCCCGTGGCCTCTCCGCCTGTGGTGTATACCTTGACCTTAGGCATAACTAGATCTCCTCGTCGAAGGACTCTACAGCGCGAACCTCCACGATGGAGCCCTTGGACCCCGGGACCGATCCCGAGATCAGAAGCAGGTTCCGCGCGGCGTCGACACGGACAACACGGAGCCCCTTGACGGTTACCCGCTCGTTGCCCATCTGCCCGGCCTTCTTCACGCCCTTGAGAACTCGAGCGGCATCCGTGGCGCCCGTGGATCCCGGCCGACGATGTGACTTGGAGCCATGGCTCATGGGACCGCGACCGAAGTTGTGACGCTTCACCGTACCCGCGTAGCCCTTGCCCTTGCTGGTGCCGACCACGACGACCCGGTCGCCCGCGTCGAAACTCTCGACGGTCAACTCGGTACCGACCTCGAGATCCGACGCCCCCTCATAGCGCATCTCCCTGAGATGGCGTCGAGGCGCCCCCGCGACCCCGGCGAACTGCCCGGCGTGCGGCTTGCTCGGCTTCTTCGCCTTGCCGAAGCCAACGACTACGGCCTCGTAACCTTCACGATCCTGAGGGGACTTGGTCCGCACGACCACGCACGGCTCAGCTTGGATGACGGTCACAGGCTGGAGAACCCCCGACTCGTCATAGACCTGAGTCATGCCGACCTTTTGTCCGAAGATGCCCTTGAACATGGGATGGTTCACCCTCTAAAGCGCTGTCCGCCGCTGGAGTGGCCCTGCTAGAAGAGCTTCAACTCGATCTCTACACCGCCAGGGAACTCCAGCTTGCTCAGCGCCTCGACCGTCTGCTCGCCAGGGTTCACGACGTCGATGAGACGCTTGTGGGTACGGATCTCGAAGTGCTCCATCGTGCGGCTCGACCGGCCAAGGGCCGTGGGCTTCACGACGCAGTAAACGTTCTTCCGCGTCGGCAGGGGTACGGGCCCGACCAGGTCAGCGCCAGTATCTCGCGCCGCCTTCACAATCCGCTCGCTCGACTGATCGAGCAGCTTGTGATCGTAGCCCTTCAGCATGATCCGGATCTTGCTATCAGCCGCCATTGCTGCGCCTTTCCTGGTGCCGTAGCCCCATACCCACGGTGTGGTGGGGACCCTGTGCGGGGCCCCACCGTCCGCGCTCTTACCCTAGGATCTCCGTGACCGCGCCAGCGCCGATGGTGCGTCCGCCCTCGCGGATGGCGAAGCGCACGCCCTCGTCCATCGCGATGGTCTTCTGCAGGGTGACTTCCATATTGACGTGGTCGCCCGGCATCACCATCTGGACACCTTCCGGCAGGTTGATCTCGCCGGTGACGTCCGTGGTACGGAAGTAGAACTGAGGCTTGTACCCGCTCTCGAAGGCACGATGGCGACCGCCCTCATCCTTCTTCAGCACGTAGACCTGCGCCTTGAACTTCGAGTGCGGCTTGATCGAACCCGGGGCCGCGATAACCTGGCCACGCTCGACCTGCTCGCGCTCGATACCGCGGAGGAGCAGGCCGGCGTTGTCGCCCGCCTCGCCACGATCGAGGGTCTTCTTGAACATCTCGACACCCGTGCACGTGCTCTCCTGGGTGGGACGCAGACCGACGATCTCGACCTTGGAGCCGGTGGTGATCACGCCGCGCTCGATACGCCCCGTGACGACGGTGCCACGGCCGGTGATCGTGAAGACGTCCTCGACCGGCATCAGGAACGGCCTGTCCACATCGCGCTCGGGAGTCGGCACGTTCTCGTCAACGGCCGCCATGAGCTCACGGATGCAATCGCAGGCGGGGTCGGTCACGTTGCCTGCGGCCGCGGCCTCCATGGCCTTGAGGGCTGACCCCCTGACGATTGGCAGATCGTCGCCCGGGAAGTCGTACGCGCTGAGGGTCTCGCGGAGATCCATCTCAACGATCTCGATGAGATCCTCTTCGTCAACCTGGTCGACCTTGTTCAGGAAGACGACGATGTAGGGCACGTTGACCTGCTTGGCGAGCAGGATGTGCTCTCGCGTCTGCGGCATAACGCCATCGTAGGCGGACACGACCAGGATCGCGCCATCCATCTGGGCGGCGCCCGTGATCATGTTCTTGATGTAGTCCGCGTGACCAGGGCAGTCGACGTGCGCATAGTGACGGTTCTTCGTCTCATACTCAACGTGCGACGTGTTGATCGTAACGCCACGGTCGCGCTCTTCCGGCGCCGCATCGATCTCATCGAAGGTCTTGACCTGCGCGCCGCCCTCGGCAGCCAGAACCATGGTAATGGCCGCGGTGAGAGTCGTCTTGCCGTGGTCCACGTGCCCAATGGTGCCAACATTCACGTGCGGCTTAGTGCGTTCGAACTTCTGCTTGCCCATATCCCGTTGCCTCCTGCGGCTCGTGTTGCACTCGCTGCCTGCGCCCGATCCGACGCCTATGACGCCGGCTGGTATTGCCCCCGGGCCCTGCCTACGATCTCCTGCGTGATCTTCTCGGGGACAACTTGGTAGGAGTGGGGCTCCATGGAGTAGGTCGCCCTGCCTTGTGTCAGTCCCCTGATATCCGTCGCATACCCGAACATCTCACGTAGAGGCACGAACCCGCGGATACACCGGCTGCCGCCCGCGGTCGTGCCCAGTTCCTCTATCTGCCCGCGCCTGGTCTGTATATCAGCCATTACGTCACCGAGATACTCCTCGGGGGTGACGACCTCGATTGACATGATGGGTTCTTTGAGGACTGGCGCGCCCTTGTCCAGCGCGGCCCTCAGCGCGATGGAGCCGGCAGCCCGGAATGCCATGTCCGACGAGTCCACGTCATGGGTTGAGCCATCGACCAACCGAATGTGGACGTCGACTACCTCGTAGCCCGCCAACACACCCGATTCCAGGGCGTCTCGGCAGCCCTTCTCGGTGGCGCGAACGAACTCCGCGGGGATCACCCCGCCGACTGTCGCGTTCTCGAACTCGATCCCGGCTCCTGAGGCCAACGGCTCGACCTCAAGGAGGACGTGCCCGTAGGCGCCGCGCCCGCCAGTCTGGCGCACGAACCTACCCTCAGCCTTGGCCGCCTGGCTAATCGTCTCCCGATAACTCACCTGCGGGTTGCCCTTAGTGACCTCAAGGCCATGCTCTCGACTCAGGCGGTCGACGATGATCTCCAAATGAAGCTCGCCCATGCCCGAGATGATGGTCTGCCCCGTCTCGGAGTCGATCCGGACGTGGAACGTCGGGTCCTCGACCGCCAGGCGTCCAAGCGCCTGCACGAGCTTCTCCTCGTCCGCCTTGGTCTTCGCTTCCACCGCGGCGGAGATGACCGGCTCGGGAAACTCGATCGACTCGTAGCTGATCGGGTTCTTGCTGTCGCAGAGCGTATCGCCAGTCGCGATCCCCTTGAGGCCGCCCAGGGCCACGATGTCCCCGGCGTAGGCCTCCTCAAGCTGCTCGCGGGAGTTCGCGTGCATCCGTATGATCTGCTGCACGCGGAGCTTTCTGTCTAGCCGCGGGACGTAGACCTGATCTCCGGCATGCAGCGTACCCGAGTAGATGCGCACGTAGGCGATCTGCCCCATGTAGTCGTCGGACTGGATCTTGAACGCGAGCCCCGAGAACGGCGCTGAGTCGTCCGCCTCACGGGATACGACCTTCCCCGGCCGCTCCTCGCCCGTGACCGCGGGACGGTCCAGCGGCGAGGGCAGGTAGTGGACCACAGCATCGAGGAGGGGCTGGATGCCCTTGTTCCGCAGAGCCGTTCCGCATAGGACCGGCACGATCTCGCCGGAGCAGCAACCCTTGCGGACTCCGGCACGGAGAAGCTCAACGGGGACTTCCCGACCGTCGAGGTAGTACTCCGCTACATCATCGCTGATCTCGGCAAGCGTCTCCAGGAGCTGCTCGCGGAACATCTCGGCCGTGATGCGCAGGTCGTCATTCATCTCGGACTCGATGACCTGGGAGCCCAGCTCGTCAGCGTGGATGAAAGCCCTCATCTCGAGAAGGTCGACCTCGCCCTGGAAGTCCGACTCGGATCCGATCGGAACCTGAATGGCGACGGCCCGCGCGCCCAGACGCTCGCGGATCTGATGAAGCACGTTGTGGAAGTCCGCTCCGGTGCGGTCCATCTTATTGACGAAGGCCATGCGGGGGACGGCGTACCGGTCAGCCTGCCGCCACACCGTTTCCGACTGGGGCTGCACGCCACCAACAGCGCAGAAGACCACGACAACGCCATCCAGCACACGCAGCGAGCGCTCGACCTCAACGGTGAAGTCCACGTGCCCCGGCGTGTCGATCACGTTCACGCGATGGTTCCGCCACTCCGCGGTTGTCGCCGCAGACTGGATGGTGATGCCTCGCTCCATCTCCTGGGCCATCCAGTCCATGACGGCCGCGCCGTCATGGACCTCGCCCATCTTGCGGGTGCGACCCGTGTAGAAGAGTACGCGCTCGGACACCGTCGTCTTGCCCGCATCGATATGGGCAGCGATGCCGATGTTGCGAACTCGATCTATGGGGACCGCATGGCCCACGTTCTGGGCTCCCTTACGCTTAGTGGCCTTCTGAGCACTCATGACCTGGCTTGTCCGTACCCTTTCCTCAGCCGAGACGGTGGCCGACATACGCGGCCACTTCCACCCGCTGGTCAGCACAGCGGGGCCCGGCGAGCATCCGGGCGGACCGGCGCGAACGCAGACTTACCTACCAGCGATACTGGCTGAAGGCCCGGTTGGCCTCAGCAGTCTTGTGCATCTCATCGCGGCGCCTACATGCGCCGCCGGTGTTGTTGGAGGCATCAATGATCTCGGCCGCGAGCTTGTCGCGCATCGAACGGCCGGACCGCTCACGGGCATAGCGGATCATCCAACGAATGGCCAGGGCGATCTTTCGATCCTCGCGGACATCGACAGGAACCTGGTAGGTCGCGCCACCGACTCGCCGTGGCCGGACCTCCACTCGCGGGGTCACGTTGCGCATGGCCTTCTCGAATACGTCCAGCGGGTTGTCGTTGGTCTGGTCGGCCACCCGCTCGAGCGCGCTGTAGAAGACGCGCCGAGCGGTGGACTTCTTACCGCCCAACATCATGCAATTCACGAATCGGGAGACCAACTCGCTCCCGAAGACCGGGTCAGGATCGGGATGTCGCTTCTCGGGGCTAGACTTTCTGGGCATTCTTCATCTCTCCCGGCGCGAGCGCGCCATCATTCCGCGTAGCCTACCTGCGGGCGCTAGGCTTTGGGCCTCTTGGCTCCGTACTTGGAGCGGCCCTGCTTGCGACCCTCAACAGGGTCCAGGTCCAGGACGCCTCGCACAATGTGGTACTTGACCGAGTTGAGGTCCTTGACCCTGCCGCCACGGACCAGCACGACGGAGTGCTCCTGAAGGTTATGGCCAATGCCCGGGATGTACGCGGTGACCTCGTACCGGTTGGATAGTGCCACGCGGGCGACCTTACGAAGCGCCGAGTTGGGCTTCTTGGGCTTGATCGTCCACACTTTCGTGCAGACGCCTCGCTTCTGAGGCGCCCCCGTGGAGGTTCGCGCCTCGCGCTTCAGACTGTTGAACATCCGCTTGAGCGCGGGCGCCTTGGCGCGCCTGCTGGGCACTTTCCGGCCATGCTTTACGAGTTGGCTGATCGTTGGCATGCACGACTCCCGGTCGTTAGTCATTTCCGCCGCGCCCGGGGGCTGAGGCGAAAAAAAAGGTCCCTCGCTACGAGCAGAGGGGCCTTCAACGCGCTAGACACGCTCTCCAGGCACGAAGGTGCAGGCTGGTTGCCTACCACTCCCCTCCCAGTGATCGGGTCTAGTATGCGCACACGGAGCAGACCGCTCCGTGGGCCTCGTGTGTTCAGCGGATCGACAGATCACCTCGACCCGCCGCTACCACGGGCCTCAGCCCCTGACAGCGGAGCCCCATCGGGCTCTTACCAGGCACTATCGTCGGGCACTCTCGCCCAGCGAACAGTCCGTTACTATAGCGTCCGCGCATGCGAGAGTCAAGGGCTCCGCGCTACTTTTTGCGGAGCACGGCCCACTTAGCCCCACTGGGGCCGGCGCGACCGGCCCAGAAGCGGTCGTGGGGTCCTGTCTGCTGCTGTGTGTTCGCTCAGGCCAGTGTGGGATCCTCCTTGACCAACACCGCGGGAGCACGCTGGAGGGATGCAACACCCGCGACCAGAAATGGCTTGTATGCACAGACGCTCCCGCAAGCACCGCATTGCTGGTTTGCTCGCTCTTATCGTCGCGTTGCTTAGCCTGACGGCGGCTAGCACAGGATGTGCGCGCCAGCGCCGGACCGAGGGCGGCACCGTGGTCCTCGACCTCTGGCACGTATGGGGCGGCGAGCAGGCGGCGGCGATTGACGAGGTCGTCGCGCGTTTCGAGGCCTGCCACCCGAACATACGCATCAACCCTGTCTTCACATCGAACGACCTGGCCACAAGTCAGAAGTTCTTCACTGCGGTCGCTTCAGGCGCCCCACCTGACGTCATCTTCGTGGATGGCCCGCAGGTGGCTCCCTGGGCGGAGTGGGGCGCCCTGGTTCCGCTCGATCCCTACCTGGAGGCGGCCGGCATCAAGCCACAGGACTACTTCGACCCTTGCTGGCAGCAGTGCAGCTATGAGGGGAAAACCTGGGCCCTCACCTACTGCGCGGACCCGAACTTCGGCTTCGTCTGGAGTCGACAGGCCTTCCGCGAAGCCGGCCTGGACCCCGACAGGCCGCCGACCACCATCGAGGAACTCGATGAGATGGCCGAGGCCCTCACGCGGCGGGGGCCGGGAGGGGAGTTGGAGAGCATCGGGCTCATTCCCTGGGCCCAGTACGGGCCGGCCAACTCCATGTTCACATGGGGCTGGGCCTTCGGTGGGGAGTTCTACGACCCCGAGACGCGCACGGTGACAGCCGACCACCCGGACGTGGTCCGCGCGCTGGCGTGGATGATCTCCTACTGCGATCGGTTCGATGTGCGGCGAATCAGCGCCCTCGAGGCCGGCTTCGGCACTCAGGAGCAGGACCCGTTCTACACGGGGCTGATGGCCATGCGGTGCCTCCACATCGGTGGCATCGTCGACATTGGCAAGTACGCACCCGATCTTGACTGGGCGGTCAGCTTCCTGCCAGCCCCAGAGGAGGGCGGCAAGCCGCGCTCCTCCTGGGTGGGTGGCTGGTGTATGTCCATCCCGGAGGGTTGCCCCCACCCCGACGAGGCTTTCGAACTCATTCGCTGGACGTGCCACGACCCCGCAGGAACAACGGCCGCTGGCGAGGCGAGCGGCCTGTTTCCCGGCATGGCAACCTCACCCTACTTCGATCAAGTTCGCGATGAGCCCCACTATGGCGCCTTCCTGGATATCATCGAGGAGACCCGACATCAGCGGCCGGTCATGCCCAGCCAGGCGTTCCTGATGCGCGAGCTCGCGCGTGCGGTCGATGCGGCCCGTTTCGGGAAGATAGCCCCGCCTAAGACCGTCGCCATCGTCGCGCCTGGGAGCCCCGATTGGGCAGTGGAAGTGGAGCAGGAGCTGAGTGGCATGGGCTCCACGCTGGTGGCGGACCCGGCGGAGGCCGACATCACCGTGGTGGACGCGACCTCGGACGGAGTCGCGATCCCACACGGAGAGCATGTCCTGGCTGTCACCACGAAGGCAGAGACGCCCGAGGGGGCCCACGGGTACGCCTTGGCGCCACTCACGGCGGACCACCTGCGGCGCTGGTACATCGCCCGCGTGGCGCTTCATCGAGCGACCGTCAACACCCAGAACGAACTCGACCTCATTCTGAAGGGAGGCGGGTAAGTGGCCTCCACCTCCGCTCGTCGCTCCAGAGGTTGGCTCCGAACGGAACTGACCGGGCTTCTCTTCTCCAGCCCCGCCATCATTGGCCTCGCGGCCGTGATGGCCTACCCCGTTGCCGCCTCCCTCTATTACAGCTTCTGCAACTACTCGGTCCTGAAGCCGCCAACCTGGGTGGGAACGGCGAACTACGAGCGGTTGCTCACCGATGAGCTGTTCTGGACCTCTCTCTGGAACACGCTCTACTTCGCGGCCTTCTCCGTGCCGCTGGGCATCATCGTGGCATTCCTGCTGGCCCTGCTCCTCAACGTCAAGGTGAGGGGCATGACGGTGTACAGGACGATCTTCTACATCCCCTCCATCGTTCCGATGGTCGCGAGCTCCGTGCTCTGGATATGGCTGTTCAACCCGCAGTACGGGGCCGTCAACGCCCTTCTGCGGCACGTCCCCGGCATCTCCGACCCGCCCGGCTGGCTGTCAGACCCGGCATGGGCCAAGCCGACCATCATCCTCTGGTCCATCTGGGGCGTCGGGAACACGGTGGTCATCTTCCTGGCCGGGCTTCAGGGGGTGCCCCAGGCGCTCTATGAAGCGGCCGAGGTTGATGGAGCGTCTCCATGGCAGCGGACGCTATCCATCACGGTTCCGTACATGACGCCGTACCTCTTCTTCGCTCTCGTGATGGGGCTGATCGGGTCCTTCCAGTTCTTCACGCCCGCCATGGTCATGACCAACGGAACGGGCGGCCCCGCCGACTCGACCATGTTCTACGCCTTGAACCTGTTCCACCGGGCGTTCTCGGACTTCAAGATGGGGTACGCGTGCGCCATGGCTTGGGTGTTGTTCATCCTGGTTGTGATCGCCACCCTGGTTGTGGTCAAGTCCTCGGCGCGCTACGTCTACTATGAGTCCGCCGACGAGGGGGCGGTGTGACCATGGCCGACTCAGTGGACCATCGCGGGGCCCGCTGGCAGCGCCTCCTGGCCCAGGTCCTCCTCATCTTCTTCTCTCTCATCTTCATCATGCCGTTCGTGTGGCTGGTGACCTCCTCGGTCAAGCCCGACGCGCAGATCTTCCGCAGCCCGCCCGAATGGATACCGCTGCTGCCTGTGACGCATGTCGTTGCGGGTGAGGAGTGTCCGGTCTACGAGGGACCCGATGGATCACGGGTCGCCCTCATCGAGAGACTGCCCGGCGAGGACGCCGTGCTTGCCGCTAGTCTGAGTGGCGACACGTCCCCCTTCACGCTCTCCCAGGACATCTTCGGAGCCTATGAGCCGGTGAGGGAGTTCGGACTCCGATGGAGCAACTACCCCGAGGGCTTGGCCTTCATCAACTTCGGCCAGCAGCTGACCAACACGCTCATCATCTGTCTGTCAACGGCGCTCGGCGCGATCATTTCCTGCTCGCTCGTGGCATACGGCCTCGCTCGCGTGCCCTGGAGAGGCCGGAACGCGCTGTTTTATGTGATTCTGGGCACGATGATGATCCCTCCGCAGGTCACCATGGTGCCGCTGTTTGTCGTGTTCGCGAAGCTGGGCATGGTGAACACATACTGGCCCCTGATCCTCCCGAGCTTCCTGGCGCCGGGCTTCTACGTCTTCCTGCTCAGGCAGTTCTTCCTGGGGATCCCCCAGGATCTCACCGATGCCGCGCGGCTGGAGGGCTGCGGCGAGTTCGGCATCTACTGGCGGATCGCGCTGCCTCTGAGCAAGCCGGCCCTTGCGACTGTCGCGCTCTTCTCTTTCCTCGGCGCATGGAACGACTACTTGGGCCCCCTGATCTATCTCTCAGATGAGGCCAAGTACACCCTGTCCCTCGGGATTGCCAGCTTCTCCAGCCAGTACGGTAGCTTCCCAGGGATGCTGATGGCCGTGTCGACGGTGATGACCGTCCCGATCATTGTGCTGTTCTTCTTCACCCAGCGGACCTTCATACAAGGCATCACTCTCACTGGCATCAAGGGCTAGGAGCACGAGCGCGAACGTTACTGGGGTGGCGGCAGTCGTGACGGAGGATCAGCGAGCGGCCTGCGTTGAGGCGATTGCGAGCCTGCGGACAGGGCGTCCCGAGGATGTGCCCGACCGCGTTGCGCCGTTCCTCCGAGGCGATTCGAGCTTCGTCGAGGGTTGGCAGCTCCTGGGCATCTCCATGGCTCGCCTTGGACGGGATAGCGAGGGGCTGGAGGCGCTCCTGCGCGCGACGTCACTGCCCGACGTCCCCGCCAACGCCCATCACAACCTGGGGGTGATGCACCTCCGGCGGGGAGAGTGGGAAGCGGCCCATGCGTCGTTCGCGGCCGCCCTGGCGGCTGATCCGGCCCTTGCCGAGTCGCATCGCGGCCTCTTCGCGGCCGAACAAGGGAGACCCGCGGAGGCATCCGCACAGGATGGCCCCGAGTTCCTGGCGGAGCCCGATGATCGCGCGGCTGTCCACACCGACCCCCAAGTGTCCGTACAGGGCGTACTGATCGTCATCCCCTTCCTCATGCCCACACTACCAAGCCTCCCGCCGACCCCGCCGCCGCGAGCGGACGCTTTCGGGGCGCCCCTGGGGCCGAGAATCTGCCTGAGCGTGGCCGTGGATGCCCTTAGGGCCTGTCCCGGGGACGCGGGGCTCATCGGGCTCGTGTTTGTGGGCGCGCTCGCAGGGATGTACGCCCTTGACTGGGCGATCAGCGTGGTCCTCCAGTCCGTTGGCCTGGACATGGCCGCAGCCGTGCCTAGAGCTGGCTTCGTGGTCGTCGCGCTGCTCATCTCGGCGGGCATGGCGCTGGTGGGCGTTATGCTGGCGGACACTCAGCTCTACGGCATGAACACGCCCTCGGTCGATGATCTCTGGGGAGGGTTCGAGGACTGGGGCGTGGTGGCGGGCACGAGCTTCGTGAAGGCCTTCGCGGTCCTCATCTGGGTCGGAGTGCTGTCATCGGTGGCGCTGATGCTGCCCGGCCCGTGGCTGCAGGGGGGGCTGCTACTCGCTTCGCTGCCACCGCTGCTGTATCTCGCGACGCGGTTCTGGTTCCCTGTGCATCTGATGATGACCACAGAGAGGGAGATCGGTGACGCGTACCGTGAGAGCTGGGACCTCACCCGTGTCTACTGGAAGCCTCTACTGGCGCTGCATCTCATCCTCAATGCCCTGCTCTGCATTCCGGTGGCGCCGTTGGTGGTGGCTCGGAGCTTCACCCTCGAACCTCTGGCGCAGGCCGGCCTTCACGTCGCCGCGTTGGTGATTGCCCTCTTCGTCATCCCGCTGGTTGCCGCCGCAGTGGGTACGGCCTATCGGCTATCCTATGTTCGCAAGTACCCCGGCGCCACGCCGATCGACTGGCAGGAGGCGGAGGAGTGAGGAGGCCTCGTGGATCCGAGTGAGATGCTGGACGAGATGGCCAGCCCGGTGCTGGTCGCCGCGGCAGGGCTGGGCGGCATCATCTTCATCGCCTCGGTCGTGGGCATCTACTTTGACGCCCGTCGGCGGGTGGCGAAGGGAGAGGCGCTAGTCTGGGCGCTCGGGAACCTGATGGCTCAGCCCCTGGGCCTCCCGCTGTACCTGTGGCGAGCCTACCGCCACCCTGACCGAATCCCGACACCAGGCACCGTGATGCCATGGGTCAGAGCTGCCACCTTCGCCACTGCCTCCACCTGGGCCATGACGTTGGCGCTGATCCCGATGGCGGCCATTCTCTTCGCCGTCACTCAGGTCGATGGGGCATGGGGGTCCTCACTGTGCGTTCTCATGGGGATCCAGGGTGTTACGTTCGCGCCGCTGATGATCGCGTGGACCTACCTCTTCCGAGCCGTGGTCGATCGGCGGCCGGCTACAAGCTTGGGCACTCCTCTATCGGCCGGACTCGCATTCGGCGCGAACCTCCTGGGCCTACTGGCCGGGGTAGCGTTGGTGGCCGCGGCCGCAGGCGCCATGTGGGCACTTGGGGCGGTTGAGCCGCGCTCGGCAGACCTGCATGCGGGCCTGCTGAGCGTGCTCGCGCTCTGTGTCCCCCTCTACCTCTCGGCGTTCTTCGAGGAGATCGTCCTGCGTGGCTACGTCCAGCGCAATCTGTACCTGGCCTGGGGCCACACGCCGGCCGTCGCGGGCAGTGCGCTCTGCTTCGGACTCATGCACGCCATGAACCCGGGCATAGGCTGGACGGCCGTTGCGAACATCGTGTTGGTCGGCGTGCTGCTGAGTCTCACCGTCATCAGGACGAACAACCTCTGGGTGGCGACGGGGTTGCACTTCGGCTGGAACCTCACGATGGGGCCTGTCCTGGGACTGCCCGTGAGTGGAGTCAGCCTTGACTCGGTCTTTCGGCTCCAGCCCACAGGATCAGCTGGCTGGCTCGCCGGAGGGGAGTTCGGCCCCGAGGCGTCGCCCCTGGTGGCCGCGGTGCTCCTGGTCGGCATCGCCATCGCCTGCGTGGCTGTGTCCCGAGGCAGCCGTTGGCACGAGCCGCCCGATGTGGAGGCCGAGCGGCCGATAGCTGCTCCTTCGCCCGAGCCTACCGGCGTCGGCGACGTCGCGGGCTACGCGAACCGCCTGACGAGCCTACCCCCGGAGGAATGAGGGGCTCGCCCCGCACCGCGCGCCACCCGATCGCCTGGATCGTCTCGTAGGCATGCTCGAAGACGGCACGGTAGCCCTCGCAGAGCGCTGGGTCGCCGAAGGACCGTGAGACCGGATCGAACCGACCCTTGGGACAGCCGCCGTAGCAGAGGCCCTGATACGGGCAGGTCGCGCACTTCTCTGGCGGGTTGAGCTTGGCACGGGCCAGCCTCCGGCACGGCTCCCGGCGAACCAGCTCTCCGATGGGGGTCTCCATGATGTTGCCCAAGCGGTAGTCCGGGTACACGAAGTGGTCGCAGGCATACACGTCGCCGTTCGCCTCCAACACCACCGCGTTGCCGCATGTGGGGCTGAAGACGCACAGCTCGGGAGGGCCGCCGGTGGCTCGCTGAGCGATGTTCTCGAACATCCGAACCGAGACAGTCCCCACGTGGTCGGGGTACCAGGCATCGAAGACCTCACACATGAACGCGCCGTACTCGGGCCCGCTGACCGAGTGTTCCGTGACTGCCCCACTGTCCTCGCGCTCGGTGCACGGGATGAACTGGGTCCACGTGACTCCCTGGTCCACCAGGTACCGGAACACGCGGCCTCCGTGCCGCACGTTCGCCTGGCTGACAACAACCAGGGCGTTGTACTCGACGCCGTAGCGCCTCAAGAGGCGGAGACCGCGCACCACGCGTTCGTGCGATGGTCTGCCCGAGTGGTCAACCCGGTTGACATCGTGGAGCGAGGCGGGTCCGTCGATGCTGATCCCAACGAGGACCTGGTTCTCCTTCAGGAACCGACACCATTCCTCGTCTAGCAGTGTGCCGTTGGTCTGGATGGTGTTCATGCAGATGTAGCCCGGGGGAGTGTAGCGGCGCTGCACCTCCAAGGCCTTGCGGAAGAACTCGAGCCCTGCTAGCAGAGGCTCGCCGCCCTGCCAGGCGAAGATGGCGCGGCCGCCACTATCCTTGATCGTCTGCCGAGTGAATGTCTCGAGGACCGCGTCCGACATCACACGGTCAGAGGGATCCGGGTACATCTCCATGACGCGGCTGTAGTAGCAGTAATGGCAGGCTAAGTTGCAGAGGGCCGAGACAGGCTTTGTGATAACCGTGTAGGGGGCTGTCGACCGCGTCTCCCAGGCGCTCATGCGCCCTCCATCCTGTCAGGCCCCCTGCAGCCACGTCGATCAGGGCCGTGCATGCGGTATGTCCCGTAGCATGAGGGCATCGTTCAGCTCCCTGATGTTGCTCTGCTCCCAGAGGCTCGGATCGCCCTCCAAGGCTGCCCGCAACGCACTCCGCGCCTCCTCGGGCTCGCCCTGGCGCAGAAGGGCATAGGCCAGATTGGCGTGGGTGTCCCAGAGGTTGGGCGCGTAACGCAGCGCCAGACGGCAGAGGCGTTCCCCCTCGTCGAAATCGTTCCTCTTCAGCGCCCGGTACGCCCGACGAGCGATCTGGTCCGCCGCCCCGTTGTGCTCGCCAGGGACCATGCTGTTCCGGGTGATCTCGGCCATCTCGACCAGCGTCCCCTCGCTGAGAGCACGCTCGCCCTCGGACAGGTTGGCCCTTCGCGTCAGTTGGAGGACCTGCCGGTTGGCGTCGTCGAGACGGGTGGGTATCTCGCCCACCAGCTTGGGAACCATGATGCTGTCAGGCTCAGGCGAGTGAAATGCGCCGAAGCAGTGGGCGATCTCGTGCGCGATGGTTACATGGTGGAACACTTCAGGCATGGGGGACGCCGGAGTCTCGAGCACAACGCAGTGGTCGGTCAACACGCGAGACAGCCCGCAGAGGTTCTGCGGCTGGGGATGGTCCTGAAGCACCATGCCAAGGACGAAGCGTGCCCCCGTCTGCTCCATGACCTCGGCGACTTCGTGCCCTAGACCATTGAGCAGATCGACGATACTGGAGGCCGGGGCTCGGGGTTCCCACTCCTCCGCCGGAGCCGCTTCGACCAGGTCCAGCTGCAGTTCGTCCCATAGGATGTCCGCCGCTCCCCGGATGCGCTCGGAGGCGACGGTCCGCCAATCCTCGTGGTGCCTTCGGAAGCCGGGGTCGCACAGGGCAACCACCCGCATCCCGCAATCGGCGTCGATGGTAGGGCGTCTGACGGCGGGGCGCGCCATTGGCTCGAAACCGAGGGCCCCTTCTGGGTCCCTCGGGACCAAGGGCTGCAGGAGCGCCTCTGGCGGCTCTTCGTCGTTGGGCCGGCGCGACGTGACGCGCGCCGAGATGGACGGGTCACCGGCCGTCGAGCTTGTTGTGGAGATGGTCTGACTGTCCACGATGGGGGGCAGAACACCGACCGCCATCAGTGCGGCGGCAACGGCTGCGCCGACAATGAGGCCCACAACGATTGTGACGAGGACCTTTGACCAGTGTCCGCGCAATGGACAGTCTCCCTCCACTTCCGCCGCTATCACGCCACCTCCATGACGGCGCCGGCATCATAGTGTACACTGCATTCCCGGCCCGCAGTTCGCTTTCCTACTAGGGGCAGACGGCCATGATGTTGCTCCAAGGGTGCTATCAGATCAGGCAAGAGATCTCATCTGGGATGGAAGTCGCCTATTTGGGGCTGGACACCCGACTGGGGCGACCTGTGTTCATCAAGGAGCTCGCCATCCCACACGACGCTGATGCTGCAGCGGTGGAGAGCATGACCCGCCGATTCCACTCCCAGGCCCTTACTGGGGCAATGGTTGACCACCCTCACGTTGTGAAAACCCTTGATGCGTTCGACGAGGATGGCCGGTCCTACATCGTCCTCGAGTTCGTCCGGGGGCGAGCGCTCACCGACGTGCTTTCGGAGCGAGGCCGCTTGCCGTTGACCGAAGCGGCGGAGATCACGTGCCAGATTCTGGACGCCCTCGACACCGCCGGAGAGGCCGGTGTGGTCCACGGGGACATCAAGCCCGCCAATGTCCTGCTAACCGATGAGGGCAGGGTGAAGATCGTCGACTTCGGCATCGCTGTTGAGGAGGGGCAGAAGGCGCCTCAGCGGGCAGGCACACCTAACTACATGGCGCCGGAGCAGCTGCGCGGAAAGCCCCTAGATCGTCGCGCCGACCTCTTCTCGGCCTCCGTCGTGCTCTATCACCTTGCCTCTGGCGAGCGGCCCTTCGCGGCGGATTCCGTGAAGGGCATCCTCGATCGTATTGAGTACGACGAGCCGCGGATGCCGTCCGACTGGTCGCCCGCGTTCTGTTCCGTGCTCCGGCGAGGACTATCGAAGGAGCCCAGCGCCCGGTATCCATCGGCGCGCGCCATGCTGCACGATCTGCAGTCCGCGTGCCCCGAGACGGATCCCAGGCCCTCGACGGAGCGCAGCGACGCCATACTGGCCCTCGAATCTCGGCAGGCGTGGGAGCGCGGATTGGGGCTCGCACTCGGCGGAGCGAGCGCGGCCGTCGTCATCGGCCTGGTTCTGTTCACGAGGCTCAGCACAGGCTAGGATAGTAGCCATCCTGGAAGGCAATCGACGGATCGACCTGAACATCACGAGAGCAGTGAACCCCGGCGCAAGGTTAGTCTCGTACGAGCTGCGCCAAGCGTAGGTGCGTGATGGTGTGAACGAGGGAACGGGCGGTCTTGTCGCTGGCCGGTACCGCATCGGCGAGCGCATACGCGAGGGACGTGCCTTTCGGCTCCATGAGGGCACGGATGCAAACACGGGCGAACGGGTGAGAATCCGGTTCCTACGGTCCTACCTAGCTCGCGAAGCCGGCTTGCGTGAGGCCTTCCCGCGACTGGCCGACTCCCCCCCTCCCCCCTTGCCGGGATTGCTGAGGCTACTCGTAGTCGAGGACCTCGGGGATACCGTGGCGCTCGTTGAGGAAGCGCCCGAAGGTATCTGCCTCGCGGATCACCTGGACCGAGAGGTCGTTCTATCGCCCGCAGACGCCAACGGACTCGTCCGCCGCGCGGCGCGCATCGTCCAGAGCTGCCACGATCACGGTGTCATTCACGGACTTATCTCCCCCCATGAGGTCTACGTGAACGCCGCGGGGGGACTGTATCTCGCGGGATGCGGCTACGCCGCGCCCTTCGAGGGCTTCGGCCTCCCTGGCGCCGAGGATAACCCCTATCTGGCCCCAGAGCAGCGCCGCGGCGAACCAGCCGTGCCGCAGTCCGACGTGTACGCTCTGGGTGTCATCCTTCTTGAGGCATTGACGGGCCGGCAGGCCACGCCCGAGTCGCTCCGGACGGGGGACTGGCGGCGAGGCGTCTCCAGCGCCATGCAGCCGGTGCTGGCGGCGGCGCTGGCGGAATCCCCTCACGGACGGTACATGAGCGCCGCAGCCTTCGCCGCGGCGCTCCTGGCCCTCTCCGCCGAGGAGCCGGTGGCCACGCCATCCGAGGCTCCCAACGAGGTTGCGGCGACGCCGGCGGCCGCTCCGGCCGATGAGCGTGCTTCTCGGGAGCCTGCTCCGCGCAACCGCAAGACAGCGGCGATCCCAATGACGGCCTGGACGCGCACAGCCTCGTGCGTGGTCGGCCTGATCTACGCCTCCATCATCCCCCTAAGCGTCGGGGTGCCCGTCTACTTGATCTACACGCGCTGGATGCGCAACGCGCCGGAGACGGTGACCGTTCCCGACTTCCAGGGAAGCCACCGTGATCTCCAGGATGCGTTGGCGGACGCTGCAGGTCTTGGCCTTAGGCTCAGCGTGGTCGATGAGGTATACGACCCTGCTGTGGCCGAAAACGCCATCGCCTGGCAGAACCCAGCGCCCGGCAAGGTGGTCAAGGAAGGCTTCGAGATCGATGTCAAGATCAGCCGCGGCGCACGCCAAGTGCCCGTGCCGAATGTGGTGAATACGAGCTTGGAGGAGGCTCAGCGGCAGATCGAGGAGGCCGGCCTGAGGCTTGGCGACGTTCAGAAGGGCCACAGCCGAACCTTCCCGCAGGATATCGTGTTCAGCCAGGCTCCCGAGCCCGGGTCTACCATTCCGGAGGACGGCCAGGTCAATCTCCTCACTAGCCTGGGTCCCGATCCGTCGGAGAACTGGGAGGGGCTCGATGATCCCGCTGTGGCGTCCATGCCAGGCAGCGTGCGCTTCGAGGTGCCCTCCTCCGGGAATGAGGATCAGCCCCATCGTGTGCAGCTCAAGGTCTACGACCAGAAGGGCAGTCGGGTCGTGTATGACCGGCTGCACATGCAAGGGGATACAGTGCGCGTGCCCTTCACAGTGATGGGCGAGGGGCGCGTCGAGGTGATCCACAATGGCGAGGTGGCCGAGACGAAACAGCTGCCGGAGTAGTCAGCGGGCAGTACGTTGGCAGGCGAAGCGGTGACCTCGCAGTCTACCGCGCCACAATGAGGAGGTCGGCCAGGAAGGCGACCGGACCGTCCGGCGCACGTTCGATCGTCAGTGTGACGCGTCGCCTGCCCTCGGGCAGGACCAGGGGCACCTCAAGCCACTCGAAGCCGTCATAGCCGCCGTGAGCCAGGTCAGCGGATGCGTCGCCCAAGGTGAGGCGCGCATGGCGTTGGTCGTTCTTCGCCCCCCACCGTAGGAGGACGGCAACCTCGCGCTCATTCCCCAGGTCCACCTCAGCCGAGATGGGACCGCGCCCGAGCCACCAGTATCCCTCGTCCGCGTACTGCTCGGGCCGAGGGAAGTCGATAAAGGCCACAAGGCCCGGCTGGTCTATCACCCGGAGGCTCGCGCGGGCGGACATGCCGCCGTCAGTGGGGGACGCGACTACCGTCTGGCGACGCTCCGCATCGCCCGGGAGCGTCCATTCGATCGAGACCTCGCCCGACGGTGGCAGCGATACCTCGTCCGCAGCCAACGTGCCGGCTGTGGCCGTAAGGTTGGCCGTGATGGGCCCTTCGGTCAGGTTGCGGCAGGTCAGTCGCGCCGTCCGCTGCCCATCATGCAGGTTGATGTAGGCGGGACCATCAAGCGCGATGGCGGGAACCCCGTGCGGGTAGTCGCTGGTTCGCCTAACAGTCACTCTGAGGGGCTCGCCAGCGCGCAGACCGACGGGCAACCCCTCAATGAGTCGGTAACCCGGAAGCACTCTGCTCTCGCCATCCATCTCAACGCGGTAGAGCGCGCCCGAGTCCACCGGCCACCACTCCGGCCACTCGTTGAGCCGCGGGTAGTTGAGACTGAGTCCCATGTGGTCGCGGTGGCGAGGTCGGTCGAAGAACAAGCGACCCGACCACGGCTCCTCCGCGGTGGCCTGTAGAGTGAGTGAGGACTCATCCCAGAGCGCGCCCCAGCGCACATCGCTCCGCCAGGGAAAGAGCCGTGTGCCGCCCGTGTTGTACATGGCCCACATCAGCCACGTCCGGGCCGAGTTGCCGTCGCCATACCAACCCTCGATGATCCCATCCTCACGTTGGTAGGCGTAATGGGATTCCAGCAGGTCAGCGAGCCACGCGAAGGTCTCAGCGCGGGGCTCGCGGTTCAGGAGAACCAGCGCGCCTTCCTCGCAGTCGGCGAAGGCATCCGCACCACCCCACTCCCTGTAGTGAGTGGCCGCCTCTAGCGCATCGAGCACCGCCGCCCGGTAGCGCTCCTCGCCCGTGAGGAGATACGCAGTGTAGTAGGCGTTGTAGACGTAACCCCAAGTATCGGGCACGCCTCCCTCGCCCTCGGGGGCCATGGAGAGGATCCCACGCTGGTTCAGGGAGCGCTCGAGCACGGTGTCCAGCATGCGGAGGAAAGGGCTCCGCCACTGCGCGGCCTTGTCGGGCCGGTGTGCCACGGCGGCGGCATACACCTCGGATAGGCCGCCAATGATCTCGCTGCCGTGGTCGATGAGGCTGAGGGCCGGATTCACCGCTGTCATGGTATCGAAGTCCCACAGGTGACACGGAATCCCACCGTTCGCGGGCAGGACGCCGAGGAAGTAGGCGTCCCCGATCGCCACAGCCGCGTCCAGGTAGGTCGGATCACCCGTCACGCCGTGAAGCCGCGAGAAGACCTGGAGCATCTCACCGTTGACCTCGGCTCCCCCGGCAGGCAGACGGCCCCATTGAGTCTCGACTGGCGAGTTGGCGGCGATGTCGCGCGCCATCGTCGCCATACGGCCCGTCCAGGGCGTCCGGCCCATCAGTTCCGTGATCGGCAGCAACCCGTCCTTGCAGTACTCCGAGGCGCCGAACAGCAGGCGTTCGAGGTCCACTTCATCCCGCGAGTAGGTCCTCGTGGTCAGGTCAAGGGTATCTGGGAGGCTTCCGAGGCGCGTTGTTAGCCGCATCTCGGCATCGAGGATCTCTCGAACCGTGCCCGTGAGCCACTCCTCATCGGTGAAGTACGCCGTGATGACCATGAAGGCGTAGTGATCCGCCGCGGAGTTCTCCGGCGTCCAGAGGGGGCTGTCAAGCCGCTGGGGGATGAGCCCGGTTTCGGAGTCGCGGTACTCCAGCCATCCCTCCATGTACCGGTGAGAGGCCTCTAGAGCGCGGTGCGCAGCGTCCGCGCGGGCCATCAGATCGGTCTCCGCCCATGACACTGCAGGCCCCTGCAGGATTGCCGCGACGGCGATGATCCAGAACATACACGCCCGCCTCTCCTGGTGCGACTTATGCCGAGTTCAAGACCGGGGCTGCGGAACCCTTGCCCGATGTCGGCCAGGAGGCGGGGGATACCGGGAGAATGGTCACTTTGAGGTGATGCCGATGGCGCCAGTAGCGATATGCGGTGCGTTAGTTCTCGTGCTCCAGGGCAGCGTGGTACTCGAGGACTTCGAGGCTCCCCTGGCTGATCGCTGGGAGTTCCGCAACGGGGCGGAGTTCCCCGGCGCCACGGGCAGCTTCGAGCGTTCGAGTGATGCCGCAGGTGAAGGGGACTATGGCGGCCGCCTGAGCTTCGACTTCACTGGCGGCGGCGCCTACGTTGAGGCGGCCCTCCCTGTTCCGGCCGCCCTGGACGCCCAAGCCATCGAACTCACCATCCGCAGGACTCTGAGCAACGCCCTGGCCGTGCGCTTCACGGATGGCGAGGGGCAGACGTTCCAGAAGGCGCTCAACCTGCCAATGGGTGTGTGGCAACGTGTCCGCGTCTACCCCGACCGCTGGTCGGTGAGTTGGGGCGGTGCGGCGGACGGCGTCTTCCGAGGACCGCTCACCCGCGTGTCACTGGTCGCTGACCAGAGCGGAGGATCTAGAACCGGGTGGGTCGACTTCGACAACGTGACGGCGCTCACGGACACTGGTGGAGGAGGTGACCCCCCGGTGATGGCTCTGCAAACCATAACGCGCTTCGAGGACTGGAGCTTCCGGTGCGAGGGCGACGCCGGGGGCACCCAGCGGCAGGCTGGGAGCCTGGACTATGACTTCTCAGGAAGCTCAGAGGCCGTGTTCTCAAGCGATGTGAGCCTCCTCGCCGACCCGCAGACAGTTCGGCTGAGGGTGTTCAGCGACGGCTCCGGCCATGAGGTCCGGCTATCCCTTGGCTCCCACTTCCAGACATTCACCACGACGCTGGGGACCCTCGATGAAGTGGGAGAGATGACTCTCGAGGCGCCCATCGGTGACATGTCCGCGTGGAGCTACGGCGGTGGGGAGAACGACGGCGTCAAGCGCCCGCCGCTTCGTGCGCTCCGGGTCGCTGTGCGTCCCGTGGAAGGCGGCCCCAGAACGGGGACCATCGAGCTCCTGGCACTGGAGGCGGAGACACGGATACCGTCCGCGAGGGAGGCTCTGTTTCCGGTAGCCCGCCCGCGCAACGGCGCCGTAGCCCTGTGCATCACCAGCCTCGCGACCGAAGCCATGGAGGCCGACGTCCAGACCGAGTTCGTAGATTGGGAGGGGCTGCGCCTGGGGGGAGCAACCCAGCGGGTCGCATTGCCTGCGGGCGAGTCGACGGAGCTAACCATCCCGTACGAGGGAGAGCCACGCTCATTCGTCGAAGCCCGCATAGCCGTGCAGGGCGAGGGGCAGCGACCAGCGGCCGCCACCTGTGCCCTTGTCGGGCCGCTTCCTGAAGCCCCGTCGCCGGCGCTCGACCCCTCCTCGCCATGGGGGATGGGGCTCTACCTATACCGGTATGACCTCTCGGCCGCGAGTCTGGCTGATATGGACCGCGCCGCCGCCCTTGCGGCGGCCGCTGGCGTGAAGTGGTCGCGAGAGGAGATGCAGTGGCACCGGATCGAGACGGCGAAGGGTGAGTTCAACTGGGACTTCTACGATCGGGTCGTTGACACCGCCACCCGCCACGGCATCAGCGTCTACGGGCTCATTGCCTACTGGAGCGGCTGGACGGAGCCCTACACCGAGCAGGGAATACAGGACTACTGCGACTTCGCCCAAGCCCTCGTGCGCCGCTACGGCGATCGGATCAAGCACTGGGAGATCTGGAACGAACCCAACATCTTCTTCTGGAGCGGCCCCCGGGAGGTTTACTTCGAGCTGCTGGACCGTGCGTACGAGGCGATCAAGGAGATCGATCCGGAGGCCGTTGTGTTCGGGTGCTCCACCGCGGGCATCGACAATGGCTTCGTTGAGCAGACCATGGATGCCGGATCGCGCTTCGATGGCCTGACGATCCACCCCTACCGAGGTGGCCTTGACGACCTGGGCTTCGTGGCCGAGCTTCAGGCGGCGGCTGAACTCGTCGCTCGTGACGGCGTAGACCGGCCGGTGTGGATCACGGAGATGGGTTGGCCCACGCAGATCGGGGGCACTACCGAGCGAGAGCAGGCGCGGTACCTTGCGCGCTGTTACGTGGACGCAGTCGCTAGCGGCGTGATCGGGAATATGGGCTGGTATAACTTCCGCGATGACGGCACGAACCCGTACTACAACGAGCACAGCTTCGGGGTCGTCCGGCATGACTTCACCCCCAAGCCCGCCTACCGGGCGCTGGCGGCCGTCTGCGGGACGCTCGCAGGCTTGGAGCCTCTGGGGCCGCCGCAGGTAGATGCAGGGGGCCTCCTCACCGCTCGTTTCGGAAGTGGCGATCGGTGGGTCACTGCGTGCTGGAGCGTGGCCGAACCCGCCATCCTGGATGCTGGGTCCGACACGACGGTCGTCAACGCGATGGCGGAGGTCGTGGAACCTCTCGCTTGGGGCGATGAGCGAGTGATCCCTCTGGGCGCCAACACGCCCGTGTTCCTGCGGTCCGCGGAGGGGGAGCCGACGGTCCGGACCTCGGCTCTGTCCCTGGAGCTCAGCTCGAGCGCCGCGCGCCCAGGGGAGTCAGTAAGCGTGGCACTGACCGGAATCGCCGGTGCTGACGGCTTCCAGGCGGAGTGGTCCGTGCCTCAGGGCCTGACGGTGGAGCCAGATGGCGATGGGAGTTGGCGGATCACAGTTGCCGAGGACGCGACGGCGGGCAAGGTCGAGGCCGCGCTGGTGATCCGCATCGGTGAGGGACAGATCGCCCTGCCCGTGGCCCTGGAGGTCGTGCCGACTGTCTTGGAGATCTAGCCCGCGTTACTCATGAGGGTGTTTTGAGGGTATCCCATGGGAGTAAGCCGCTCGACTCGTATCAAGGGCTTTGCGCCCAGGCAGGCCCACAACCATCGGCGGTTGTGGGGCCTGCCAAGCCCCCCGCTGCTGTGCCGAAGTTGCCGCCCCGTTCCGCCCGAAAAGGGCTCGCCGGCAACATCCCATCGAATCCCGCAAACCGTTGGGGCCCAAGGCTTAGAGGCTACACGGGAGGGGTCTGTATGTACTATGTTCCATTGTTCCGTGAGGTACTATACATACGTTATGGTACCCCCCTGCCTCTCCGAGAGAGCGCGAGTACCACAATAAGGGGGTATCGTTTCCCGCCGGAACACCGGAACAGCGGAACACGGACCCTCAGCGAGCGAGCGGCAAAACCCAGAGAGCGGCCAGGCCGCCAATAGCGAGCCGCCCCTCCATGCCCGCCACCTGCCGCTGGACAGACCACCACCGGCGCAACGGACAACTGACCGCTACACAGCCGGCACGGTACTGCACAAATCAGCATCCATGAACACGGGCTAGGGGACGAGGCCGCGCTATCCTGGTCCCTCCCAGAGCATCTCGACGTCGCCGTTGGCCCGGAGCTGGATGAGCCAGTCGGGTAGCATCGTCTCGACCTTCTCGTTGAGGAGGTACTGGTGGGCCGCCTGTCGGACCCGAGCCTCCACGGCGGCACGCGCCGCCGCCAGCTCCTCAGGCGTCATGCGGTCGGCGCCCACGACCGCGTCTGTCGCGTGGATGATGCGCAGCACGACGACGACCACGTAGCGCTCGTCCAGACTCACGGGGTCGCTTACGGAGCCGACGGCGGGCAGCGCGAACGCCGTCGTTACGAGGGGCCCTGCATCGATATTGGGCCCCGGAGCTGCCCAGAAGACGTCCTGATCCCACGGCTGCAGTCGCCCCTGAAGCACATCCTGGAGGGCTGCCTCGTCAGGCAACCTCTCGATGATCCCCGCTACCTCGTCGCGAAGCTCGGCTACGAGTTGGGCCGCCTCCGCCTCCTCGCCACGAACGTAGAGCCCCACCTTGCGCTGTTCGGGGCTGACGACGAGTGGCCGTATCCGCGGCATCTCCGCGTCCAACTCCTCGTCCATGATGTGCGTCCCGGCGGTTAGGATCGCCCGGGCCAGCTTCATGACTCGAATGCGGCGTAGGACGGAGTCAATGCTGAGCCCCGCGTCGGCGAAGTACCCCTCGATGTTCGCGGCCGAGACGATGTCCTCGAGGGACGCCTCCTCGTCCACGATGCCGCGCGTCGCCGCGACCTCGCGGAGGAAGTCCGAGTACTCCGCCAGGACGGCCTCCCGATCAGGCGCCGGCACTCCCGCCGCCTCGGCCTCCTGAAGGACGAGCGCCTCAAGGATCATCTCATCCAGCACCTGACGCGCTGAGTGCTGGTTCAGCAGTGCGAGGGCCTCGTCAACGGTGATGACGAAGGTGTCAGTGGCGGCGACAGTGGTCGCCGCCGCAGGCTCCTCCTGTGCCGCGCAAGGCGTTCCGAGGAGGGCGAAGGGCCCAGCCGCAGCAACTAGAAGACTCGTCATGAGGAAGCGACGGATCATAGGTCCGATCCTTCGGGTAGCGGTGGAGTGGTAGATTCGGGCCACGGCGCAGGGCTCCTCCCCTGAGAGAGTTCAGCCGCAATCTGTAGCATGCATGAGGAGTAGTCCTATGGACGACAGGCCAAGCAGTCATGCAGCATTGCTTCAGCGCGCAAGGGAGGCCGCAGGCGGCAGCCAAGGGCCAGCGGAGCGACTGCAGACCATCTGTAGGCTGCTTCGCGACGGGCTGGAGGGGTACGACTGGGTGGGATTCTACCTTGTGGATCCAGCGGCAGACAGAAGCCTGGTCCTTGGGCCCTATGAAGGCGAACCGACCGAGCACACGAGGATCCCCTTCGGCCGAGGGATCTGCGGCCAAGCCGCCGAGCGAGGCGAGACCGTCGTGGTGGATGATGTCAGCCAGGAGAGCAACTACCTCGCCTGCAGCACAGCAGTTCAGTCAGAGATAGTCGTGCCCGTCTACCATGGCGGCAGTCTGGTTGGCGAACTGGACATCGACTCCCATCGCTCGGCGCGGTTCGGACCAGAAGACCGGGCATTCGTCGAGGCGGTGGCCGGCGTCTCCGCCCCCTTGGTTGCCGCCCTCGCCGCCCAGGAGTCAGGCTGCCGCAGCGGAACAAATGGTTTGCACGGGTAGTCTGTATCATGGTAGCGGGGAGGTCTGTATGCGGTTCATTCACTGCGTAGGGTTATCGGCATTGTTCCATCTTGCCCTGCTATTGCTGGTTGTCGTGCCGGGCAAGGCGGTTCTGCTCGATGACCAGGCTGCCCCACCCATCCAGGTGAGCGTGCTTGACGAGCCGCCCGTCATACAGCCGCCCCCGCCCTCGGAGCGGCCAGCCGAGCCCATCTTCAAGACTGATCCCATAGCGCAAGGAGTCCGCGAGGGAATGGGCGCGCTGGCGCCCGCGCCCAGGCTGCGCGACCCAAAGGTCAAGCCGGCGATCTCGCCTGACCCACCGCCTGATGATCCGACGGCCGATACGGGCGTGGCGCCAGAGAAGCCCGATGAGCCCCAGCCCTCGGCCTCGGACCCTAAGGAGTCGGAGGTCATCGCCCCAACCGAGACGGGCCCTGACGACCGAGCCTCCGAGGCGACCGGCACAGATCCAGACCCCGCCCGGGAGACCCGGTTGACGCCGGCCGCCCCGCCAATCCGCGCTCCAGTGCCAACACCGGCAAGACCTGTTGGCGACATTGGCGCCGGCTCCGGTCCCGGTGGCACCAGTGATGAGGGCGCGGGCCCGGCACCCAGGCCTGGAGGGCCTCCCCCAGCGCCGATCGGCCCCGGCACGGGTGTTGACGCGCGCGGCGAGGCGAACCGAGGGCCTGGCGAGGGCGACTCAGGCGCTGGCCACTCGGACCGCGGATCGGGGCGAGATGAAGGCGGCACGGCCACCGCGCCGCCGCCTCCCCCTCCGAAGCCGGCGACCGCCCACATCACCGGGCCTCCCTGTCCACCTACACGAGAGATGGCGAGGCTCAACATCCACGGGTCCGTGCGGGTATCGGTCACGGTGAGCTACCCGGGAGGAGCCATCACCAGCGCGTCGGTCGTCTCCCCCAGCGGATACCCAGAGTACGATGCCAAGGCGGCGCAATGGGTGCGAAGCAACTGGCGTGCCTCCTGGAGCGGAGGAGGGACCCCTACCCAGCGCACCTACACCGTCAGTCTCTCATTCTGACGCGGGCCGGGGTTTCCACTCGCGCACCTGCCCCTGGGCCAGCCCATCCGGGTCGTAGATTCGCACGCCCTGCACTACACGGTTGATGATGCCCGAAGGACTGGGCCTATCGGGCTTCAGCCCCAGCTTCATCGACGCGAAGAGGCCCAGCAATTGGCCGACTACGACATCGGTAATGGGCCGTAGCGCCAGCGGAAGGCACGCACCCGCCGGCCGCCAAGCGATGGTTGCGGTGGCGAGGGACGCTATCTCGGGGGTCGCCTCGTTGCTCACTGTGAGCAGCGCCTGCCCTTGCCCCTTCTGCCGAAGCTCCTGGAGCAGATCGAGCTCATAGGGGAGGCTCGTGGACCCCGGCGCATCGTCGATCAGAGCAACCACGAGACAGCGATCATCGACCATAGCCTGGGGACCATGGCGGAGGCCGAGGTAGCTATCCCAGAGGCACACTACGCGCCCCGCTGTCAGCTCCATCAGCTTCAGGGCACACTCGCGCGCCGTTGGCTTGAGGGGTCCGCTGCCCAGGAAAACCGCCCGCTCGAAAGGCCGCATGGAGCAGTCGACGATGGCCCCCACTCCCTCGCCGAAGAACCGCTCCACGCAGGAAGCGGGTTCCCGCACCAGATCACGGGGTTCGGTGGGTCCCTCGAGCCCCGCCAACAGGATGGCCGCCAAGGTCATGCAGGAGTACGAGGCAGTCATGGCAAGCCCGCGATCGTTGGCGCCCTCAGGCATAGCAATCACGAGCGCGTTGGGTCCCGCACAACGCGCGAGAGCGCCATCGGGGTTGCATGTCAGGATGATGTCTCCTAGCCGATTGGGGCGATCAGCGCCAACGCCGGCAAGCGCCGCGAGGCTCTCGGGGCTGTCTCCGGATCGGGCGAAGGAGAGCATCAGGTGGGGCTCGGCAGGTCCGACCACGCCGCCGGAACCCGTCACCAGGTCGGTGGTCGCAACGGCCTCGACAGCCGAGCCGAAGACCGGTCGAAGGGCATGCTCGGCGCACATTGCGGCATGGACCGAACTGCCAGCGCCGGTGAGGAGTAGCCGGCAGCGTGAGCCGGGAACGAGACCCCACTCGCGGAAGCGAGCCAGGATCTCGTCCCGGCGAGAGGAGACTGTCTCGGCAGTCTCGCGCCAGAGGCGAGGTTGAGAGAGGATCTCGTCAAGGGTGTGACCGTATCCCTCATCGCGCCGAACCTCAGGCGCAGGTTCCAGCAGACCAGCCAACGAGGCGTGCAACGTCATCGCTGAGCCTCCTGAATGTAGGCTCTCACTCGCTCGGACGATAGCGGTTCGCCTATGCCGCCAATCTGGAGGCACGACAGCCCTCCGGCCGCACAGGCGAAAGCCAGGCTATCCTCGAGGTTGAGCCGATCGGCCAGGAACGCCTTCACGAAGGCGGCGTCAAAGGTGTCCCCAGCCCCCGTGGTGTCCACCGGCGTGATGGGGAAGGCCGGATGGCACGCCCGTTCCGCCCCTCGTCCGGCCATTGCGCCCTGGTCGCCGGCTTTGATGACAACACAGCCGGCGCCCCACTCCAGGAGCCGCTCCAGCGCGCGGTCGAGGTCGCTCTCACCCGTCATTCGTCGGGCCTCCACCTCGTTGGGGAGGAGGACGTCGGCGAGCGCGGCCAGCTCCGGGGTGTCTGCCCACTTCTCCTCCGGGTCCCACTGCGCATCGAAGGAGACCGTTGCGCCCGCCGCTCGGGCTCTCCGCATGAGGTCTGGGAGGTCCGGGCGGAGCCCGAGTTGCAGGAAGGGCGAGGTAACATGGAGGTGGTCTACCCCATCGAAAAGCCCCTCCGGCACATGACTCAGGGTCAACTGGGCTATCGCGCCGAGATGGGTGACCATAGCGCGGTCCTCCGGGAGGCTCATGATGTAGGTGGCCCCTGTCGAGACTGCGGGGTCACGCACCACCCGGGAGGTATCCACTCCCGCCGCCGTCAGGCTCTCGAGGCATACCCGGGCGTGCTGATCCTCGCCCACAAGCCCGCAGATGGCGGACTCCTCGCCCAGACCCGCCATACGGCAGGCGAAGATGCAGGAGGCGGAGCCCATCACGGTCTCGACCCGCTCGCAGAGAACCTCCTGCCCTAGCTCCGGCAACGCGCTCATGCCGGACAGGACGACGTCGACGTTGATCTCCCCAACGGTCATGCATCGCACGTTGCCACTACCTCTCCCCGCGCGCGGCGGCGCGACCCGCGGCTGTGCCGAGCCAGGCCTCCCAGACGGCCCGGTCGGCCCCCAGATCCGCTCCCGTAGTCTCCTCGAACACACACGCAACGCGGGTCGAAACTCCGCGACGCCCGTTAGGCGCAAGGACGGTGAGGCGATCGACGAAGACCACCGTTACTCGCCGGCCCTCGGGTGCGTCGGACGGCTGAGCCGCAGAGACGCCCATCGCTCCGGACCCCACGGCAACCGTCAGGGCGCACCACAGCCACGTGGCGAACGCCGCCTCAGCACTTGCCGCAGCCCCCTCGGTGCTCCGCCGCGGGAAGACAGCCGACACTTGCCGCGGCTACACGAACTCCGGGTTGCACCATGCGCCGCGACCCCTTTCATCGCGGACCACGAGCCGGACATAGTCCCTGGCACGGCTCCAGTCGAGCTCCGCTTCCTCGATCAGCTCGCCCACGGGCGCGTGGCAAGCATGGCCGGAGGAGCCCTTCCCGATCAGGGCGATAGTCTGCGCGGGCGAACAGCGCACCCGAACACGATCCCCATCGCGCTCCACGGACAGAATCTTAGGCCCCGAGGACGCGTAGAACCGGCCACTGAGGAGCGACTGCATGATCCCAGGCGCCGTGGGCTCGTCCGTCTTCACCCATACCCATCCCCCAAAGATGTCAGGCCCTGCGTGGTGGCAATCATCGACGGCCAGCCCCCAGACCTGGCGGCCAGCCCCAAGGACCTGATCCCAGGTCTCCGACGACTCACCGCGCGCGATGAACGCTTGGCAGACCTGATTGTAGACTTCGAGGGCGAACCAGCCATCGGCCTCCAGTAGGTCGGCTGAGGTGCAGCCGTGCCAGTACGGATGGGCCAATACGGCGTGCCCATTGGCTTCACGGATCGCGTCGATCAGGCCTTGGAGGCCATGCTCTGGTTCGACTCGGACCGCCTCTGAGATGCCGAGCGCTACGACATGATGCAGTTCCCCGGCAGCGTTCGTCCCGGCGTGGCACTCCATACCGGGGATCGCCACCAGACCCGCATCCTGCACCGGTCCGGGGTCAGTGAAGCGGCCATGGTCAGTGATGGCGAGGAAGTCATACCCCGCGTCTCTGTATACCCGGCCGATCTCCGCCGGGGTGAGGTGGCCATCTGAGTTGGTCGTGTGGGTGTGAAGGTTGCCCTTGAGCCATCGGCCGGGGCTGCTGAATAGGGAGGTCAATCGGATACCTCCGAGCTTCGGGCGCTGATCAAGCCTGGGGATTGTATGGGCCGCGTGTGCAGAGTGTCAAAGCGCGCCTGCGTCTCGCGTCCCAGGGGGTTTTCCTGTAAACTGTTGGTGCCGATCCCGAGCGGCGCCACATCGTTCGGGCCGGGCACGGTTCCTCCCTCGGAGCTGGTGTCCCAGCGGAATTGCGCGAACCGGACGGGCGCTAGGCGCCCGTTTGCTTTTGGGACTCGCCGTTCGTCACGGTTGTGCGCTGTGGCGAAACCGCGGCGCAGAGCACTTGTCGTACGCATGAGAGCCGGGGCCGCAGAGGCGTCGGCTGTTGTGTGTGCCCGTCATCTACGGTCAGGAATGGGGAGTGAGGTCGCGTGCTGGAGCTCTCACAGGAGCTGATTGACGAGTACGCGTGGTCCCTTCTCGTCGACGAGGTTCAGTCGGCGATAGCGGGCTACGATGAGGCGGCACGCCTGCCGGAGATCGTGGAGCAGTTGCGGAAGTCGGGGCTGTCCGTCAGTGTGAGCATGGTGAGCAACATCCTGGAGGGTGGCGCCACCCCGTCCGATGATACGCCAGTGCTCTTCGTTCAGGAGGGGCGCCGCCGCTGGGATCTGGCCTGGAGAGCTCTGGGTGGCAGCCTCGACGGGTGCCTTCGTGCCTGTCTGAGTTGCGCGATGCGACCCATGCCGCTTGATGCTCTGGCCCACCAGGTCTCCCTGGCCCTGCAACAAGGCCCGAAGGAGACGCGCGAGGTAGTCGAGCGGCTCGTCAACAGAAGCGATGTCTACTACGTTCGTGATGGCAAGGTCGGGCTCGCCGCATGGCTTCTCAGAGTGGATTCCGACGATGTGGACGACGTCACCTGGGATAACTTCTTCGATACCCCAGAGCACGCGGAAGCGATTCTGGATAACCTCGAAGAGATTCGCGCGGACAACGTCGAAGATGTGGCGCTTCGCGCATTCGAGTACTTCGGGGCCGGCGTCACGGCCAAGCTCGTGCTTCTGGCACGCTGGAGGCTGACCGCCGGGCAGTTTGACCCCAAGGCGGACTTCGCCGCCCTGGCTGGCTCTTCGCGGGTGTATATGGCCTCCAACCACTGGCTCTTCCCCGCCGAGGCCCGGGCTCTGTTCGCTGAAGCGATTGCCGCGGCGTCGGAGGGCACCGAGGATGAGGCTCTGGATGACGATACGGACGTAGAGGCCATCCTGGAGGAGGTCTCTGTTGGCCCGGACGAGATCGCTCAGGCGATCCAGTACGTCAAGAACGCCCCCTCATCGGTGCCTATTGAGGAGTTGACCGAGGCTATCCTCGAAGTTCAGCCCGACGAGGCGGGCTTCTCCCTCGTGGCAGAGCGCTTCGACAGTGCGCTCCACCAGCAGGGCGAGATCGCGATGTGCGGCCGCGGCCGCTGGATCGGGCCGTTGAACCGGCCCGAGGGCCGCTTCAACGAGGTGCCTGACCCGCTCATGGTCACGGTTGTCCGCGTTCTATCGCACCAAGGCGAGCCCGTGGACATCGAACTCGAGGACTCGGGGCTCGAGGGGAACCTGGTCGCCCTAGTTCGAGACCCGAGGCGCGAGGATGTCTGTGGCGAGGATGAGGTCAACATTGACCCCCGCACCGCGCCTCGACCGAGTTTCGTCTCCTGGGCGGTACCCTACCACCACACTGAGGCGGGAACGCTCAAGGTCCGCCGCATTGATGGAGACTTCTATGGCGGCGTCGCCGGTCTCGTGGAGTGCTTGTTCCACTACGAGGGCGGCGGTGAGTATCCGGTGTGGGCGAACTTCAACCTGGGTCTCGTGTTTGGACTCGGTGAGTTCTACAAGGAGCATTGCCCGCCATCGGGCGCAGTACTCATCGTGGAACCCACCGCCATCTCCGGCGAGTACCGCCTTCGCTACGATGGGGAGATCGACGACGAGATGCGGCTTAGCCCGAGCCGGATCGGCGAACTGATGGCCCTGCGCCAGGAGGCGCGCGAGAAGCAGATGTCGCTTTTCGCGATCATCAGCCAGATCCTGGAGTCCCACCCCAACGGTCTGACATTCGAGCGGCTGGTCGCTGAGGCCAACATCGCGCGGCGCAGCCGTCGCCGGCTCATCGCATCCGTCTTGTCCCTGTACCACTGCTTCACACCGCGCCCGAGGGACAAGGATGTGTGGGTGTACGACCCGCGCAAACTCGACCAGGGCCGACGCAAGGCGAAGAAGAAGGCCATGAGAGCCGAGTAGGCTTTCCGAGACCCACCGGGGCTGAGAGGACAGATCCCACATGAGCGCATCGAGCGCGGTGCGAGTTCGTTTCGCGCCGTCCCCCACGGGCTATTGGCACCCTGGAAACGCCCGCACGGCCCTGTTCACGTGGCTCTTCGCGCGCCACACGGGCGGTACTTTCGTTCTGCGCATAGAGGACACGGACCGGGCGCGGAACACCCCGGAGGCCACGGAGAACCTCCTCGACAGCATGCGCTGGCTGGGCATGGACTGGGACGAGGGGCCAGTGGTCGGCGGCGAGTACGGACCCTACCTCCAGTCGGAGAGGCTGCCCATCTACCGTGAGGCTACGGAGCGGCTATTGGAGGAGGGCAAGGCTTACTACTGCTTTGCGACGCCCGAAGAGGTCGAGGCCATGCGCGAGGAGCAGCGCGCCCGTGGCGTGGCAGCACCCAAGTATGATGGCCGTTACCGCGACTATCCCGTCGCCGAGGCCCGCAGGCGGGTCGAGGCTGGTGAGCGGCACGTCGTCCGGTTCCGCACGGAGCCCGGTCAGGATCTCATCGTTCATGATATCGTGCGCGGCGACGTCGCCTTCCGGTCGGATGACCTCGATGACTTCGTCATCGTCAAGGGTGACGGCTTCCCCGTCTACAACTGGGCCTGTGTCGTCGATGACACGGCCATGCGGATCTCTCACGTCATCCGGGCAGAGGAGCACCTCTCGAACACTCCCCGCCAGATTCTCCTCTATCAGGCCATGGGTTATGACCTCCCACACTTCTGCCACGTTCCCGTGGTCCTGAACACTCAGCGCAAGAAGCTCTCCAAGCGTGACCCAGGGGTCCGCTCCATCCTGTCCTATCGCGATGATGGCATCCTCCCCAGCGCGGTCATGAACTACCTGGCGCTGCTGGGTTGGTCCTCAGGCACCGAGCGTGAGTTCTTCACGCGCGACGACCTCGTGGAGGCATTCACACTCGAGCGTGTCAGCCCATCGCCCTCGGTTTTCGATGTCAGGAAGCTCGAGTCAGTGGGAGCCGAGCACCTGCGCGTGGCTGCAACGGATGAGCTGCTCGAGATGTCGATCCCCTTCTTCGCCGCGTTGGGGCTATGCGCAGATCCACCGACGAGCGACCAGCGGACCGCCATGTGGTCAGCCGTGGACCTGCTCAAGACGCGGGCCTGGAACCTACAGAACCTGGCCGAGAGCTCGGTCTACCTTCTGAGGGATGACTTCCCGCTCGACCCACAAGGTGTGTCCAAGCGTCTCCTCAAGCACGAAGAGACCCCGACGGCGCTGGAGGCCGTAGCGACGGCCCTAGAGGCAACGACGGAGTGGAACCTGGAGGCGATCGAGGAGGCATTCCGCACCGCCACGGAGGGCGGAGAGTTCCACACAGGCAATGCCATCCATGCGGCGCGCATGGCAGTTACGGGCAGCCAGAAAGGCCCTGGGCTCTTCGAGTGCCTCTACACGGTTGGCAGGGAACGCGTTGTGGAGCGGCTGCGCAGAACGGCCCAGAGGATCAGGGCAGGCGAGCTCACTGGCGAGTGAGTTCGGCCGGAAGGGCTGCACTGGTTGAGGTGTGAACCAAGTGGCCGGAGTTGTTGGCCGGCCCATGGACGATGCCCACCCGCCAGTTAGTGATCAGGAGGCTCGCGAAGCCGTCGCGGGGCCACAGACGCATGAGGCGTCGCTCGTGGGCCTGCGTCCCTCCACCGCGTTAGTAGCAGTCGTCCTCTCTGTCGCCGTAGCGGCGGGCGGCGCCGTCTCCGCCCTGATCAACTACGACCTCGTAGGGCTCGGACATCTCCCTCGAGTCGGCGTGTTCATCGTCTTCGTGCTCATCGCAGTGAACGCGCTCAGCATGGTGATCGTGCGTCGCAGGGCCCTCTCTTCGGGCCAGATCGCCTTCATCTACATGGCCATCCTCGTGATGGCGGGCATCCCCGGACAGCAACTCGTGACCTACCTGTACCTGGGGATGATCGGCTCCCAGTACTACGCATATGGGCAGGGCAATGACTACGCCACCGAGGTCATACCCTACCTCAAGCCGTGGCTCGTGCCGTCTATGGACCCGGAGGGGCCGGTTATCGCGTGGGCCTTCCACGGGCTGCCATGGGGCGAGAGCATCCCTTGGCAGGCGTGGGTTCGGCCACTCGCTTGCTGGACTCCCTACATTCTGGCCCTGCTGGGGCTTCAGATCTGCCTCGCGTCGCTCTTTCGCCGACGCTGGGATCAGGAGCGGCTGACCTATCCTCTGGCTCGCGTACCGGTGGAGCTCGCAAGCTACCGGACAGGCGCCGATGCGGTCCCGGAGCTGCTACGGAGCAGGCTCTTTTGGGCGGCGTTCGTGCTCCCGGTGGCCGTCTACACCCAGAAGGCACTGAGCTTTCACAACCCGGACATCCGCGGTGTGAACCTCTACAAGGACATCGGAGTCGTGTTCGGGGCGGCGCCCTGGTCGAATCTCGACTATCTGCCGCTTCACATCTACTTCGAGAGCATCGGGGCCACGTATCTCATCCCCACATCCGTTGGCTTCAGCCTCTGGTTCTTCTGGCTGTTCCGGCGCCTCATCTACGTCTACCGGGACATGCGTGGCCTGATGGATCACCCGCAGTACCTCACCCAGCAGGGCATTGGCGCGTACGCGGTACTGGCAGGCCTCTGCCTCTGGGGAAGCCGCAAGACGCTGATGCAGGGCATCCGGGGGATGATCGGTCTGCGTCAGGATCCCGACACAGACCCAGAGAGCCCCCATGATCGCCACCCGATGAAGCCCGCGGCCGCCATGTGGGGGATCGTGGTCTGCCTAGTCGTCATCGTCGCCTGGGGCAGAGCCGCCGGTGTGGGTGCGGGACCGGTGCTCGTGACCGTTGGGCTGTATGTCATCGGCCTGATCGTGGTGTGCCGCCTGGTAGCCGAGATGGGCCTCTTCGCCGTCTGGACCCCCATGTTCCCGCCTCAGGAGATCACTGCCAAGCTTTGGGGCACGTTCAGCCCCCTGGACCAACAGTCGACCACGGGCCTGTGCTACCTCGGGTGGAAGATTCAGGATTCCGCCTCTGCGACGGTGGCGAATGTCCTTCAGGGGTTCAAGATTAGCGAGCTGAGTCAACTCAAGGACAGCTCCGGCCTGTGGCTCATGGTCGTTGCCCTCCTGGCAGCGATCCTCGCGGCGCACCCCGCTTCGATCCACGCGATCTATAACCAGGGCGTCTATGACCTCGGCTGGTGGCCTTCCAGCGTGGGCGACGACTTGGCTGCCCAGATCCACAGTCTGAGCACCGTGCTCGTACCCTATAAGCGTGAGGCGTATGAAGCCATGGCCCACGGAGCCCTGATCGTCACAGGTCTGCATCTGCTGCGGACCCACTACCATCGCTTCCCCTTGCTCGCCTTCGCCTATGGAGCGGCGCTGGGCCCGCAGTTCATGATGGATCGTTACGGTTTCTCGATCTTCATCGGCTGGTGCGTCAAGTCGGCTTTGCTCAAGTACGGCGGCATCAGCACACACAACCGCGTCCGTCCGGCCGCCCTTGGCCTTATCTGCGGCAATGCCTGCGTGCTCATGTTCTGGACGATCGTCCACTACTTCGCGCCGGTAAGTGGAGTCCTCGTGACGGAGTGACCTCTATCCGTGGAAGCCCTCGATGGCCACCGGCTCCGAGGCTATGTCTCCCTCGGACTGGCTACTCCAGGAACCGCAGGGAGTAGAGGTCGGCGTCCCGCAGGTGAATCCGCAGGCGGATGGGCCCCTCCTCGGGCAGCGACAACTCGGCGCCCTCGACCCACTCGACCACGCGGGTGATCTCGTCGCCGAAGAGCTCCTCGCTGACTGCGAGTGGCGCGCCTTCCTCAGCCCCCAGCACCTCGAACCGTATGGAGCCAACCGCCGAAGTCGCGTAGTTCACCTCCAGCCGGCTCCCTCCCACGATCAGCGGTCGAGTGAGGGCCGTGCCCCCTTCTGCGCCGCCGTGAAGTGACACGAACCCATCGGTCCGCAGGGTCCCACGTCGCAGGCGCGCCGTGTCGTGCCGGTAGTTCTCCGTCCAGTAGATGGACAGCTCCGTCTCGGAGAGGGGCAGGATCCCGTACGCGATGTGCTGGTTCCGATCGGTCCAGTTCAGAGGATCCGGTCCAGGGCGTAGGAACGCCTCCTCCCACCGCTCCCAATGGACGCCGTCACGGCTTGACATGAGCACCCCGTCGCAGACACCGCGCTCGCCATGCTCAGGGATCTTGGTCCTCTCAGGGACATACCGATTGGGAAAGGCTAGGTAGATGTGGGGGGCGCGGAAGTATGGCACGGCCGCGTTCGTGTAGAGATGCTCCAGGGGCGCGTCTCCGTAATCGAGCCACTCCGGCTCGGTCCAGTGGACGAAGTCCGGAGACGTGCAGGTCCTGATGGTCCTGACGCCGTCGGCAAAGTCGCGGAGGAAGCAAACGTAGTACCCGCGCTCTGTGTCGTAGAAGGCCAGGTTCTGGGAATCGAAGGCGCCCTCGGTGATGACAGGGTCCTCGGCCAGCTTGCGCCAGTGGATACCGTCTGGCGAGGCCAGGGCCAAGGGGGGGCGTCCCGCAATGGCCTTATAGCGCTCCTCAGGCTGGCAATCGGGGTTGGTGTCGACGAAGGGCGTGAAGTTGTGAGTCCCCTCCCCTAACCACACGATGGAGTTCGCCGTGCTCCCATCGAACTCGAAGAGGCCCAACTCAGGTCGCGTGAAGTGTATCCCGTCCGTGGACTCGGCCATGCAGGTCACCTCCCCGCCGCCCTCATGGCCCGAGCCACGGAGATACAAGCGGACAAGGTCACCATCGCGAAGGATCGTCATATAGGCGCTCGTGGGGCCCTCCCATGGCGCCGTGTACTCGTGAACGATCTCGCGTGGAATGGGATGGTGCAGTTGGCGCGTTACGTCGCCCTCAAGTGATTCCACGAGGAAGCTATCGACGAAGAGTTCCCTCCGGGTGTCGATGTCAGCGGCGGGCTGCCCTGCAGCCACGTCAGCGAAGGCCACACCGACGGCAGCAAGAGCCAACAACGCGTTCCTACACATCTGGTCAACCTCTCCATTCCTGGCTTGGACAGATCCCCATAGGCCGGCACAGGGAGCCAAGCGTGGGTGTTCGCGCGTGCTCTATACGACCAGCTTGCGTCCGGCCTCGGCCGCCTCCATGGCATCACGGACCTCATCGAACTCCTTGCCTGGGCGACCGAATAGGGCGTGGGTGGCGCGCTTGCTCGACTCGACGCCTGGCTGGTCGTAGGTGTTGATCCCGAACAGCTCTCCGGTGATGGCCGTCGTGAGCATAAAGTACATCAGCAGCTCGCCCACGGACTCTTCGTTGACCTGGTCGACCTCTATGGTGATGTTCGGGCGACTCGCCTCGGCGAGGGCGAAGGCCGTGGCGCGGTACTCGGCATCAAGCAACGCCCCGAGGTCCGTGTCTCCCAGGTGGCTGACGGCAGGGAGATCCAGGGAGGGCACCGGACAGACAGCGCCGTGATCGAGGACTCTGATGAAGACCACGACCTTGTCATGTGGGCCGTCCTGGTAGAGCTGTAGCTGGCTGTGCTGATCGGTGGCGCCGAGCGCCTTCACGGGAGTCTGGCCCGCGTTGATCTTCGAACCATCGAGGGCGCGCCGCTTGCCGAGGCTCTCGGCCCATAGCTGAGCGAACCAGTCCGCGACGAGTCGTAGCCGATAGGAGTACGGCATCAGGACGAGGATGTTCCGCCGCCGGTCGGGCTTGCGGCTCATAGAGTAGGTGTGCTGGATCGCCGCCATCAAGTACGAGGGGTTGGCCATGATTCCCTCTGCGGACCGGCAACGTTCGGCCATGCGCCGCGCCCCGTCGAGCAGGGCGTCGATGTCCAGACCCATGGCGAGAGCAGGAAAGAGCCCGACGCCTGTGAACGCGGAGAAACGGCCGCCCACCTGGGGGGGCATGCCGACCTTGCAGAGGTTCTCCTCCTCGGCGAGCGTCCAAAGCGGGCTCGTCTTGCGTTCGGTCGGGAAGTCCGTGCAGATGGCGGTGCGGCTCGTCCACTCGCAGCCTGCGGCCTTCATCCACTCCTGCACACGACCGAAGGCGCAGTGGGTCTCCGCAGTGGTACCACTCTTCGAGACCACGAACACCCCGGTGGCCTCGGGTGAGAGCAGGTCCAAGACGCCCTCCAACTGCCAGGGATCCGAGTTGTCGATGACGTGCACCCTCACCGTCGGGCGCTTCGGGTGCCCCTCGGGGAGGGAGTTCGCGTACGGATGCAGGAGCGCGGCCTGGAACGTCAGCGTACACAGGGCGGACCCGCCAATGCCGAGCACGAGCAGATCCTTGACCCCGCCAGGGAAGCTCGTCTCGAAGCTGGCCCATGCCGCCTTGATGGCATCGAGCTGGATGACATCGGGATCCAAGGCTTGGAGAAACCCTGGCAGGCCGTCCTCGGCGCTGGTTGCCTCAAGCACTTGGGGATAGGGGGCGCGGAGCATGACGGCGTTGAGGTCGTCCTCCGTGATGCCGTTCCTCATACCGATTCGGAAGCTCATGCAGTTGGTGAAGTCGAACTTGAGATGGCTGCCTGCCATGGATAGTTATCCTCTCAGAGCGTCAGCCGCAGTGGCGGGCGAAACCATCGACACCGCGCTGCGTCTCGGTAGATACTGGCGAGTGTGGCGGGGGACAGAGAGCCCGCCTGAGGACAGGAGACCCTCCTACGAACCGCACACGAGGCCTATTCTGGATTGTTCTGGCTCTTGCCTGCCTAGGCCCCTCGGTGGCAGCGGCAGACGAGCTTTTGCTCGATTCCACCTTCGAGACGCTATCCAGCCCGGAACCCGCCTGGATAGCGTCGGACTCGGCACGCGTGGAGGCCGAGGGTGGCGTGTTGCACGTCCGCTCCGGAGGTGGCTTCCTTCTTGTGTCTCAGGACGTGGATGTCCGAGGGCTGGGACGGAGCCGGCTCCTGGAGTGGTCCTGCGACGTTGAACTGGTCCGGCTTGCCTCCGGCCGCGGCGCGTGGATCTCGCTTCAGTTCTCCGACGCCCACGAGCGCCGCCTGGGCACCCGCACGAGCGACATTCTGGCCATGCCGCACATCCCTCTGCGCCTCGTCGCAAGGACACTGGTACCGGAAGGGACTCGGCGGGCGTCCGTCGTTCTGGTCACCCACGGGGACACCGAGGCCGTCTTTCAGTCGCCGGCCGCGGAGCTGCGCGAATCGCCGGCCCCCCCTGTGTGGGAGGGCGCTGGGCCTGTGGTCCTCACCGAGGGGCCGAGCGTGCCCGGCCGGTGGCTCGGCCTGGGCCTCTCTGTTGACGCTGCCGGTATGGAGGCTGGTCGCGTTCGGATGGCCACCCCCAGGGTGCTCCGTGCTCTCGTCCCGTGGAGCATCCTTTCCACGAGTGGCCCGCCGGATCTCGCGGCGCTCGGTCCGATGGTCACGGCCATCTCCAAGATGGCCCCAGGGGAGCGGCACGTGATCCTGGTGCCCTCCGGGGGCGATGCAAGCCACTACGCTGACCCGCTGCGCGCCGCCGCAGCTCTCCGATTCCTGGTCGACGCTGTCCGCCAGGAGCTAGATACGAGGGGAGAGGGCGCCGAGATCCGCTGGTACGTGAGCCCGGCGACACGGCCGGATGCCCTCCAGCATCTCGATCTGATGCACTATCGGGACTGTATTGAGGAGTTGGCTCCCATCCTCCCCGCCGATGTGCCGCTGGCCGGTCCCTTCGAGTCGGCTGGCAGCCTGTGGACGGAGTCGTTGAGGGAGGTCTTCCTTGCCCGAGGCAGCTTGCTGGCATCGGATGTCACCATACCAAGGAGGGATCTGGCGCTCGCGCCAGCGGACCTGGAGAGCCGGGCTCTGTCAGGCGTGGAACTGTGTGTCGTTGACGTGACCACCGATCATCCCGACGCGGCTCCCTATCTGGGCTCCCCGCGCAACCACCTCGACGCGTTCGCGGTGCTGTTCGCCGCCGCGCGTGCCGGCATCCGCATCCCCATGCTGGCCCACTCGTTGACGCCGCCCGCCTCTGTGGTAACGCCGCTGTTCCGCGCCGCGCGCGCGGGCCCCGTGGCCGCGACACTGGCCTCGCCTGAGGGCGCAGCCCTGTCGGGGCTCGTTGTCCGCGAGCCCGTGGAGAACATCGTCGCTTTACTGCTCCTCAATCAGGGGCTCGAAGCGCTCAGCGTGGACATTCAGGTCGATTTCGGAGCGACCGAGAGGCAACTCAAGCGCACCGAGATGCTCGAATCGTCCGGGCTCCAGGCTACGGAGTCCGAGGTTCGGGTACTGCAGGGCAAGCTTGCCGATGTCGTGCCTGGGTCGTCGCTTGTCATCTACGATACTCGGCTGCAGAGCGCTACCCCGGCGCCTGGCGGAGCGGCTCCTTGAAACGCGCACATCTCTGGGGTATCATAATGTTGTGGGTGACGCGGGATCGGCAGGGTGATTCGGCTCACCCGCTGCGCATTCGTCCCAGAGGCTCCGTAGGCCGTCTAGCCCAGAGAGCCTCGTCCTGAGCCTTCGGCTGTGGCTGCCAGGCCATGCCGGAAGATCGAACCCGACGACTCGCTTACGGGGGCAGGCGGTCGGGGAGGGAGTGAACACGAGAGGGCTTCTCTTCCGTTCGCCGCAGCTGCACCACGCGAGGCCCAGAGAGGGACGTGGACTGGAGGGCTGCAGATGGGCGCGAAGGTTGTCGTCGTGGATAACTGCCCTACCCGAACGCGCCGAGCCGCAGAGCGCCTCGCCTCTCTTGGTTGCGAGGTTCGATGCGCCCAGTCCGGCTACGGCGCACTTCACATCCTGCAGGGCTACAGACCTGACCTGGTTATCGTGAGCTGGTCTCTTGAGGATATGATGCTCCATGAGTTCGCGGAGCAGTGTAAACGTGTGAGCAGTGACTGTGTGCTCATGGTCTCGATCGACCGCGCGCAGCGCGCGCGTCCGAGGGGTCTGGACGACCCGTACATCGACGGTTGGCTCCCCCATGACGGCGGTGAGCATGTCTGGGTATCCGTGTTAGATCGGGCGCACAACAGCACGGAGGCATTGCCGTTTCAGGTGTAGCCACGGGGGCTGGAACCAGGCAAGCTAGGTAGAGGCGGCAGCGCTCGGGCGCTGCCGCCTCGCGGTAGGGAACCGGAGCCTATGGACTGCATGACCCGCTTGCGTGACCTTTTCGGCCAGCGTCGCTATGCCCGGCTTCGGTCGGTCGAGTCGCTTGTGGACGAGCTCTGCGCCCATGGGTATCTGAGGTTCACACCCGAGGAGCGCCGAGCGGAAGCTCGGTGCCAGCTCATCGAGAGCGCCTACGATGGCTACCTTGACACGCTGTGGGACGAGGATGGCATCTCTCTCGATCGGCGCGGCTACCCGGCTGATGCGGAGGACCTAGCCGACGGAGGAGTCGGCAGAACCCTCCGCGCTATGCTCCCAGTGCTCCACGCCGAGGGCGTTCGACTGGAGTCCATCGAGGACGATCTCTCCGACACCGGCTACCGCGTCCTCCTCGATGGAGTGGCCGCTCCGATCTATGACATCCCGGACAATGCGAGCCAGGATGTGTGGCTCGTCTCTCAGTGTCGGCTGGTTGGAATCGTGAACCACCTCCTGGAGGAGGCGGACTCCTCCGAGCGGGCGTTCGGTCTGTACTGCGGCGGGAACGACGGCAGGGTACTGCTGCTCTCCCGTGAGCTACACAGCCTACTCCTGGATCGCCGTCAGCACTTCGACGAAGACTGGTTGCCGCGTCTGTGCTGCGAGCGCGGCCCCAATCCGTAGGGAAGGCCGTTGCGGGGTTGGTAGCGCGGCGAATCGAGGTCCAGGGGATCGTCCAAGGCGTTGGCTTCCGTCCCTTCGTCTATCGGCTGGCGACTCGAATGGGTCTGGCCGGCGAAGTGAGCAATCACACCGGCGGGGTGAGCATCCTGGTTCAGGGCCCCGAGGCCGAGGTGGAGGCCTTCGTCCGGGACCTGGCGGCGCAAGCGCCTCCCGCGTCCCGAGTCGACTCCGTGAGCGCCATCGCCGCCCCCGTTGAGGACCGCAGCGGCTTCGCCATCGTGCCCAGCGAGCGCACGGCGCAAGGGGTGATCCGTGTCTCTCCTGACATCGCTGTCTGCGCCGACTGCCTGGCGGAGATGCTCGACCCACTCGACCGACGCCACGGGCACCCGTTCATCAACTGCACGAATTGCGGGCCTCGCTTCACGATCGTGAACGGGGTCCCCTACGACCGCCCCCGCACCTCGATGTCGCCCTTCCCCATGTGCGCTCGATGCTGGGCGGAGTATGAGAACGTCGCGGACCGCCGCTTCCATGCCCAGCCCGTCGCCTGTGTGGAGTGTGGACCGCGCCTCACCTATCATCCAGGACCGTGTGACGATCCGCTGGGGGCCGCTCGCGCAGAGCTAGACGGGGGGCGCATCGTCGCCATCAAGGGCATCGGCGGCTTCCACCTGGCATGTGACGCCTACTCAGCCCCAGCGGTCGCCCGCCTCAGGCGGCGCAAGGGACGCGAACTCAAACCCCTTGCGGTCATGTTCGCTAGCCTGGCCGCGGCCCGCCGCTATGCCCACATACCCGAGGATGCCGCGCGGCTCCTCAGTGGCCCGCAGGCGCCGATTGTGCTGCTGCCGCGACGGGGCAACGGTCTCACGCCCGGGGTAGCGCCGGACACTGACTCCATCGGCGTCCTCCTGCCGTATGCCCCTGTGCATGTGCTGCTCTTCAACGGGCTGATTACCGACGCGTTGATCATGACCAGCGGCAACCTGGCCGATGAGCCCATCTGCACCGACAACGGCGAAGCCATCGCGCGGTTAGGTTCCGTTGCTGACGGCTTCCTGCTTCATGACCGCGAGATCGTGACCGGGTGCGACGATTCGGTCATCCGGTGGACTCCATCGGGTCCTATCTTCCTGCGCCGCTCTCGCGGTTACGTGCCCTACCCCATCGCTCTGCCGGATTCCGTGGAACCCATCCTGGCGGTGGGCGGGGATCTGAAGAACACCTTCTGCCTCACCCGAGGACAGGACGCATACGCGAGTCAGCACATCGGCGATTTGGACGACGAGCGCGTCCTAGGCTACTTCGCGCAACAGGTCCAGCACCTCCAGGAGCTGGTGGAGACCGAACCCGTGGCCCTCGCCTGCGACCTGCACCCGGATTACCTCTCGACCCGCTGGGCGGAGGGTTACGCGACAGCCAAGGGCCTGCCCCTGATCCGAGTTCAGCATCACTATGCCCACGCGGCGGCAGTGGTTGCGGAGCACGGCGTCCGCGAGCCCGTCGTAGCGATCATCGCCGATGGCACCGGGCTAGGCATCGATGGCGCCGTGTGGGGTTGCGAGCTACTCCTCGTGGACGGCCCCCGTTGGCGGCGGCTTGGCCATCTGCAGACGATCCGACTTCCTGGAGGCGACATGGCGGCCCGTGAGGCCTGGAGGCCGTGCTTCGCCTGGCTCAACTATGCCCTGGGGGATCTGGACGAGGACGCTCTGCCCGAGCACCTGCGGAACAGGCTCGTGATGTGGCCGGTGCTTCTTGCAGCCATGACGGCGGGGATCAACTCCCCGATTGCCTCCAGCGCGGGCCGGCTGTTCGACGCCGTCGCATGCCTCTTGGGTGTAGCTGAGGGGAACGCCTATGAGGGGCAGGCGCCGATGCGCCTGGAGATGTCTGCGGAGGACTCGGACTACCCACTGCAGTGGAGCATAAGGGACGGCGACCCACTGATCCTCGATCCCCAACCAGCGCTAGTGGGGCTGCTGCGCGGCCTGGAAGGAGGTCACTCGATCGCGAGTCTCGCCGGAGCCTTCCACCGCTCATTCGCCGAGGCTCTCGTCGGCGCGGCCAAGCGCCTCTGCGCCACGCACCGGCTGGGAACAGTTGTGATCTCGGGCGGCGCCTTCCAGAATGCGCGGATGCTGGCAGGCGTCAGCGAAGGTCTCAAGCGAGAGGGACTGACTCCGCTCTGGCCAACTCAGTCTCCGCCAGGGGACGGCGGGCTAGCGCTGGGCCAGGCTGTGGCCGCATCGTGGATCCGGGCTTCCCTAACAGGCTAGGGTGAGGAGTAGAGCCATGTGTATCGCGATTCCGTGCCGTCTCGTAACGGTCGAGGACCTCTGGGGTGAGGTGGAGATCGGCGAGTCACGGATGAAGGTGCGGTTGGACCTGCTTGAGGAGCCCGTGCCTGGCGAGTGGGTTCTGGTACATGCCGGCTTCGCCATAGAGCGTCTGGACGAAGACGAGGCGCTGGAGACGCTAGCCTTCGTGCGTGAGGCCGCCCGAGCAGCATTGGCGGCCGAAGGCACTGGCGAGACTGACGTCGATGATGGACGCTAGCGCACTGCGCGATGCGGGCCTGGGCCGCACGATCGCCGAGGACATCGCCCGCTTATCTCGACAGCCTCTGAAGCTCATGGAGGTATGCGGGAGTCATTCCCACACCATCGCCCGGTACGGCATCCGTGAACTGCTTCCCCCGACGATCGAACTCGTCCCCGGCCCCGGTTGCCCGGTGTGCGTGGCGCCCCAGGAGGAGATCGACCTGGCGATCGACCTGGCCCGCCGACCCGAGGTCGTGGTGACTACCTTCGGTGACCTGGTTCGAGTGCCTGGCACCAACGGCAGCATGGCAGAGGTCAGGGCTGAGGGAGGTGATGTGCGCATCGTCCTGTCGCCCATGGATGCGCTGGAGACCGCGAGGCGGGAACCGGAGCGAATGGTCGTGTTCGTCGCCATCGGCTTCGAGACGACCGCGCCAGGAGTGGCCGCGACGCTGCGGGCTGCCGCTGACGATGGGGTCACCAACCTCGCGCTGCTGATTGCCCACAAGACGATGCCCGCGCCAATGAGGGCCCTAGTGGCGGGAGGCGAGTGCGGTGTGCAGGGGTTCATCTGCCCGGGGCATGTCAGCGCGATCATCGGTTCTGAGGCCTATCGGTTCCTCGCCGATGACTACGGTGTGGCCTGCGCGGTTGCCGGCTTCGAGCCCCTCGATGTCCTCCTGGCGGTTCGCAGCCTAGTGATCCAGCACGAGGCCGGCAAGCCTACCGTGGATGTCGAGTACGCTCGCGCCGTGCGGCCTGAGGGGAATCAGCGCGCCCTATCCGTGCTCCTGGAGGTGTTCGAGCCCGTCGATGCCCGCTGGCGAGGTCTGGGACAGATCCCGGACAGCGGGCTGCGGCTTCGGGCTCCTTACGCCGAGTTCGACGTGGAATCCCGACTCGGGATCCAGCGCATCCCCGCAGATCCCCACCCTGCCTGTCGGTGTGGGGACATCCTGCGGGGCGTCCTGGCGCCTCCCAAGTGCCCAGCTTTCGGCCGGACATGCACGCCCGACCATCCTCTGGGGCCGTGCATGGTCTCCAGCGAGGGAGCGTGCGCAGCGGAATGGCAGTACAGGCCCTGACCGACTACGTTCGCGGTCACTGCTGCCCCTTGACGAAGCCCGGCCTACGGTGCATAGACCTTGGCACTCGGATCGCCTTCGGGCAAGGGGCTGGCCTGGGCGAACTCCACTGCCTCCGAGATCAGGTTCCTGGCGTCCTCCTCGACTGCAGCGAGTTCACTCTCCGAGGCGTGGCCCTGCTCCAGGAGTAGGGCGCGGAAGCGCAGAATCGGGTCGCGACGGCGAGCGGCGGCTTCCTCCTCCTCCGTCCGATACTCCCGCTTGTCTGACTTGGAGTGACCAAGGAACCGGTAGGTCCGGCAATCGATGAGGGTTGGGCCCTCCCCGCCCCTGGCCCGAGCTGCCGCCGTGGCGACAGCGTCACGCACCGCCAACAGATCATTCCCGTCGACCTCGACGCCCGGCATGCCGTAGGCCGCGGCGCGTTCGGCAATGGATGACACGGCGGAATGGCTCCGCAGCGGCGTTGACATGGCATACAGGTTGTTCTCGCAGAAGTAGACGATGGGCAGCGTCCAGAGCGACCCCATGTTCAGGGCCTCGTGGAAGGCGCCCTGCGCCGTGGCGCCGTCACCGAAGAAGGAGACGACCACGCGCCCTGTGTTCTGCAGCTTCGCGGACAGGGCTGCGCCCGTAGCCACCGGGATGCCGCCGCCCGTTATGCCGTTGGAGCCCAGGAAACCTATGTCCCATCCGGCCATGTGCTGACTGCCGCCGCGACCGCCCGCGTAGCCGGTGGCTCGCCCGAAGAGCTCGGCCATCACCCGCCTGGGGTCTCCGCCCTTCGCGAGGAAGTGGCCGTGCCCACGATGCGTCGAGTTGATCTGATCATCAGCGCGGAGAGCCGCACACGCGCCTACTGCAGCCGCTTCCTGGCCCACGCACAAGTGGCAGGTTCCTCGAATGAGGCTCCGCCCGAAGAGGTCGTCGAGCGCCTCCTCGAAATGCCGGATCACCCACATCGCGCGGAGGTAGCCCAGTAGCACGGACGGCTGCTCGCTCATATGGCGCCTCCTCTTTGGACGAGGGCCGCGCCCGCATGGAGCGGCCCGAGAGCGCCCACTAACGCTGACTCCCCTGGCTGGAGTAGGTGCAGCGCCAGGCCCACGGCGACGGGCGCGGCGGCGCCGAAGAGCTCCCCGACGGTGTCCGCCAGCCGAACCTGCCACGGAAGGGCCGTCGCCAACCCCAGCCGCTCTAATGCCTCGCGCTCCGCCGCGACGAGCGGCGCATACCCGTTCGCGGGGGAGAGGTAGAGGTCGGGCGTGGTCCCGCCTAGCGCCTCGCAGATCGCCCGCTCGTAGGCCGCCGACGGATCCGTTGCCACGCGCGTCACTGCCGCAGAGAGCGTCCCCATCCCCTCAGCGCCGCGTCGCGCCGCCTCTTCTGGAGCCTCCAGGAACAGCGCGCCGCCTCCCTCACCCGGCACAAGCCCCTCGTGGGACCCAACCGCTTCTGGACTCTCCGCCATCGAAACGTAACCCGCCTCTGCGAGACCGCGGTAGAGCATCTCGCTCAGAGCCTCTGAGCCCCCGGCAAGCATTGCTCGCGCCGCGCCTGTGGCGATCGAGAGCATGGCCGCCTCCAGGGCAGCCATGCCGCTCACCCACCCCGCGCACACCGTATGGTTGGGCCCCCTCATGCTCCATTCGATCGCGGCGAGGCTGGGCGCGGCGTTGATGTAGGCGTTGGTGAAGCCGATGGGGTTCGCATAGCGCGCCCCCTTCTCGGCGAGACGCTCCGAGTACTCCTCGACACTGCATGTCGGTCCGAAGCTTGTGCCGTAGGCGATGCCGATAGCGTCGGCGTCGATGTGAGCCTGTGGAGCGCCGGCCGCGTCCAGCGCATACCGGCAGGCGGCCATGAAGTGCGACTGGGCGGGATCGAGGCGACTCTTCCTACTCTCCAGCACTGTGGACAGGTCGTAGTCATCCACCTCGCAGGCCACTACTGGGCCGTCCTCTGGGGGCTCGAACCGCGTGACCCAGTCCACATGGCTGGTCTCCCCGACTACCGAGCGGCTCAGGTCGTAGAACGTGTGCCCCGACGGGCAGACAACCCCTGCTCCCGTGATTGTCGCCTTGTAGCTCGGCACTGGACGAGCCTCCTCCGCCTATCGGGACCCAGTGTGCGTTACGCGCGGCGTCGATTCAAGGACTTGGTAAGGGGGGCAAGAAGATGCAGTGATCGATACTTTGCTCCCCGGAGGCGTCGATGGCAAAGCACAGGTCGGGCCGGCAGCGGCCTGGCCGCGATCCCGTCGGTCCCTCTAATGGCGTCCGGCGACGCAGCGATTCGGTAGTTCGAGCCGCCTACCGCACCTTCGCTGTGTGCTTGGACATAGCGGCGATCTACGCCTCTTACAACCTTGCCACTCGGTTCCTCCCTGGCATCGATGCGTCGGACCTCACCGCTCACGCCAGCTGGTATTGGGACTGCGTGGCGCTCGCTGTTGCCTGGCTCGCTGGCCTTAGCTTGCTCGATCTCTACTCGCCGCGCCATTGGCGTCGTTTCGCTTACGCGTGGCCGAGGGCCGTCTTCGCGACCGGCGCTGCCACTGTCGGCGGCGTGGGGCTCCTAGAACTCGTCACGAATCTACCGGACCACGTCCTCTACGCGGGCCTGATCGCGAGCCAGGTCTTTGCCGTGCTCGCATCGGTGCACCGGGCTCTCCTCTACCGGGTGGTGCCACGGCGAGCCATCGAACGGCGACTGCTCTTGATTGGCGACGCGCCAGGAACCATGGAACTGAGGGAGGCCCTTCGGTGTCCGGAGGATCCGCTCATGCGCTACATCGGCCTGGTCGCGCTGACAGACGCCCCCGTCGACGCGGAGCGACTGGGACCCGTGTTTCGTCCCGATGACCTCAAGAGCATCATTGAGAAGTACGCGGTCACCGACGTGGTGTTCGCCCACGGGCAGGCGGTCTCGGAACGCGTGGCGAGGGCGCTCGCCAACGCTCGACGCGGTGTCAGGACTCCGCGCTTCGAGGATGCCTATGGGGATGCCACGGGCAGGGCGGCCATCTTCTGCGTGGGACGCGATGAGTGGCTCTCGAACGTGCGCTGGGTAGAGTCGAACCTCTACGCCACCAAGGTGAAGCGCGTCCTCGATGTGCTGGTGTCTCTGGTGCTCTTGCCGCCCGCCGTCGTGCTCATCCTACTATGCGCTATCGCCACCAAGCTGGATAGCCCTGGCCCGGTGTTCTATACCCAGCGAAGGGTCGGCCATGGACAGCGCCTCTTCACCCTTGTGAAACTCCGCACGATGGTCGCTAGCCAGGACCGAGCACGACCGGGCGCAGAGGACGACGAGATAGAGGAAGACGCGCCACCCCTGCCCGACGACCCTCGGATCACCCGCGTGGGGCGGGTGCTGCGTGCCATCTCCCTGGATGAGCTACCTCAGTTGCTCCTCGTGCTCCGCGGAGAGATGAGCCTGGTGGGGCCACGTCCGGAACAGCCGCACTTGGTGGCGCGCTACGAGTCGGAGATACCGCTCTACAGTCAGCGGCACCTCGTAAGACCAGGCCTAACAGGCTGGGCGCAGGTTCGCCAGTCCTACAGCGAGTCCGTCACCGATGTGGTCTCCAAGGTGCAGTATGATCTCTACTACATCAGCAACCTATCGATGCGCCTCGATGTGCTGGTCCTCATGAAGACCATCGGTCTGGTGATCCTGAACCCCAAGCGCCGAGTGCTGAAGCGCCGGAGGCCGTCGGGGCCGCCAGACCAAGGGGCCGTGGCTCCTTGAGGACCGGGCCCTCCTGCATAGCTTGGGCCGCCGTTATCGGAGGCCTGGTAGCCTCTGCCGCTTGGTCCACCGAGATCTCCCGCGTTGGTTCTCTCATGTCTCAGGGACGGTACGCCCAGGCCTACGCGGAATCCTTGGGCTGGGGGCCGACGGCCTCCTTGCGGGGTGACCAAGCCTACCTCCGCGCCCACGCTGCCTACCACGCTCTCGCCCTAGATGACGCCCGCCAGGCTGCCCAGAGGGCCAGATTCCTGGGCTGTGAGTCTCACTCCGCGTCCTGGCTGCCGGTCAGTGAGATTGACCGGCGCGTGACCGCAGCGGAACGGTTGTTCGAAAAGGCTCTGTATGTCTCGGTATCCGAAGGGGCGAGTGGCTACACGATCTTCGTGAGCCGCGCCTTCGAGCTTGCGGATCACGTTATGCGGCACGCAGCGGCCGCATACCAAGAGGCTTCCAAGCTCGCCTACGGCGCCGCTTCATGTCCGGCGTCGCTGCCGCCCCTACGGATCTACCTGTTCCGCTCGAACCACGACGCGAGGTCATTCCTCAGTGTATTGGGTTTGCACGCGCCCACAACGGGCTCCGCGGCGAGCCTGGGCATCGGCGTGCTTCTCTGGCAGGAGTCGGGAGGCCGCCCCAGTTACCCGTCTCCATACTCCTGCGGCGCTGTGCTCGCACATGAGGTCCTGCATGTCTTTCAGCGCTTCCGAGGCGTTGAGGGTGCCCCGCAGTGGCTCACGGAAGGCACGGCGCAGATCGCCGAAGACCTGGTGGACCCGAACCACCGCATACAGACGATGGCCGGCGCCATCCGGGCGTGCGAGTCCCATCCTCAGGCGCTGGCGTGGTCGCTCAGCAACGCAGAACATTCGGGGTTCGAGCTCTACCCGGTGCATTATCTCCTCGCCCTTACCGTGATGGAGACATACGGGCCTCGAGCCCTTGGAGCGCTGATGGCCAGGACATCCACGCGGCCACAGGAACCGCTGACGGAGGCGCTGTGGACGACCCTCAGGACCACCCCGGAGGCACTGGTGTCGCGCGCGCAGGAGCTACTCGCATCGGAGGAGGCCGCGCGGGCGCTGGTCGAGCTCAGCCGCCTTGACCCAGGTTCCGAAGATGCGGCGCACGGCTTCCACGGTGCATCGGAGCGATGGCCCGGCGAGCCCTACCTTGCGTACGTGGCCGCCCGCTCCCTCGCCCATGTCGGCCGCTGCATGGAGGCGACCGCCCTGCTGAGCCGACTTGAGGACTGCGGCTACCGGGGGTGCGTGGATGGCACCACAGACGACCTTCGTAAGCTCCTGGAGGGGAGATCTGTCAATGATCGATCGGACTGAGCGCGACTTCCGCAGAGGCGTGGAGGACCTCAACCAACGCGGCGGCCGCACTCTGTCTCTGGTGGACCTCGTGCTGGCGAACACCCTGTCGTTGGAACTCGCCGCGTACCTTGTCGGTCGTGTGAGCGAGGGGGCGTCGCTTTTGACCGCGGCTGTGCCGGGCGGGGCCGGGAAGACGACAGTAATGGCCGCGCTCATGGGAGCCATCCCCCAGGGCGAGCCACTCGTCACAGTCTCCCACGAAGGCACACTTCGGACCCCGCTAACCGGGCGCGCGACATGGCTGGTCCACGAGATCCAGGACGGGCCCTACTACGGTTACCTCTGGGGAGGCGGTGTAGCCTCTTACTTCGAGAAACTCCTCCACGGTGGCCGAATCGTCTCCTGCCTGCATGCTGATGACATGCAGCAGCTTCGAGCGATCCTCATCTCCCCTCCGAACAGTGTGCTGCCGGAGCTCCTCCTGGGGGTGGAGCTGGTCCTATTCCTGCGCATGTTCCGGGGCGTGAACGGAACGGCTCGCCGGGTGGCGTCCGTGCACGCGCCTCTGGACGACGCTCACCGCGAGGTGTGCCACTGGGATCCCCAGAGCGACACGCACCGGTGGCTGATGGACTCGGATCGGAGTAGCGCCACTACGACGCGTGCACTGCGCGTCCTGTCTGACCTGCTCGATGATGGGGTGCGCGACTGGTCGACAGTGAGAGAGGCGTTGAGTGGGTAGACAGTGCGCGTGACGCGCTATAGCAGGTATCGCCCCCTGCGGTAGGCGAATAGCGATTCAGATGGAGGATCCCGCGCCCCGGGGGCTAATCATCGATTGGCTCTAACCTCAACCAGGTGAGTTCAGCCGGCGAAGCGCCAGGTATGCTCGGGTGCAGGGTTGTAGCGTGTACGGCGCGAGTGTTGTGGCTCGACCTTGTCGGCCGGAACGGCTGGCATGACCCAATAAGGAGGGCATGGATCGCATGGCCCAGATGACTGAGATCCGTTGGCACGGTAGAGGCGGCCAGGGTGCGAAGACCGCCGCCTACCTACTCGCCGAGGCCGTGATGGGGGATGACGCCTACATTCAGGCATTCCCCGAGTACGGTCCCGAGCGCATGGGCGCGCCCGTGCGCGCCTTTGTCCGCATCAGTAAGACCCCAATTCGCATGCACTGCCCCGTCTTGAGCCCCGATATTGTGGTCGTTCTCGACCCCACCCTGATGAAGGCCGTCGACGTGACGGAGGGTGTGCCTGAGGACGCCGTCTTCATCATCAACTCGACGGAGGGTCCGGCCGAGGTACGGCAGCAGCTGGGCATCAACACGGGGCGTGTCTATACCGTGCCGGCGCTGAAGATCGCTATGGAGACCATCAAGCGGCCCATCCCTAACACGGTCATGCTGGGCGCCTTTGCGAAGGCGACCGGCTTGCTCGACGTGGACGCACTGAAGGAGCGCGTACGTGCCCAACTGGGCTCGAAGCTCCGCCCAGACGTCATCCAAGGCAACATGGACGCTATCGACCGCGCCGCTCAGGAGGTGCAAGAGGGTTGAGCAAGATAAGGCCAGACGCAAGCTGGAAGGAACTCCCCGAGGGCGGCATCATCCCGGAAGGCGGCACGAGCGCCACTTTCAAGACGGGTGACTGGCGCAGTGAGAGGCCGGTATGGAATGGCGAGAGCTGCATCCATTGCCTCACGTGCTGGATCAACTGCCCCGATAGCTCGATCCTGGTTGTCGACCAGAAGATGACAGGCATCGACTACGATCACTGTAAGGGCTGCGGCATATGCGCGTCGGTCTGCCCGCCCAAGGTCAACGCTATCACTATGGTGACCGAGTAGAAGAAGGGGAGTCGGCTAGACCCATGAGCGAGAGAATCCTAATCGAAGGCAATGAAGCCGTCGCGTTGGCCCTGAAGCTCATCGATCCTGACGTCGTCGCGGCGTATCCCATCACGCCCGCAACCGAGGTCGTGCAGAAGTTCGCTGAGTACGTTGCCGACGGCGAGGTGGTCACCGAGTTTGTGGCCGTGGAGTCTGAGCACTCGGCCATGTCAGCCTGCATTGGCGCCTCCACTGCGGGCGGACGAGTCATGACCGCCACTTCCTCCCAAGGCTTGGGCCTCATGTGGGAGATGCTCTACATAGCAGCCAGCCTCCGCCGTCCGATCACGATGGCAGTGGCGAACAGAGCCCTCTCGGGCAACATCAATATCCACTGCGACCATTCCGACACCATGGGCGCTCGCGATGCGGGGTGGATCCACCTCTTCAGCGAGAACACCCAGGAGATCTTCGACAACATGATCCAGGCGGTTCGCATCGCGGAGCACCCCGATGTCCGCCTTCCCGTCATGGTCTGCTACGACGGCTTCGTGATCAGCCATGCGCGCGAGGTGATCGAGAGCCTGAGCAAGGAGGAGGTCCAGAGCTTCGTCGGCAAGCACAAAGCCAGCCTCAGCCTGCTGGACCTCGAACCGAAGACCGTCGGCCCGCTGGACCTACAGGACTACTACTTCGAGCACAAGCGTAGCCAGGCCGAAGCGTACAAGGCCGTTCCTGGGGTCATCGAGGCAGTCGGCCAGGAGTTCGGCAAGGCATTCGGGCGCAGCTACGCGCAGGTCGAGGAGTACAACATGGACGGCGCCGAGGTTGCCCTCGTGGCCCTCGGTTCCACCAACGGCACGATCAAGGACGTCGTCGACGGCATGAACGAGTCGGGCAAGAAGGTCGGACTGCTCAAGATCCGGGCCTTCAGGCCGTTCCCAGCCGAGCTGGTTCGCGCCTCCCTGTCCAAGGTCAAGGCGGTTGGCGTGTTCGATCGTTCCATGACCTTTGGGGGCTGGGGCAACCCGCTCTTCACTGAGATCCGGTCGGCGATGTATGGGACCTCCGGCAACGGCTGTTGCTGTGGCCCCTGCATTCCCATCCTCGACCGGGTATACGGCCTCGGCGGCCGCGAGATCTCCATGGCGGAGATCGAACAGTACGCGGACGAGGTACTCGCCGTCGCGAAGGGCGAGCAGGTGGAACTCATCGACTACATCGGCGTGCGCTAGCGAAAGGGAGACGCACATGGCTTCACTCAAAGAGCTATCTACCAAGCAGGAAGGACTGGTGGGCGGCCATCGGCTGTGCGCCGGTTGTGGAGCTCCCATCGCGGTGCGCCAGATCCTGCTCGCCTCGGAGTACCCAGTGGTCGTCTCAAGCGCGACCGGTTGCCTCGAGGTTGCCACCACTATCTTCCCCTACACCTCATGGGACGTCCCCTTCGTCCACTCGGCGTTTGAGAACACCGCCGCTACGGTGTCTGGCATCGAGGCGTGTTACCGCTCGTTCGTGCGCCAGGGCAAGACGGACAAGAAGATCAAGTTCATCGCCTTCGGCGGCGATGGCGGCACCTACGACATCGGCCTCCAAGCCCTGTCAGGCGCGCTTGAGCGCGGACATGACTTCCTCTATGTCTGCTACGACAACGGCGCGTACATGAACACCGGCATCCAGCGTTCTTCGGCCACCCCTCGTGGCGCCGCGACCACAACCACGCCAGCCGGAACCGCCGTTCCTGGCAAGCAGCAGCACCGGAAGAATCTGACGGAGATCTGCGCTGCCCATGGCATCGCCTACGCCGCGCAGTCCACTGCGGGTCGCTGGCAGGACCTCACCAAGAAGGCCGCCAAGGCCATCGAGGTCGATGGGCCCGCGTTCCTCAACGTTCTGGCGCCCTGCCCCCGCGGGTGGCGCTATCCCACACCCGACCTGCTGTCCATCTGCAAGCTCGCCCATGACACGTGCTATTGGCCGCTCTACGAGATCGAGGACGGCAAGTACACCATCAGCTACAAGCCCAAGGAGAAGCTGCCGATCGAGGACTTCCTGAAGCCCCAGGGCCGGTTCCGCCACCTGATGGCGCCCGGCAATGAGGGCCTGATCGCCCAGCTTCAAGCTGACGTCGACTCCGAGTGGGAGCGACTCCTCCGGCTTGCAGGCGAGCAGAGCTAGGCCTATCAGCGCGAGGCCCCGCACCTTTCGAGTCGGTGCGGGGCCTCCACCTACATCAGCCAGCGGCTGGCCTATGCCAGTTGCGCCAGTGCAGCCTCCACCGTATCGAGATCCGCTACCTTGTCGACATCCACGCCGACGGCGGGGTCATCGCATATCCACGCCGATACGGGGAAGCCAAGGATCTGCCCCGCCCGCTGCTCCGCCTGTCTGACGCTAACGAGCCCCAGAGGCAGCCGCAGAGCCAATCCGAGGCCAAGCAGCGAGGCAAGCTTCAGCGGTGACTTCCGCGCGGCAAAGACCTCGGCTATCCGCTCGTGATGCTCCAGCAGAAGCCGGCGGGAGGCTGTCAGCACGTTCCCACCCGTGAACCGTCCATCCCGAAGGCGCACGTAGGTGCGTTTCCCCTCAGGGAACGCGGCTTGGCAGACCTCTCGCTCCACGATCGGGTAGCAGAATGCATGCCCCCGCTCGTGTGACACCGACACGATGCGGTCGATCAGAGGGCCTGAGATCAGGGGCGCGTCGGCGGCACAGGCCAGAACCGTCTCGGCCTCGGAACCCAGCGAGTGGACGCCTGCCAGCAGGTTGTCCACCATAGTCTCGCCCATTGGCATCCAGCCGAAGGGCCCTCCGACGGCGCTCACCCACGGCCGGCACTCGGCGGGGCCAACGACGATGGTGTACTCCACGGTGCGCGCTGCCGCAAGGGCTGCCATGGTGTGCTCGAGGAGGGTCCGCCCGCCGACTGGGATGAGAGCGCGGTACGGCTGCCGCGTTCGAGCCAGCAGCTCGCCCTTCGTGCGCCCCCCTGCGAGTAGGACCGCGCCAACCCCACTACTCACGGAGCACCTCACAACCACTCGCCCATGTCATGCACGCGCGCGCGAAGGGGAAGCGCTCTGAGAGAGCCCTAGCGGCCGCTACCGCTTGCTCCTCGGAGTTCGCGAACCCGAAGCATGCCGATCCCGACCCCGACATCTCTACCGGTGACAGCCCGCAATCGCGTAGAGCCGCGATCGCATCGCCTACCTCAGCCACAATCGCGATGGCCGCTGGGCGGAGATCGTTGCCGACAGCATCCTCCAGGCGCCCCGCGCTCAGCGCCTCAAGGGCGTCGTCAAGGGCCGGCGCATCGTCGCCTCCGCCGATACCGCGGTCATAGCGGCTGTAGACCTCCCTGGTGGAGCATCCCCCCGCAGGCTTCACAATGACCACCGGACGCTCACTGAGGGGCTGACGCGCGGGGGCGAGCATGTCGCCGCGCCCCAGACCAACCTGGGTGCCACCGCGGATGAAGAAGGGCACGTCGCTGCCGAGGTCGGCGCCGATGCTCTCCAGTTGGCCGTCAGCCATCTCGGGCGCTAGGAGCGTCCGTAGCCCAACCAGGGTGGCCGCCGCGTCGGCGGAGCCGCCCCCAAGACCCGCGGCCATGGGAATGCCCTTGCGGATGTGGATGCCGATGCCAATGGCAGGGTAGCCAACCGCCTGCACAAACTGCACCGCGGCTCGGATAGCTAGGTTCGAGTCGTCCGTGGGGACCGCGGGGTCCGTACACGTCAGCCCCAGGCCCGCCTCACGAGCCAATGTGACCTCCACGACGTCCGCCAGGGCGATCGCCTGCAGGATCGTCCGCACCTCATGGAACCCATCAGGCCTGCAGGGCCGAAACACCTTCAGATGCAGGTTGATCTTGGCCGGCGCCTTGATGACGATTGACCTCATTCGCCAACTCCCTTGATTCGATCCAGTTCTCTCGCCATCGCCTCGAACTGCACCTCGGACACCGTCTCGGCACGCTCGCGACCGGTCAGAGCCCCTGCCCGGAGGAGGTCCTCGACGACGTCTCTGGGGAGCGCGTCGGGCCCCATGGTGAGGGCGCCGGAAATGACCTTCCGCCGCAGACCGAATGCCGCGCGGACCAATGTTCGGTAGGACTCGCGGGTTGCCTCCCCCTCTTGTGCCGCTCGCGGCTGCAGTTCCAGCAGGGCGGACTCGACCTTTGGAGCAGGCAGGAAGGCCGCAGCGGGAATCCTCCTCAGGATCCGTGCATCGAAACGACGCCTGATCATCGCGCTCACAGCGCCGCGAGCCGGATGCCCCGGGCCGGCACAGGCACGCTCCGCTACCTCTCGCTGGAGCGTGAGCACCACTCGGTTCAGGCGCTGGGCCACTGCGGGCAGTTCATAGAGCAGGGGCGTCGAGATGGAGTAAGGCAGATTGGACGCGATGGTCCATCGCTGCCCGCTACCGAGTAGGCTATCCAGGGACATCGAGAGTACGTCGCCAACAATAAGCTCGAGGCGCTCCCCCGTGAAGGCAACCCGTAGGTACCCGGCCATGGCGCAGTCCAGCTCGATCGCTCGTACGCTGGCGCCGCGTTCAAGCAGCAGCGCCGTCAGGACGCCGGGCCCCGGACCGATCTCGAGCACGTGATCGCCTTCACCGACTCCCGTTGCCTCCGCGACCCGTTCGAGGATGTTTGGGTCTATCATGAAGTTCTGCGATAGTGACTTCAGTGGGTCATGCCCCGCCGCGCTGAGGGCTTCGCGGACGCGCTGTGCTGGGGTGAGCCGGTTCACGGGATGAACCGAACGTGGACCTGCTTATGGCCGTACTTGAGGGCCTCGGCGTAGCTGTCGTAGCAGAGGTCGATGCGGTCCCCTTTGATGGCCCCCCCGCAGTCACCTGCCACGCCGAGCCCGTACCCCTCGACCCACATCTTGGTGCCATAGGGGATGACCGAGGGGTCCACCGCGATGATCCCTCGGCCTGTGGGCAGCCCAATGGCCGTGCGGTTGCTCAGGGCCGGATCCTCGCCGGAGTACGCCGTCGCGTGCATCACCCGCTCGCCACTCAGGCTGGCCGGCAAGCCCGAACCTCCTCGGGTGCCAATCAGGAACACCTTGGGCCGGCCGGGTACGATCACGGAATCACCCAGCGGAACGCGTTCCGTGATCCCATCACTCCGCTCGTAGATCCGAAACGTCCCCTTGCGGTAGCCTGGGCCGTAGTCTCCAGAAGCAAGGCGCACCTTTCCTGCATCGAGGCTCGGGTCACTCTGGAGACGGATGTCATAGGGAAGCGGCTGCTCCTCGTAGCGTTCGGCAACTCGCACTCGGACAACATGGATCTCCATGCCGTTGAAGACCTCGCCCCACAGCCGAGGGCGGACCCTGTCGTTAGGGCCTAGGGTGATACCCGCGCGCTCCAGCACGTGGCCAACGCGCTCCATCGTGTCCGCGAGCGCTGGACGCGATTGCCCTGCCACTACGAGCAGGACCTCACAGGGCTCCGCAAGCGCCGGCCAGGCCAGCAGCAGCGCGAGGGGCGCCAGGACGGTGCGCTTCAGCGATAGTGACTGGCCTGAATGGACTTCGCACATGGCAGTACGTTAGCAATGAGTGTGCCGCTGTGTCAATGCGACCCGACCCGGGCCGGCATCTCTACACAGCCCTTCACGTATAGGAGTGGCTCGGTAGCGCGAGCGACGCAACGGCGACAGGAGCGCGACGCATCAGGGACGAAGTCCTCTCGTGCGAACTGAGGAGGCCACGTCCGTGCGGATACTCATCCTTGACCTCGACACGCTCCGTCCCGACCACCTGGGCTGCTACGACTACCATCGCGACACGAGCCCGAACATCGACCGCATCGCCCGCCAAGGGGTGCGGTTCAACAACTACTATTGCTCGGACGCGCCATGCCTGCCGTCGCGCTCTGCGCTCATCACCGGCCAGTTCGGCATCCGCACTGGCGTGGTGAACCACGGCGGGCTCGCCAGCGACCCTCGCCGCGAGGGTTCGAAGCGGGGCTTCCGCCAAGCCCTGCAGAGCCACAGCCTCTGGGGTTTCCTACGCTCTCAGGGCTTCCACACGGCCTCCATCTCTCCCTTTGCCGAACGGCATTCCGCGTGGTGGTTCCTGGCCGGGCTCAACGAGAGCCTCAATCCAGGCAAGGGCGGAATGGAATCAGCCGAGGAGATCACGCCGTTTGCCATGGACTGGCTCGATCGCAATGCCTCGGCTGACAACTGGGTGCTCTATGTGAACTATTGGGACCCTCATACGCCCTATCGCGCACCGGCGGAGTTCGGCAACCCATTCGCAGGTGACCCGCTGCCCGACTGGCTAACGCCCGAACTGCTCGAGTACCATCGCTCGTTGCCCGGCGGGCATAGCTGTCGCGAGGTGAACATGTGGGATGCCGCGGCTCCGCCGCACTACCCGCGCCATATGGGCGAGATCGAAACCCTGGCGGACTGGCGACGGATGATCGACGGGTATGACTGCGGCATACGGTACATGGATGAGCACATAGGGCGCATCCTGGATCACCTCGACAGCAAGGGGGTGCTGGAGGACACCGCTGTCATCGTGACCGCGGACCACGGCGAGGACCTCGGCGAGCTCGACTGCTATGGCGAGCACGGCGTCAGTGACTACATAACACACAGGATACCCATGATCGTCCGCTGGCCTGGGCTGCAACAGGGCCATGTCGATGACGAGCTCCACTACAATCTCGACCTCTGCCCTACCCTAGCCGACGTATTCGGAGCCGCTCCTCGACCCCAGTGGCAAGGCCGGAGCTACGCTCGGACCCTTACCGATGGAGAGCCCGCAGGCCACCCGTACCTGGTTCTCAGCCAGTGCTCCCACGGAGTAATGCGCAGCGTTCGGTTCGGACCTTGGCAGTACATGCGGGTGATCCATGACTTCTACCACCTCTACCCGAGGGAGATGCTCTTCAACGTCGACGAGGACCCGCACGAGGTGGTCAACCTAGCGGAGCAGCGACCGGAGATCTGCGCCGAGGCCTGCCGGTACATGCTCGAGTGGTATGAGGATCTGATGAAACAGAACCCCGATGATGTGGATCCCCTGTGGACGGTGATCCGAGAGGGTGGGCCCTTCCACGCGCGAGGCGCACTCCCCGCGTACATCGAAAGGCTCCAGGCGACTGGCCGCGGAGAGCACGTGGACGAGCTGAAGCGTCGGCATCCCTACGAGTTCTGAGCTGCCGCAGATCGCGTGATGACGGCGAAGGCCTAGGGTTGGCCGGCGTCAACCACAATGAGGCCTCGGTCATCGTCGGGGGCTGCCAGCAGGGCCCAGCCAACGTAGCCATCATCGGTCCGTCGATTGCGCCCGACCAGAAGGTGCTCGTTGTCCCAGGAGGCGACTCCAAGGCAACACTCGGCCTCGAAGTGACCGAGCAGTTTCAATCCGTCATCCGCTACAAGCAACGGCGTATCCCCGTAGCACCCAAAGTAGAACCGGCCCTGATGGTAGGCGGCGGTCTGTATCCCCATCAGCGTATAGCCGCTGTCGAGCACGTGTTCTACGCATCCCTCGAACTCCGGGCCGAACTCGTAGACCGTGTTGACCTCAAGCCCTGGCTCCAGACCACCGATCACGTAGAAGCGACCATCCCTGTGTGTCATGCCCCCGGCGCCGTAGGTGACAACGGGGATGGAGTGTGTCTCCAGCAGTTCCAGACTGCGTGCGTCGTACACGCAGACCCTTGATTCCGCGCCCTCCTCGTTGAACTTGTCGGACACGGCCACGTAGAGGCGCCCATCGAGGTAGCACAGATCGCCATGGTGGTTCGGCACATCAACAGTCGTCAGTACGTTGCCCGCAAGGTCGGTCCTCACGAGGACCGTCGTGAAGGACCAGTACACAGTGGCCTCGCCGTCGGTCGCGATGCCCTGGAGGTGGCCCGGGTATGAGCCGCCACAGTCTATGCGCGCTGGCAGCTCCGCAGGCGCTGGTGCGCCGACAATGAGGATGGAAGCAAGAACCACGGGCCAGACTCCTATCCGTGGGCGTGGATCGGCCTGGCCGCCAGATACCACGTCGCGCCCCCTAACCCGGCTGCTGCTGCTTCTTCGTGTAGTTCAGCAGGCCGCCGGCAAGGATGATCTCGGTCTGCCGACCTGTCAGCCCAGCATCGGCATCGAACTCCGTGCCCTTGGTCGCGTTGCGTATGCGGATCATGCGTCGCCCCAGGAGTGCGCCCTGGATGCCCTTCATCTCCACCCAGTCGCTGCCTCGTCCCATGCTCTCCATACTACATCACCCACTCTGGCTCCTCCTTACTGGATCAGTGCTCGCATGGCGCTTGCTTGGTCTCGTTGGAACATCAGCCCTGAGGCAGACCGTCGAGGATCGCGTCCGGATCCCTCGCTACGCGCTCGGCCGATGCCAGAATGGCGACGGCCTGCGCCTCATCCAACAGCCCCTCAGACAGGGCACGCTGGAGGTCATCGCGGTCCTGGATGCTTACGTTGCCGGCCGGATCAATGAACACGTCCACGAGTAGGTCGCGGTACGTCACGCGGTCCCTGCCGACCCGGATCCTATCGGCCATGTGTATGACCGCGCAGAGTCGCTCGTCATCGGGTCCGTACACCACCCACGGTATGGCATCGGCGCCTGAAGTATAGCGGGCTACGGTGCGGCTTCCGACGGGGACCTGTACCCCCTTTATGCTGCCGGCGCGCTTGCCCCGGTACTCGAGCACCGCGGTCTCTCCGTCGCTGGAGACAAGACGGCAGTGGTAGAAGGTGGGCGGGGAGAACACATGGTGCCGCGCCTCGGTGAACAGCGCTGGCCCGGGGCCGGCCTCGATCTCCGCTCGGGCGGCCGCCACCAGATCATCGATCATCTCTCGGGACGCGACGACGGGCACGTCCTCCGCCAGGATGCTGAGCACATCCTCGGCCTCATCGTACGGAACTAGGTTCACATGCTCTACTAGAGGATCAACCGACCTGGATGGCTCGCCTTGAAGTTGACCCGCAAAGACCTGGAGCACGTCGCCCGTCGCCTCATCCGCCTCATGGACGGTGATGACCGCGACGGGTCGGGCCCATGCGACCAGTCCCCCTGACTGGTAACTCGCCGCCCGCTCCAGAGCGTCCCAAGGCACCTCACCATCCATGAGTGGCGAAGCGGGCCAGTACCAGCCACGTCCAGTGACGCAGACCATGGCTACGCGGTCGTCGTACTCCAGGATGCCTGCCACCCATCGGACACGAGCGCCTTTCGGCGGCCAGTCGCCTCTGTAGTACTCGATCCGGCAGTTCTCCAACTGGGCAACGAGTGGCGATGACACGGCATTACGCCCTTCCGCGAGGAGCGAGACCCGGCCACGCGCCTCAATCAAGCACCGCTCGATTCCTCCGAGGCTAGCTCGCTACCTGCCGTGGAGGTCGAGAAAGCCTATACGCGGAACCTAGGTCCTGCCTAGACGGTCTCACTCTCGCCGCCCTGACCCATCTTTCGTGCAGCATCGACGGCCTCCTGGATGTCGCCAACCATGTAGAAGGCACGCTCGGGGAGCTCATCCATCTCTCCGTTGATGATCTTCTCGAACCCCTCAATCGAATCTTCCAGCTTGACATACCGGCCCTGGATGTTCGTGAACTGCTCCGCCACGAACATGGGCTGCGATAGGAACCTCTGGACCTTCCTAGCCCTCGACACCGTCAGCTTGTCCTCGTCCGACAGCTCGTCGATACCCAGAATGGCGATGATGTCACGCAGATCGCGGTACCGCTGGAGCACTGCCTGCACATCGCGGGCGACGCGGTAGTGCCGCTCTCCTACTCCTCTGGGATCCAGGATCCTTGAGGACGATGCCAGCGGATCGACGGCGGGGTAGATGCCGAGGGCCGCAATGGAGCGCTCGAGCATAGTCGTCGCATCGAGGTGAGAGAACGTCGCCGCCGGCGCGGGGTCCGTCGGGTCATCAGCGGGCACGTAGATGGCCTGAACCGAGGTGATCGAACCCTTGGTCGTCGATGTGATCCGCTCCTGAAGGCGTCCCATCTCCTCCGCCAGTGTCGGCTGGTAACCGACGGCGGAAGGCATCCGCCCAAGCAGAGCCGATACCTCGGACCCCGCCTGCACGAAACGGAAGATGTTGTCGATAAAGAGAAGCACATCCTGGCCGCGGTCTCGGAAGTACTCGGCAATCGTCAGGCCGGTGAGGCCTACGCGCAGGCGAGCGCCAGGCGGCTGGTCCATCTGCCCGAACACCAGCGCGGTAGAGCTCAGCACGCCGGACTCGGACATCTCGAGGTAGAGATCGTTCCCTTCGCGCGTCCTTTCGCCGACGCCAGCGAACACCGAATGACCTCTGTGCACCTCGGAGATGTTTCGGATGAGCTCCTGGATGAGAACTGTCTTTCCGACCCCAGCGCCTCCGAAGAGGCCTATCTTCCCGCCGCTGGCGTAGGGTTCCAGGAGATCGATGACCTTGATGCCCGTCTCGAGAAGCTCGTCGGCCGTGAGCTGATCCACGAACTCGGGTGCGGGCTGGTGGATCGGGTAGTGATCTGAGGCGTCCACCGGGCCCTTGCCATCAAGGGGCTGGCCGAGCAGGTCCACCACTCGGCCCAGTGAGGCTTCTCCCACAGGGATGGTGATCGGCGCGCCGGTGTCGATGGCCTCCTGACCGCGCCGCAGGCCGTCCGTCGACGCCATGGAGATACATCGAGCCATGTTGTCACCCAGGTGTGATGCTACCTCCAGAACGAGCGTCGCCGACGCCCCAGCCACGTTGCGGGTCTCGATGTGGATCGCATTGTAAAGGGGTGGCAGAATGCCGGAGTCGAAGGTGACATCGACAACGGGTCCGATCACCTGGGCCACATGCCCAACGTTCGCCATAGAGAGCTCACCTCGTCGTTGCTTCCCGGTCGCCTACTGCTCGGCGAGAGCCTCAGCGCCGGCCACGATCTCCACGAGCTCCGTGGTGATCGCCGCCTGCCGCGCCTTGTTGAATGTCAGGGTCAAGTCCTCGATCATGTCAGTCGCACTCTGCGTCGCGTTCGTCATGGCCATCATGCGGGAGCCGTATTCGCTCGCCGCTGCCTCGAGGATCGCGTGGTAGATCTGGGTGTCCACGTATGTTGGTATCAACGCTAGCATGATGGTCTGGGGATCCGGTTCCAGGATGTACTCCGACGCTTCGCTGACATCATCCTGGGCGCGAACGGTCGCCGAGAAAGGCAGGAAGCGCTGCGCCGTCGGACGCTGCACAACCGCCGAGACGAACCGCTGGTAGCAGAGGTAGACTTCGTCCATCTGCTCGGATGCGTAGAGATCCCGAAGGTACGTGGAGAGGATCGACACGTCGCCCGCCGGAGACTGGTCGGACAGCCCCACGAAAGTACGCAACACCTCGTGGCGGTCGCGCCGCCCCAGGAAGTATTCGCATGCCTTCCGGTTGACTGGCACCACTTTGACGTCGCTGTTCTGACTCGCGATGAAGCGCTCCACGAACCGCAGGAGGTTCCCATTGTAGGATCCGCATAGCCCACGGTCGGAACCCACGACGACGACGCAGGTAGTGCGGGGCTCCCGAGTATGGAGCAGAGGATGCTCGATCTCCCCTGCAGCAGCCCCCACCCGATGCAGTGTCTGCGCGAGCTTCTCCGCGTACGGACGGCTGGCTGCGACGCGGTGCTGGGCGCGCTGCAGCCTCGCGGCCGCCACGCGCTTCATGGCATCCGTTATCTGCCGAATGTTCCGGACCGTACGTATCTTTCGCCGGATCAACCGTACGCTAACCACAGCAGTCCCTCAGATCCGCTCCCCCGGGCTACTCTACCGACGGAGTCTCCTGTACTTCCGCTTCCTCCTCGGCCTCGACTTTGAGCCGGCCATCCAGCCACAGGCCTACCGCCTGCTTGCATGCCGCCTCGAGGCCAGCGCGGAGGTCGTCCGTCAGATCGGATGTCGTTCTCAGGGCTTCGGTGATCTCCGGATGCCTGGCCGTGATCCAGCGTAGGAAGATCGGCTCGAAAGCGCGCACCTGGTCCGCCGGGAGGCGGTCCAGGTGGCCCTCCGTGCCGGCAAAGATCATGATCACCTGGTTGGTCACCGACATCGGAGCGTACTGCTCCTGCTTGAGCAGCTCGAGGAGCCGCTCGCCGCGATCCAGCTGGGCGCGCGTGTCTGCATCCAGGTCTGACGCGAACTGGGCGAAGGCGGCCAGCTCCGAATGCTGGGCCAGATCCAATCGCAGGCGACCCGACACCTTCCGCATCGCCTTGACCTGGGCGTTGCCACCCACGCGGCTCACGCTGACGCCTACGTTGATCGCGGGCCGCTGTCCGGCATAGAAGAGGTCTGTCTCCAGGTATATCTGGCCATCCGTAATGGAGATGACGTTCGTCGGGATGTACGCGGAGTAGTCGCCGGCCTGGGTCTCGATGATGGGCAGCGCGGTTAGTGTGCCGCCACCAGCGGAGTACGCCTCCGGCCGGATCTCGTGCGCGTTATCCGCCAGCTTGGCCGCGCGCTCGAGGAGGCGCGAGTGCAGGTTGAAGATATCCCCTGGGTAGGCCTCGCGGCCTGGCGGCCGCCTGAGCAGCAGACTGATCTGGCGGTACGCTTGGGCATGTTTGGATAGGTCATCGTAGACAACCAAGCAGTGCTTGCCCATATCGCGCATGTACTCACCTATTGCGCAACCCGCGTACGGGGCAATGTACTGCTGGGAGGCGGGGGCGGACGCCGTCGCCGAGACGACCACGGTGTACTCCATAGCCCCAGTGCGCTGGAGGACATCGACAACGCTCCGCACCGTGGACTGCTTCTGCCCAATGGCCACGTAGATACAGAAGACGTCTGTGTCTTTCTGGTTGATGATGGCGTCGACTGCCACGGCCGTCTTGCCTGTCTGACGGTCGCCGATGATGAGCTCGCGCTGGCCCCGCCCAATGGGGGTGATGGAGTCGATCGCTTTCAGGCCCGTCTGCAGCGGCTCCTTCACGGGCTGCCGATCGAGAACCGTGGGGGCTAGCTGCTCGATGGGGCGGCTCTGAGAGGTGACGACGGGCCCCTTGCCGTCAAGGGGCCGGCCGAGGGCATCCACCACCCGGCCGAACAGCGTCTCGCCCACCGGGACCTCAACGATGCGACCGGTGGTCTTGACCTGGTCGCCCTCCTTGATGCTTCGGTCATCCCCGAGGAGGACGGCGCTGACGCTTCTCTCTTCCAGGTTCAGAGCCATGCCCATGATCGGCTGACCGGTGGTGGGATCGGGCGGGAACTCGAGCAGCTCGCCGGCCATAGCCTCGGCCAGCCCATACACGCGCGCGATCCCGTCGCCTACCTGCAGCACCGTGCCCACTCCGGCCCGATCGACCGTAGCCCGGTACGACTCTAGCTCCTGCTTGAGGATACTGGTGACTTCCTCGGGCCTGATTCCCATAGTGAACTTATCCGTCTCCTAGCCGCGGCTGGCGCGTAGCCGGCCGACCACATCCTGAGCCTTCATCTCCGCACGGAGACGCGATAGGCTGCCGCGAACGCTGCCGTCCCAGACGCGATCGCCCACAATGGCGATCACGCCCCCGATAATGCCCGGGTCCACTGTGGCCTCGATCTGCACCCTGCTGCCCGTGACACGGCTGAGAGACCGCAGTAGCTCCGCTGTCTCCTCGGGCTTCAGGGGCACCGCGCTCGTCACTCTCGCCGTCTCGATCCCTTGCTGTGCAAGCCACAGTCGCCAGTACTCCACCGTGATTGCATCCAACTGGTCCGCACGATCGCGAGCTACGAGCACACGCAGGAAGTCCAACGCGGCGTCAGAGACGACGCCATTCAGGGCTACCTCAATCGCACGGCGCTTCGCGGCAGCAGGCACAAAGGGTTGCTCGACATAGCTCTTCACCGGCGGCATAGACTCCAGGCGCGCCAGAGCGGCCTGGAGATCGTCGTAGATCTCCCGCTCGATACCACACTCTAAGGCCATCTCGAACAGGGCCTTCGCGTACCGTTTAGCCGCCCGCGTGTCGCGCACCGACTCGTCCCGCCTCCGCTATGAGGGAACCTGGGAGTCCAGTTCCCGGATGAAACGTCGAACCAGCTGCCGTTGGCTGTCCTCGTTCAGTGCCTGGTGGACTACGCGCTCCGCCGCGTCAATGGAGAGGTCCACGATCTGGTCCTGGATCTCCTTGAGGGCCTTCTCCTTCTCGCGCTCTATCTGGAGGTAGCCGCGTTGGCGCGCGGCCTCCGCTTCCTCGGCCGCCTGAGCTCTGATGCCCTCAGCGATCCTCTCGGCTTCAGCGACTGCCCTCTGGATGCGGTCTCGTGCCTCGGTCTCGATCTCGGCGATTCGCCGCTCGTACTCAGTCCTGATCGCCTCTTTGGCCTTCTCGTCGCGCTCGGCCCTATCGAGACGGTCCCTGATCTCGTCGTTCCTCGACTGCACCATGTTGCCGATGGGCCCAAACAGGAAACGTTTGAGCACCCAGAACAGTGCCAGGAACGATATCGCCTGCATCAGCAGCAGACGAGGTTCGAGACCGAGCTGCTCCATTAGCTGAGCCATGCCACATGCCTCCCGCTCCGGCCGTGCCACCCAGGAGAGGCCGGCCGACCGGACATCACCGCGCGATCACGGGGCCAGACCACCCCGCGTACCCGCGCTAGCCAGCAGCAGCCTCAATGATCTGCTGAAGGCTGGGTAGACGCCCCTGGAGCAGGAAGAAGACCAACAGCGCGTAGATGACGATGGATTCGATCAGAGCGAGGGAGATGATCAGGTTCGCGCGGATATCCCCCGATACGCTGGGCTGGCGGGCGATGCTCTCGAATGCCGCCGCAGCAGCCCTGCCCTGGCTGATGCAGGCTGGCAGCGCCGCAATGGGCACTGCCAGAGCGGTGCCTAGTGCCAGGATCGCGAAGTACCATTGTGCTTGCCCGAAAGCTTCCATCTTCGACTTGCCTCCCTAAAGTGCGCTACGCCTGGGCCGTAGCGGGCCCAGCGTGCGTATCGTTACCGTGGGCATCGCCCTGGTGCTCCAGGAAGCCCGCGATGTACGAGCATGTCAGGGCCGTGAACACGTAAGCCTGAAGCAGGCCCGTGAAGACGGCGAAGAACGTCATCGGCACGTGCAGGGGAACGGCGCTCAGGAACATGATGATAGCCAAGAAGTGCAAGACCTTGTCCTCGCCACCGATATTGCCGAACAGACGGAAGGCTAGGGACACCGGCCGAGCGACCTCCCCCACGATGTGAATCGGGATGTTGACCGGGAAGAGCCACCATGGCTCGCCAACGAAGTGCAGCAGGTAGGACTTCAGGCCGGCTTTGCGGATCGCCACATAGTGCACGTAGATGATGGCAACCAATGCCAGACTGAGAGTTGTGTTCAGTCCAAGCAGGAAGTCGCCCTCGGACACCCCGGTGGGGGAGATCAGACCCGGGATGAGGCCCGCCCAATTGGATAGGGTGATGAACACGAAGAGGCTCGCGATGAAGGGAGCGTGTTCCTCGCCGCCTGGTCCGATGGCGCCGCGGGTGAAGCCTCGCAGGCTGTCGACGCACATCTCCACGAACCCCGCGATGTCCTTCTGCGGCACCCTGCCGAGTCGCTTGCGCACGTACAGTGAGAGCACCATGAGCCCGCCGCAGATGATCCAGGTCATTACCACGAAGGGCTGAAACACGGAGTTCGCTATCTCCTCTGCCTGCTCCGGAGACATGCCGAATGCGCCGAAGGCAGGGAGCGAGGCGTCACGAAGGAGCAGGCACACCCGGTTGAAGACCGTGTGCTGGTCATGCCACGGCATAGATGCGCCATGACCATGATCGGCGTCAGCGTGCTCCTCCATCTCGACCGTCGCGGCCGGCTCGCCCGCGTCTGGCACCGCAGACACGGCCTGTACAGGCTGAGCGGCTAACAGGAACGCGAGGACCCAAATCAGGGCGCTCAAACAGACCTACCTCTCGCGGTGCTCCGAAGGGCTATCCGGCAGCACCGGAGACTCCTCGGACCTACGGCCGTCAGTGGCCCACCGCCCCCAAGACTGACCTGCCGCTTTCAGCAATCCCACCGCCATCGGCAAGGTGACACCACCGGCGATAGCGACCGTGTTCAGGCGGAGTACCAGTATATACAAATACAGTACAACCCCAAGAAAGGGAAGTAGCAGCAGGTTCATCATCTTGATCCAGGTCAGGCGGTCGGCGTGCCCCGGCTCCGTCGCAACCATTACGAGGCGCTCGATAGCGTAGAAGGTCAGCACCGCTAGCGCGGCTCCGCCGATGAAGCCGCCCCATACCGTCCAGCTATACCCTCTCCAGTGCAGACAGAGGGCGATGAGCGGAGCGAACCAGGCGGTCTCACGGTACACTCGATGGATGAACGCCAAGTCCACGTCTATCGGTCGCTCCTCTCATCTCGCCGCTGGTCGCGCTCGCTCTTCCTGTTCAGCCGGTCGCCGACCGCGACAGCCTCACGAATCCCGGCTCCGAGCCCGACGAGGGTCAGGATCATGGTGAACCACGGCGTCTGGAGTCCGAGCTTGCTGTCCAGGAACCAGCCGATCCCGAAGCCGACGAGGATGCACGCGGCGAGGGAGAAGCCGAGGTTCAGGCCCTCCACTCCCCATGATCCTCCGGATCGGGAACTCATTCAGTCGGGCGCCTCCGTGCCGCTTCCGAGCCGCTTCATGCGACCACACCCGCCATTGTAGCCGAGAGGAGCCGCTCTGAGTGCGGGATTCCGCTATGCGTGGGCTGGCAGTCCGCGAGGGTGAAGTGGCCTCTCCCCCGTAGACCACGTATACTCGTGTCACGCCATGCTTGGCCGCAGGGGCGCACCTCACATGTCAGCGCTCGCCACGCTGAAACAAGGAAGTGACCGAGGGAATGCCTTGGGTCGATGCTGAGACCGCTATCGCCGCCGTTCGCCGCGGCGAGACCGTAATCGTCGCCGATGACGAGGATCGGGAGAACGAAGGCGACTTCATCATGGCCGCGGAGAAAGCCACCCCGGAGGCTATCAACGCTATGGCGAAGCACGGGCGAGGCCTCATCTGTGTGCCCATCGCCGCCGAGGTCGCCGCGCGTCTGGACCTGCCCCCCATGGTTGCGCACAACACGGAGATCAACCGTACCGCTTTTACCGTGTCCGTGGACGCCGTCCACGGCACAACAACGGGCGCATCGGCCTTCGACCGTGCTGCGACAATCCGCGCGATGTCAGACCCCAACTCCAAGCCCAGCGACTTTCGACGGCCCGGCCATGTCTTCCCACTGCAGGCAGTGGCGGGCGGCGTGCTGCGGCGGGCAGGCCACACCGAGGCGGCCGTGGACCTCGCGCGGCTGGCGGGTCTTCAACCCGTCGGCGTGCTCTGCGAGATCATGGATGAGGACGGCCGGATGGCCCAACTCCCCGATCTCGAGCGGATCGCAGAGGAGATGGGCATCGGTCTGTGCAGCGTCCGCGAGCTCATCGCCTACCGGCACCGCAATGAGAAACTGGTCAGACGCCTCGATTCCGCGAGGCTTCCGACCAAGTATGGCACATTCGAGATCGTCGACTATGAGACCATCGTTGACTCGGCCCCCTATGTCGCTCTCGTCTACGGCGAGATTGACACGTGCGAGCCGGTTCTCGTAAGGGTTCACTCAGCGTGCCTCACAGGTGAAGTCTTCGGGTCTCTGCGCTGCGACTGCGCCGCGCAGCTGGATCGCTCGATGAGGCTGATTGCCGAGGCCGGCGCGGGGATCATCGTCTACATTCTCAGCCATGAGGGGCGCGGCATCGGGCTGCCCCTGAAGATCGCCGCGTACCACCTACAGGATGAGGGAGCCGACACGGTAGAGGCCAACGAACGGCTTGGTGTTCCAGCCGACCTGCGTGACTACGGGCTGGGCGCCCAGGTGCTGCATGACCTGGGGGTGCGGCGTATGCGGCTGCTGACCAATAACCCCAGGAAACTGGTCGCACTGGAGGGGTATGGCCTCGAGGTCGTAGAGCGGGTCCCGCTCGAGATCGCGCCTACAGCGGAGAACGTCGAGTATCTGCGCACCAAGGCCGAGAAGATGGGCCACGACCTCCCGCTCGCCGAGGCGGACGCGCGAGGGCAGACATCCTGTGACAAGGTGAGGTAGGCTTTCCGAGGGCAACGCTCGAACCATCTTCTTCGAGACTGCCTTCGGAGGGCCCATTCCCTCGTGCGCGATCAGCTTCGACAGCTTCTCTGGCTCACCGCCGCCCTGCTGCTCACTGCGGCCTTTATGGCGTTTGTCTCTTGGTTGCGGACCGACTTCGAGCGGTGCCCCTTCCTGAATCCTGACAACCTCAAGGGGATTCTGAAGCAGTCCTCCACCTTGATCGTGCTCGCCTGCGGGATGACCTTCGTCATCGTCTCTGGCGGCATAGACCTCTCTGTCGGCTCCATCCTCGCGCTGTCATGCGTGCTCCTGGCGACGCAGGTGCAGCAGGGAGCTCCACTCGTGAGGGCCATCGCTCTGGCCCTGGCTGCGGGGGCCGGCTGCGGCCTCATCAACGGCCTAACCGTAGTGAAGGGCAGGGTGCCCGCGTTCATCGCCACTTTGGGCATGTATATGGCAGCGCGTCCCGTGGCATTCGTGATCTCCGGTGGTGAGACCATCTACACGGGCTCCGACATCCCAGCAATGAGGGCTCTCCCGGTCGTGCTGGCCAGCGTCGCGGTGGGGCTAACGTGGCTGCTGTTATCGGGTACGCGCTACGGCCGCGGACTCTACGCGGTGGGCGGGAATATCGAGGCGGCACGCCTCTCGGGCGTCGCCACGGGGGCCGTGCGCCTATGGGCGTACGTCTGCTCGGGCCTGGCGGCAGGAGTGGCGGGGGTCATCTACTGGGCACGTAGCGGGACAGGGAGCAACCTCGCGGGCTCCTGCGCCGAACTCGACGCCATCGCGGCCGTCGTCCTCGGAGGCACCAGCATATCCGGGGGAGAAGGGCATGTGCTAGGGTCCCTTGTCGGAGCCTTGCTGATGACGGTGCTGCGGAACGGCCTGGTACTGCTAGGGCTGTCAGACGAGCTCCAGAAGCTCGTGATCGGGATCGTGATCGTCGTCGCCGTTCTAGTTGATCGACTGCGGGGCAGTCGCCAGGTTCGCGCCCCGTCCTAGAGACCATTGGAGGCGTTCGGTATGGTAAGGAGAGTCATCCTGCTGTCGGCGCTGTGCGCACTGGCCGTGGGGCTTGCTTCCTGCGGACAGAGCAAGGTGGAGGATACCGCGGACCCCGTCGCCAAGACGGCCACCGCACCGCCTGCCAGCGACGCGAAAGAGAGCCCTAGCTACCGTATCGCTCTGGTGATGAAGGCAGGCAGCAACCCCTTCTTCGCGGCGATGGAGGCGGGAGCGGTGGAGGCCGGTAAGGAACTCGGCGTGGAGGTCCTGCCGCGGACCATCACCGATGAGTCCCAAGACCAGCAGCAGATCGACATTGTTGATGCGATGATCGTCGATCAGGTTGACGCCATTCTCATCGCGCCGGCGAACAGCAAGTCGCTCGTCCAGCCCCTGCTCCGTGCCCAGGAGGCGGGGATACCTATCATCAACGTAGACAACCGTCTCGATGGGGCAGCGATGGAGCAAGCTGGCCTAAAGCTCCTTGCGTATATCGGCGCCGACAATGAGGCGGGTGGCCTCCTAGCCGGCCGCCACCTGTGTGAGCTCCTCGGAGGAGCGGGCAAGGTGGCCATGCTCGAGGGGCGCCGCGGAGTGGATAACGCCGAGGCCCGCAAGCGTGGCTTCGAGGCCGCGTGTGCCGAGTACCCGGACATCCAGATCGTCGTGTCAGAGGCCGCCGACTGGGAGCTGCAGATCGCCCAGGATAAGTTCGCCGGCATCATGGTCGCGCACCCGGAGATCCAGGGCCTGTTCTGCGCAAACGACAACATGGCCCTTGGCGCCCTGGCGGCAATGGATGAGGCGGGGAAGCTCGCCGATATCAAGGTGGTCTCCTACGACAATATCCAGGCCGCTCAGGATGCCATCAAGGCAGGACGGCTGGCGGCAACCATCGAGCAGAATCCTGGCCAGATGGGTGCGGAAGCGGTCCGGGCAGCGGTGGCCCATCTCAATGGCGAGGCAGTCGAGGCGGAGATCCTGGTGGCACTTGAGGTCATCACCGCTGAGAGCCTGGCCGACTGAGACCAGCCGGTACCGGTTGAGAGGTAGTCCATGCCACTGCAGCACCTTCCCCTACTCGACCCAACGCCAGATGTGGCGGGGTTCATCGCCCAGGTTCGAGGCGAGCGAGTGCTATCGCGCGTCCCCTTCATTGAGTACATCGTGGATGACGTGGTGCAGAAGCCCATCGTGACCGATCTGTTGGGGCGAGAGTGGGTCAGCCCCGCTGGCGATCGGGAGTCCTGGGAGGCCTACCTGGACAACTTCATCGCCGTCTGGCGGCACCTGGGTTACGACATCGTGCGCATGGAGATCGGTCTGCCCTTCCCTCGCAAGGGCCTAACGGGAGACGATCCCACGATGGCCGCAGGGCAGCGTTCGTGGGTTGACCAGCATGAGGGCACCATCATCACGTGGGACCAGTTCGAGCGGTACCCGTGGCCTGATCCCGGCGCCGTGTCGCTCTGGGCCCTGGAGTACATCTGCGAGAACCTACCCGAGGGCATGGGCTTCGTGACTTGTCATGGCGGTGGCGTGTACGAGCACGTGTCCTCTCTGCTGAGCTACGAGCAGCTTGCGTACCTGCTCGTCGATGACCCCGACCTCGTTCGCGCCGTCACGGATCGCGTCGGAGAGCTCATCGCGACCTACTATGAACGCATCTTGGCTCTGCCCGGCCTCGCCATGGTACTGCAGGGCGACGACATGGGTTTCCGCACCGGGACGCTCATCTCGCCCCGGAGCCTGCGCGAGCTGATCCTGCCCTGGCACAAGAAGCTCGCGGCCATGACGCACGCCAAGGGTATCCCGTACTGCCTGCACTCGTGCGGACAGATCAGCGAGATCATGCCAGACCTCATCAGCGATGTGGGGATCGACGGCAAGCACTCCTACGAGGACGCTATTCAGCCCATAGAGCAGGCCCACGAGCGCTGGGGCGAGGAGATCGCGTGTCTCGGCGGCGTCGATGTCGACCTCCTAACCCGGGGCAGCGAGGACCAGGTTCGGACGCGGGTGCGTCAGATCGTTGAGGCCTGTGCTCCTCGCGGCCGCTTCGCGCTGGGCTCCGGCAACTCGATCGCCAGCTACGTTCCGGCAGAGAGTTACCTGGCGATGCTCGACCAGGGGCTCAGCATGAGCGGCGGCTGAGCGCGTGACGGGGCACTTTGATGCAATGGGATGCCAGAGAGCCGGAGTGGACAGCCCCGCCAGAGGCCGTGGACCCAGACGGCATTTGGGTCGGGAGCGACCCCGACGGCTCCGAGGCCGACTCGGCCCATCACCTGTGGTCTGGTGAACAGGAGACCATTGACCGCGAAAACCTCTGGGGACGGTATGCATCGTGGGCCGCTCCTCAGCCTGCCGATAGCGGGCCGGCCGACGAAGACCGCTTCGTTCGGTGCCCGTTCTGCGGTCGTTGGGCTCGACGCACTCGGCCTGGAGGCATGGTCTTCGCTGTCATTGGGGGCCTCGCCACCATCGGTCTTCTTGTGGGGCTCTCGGGCGGGCTTGCCCGCCTGGGTCCATCGTTCTCATGGGTAGCTGGCGTCGCGTGGGTGGTCATCGGTATGGGGGCTCCGCTCCTTCGTCGTGTCCTCCGCCCCCTGACTGTCCCCGAGGACTGCCCTCATTGCGGCGGGCCCATGCGAATCGCGGTGCTCTCGGATTGGGGTCGTCCTGAGGGGCAGGAGGATCCGTACCAAGCGCCACGCTGGATGCCTAACGACTAGTCCATCGCGAAGGAGCAGAGCATGCGAGTGGTTCGCCTCGGTCTTGTTGGCTATGGCATGTTCGGCGCAGACGTCGTGGCTGGCACGCTGTGGGACGTGCACCGCAACGGACTGGCGCCCTACCTGGATCGACTGGGCCTCGACGACTGGTGCGCGAGGTACGTGGACACGCGTATTCATACCGTCGCCGTGGGCACTAGGAGCGAAGCGTCAGCCGAGAGGGCTCGGCAGGACTTCGCAACGAACACGGGCAGTGCGCCGGAGGCGTTCTGGGGCGACCGTCCGTGGGAGGAGATGCTTGCCACGGCCGATCTCGACATCCTCGTCGTCGCCACGCCGGACAACCTGCACTACGAGCCCATCGTCGCTGCGCTCACGTCGGGCGTCCATGTGGTTGCCGAGAAGCCGCTCTGCCTGTCCGGAGCAGAGGCCGAGGAGATCGTGGCGCTGGCCGAGCGTTCCGGCCTGATCGTGGGCGTCGATATGCACAAACGCTACGATCCCGACCACCTGCGCATCTTCCGCGAGCTTGCACGCCACATGGGTGGACCCATCTGCGCGCGCGGGGTGCTTGAGGAGCCATTGGAGGTATCCACCTCAACCTTCAAGTGGGCCGTCGAGAGCGATCCCTTCAGCTATGTCGGTGTCCACTGGGTGGACCTCTTCTGCCACTATCTGGGTCTCCACCCCTCCGCCCTCTATGCAACAGGGCAGAAGCGCCTACTGCGCGAGGAGTACGGCATAGACGCTTTCGACGCAACCCAGGTAACTGTCACGCACGAATGCGGCACCGTTGTCACTTATGACAACAACTGGATCACGCCCCCCGATTTCGAGGGGCCAGTGAACCAAGGCAGCGAGCTCCTAATGGCCCACGGCAAGATCGAATCGGACAGCCAGTACCGGGGGTTGCGGTACTGGGTGGAGTCCGGCGGCTCGCGGACGGCGAACACCCACTTCTTCCGGCGGGTGCCTCGCCCGGACGGCTCCTGGTGCTACCTGGGCTACGGCAAGGACAGCCTGATAGACTGTTTGGAGAGAGTAGCGCGCGTGCTCGTCCTGGGTGCTCAGGCCAGCGACCTCGCGGGGACCTACCCTGATGGGCGCAGCCAGGTAGTGCCCTGCCGCATCATTGAGGCGGCGCGTGCTGTGATGCGGCGGAACCACGAGCGCCTGGAGTCGGGTCAGCCCCAAACGGTGACGGCCGCTTTCGATGGCTCGGGCTATCGCCTCGCTGGAGATGACGTGTGACCCCATGCACGAGTACTCCATTGCCATCCGACTGATCGACGCGGTTGAGGCCGAACTGGATGCGCGGGATCTCGACGGCCCTGTGTGCCGCGTGGAGGTCCTCGTCGGCGAGTTGTCGGGCGTGGTTCCGGAGGCTCTGGCCCTTGCCTTCGAGGCAGCGAAGGCCGACACCCGGCTCGCAACCGCCGCCCTGGACCTGACGGTGGAGCCCCTCGTGCTCTGGTGCATCGACTGCCGCCGTGAGTGGCACGCACAGGAGCCATTCCTGCTGTGCGATGAGTGCGGCGGGCTGCATGTCGAGATCCGCTCTGGTCAGGGGCTAAGCGTGACCGGTGTTGATGTGGAGGACTGAGTTCAGCGATGCGAATCGATCTATCTCGCGCGGTACTGGCGGACAACGATGCGTTGGCGGATGCGACGCGCCAAGCCCTTACAGTTGCCGGAGTCCTCTGTGTGGGGTTGCTCTCTTCGCCCGGCGCGGGCAAGACCACGCTGCTCGAAGCTACCGCCGACGCTTGGGATGACCCCTCTCGCCTCGCCGTTATCGTTGGCGATGTGGCGACTGAGGCCGATGCCGATCGTCTGCGGCGTAAGGGCATACCCTCGGTGCAGATCAACACTCTGCATCACGGCGCTACCTGTCACCTAGCGGCCGAACCCGTCGCGGCGGCCCTCGCTACCCTCGAACTGGGGAACACGGACATCCTCTTTGTTGAGAACGTGGGTAACCTGGTCTGCCCCGTGGGCTTCCGGCTTGGCGAGCATCAGCGTGTAGTGCTCATCAGCGTTGCCGAGGGCGCCGACAAGCCGACCAAGTATCCCAAGGCCGTGTTGGAGACGGACCTGGCGCTCATTACCAAGGTCGACCTGGCGCCCTACGTGGACGTGAGCTATGAGGACCTAGAACGGTCTGTCCGGCAGGTTCGCCCACAGGCGGCGATGTTGGGCCTATCCACACGGACCGGCGAGGGCATGGACGCATGGCTGGACTGGCTGCGCGCCCGCCGGGCGGAGGTTACTGGCTGAGGCGTGCCGCGCTACGGCACATCGACCTCAAACACCCGCGTCTCGAACGCAGACGCATCGAACTCGATCCGATCCGTCGTCCGCTCCCGACCATCGCCACCCAGCAGCTCACGCACTCGTAGCTGCCGTGGCAACTGGATCGCCTTTGACCCCGCTGTGCGGGCATGTAGGGCCATGACTCCTCGTCCCGCGTAGAGCGCGTCATCGGTGTCACTGTAGATGTGCGCCCCCGCGAGGCGTGCCAGATTCCGCAGGATACCCGGAGGCAGGCCTGGCGAGCCGTTGTACACCGACACCCAGCTTCCCATGTCCCGCAGCGTGAGCGCTGGGACGCCGTCGGCGAAGCGCCCCAGTACGCGTTCGGCCTCGGGGCCGGCCAGCCGTTCTGGGTACTCGCCCTCGAGTCCGTAGGATGTCGCTGCCATGCCGAACACGGGCTCCTCATATCTCAGCCCCTCACACAGCGGATCGCCCGTAAGCTCCACCCGCATCGGCCCACGTCCCGCAGGGGCCAGATCCTGCCCTATCAGCGACTCCATCGCCGAGGTCGACTCTCGCAGCACGCCTGGTCCACTTACCTCACCGATACCGGCGGCATAGACGAATACCAACACACGACCCTCGGACTTCAGGCCCTCGATCCACTCCCGCTCCTCGGTGGTGAGGTCGAAGGCGTTCAGGAACAGCACCAGTCGAGCCGAGCTCAGATCCGGCCGGTCCTCAACAAGGTAGAGCTCACTGGGGGCGCCGATGCGATCGAGGGCTGGCACCTGCAGAGTCAGAGACCTGAACCAGAATCCTCCGTACGGTCCCGCGCCCGCCCTCAGAGCGCTTCGCAGGCTGAGAACAGCGGCGATCTCTGGCTCCGGGTACCGCCTTGGTCGCGCTAGAGCCGCCGACTGCCCAAGTCGATTCATCTCTCCGAACACGGAGTGAATCTCCGGGCTGGCGAACCATCCGTCCGACATGTCGAACCACCACTGCCCCGCACCCCGGCATCGCACGGCCGCATACTCGCGCTTCAGCACCCCCTGAGTCTGGTCCCAATCGGCACATCGACCTATCTCGTTGTCCTGCAAGTGAGTGCGGATGTCTGACTCGTTCAGCCACAGCTTCCCGTGGAGCCTGATGGAGTCGGTCAGCGACATGAAGGCGCTCACGCCTCCTGGCCCTCTGTCGGTGTACATCGCCGGAGCGCAGAGGAAGTCCACGTGTGGTGATTTCAGCACCTGGTGCAGCCCCAGGTGCTGGCTCTCCGCCGACAGCTCGCCGTACTGGGGCGGGTACCCGTAGAACACACCGGCCAAGAGTTGACCCTCCGAGGCCTCCTTGACCGCCGCGCAGGTCTCCTCGATGGCATCGGCGGCTGCCTGAGCGTAGGCCTCGTAGAAGTCCAGGATCTGCCTATCCTGCACCGGATCCCACAGAAGCCCTGTCGGGTTGTCCCTGCGACTGCGCTCGGGCGCCCTTGCCGAGCCGAAGGTCAGCCCCGGCTGCCCCCACGCCGCCGCGAGCGCCGCATCCGTGCCGTAGCGCTCGCGCAGCCAGTGCCGGAAGTACCGCGCGAAGGCGGGCGAGAAGTCGCCTCGGAGGTTGTCCCACAGACCCCAGCTCTGCCATTCGGCGGTATACCCAGTGCAGAGGTGCAGACCTATCACCCGATCGGCGTAGGAGCTGCCCCGCACATGCTCCACGAACCTGCGAAGGTCCCCGGTGATGCGGTCGAGCCACCGTCTCGATGCGAAGGACTGAGGGCCTACTGACCCGTCGTCGAAGACCACCCTCTCCGTTGGGTGCGCGGTCAGCCATGCCTCGGGTGGCTCAAGCTGGACCCTGAAGAGGATGAGGGCAAGGGCGTCCTGGCGCAGCACATCCTGAGCACACGAGTCAGGCTCGGTTGGGTCGAAAACCCCCTCCTCCAGATTGCCGAGCCCGCATGGCACACTGTAGAGGTGGCAGCCCTGCTCGCCGAACTCCCCGTACCGTCCCCTGTGCACACCCAGGAACGCGAAGGGGAACAGGGGCCGCCCATTCACCAGCAGTTCGGGCTCGCCACGGGCCGTGCGCACCCTAGCTTGCGCCGGCCTGGGCGTCAGCGTAGGTCCCAACTCAACTTCTGCCACCTGCTGGTCCCCCTCCTCGCGACCGATCCACTGGTGCTCGCCCCACTCCAGTGTCAGGGCATACGTACCCGGTGGCACGAAGCGGAGGGCCGGCGTCTCGACGCTCACCCGATAGCGAAGTCGGCCAGGCCCCGCAGCGCCCATCTCAGCGGGCGTGGCGCGGCACAACCACTCGAAACCCCTCTCGCCGCGGAGGCCTACCCAGCACTCTCCATCGGCCGCTGTGGGGCCCTCAAACTCAACATCCACCCGCCCCGAACGCCTCCCCAGAGCAGACTCGACACCCAGTAGATCCAGGTCAGGCGGCCCGCCCGGTCTGTACAGCGGATCCGGCACGAACATTAGCGCGTCACATGCCGAGGTCCAGCTGTCGGCTTGATCGAGTCGGATGGTTACAGGGCCGCCGGTCACGGTCCCCAGTCGCTCCCAGACTACGCGTCGGGATAACGGTTCTGAGGTGCCAGCCCAGTATTCCTGCTGGTTGAGGGTGACCCGGAAGTGGTAGTGGTTTGGATAGTGGCCGTTGTCCGCGCAACGCACCCAGGTGGAGTACTCGCCAGCGGGCAGTTGCACCTGTGTCTCGCATATCCAGTCGGGTTGGTTGCCCTGTGCCCAGAGAGCCCCGCTCGCCTCGGGCTTATCGACGATGTGCCACTCACACCGCTCGAAGGACTCTGCTTCGACCAGTATGGCGCCCGCAGGCAAGCTCGATGCTAAGCATCCGAGGCACAGGGAGAGGTGGATGAGCACCAGCGGTTACTCCTTCAAGCGCGGCCGTCTAGTCGGTAATCACGATGCGGAACCCCACGTCGAACACCCCTCGGTAGATCGGGTAGGCCGATGCTGCGGTCGATCCGGCGAAACGCGGCGGGTCGTACCACGAGCCTCCGCGAACCACTGCGCGTTCGCCTACCCGGGTGCCTGTCCATTCCGCGGCGTTGCCGTGCATGTCGTAGAGTCCCCATGGGTTCGCTCCATAGGTGCCAACGGGGGCCGAGACGCGGTGGCCGTCGTCGAACTCGGCCGCTGGACGCCATGGGCCGATGGCTCCGGACGGGAGGGCCCAGGGAGCGAAGGTGTCCACCGCGTGCAGACGGGCGTCGGCGAGGTTGCCGAAGGCGCTGAAGTCCTGATCTGGTCCGCCCCACCAGAAGTGCTCCGACGAGCCGGCCCGGCATGCCCACTCCCACTCCTCGGCCGTTGGTAGGCGGACCTCCAACCCTAGCTCCGACGCCAAGCGCTCACAGAAGGCCGCCGCCCGCTCCCATGAGACGCGTACCACGGGCTGGTCGTCGAGGTTCACAGGATAGCCGCGTTCCTCAATACTGAACTGCAGGAAGTCGCCCGTCTCTAACCGGCTGTCGTGGCGAGGGTCAAAGCACCTGTACTGCCGATTGGTCACCTCGGTCTCGCCCATCCAGAAGGGTTTCGAGACCTCAACGACGTGTCCTCGGCCATTCACATAGCGCCCTGCGGGGATGCGCCGGAGTGCCAGCTCCGAGCCGTCGCCGAGACGCACGGCACGACGACTCTCCGCTGTGAGCCCCTGCATCGAGGCGGCTTGGAGGCCATCGAATGGCCAGCCGTCCAACGCCGCGGGCGCGGGCTCCTCGGCGAGGGGCAGTGAGGAGGGTCTCCGCACCTGGGCGGCGGGGTAGACTGCCTCCGGGTCCTCGTCGATCGCCGCGTACAGTTGCAGCAGCTCCCGGCGACGGTCTCGCTGGTGCTCCACCTTCTCCCAGCCCACGATCTCGTGCCACGTCCCGTGCGCCGGCGTGTTGAGGTCGATCCAAGTGATGAGCCGATCCCACGACTCGGCATCCAGCGCCACGCCGTGATGCCCAGCGTCGAGCAATCGCACCAGCCTCGTCGTATCGGCCGCGAACTCACCGGGCATCAGGAGATGCAGATCGCTCTCGATCGTGTGTCCCCGGACGTACTTCCAGAGCTCCACGTACGAGGGTGGGAAGGCGCCGCCGTACATGTAGGCCCCGTCGTTGGAGGGAACGTAGACCGGCTCCCCCTCACGCAGATCGGGCTGGGCAGAGGTCCCATCGTGGCAGGCGATGCAGTGCGCATCGAGGACGGGCTGGACCTCACGCTCGAACGAGAACCCTCGGACCGGGCCGTACCACGGCTCGATCTGGGCCGGCGGTCCCATGACGGCCGCGCCTGCATCCGCGGCTGGGGTCAGCCGGTTCGGCTCGTGGCAGCCGACGCAGGACAGCTTCTCGCCCGGCATAGCCGTCAGCCAACTCCGCATGAGCTGCAGTGCCTGGCCGCGCTCGTCAAGAGGCTGGATCGAGATGGGAGTATTCGCCGGTACGCGGAAGTAGGCGGATCCGTCCTCGTGAACAGGTACCGTGCCCAGGATGCGCTTCACATCCCAGGGCCCGTCGAGCCCAACTCGGTTCACCTGGCCACCCATTCCGTGGTAGGCAAAGTGGTACGTGAGGAGGCGTAGCGCCTTCACGGCGCCCCTCGGCACCCCCGCCAGTCCGTCCCCCTGGTAGATGTCCGTGATGTATACGAGCCCCTCCGTGGCGGCGGGATCTACTCGGGGCTCGATGGTTGGCGGCGGGTCGCTTGGACGGACGGGGATGGGTTCGAGGATGGCGTACCCGGGCAGCTCCTGGATCGGCGTGAGGTTGTCGAACACATCCGCCAGGTATAGGCCCCAGGGAGCGCCAGGCGAGGGCTGGCATGACACGAGGAAGTACTTGTCGCTCAGCGGGTACGGGTGCAGGAACTTGGGCCAGCTCGCTTGCGTGAGCCCATCCAGAATGATCGGCTCGACCCGGCTACCGCGGCCAGGGATGCGCTGCAGAACGCCTTCCGCTTCGCGCTGACCCAGCGCCACATCGAAGAGCGCGAGCTCGCCCATCCGCGGATAGTCGTGATGGCCGCCCACCACGGCCACGAACCGTGTAGTGCTGCCTGGCACGGGCCTGGCATAGAAGAGCGCGTTGGGCCAGTAGGAGTTCGTGCCATAGTAGGCCATCTGGTTCGTGCCGTCGGGCGCCATCGTGAACAGGATCCTGGAAGCGAAGTGAGGGATGTCGGAGTACTCCCAGCGTAGGTAGAGGACCCGTCCATCAGGCATCACGGTCGGGCACCAGTCGTGGTCCTGCTCGAAGGTCAGCCGCCGTATGGCTCCGGTGACTTGGCTCCAGCGGTAGAGGTTCGATACGTGGGAGGCGCCCGTCACGCACGGCACCCCAACAAACGGGGCGGTCGAAGTGAAGAGGACGTCCCCACCGGGTAGCCAGCATGCGTCATAGTTGTCCACATCCGGCTCATCGATGAGAGGCATGACTCGAGGGGCCGAGCCATCGAGGGCCATCTCCATGATCCGCCATGGTCCGCCCTCGGGTGGCATAGAGAACAGGATGCGGCCTGCATCGAAGTCGAGATCCACGTCCCCCACAAACTCGCCATTGGCCGGGGCGAAAACGGTGCGCCACTGGCCATCAGGAGAGACCGGGGAGAGGGACGCAATGTAGTTGTCGTAGCCTGTCCGAGGTATGGAGGAGTTGCTCTCCCAGTTCTGTGGCAGCCCCAGCATCGCGTCTGAGCGGATGACGACGAGGAGGTCACTGAAGTCGATCAGGGGGTTGGCGAGGAGGCTGGCTCGAATCGTTGCGAGCAGCTCCCGAGCCTCGGCGGGATCGCCGTCTCCCGATTCGAGCCTGCCGCGGGTCGAATCCAGGCGCGTCAGGGCATCCCGAGTGGCTTCGCGCAGGGCTGACCCCTGGGAGCCCAGGCCATCCATGTCATCGAGGGCCAGACGCACCGCATGGGGATCCACGGCGTCCAGCTCCGCCAGCAGCGTCCGAACTCGCGCGTCGGGGATATCGCCGACCCACTGTCCTGAGGCAAGATACTCGCAGATGGAGTGAGTAAGCTGATGCAGGTTGCCCGCATAGGCGTTCTCTGCCAGGCCGAAGTAGGGCAACCGCCAGCCAAGAACGACGACGCGTCCACGACCGTAGGAGTACTCGGCCAGAGGCTGCTCTCCCGCGCCGCCCGGGGCGTCCCCGAGGACGCGTCCCCCCGTGCAGCGAGCAGGATGGAAGTCCGCGAAGGCGGGATGCCCCGCGCTCGCAAGGGGGATCGGATCGTTGCCAAAGCCCGCGAACACGGGGTGGTCCGGAGCCGGGGAGGGGTCCAACATCGCCACGAACTCGTCTTGGCCTGCGGCCCCGACCCGTGGCCGGCTCGGCTCGAGGCCGAGATCGGCGACGTAGGCGAGCGCCGTGCCCGAGAGGAGGAGCCCCCCACCCTCCTCCAGCCACGAACGCAGCGCATCCAGAACCCCGGCATCCTCCATCGAGTGAGGTACCGAGGCGCTCTCCGAGTGCCACCAGAGCGCATTGGCCTCAGGCGGTATCGCTAGGTTGCCCGAAGCCGGCAGCAAGCTAACGGCGCCCCAGTGCTCAGCCAGCGCCAGCGCGGCCACGACCCCGGGCGACTGGGCCTCCTCCGGAGGCACGATGCAATGGAGCCCCTCCACCCCGCCCTGCCCCACCCCGAGCAGTCGCAGCGCCAAGAGACCTGCGTAGAGACCCGTCATGTCCACTCCCTACTCGCCATCTACCGGCTCGAAGGTCGTGCGCAGCTCCTGTGCGCTGGCCGTCTCGGCCGCACGGTAACCAGCCTCGATGATCTCGATCACGTGCCGCGCGTGCTCAGCCGTGGCTGGTGATGGGATCCCATCGCGGATCCAGTCAACGAGCTGCATTATGTCCTCGTACACGTGGGCCTCGCCGAGGGTGGCGTGGGGACCTACGACATGGGGCAGCAGCGCGTTATCACCGATCGGAGACGCCGCGGCCTCCTCCCGCCCGGGATACTCCAGGGGGCGACCGTTCAGCTCGTCGCCCTCGATCTGACCGCTCGTGCCGAAGATCGACGTAAGGCCGAAGTGAGTGACGGTCCCGGCTACCGTCCCGTAGACGAAGGCGAAGAGGTTGTCGCCGAAGTCGAGGAGCAGCACGGTGTTGTCGTGGGCGTCGCACGTGTGGGTCACGCTGCGGAACTCGCGCTCCGTCACTGCGACACCCGAGAACCCTGTGACCGCTCTGGCGGGTCCGAGCACTCCGGTCAGGCTGTGTAGCCCATAGACAGTCATGTCGTACATCGGCCCGCCGCCCGGCTGCCGCCAGTACCAGACAGGGCTGATGTTCGTGAGCGGGCCGTCCCCTTGTCGCACTCCCTCGTTTTCGTGGTACTGCCCGAAGGCCGCTCCTGTCGAGGCCCACGCCAAGCGCCCCAAGGCGCCCTCTTGCACCAGGCGTCGAACGCGCCTATTGAGCGGCCTCAGCATCTGCCCAGGTGAGGCTACCATCCGCAGGCCACGCAGGGCGGCCTCCTCGATGAGCGTGTCAGCCCCTGCCGTGGTGATGGTCATGGTCTTGTTGAAGTGGACGTGCTTCCCTGCGCGCAGGGCCGCGAGCCCCTGCTCAAAGTGGATCCCGATTGGCGAACACAGGGTCACGGCATCTACATTGGGATCAGCCAGAAGCTCGTCGTATGACTCGTACGCCGCAGGCACTCCGTACTTCTCCGCTGCGGCCGCCGCTCGCCCGGGCGCCGGATCACAGACCGCCGCGAGACGCACGCGATCCTGAACGTCGTCCAGGCTGAGGTGGTCCAGTGCCGCTCGGATCCCTATGCTCCCCGCACCAACAACGCCCATGCCAACCGCGCCAGACATCTGGGGCTCCTCCTCACGCACCCATCTGCGTGATGCGCCCGCCCGTTACCGGAAGGTAGGCGCCCGTGATGTAACTTGCCAGGTCACTCAAGAAGAACGCGCAGGCCTTCCCGATCTCTTCGCCCCCGCCGTGGTACCTGAGTGGTAACCCCTTGCCGAAGCCGATCGAGGCGTCGGAATTCCGGTCCACCTTCTCGTCGGCCATCCAGCCTGGGGCGACCATGTTGACCCGGATTCCCATCGGCCCCAGCTCGTTCGTCAGGGCTCTGGACAGACCAACCATGGCTCCCTTGCCCGCGAGGTATGTGGACCACTCCGCGGATCCCATGTTCCAGAGCTCGGTAACGATGTTCACCACCCGACCCTCGCCCTGCTCCGCGAAGATGGGCTTCAGCGCTCGCACGGTGTTCACTACCGCCTTGCAGCCGAAGTCGAACATGTCCGCGTAGTCCTGCCACGCCGCGTCGTCGAAGGGCGCATGCTGCCGGCCGCCAACGGCGTTGTTCACCACGCCATCGACCCGGCCGTACGCAGCCAGGACTTCCGCCACCATCGCCTCTACCGACGCGGCCTCGCGGACGTCCGCCTGGAAGGCGCGAGCCTCCCCGCCCTTGCCTCGGATCTCCGCGCACAGACCCTCGGCCTTCTCCGCGCTCACGCTGTACACGGCCGCGACTTTGGCGCCGTGTGCGGCCAGAACCCGGCTGATGTCGGCTCCGATCCCACGTCCGCCGCCTGTGACCACCGCGACCTTGCCCTCGAGCAGCATGCGAAGCGCCCCTCTCCAGAGTGCGAGTCTAATGACTCGCAATGGAGTTCCGTGTCAGCGCACAGGACTCCTGTGCATACGGCTCACGCAGGCACGTGGAGGCTCCGGAGGCTGTGTATCGGGGAGCTATCAGACGCTACTCGACCGAGCCCCGCGGGGCGCACAGTGGCGCCTCGCGAGGCTCGGGAGGGTCAGCGCTCTTGCTCGTAGACGGCGAGGTGAGCGGTCTCGCTCCAGTTGCCCGCCTTGTCCTGGGCCCGCACGTGGAGGTACCGCCTGCCGCCAGGCTGCTCGGGTAGATCCAGCGCACGGTCCGTGCCCATGACCTCAGCCGGCGGGATGGTGTATGCCACGTCGTCATAGACCCAGGAGAACCCTTGGATGCCGGTGGGGTCCCATGCGCTCCAGGTGAACTGAAGCGCTCCATCCCCGCCTCGGGTCACCCAGAGGTTGTCGAAGTCCACCGTCGCGTCCACCGGAGTGGAGGGCGGCGAAGCGGGGTCGGTCACGGCCAATGAGAGGAGGCGGTACTCCCGGGAGTCGCCGAGGATCTGGCGCGCGACATCGAGCAGGTTGAGCTCCGCGTAACGCCACGCTCCGTCGGCCACAGCGCCTCGCACGGCGAAGGGAGCCTCCGTCGTCGGGTTCGTGAATCGGACTACCACGGGAACTGGCCCGTCGCCCTTGGTGACGGTCAGCACCATGTCGAGCTTCGCCTCGGGTGGGCAACGATAGTCGAATGCCAGGTTCGGGTACTCCCTGAGATCCACCGGCACTGTCAGCAGTTGCGTCGAGAAGCTATCGCCCGGAGTGCGGGTGACCCGCAGGCAACCCGTGCCGATGCGTCTCAGCACCCGATCGTCGCCAGGGCCGCCCAGACCATCGCGACCGATATCGAGCCGGCAGCCTTCGGATTTGCCCGCACTGCCGATCAGCGTCTCGAACGGCTCGAAGACTGCTGTCATGTGTGTTGGAGACTGTATCTCTGGTGGGTCAGGCGGTCCCTCGTCGAGGCTGAAGTCCATGACGAAGGTCTGCAAGAAGCCGGGCTCAAGCGGGTTGCCCGCGTGGTCCCGGGCTTCCTCGAGCGCGACCGTGACAACCTGCTGGTCGGTGAAGGTGAGGGGCTCCGGGCGTGCGCGCTGGGCATTCCACTCCAACTGGCCCGTGTCCCCCCGGAATTGGAGCACGCGGCCATCCACGGGATAGACGCTGTCGCCGACGCGTAGCCTCAGGCTCGTCGGGTCCACACCCGACCATGGGCTGCCCCGGTCCGCTAGGGTCAGGGTGAAGCGATCGATGCAGAGCCGCGAGCCGTTCTCGAAGGACGCGTCATGGACGACAGGACCTTGGCTATCCAGAAAGACACGGTGGTGCGTTGTCGGACTCCAGTTCCCCTGCCTATCGACGGCGCGGAGGTGCAGCCAGTGCCAACCATCGGGCAGGCCGGGCTCGAGCGACAGCGCGGATTGCCGCGTCTTCACCTGGGTGTCGGGCTCGGTGTCGGGCTCCCGATCGAGGACGTAACTCGCGCCATCGATGCCACTGGGGTCGTCGTTCTCCCACTTGACGACAAGCCGCTCGCGCGCCGATGCGATGCTCGAGATCCTGAAGTTGTCTATGTTCCAGTAGCTTCCCTTTGAGTTGCCGTCCCATCCGCCGCTAGCAAACCCGACCCTTGACACTTGGTAGTCCTGGGCATCGGGGAACCGAGACAGCAGGAGGGTGTAGAGGTCGATCTCCGCGTGCCGCCATTGCCCATCCGCCACGATGGGAATGTGTCCAAGGACGACCTGTCCACCGCCGTCGTTGTCGTTATCCGTCATCTTGATGACGTGCCACGTCCGTGTCGACTGCAGGTTGATGCGCATGTCGATACGTACCCAGGGATCGATCTTGTAGTCGAAGCTGATAAGCCGATGCCGGCCAGCGTCGAAGGGCTCCGAGATTGCCCAGGCCGCGAAGCTACCCGACTCGGCAGACTTGGTCAATCTGAGCGAGGAGCCTCCTGATGCGGCCGTCGTGGGGTCCAGTGTCAGTGCCGCCGCCCCTTGGTTCCGCCGATGGTCAGTCGACCACTGTCCCAGGTCGTTCTCGAAGTCGTTGAAGACGAAGGGCGCCCCGCCTTCGGTGACCACCGGCGCCGCCGGAGGGGTGACATTCAAGGAGCGGTCGACCTCGATGGTAAAGGGGCCTCCCGATACCGCGTGCCCTGCGTAGCTTTCGGCCGATAGGAGCCCGACCTGCACTGCGGCGCAGCGATCGCTGGGCTCCAGAGCCCGATCCAGATCGACTAGGACCTGGCTGCGTGCGGTGTCGACCCGTACGCCGCTGCTATCAGGCCCGAGCTCCTCACCATTGAGGAGCACTCGCACTGACTCGGGAACCAGGCCGGAGGGGACGTTGTCCACGGCCAGAGCGAGCCAACCACCCGGCACCGCTCGTGCCCCCTCCGTGAGCACGGGGTACACCGTTGGGTCCCCACTCGAGCTCTCGAACCGATGCCGGAACGACCCGAGTGGCACGCCGTCGGCGCCCAGAGGCGCGACATGGAGATACCATGCTCCCGGCATCAGGTTGGCCAGCTCGACCGAGGGCTCCTGCACCACGGCTGCCTCGCCATTCATCTCCAAGGTCGGACTGACGCTTGCCGTGTAACGATAGGCCACAGCGCCGTCGATCGCCGGCCAAGTGAACCTCCCGACAGACCCTCCAGGGTTGCAGACCCCGAAGTTGTCGAGCCACCACGTGGCGCCCTTCGGATTGGCCGTGACACCCATCTGAAGCATCTTGTCGCGCTGGAAGGCCCCGACCGCCACGTACGTGACCGTCACCTGGGTCGGATCGATACCTAGGGCCTGTAGGTGCCCACGGATATCGAACCGGGCACTGTGCCACCGGTTGTCCGCCTGCACGCCCTCTATGGCTCCAAGGTCGACGACGCCGTGCACGGGGTTGTCTCCCCCAGTGAAGGCGATGCGATAGTCCGCGGTCTCGGTGCCGAGGATGACGTCCACGGCTACCTCGGGCCCGATCTTGTAGTCAAAGGTCAGGATCCCATGGCTGGAGGGGACGAAGTCGGTGGTCATAGCGTAGACGCCGAAAGTGCCCCCAGGGTGCTTGTTCACGAGCCGCACCGAGTGCCCCTCGCCGCGCGCATCCTGCTCGTCGAGGAGAACCAGAGCTCCCTGTTCGCGCCCCCCGTTCGGCTCTGCGCCGGGCCCGGTCAAACCAGCGTGGTAGAAGGTCTCGAACTCGCCGAGTCCGTTCTCGAAGTCCTGGATGAGGGCCGCGTGACTGGACGAGCTGACGGGCGCCAGCGGCACAGACGGGGGCCGGTACCGGGCCTCGATCGTCTCCGGCAAGACCCTGGGCGACAGTATGTCGCCGGTGCGTGGGCCGTAGATCTTCGTTCGGGCGACCATGATGCCGTTGTCATAGGTCCACACGCCTACATGCCCGCTCTCCAGAGGCTCGTTGTCGCGAACCTCCAGAGCCAGGTAGTCATCGAGATACAGCCGAAGCCGGTTGCCTTGCTTCTCCGCCCTGACCTGCCACCACTTACGGTGGAAATCGTTCATGCTCGGCAGGCTGTCGGTAAGCCTCGGGAGCATTGCCTTCGGGTCGTCCGTCTCCGCGAGCACTCGCGAACCCTTCCAGATCTGGGTCTTGGAGTCTCCCGCTCCGCCCAGGACGAAGCTGTACCCCGAGGCAACAGAGGTGCCGTCGCCGCAGAGAGTGATGTTGATGTTCTCAGGGTGCTTGTATTGGCGGCCGCTCGCGCTCGCCAGTCCCATCTTCATGGCGGCGTACAGCTCGACCGTGACATCGGGACCGAAGGCGGGCTTGCTCCACATGAGGGCGCCCTCTTCGCTCCGGCCTGACCACCAGCTCCACTCCTGGGAACAGGTCCAGCGGCTCGACAGCTCCCAGGTCCCCGTCACCTCGGTCCACTCGGCCGGAGCGTCGCTGAAGGTGTAGTCCTCCTGGTCGACCGCGAAGGCGTAGACGGCGTTATAGTCGAGGGGGAGGCCGTGGCTCGACAACCCTACCTTGGTGCCCCCAAGCGGCTCGGGATCGTGGGCCTGTAGAGCCACCCCATCGTCCCAACCCACGGTCAGGAGGCCGCCGCGCACCTGGAAGGAAAGCACGGCCGGGAGCGTCACCCCTGACGGCATGGACCCCTCCGCAAGCAAGACACCATGCCTCAGTATCCGCAGGCTCAGAGCGTCCGCGACCGGGTTGATCACGAACTCGTAGCCGGAGTCCGTCCTGTAATCGGTGCAGCCGATGTGCACGGATGCGGAGCCTTCGCCTGCACCGAAGCTGGCGCGCACCTCGGTGTCCCCGTAGAAGTCCCCCTTGTTCCACCAGACGGGATCGAGCGGAGCCTCCGGGGGCAGTTGCTGAGCCTGAGCCCCCTCCACCCGCTGCGCCTCCATCGCCTGCATCGAGGCGCCCATCGTGCCTGGGTCAATCCACGCGCCTGCAGTCGTGGCCCACTCGGCCATGGTGCCCGTTTCAAGAGCGAACTGCTCCGTCAGTTCGGCTGCCCGGGGCTTCTTAGGCTGGTCCACATGGATGGCACGCACCACCGGCGAGGGGCCGGCGCCCAGTCTCAGAGCGAGGGCTCCCACCAGGGGTGGCCCCGAGCCCTCCTCAAGCTCTTCGCTGTCTATCTGGCTCGGGCTCTCGGGGACATTCAGTCGCAGAGCCTCCGCCCGCTCGACGGCCGTTCGCCCGTCCCACTGAACGCGGAACAGGTCTTTGTTGGCTACTACCCTCAGGGCGGCGGGCCTCCCTGGCTCAATGGGAGCCGATCCCGTGGCGAGCAGTTCCTCGCCCGCGGTGCTCCGCCGGATCAGCCGTAGGTTGTCTGCCGTGCCCGCGTGCCACGCGATCGCCCAGTGTTCCTCGGGGCCGCGATAGGCGATCATCGCCTCACCAGAAGAGCCCGCCGCCGCAAGTTCCACGGTGAGATCGACATTTCCAAGCAGCCGCGGGTAGACGAGCAGTCCGCCTGCATCCCGCCCGGTTACGCCCTCGGACACGGCCGCGATGCCGGGGCTCGTGCGCCACTCGACGGCGTCCCCAGGGAAGCTGAAGGCCATGGTGTCTATCTGATCGACGCGAGTGTCGTCAAACCGTGCCGCGCCGTAGCCCTCAACATACAGCCCGGGCCTGCCCCGGCCGTACCCCGACTCGTTGGCGACCCGCAGCGCCTCGCGCCCGTCGATGGTAACGGTGAGGTCGTCGTCGACGGCAAGGCGCATGCGGTACCACTGCATGGGCACAAAGCCGCCCGGCGCCTCGGCGAGCACCTCATGGACGCCATTGGCGACACGAACGATCTGGATCTTGTCGCCTTCCTCGGAGGAGTCGGTCTGGCTGGTCCAACGAGCTAACACGTAGTGGCGCGATGGCCCGTCCTCGCGGCTCGGCTCGCAGAGCGCGACCAAGCCCATGGCGGACGCCGTCTCCGAACGGATCGCAGTCTCCAGGAAGTAGTCCGTCCAGAAGGGATAGCCTGTCGTGGCGAGAGCTCTCGGGGGCTCCGGGGGCTCTTCCTCTGCCCCGTCCGTCGCCCCCTCTGCCTCTGCCTCGGTCGCCAGTACTGGGGTGAGGAACAGTGCGCTCGGGTCCGCAGTCCGCTCAACGGGGACGCGGCCACGCCTACCGCGGCGCGGGCGCGCCGCGCCGGACTGCTCGATAGGCGTCTCCTCGGGAGGCGCTACTCCCGTTCGTCCCTCGAACACGAAGGGGTTGGCCGACTCCCGCGCCTCGCCCTCTGACTGGATGTTGGACCATTCCCCAGTCTCGGGGAGCCAGTCGCCCATGTTGGCCTCAAGACGGCCGTAGTTGTCCGCGAAACTCACCCTATCGATCGGCTGGCCCCACAGTTGGGCCTCCCCGATGTCGCCCAAGTAACCCAGGTGTCCCGACACAAGGCCGTGCTCGTAGTGTTGTATGAGCACTTGGTGTCCCGCATATACCCGGATGCGGTCGAACCGCCACTCGATGACGACCTGTTCTGACGCGTAACCTTCGGGAAGCCGTGCTTCGGCGATCAGTTCCTCCGGCCCACCCAAGGCGCGACTGAGCCGCGCAGAGGCGCCGCTGAAGTCCACGGCGAGGTAGTTAGAGGCGTCGCGCGCATGTACGAAGACGCGGTCAGGCAGCGAGCCTTCGCCGAGGTTCGCCATGATGATGTCGAACCGGCCGGGGCTGCCCTCCATCCCCAGCCAGTTAGCGCCCTCGATCTCCGGGGGATCGCTCGCCTGTGCTAGAGCCAGCCCTGCCATGAGGGTCACGCATACAGGCAACGCCAAGAGACGGGCGCCGCAGACGAGAGACCCGTGGGGTACGAAGTGCCGCATGGAACCAGCCTCCCGGGAGAAGCGCCCGCCCCGCGGGAGGGCGGCGCGTAGAGCCGGTGTCCCGCGAGGGCTCTGCACCGCGCGGGATGTCCTGAGACGCCTCTAGCCGCTCTTGCCCTGAGGCACGTAGCCGTTGCTCTCGTGAAGGAGGATCACCTTGTCGAGCAGGGCTCCGTCCTCGCGGCCATGGATGTAGAGAGTGTGGGTACCCGCGCTCAGGTTGAACTTGGCGCCCGTGAGCTTGAACCACTTCCACTGCCCCTCGGTGCCATGCTCGCCGAAGACACGCTTCTGCCCCTCGTCAATCTGGACATAGAAGCTGTCGCCGCAGTCATCGAGCCACTTCGCGCGACCCCAGAAGATGTAGTTACCTGAGGTTGCGACCGTGAACGTGACCTTCACCGTTCCGCCGCACTCCTGGCCCTGGGGCACGATCTTATCCGCAGTGCCAACACATTTGCCGCCTGAGGCGGCATCCGACTTGTACACCTTCATGGGGGCCTTCAACAGCCCCGTCTCCGGCTCGATGTCGATCCGCTTCGAGTCCGCTACGACTCCCATGGCGAGGAAGGCCGCGAGGCACACGGCGGAAAGTAGACCCAGTACCTTCAGTGTTCTGTGGTGCGTCATGCCGGCTATTACCTCCTAGCGGTCTTGCCATACACGACTATCAGACTCACAACTAGCGCTATGGTTACGCTAGTTCCTCTGACGAGCGTACTCCCGAACAGGTTCGCAACAACTAGCGCCGCCATGGATCCGAGGAGTCCCGATGCGATATCCGGAAGCCCGTCGGCCAGCTCAGTCAACGCCTTGCGCGCTCCCACGATCGAGGTCCACAGCATGAGCACGAAGGCGAAAAGACCGCTTAGCCCGAGCTCGGTCGCGATCACCAAGTACTGGTTCTGGAAGTCCGGTTCGAGCTTGCCGCCTTTCGGCAAGACGCCGAAGTACCCGCCTACGTCGCTCTGGTACTGTCCGGGGCCCGCCCCGATCGCGGCGATGGGCCGTTGCCGCGATCCGAGCATATCAATGGCCGCCCCCCACTCAGCCATACGGCCGGAGAGAACCGTCTGCTCGCCTACCACAACAACCCGCGGCTCTGCCGCCTCCAGTGTCGTGCCTGGCTCCGCGTCCGCCTCGCCGGGGGCCAGTTCGAGTTCTTCGTCCCGAGGGGCGGGCGCGAAGCCATCCTCCGCCTCCCCGGGAGCCAGCTCGAGTTCATCGTCAGGAGGCGCTGGCGCGAACCCATCTTCCGCCTCCCCGGGAGCCAGCTCGAGCTGCTCGTCCGGAGGCGCTGGTGCGAAGCCAGCGTCCGCCTCCCCGGGAGCCAGTTCGAGTTCATCGTCAGGGGGCGCTGGCGCAAACCCATCCTCCGCAGGCAGGGGCGCAACCGTTGGGGAGGTGTCCCACACCACCTCCGTCAGCTCTTGCGTCTCCGTCATTGTCCATGCGAGCTTCTCGCCTCGAAACGGCCCGAAAGCCAACCCACATAGAGCGAACGCCATCCCCGCAGCCGCCAAGGTCACCCGGCCTCGGGGCGTGTCGCCCGACGCGGCGCCCGTAACAGTCAGCCCCACGGCCAGGGCGAGGAACGGACCGGGCGCGGTAATCGAGGCCGCACCAAGCACGATCACGATCGACATCAGCGCCCGCGCTGCCATGTTACCGACACTCATCGAGAGACCGAGCAGGACGGGCAGCGAGAGGGCCAGATAGACCCCATAGACAGTCCGGGAGCCGAACAGGCCGACGACGTTCCTCGGGTCCAGATCCAGCGGCGCCAGCTCGCGGTGACGCGTAGCGCTGAGCCATTCTGGGGCTGCGCCCGCCGCTTCGAGATAGGCCTGGGTCGCCCCAAGCAGAATGACGGCGCCGGTGACCACCGCCCACACCCACACGGCCCGAGCGCGTGTCGCCGTATCCTCTAGGAGGTTCAGGAAGACCAGCGGGGCGGCCACGAAGATCCCCGCGTACTGGATCATCTCCTTGATTGCAGCCAGCAGCTCGGTCCGAGGCGCTGAAGGATCCAGCCATGCGGCGCCCGACAGCCCCGCTACAGCGGCGACCAACCAGATGTGCAGCGGCGGCCATGCCAACCGCTGCCTGCCTCGGGACACCATCCATCGTGCCACCAGCACCGCCGCCAGCACCCAGATGAGGATGTCCGCCACGGTCAACGCCACAGTGGCGCGATGGAGCTTGAGCACCGGCACACCGACCTGTGTCGGCATTGCCGCTACGAGGACCAGGGCGGCATACCTGAGGACGCACGGGGCAGCGAAGCGGCGGTCTGCCATGCTATAGGCCTCCCGTCTGAGGGAGGTGGAGCCGTATGAGCAAGGCGAGGGCCGCCACGATCGCGAGCCTCCGGTGCCGACCCAGGGGGGAAACCAACAGGGCGTACGCCATGAGAACCCCGTACTGCAGGATGATGCTCAGTGCCCCAAGGCTCTCCCCGTAGAAGCGCCCCTCGGGCTCCGTAGTCGCCATCATCACACGGTTTAGAAGCGGCCAAGTGACCGCGACGAAGAGGGCTAGCAGGCCTACGGTCACCAGGGCGACGGCGGCGTGGCTCCGCCCCTGCCCTGCCCCGGCACGGAGCCACTCGATGCCTACGAGGACACCCATCACTGCGACGAGCACTCCCGTCGCACTAACCGAGAGCACCTCGTGGCGTGGTGACTCCCACGAGAGGAAGCCCAGAGCCATGGGGTCGCGCAACTGGATCAGCAGCACAAGAGCGAGCCCCAGGCCAACCCGACTCAGTAGCAGTGCCTCCGAGCGCTTGGGGGCGAACACCGGCGGCAGAACCACCACAAGGCTGACAACCAAGCCCAGCGGGACGCGGGCTAGATCCGGCACGGCGCTGCGGGAGGTGAGGGCTAGCGCGATGAGCAGGTAGGCAGCAGCCTCCAGGGCCCACGCGACCCAACCGGTGGAGCGGTGTGCGCTACCAGTCGCGCTCTCCCTATTGCTGCTAGGAAGCAACGGCTTGCCTCTTTCGTGGCTCTCTTCGTGTCTCGCAGGATACCCCGGCCTGCGTCGCGCCACAAGGCAGCGCGATTGGGCTCCCGCACTTATGCCGATGTAGGACGGCGGAAGTGCAGCAGGTACTCGAATGTGATCCCCGCCGTGATGTAGTTCGACGGCCAACCGAAGATCCCCATCCGGTTGACCAGGTTGGTCTTGTCCCAGATGATGGTATTGCGGAACTCATACCCCGCCGACCGCAGGGCCTCGATGATGCCGATGTGAAGCACCACCCGCTCGCCCTCCCACCAGATGTCCGGCACGTTCACCACACAGTGTGCGCCAGGTCTCAGGAGGGGCAGCAACCTCGCGAAGATGCCCTCCATAGCCTCGCAGTACTCCTTGTAAGCCAGGGTGCCTAGGTCTGCCGGATCCTGGGAGTACTGCTCCACCCGCCCATACTGCTCGTTCCTTCGGTCCTCGGTGCGACGTGACTTGTTGCGCCGCGGACGATTGAGGCAGTTCGCGTAGGGCGGTGAGGTCAGGAGCAGGGCGACCGTGCCGGGTTCGACCAATCCAGCGAGCTCACGCGCATCCGTGCATACCGCGTGCTGCGCGACCCCCTCTGCCGCTGGCTCTTCCGCCAGACGCGACTCCGCGAGATCAACGAACTCCCACTTGAGATCCGCCCCCAAGGCGCTCCGAATGCAGTCGCGAGCGGCCACCATGGTGGTCCCGCTTCCAGCGAATGGATCCAACACCAGCTCGCCCTTGTGGGTAAACAGCTCGATACACTGGCGTGCGAGAGCGATGGGATAGGTCGCGGGATGCACCGACTTCCTGCGGACATCCCGTTTCTCGTACTCGAACTTCCACACCCCGACCTGTCGCTGCAACCACTCGCCCGCGGACAGGCAGCACAGATGGCTCCCGGGGCACTCGCAAATGCGCTCGTGGGGCAGGTCGAGCCTCATTCCGAGGCGCCCATCAGACGTGCGCGGCCCGGAGCGCCGCGTCGCCACGATCGCGGCCTACAGGAACGCGCTGGGCGGAGCATTCGCTATAGTCCCGAGGGCCTCCCCGCGACACGCAGTGATCTGCCACTCCCCGTCGACCTTCTCCCACGTGTCGACGTCCTTGCCAGCGAACTGCTTGCTGAAGTTGATGTTGAGCACCGGAACGGTCGCAGAGATCGATAGAGTGCGATCCACAGTGGCCTTCGCGGTCTTGCCCTCCAGTTCGATCGACTCGACTTTCGTGGTCATCGAGAGGGTTGCCGCATCCAGGAGCTGCTCAGCCATGGGGATTGAACGGATGTTGTCCACTACCCCCAGTTTGCTCGTGATGGCCTCGAGCGCGCCTAGATCCTTCGCGTTCAGGGCCTTGTCGAGGTCCACGTAGCGCTCACTGATCTGGGCGCGAACCATGTTCGGGTAGATCACCAACCAACCCACGGCGCCGGCGGCCGCGAGCAAGACCACAACCACCACTACCGCGATCAGCCCGCCCTTGCCCTTCTTCCTCATTGCAGGTGATGCAGCACTACCACCCATTGTCATCTAGAGGTCTCCTCGTCGCGCAACAGTCAACTGAAATCTCATGACGCCCCCACGCGAGCGGCCGTCATACCGGAACACCTTCACCTCTAGTTCATCTCCAGGCTTGATGCCCGACAGGGTGTCGCGCAGATCCATAGGCTCACGGACCTCGCGGCCCCCGATGGACAGGATGAGATCGCCCTCCCGCATCCCCGAGACTTCGGCGGGCGATCCTGGGACGACATCAGCCACCTGCAGGTAGTGCCCCTCCGGCGCGTCCGCAGCCGCGAGCCACTGCGGATCGACGATCCCTGGCTGGAACCCGATGACGCCCTCACTAAGCAGGTTCTCCACCACCGCGCGCAGCTTGTTCGCCGAGATGGCGAACCCCACGCCCGCCGAGGCTCCAGATGGGCTGGTGATGAGCGTGTTCATGCCGACAACGTTGCCGGCCAGGTCGATCAGGGGGCCTCCCGAGTTACCCGAGTTGATGGCCGCATCGGTCTGGATCATGTCGTCGTAGATCCGTTCGGAGCCCGACTCCTCCGGAACCTTGAACCGCCGTCCGAGCGCTGAGACCACCCCAACCGTGGCGGTGTGGTCCAGCCCGAAGGGACTGCCGATGGCGATGATCCAGTCGCCCACCTCCAGAGAAGACGGATCCCCGAACTCAAGCGAGGGCAGGTTATCGGCGTCCACCTGCAACACCGCAATATCATCCGCCGGGCTCGCCGCGATAACCCTGGAGTTCAGCTCTACCGTCGAACCGTCCGGCTGGAGGACCGTCACGACGGGGGTCAAGTTGCCTCTCACCACGTGCTCGTTGGTGAGGACCAGCCCGCGCTCCGCATCCATGACGAAGCCTGTGCCCTGCCCGCGCGGCATCTCGAAGTACTCGCCCCACCGGTTCACCACGGTCTCGATGGTCGTCACGTTCACGACCCCTGGGTCGGCACGGGATATGGCCGCCTTGATGGCCTCAGAATCACCGCCCTCGATGGTTAGAGCCGTTGAACTCCTCGGAGGCACGGCGCGATCGGCCACAGGAGCCGTCGCGACACCAGGTGACGTCCCAGCTAGAGCCAGAACGACAACCGCCCCGCACGCCGCCCCCGCTAGCGCGCCGGCTACCAGGGCTACCACCACAACGGCGCAGCCTACCCCGCGCCCATCACCGGCCATCCGTGTCGGCCTCCTGACCCCGTCCGAGCTACACCATGCTCCGAAGCAGACGGACCATCTCGATCGCGGTCATCGCTGCCTCGGCTCCCTTGTTGCCCATGCGCGTCCCAGCCCGCTCGATCGCCTGCTCCAGAGTCTCGGTGGTCACTATCCCGTAAATGACAGGGACGCCTGTCTCCAGAGACACGCGCGCGATCCCCTTCGCCGACTCCCCCGCGACGTAGTCGAAGTGGGGCGTATCTCCTCGGATCACCGCACCGAGGCACACGACCGCATCATACTGGCCGCCCTCCGCCATCTTCCGGGCAACCAGAGGCACCTCGAACGCGCCCGGGACCCAGGCGACCCCGACATCGTCACTAGACACCCCGTGCCGCACCAAGGCATCCATCGCCCCGTCAAGCAGCTTGGTTGTCACGAAGCTGTTGAAACGCGACAGAACGATTCCGAATCTTAGCCCCGTCCCGTCCAGGTTCCCCTCGAAGCTCCTCATAGGGCGGCCTCACTCTCATGCGAACATGCCCCAACCGCTCGGGCTAGGGCATGTGCTTGGACTCAGACGATCGCGCTCACTCTCGGTCGCGCCCGATGTCATTCCGGCAGCATGGGTGCGCTGCTCATCATGGGCGGACCTCCGGCCCCGGTGCCAGCCCCCCCACCACCCGGCGGACCCAGCATGGCTCCACCCATCATCGGTCCGGGCCCACCCATCATCCCACCAGGCAAGCCACTGGCCGCCCCTCCACCGCCGCCAACCGCGCCACCTCCGCCAACCTGCGCAACCCAAGCGCTTCGCAGCGAGCTCTGATCGGTTCCAGGATTCGAGCCGCCACTCATCCCGGGCCAGTCGTAGTCGGTCCAGAACCAGCTACGCTCACGCGACTCCAGCCATTCCCGATGGGTGTCTGCATTGTAGTCGCCCCGCGGCGGATCGGGGATTAGATGCTCCGGGACCGGCCCCATCGTCATGTAAGGGCCCCATCCCGTACTCGCCATCTCTCGCTCCAGCTCCTTGAGGGAGAGCCGCATGACTTGGCGCCTGATCTCAGTGTTGTACTCGCCCACAGATCCACTGCTACGGAGCCGATAGTTGCGGTCACGGACCGGAACCATCCGGTGGGCATACGGCGGCGGCGTGATGTTCACCGGAGAGATCACCATGGGACGCACGGCCTCGGGCGGGGCCTCGAAGGGCTCAGCGGGGGTAACAGCCTGCTCCTCCGGGACAGCCGGCGGCAGGCACCCGCTGAGAGCAACGATGCCTAGGCCCATCATCGCACCGAGAAGGGCAATTCCTCGGTAGGAACGCTTCATTGGGACTCTCCCATCACACACAAGTCGCACACTATCACACAACCCCGCGCCATGTCGGCCACGGGATAGGCCTACGATCCAGGCTGTGATGACACCCCAGCCGCCATTGGCGCCACCGGAGCACCTGTACCCGCCCCGCCACCGGGCGGCGCACTCATTCCGCCGCGGGCCCCCGGACCGGCGGCCCCGCGCGGACCGCCCATCATGGGAGGCCCTCCGGGCATCATCATGCCACCCGGCATGCCGCCACCCGACGAACTAGAGGTGGCAGCGGCGGGAGCATCCGACCATACACGGGGCGGGGCCACACTGTTCAGCGCGGGGCGACCCTCTGCACTGTAGGATCGATCACTCGGGTAGTAGTCCGTGCGGAACCACGCGCCAGCGCCGAGCCCCATGATATAGCTCCGGAGCAGGCTCTCATACTCCATCTGGACCCGCCGGTCGAACTCCGCTCGATCCTGCTCGATCGATGCCGGGGGAAGGTCGATCTCCACCTCGGGGGCCGGCGGTGGGGCCGCAGGCGCAGCCGGGGCAGTTGCCGCGGCTCCCTCCTCGGCAGGGGAGGGCGAAGCCAGAGCGGGCGCGGGAGCCGGGCTCTCTGTCCCCGCCTCGGGACTGTCTGGGTCACGGAACCGGGTCTTCCTCAACACCGCGAGCCTGGCGGACTCCAGCAGGTTGTCCTTGATCTCCTGCGGGACCCGCGCGATCTGCGCCTCGACATAGGCATCGACAGCGCGCTGCTCCAACCGGCGTCCCTCAAGGGCGATGTTCATCGGGTTGAGCACATTCTGGAACTCGCTGGGAACCATCATCGCCGCGCCCATGGCCGCCAAGTTGTAGTGCAGCTTGGCTTCCTCGATAGGGGCCCACTTACGGTTGAGCTGATGCGCCCACTCCATAGTGAGCTCATAGCGCTCCGAAAGCGCCGTCCACTGCTCCTTCTGGTAGAAGGTGGAGGAGGCCGTCGGAGCGTAGTCGTGCAGCCTGGTCCCGCTGGCCGGCTCGCCGAACCCAGGATTCCAGGCCTGCCCGCCGCCGCCACCGCCGCCCATCGGGCCACCCATTCCGCCCATGCCCGGACTCATCATCATCCCGGGTCCCAACACGCCTCCACCCATAGGGCCCGTGCCCGCCCCGCCGCCCATGGCGGGCGGCCCAGGAGGCGCCGGCGCGCCCATGGTCTCGGCCGACGCCACGTCGGCCGAGACGCCGTCCGCTAGGTAGGCCCCGGCAAACCCTGCAACCGAGAGCGCCACGGCCGCCACGACGACTGCTACGCTCCTAAGTCCTGGTGTGACATGGATCATGGATCGTTACGCACCTCTCGGTGACTCTCTACTCTAACCGCGCCTAGTGGGTGCCTCCACCGGCGCCAAGCAGGCTGCCAGCCCCGCCGCCCATCATTCCTGGGCCACTCATCATCCCGCCCATCGCGCCCCCGGTGCCTGCGGCCTCGCTGCTAGCCGCATTGCCGAGACCATGGGCGAAGGTGCAGCAACGGAAGCCGCGCAGACGCGCGCTCCCCAGGTACCGGCTATCAGCCCCGGCGCCGCGGGATACCGTCGCTCCCGGCGCGGCCTGGCTCGCCCCTCCGCCGCCGCTAGCCATCCCGCCTGGGCCGCCCATCATGGGACCGCCACTACCCATCATCGCACCGCTACCCATCATGGGGCCACCGCTGCCCATCATGGGCGCGCCGCCCATCATCGGGCCACTGCTACCCATCATGGGCGCACCGCCCATCATCGGGCCGCCGCTGCCCATCATGGGTCCGCCGGCTCCACCCGCCGCGCTGCTCGTTTCGGGAGCTGCCGCGATATAGGACCCGATCATGGACGGCATCGCTCGGCAGGACGCGTCCCAACCCTTGGAGAGCCAGGAGCCTCCACGCAGATCAATCTTAGGCGAGTCGGGGTGCTCGTAGAGGCTATCGTAGTTGCGCGCAACACTCGTGTAGAGCAGCCGCCGCTCTGTCATGTCGAGGTGGCCCTGGCCCTCGAGTTGCGACCAGGTCATCATCGTCTCGGCCATGGTCCACTCCGCCGCGTTGCCGCTCATATCGAACAGCCCATAGCCGTTGACGCAGTCGGCATAGCTTCCAGCCGCCGCCAGGCCACGGCTGCGAGGGTTGTCGAGGGTGTTGCAGCGCGCCGGTTGGTAGGCGGCCCCATAGGGGAAATCGGAGCCCTCGGGCCCGACGCAAGCCCTGACCCACTCGACCGAACTGCACAGCCGCTTGCCCTCTTCGGCACAGGCGGCGGCGGCATCGAAGTAACTCATCTGGGCGGGCTTCGCTCCGCGACGATTGGGGTACTCGTAGATGTCGATGCAGTAAGGAACGTCGGCGAGGGCCGCGAACCACTTGGTTTCGTTCAGCAGGCCGCCCGTGGTCACGTCACGCTTCTGTTCGTTCTGAACAGGCCCAGAATCAACGCTCTTCAGGGTCAGGCTCGTTCCGGGCGCGGTGAAGGTGACGCCGCTCCCGCGTGTCGCCGTGATGGGCTCGCCCTCGCCCAGAGCCGGGGACTCAGCGTCATCCCAGTGCTGGAACCAGAACTCGCCCTCCACGACACCTGGGCTAATCCTGACCATGCCCTCCGGGCAGCCCTTGCCGCCATCGGTCAGCGCATCAACGGAGAGGGTCACCGACGCCACGTCTCCGCCGGTCACCCAGACGCTCTGACGGCCCATGACCAGCGGCTCCAACGCGGCATCCGCAGGCGCGCCGCTCCGTCGACCTGTCACCTCGACGGTGTGCGGCCCCTTCACGATCCCATCGATGACCGCGGGAACCGCCTCGGCCACAAGCACCCCGTCGATGGTGACCTCCACGTCGCCCTCGGCCAAGGGGGCGGCCACGAGGACCTTGCCCACGTCCTCGGACGCGTCGAGCAGGATCTCCTCGGTGCGTCCGGCCGAGATCGTCACACGTGTCAGGTAGGGAACCGGCTCAGTGAGGACGGTCACGACATAGGTCCCTGGCGCCATGTTCGGCACCACATAGGGCGGAGCGCCGCGGGCTACCTGAATTCCACCGATGCTGAGCCCACTCGCTGGGATTCCTGTGCTTACGCTCAGCGAGCCCACGAGTGACTGCCCGTTGATCGTCGTGCGGGCGGCCTCGCCCTTGCCCGTGGCGAAGCTCTGCTCGGTGGAGAAGAAGGGGCCCTCCAGGCGCAGTGTGTGGGGTCCGACCATCAGGTTGTCTACAGACAATTCCTGGCCGGCGACCACATCACCGATGTAGGCGCCATCGAGGTACACCTTCATGCCTACCAGATCGCTCGTCAGCACGAAGCTGCCGGTAGCCTTGGTCAGCGCGAACGGCACCGAGGCGACCTCACCCGCCGTGACAGTGATCGTAGCCTCGACGTCCACATAGTCCTTAGTCTTGGTGGCGACCGTGTGGAGCCCCGGCTTCACACCCGAGAGAGTCAGCGGCGTCGTTCCCGCCGTCTCGCCGTCGACCGTGACCGTCACTCCCGAGGGGTCAGAGGTGATGAAGAGCACACCCGTCCCCTGGGCGCAGACCGGCGCCGTTAGGAGCACCGCCGCGACGGCGATCAAACCGAACTTCGCTCGGGCAGAGACATGGCCCATTGGGCTGTCCCCTTTCCAACTCGTCCCCATGGCGAAGGGGCCGTTCCGTCTACAACCCCGAGGGTGCCTGTGGGCGCCCTCGGGCCTCTGTCTATCTGGGCCGGTCGCCGAGCCTCTCGCCGACAGCCGTCAGGTTCCCGCGGTACGCCTCTACGGACCCATCCAGACGAACTGCCTCCTGGAAGGCGACCTCGGCGTCACCGAAGCGCCGCAGACGGTAGTACATCTCTCCCAGGGCGTTCCAGGTAGCCGCGTTGCCTGGGTCACAGGTGGCAGCTCGCTCGAGGTACTCGCGGGCCATCTGGTAGTCGGCCTCGCGACTCCGTTCGCCCTTCGCGTCGCCTCCGCGGGTGCGATACGCCATGGCAGCGTTCTGATAGGCCGACGCCACCACGGACATCGCTCGGTCGACATCGCCGATGCTAGCGCCGCGATCCTCCTGCTCCAGATTGAGCAGCAACTCCGCCGCTTGCACCGCCGCATCCTGGTACGCAACAGCATCCTGGTGCTGTCCACGCCGGGTGGAAATGATCCCCAGGTTCGAGTAGGCGACCACTGTGGCCGAGAGGAGCTTGCGCTGCCCCTCGCGGTACACGCTATACCGCTTCGTCGAAGGAATCTGAGCGTCCCACATCGGCAGGAGGTCGATCATCCGCCGGAAGCTCGCCGATGCCGCCTCGAGATCCCCACGCTCTAGTTCCTGAACGCCCATGTAGTTGTGGGCAACAACGTGAGCCTCGACGTTGCGGGCATCCTGCTCGACCGGTATTGCCACGGCGCGCCGGAATGCCCGAAGCGCCTCGACCTGCTGCCCTGAGCGCATCATGGCGATACCGTGATTGGCCCACGCCGCCGCCGAGTTCTGCGACTCAAGCACCAATCGGGTCGTCTCCGACCGCACATTCGGGTCGCCCGTTATGAGCTTGATCTGAGTGAGGAGGCCAAGGGCGCTCTGATCGACGCCTGCCTGGGTCTCCTCTTCAGGCCCCGCCGGCAGCAGCGACTCGGGCCCGGCGTTGTCCGCGCTGTAATCCAGAACCGGCACCGCATCGCTGCCGCGATAGGATTCATAGTAGACCTGTCCGAGACGGTAGTACGCGGACGCCAGAATCCCCGTGCGAATGAACCTCTGGACATCGGGCTTCAGGTCGTCCCATAGGTCCGCGGAACCACCTGCGGACGCCCCTCCACCCATACCGCCCATCATGGGCCCACCGCTACCCAGCATGGGGGCGCTGCCACCCATCATCGGGCCACCGCTACCCATCATGGGGGCGCCGCCCATCATCGGACCGCCGCTGCTACCCAGCACCGAGCTGCCGCCCATCATGGGCCCACCGCTACCCATCATGGGGCCGCCTGAGGACCCCATTGGGCCTCCCATGCCGCCGGCCATCGCGCCTGCACCGACAGCCGGCGCGCTCTCCGGCTTGGGGAAGAAGCCCAGGGCGCTCTCGTAGACGTATGCAGCGTTCACCAACTGATCGCGGTTGCGGTAGTGTTGCCCCAATTCATCATAGAGGGCCCAGAGGTCGCGGTAGAGCTCCTTCTTCAGGGCGTTGGGCTCCGGGTCGGTGTCGTACCCCGCCGTATCGTAGCTCGGATCGCCCAGGTTCTCGTTGTAGGTGGCGATGGCTGTCTGCAGCGCCTGGATGGCGAACTGGTACCCCGCCACCTCATCATCCTGAGTGGTCGGCTCGACGAGGGCCGCGCCGGCGCCTCCACCCATGCCGCCGCCCATAGGCCCGCCCATCATAGAGCCGCCCATTGGGCCGCCCATCATGGAACCGCCCATCGGGCCACCCATCATCGACCCGCCCATGGGCCCCGATCCGACCATCTGAGCCGCAGCCGGAACCACCAACGCGAGCGCCACCGCTAGTGCGACAGCCAGGACGCCCTGCGTTCGTGTCAGTTTGGCCATATCCCTAACTCCCGTCTTCGGTTGCTCCGCATCGGCCCGCGTAACGGCCACCCTACTTGCCTCTCTCGCCCAGCCCCATCATCGCTCCACCCATCATGGGCATGCCGCTACCGCCCATCATTGGGCCGCCGCTGCCCATCATGCCACCCATGCCACCGCCCGCGCCCGCAGGCGGCTGCCAGTCACCGAGTACAAGCTTGCCAGGGATAACCTCGGAGTCCATGAGGCCGGCCCAGCTCTTGCCCCACCACTGAACGGCGGTTATCCAGAGCATTCTGGCCTCCACTACTAGCTCCTTCTTGTCGGGGGGGATGAGGCCCGTGCCGCCGCCACCCATCGCGCCCATGCCCATGCCGCCGCTACCGCCCATCATCGGGCCGCCGCTACCACTCATCATCGGGCCGCCACTGCCACTCATCATCGGGGCGCTGCTACCGCCCATCATGGGAGCGCCGCTGCCGCCCATCATGGGAGCGCCGCTGCCGCCCATCATCGGCGCGCCGCCCATCATGCCTCCGCCTGCCTGGCCGCTTCCTCCTCGGACCTCATCGAGGAGTTCCTTGGCCCGCCTGAAGTTGCGGCGCGCTTCGTTGTAGTTGCCGGCAGCGTACTGGGCCTTGCCCTGCTCGATGAGATCCTTGGCTTGGTTCATGAGCTGCTTGGCCTTGGGCAGGTCATACTGGCTCTGGCCCATGCCACCCATCATACCCATGCCCATGCCGCCGGAGCCGCCCATCATCCCGGAGCCACCCATCATGCCCATGCCACCCATCATTCCAGAGCCGCCCATCATCCCAGAACCCATCATACCGCTGCCGGGCATGCCTCCCGCCTCAGGTGGCATTGCTTGCGCGAAGCAAGCAGGCCCCACCATCAAGGCAAGCAGGGCAACAACCGCCACGAGGTAGCGCTTCATCATCCGTATCATCCCCTCAACCGGGCGATGGAATCCTTGTGAGTAGCACGCGCACCAGTCACCGCCGCAGTATAGTGGCAGCCCGAAGCTAGTGTCAAAACGCGCTACCATCGCGCGGGTTCGGAATATCAGACACGCGCTGGTAGAGGTTGATTCACTTGCTCCGTCCCTTTTCCCTGCAGAGAAGGCGAAACATTGGCTTGGGCTTCGCCTATTGCCCCTACCCTGTGCGATGGGTATCATAGGGTGGCTGATCGAGTAGGCCGCAGGAGATTGCTTCGTGGGAGACGATGTACCCCCTAGTATGTGGTGGCTCGCCCTTGCTGCCGGGCTGCTCACCTTGCAGGGGGCCTTTGTAGCGGCTGAGATCGCCTTCCTCGCCATCGGCGTGGCCAAGGTGCGTCATTTGGCGTCTGAGGGACGACGCTCTGCCCGCATGCTCTCCTGGCTCCTCGCAGACCGCGGCCGGCTGTTCTCGACCGTCGTTGTCTCCATCACCCTACTGGGCTACGCCGCAGAGTCCCTCGTGACGTACATCGCCACATGGTACGGCGCGGCCCTCGGCATGCCTTACCTACACTACGTCGGACTCGCCGCGGTCATCGTCGTGGTGGTTGTGCTCGTTGAGGCATTCCCCGTGATCGCGGCGATACGGGCGCCCGAGACCACCGCCATGGCACTGGCGCCGCTGGCCTCTCTCGCCTATGTCGTGTTCTGGCCCCTCATCACGGCGCTGACGCTCATATCGAATGGCGTGCTCCGCCTCACGGGCGCGGTCACCCAGCCGTCGCCGACCATCACAGAGGAAGAGGTCATCTCCATCATCGATGAGTCGGAAGTCCAGGAGGATGAGAAATCGATGCTCCTCCGGGTGTTGGACTTCGCCGACCGCACCGTCGAGGAGGTGATGGTCCCACGGCGCGACATGGTCTGCGCTCGGGAGGAGGACACGATCCACGAGGCGCTGGGCGTCATGCTCGATAGCCGCCACTCGCGCCTCCCCGTCTACCGTGACCGGCGCGACACGATCGTCGGCGTCCTCTACAACAAGGACCTGCTGCCCTTCCTCGTGGAGGGCCAGGGCCATCTGCCCGTTAGTGAGGCGATGCGGCCGGCGCACTTCGTGCATGAGAAGCGCATGGTCGCGGATCTCGTCAAGGAGTTCCAGGACCAGAACCGCGTCATGGCGCTGGTGACCGACGAATACGGCGGCACCGCCGGTCTGGTGACCATGGAGGACGCCCTAGAGGAGCTCGTGGGCGAGATCCTGGACGAGGAGGATATCGAGGAGGCATCCACCCTGGCTCTGGGGGACGACTCCTTCCTCGTGCCGGGCAACACGGCGACCCACGAGCTGGAGCGTGATCTCTCGATCGTGCTTCCATCGGGCGAGTATGAGACCGTCTCGGGCCTGCTCCAGTCCGAGCTGGGGCACATCCCCAAAGCAGGCGAGGAGGTCTTGCTGGCATCCGGCGTACGGCTCACCGTGGTCGAGGCGAATGCGCGCCGCGTGCTCAGCGTCCAAATCACCAAGCCTCGCGCCACGAATGGCGACGAGGAGAGTGCGGACTCGGCGGCGGAGGGCGAGCCGACATGAGCCGGTATGCCCGCACCCAGGTGACTGCTCGCCGTTCCGTACCGCCAGGACTGCGGTTGGCGCTCCTAGCCGTGCTTGTGATGGCAGCCACCGGTGCCGGCGCGGCCCTCGCGGCCGCAGGGCCGGCCGGTACAACCGCCGAGGCTGGTTGGACGCCTCTCCTGGTCATAGAGGTCGTGCTCACCGTGCTCTGCATGGTGGGCAGCACGGCCTTCTCCTACGCTGAGGCTGGCCTCGTAGCCATGCCAAAGCCTCTCATCCGACGGCTCGCCGAGCAGGGCGACGATCCCCGGGCGCGCGCTGTTGAGGAGCTCATCGAGTCCGGCCTGGATGATGCCGTCGCCTTGCTGGCTATCATGGTGACGCCGCTCAACCTCGCGGTAGCCACCTTCGTGGGACACCTCACCGTCGTACTCCTGGGGCCTGCCTACTACATTCACACCGCCATCGGGAGCTTGGTAGTGGTGTTGCTCCTGTGCGAGATCGTCCCGAAGACCTACGCCTCGCACTATCCCGACCGCGTGGCCCTCTCCACCGTGCGTTGGGTGGTCCCCCTTGTGGGCAGCCTGCCGGTCCGGCTGGTTTTCAGCGCCGTCAAAGCGGGCTCGTGGCCGGTACGGCACATCCTGGGCTTCGACGACGACCTCTACCGCGTACGGGGGTTCTCCGAGGATGAGCTTCAGTCGCTCCTCGACATAGCCGAGGAGCACGACGTCATCGATGAAGCCGAGGCCGAGATGTTCGATTCCATCGTATCCATCGGGGAGCGTACAGCGCGGGAGATCATGGTGCCGCGAGTTGATATCGTCATCGTCGACGCGTCGGTGTCGGTCGCCGAGGCGGCGAAGATCATCGCGCAATCGGGCAAGTCACGCATCGCCGTCCACGAGGGGGCCGATGATGAGATTATCGGCATCCTCTACGCCACCGACGTGCTGCGGTGCTTCCATGCTGGCGATACGGAGAAGACGGTCCGCGATGTTGCCAGGGAGCCCCTGCTCGTGCCGGAGACGAAGCCCGTCGATGACCTCTTCCGTGAGTTGCGGCAGCGTAGGACCCACCTTGCTCTGGTTATCGATGAGCACGGCGGAGTGGATGGGCTCGTGACTATGGAGGACGTCCTCGAGGAGATCGTCGGCGATGTTCGCGACGAGCACGACATCGACGAGCACCCCGACATCCGGCAGCTAGATGACGGCGCCTACCTGGTGAGCGGGACCACGCCGCGTCACGAGATCGAGGAGCTGCTGAACATCGACTTCGGCGACGACAACGGCGAGTTCGACACGATCGCGGGGCTGCTGTTCGTGCGGGCCGACGGCCTGCCGGAGGCGGGGTACTACGTCGACCATGGCCCCTTCCGTTTCCAGGTCGTGAGCATGGATGGACTGCGGATCGTGGAGGTCCGGATCGAGCGCCTCGCTCCTTCCCCCAGCGGCGAGGAGAGCGCCCACTAGCCCGCCTTATTCATGAGAACAGTGTTTAGAGGTTGTTGCATGGGAGTGGGTAGTTCGCCTCGTATCGAGGGCTATGCGCCCAGGCAGGCCCACAACCATCGGCGGGTTGCAGAACCCACCGATGGCTACCTGGTCTCACTCCCCGCCGCTGTGCCGTTGTTGCCGCTGGGTTCCGCCCGAAAAGGGCTCGCTGGCAACATCACCTCGAATCCCGCAAACCGTTGGGGCCCAAGGCTTCGAGGCTGCACGGGAGGGATCTGTATGTACTATGTTCCATTGTTCCGTGAGTACTATACATACGTTATGGTACCCCCCTGCCTCGCCGAGAGAGCGCGAGTACCACAATAAGGGGGTATTGTTTCCCGGCGGAACACCGGAACAGCGGAACACGGCCCCTCAGCGAGCGAGCGGCAGAACCCAGAGAGCGGCCAGGCGGCCAACAGCGAGCCGCCCCTCCATGCCCGCCGCCTGCTGCTGAACAGACCAACACCAACGCAACGGACAAGCGCTCGCTGCACATCCAGCAAGCACACCGCAGACTAGCACTCATGAATGATGCGCGCTAGGCGTCGGGGGTCCCGCGAGCCTGGGCGTCCGCCTCGAGCTCGGCGACGCGCTTCTCCAGCTCCTTCACCGTCTTCAGCAGGTTGGGCACGCGCCTAAGTGATGCTTCAATGTACAGAAACTGGCGGTGCGGTCGAGCCGGCCAGCCACCGTAGGTCGCCCCTTCGGGGACGTTCCCGTAGACGGCAGAGGCTCCCGCGAGCTGGGCCCCTGCTCCGATGGTCACATGGTCGCGGACGCCCACCTGCCCGCCGAGCACGGCGCCATCCCCCACTGTGGTCGAGCCCGCGATGCCACAGCATGCGCAGATGAAACAGCAGCGGCCGACCTGCACGTTGTGCGCGATCTGCACCAGGTTGTCGATCTTCGTGCCCGCCCCCACTCGCGTGAAGGATCCAGGGAGGGTGCTGCGGTCGATCGCCGTGAGTGCCCCGATCTCGACGTCGTCACCGATCTCCACGCCCCCGCGCTGAGGCACCTTAGTGAGGCCGGTTGGCTGCGGCTCGTAGCCGAATCCGTCGGCCCCGAGCACCGAGCCGGCATGGATCCTCACCCGATCCCCTAGCCGCGTCCCCTCGATCAGCATGACCCGCGGGAACAGCCTGCATCCCGCCCCAACCGAGACTCCGTCATCCACGAAGCAGCCGGGGCCCACCACCGTGCCAGCCCCGATCCGCGCTCGGCCGATGGTCGCGTGGGCCCCGACATGGACGTCCGGCGCGATGTCCGCCTCAGGATCGATAACGGCGGTCTCGTGGATGCCTGGCTCCGGCTGCGGCTCAGGGTGCAGGACCGCGAGTAGCAGGGCGAGCGCCAGCCGCGGCGACTCGACCCGGATCACCGGTCGGCCACCGCAGTCCACGCCGTGACGCGCCACGACCGCTGATGCCGACGCATCGGCGGGCACGGGCGTCTCTTCGCGCCACACGATGATCTCACCGACCGCCGACGCCGCCGGATCGCCCACCGCCTCGACCGTGACGTCCCCGGGGCCCTCCAAAGCTCCGCCTAGCACCTTCGCGAGGTCCGCCAAGCTATGGCTCACCAATCTCACCCGCCCTATCTGTGCCGATGCGTGCGCGCCCATAGAACCGTGCTAGCAGATCCGCCACCTGCGCGGTGTGGTCTGGCGCACTCCCGTCGAACCGGAGATCCAGGCCCGCTGACCGCGCCAGGGTCTGTGAGTCACGTCGCGTGGACTCGATGATCGTCTGGAGCAGGCCGACATAGCGCTCTATCAGGGCCAACCGCTCGGAGTCCAGTGGGTCGTCGCCCATCGCGACGACGGGATCGGCTGGCGCGGCTCCCTCGGACAACTCGCTCCACACCGGCTGATCCGGGCTGTACTCGCTCGCCAAACGCTCCAGGCTGCCACGGAAGTCATCCCTCGACTGCACGGCCGCCGCCAACTCCCGAGCGATCTCGCGGAGTCTGATATCCCTGGCGACCGCCAGTTCCAGGTCGCGGCCGTTGCCCTCGAGGGGCGCGTCCGGTTCCTCCCCGACGGCCTGCATCTCCGGCGTCTCCCAGGCAAGGTCTCGCCACTCCGAGCGGGCTCGCGCCTCCGCCTCGTCGGCCTCGAGCTCCAGCAGGCGAGTGAGGCGGGTCAGGTCGTCCGGGGTGCGATCTGGATCTCGTGTCGCGCCCGCCCCCATTTCACCTCGATAGGTCAGATCCACGTGCTGCCGGACCTCACTCTCGGCGGCCGAGGCCCACTCACTGGCCGGCGGAGCGGATCGCACGGGCGTCTCCCCGGTCACGGCGCTCGAACCGTCACCCGAGATGGGATCACGCGGTGGGCGCCGGTAATGGCGGTCCAGGATGGACTCGAGCGTCGGCCCTACATCAACGTCCTTTGGGGGACCGCTCTCTGGCCCCTCGCCAGGCGCCGAGCCGCCAGCCTCCGCTTCATCCAGGGACAACAGCTCCCGTCGGGCCAGCTCCTCGAGTATTGCCTCCTCCAGAGCGGGAGCGCCCCCAAGGTCCCGCCGAGCTATCTCGGCCTGGACCCACGCGGGGTGGAGGCGGGCCAGCGAGTACACGTCCGCCGAGGCAGCGATCAGCTTGGGCGGCTCCTCTGTGGGAACCGGAGGGCTCTTCATGCGGCACGAGCAGAGCGCCACGGTCGTCGCCAGCATCATGTACAGCAAGAGGGGGGAACGCGGCCCAAGGGCAGAGCCGCCGGTCCCCCCTCGATACGCACCCGGCGATGCGGTCACAGCGCGCTCTAGCTCCCGCCCCTCGTCGCCGGCGCAGCGGATCTGCCCAGGAGTTCGATGACGTTCTCCGTGATGTTCGTCCCGCCCCAGTGGGTGAGCACGAGGGGGACGGGCTGCAGGCCCCCCTCATCGTCGACTGGCTCCCAGACGATGAGAACGCTCTGCAGGCAGACCGTCGCGTTGATCGCGCGACACGCTTGTTCTATGGCTTGGTCCAGAACGTCCCGCACACTCGTGTACAGCTCCAGCTCACGCTGGTTGATCTCCGTGGCTAGGGACTGCGCGAGTTCCTTGATGGAGTCCTGGTTCAGGCGCTTCATCTCAGCCAGGCTACGGAGCTGCTGCTCCTCGTCCGCCGTCAGGCCCGGTCTGTCGATCAGGTCCAGGAACAGGATCTCGTTGCCGTCGTTGAGTGAGTACAGCCTGTCGAGCTCCGCGAGCTCCTCGGCCGCGAGCGTCTCGCCACGCACCTGGCGGATCTGGAGCGCCGCGGCCTTCGAGGCGTCCTCGATGGGCAGGTAGACGAAACCCGACCGCACGTTGTACTCATCGCGCTTCTGAGCCTCAAAGCGGCTCAGATCATCCTTTAGGCTGACGTAGGGCGCCGCGCGCTCCTGCACAGTGTATAGATCCAGGAGTGCCACATTCTGGGCCTGCGCGGCCGTCGCAAGCGCCGCCACCACGAAGGGGAGCGAGCGCGCAAGGCTGGTTCCATGACTCATGACTTCACTTCCGTCCTTGCCAAAGGGATCAGGGCCAAGACTCTCGGCCAGGTCCAGGCCGGGCCATTGAGCAACCTCGGTCACACCTGAGGGAGGCTCTTGGGAGATGTCCACTCCATCCAGGCGGGTGATGACCGCATCCGTGATGTCGCGCGCGCCCCAGTGGACGACCGGGATGTTCGCGGGCTGCAGCACGGACATCTCCGGGTCTACAGGCTGCCAGATCCGAACGTGGGCCACGCTGCACACCGTCGCCCCCACCGCCGCACACTCGGCCTCGATGGCGGCCTTCAGGTGCTGGTCTAGCAGCCCACTAAGCTCACTCTCGCGCTCGGACAGGCGATCCTGGAACCCCGTGCGCATCTCGTCCAGGGCCGCTCGGTTCGCCGTGCGGTATTCCCGAAGCTGCGCGAAACGCTCCTGGGCCTGGCTCGAAGGGGCGGGGTTCGCGATGTGCCGCACGAACTCGGAGTGGATCTCCTCCTCACGATTCTGGAGGGTGCGGACTTGATCCAGCTCCGCCTGAGTCATCGTTCCCCGGATCTGCTTCAGACGAAGAGCGGCCGCCTGCTGTGCCTCCTCGGGCGGCAGGTACTCGAACTCTTGGCGAGCCGCGAGTTCCTCCTGGAGCTCCTTCAGCAGGTTCTCCAGGCGCTCGCTGAGCTCGGCGAACACCTCGGACTCATCGCGGATGCGGTAGCTGTCCAGCGTTGCCAGAAGCTGGGCCTGGCTCGGCGCCAGCGGCGCCAGGACCCCCATCGCTATGAACCCGAGGAGAATAGGTCGGAATGTGCGCAAGATAATAGCCGTTCCTCTCGCGCGCGCCGGCGACCCCTCCCGGGTGGCCGGTCGCGCTCTAGAAGGTCTGGTAGAGGCCGAAGTGCGTCCGCGGGCCCTCGTCGCTCCACGCGAAGTCGAGTCGGATGGGACCCAGCGCGGTGGTGACGCGAACGCCGACGCCGTAGCCGAACTTCGGTGTCAACGTGCGGTGCTCAGATCGGTAGATGGTGCCATCGCTGGCGCGCCACTGGCCGCCGTAGGCGTCGCCGACATCCACGAACCCGACCAGCTGGATGTCATTCGGGTCATCGGAGCCGCCGAGGCCGTGCCGGTACTCCAGTGAAACGAGGAACTTGTTGGTTCCGAAGAACCTATCCTCGCGGTAGCCGCGTAGCCGCTCAGCGCCGCCAACCGTGAATGTCTCGTAGATGGGAACCGAGCCCGCAACGGTGCCATATGCCCCACGGAGGGCGATACGTCCCCTGCTCCCGACCTCGAAGAACCGCGTCCCCTCGGCCTCGAAGCGCGTGAAGCTATGGTCGCCGCCGAGGAGTCCGCCGGCCTGTTCGACGCCGACATCGATGCGCCCGCCGTGGGACGGATCGTAGATGTAGTCGCGGTTGTCGCGGCTCCACCGGACGGACAGGCTGCCCACCACGCCGCGCCGGAGCGCGGGGGCGATGATGTTGACCAGGCGCGGGTCCTGATTCACGACGCGCTCATAGCGGTACCGGGCCGATATCCATTGCGTCTCGTCCCAGTTCAGAGGATGACTGAGCCCGATCTGGCCACCCGTGCGGCTCTCCAGGGAGAGGTACTCGCCCGAGCCGACCACGGATACCGACGCCGTGCCGCGACGCTGCGACTTGTCATAGAGCGAGACTTCGAGGGATGTGTGGTCGTTGTCGAGCCACGGATCGAAGTAGGTGACATCGTAGACGTGGGTGGATCCGACCTCGGCCCTGGCCGACAACTGCTTCGCGTCACCGCCCAGGTTGCGCTCCATGTACTCGAGGAAGCCGACGAGGCCGTCGCGGTTGGAGTACCCCACGCCGAGGCTCAGGGTCCCGGTCTTCTTCTCCACTACGCGGATAACGAGGATCATCTCGCCCATCTCGACGCCGGCCTCGAAGTCCGGCAAGACGGTCTCGAAGATGTCCAGGTTCCGCAGTCGGTCCAGGTCCCGGAGAATAACGTCCGTCTCGAAGAGGTCCCCGACTTCCGTCTTCAGTTCGCGGAGGACGGTCTTCTCATCGGTCTTGTTCAGTCCCTCAACCTCGATGCCGCCCACATACATCTCGAGGACGGAGACTGCCAGGATTCCCGTGTCCCAATCGAAGCGCGTATCGTCCACGTCAGCCATGAAACCGGCATCGTAGTAGGCGCCCTTGACGGCCTCCGCGACGACCGGCTCCTGGGTGATGTTGTAGACGTTTCCGATCGCGATGTACTTGCTGATCTCCTGAACGATGACCTCGGTGGGGACGACGGTGTTACCTGTGACCTCGATCCCCATGACCTCGGGGTTCTCTGTGAAGTGGTAGACGAGGATCTTCATGTTCTCCTCGCCCGTATCCACCAGCTTGTAGTAGCTGAGCTCAGGTTCGGTCCGATAGGTCCCGAAGGTGATCAGGATCTCCTCGAGGTCATCCTGTGCCATCGCGCGATCGAAGGGTTGGCCGACCTCGTGGCGGATGAGCTGCCTCACCGCCGCCTCATTGGTCTTCTCGACACCCTCGACGTCAACGCCAGTAACGATGACTTCATCGTACTGGGCGACAGCCGGGAGCGCGCAAAGAATGGCCAGAACCGCAGTCCCAGCCAGGGACCACATCATTCGCCGCGTCGTCAGTCTCACCGTCGAAGCCCTCCCTAAGGGCCGCACTCGATTTAGCACGCGCGACCGACATTTCGCAAGTGGGCAAACTCTAACCTGCTATCGGTGCGCGGGTCAACAGAGTCTTTTTTATCAGCGACCGGTAGGCGCGCTCCGTGGCATCCTGTACGCAGCGGCTGACTGAGCACTGTTGTTCATATACCGTCCACATAGTGCGAGACCTTCTGTTTCAGTGCCACCCGGGCTCGGAACAGCCTGGATTTGACGGTCTCCACAGTCACTCCCAGGGTGTCCGCTATCTCCCGGTACGACAGGTCCTCGAGCTTCAGGAGCAGCACTGTCCGGTAGTCCTCGGGCAGGTCAGCGATCCCTTGCCGCAAGATCTGCCGCAATTCCTTACCTCGAACCACGCGGCCTGGTGAGAGGCTATCATCGGCGATGTCGGCCGTTTCCCCGATCTCCTCCCCCTCTCCCCCCCGAACGGGGGCATCGAGGGAGAACGCCTCAAACCGTCTCCGCGTCTGCCGGTGTCGGATGCGATTCTTGCAGACATTGATCGCGATCCGGAAAAGCCACGTCCTAACGTCAGCGTCGCCGCGGAACCTGTGCGCGGCAGCGAAGGCGTTCTCGAAGGTCTGCAGGGTCAGATCCTCGGCCTCATCGGGATCGCCCCCGATGTAGGAATAGACCAAGTTGTAGATCGACCGGTAGTTCTCGTCCGCAAGCCGGGTGAGCCGCTCACGGACCGACTCGTCGACGCGGTCAGCGGAGCCCACGGCCCACACGCCCTGTCGCGGATTGTCGGCACCCGGAACCACTGACCCTGCTCCCATCCGCCATGTCTGTGACGTCCCGCACAACCGCGGGGTTCCCCACAGGGGCGGCCATGGCGGCGCACCAGCTACGCCGAGCACATGATAGCACTGGCTACCTTCCATCCGGGCCGGCATGCCCCGATCGGACGGGGCTGGCGTCAACGGCCTACTCGAGTACCTCGATCTTGAGGGATCCGATCAACCCGATCACGTCCGTCATCGAGCTCACATCCCCCTCGGCGAACTTGATGTGGGTCGCGTCGACGGGCCACACGGTTGGGCGCGTGCTATCCACGGCGATCCAGCCCTCGCCATCAAGGTTGACCTCATTCCACGCATGGTAATAGAAGCCCGGCGCCCCGGGTTGGTTCCAGTAGACGATGCCAGCCGCGAACTTCGTCGGGATCCCCGCCGCCCGCGCCAGGCCCGCATACAGCGCCGCATAGTCACGGCACACCCCGCGAGGGTCGCTCAATACCTCGCTGGCCGATCGGATCGCCCCCACCGACGCATCCGACCGAACCAGCCTATGCACACCCTCGCCCAGGAGCCTCGCCATCTCAACGGGCTCGTCAACATCGCCCAGGATCTCCTCGGCCTTCGCGATGATCGCGGTGTCGCTCGCCTCGATCATCGCCGTTGCCGCTAGATACTCGGCCGGGCTGTCGGGCAGCCCCCCCTCCACCGTCGCGGGGACCGGCGGCACCCTCACCGTCACCGTTGCCGTGTAGCGACCATCCTCCTGCTTCTCGACCTCGGACCATGTCTGCCGCTCATCGGTGATGAGGACGTCGGCCGACGGGATGCCCGACACGCGAAGCTTCAGGTCCATGCGGCGGTCCGGTGAGCTGATCGGCTCATCTACCACGACCCGCGTATCCGCAGCCAGGTCCGGGGTATACTCCGCTCCCTCCTCCAGACCCGACAGCGCCATCTCTTCGGTCTCCCGTAGCATCTCCTGCTGAGCCGCCGGCGACAGCACCCGCACCGGCTCGCCCGTTACCTTGTCACGCCAGATCTCCATGCTACCGGTAACTCCGAGGGTGCCGGCTATGCGGTGGCAGTCGTACTCGGTGCCATGGACCGTGATCCGCTCCTCGCCCACCACCTTGTAGCTCCCCGTGATGAGCTGCATCATCATCGGTTCGAAGGCACGGAAGGCCATCTCGTCGCCGACCTCGGGCAGCGCGTCCCGCATCGCGAGGTCCGGGTCCACCAAGCTGGCCCCCTCGCCGATGGGGATCTCTCCCTCGGTCATGCCAGCCTTCGTCTTACGCTTCCACCGCACCGCCTCATCGCTGAACTCCGCCTCGACCACCTGGCTCAGGGTGCCTGACTGCTCGTAGTGCCCCCTCAACGGCGTGCCATCCGCGCTGTAGATCACCTGTTGCAGAATACCTTGGCGTACCGTCTGGCCCATCATGGAGATCTTGAGGCTGACATCGTTCACGAAGTACACCACGGGCTCGCCGCGCCACACGCCGTTGGAGACGGTCGTGTGCTGCCAGCCCGCCTTCGCCCCCGCCAAGTAGACACCGTAGTAGGTGTCGGTGGTAACCTCCAGGTCCGTGGGCGGCGACCACTCTTCACCCGATTCCGGCGGATCGGCCACCGTCACGGTCGCCGGAGCGCCTGCCGCTTGGGCGTCGACGCTGTCCGATTGGCAACCCATCATCATGCTGACCACGGCTATCAACAGGGTGACCTCCACCCAGCGGCAGCGCGTCATTCTGTCACAACCTCCCCTTGGTTGGCCTCCGCCCCCGCGTCGGCCTTCTCCATTGTGTCCGTGTCGAGCACCTCGATCCCAACGCTGCGGATCACCCGGCCCACCGGCACGAACGCTCGCACGTCGCCCTCAGTGAACTTGATGTGCGTCGCGTCAGCGGGCTGGCGCACTCCTGGCACCGCCAGAGTGGCGTCGATTGCCACCCACTCCCCGACCCAGACCTCGTTCCACGCGTGGAACGCGAAGGCGTCGCCCGCCAACACCTCATCGACATACAACGCCCCTACCGCTATGCGACACGGGATTCCCGCTGCCCGAGCTACCCCGCACATGAGCGCCGCGTAGCTCCGGCAAGCCCCGCGAGGCTCCTCCAGCACTTCGAGCGACGAGCGAAGAAGGGGCTCGTTCATGTCCGGCGTCATGGTGTGATCGACCCACTCCGCGATGTCGCAGGCCACGATCCACGGGTCCGTCTCGTCCCCCGCCAGATCCTCGGCGATCTTCACGAATCGTGGGTCATCGGATTGGATCGTCGCCGTGCTCTCCAGGAAGGGCTGAACCTCCTCGGGCACTCCCTCACCCAGGGCGGGCCGCACCTCCGGCGGACCCAGGGCGCGGACCGTCAGCGTGCCCTCCAGACTGCCGTCTGGCGCCTCTCTGATACCCTCATAGCTCTGACGCCGATCCTCGATGAGCAGCCGCTCGCGATCGATCCCCGTCACTCTCACCGTCAGCTCCGCGCATGCTCGCGGATTGGGGATCCGGAGCCCCGGGCGCACGGCAGTGCCCTCGATGAGGTCCGGCAACTCCTCCAGTCCGGACGCTTCGCCCGCCGCGAACTCCGCCGCTCTCTGGGCAGACACGCGCTCCAGCGAAAGCTCCAGCGCTCCCACGAAGTAGCTCGAACGGACGATGTAGCCGTCGTCGTCCACCCAGTGGGTCGTCGGACCCACCGCTTCCGAGTCGATCTCCAGCCGCCATGCCTCCATCGTTTGCCCCGAGACCGATATCGGCTCCCGCCCCGCGTTGACCATGCTGACGGGCTGGATTGACAGGCTCATGGGGTCAAAGGCCCAGAGGGTCGCTGCCTCGTTCGTGGGCATGGCGGCAGGGTCGTAGAGATACTCGGGATCTCGCAGGCTGATCCCCTCGGGGATCTCCACCGAGCCGGAGGTCTCGTCGTCACCGGATCGGCGCACGTACTCCACACGGTCGGGGTAGTAGGTCGCGATCACCTGCTGGCCGGCGCCCTCGGCCGCCCCCATCCCCGACTCCAGTCGCAGCGGGTCGCCATCGAAGGTGGTGTAGCTGAGGGCGCTCTCGCTGACCGTCACACTTGTGCCCATGAGGTTGAGGTGGATGCGGGCGCTGGACTCGTAGCCCTGCACCCTCTGCCCCCCGAGTTCGGTGGGGAAGTACCGCCGGTGTTCGAGGCCCACTGGCATCGGCGCCTCGCCCTCGACCGACAGGTACACCAGATAGTGGCCCTCCCACTCGACTGCCGGCTGCGCCCACAACGGGAGAGCCATGAGCGCGCACCAGGCGCACACGAGAAGGGCATGGAGCGATGATCGTGATCCCATTCGTTCCCCTCTTGATCGAGGCTGTGTTCATGTGTACTACGCGCCAGTTGCCCAATGGTTGCGCGACCGGCGCGGATCACGTAAGGAACCCCTGCAACCTGAGGTAGCGCATGACTACATCGCGGAAGTCCATATCCGTTGTTACGAGGGTGTAGTTGGCCCGGTGCCGGAAGCACCAATCACGAAGGTCCGCGTTGTGGGCGCTCACCCGTTCGCGGTAACGGCGCACGGCGGCGGGACTCATCGTGACCTCTCGCTGCTCGCCCGTTTCCGAGTCGAGCAGCAGCAGGTCGCCCTCCATTCCCGGGTCCACCTCGGCCGTATCCATAACCTGGAGGCAACCAATGTCGAAGCCGCGGCCTACGATGGGCGCCAGGGCGTCCTTGTAGCCTTCCTGGAACAAGAAGTCCGAGATGACGATGAGCACGCCCTTGCGTCGCGTGGTCACGTTGAACTCCCGCAGGGACCTTCCGAGGTCGCTGGGTCCCATGGGCTCGCGCGCCGCTAGGAAGTCGAACAGCGGGTAGATACTCGACTTGCCGCGCTTGGGTCCGAAGCGGTGGGTCAGCCGGTGACTGAAGGTGCAGACTTGGACGCGGTTCAGGCTCGTGAGCGCGATGTAGGCGAGGGCGGCCGCCAGCCGTTGGCCCGTCTCGAACTTGCTTGGCTGGCCGAAGGACATGGACAGGCTCTCATCGAGCAGGATGTAGAGGAACAGATCCTCCTCCTCCTCGAACAGGCGCAAGTAGAGCCGATCCAGCCGCCCGTAGAGGACCCAGTCGATGTACCTGAAGTCATCTCCGGGCACATACTCGCGATAGTCCGCGAACTCGATGGAGGTGCCCCGCTTGGGCGACCGCTTTTCGCCCTTCAGGGCACCCTTGAAGGGCCGCTTGACCGCGATACTGAGTCGCTGGAGGTTGCTCAAGAACTGGCGGTCGAAGATGTCCGTCTTGCGCGCCACGACGACTCCTTCGCCCCGGCTCAGCTTGTCACCGGAGTGGCGGCCGGCAGATCCATATCCATGCTCTCGGGCGGTATCGTGGAGACCGATCCCAGGATCTCGTCGACCAGGCTATCGGTCTTGACCTCGGCGGCCTCGCCCTCGAAGTTCAGGATCATGCGGTGTCGAAGCGCCGGCTTGGCGACCTGCTGGATGTCCTCGTAGGCCACGTTATACCGACTCGCCATGAGCGCCCGAACCTTCGCCCCGAGGATGAGCGCCTGGGCCCCGCGTGGCGAGGCTCCCCAGCTCACGTACTGGCGCACCCCGAGCGGCGCCGACTCGTGGTCCGGGTGGCTTGCGAGCACGACCCGGACCGCGTAATCCAGCACGTGGCGCGCCACGGGCACCGACCGCACCAGCTCACGCATCGCGACGAGCCGCCGATCGTCGCAGACCTTGTTCAGGCTCGAGACGTCCTGGCCCGTCGTCCGCGTCATGATGTCTACCAGCTCCCCGCGGCCGGGGTACTCCACGAGCACTTTGAGCATGAAGCGGTCGAGTTGCGCCTCCGGGAGCGGATAGGTGCCCTCCATCTCCAGAGGGTTCTGTGTCGCCAGGACGATGTAGGGCTCCCACACCGCGTGAGTCACCCCACCCACGGTAACGCTGTGCTCCTGCATCACCTCGAGCATAGCCGACTGGGTCTTGGGCGTTGCTCGGTTGATCTCGTCCGCGAGGATGATGTTGGCGAAGATCGGACCCGGCTGGAACTCGAAGTACTTCTGCCCCGCCGCATCCTCTACCACTAGGTTGGTGCCCACAATATCCGCGGGCATCAGGTCCGGCGTGAACTGGATCCGAGAGAAACGCAGATCCAACACCCGGGAAAGGGTCCGGATGAGGAGCGTTTTGCCCAGCCCAGGCACACCCTCAAGGAGAACATGCCCGTCTGCGAGGAGACACGTGAGGACGGCGTCGATGACCTCTTGCTGGCCGACGATAACCTTGCCGATCTCAGCGCGCATAAGGGCGAAATCACGACGGAAGTCGCTGGCGGCCGATTCCGATCCCGCGGGCATGGACGTCCCCACTCTCATCGTGAGATGCCGCGATTATATGCCCCGGGGTCACGGTCTCCAACCGGCCACCGGGGGCGGCATCGGGCACCCAGCCTCAGCACGCGAGGCGGCGACGCCTAACCGCCGTCGTCGTGGCCCGCGTGGTCACCGGCCCCGTCGGGCACTGGCGCGCCGCCCGGGGCGCCCTTGGCAGACAGATCGACTGCGGGAGCCGGTGTGGGTACCGCACCGGGCGCGGGCGCGTCCTCGGGGCCAGCGATGGGAGGCGCTGTCGGGGCGGGGCCAGCATCGTGCCCACCACCGCCCTGGCTGTGGGTGTGGCTGTGCCCGATCTCCGGCGGCCGTTCCATGTTCTCTCGGAGGGCGTTCGCCGCCACCCATATGACGAGCCCCGCAAGCACGACGATGACAACGAGGCTGCCCACCAGCGCCTTGGGGTTCTTCCTCACCTTACCGCCGTCGTAATCCATGGCTCGCTTGCCTCCCTCCGCTATCCAGTGCCACACATCACGTGCTATGTGACAGCCGAATCCGGGCTACTGCCCCATCTGCTCGATCAGTTCCTGGAGTCTGCGGTTCGTCTCCATCTCATCCTGGAGTGCCCGGTTGCGCTCATCGAGCAGCTGCCCCAGGCTCCGAAGCATGGCCTTCGTATCCGCGGGTGTCTCTCCTTCGATGGAGGGAGCCTGAGTCTCCTCGATGGTCGCCGGCGGCTCCTGGCCCTCGATGTCCGAGGGCTCTGCGAAGGGCTCCGGCTCCGCCACCTCCTCCGCGGAATCGGGAGACGTGTCCAACTCCAGGCCCTCTAGCTTGCCGAACGCCTGCTCCAGGGCCGCCTCGAAGGACTCGGCCATCACGACGCCGGCCCTCTTCTCTAGCTCGCCCCCGACCTTGCTGCCGAAGACCACCACAACGCGTTGCAGGGTCGGAATGGCCTCGGCCGATGCCTGAAGGTAGATCGGCTCGACCCACAGGATAGTCTGCTTCAGCGGAACCGCGAGCAGGTTGCCGCGTATGACCTGGCTGCCATGGCCGCTCCACAGCGTGAGGGCCTGGGAGATCGCCGGATCCTTGTCGATCCGAGACTCGATCTGCATGGGGCCGTAGACCGAGGAGTCCTTGGGGAACCGGTACAGGGTCATCCGTCCTAGCCCGGCCTGAGTGTCCCAGTAGCCCGAGAGCCACGAGGCCATGTTGGGGCGGCGGTAGCGCGTGATGGGCAGGATCAGCATGAAATCCACCTCCGCGCGGCCCTCAGGCCTCATCAACACGAAGTATGGGTCCATGTACTGGCGCTCCCACTGGACGCTGCCGCTCGTGCCGGTCGTCGCCGTGGATGTCGGATCGGGGGGGCTGGACTGGCGGGTGCCGAAGACCTCCTGGGCCCGCTCCCAGCGGTCCTCCTGCTGGTAGAACACCTCCGGCTCCTCCATGTGGTAGAGGGTCAGGGCGCTGGTCTGCCACAGGAACATGTCCCGCGGGTAGCGGAGGTGCTGCAGAACATCCTTGGGCATCTCGGACGCCGGTCGGATCAACCCGGGGAAGATACGAGCGAATGTCCGTGCGATGGGGTCATTCGCATCGACCTGATAGAAAACGACGGTGCCGTCGTACGCGTCAATGACTGCCTTGACCGAGTTGCGGGCGTAGTTGGCGCTCACATAGGGCTGCAGTTCGTGGAGTGCCGAGTAAGGGTAGCGCTGAGTGTAGGTGTAGGTGTCGACAATCCAACTCAGGCCCCCGCTGCCGTTGATGAAGATGAACGGGTCCGTATCGTAGGCGATGAAGGGGAAGATCCGGTTAGCCCTCTGGAGGATGTGCCGGTACATGATGAGCTTAGTGTCCGCGTTGACCTCGCTCGAGAGCAGCAGAACGGGGTCCTTGAACCGGATCGCGAAGGCCAGCTTGCGGAAGAAGCCCCCGATGGGCACCCCGTCTGCACCGTCGTACACGGTCTGCACATTCATAGAACCCGACGGGTAATCGATCTCGGGGCTTGTGGTGTTCGTCAGGACGTACTCGGGGAAGCCCAGACGCGGTTGCGCCTGCTGCCCTCCCCCACCCGAGGGCGCCATCATTCCTACCGACGCAGGGGTGGCGTTCGACGCCGTCTGACGGTTGGCCTGGGGCATGCCCGAGCGGCTGGATGTCCCGCCGCCTCCTCGCTCAGGCAAGCCGTGCTGCCCGAAGTACACGGCGGGGCGCTTCAGATCCATAGCTTCCTGGGGAAGTCCCCCGCCGCGCCGCGGTGGAATGCCAGACCACCAGTAGACGGGCATACCCTCGCCCACAGCCTCGTTGACCGGGCTCATGGCGATCCCATAGCCGTGGGTGTAGCTAATGTGCTCGTTGACCCATGTCTGGGCCTGGGCTGGCAATCCGTACACGTACAGCTCTCGCGTCCCAAGCGCGACCTGCCGGAGCCGGCCGTTCACCCGGTACCGGTCGAGATCGATGTCCGTGAAGGCATAGTAGGGCGCGATCTGCTCCTCCTGCCCATACGCCGTCAGGAGGGGGCGGTGATCCCAGAGCCGTACCGAGTCGACCGTGTCCCGGTTGTCCTCCAGGTCTTGGGCCGAGAGTTGGTCGACGATGTCGTAGTCCCGGACGTTGATCTGGTCCAGCATGTACGCTTGGCGCGTGAACTTGATGCTGCGCTCGATGAACGGTTTCTCTGCTGTGAGCTGCCGCGGCCGCACGGTCACGTACTGCAGCACCGCCGGATAGGCTGCCTTGCCGATGATCACGAGGCCGATGACGCCCGCCAGCACATAGCCTGCCCGCGTCACGTCGGTATCCATCCGCGTGAGTACCTGTATGGCGATCGCGGCAAGCATACAGAGCACCGTGGCCACCCGGAGCACGGGCAGCATCCCATGCACATCGGTGTACGCGGCTCCCCCGAAGAGGTCATGCTGACTCGATACGATGGGGAACTGGGCGAGGTAGTAGGTGATGCCCTTCAGGACAAGCGTCCCGCTGACCAGGGCGGCGAGGTGTCGAAGCGCGTGGGGGAGCACCCGCACGCTCCGCCGGCCCAGGTAGATCGCTCCCTCGTAGAAGTACAGAGCCCCCGTCAGGACTGTCACCAGGAGAACCAGGCTTGTGAGGCTCCGGGCAACCCACTCGTAGAGGGGCAGTTTGAAGACGAAGAACCCCACGTCGCGGTTGAAAAGCGGGTCCGCCACGCCGAAGGGCTCCGCGTAGTACCACTGCAGCACGAACATCGCCTTGTGCAGCGAGCCCGCAAGGAAGATCAGGCCGATCACTACCGACGTGATGAGGATGCCCTTGTCCACATGTTCCTCGACCATGCTCTTGTCGATGTAGTCGTCAGCCTTGCTGCCGATGATGTAAGTGTCGTCCGACTCGACCTTGCGGCGAGCGCGTCGAAGGCTCCAGTAGGGAAACAGGAACGCGATGGCGGCGGCAATCGCCGACATCACAACCTGGGTGATGACCAACTTCAGGTAGACGCCCAGGTACTGCATCTGCCGGAACCACATGACATCGGTCGCGAAACGTGCGCCATAGTAGATCAGGACGACCACGATGGCCGCTCCGATCAACCACTTGCGGATAGGATGATTGGGATGCTCCATGGCTCTGTGGTTCTAGGGCGCTAGGGAGTGGGTGCTCTACTCTAGGCCTGCGTCCCGAAGGATGGAGCGGAACTTCCGCATCTCATCCTCCGAGGGCGCCTCCCCGTCGATCTCCGACTCCTCGTCCGCCCCGGTTACCTCCTCAAATAGGTCTTCGTCCTGCTCTTCCAGGCCACCGGGTGCGGCATAGGCAGCCTCCGCCATAACGCTTTCCGCCACGTAGATGCGGGCGCCGGTCCGAATGGCGATGGCGATGGCATCGCTCGGCCGAGCATCGATGATCCGCTCACCCGCCGGGGTAGTGACCCCGATCCTTGCGAAGAACGTTCCGTCTTGCAGGTCGTTGATAGTCACGCTGTCGACAACGGCCCCCACGGCCTCGAAAGTGCTCGCGAACAGATCATGGGTCATGGGACGACCGAAGGACTGGTTGTTCAGGCGGAAAAGGATTGATAGAGCCTCCGGGATGCCGATGATGATCTGAAGCACGCGCCCATTCGCCGAATCGGCAAGGATCACCGAACTGCCCTGCGCGCCGGGTTTGATCCCCCAAATGGTCACCTCGACCTGGTCCTTGTCCACCGAACCTCCACTCCCTGGCCGCTCGCCGGCCCGGCTCAAACCAGCCGCACGCGGTCGTAGTCGATACCGGCCGCACGCACGGCCGCCTCCCAGCTCCCGAAGTTCTGGGGCCGAGCGGCCGCCTCCATCATACCTCGGTACCCCAGGCGGCGCATACTGGCGTTGTTCAGCGCCACTCCTTGGGCATGCAGCTCACGTATCTTCTCCAGGATTCGAGCCCGGTTCCAACTCTCGATTCGCCGGATCGAATCGTAGGATAGTCCCGCTGCCCGTATCGCTCGCTCCCAACTCCCGAAGTAGCGGGGCGAACTCGCCGCCGACACTAGGGCGCCGTGCCGCTGTCTCGCCGATTCGTGACTCAGCGGCTCGCCCCGTCGGTGCAGCAGCCTGATCCGGCTGATGATCTTCTCCTTGGTCCAGGCCTCGTGCTTCGAGACAGAGTCGTATGGCAGCCCTGCCGCCTCCACAGCATCCCGCCAGGATCCAAACATCCGTTCATCGCTGGCAACCACAACCAGATACTGGTGCTCACGCTTGGCCGATGAATGGCATAGATCGCATCCCTGCCGGTGAAGCTCTCGGATGCGCTGAATCACCCGCTCACGGGTCCACTTCCGCGGCCGATGCGCCTTCCCCGGCGTGTCCACCGACGCTGCCTCCAGCGCGGCACTCCAGCTCCCGAAGAACTCGGGCTTGTAGGCCGTCGTGACCATGCCGCTCAGACCCCGCTTCGCCATCGCCCGGGTCGTCAGCGGCGCCCCTTCGGCGTGCAGGTCGCGGATCGCGTCGATGATGGCCTCTTTGGTCCATCGCCGGCGCCGCTTCCCGTTCTGTGGGGTCTCCATGGCCAAACCCGCTCACCACACTATACCGACGGGAGTCTACCATCATCGCGACAGGAGTGGCAACGGCCCATCCCTCAGCCTCACTCGGCCGCCGCCAGCATCTCCCGAGTCTGGTGAATCTCGATCCGTAGCGCCTCGGCCTCGGGTGAGTCGGCTCCATGGCGCGCGGTCGCTACCTCCAGGGTTCTCTGGAACAGAGCTGATGCCCTCCGCAGGTCGTGCAGGCCATCGACTGCCGATCCCACCGCGCACTCGAGGGCTGCTCGCTGCCTTATGTAGTACGGGTTGTACGGATCCAGCCGCACGGCTTCCCTCGCCCAGACCAGGGCCAAGGCAGGATCACTCCGCGCCAACTGACGGCACATCTGATACCGAATCTCCCCATTCCAGGGCCATTTCCGAGATGAAACACCCAGAATCTCGATCGCCTCATTGCCCTCCAGAGCGAGAGCCAAGGAGACAGCGGACTCGGGCCGCGCGAAGAGCCTCACGGAGGCTGCAAGCGCTTGCACACGCGATTCGCCGCTCAAATCCTCGGCCCGCAGCCACAGTAGATCGGCGGCGCGTGCCGCGCCCTGCTGGGCCGCCCACGGGAGCACCAGGAGACACGCCAGGAGCGGCGCTATGATCCTCCGCGGGCCGCTGACGGCCGACACAACCCGCCCCGGAGCACTCCCGCCCGCGCCCAGGGCTGCCCCAAGCAGCGCGAAGGCCGGTATCGCGACCGACAGCACGTCCACGGACCCGTTCGCCATGCCGTTGAGGAGCCACGCGGCAATGGCAACGCGCAACCCGAAGAGGGCTCTGCAAGCGCTTGCACCGCGCCGAAACAGGGGGTAGACGGCCAGAATCAGCAGAATAAGGAACAGGACCGCTCCGGGAATCCCGGACTCACAGGCAACCTGCAGTGCATCGTTGTGGGCATCCCGAACGATGGCGAGGGTGTCGCTCCGGTCGGTCCCTACCCAGGGCCTACTCATGCTGTAGCCATCGGCGAACCCGCCTAATCCGGTGCCAAGAAGCGCCACGCGCGGTTCCGAGAGCAGATTCAGACAGCTCTGCCAGATGAAGACCCGGTGACTCGCGCTGCTCTCATGGCCTTCGCGCGACCAGAGCCCCACAGCGGCCAGTGCCGTGAGTGCCAGGCAGATCCCCGCGACGGGGCCGAACCATCGCGCCGGACGCCACGCGGTCAGGGCGACCGTGGCAAGGCCGAGGACCACCACCAAGATCGAGAGCCGTGAGCCAGCCAGCACAAGGGCGATGGCGCAGAGAGTCCCACCGACGGTGCGCGGCGCCCATCGCGGCCAGGGAGCGTGGTGAGGGGCCGAGGTGGGCCACAGGGGCAGAGCCAGGCAGAGGAGCGCCCCAAGAAGGGCAGGGCTGTCAAGCACCGATCGCAAGCGCCCATCGGCCTCGGGCTGGACGGGCCAGCCAATCAACCCGCTCAGGGAGACCAAGACCGCGGCAGTCATGACAAGCCCCATGATGCGCCGTCGTTCCTCTGGCTCTCGAAAGTTGTCATAAGCAACCCAGAAGGTAACCAGTAACGTGAGAACTCGCCGCAATGGCTCATCCGCGTAACCAGCGTTCACCCCAAGCACGGTGGTGATCAGCAGCCACGCGAAGAAACCCCAGGCGACCCACCCGGCCGTATCGCGTGGCGCGGCCTGCCTCCTGCCCAGGCAGGCTTGGTGGAGAACGTGCCAGAGGACCGTCGTGACGACCAGAGCGGTCAGAGTGGCCGCTAGCCACGGTACCGGGCGGCCTAGCAGCGTCTCCGAGATCAGGAGCGCCGCCAGGGCGGGCAGGGCGGCCGGACCGAGGTGAAAGAGGGGGAGCGCATCAGGGCACGATGATCCGGGCACGCTTGCGCCAACGGATCGGTAGCCTGTCTCTGATGCCTTGGAGGTCACGATCCTCCCCTCCCAGGAACAGATGAGTGATACATCGGCAATCGCTGCAACCGAACCCGCGCGGCCCGAGCAGCCAGCCTGTGCGTGCCATCGCCGCTGCCAAGCGACACTCTATGCGGGCCTCGCTGGCTACAGCCACCGCCCCGAGGGGAGCGCAGGACGCGGTCAAGGCATCGATGTGCCATCTCAGTGGCTTCTCGCGCCTCAGGTGCCGGGCCACGCGTGCGTCCAGGCCGCCCATGGCCGAGCCGACGTATGCCACCGTCCCTGCCGGCAGATCGACGAGCCCCAGGCGCCCCACTATGCCAGCCCAGGGCTCCGCGAGCCGAACCAAGAGCACGTATGCGCCCGGCTCTCGGCTGCCCACGTCGCGCCCCCTAGAGCTTCTCCAGCTTCGCGTGCTCGAGGGACAGCTTCTTCACGCCGGAGCCCTCGAAGGCCACGGTGGCCGTGCCATCAGCGGTAACGGACACGACCATACCCCTGCCGAACTTCGCATGCCGCACGCGATCCCCTTGCTTGAAGGCGGCGCTCCCGCCTGTCGCAGGCCGGGCCGGGGCCGGGCTGGCGGGACGTTGGACCGGTGGGGCGGCGGTTCTGGGGTGCCGGCTCAGGGTATCGGTCAGGTCGAGCCCGAGTTGCCCACCCATTCGCTTCCGCATGGCGCTCAGTTCCGCCTCGATACTGCCGCCGATGGAGAGCGTACCTCCCTCCTCAACCACGAGTTCCGAGGGGATCTCGGTCAGGAACCGGCTGGGGTAGTTGCGCTGCATCTCACCAAACTGCATTCGCTCGGCCGCATGGGAGAGGAAGAGCTTCCGCTGGGCCCGGGTCATGCCCACATAGCAGAGGCGCCGCTCCTCCTCGATGGCCAGCGGGTCGATCGCGGATCGACCGTGAGGGAAGAGCCCCTCCTCCAGGCCGACCAGGAACACGCTGGGAAACTCCAGCCCCTTCGCGGCATGCAGGGTCATCAAGGTCACGAGTTGGCCCTCGTCCCTCATGGCATCGACATCGGACACGAGCGAGACGTGTTCGAGGAAGCTCGCGAGGGAGCCGTCCTCCGACCGCTCGGCGAAGGTGGCAGCCGCGTTTATGAGCTCTCGCACGTTCTCGAGCCGTCCCTCGGCCTCAGCGGAACGCTCCGCCTTGAGGGAGTCCTCATAGCCACTTCGGGTCAGCACTTCGCGGATGACGGTCTCGGCTGGCGCTTCAGCGGCAAGGTCGATCAGTCCCTGCATGATCGCCCCGAAGCGGCATACCGCGGCAGTGCTCCGGCCCAGCTCGTCGGCATGTTGATCGGCCTGCAGCGCGACCGCGAGGAGGGGCAGGTCACTTGCTTGGGCGAGGCCACTCAGGCGCTCGATGGCGCGGGCGCCGATGCCGCGCGTGGGCGTGTTGATCACACGGAGCAGCGAGACGCTGTCGTAGGGGTTGAAGATGACTCGGAGGTAGGCAAGGATGTCGCGAATCTCCCGCCTCTCGTAGAAGCGCTGTCCACCTATGAGCTGGTATGGGATCCCTTCGTCCGAGAAGGCCTCCTCGAACAGGCGGGACTGGGCATTCGTGCGGAAGAGGACCGCGAAGGAGCCGAGTGACTCCCCCTGATTCCGGGCGGTAAGGATGCGGTTAGCTACCCACGAAGCCTCCTCACGGTCGGAGAGGGCGTGGTAGACGCATATCGCTTCACCGGCGCCAAGGTCAGAGAACAGGCGCTTCTCACTCCGGTGCGGGTTGTGCCGGATCACTCGGTACGCCGCATCGAGGATGGTCTGGGTGGAGCGATAGTTCTGCTCCAGTTTCACAACCTTAGCGCCAGGGAAGTCCTTCTCGAACTGGAGCATTAGGCGCACATCGGCCCCGCGCCAGCGGTAGATGGATTGGTCATCATCGCCCACGACGGTGATGTTGCCGTGGCCTTCCGCGAGCTGTTTCACAAGGGTGTACTGGGCGAAGTTGATGTCCTGGTACTCGTCAACCAGGATGCACCGGAAACGCTCCCGGTACTTCCCGAGTACGTCCTCATGGCCACGAAGCAGTTCCACGGCGCGCATGATGAGATCATCGAAGTCCAGGGCATGAGCCTCGGCGAGCATCCGCTGGTAGTTCACATACGCCAAGGCGATGGTGCGCTCCCGATAGTCGGCCGCGGTCTTCTCGTAGTCCCGGGGGCTCAGGAGTTCGTTCTTGGCTCGGGAGACCTCTGAGAGAAGGGCCCGGGGCTTGAACGAGGGGTCTTGGTCCCCGAGGAGGAGAGACTCGGCAACGCGCTTCATGAGCGACTCCTGGTCGCCGGTGTCATAGATGGAGAAGTCACGCGGAATCCCGAGCCGTTCGCCCTCGGCGCGGAGGAGGCGAACGCACATGGCATGGAAGGTGCCCATCCACATCCCGCGACTGCCTCGATCGGTCAGACCCTCCACGCGCTCGCGCATCTCCCCGGCCGCCTTGTTGGTGAAGGTCACGGCCAGGATGGCCCACGGGTCGACGCCGCGTTCACGCATCAGGTGGGCGATTCGACGGGTGAGGACACGGGTTTTACCCGTGCCCGCCCCCGCGAATATCAGCAGTGGGCCGTCACCATGGGTCACGGCCTCTCGCTGTTGGGGGTTTAGATCGTCGGTCAAAGGGTTACTCATAATGTAGGTTGCTCCTGCCCGTACACCCAGCAGCCCAGGTAGGGATGATGGCGCCGTGGGAAGGAGTGTCGCCTTCATACGAGGGACCTTCGCGAACCCCTCCTTTTTGACCCGAGCGAGATGGAGCGTGTTACAGGGAAAGCGCTCTATAACACTGTAAGGCAACGTGCGGACTTATTAGTACACACTGTGTCTAGAATGATCTTCGAGAGGTGGCGTAGCGCAGGTGGCGGATGTCAACTACGTGTTGCTGACAGGGGTCTCGACCAAGCCGGCTCAACTCCGACGCAAGGCCTCGGACCAGACCAAGGCGGAGTTCTCATTCCAAGTCAATCGACCATTCCTCAAGCCTGACGGCGAGCCGGTCTCCGATCTGTTCCTGATCGACGCGTGGGGCGAACTCGCCCACTGGTGTGGCGACCACGTGCAGGAGGGGTCGCGCCTGCTGATCGTGGGCACGCTGAACAAGGAGAGCTTCAAGACCCGCGGCGGCGGCAAGGAGCATCTGACGCTGGTGAAGGCCAAGTACGTCATGATGATCGATGGACGGGATGTCGCGGAAGAGATCGACGAGGCGAGCCTCAAGCCAGATGGCTGGGAGTTGGATACGGTCATCGAGCACCTGTCAGGACTCCTGGGCTCCCTGGAGCAGACTGCTGAGGTGAAAGAAGCATAGGACCGGAGCCTCAGGCAGCCGCCACGGCCGGCCAGCGGGCAGGACAGGAGCGCCTCGCAGCCGAACGGCGTTCCTATGAGCGAGTGGGTACTCTGTGGCTACTTCCTTGAGCGGGGTCCAGAAGCCTTAGCCCTCGGCCTCGCGGGAGACTGGGACTCCCGCGAGGTGGTGCTTCGTCCCGCTGGCCCCGTGCCGAAGCACATCGCTACTGATATGCTCCTAACCTCGCGAGAGCTACGGGAGGGCCTTTCCTGGGACGAGGCGATGGCCCAACTGCTCGGGCCGATCGACGAGGAGGGGTGGCTCCTCGGGCTGGGGGTTCCGCCCGTTGTGTCCACGCGTATACGTCAGTGGATCGCCCAGTCGGGCAAGCCCCTGAAGCTAGCGGACATCACCTCGGCTTTCGCTACCGCATGGGTGATGGCGGGCCCTGTGGACCCAGCCGCCATCTGCCGCTATGCCAGTATCGAACCCGGTCCATTGCGTAGCCCCGCATCGAGGGCCGAGGCGGTCCTGAGGGCGCTGCCGGAGCTACGCCATGCGCTCGCCTCACAGACCCCCCTCGCTCTGCTCGTGGAGTGTCACGCCCGGCGAGAACTGCTTGAGTGGCCGCTGGTTCCTATCTTCGCGACCATCCTACAGACAGCCATCGCCCGACTGCAGGCCATATGGGCGCCTGCGACAGTGAAGGCCGCCCTGAATAGCGCGCCAAAGCCGCGTCCTCCGTGTGGCCCCGTCGAGGGCGTCCGATCCGGCGCGGAGGAAGTGGAAAGAGCGCTCGGTCCTGATGGAGCCATCGCGCAAGTGATGCCCGGGTATGAGTCGCGCCCGCGCCAGAGGGAAATGGCCATGGCCGTGGCTGCGGCGATCAGCCGAGGAGAGATCCTGCTCGCCGAGGCAGGGACGGGCATAGGCAAGTCCCAGGCGTACCTAGTGCCGCTGGCGCTCCATGTAGCGGCTACAGGCGAGCGGGGGCTCGTCTCTACGGCCACACGAACCCTACAAGATCAGCTCATCGATCATGACGTCCCGCTCGTCCGTCGCGCCCTGAACCTGGACCTAGCGGTGACCGTCATGAAGGGCCGGAGCAACTACCTTTGCCTCCGGAAACTGGTGGAGGCCTATGAGGGGGCCAGAGACTCCCTGCTTGCTGAGGACCGTCTGAGGCTGCTGCCCGTCCTCTCTTGGGCTTTGCGGTCAGAGGCCCTGGATCTCGCGGAGTTCCGGAGCGACGCGGACGGCACCACGGCGGAGTTCCTCGCGTCCCTTGCCGCCAACAGCGACACATGCACGGGAACCCTGTGCCCCATGCGGAAGGGCTGCGCACTGACCCGTCTCCGTAACCGTGCCGTGAAGTCGGACCTGCTCATCGTCAACCACGCGCTCTGGTTCGCTGGCAGCGAGGCGGAGATCATCCCCGACGTCCACCGGGTGGTCTTCGACGAGGCCCACACGCTCGAGGACGCGGCCACAGAGCACTACACCCTGGAGATCTCGGGCGAGCGACTCGAACGCCTCGTTCTCAGCCTGTGGAACCCCGGGACCGAGGAGGGGACCCTCGCCGCGGCGCGGGCGGCACTGGCCACGTTCGCCAAACCACAGGGAGCGGCGCTGGCACTGGTTGATGGCATGTGCGCAACCTGTAACCGCTTGCTCTCGTCGAGTTCGAGCCTCGGGACGCTGCTGGACGCCCTGGCGCAGCGGTTGGCGCACGACGGTCCCGGGCGCACACGGCTGCGGGCTGAGCACCTTGGCCACCCGCAGTACAAGGCGGTCTCGGAGGCCGTCGAGGCCGCGTGCGTCGAGCTTCGCTCACTTGCCGCGAGCCTGAAGGCATTGGCGGCGGAGCTCGACGAGGCCGAGGAGCCGGATGATAGCGGCGCTGAGGTCGTAGGTGGCGGGACGTCGCTGGTCACCCTCTCGTCCGCGTCGGCGGAGGTCCTCAGGTTCGCCGAGGAAGCGGAGGAGGTCGTCGCTCTCGAAGACCCTGACCGAGTGTTCTACGTGGAACGCACACGGTCATCGACGGTTCTGCGGGCCGCTCCGATAGAGATCGGGCAGACCCTCGCCAAGACCGTCTTCGACCGCCTCGCAACCGTTGTGCTGACCTCGGCCACCCTCAGCGTGGCGGGGAACATGGGCTACTTCGAGGATCGTCTTGGCCTCGGTGCGCTCTCGTCCCGCCTCATCACGGCATCGTACGCGTCGGAGTTCGACTTCGCGACACAAGCGTGCCTGTGTGTGCCGACGGACATACCCGATCCGACTGATGCGGGTTGGGTTGACCGAATGGGCGCGGCTATCGTCGAGGTGGTCCAGGCCAGCCGGGGCAGGGCTCTCGTGTTGTTTACGTCGCGCTCCCACCTGGAGGAAGTGTGGCAGGCCCGTCGCGCGGAGATCCAGGACCTCGGGTTCACGGTCTACAGCCAGTTGGCGGAGCTGAGTCCGGCGTTAGCGGGGCTGAGGTTCGCGGAGGACACTCACTCAGTGCTATTCGCGACGCGGAGCTTCTTCGAGGGCGTGGACATCCCCGGCGAGTCGCTATCCTGCGTGGTCTTGACCCGGCTACCCTTCGCTGTGCCCACGGATCCCCTGGTGGAGGCGCGTCGCGAGCGAGTCGGTGAGCGTGGCGGGAACCCCAGGGAGGATTACTACATTCCGCAGGCGGTGATCACATTCCGCCAGGCCTTCGGGCGGCTCATCCGCACAAGATCGGATCGCGGCGCTGTCGTCGTGTTGGACCCACGGATCGCGCGGAAGGCATACGGCCAGGCGTTCATCAAGTCCGTGCCGGAGTGTCCCGTTGTGCGCCGGTCTCTTGGCTGGGTCACGCAGCATCTGATCCGGTTCTTTGCGTCCCCTTAGGCGGGGGAACTGGCCATCGCTAGCAGGGAGGGCGTTGACGTGTTGGAGGAGACAACAGGCCGCTGCTTCGCGTGCGGGCCCAACAACCCCATCGGCCTGCGACTGGAGTTCCGGTCGGAGGGTGAGGAGTACGTCACGGAGTTCAGGCCCGATGAGCGGCATCAGGGGTATGACGGCATCGTGCATGGCGGACTCGTCGCCACCGTGCTCGATGAGGTGATGGCCCGGATGCTCTGGCACCGCGGCCTGCCCTTCGCTACGGCTGAGTTGACGGTGAGGTACCGTATGCCGCTGAGGGTCGGCTCGAGAGCGGAGTTCAGGGCGCGGATCACCCGGCAGCGGTCACGCCTCATCGAGGGGGAGGCTATGGCCACAGCGGAGGACGGATCGGTGATCGCCACGGCTTCGGGACGGTTCCTCCCTGTCCGCGGCATCGAGGCGCCGTAGCGGCTCTAACCTGAGATCTCCTCTTCGGCTGCAGGCTCAGGGGCAGGCTCGGCCGCAGGCTCCTCAGAGGCCGGTGGCGGCGTCTCAGGCAGCGGGGGGCCGACTCGAACGATAGCGTTGCGCTTGGAGTGCCGGTCGTTGGACACCAGTTCCCGCTTCTCCTCCTGGCCACGCCGCTTGATGATCCGATGCACGGTGGCGGTGAAGCCTCGACGCCCCTCCTGGTCGACGACTCGAGCGCCGGGTTCGAGACTGGGGTCAAGCTGCTCGATGACTGAGTAGTCGGTGGCCGTCACGTTGCTGCGGACGATCTCGACCTTCTCCGGCTTATCATCCGCCGACCCTAGGAAGAGGCACGACATGGTGCCACCACCGCCGAAGGAGCGCAGGATGATGGACTTCGAGGTGTTGTTGCGGAAGACGAGATCTATTCCGCTTCCCCAGTCTACGGTGGCGTCGCGGCCTGGCTCGAGGTAGCTCACGGGCATCATGTGGGGATGCCGGGTGACGATCTCGAGCCCCGCGACCAAGGCGGCGTTGAAGAGGGTTGATGACACTTGGCAGATGCCGCCGCCGATGCCGTCCCGAACCTCTCCCTCCTCATACACGTGGGCGATCTTGTAGCCGCGCGCGGTCGTGCGCTCCCCCACTCGCTGATTGTACGAGAGGGTCGCTCCTGCCTCGATCACGGCCTGATCCAGGGCCTGAGCCGCCAGGGCTATGTTGTGGGAGCGGTTCGAGTCGCCCGTGTTGTAGTTGGTCGAGAAGGAACCCAGAACGGCATTGATGTGTTTCAGGTCGTCGTAGCGAGGCTCGGCGTAGGACTCGGTAACGGCGAGGGGGATGGACACCGTGCCGGGATCATCCACGGACTGGAGGACCAACTCGCGGGTGGCGGCTGTATCGAGCACGCGGCCGACGACATCGCGCCGGACGCTGATCATGCCCGTGGCGCGATCGTAGTCGACGCGCGCCGGCTCGGCTTCACGCTGCAGATCGCCGGCCAGGCGGCCCAGAGCGCCGACCAGGACCGGCTCACGGATGATGGTCGCGACGGGGACCTGTACACCGTCGGAGGCGGCGGCCCGACGTGTCCGCCAAGCATCGATCACCCCGCCGCTATGGCCAACGGCCATGGCAGCGGCGATAGTGCCATCCACGTCGATGACAAGGCCCAGGTCGCCACGAGTAACTTCCCACGTATCCTCGCCGTGGGTGAGGGCAATGGGCCCGCTGGTGAGTTGGTCCAGCGTGGGCCTCAACGCGGCACGGGCCTCCTCGGCGGTCATGCCGCTCAGGTCGATGTTGCGGACGCTGACGCCGCGGGTGACGCGCTCGCTTTTGTATCCAGCGACAAGGTAGAAGCCGCTCGCGGCAACGATGATGGCGAGGCAGGACGCTACCATGAGCACAGGCACAACGACAGAGCGCACACCGGCTCTCTGCCGTGCTGTTCGAGTTTTCGGCCTTGCTGAGGCCACGCGTGGTCCTTTCGTGTGCTCGCTAAGCGGGCGGCACAGGCAGGTCTCCTGCTGGGCGGAGGACAATCCTCACGTCGAGATCGCCTGGGGCTCCAGGCACGTGCCGAACGGCACCCACGACTTCATTCTACCCACGGAGCGTGATTCGCATCATGGGAATATGCCGCGCTCATAACAACGGAGAGATCAGGCCCTGGGTTCTGGTGCTCTCGGCAGTGCTTTCAGCGGCCACCGCCGCGTCAGCTCAGGTGGACGTGCTTGAGGCTTTCCGGCAGGGCACGGAGGCCTACGTGGCGGGGCAGTACGCGACGGCGGCGGAGCGTTTCTCGGCTTGCCGGGAGGCGGCTCCAGCGATTCCAGAGTATGGGCTATGGCATTCCGCCGCTCTCCTGCGTCTCGGCGCTTACCGGGAAGCGCTGCCGATCCTGAACGCCGTGATTCAACTGTCCCCTGATAGCGCGGAAGCGCACACGAACCTGGGGCTGGTGTGGCATCAGTTGGGCAGCCCCGAGGCGGCGATTACGGAGCTGAGGGCCGCGCTGGACCTAGCGCCTGATAGCGACGTGACACGGGGGAACCTGGCTGCGGTGCTACTCGGGCAGGGCCGGACGGACGAGGCGGAGGCCCTGTGGCGCGAGCGACTCGATGCGGGGCTCGCGGCAGCGCCGGTTCATCGCGGGATGGCCTTGGCCCTGGAGCGACGGGGGCAGTACGAAGCGGCGCTCGCCGAGGCCCTGTTGGCACTGGAGCTGAGTCCGGGCGATCCCGAGACCGTGGCCATGGCGGCACGGCTGCATCTGCGCGCGGGAGATGCGCGCACCGGCATGGCGCAGATGAGCTCGATTGCGCACCCGACGGTGGCGCAGGTAGAGGCCTTCGCGGCGGCGCTGTTGGCGTCGGGCGCGCCCATGGACGCCGTGGCGCACCTAGAGCAGCCGGGAGTCAGGGAGAACCTCACCGCATCGGGGCTCGCGACGCTCGCTGAGGGCCTCCGACAGGAGCAGCGATGGGAGAGCTTGCAGGGCGTCCTGCTGGCTCTGGTTGCCCACGAGGACTTCGAGCGTCGTTGGTGGCCGCAGAGCCGGGCACCCGCGCTGGCGACCCTTGGCTGGCTGTCGATGCGCGCGGGCGACGGCGCCGCAGCGAGCGATTGGGCGCAGCGAGCCCTGGCCCTTGATCCGGAGCAGTCGCTGGCGAAGCGCATCGCCCAGGGCGGCAGCGGCCCAGGGGCCGCGCTTGCGGCTTTCGAGGCGGAGTTGCTCGCTGGCAGCCAGGACCTGACCACGGCTCGGTACGTTCTGCTCCAGGGAGTGCGGTCGCCCGAGTACAGACCGACGCCGGCGCTGATCGGCGCCGTCTACGGCTGGCTGCCCGACGACGGCGCGTTGCTCCATGCGTTGGGGGTGTTGGCGCTGCGGGTCGGCGACCCTGGCCAAGCGACCCCCATCCTGGAGCGAGCCGCGGAGATGTCACCGGACGACGCCGCGATCGCGAACAACCTTGGGGCAGCGTACGAACTCGGAGGGCGCATCGATGAGGCCTTGGCCGCGTACGCTCTGGCGGTTCGGCTGGATCCGGACCTGGCCGAGGCGGCATCCAACCTGGATCGGCTGAGGGGCGAGGGTGATGGTTAGCGGCAAGCCTGTCAGCACCGTCGGCCTGGTCGTGGCCCTGCACAAGCGGGCGGCGGATAGGTCAGCTCGGGACGTGGTGGAGGCACTGGTTGCGAGGGGTGTGGCCGTCCGCACAGATGTTGGGACCGCCGAGGCCATTGGAGGCCCCGTAGACGCTGTCAGCGAGGACGAGGTCGTCGACTCAGACCTGATCCTGGTCCTCGGCGGCGATGGCTCCCTGCTTCGCTGCGCCAGCCGGGCAGCGCCGCTTGGGACGCCGATGCTGGGCGTCTACATGGGTGGATTTGGCTTCCTGACCGAGACGAACATCGCACTGCTCCACGAGCAGATGGATCGGCTCATCGCGGGTGACTACGAGGTCGATGAGCGGCTGATGATCTCCGCCGTCTTCGAGGAGGCGTCGACAAGCGGCGGCGAGGGGCTGACGTCGATGGCGGCGCTCAACGATATTGCCATCCACCGAGGCATGGTAGGTGGGTTGCTCGAGTGTGAGGTGGCGGTAGATGGCATCCGTGTGGGCAACTACCGCGGCGACGGGCTAGTGATCGCGACCCCCACGGGTTCGACGGCCTATTCACTGGCTAACGGTGGACCGGTAGTTCACCCCGCTGTCGAGTGCATCATCCTGACGCCGATTGCGCTCCACACACTCAACATCCGTCCGCTGGTCGTCGGGCCGGACCGCACGATCACGGTGCGCCTCGTCGGTGGCTACTTCGCCACAAAGGCTGGGGCGACCGTGACCGCGGATGGCCACACGATAGGAACCCTCGGAGGCGGCTGCACCCTCACGGTTCGCAGGGGAGAGCATCGGGCACGCCTCTGCAGCCTCGGTGTTGACACTTTCGTCGACAGGTTGCGCCAAAAGCTCCGGTGGGGTGCGGCGATCTAGTCGGTCCCGGGAGGCCAATGGGTGCTCGCGTCGCTCTACATCGAGAACTACGCCCTCGTTGACTCGCTCTCCGTGGAGTTTGGGCCAGGTTTCGCCGTGCTCACCGGGGAGACGGGGGCCGGCAAGTCCATCCTTGTCGGCGCTCTGCAGATAGCCCTGGGCTCACGGGCGGACATCGCGCGCGAGGAGGGCGCCTCCATCACGGCGGAGTTCATCGTGGACCGCGACGGGCCGGTACCTGAGGCCCTCGAGGGGTTCGGCATTCCGCTGGATGACGAGCGCCTCATCCTAGCGCGCCGGATTGGGAAGGGAGGCGGGAGTTGCCGCATCAACGGCCATCCCGCCACGGCCACCATGCTGCGGAGCCTGGGCGAGCTCCTTGTGGACTTCCACGGCCAGCATGACCACCAGTCGCTCCTGCGGCCACGGTCGCACCTCCGGTTCATCGACGCATTCGGTGGCGAGGCCCTGATGCGAGCGCTGGACGCGTACCGTGTGCTGTTCGACGAGCGGGCTGAAGTCATCGAGTCGCTCGATGGACTCAAGCGCGACGACCGCGAAAGCCGCCGGCGCGAGGACCTGCTGCGCTACCAGCTGGAGGAGATTGACCGCGCTGGATTGACGCCTGGGGAGGACCAGAGCCTTGCTTCGGAGCGGCGGCGGCTAGGTAACGCGGAGGCCCTGGCCGCGCGCGCCGGAGAGGCGAGCCGGGCGCTGGCGGGCGACGAGGCGGAGGCATCGGCTCGAGAGCTGATCGCCGTGGCAGCCTCGGCGTTGGAGGAGTTAGCACGGCTCGATCCGGAGCTCGAGCCCCTCGCCACAGACGTGAACGGGGCGCTCATTACCGTCGACGAGGCGGCCCGATCTCTCCGGGAGTACGCCGGCGAGGTGGAGTTCGATGAGGCGCGGCTGGAGGCGGTCGAGAGCCGGCTGGCTCTGATCCATGACCTGCAGCGTAAGTACGGCGATGACATCGACGAGGTCCTCGCTTACCGAGAGGGAGTCGCCGCCGAGATCGACGCGATGGAGAATGCGGACGCGGCCATCGAGCGGCTTACGAAGCGGCTAGAGGAGCTCTCCGGTGAGCTGACCCGGGCGGCCGAGGCCCTCACCAAGCTGCGCCGTGCGGCAGGGGAGCTGCTGGCTAAGCGTGTGTCGGCGCGCCTCAGCAAACTGGGGATCACGGAGGGGCGGCTGGAGATCGAGCACGAGGTCGCGGCGGGGGTCGAGGGGTACACCCGCCGGGGGGCGGACCGGGTGCAGTTCCTGATGCGCACGAACCCCGGGCAGCCCCCTCTTCCACTGGCCAAGATCGCCTCCGGCGGCGAGATCTCGCGCACGATGCTCGCCCTGAAGGCCGAATCGGCTCTCGATGATGAGATCCCTACCCTCGTTTTCGATGAGATCGACGCTGGCATTGGTGGAACGACAAGCGTCCACGTGGGGCGCGAGCTTCTCTCTCTGGCACAGCGGAGCGAGTCAACGCAGGTCCTGTGTGTCACCCACTCCGCTCAGATTGCATCCTTGGCCCACCGCCACGTCGCGGTGAGCAAAGCCAATCGTGCGGGGGCGGCCGTGATCCGGGTGCGGCCGGTAACGTCGGAGGAGCGGGTTGCCGAGCTAGCGCGTATGCTAGGAGGGGCGCCGGATGACGCGGCAGCCCTGGACCATGCCGAGGTGCTGGCACGAGAGGGCGCGAAGGCCCGTGGCGACTGATGCGTCTGGAGGTGTATCTTGGGTCGAGCCGTTGGCTCGACCTCTGGAGGGTCCCGTCCGCCGTGGGGTCCGCACGAAGGAGCTCGTGCATCGCCTCAGCCCCGGCGACGTCGCCCTCATCGCTCACCCTGACATTGATGGGCTAGCCGCACAGGAGCTGGCGGAGCGTGGCGTCGTGGCGGTTCTCGATACGCACGACGCGGCGACTGGCCGTATTCCCAACCGCGGACCGGGGCTGCTGCTCGGCGCTGGCATCGGTCTGGTGGACCGGCTTGGCCCGAGCTTCTGGGATCAGATCCGCGAGGGTGAGAGGCTGCGGATCGTCCACGGGGACGTTCTGCGTGGGGGCGACTTGGTTGGCCGAGGACGCCGCCTGACGCCCCCGGAACTGGATAGCATCGTGGACAAGGCTCGACAGGGACTGCCCGACACACTCGCCGACTTCGCGCAGAATACTCTGCTCCGCGCCTCTGGCGAACTGGACCTGCTGAGCTGGCAGTGCCCTCTGCAGGGATACGACCTCGTGCCTCGAGGCCAGGCGTGTGTGGTCGTGGCGCGCGGACCGGGCTATATGGAGGACTTCTCGTGGGTGCTCCGTAGGTTAGGAGAGCATGCCGGCGTAGGGCTGATCGGCGTGGACGGCGCCGCCGACGCGGCTATCGCCGCTGGTTGGCGGCCGGACGTGATCGTGGGAGACATGGACTCGGTCTCGGACGAGGCGCTGCGGTCGGGAGCCACTCTCGTAGCTCATGCCACCCCCGAGGGCCGGTGCCCCGGAGCGGCGAGACTCCAGGACCTAGGCTTAGTCTACGAGGTGCTGCCATGCCGGGGGACGAGCATCGATGCCGCGCTGCTACTCGCTGAAGCCCATGGCTGCGACCCGGTGATCTCTGTGGGGCTCCTTCGAAGCCCACTTGACTTCCTGGAAAAGGGCCGTCCCGGCATGGCATCATCTATGTTAGTCAGGATGCGGCTCGGCGAACGGCTGATCGACGCGGGGGGTTGCCGCTCGTTCGACGACATCACTCGGAGGAGCCTATGAGCGAAGCACCTCTGCTGGATCAGAGCGTCGCGCCGATCGTCTGGGGCGTCCTGTTCTCCAGTGTAGCCGGGACCGTTCTCGTTGCGGTGGGGTACCGGAGGCTCCGTGAGTGGGGCGTCACGGCCACGAATGTGGAAGGCCGCTCTATCGTTACGGCCATGGGGGCGCCGATCGTTCTCGCGGCGCTGATCGCCGGGATCCTAGCGTGGCCCTTTGAGTTCGTCGCCGAGGGTATCTACTCCGGCACCATGCATGGCATCCTCCTGCTTCTCATGGCCCTGGGCGGGCTGCTCGATGATTTGTTCCCCGAGGTGCGCCCAGTCAAGGGGTTTGCCGGCCATTTCGGCGCCCTTTTCGCACGAGGACGGCTCACCAGGGGGGCACAGAAGGCCATCCTAGGCGGCATCGCCGCTCTTTGGGCGGGCTGGTTCCTATCGCGCGGTCACTGGCCCGTGGCCATACTGAACGGCCTCATCATCGCCCTATCGGCCAGCTCACTGAACCTGCTGGATGTGCGGCCGGGTCGGGCCGTGAAGTACTGGTGCATTGCCGTTACGATTCCCCTTCTAGTTCCAGCATCACTGCCTCTAGTGCTGCCTCTGATGGTCGCGGTTCTGATCTATGCCCCGATCGATTTCGGGCGTAAGGCGATGCTCGGCGATACCGGCGCATTGGCTCTCGGCGCCAGTGCGGGTTTCACATGGTGTATGATTCTGCCGGAGTCGCCGCTCGGAATGACCGCGCGCTGGATCATCCTGGGTGGCCTGGTGACGATGAACCTGTACGCCGAACTGGGATCGATTAGCAAGGTGATCACTCAGTGTCCCGTTCTGGAGTACCTCGACAACCTCTGGACAGGTCCTTTGAGGACGCGTCTGGGGGGGCGGATCCGCTAACCGATACGTTGTGCCGCCGCGGGACCATCCTCGTCGGCGGCTTCGGGAACGGTAAGACGGAGATCGCCATTGCGCTCGCACGGCGCCTCAGCCGGGCGAGGTGTGCTCCCTATCTGCTCGACCTCGACATCGTTACCCCCTACTTCCGCCCGCGAGACATTGCCCCCCAACTCGCGGCGGAGGGGGTACGGCTTGTCGCGCCCCAGGGAGACGTCGCTCGCACTCCCTTGCCGGCCGTGGCCGGAGCAAGTGCGGACATTCTCAGGCGAGCGGCACAGGGCGAGGCGACAGCCGTGGTTGACCCAGGAGGCGATGCTCCTGGTGTGGGCGTTGTGCGTTCCCTTGTTACGCCGGCTGAAGGGGCTTCACTGCTTGTACCGTACGTGTACAACGGGAGCCGTGACTCGGACACGCCCAGTCAGGCTTCAGCGACCCGGCGTGCCATCGAGGGCACCTCCGGGCTGCGGGTCTCTCATCTCATATCGAACACACACATCGGACGAGGTACGACACTGTCGGATGTCCTGCGGGGAGTCGCTATGGCGCGCAAGGTTGCCGAGGACTGGGGCTTGCCGCTCCTCGCGGTTGGCACGCTGAAGGCGCTCGCCGCCGATGTGTCGAGGGAAGTTCCAGACCTACCTGTGATCGCCGTACCGCCCTGCCTGGGGTTGCCGTGGGAGAGCTTCAGCGGCGCCCCGCGACTGAATGGAGCCGGTGACGCATGAACCGGATCGTAGTGGATGATGATAAGTGCAGGGGCTGTGCTCTCTGCGTTGAGTTCTGCCCCAAGAACGTGCTCCGCTTGGCCGATCGCTTCAACAGGGACGGCCTTCGCCCCGTCGAGATGGGATGGCCTGAACGGTGCATAGGCTGCGCCACATGCGCGACCGTGTGCCCCCATGTGGCCATCGTCCTGGTGGAGCGGGCCGCCAAGCAGAAGGTGGGTGAGACGGAATGAGCGAGCCGCAGTACGGCGAGCCATACCTGGCGAAGGGCAATGAGGCTATCTGCGAGGGGGCCATCTGGAGTGGCTGCCGCTTCTTCTTCGGCTACCCCATCACCCCTCAGAACCAGATCCCTGAGTACATGTCTCGGCGTCTGCCGGAGGTGGGGGGCGTCTTCCTCCAGGGGGAATCGGAGCTCGCCTCGATCAACATGGTCTATGGGGCTTCCGCCTCCGGCGCGCGCGTCATGACGACGAGTTCGAGTCCCGGGATCTCCCTGATGACCGAGGGCATCTCCTATCTCCTCGCTTCAGAGCTGCCGGCGGTGATCGTCAATGTGACACGAGGCGGCCCGGGATTAGGGAACATCGCGGCAGCGCAGTCGGACTACAACCAGGCGACACGGATGGGCCATGGCGATATGCCCATGATCGTACTGGCTCCAGACTCCGTGCAGGAGCTCTATGATCACACTGGCTGGGCCTTCGAGTTGGCGGATGCCGCTCGGGCCCCCGTCCTGGTTCTTGCCGATGCGATCCTTGGTCAGATGATGGAGCCGATGCGCCCGCGGGTGGATTCCCCTGCACCCGCCCCAGAGAAGCCGTGGGCGACGAACGGATGTAGGGGTCGGGCGCCCAATGTGATCAACTCGCTTTACAGCGACCCCGAGAACATGGAGTCGGTCAACATGCGCGTCAGGGCCCGCTACGAGGAGGTATCGAAGCAGTGCCTCCGCTGGGCGGAGCACCAGGCGGAGGATGCGGAGGACCTACTTCTGGTGGCCTTCGGCACCTCGGCGCGGGTGTGCGAGAGCGCGGTGGCGCATCTGCGGGCCGGGGGGACCAAGGCGGGTTTGCTCCGCCCCATTACCCTCAGGCCCTTCCCCTCCGCGCGCCTCGCCGCGTTAGCGGAGTCATGCCGTCGCATCGTGGTCGTCGAGATGAACCTGGGGCAGATGGTCGATGATGTTCGGCTCGCGGTCGAGGGCCGATGCCCGGTCGAGTTCGTGGGCCGCACGGGCGGCAACATCCCTTCGGTTGAGGAGATCGTGGAGGCCGTTGCCCCTCAGGCGTCCAGCGCGGAGTAGGAGAACCCATGGCAGACGCACAAGTTGTCTTCACGCCCCCAGAGTCACTTCATGATACCCTGATGCACTATTGCTCGGGGTGTACTCACGGCACGTTGCACCGCGTTGTGGCCGAGATCATCGATGAACTCGGCCTCCGTGAGAGCACCGTGGGGATATGCCCCGTGGGCTGCGCCGTATATGCGTACAACTACTTTGCCGTGGACATGATCGAGGCGGCCCACGGTCGGGCCCCTGCCGTTGCGACAGGCGTCAAGCGTTCGAGGCCTGACTGCACCGTCTTCACCTACCAGGGCGATGGCGACCTCGCGTCGATCGGCATGGGGGAGATCGTGCACGCGGCCGCGCGCAACGAGGCGATCACCGTCGTGTTCGTGAACAACGGCGTGTTCGGCATGACCCAGGGACAGATGGCCCCCACCACACTGGTGGGCCAGAGAGCCTCGACGGCGCCCTTCGGGCGTCGCCCGGACCATGAGGGCTTCCCGGTCCGGGTGGTGGAGATGCTCAACGCCCTGGAGGGGCCGACGTACCTCGCCCGCGCCTCTATGGCCTCCCCGAAGTGGATTCGGGACGCGAAGAGGAAGCTGCGGAACGCCTTCCTCGCTCAGACGGAGCACCGCGGTTTCGGCCTCGTCGAGGTCCTATCATCCTGCCCGACGTGGTGGGGGAAGACACCCAAGGAAGCGCTGGAGTGGATGGAGTCGACAACCATGGCCTACTACCCTGTCGAGGAGTTCCGGCCCCTGCCCTCAAGCGAACCGGAGGGAGAGTGATCAGCAATGCACCTGGAGATCGTCATCGGCGGCATCGGTGGGCAGGGCGCACTCACGGCGGGCCAACTGCTAGCCGTGGCGGGCATGAAGAACGGCAAGTGGGTGACCAACACGCCGGTCTACAGCCCTGAGGTCCGGGGAGGCAGCAGCAACGCGCTGGTGGTGATCTCCGACCAGCCAGTGGGATCCATGATGGTGAGTCGGGCCGATGCGGCCATATTCCTCGCCCACCAATCAGTGGGGCGGCTGCTGCCGTCGCTCAAGCCCGGTGCGAGGGTGGTCTATAACAGCACGCTGGTGCAAGCGGATAGCCGCCGGCTCCACGACGTTGAGCATGTGTCGCTACCGTGCACGGATCTCGCGACCGAGGTCGGAGACGTGCGGGCCGCCAACATGGTGGCACTTGGTGCACTCACGGCACTGGAACCGGATCTCCCGCTCGATTGGCTTTGTGGAGCCCTGCCGGAGATGCTCGGAGCAAGCAAGGCGCGGTTTGTCGACCTCAATCGCCGGGCGCTAGAGAAGGGCGCCGAGGAGGCACGTGGGATCTTAGCGCGAGCCACCAACTGAGCCCCACCCTACCCCTTCAGAGCGCCCAGAGTGATGCCCTTGGTGAGGTGTTTCTGGAGCAGGCTGTAGGCGAGCAGAGCCGGCAGCATGGCCATCACGAGGCCGGCGAAGGCCATGCCCCAGTCGGTCCGGTACTGGCTCACGATGGCTATGTTAGCTAGCCCCAGGGGCAGCGTCCGGAAGCGCGTCGCGCCTTCGCCCGACAGGAATATGAAGGCCATGAAGAACTCGTTCCAGGTGCCGAGGAACGAGAAGATGGCGACGGTGACAAGCCCCGGTTTCGCGAGGGGCCGCATGATGTGCCAGAAAGCCTGGAGTTCGTTGGCGCCGTCGATGACGGCCGATTCGTGGAGGCTGGCCGGGAGCGAGCGGAAGAAGCCGGTGAGCACGAACACCGCGAAGGGCAGCCCCGAGGCGACATAGGCGAGCAGCAAGCCGTGAAGCGTCCCCAGCAGCCCCATCGACTTCATCTGGAAGAACAGGGGTACGATGGCCATCTGCACCGGTAACATGAGCCCCGCCAGGAAGTAGAAGAGCAGTGGCTTGGCGCCGGGGAAGGAAAACCTCGCCAGGGCGTAGGCCGCCATCGACGAGAGCAGCAACACAAGCAACAGCGTAACCGCCGTAACCAACACACTGTTCCCGAAGTACTCTCCGAACTTCGCCACGACCCAAGCATTGCGGTAGTTCACCCAGCGCAGATCGGCGAAGTCCGGCAGTTGGAATGGGTTCGCGAAGATGGCGTCGTCACGCTTGAGGGATGTGTAGAGCATCCAGATCATGGGATAGACGACGACCACACCGTAGCCGAGGAGGATGGCGTAGATCCCCACGACAGAGGCGATCCCCAGGCAGCCCAGGCGCTTCATCAGTACTCCACCCTCTCCCGCTGCATCATCCGTAGGGTAGCGATGGAGCCGAAGAAGACGATGAGGAAGAGGATCACCGCGATGGCGGTTGCCTGCCCCACTTTGAACTCGCTGAACATCGAGGTGACCATGTAGGTGCCGATGACGTGGTTCTCGCTGATCGGTTGCTGGTTCGTGAGGAGCCAGATGACCTCGAAAGCCTTCATGCCACCGATCACCATGAAGACGATGGCGATGGCCAGGACATCCCAGATCAGGGGCAAGGTGATGGTCCAGAACTGCCTCCAGGCGGATGCTCCATCAAGGTCAGCGGCCTCGTAGAGGCTGGTGGGGACGCTCTCCATAGCCGCGAGGAAGAGGATCAGATTGAACCCGCAGGCGCTCCAGATGGACATGGGCACGAGTGCCCAGTAGAGATGGTCGGGCGAGAGCCACGCGAAGCCGGACCAATGCTCGACCATGCCAGCGCCCCACGACTCCAGAGCCGCTAGAGGCAGGACGTGCTCGTGGAGCCATAGCAGGCCGTTGCCAATCCCTACCAGCGCTCCGTTTACGAGGCCGCCATTGGCGTTGTAGGCATAACCCCAGATCAGGGTCGCCGCTACCACCCCGAGGATGTTCGGGAAGAAGAACACGATGCGGAAAGCGGCGGAGCCGGGAAGACGGCGACTGAGGCAAGCCGCCAGAAACAGGGACAGGGGCAGAACGAACACCGGCACTACGAGCATGATGAACAGGTTGTTGCGCAGGGCAATCCAGAACACGTCACTCTCGAAGAGCAGCCGCTTGAAATGGACCAGCCCGAACCACTTCATGTCGGTGAGGCCGTCCCACTGGTACAGCGACCATCGGAAGGACTTCAGGCAGGGGACGACCACGAAGGCGGTGTACAGAGCTACTGACGGGCCCAGGAAGAGCAGAAGGGACGGCCACCGCATACGGAGGCTTGACTCCTTCTCTCTGCGCGCCACCCGCTCGAACCGGATCCGCCGCCATCCTATGACGAGAGAGTACCCCACGGCGCCGACGATGAGGGCGATCAGGATCACGGGTTGCCGCCAGTGCTGGATGGTCACCTTGGTCGGGTCCGCGGCACGCTCTACCACGATGCGTGCGTCGCGCTCGAGGGCGGCGGCGACCTCCTCGGGGGACGCTTTCTCGAGGAACAGGTCAGCGCGCCGGTCGGTCAGGTACTGCTCGAACTCCGGGTACCCCTCACCGGGTGGCCTACCGTACACCGTTGTGGTCGTGTTCAGAATGTCGAGCAGGTCGTCCATGTCGGGAGTGAGGTGGCCCTCGTTGGCCCCCTGAATCGCGACCGGAAAGTCCCGCATCTGAGCGAAGAGCCCGCCCATCTCACGGGACGTCATGAACCGGTAGAAGTCGACAGCCACCTCTGGGTGGGCGGAGCCGGAGAAGACGAAGTAGTAATTGGTGCCCACGGGGATCGCCGTCTGGTCGGCCTTGCCTGTGGGAATGTAGGGGATGCGGAAGCAGCCGAGGCGGAAGCCCTCCGGTATCTTGCCGATCATCTCGCTCTTGAGCCAGGTTCCGCAGGGGATCATAGCCGCGTGCCCTAGGAAGAACTCCCTCTGGGACTCCGTGTGCGTCATCCCCATGGCGCCCTTCTGGAAGTACCGCTTGCAGCGGAGGGCGATCTCCAAGGACTCCACCATCTCGGGGTTGTCGAAGCTACCCTCAGCCAGATGCTCCTTCTGCTGCCAGTACCGCTCCGGGCCCGCAAGATGGTAGTAGGCCGCGTCGATGAAGGGTTGGGCGTAACTCAGGTAACGCCCCTGGAAGGTCATGGGCGGGATGCCCTCAGCCTGGACCTGATCGCAGAGGGCGAAGAACTCGTCCCAGGTCTCCGGGGTTTCCCAGCCGTGCTCCTCGAACATGGTCTTGTTGTACCAAATGACGAACACGGAGTAGAAGAAGGGCATGCCGTAGGTCTTGCCGTCCTGTTCGAAGACGTCCAGAACACCCGGCATGAAGGAGTCACGCCAAGTGGAGTCACCCTCCCAGTTGGGTCCCTCGAGGTAGGGGTCGAGGGCGAGGATGTCTCCGTTGGCGATCAAGGGCCAATAGTTGATCGCGGCGTTGCTGGCCTCCGGGAAGGTGCCCTCCAAGCAGCGGATCCGAACCTTGTCCGCAATACGTGGGTCACCGTAGAGGTTGACGGTGACGTTGGGTCGGTGCCGCTGGTAGCGCTCCGCGCACTCGATGAAGAAGTCCAGCCCCTCGCCGCCCTCGAAGACCGGCACCTCGATGGTCACATTGCCCGCCTGAGCTACCACGGCATCGAGGTCGACCGGCGCCGCGAACAGCGGAACGAGCACGAACCAAAGTGGCACAGGAACTCCCCCTCGGAACGGTACGACGGCGCGAGGAGCGCCGTGCACGGTGTCCGCCGAATGGGCGTGGACCGCGGAGGATGACTTCCCGAGAAAGGTCCCCGAGCCCTTCTACGGCCTCATCCGATCCCGGCGTGGGATTGGAACTTGGAGGGGAGCCTCACCGTGAACGTGGAGCCCTCGTTGAGGACGCTCTCAACCTCTACGCGACCGTTGTAGAAGTCGACGATGCGACGCACGATGTTCAGGCCCAAGCCGGTGCCGGTGGTGAGTTGGTTCTCTGACCGCTTTTCCCGAAAGAACTCGCTGAACAGCTGGGCTTGGCCCTTCTCCGAGATGCCGATACCGGTGTCCTTGACCGAGATCTTCACGAAGGGGCCGTCCGGGGTGGCTGAGATGCTCACGGAGCCGCCCTCTCGGTTGTACTTGATGGCGTTGCTCACCAGGTTGGTCAGGAGGCGGATGAGTTCCTCGCGATCGGCCTCTACAGTTGGCAGGTCGTCCGCGACCCATCCATCAAGGGTGACGCCCTTGGCCTCGGCAAGCGGGGTCATAAGCGAGACGACCTCTTCGGCAACCTCACCAATGCTGCGGGGCAGGATCTCGCGCTGGACCCGTCCGGACTCCATGCGCGCCATGTCGAGCAGGTCGTTGACGAGGTTGACGAGGCCCTTCACCCGCTCGCGGCAGCGCCCCATTATCTGTTCCTTCTCGGCCGGGTCCTGGACCATGTCTCGCATGAGGATGGAAAGGTAGCCGTCGATGGCGGCCAGCGGCGAGCGGAGCTCATGGGCGACCATGTTGACGAACTGGGCCTTCAACTCCTCGACATGCTTCATCTCGCTGATGTCTCGAAGCACGGTGACAGTGCCCAGCACCTTGCCCGACCGCTCGTCGACCACGGGCGCGCAGTTGGCCAAAACCCAGCCGCCTTCGTCCAGGTGGGTAAGCTGTATCTCTCGCGAGACACGCTTGCGCGTCTCATTGACCTCCCGGATCGTCTCGAAGAGCTCTGCAGGCTCGACCACCTCTCCGAGCTTGCGGATCTCTCCCGACTTGCGGATGTGGGGCAAGACCCTCAGAGCACGCGGATTATGGAGGACCAGTACCTGCTCCGCGTTGCAGACGAGGACCGCGTCCCCCATGCAGTCGATGATCGTCTTCAGCCGGCTCTGCTCGGTTGCCAGCTGGAGCAGCCTGCTCTCGCGGTCGGCGGCGAGCCGGTTTCGCTCGCGGATCAGGCGGGAGCGCTCAAGCGCGCGGTTCACTACGCGAAGCAACTCGGCGGGAGAGAAGGGCTTCGTGAGGAAGTCGAAGGCGTCGCGCTTCGTGGCCTCCACGGCGGTCTCGAGCGTCGCGTAGGCGGTGATGACGATACACACCATCTGGGGCGCGAGCTTCTTCGCCAGGGGCAGGAACTCGAGGCCCCCCATGCCCGGCATACGGAGGTCGACGAGCGCGACGTCGACGTCCCCCTGCTCCCTCAGCGCCTTCAACCCGGCCTCGGCGGTCTCGGCAAGCATCACCTCGTGGCCCTCGGCCCTCAGGATTCGGCGGCAACCCTTGCGAATGCCGACTTCGTCATCGACGACGAGGATCCGATGGGGACCCGTTTCGAGTCCCTCGAGTGGCGCGCCCGGAGCCGAAGCCGTTATCTCAAGCGACATGCCGAGCCTCCAGCCGGCTAGCGTGAGTGCTTACTGACGCACGATGGCATCGACGGGGCACCTCTCGTAACAGGCCCCGCAGCGCACACAGGCGTCGTCCCCGATGACATGGGGCTGGCGCGCTTCGCCCGAGATGCAGTGGACGGGGCAGACTCTCTTGCAGAGCCCGCACCCGATGCACTTGTCCTCAACGATGAAGTAATGGACCAGAGCCTCGCAGACTGCCGTGGGACACCGCCTCTCCTGGATATGGGCCTCGTACTCGTCGGGGAACTGGCGCAGGGTGGACAGCACCGGATTCGGCGCGGTCTGGCCGAGCCCGCAGAGGGCTGCGCGCTGGGCGACAGCGCCGAGACGGCGGAGACGCTCGAGGTCGAGGGCTTCGCCACTGCCGGCAGTGATCCGCTGCAACACCTCGAGCATGCGCTTGGTGCCCTCGCGGCAGGGCGTGCACTTCCCGCAACTCTCGTCCTGGGTGAAGGTCAGGAAGAACTTGGCGATGTCCACCATGCAGACCGTGTCGTCCATGACGATCAGGCCGCCCGACCCCATGATCGCGCCCGCTGCCTGGAGCGACTCATAGTCGGTAGGTGTGTCGAGATACTGGGAAGGTAGGCACCCGCCGGACGGTCCACCGATCTGGGCCGCCTTGAAGCCCCGGCCACCCGGGATGCCTCCTCCGATGTCGAAGACGACCTCGCGCAGGGTCGCGCCCATGGGTACTTCGATGAGCCCCGTGTTGACCACGTTACCCGCCAGGGCGAAGACCTTGGTGCCTTTCGACTTCTCCGTGCCGATGGAGGAGTACCAGTCGGCGCCAAGGAGGATGATGGCAGGCACATTGGCCAGGGTCTCCACGTTGTTGATGTTCGTCGGCTTCCCCCAGAGTCCCGAGGTAGCGGGGAAGGGAGGCCTCGGCCGAGGCATGCCGCGCTTGCCCTCGATGGAGGCCATCAGGGCCGTCTCCTCGCCGCAGACGAAGGCGCCGGCGCCTAGACGTATCTCCAGATGGAAGCAGTGGTCAGTGCCGAGGATGTTGTCTCCGAGCAGTCCGCGCTCCTCGGCCTGCTGAATGGCAAGCTTGAGCCGCTGAACCGCGAGCGGGTACTCGGCCCGAACGTACACGAAACCGCGCTTGGCCCCGATGGCGTAGGCGCAGATCGCCAAGGCCTCGACGACGCTGTGGGGATCGCCCTCGAGGGTGCTTCTGTCCATGAACGCGCCCGGATCGCCCTCATCGGCGTTGCACACGACGTACTTGGTCTCGCCCGGCGCATTGTGGGTGAACTGCCACTTGAGGCCAGTGGGGAAGCCGGCCCCGCCGCGACCGCGCAGACCGGCAGCCTTGATGATATCGATGACCTCCTGGGGTGAGAGTTCCCCGAGGCACTTGGCCAAGGCGGCGTAACCGCCGACGGTAAGGTAGTCGTCGATGTTCTCAGGGTCGACCCGCCCTACGTTGCGGAGGCAGATCCGTGTCTGTCGGTTGAAGTAGTCAAGCCGTCGCCAGTCACGTGTGAATCGGTCAATGACCTCGCTGTCCTGGGCCCCGGTCGCAGCGCCCTTGGCAGGGGTACCTAGGCCCTCGATGGCCTCGATCTGCCACTCGGGAATGGGCTGGCCACCCATCACGTCACGCCTGATGATCTCGGCGGCACGGCCGGCATCGACATTGACGTACAGCCTGGGCGGCTCGCCTGGCTTCCGAACCTCCATGAGCGGCTCGACGCTGCAGCAGCCGACGCAGCCGACTTGGCCTAGGGTCACGTCGTCGTTGCCGTTCAGCGCCGCCTTCGCGGCATCCATCGCGTCGCGAGCTCCGGCTGCGAGGGCGCAGGTGGCAATCCCAACCAGGACCTGTGGCTTCTCCACCTCCCCGGCAACAGACGGTGATGCTTGGCTCACGAGCTTCTCTAGGGTCTGGGTCGCGCTAGACATGCGCCGCTCCGTTCTCTCCTGGGTCACCCCAGATGGGTTGCGACCTTCTCCGCCAAGTCGACGGGGTCGATGGGTTTGTTCACGAACTCAGTAACTTGCAGCCAACCGGGCGCGGAGCCCTCCTGATCGACACGGAAGCCAAGGGCGGTGGTAACGCCCGAGACCATCAGGATGGGCACCCCCGCCGTCTTCGGGTGATTCTGCAGGCTCTCCACCAGCGCGAACCCGGCGTCCAGTTCCTCCATCATGAGGTCCACAACGACCAGGTCGGGCACTTCACGCAGAGCCGTCTCGACGCCGGCTCGGCTGTCGGGCGCCGTCACTACCTGATATCCCTTTGCCTCGAGGGCGATGCGGTTCGCGGCTACGAAGTCCGCATCGTCATCCACCAGCAGTACCTTCTTCTTGCTCTCGCCGGCCATGCTCCAGATCACCTCAATCGGAATCGGCGGCGTCCGCACTCGCGGCGGTCGCTCCTACCGGGTCGCCTTACTCCTGCTCCTTGCCATCGGCGCTGACGCCATCCGAGGCACCGTTGCCAGCGCCAGTTGCTTCCTCTTCGGCCCCAATCAAGGTGGGCCACTCCCCGTCGTCATCATCGTCATCCGCGCCGATCAGATCCGAGCCTGCCGCGGGGCTTGAGGCCGGTAGTTCTGAGCCGCCGATCAGCGTCGGCCATTCACCGTCGTCGTCATCGTCATCATCATCGCCGGCCGACAGCCACTCCATGCCGGGGACGACAGCAGCTGCCGCTCCCTTGCTCGCGCCCGCTGAAGCTACCTCGCCATCCGCGTCATTCTCGTCATCCAGATCCTCGAACCCCAGCATCTGGCCCTGGAGCACGTCTGGTCGGGGGAGAGTGAAGACGAACTCGATCCACTCGCCCTCCTGGCTCCTTACCTCTATGTCGCCGCCGTGCTTGCGCACGATCTCGCGAGTGATGTAGAGCCCGAGCCCCGAGCCCCGCTCCAACTCGCCCGGACGGCTGACGCGCGCGAACTTCTGGAACAGCTCTCTGACCTGATCCGCGGGAACGCCGGGACCCGTGTTGCGGACTCGCAACTCGACCCAGCCGTCAGCCAGCCGATCACCGCTCACGGTGACCTGTCCGCCCTCTTCGCCGTACTTGGCGGCGTTCCCGAGCAGATTCTCGAAGACGATCTGCAGGAGCGTGGGGTCAGCCTGTACCGACACATCGGCGGCAAGTTCAATGGTGACGTTCATGGACTTCTCTTCGAAGCGTCCTCGGAGATCGCGCATCACCGGGGTGATGATGTCGTCGCTCACAATGACCGGCCGCGCACGGACCTCGAGCTCGCCCTTCTCGATGCGGGAGAGATTGAGGTAGTTGAGGATCATCTCCTCAGTGCGCACGATGGAGGCATGGACGTCATCGAGGGCCTCGACCTGGTCCTCTGTCATGTCGCCCACAAAGCCCCCTTGCAGGGCCAGCACGTTGATCTTCATGGCGGCGATCTGGTTCTTCAGCTCATGGGTAATGAACTCGAGAGTGTTAAGGTAGCTCTCGTTCCAGCGACGCAGTTCCTCGCTGGCCTCCTGCAACTCCTCCAGGTTCGAGCGCAGGGCCTCGTCCCGCTCACGGAGGGCGTGCACCATCTCGTGGAACGACCACCGCAGACGGTCAATCTCGTACTCCCCGGGTTCGGCCGGTTTCGTGAGGAAGCCGGGTATGTTGGCGTGCAACTGGCCCTTCGCAACCGCGTCGGCGGCCAGGCTCAACTCCGTGATGGGCTTGGCGATGCGGCGGGCGGAGAACACGGACGCGATAGCGATGCCGACCATGACGAGGACGGCCACGCCCAGGAACACCCCGGTCGCCTGGACGCGCATGTCGTCATACCGAGTCTTCTGGACACCGACATAGAGCATGCCGATGCGGTCCCCGTTCTCGTCCACCATGGGTTCGTAGGCGCTGACGTACCAGGTGCCAACGACGTACGCCGGGCCAACCCATGTTCCGCCCTTGCCCATGACGTGGTCGTAGACTTCTTGAGAAACCCGGCTCCCCACCGCTCGCTCGCCCGTAGAATCCAGAACGTTGGTGGCAATTCGCACATCGTCCTGGAATATGGTGACGGTCCCGAGGTTATGGCCGCGGTATGTGTCCATGGTGAAGATGCTGCTGCGCAGGGCATCCACAAGCGCCGAGTTCCGCTGCAGGACGATCCCAACCCGCACCGCGCCCTCTATCTGGCCCCCAGACTCCACGATGGGACTCACGGCTTCGAGCACCATGCCCTCCCGCAATTCCGTGGGGCCCCCGCGCCGAGACATGGCCGTATCACTGACTCGTACTAGCGCGCGCTCAGCTAGGTCGGGGCTCTCCACAGACAGGTTGAGCATCGGCACGAGCCGCAACGATGTTCGCGCCACGCCGTCAGACAGCGCATCGCGAACCATGCGACTCTCCGAGGCGCCTATGCCCACAGCCTCACCGCGTGCCGTGGCTCGGACGGTTCCGCTCTTGTCGATGAGGTGGATGTAGTCGAAGTTACCCTTGGCCCGGAGCATCTCCAGGAGGCGGCTGATCGCCTCATCGCTGGAGCGCGCCGTAGAGTCCCTGCTGGCCTCTGCCGCCACGGCGGCGGCGAGCCGGGCCCTCTCGCCCTGCCCATCCAGCCCTGCGCGAGCCGTCTTGAGTGCCACGTCCACGCGGCGCTGGGCTTCCGCGAACACGAGGCTGCTGAGCAGATAGCCCCCAACGACCACGGTCAGAATGCCCCCCAGAAGGGACACAATGACCATGGCGCCCATAAGCCTCGTTCGTATGGGCAGGTTATGAATCAGCCGGCGGGGCAAGCCGCTCGTCCCCTTTGATCTACGCCTGGGCCTCGGCGCTAGCGTGGGCCAGAGCGGTGTACTCCGCCACGATGTCCGGCACTTGCTCGGGCCGCACCTTGGCGTGTACGCGGTCGTTCACCATTACGACCGGCGCTTGGCCACAGGCGCCTAGGCAGCGCGCCTCTTCCAGGGTGAAGAGGCCGTCTTCCGTCGTCTGTCCGGGTTGGATCTCGAGCCGGCGGATGAACTCGTTCATAACCGCTTGGCTGCCTTGCACATAGCAGGCCGTGCCCGCGCACACGCGGATCGTATAGAGGCCCTTGGGAGTCAGGGAGAAGTAGGAGTAGAAGCTCGCCACTCCCCATATGTAGACCGTTGGCACCCCGAGGGACTGGGCCACATGGTTGACGGCCTTCTCTGGCACGTAGCCATACCGGTCCTGGACGTAGTGCAAGACCGGGATGAGGGCGCTCTGCACATGGCCCGGGTTGTTGTTCTTCTGCTCGTCGATGTACCGGTCCAGATCCTGCCACCAGGCCGGTGTGTCGAGGACTTCCTTCTTGAACCGAGTCGTCACACTTGCGCCTCCTGAGGCCGGACGCCGAAGGGCACCCGAGGATGGTAGTGGGTGTGGAGCAGATGGTGAGACCGCTCGCTCATCGGCTCACCGAGATACTCCGCGTAGAGTTTCTGGATGTCGGGGTTGTGGTGAGAGCATCGCAGAGGCCGCTCGACATCCAGGTCGTACAGAGCCTGGGAGCGGAGCCTGAGCAGGTTCTCGTCCAGAGGCACGGCGTTCGCGCCGGCGTAGGGTTGGCCGCCGCCACCGATGCAGCCACCGGGGCAGCCCATGATCTCGATCCAATGGAACGGCTCGCCCGCTCTCACCCGGTCCAGGAGCCGGTTCGCGTTGGCCAACCCGTTGGCGATGGCTATGCGGACTGGCGTTCCCTTGAAGTCGACGGTCGCCTCCTTGACGCCCTTGAGGCCGCGGCACTCGCTGAACTCCAAGGCGTCTGCCGCGAGGTCCTCATCGAAGAGCATCCAGTAGGCCGTCCGGAGCGCCGCCTCGGTGACCCCGCCCGTCGTGCCGAAGATCGCGCCAGCACCGGAGGACGCTCCGAGCGGATGATCGGGCTCCTCTGCGGGGAGGTTCAGGAAGTCGATCCCCATGTGCTTCATGAGCCACACGAACTCCCGCGTAGCTAGCACCGCATCGACCGCAGGTACACCGTCAACGTATAGCTCCTCGCGCTGGGCCTCGAGCTTCTTGCACGTGCAGCACATAACGGCCACGGAGAAGATGCTTTGGGGGTCCACGCCCAGCTTCTCCGCGTAGAACGACTTGGCGATTGCGCCTTGCATGCTCATGGGCGACTTCGCGCTGGAGAGGAGTGGGAGCAGATCGGGGTGGAACTGCTCAGCGTACTTCACCCAGGTGGGGCAGCAGGAGGTGATGTTCGGCAGCGGCGCGTTGGTCTTGAGCTTGTGCACGAACTCGGCCCCCTCCTCCATGATCGTTAGATCAGCGCCGAACTGAGTGTCGAAGACATGATCGAAGCCCATGGCCCGCATCGCCGAGAAGCACTGGCCCTCCCATGCCTTGCCCGGCGGCTGCCCGAACCCCTCGCCGACGGCCGCGCGAACAGAGGGCGCCATCTGGCTGATCACGATGCGGTTGGGGTCCTCCAGAGCGGCCATCAGGTCGTCGCTGTTGCCGTGCTCCAGGAAGGCGGCGGTGGGACAGACATTGATGCACTGTCCGCAGGCGACGCAGACGGTCTCCATGAAGGGCGAGTCGTACGCGGGCATCACGATGGTTCCGAAGCCCCGATGGACCTGGCCAAGAGCGGCTACCTCCTGGACCTCGCCGCAGACACGCACACATCGGCCACACAGGATGCACTTCTCAGGGTCGCGCATGACCGAGGGGCTCGTGATGTCGCGATCGTAGTGCTTCCGCTCCCCCTCAAAGAGCCGGTCGCGGACGCCTAGCGCGTAGGAGAGGCGCTGCAGCTCGCAGTTGCCGTTGCGCTCGCAGGTGTTGCAGTCCATCGGATGGTTGTCGAGCAGCAGCTCGACGATGTCCCGGCGGATGCGCAGGACCTCGGGAGTGCGAGTATGCACCACCATGCCATCTGCGGCGGGGAAGCAGCAGGAGGCCGTGAGGTTGCGCGCCCCCTCAACCTGCACAACGCACACGCGGCAGGCGCCCTCGATAGAGAGCCGCGGATGGTAGCAGAGCCGCGGGATGTGAATCCCAACGGAGTCTCCGGCCTCCAAGATGGTGGAACCCTCGGGTACTGTCGCCTGGATGCCATCGATGGTAATGGTTACGTCGGCCATAGTCGTTCCTCACCCGTGTTTCACACGTACGGCGTCCGCGTGCCTGGCATGCGGACGCCGTGGGTATATAATCCGCTCCGGGGCTTCGCCTGAAGCCCGGGGGCAGGTGGACTGTAGAGGTGGGGCGGGGCATGGGAGCCTCGAACGTCCCGATGACACTGTGAATGATATCACGAAGTTGGACCAGCGGCTAGGCCGGGCACAACTCATCGCGATTACAGTCACCCCCATGAATGGTACCGGGGCACATGCAGGTCCCGGCCCGCGTCGTCCACGCCAGTGCGCCGCTCCCCTAACCCGCCAGAGCCTTCTCGATCTCCGCGACCAGCTTGTCGGGCTCAACAGGCTTGTCCAGGAAAGTGTCGACGGGCAGCCAGGACTCGTCCTTGTCGAAGCGGAAGGGGATGTCCTCCTGATTGACCGCCGTCAGCATGATGAGCGGGATGGTCCGAAGTTCCGCGTCGCCCCGAAGCTCGCGCGCCAACTCGAAACCGTCGGTAGGGGTGTCCATCATGACGTCCAGCACGATGACGTCGGGCTTCTCGGCCTTGGCGGTATCGAGGCCCGTCGCTCGGCTGCGAGCGGTCACAACGGCATAGCCCGCTGCTTCCACGGCTATCCGATTGATCGCGATGAAGTCGGGGTCGTCATCAACGAGCAGTACCTTCTTCTTGTCGGCCATGTGGACACAGACCCTCCTCACTGACCGGCGCACGGACAGCGCCCCAACCTCAGGCGCCTGACCGCGATCACCGTTGAGCTATTATTGTTCGTGCTGCCCCCGTGTCCTGCCTCCGTAGTGGCCCTATTGGTCGAAGGCAGATATGTCACTTGGCGTCCGTCGGCAAAGCACACTAATGCGTCTGTCGCGAGATGAGGCTCAGGAACTCCTGTCGGGTTGAAGGGTCGGACCGGAACGTACCCAGCACCGACGAAGTGGTCATGATCGAGTTCTGCTTCTCAACGCCGCGCATCATCATGCATAGGTGACGGCACTCGATCACCACGCCAACCCCTTGGGCCTTGGCCGCCTGCATCACAGCCTTGGCGATCTGCGTCGTCATCCGCTCCTGGTTCTGAAGCCGCCGCGCATAGCAGTCGGCGATCCTGGCGAGCTTGCTCACTCCGAGGATGCGCTCCTGCGAGACATAGCCGATGTGGCAGCGGCCGTAGAAGGGCAGCATGTGGTGCTCACACAGGCTATAGATCTCGATGTTGTGGGCGATGATCATATTGTTGAGTTCGCACTCGAATGTCGCGCCCGAGGTGATCTCGCGCGGGTCCTCGCGGTAGCCCCGGGTGAGCACGTGCCAGGTCTCGGCAACGCGGCTGGGGGTGCGCTCCAGCCCCTCCCGATTGGGATCCTCGCCCAACTCGATGAGCAGTTCACGGATGAGCTGCTCCACACGCTCCTTGTTCATCAGCTTATGGCCTCTCAGGCATGCCGGACGCGGTAGATCCGCACTCCGGCCCCTCGCGCCGCCTTGATGGCGGCCGGTTTGGTGAGGGTGATATGGGCGGCCCGCACTCTGGGATCCTCCAGGCACATCTCGGCGATTCGCTCGGCGAGGCGCTCCAGCAGGTAGTCCGTGGTGTTACCGACGGCGCTTCGGATTCGCTTAGCGAGCGCTCCGTAGTCCACCGTGTCAGCAAGGTCGTCCGTGCGGCCGGGGAGGGATAGATCGACCTCAAGTTCGAGGTCGAGGAGCAGCTCCTGAGGCTGGCAGCGCTCGTCCTCCCCCACCCCTATAACACACTCCAGTCTCAGCTCTCGTAGCATGATCCGGTCGGTCTCTCTATCCATGCACCTCACCCCGCAGATGGCGCCCTCCGTCGACGAAGATCACCTGACCCGTTACGAACTCAGCGGTCAATAGGTAGATGACCGCCTCGGCGACCGCGTCCGGGCTGCCCCAGGTCTCGAGCGGATTGGACCTTCGGTGACGCTCCAGGAACGAATCGTCCATTCCTGGGGGCGGTAGTATGAGCCCAGGGGCTACTCCGTTCACGCGGATCCGGGGGGCGTACTCCAGCGCCGCGAGCTTCGTGAGGGCATGGAGCGTCGCCTTGCTAAGCTGGTAGGGCAAGTGCAGGGCGTCGTAGGCAAGCATCCGCGCGTCGAGAAGGTTCACTACAGCCTCCCCGTGCCCTGACTCAGCCAGCAGCCGAGTAAGAGTCTGCGGCGCGACGGCGTTGACGCGATGGCACGCATCCAGCGCGCCTGCCGTGAGTTCGGCGAGTCCGCCCCTCGGGTAGATCGCGGCGTTGTTGACGAGTAGGTGGATCGGGCCCCCAGCCTCCGCGGCGGAGAAGACGTGCTCCGGCCCACCTTCGGCCGATAGGTCGCCCGTCACCACTCGCGCTGACCGGCCCACGGACTCGATCTCGTGGCACAGACCCAAGGCATCCTCAACCGAGGTGCGAGCGTGAACCACGACATCCGCGCCCGCGCGGGCGAGGGCCAGGCAGATTGCCCGCCCGATGCGCCTGGCTCCGCCGGTTACGAGGGCTGTTGTGGTATCCAGAGAACGAGCCATAGCGGCTCCGTTCCGCGACGCTGCAGGGTACCGCGGCGCCTATCGCGAAAGTGGCGCAACCGCATCTTATCACCTTCGGAGGCCCCCTACCCGCCATGATCGCTCTCATCGCGCTCGGCCAAGTGCTTGCCGCCCCTATAGAGCCCCCTCCCTTCGTGACTCCTGAGATGATCGAGCGAGGCATCACGAGCATGGGGGATGGTTGGCGCCTACAGGCCGTCGTCGAGAAGGCCCGATCGGGGGGCGAGGTCACCATCGGAGTCATCGGCGGCTCTATCACGGAGGGCGCCAGCGCGACGTCGGAGGACCGGCGCTACGGCAACCAGATTGCGGCGTGGTGGCAGACGGCCTTTCCCGAGGCGAGCATACGGTTCGTCAACGCTGGCATCGGCGCTACGGGGTCGGATATCGGCTGTCACCGAGCCGCGGACCATCTTCTCAGCCACGATCCGGACTTCGTGGTCATCGAGTACGCGGTCAATGACGCGGACACGCCCTTTGCCGCCGAGACGCTCGAAGGGTTGGTCCGCCAGGTGCTGACCCATCCCTCCCGTCCCGCGGTGATGCTGCTTTTCATGATGTACGCGGGTGGAGGCAACGCTCAGGAGTGGCACTCCAAGATCGGAACGCATTATCGGCTCCCTATGGTCAGCCTGAGGGATGCGGCCTGGCCGGAGATCGAGGCAGGTCGTATCGAGTGGGGCGACGTTGAGGCCGACGAGGTGCATCCTAACGACGCAGGGCATACGCTCTGCGCGCTCCTTGTGACCGAGGTGGTCTCTCGACATATGGCGGGGCAGCTTCCTCCGCCGCTCGTCTCCGATGTGTACCAGCACACCGCCATGCTCACCCCCGATAACGCCCCCAACGTGGCGGCTGAGGGTTTCTCCGAGGGCGAGCCTGCGCGCCTTGGGCGTACGTGGTGGGCAGACGAGCCGGGGGCGACTCTGGAGGTACCCTTCGAGGGCACCTCGTGCGCCATAGCCTACTACCGCATCAAGGGCGACCAGGGGCGGGCTGAGGCCTGGGTGGACGATCGCGAGCCTGTAGTTCTTGAAGGCTGGTTCGAGGCCGACTGGGGCGGCTACTCCGCCTTCGCTCTCATCGGCCGTGACTTGGGGCCAGGAGAGCACACGCTGCACGTGCGGCTGCTGCCGGACCGGGCGGAGGGCAGCCGAGGCCATCGGTTCGAGGTGCATGCCGTTCTCGTGGCGGGCAGGGAAGCGGCGCAATAGCGCCACTTCGCCCGTCGCAGGGACATCGGGTTGGAGCGCAGCCCATGTGAGAAGGGATGATTGACATGCGTAGGTTCAACATTGTGCTGGTCGCCGCCGCGCTAACCGCGACTCTGGCGTCGTCTGCCTGGGCGCTCAGCGCGAGAGGCACTGTCTTCCACGACCGCGATGGCGATGGGGTCATGGGGCCACGCGAACCCGGGCTGCCGGGCGTGGGCGTCTCGAATGGCGATCAGGTGGTCGTGACGGACTCCTCGGGGCACTGGGAGTTGCCCTGTGACGACTACACTATCTTCTTCGTCATCAAACCCTCTCAATGGTCGGTGAGGACCGACCAGGACGGAGTGCAGCGCGGCTATTACATCCACTGCCCCGAGGGAGCGCCCGACCTCCAGTACCCGGGAGTCGCCCCCACTGGGCCTCTGCCACGCAGCATTGACTTCGCGCTCACGCCAGCGACTGAGCCGGAGCGTTTCGAGGTCATCTGCCTGGGCGACCCGCAGCCGTGGAACGTGTGGGAGGTCGAACTGCTCGCCCAGGACCTCGTCGAGCAACTCGCTGTAACGGAGACATCGGCGGCCTTCGGTATGGTGCTCGGGGACGTTGTGTTCGACGACCTCAGCCTGCTCCCGCTGGTGACCGCCACCCTCGGACGCGCGGGGATCCCCTGGCACTACGCCATGGGCAACCATGACAGGAACTACGACACGGGCGAGGAGTTCTCCACCACGACGTGGCACCGCGTGGTGGGCCCCGATCATTACGCTTTCAACTACGGCGGAGTGCACTTCTTGGTGCTAGAGAATATCGCGCACCAGGATGGAGGGGGCTACAGCGCAGGCCTGACCGAGGAGCAACTGAACTTCGTGCGCGAGGATCTGCGGCACGTCCCCAAGGACACGCTCATCGTCTACATCCAGCACATCCCCGTTATGGAGCAGAGCGACCAGCACAGGTTCCTCAGGCTCTTCGAAGGGCGGCAGAATGTGCTGGGGCTTTCGGCGCATTGGCACAGCCAGCAGCACTTCTTCCTCAACGCCGACTTCGGCTGGCCCAATCCCATGCCTCATCACCACCTCGTGCACGTCGCGTCATGCGGGGCCTGGTGGCAAGGGCAGCCAGACCACCAGGGGATCCCGCACGCAAACGCACCCGATGGCACGCCGAACGGGTACTCGGTCATCCGCTTCGACGGGAACCGCTACGAGATCCAGTACCGCGCGGCCCGACGCGAGGCCAGCTACCAGATGCGGCTCTGGGCGCCCGAGGAGGTCGAACCCGGGGATGGAGCCTTCCTCTACGCGAATGTGTTCGGGGGCTCCGAGCGATCCACTGTGGAGTACCGGCTGACAAGGGATGCGACCATGCCGGGTGAGTGGACTCGGATGGAGCGCAGAACCGACCCCGACCCAGCGGATGTAGAGGCCATCCGGGCACGGTACCGCGGGATCATGGGGCCAGACTCCCCGTTCGAGATCGAGGTGCCCGTCTGGTGCGCTCATCTATGGCACACCGTGCTTGCCGCGCCCGAGGAGCCTGGCTACTACCGTATCGAGGTGTGCACCACCGACATGTTCGGCAACACGCACCAAGGGGTTCGAGTGCTGCGAGTGGTGGCACCGTAGGGGTGTCGAGGCCCGCTCACTGCGGAGCGGCGGCTGGGACATTCGCGCCCAGCCGCCGCTAACGTCTCACTGCCCGGTCTGAGCTACATCGCCTCGATGTCCGAATGGTACATCTGGATGGAGCGCACGTCTCCGATGCCGCCGCGTGCGGCCGCGATACCCTCGGCAGCGGATAAGGCCGCGGCAGTGGTTGTCACGTACGGGATTCGGTAGCGGATCGCGGCCTTCCGAATGTAGCTGTCGTCGTAGGCGCTGTCCTTGCCCGCGGGGGTGTTTATGACCATCTGAACCTCGTGGTTGTGCAGCGCATCCAGAATGTGGGGCCGGCCCTCTTGGAGTTTCCGGATCATCTCGGCGGCAATGCCGTGTTCGCCCAGGAACCTTGCCGTACCCGCCGTGGACAGGATCCGAAAGCCTAGGTCGGCGAGCTTGCGCGCTGGCTCCAGCACGAGCTCCTTGTCGCGATCGGCGACGGTGATGAGCACCGTCCCCTCCAGCGGCGGCGCGAACCCCGCGGCCAGCTGAGCCTTGTAGAACGCCAGGCCGTAGGAGTCAGCGATCCCCAGCACCTCACCCGTGGAGCGCATCTCGGGGCTCAGAATGGGATCCACCTCAGGCAGCATGTTGAAGGGGAAGACCGCTTCCTTCACGCCGAAGTGCCGGTAGCGCAGGCGGCACAGACCCGTGTCGGCCAACCGGGCGCCCAGCATGACCTCGGTGGCAATCCGGGCCATCGAGACGCCCGTCACCTTGGAGACCAGCGGCACGGTGCGCGAGGCCCGAGGATTGGCCTCGAGGACGTAGACGGTACCGCCGCAGATGGCGTACTGCATGTTCATGAGTCCCACGACACCGAGTTCCACGGCGATGCGGCGGGTGTAGTCCTCGATGGTGGCAAGGTGGTCCGGGCTGATGGTTACGGAAGGGATCACACAGGCGCTATCACCTGAGTGAATACCCGCCAGCTCGATGTGCTCCATGACCGAGGGAACATAGGCTTGCTCGCCATCGGCGATAGCGTCAGCCTCGGCCTCCACGGCGTTCTCCAGGAACTTGTCGATGAGGATGGTACGCTCGGGCGCGACACGTATCGCGGCCGTCATGTAGCGGAGGAAGGAAGCCTCATCGTACACGACCTCCATGCCGCGTCCGCCCAGGACATAGGAGGGCCTCACCATAAGGGGATACCCGATTCGGGAGGCGATAGCCAGGCCCTTCTCGACGGATAGGGCCGAACCGCTCTCGGGCTCGGGAATGCCAAGACGCTCCATGACACTTGCGAACCGCTTGCGGTCCTCCGCTAGGTCAATGCTCTCGGGGGCGGTTCCGAGGATCTTGACGCCGGCGGCCTGCAGCTCCGCCGCGAGGTTCAGCGGCGTCTGTCCTCCAAACTGGACGATGACGCCTTCGGGCCGCTCCTTCTCGTAGATGCTGAGAACGTCCTCAACGGTGAGAGGCTCGAAGTAGAGCCTGTCCGAGGTGTCGTAGTCGGTCGAGACAGTCTCGGGGTTGCAGTTCACCATGATGGACTCGTACCCGAGGTCCCGTAGGGCGAAGGCTGCGTGGACGCACGTATAGTCGAACTCGATGCCCTGTCCGATGCGGTTCGGGCCGCCGCCGAGAACCATGACCTTGCGGTTGCCAGACACCGGCACCGTATCGGGCGCGTTGTAGGTTGAGTAGTAGTACTCGGCATCAGCGCCGCTCACGGGGATAGCGTTCCAGGCCTGAACGAGTCCGATGGCTTTGCGTCGGTTGCGGATCTCCTCCTCGTTCAACCCCAGGAGCTGGCTCAAGTAGCGATCGGCGAACCCATCCTTCTTGGCGCGGATGAGCAGCTCGTCGGGGAAGTCGCGGCCCCGATGCTGGAGTATCTCCTCCTCAAGGGCAACCAACTCGGCCATCTGCTGAATGAACCACCGGCCTATGTGCGTGATCCGATGTAGCTCCTCGACGGTCGCGCCCTTGCGCAGGGCCTCGTACATGAGGAACTGACGCTCCGATGTGGGCTCGGCAAGCCGCTTGCGGAGCGTGGACAGCGACAGGCTGTGGAAGTCGGATGCGAAGCCGAGGCCGTAACGCCCGATCTCCAGCGATCGGATGGCCTTCTGGTATGCCTCCTTGTAGGTCTTGCCGATGCTCATGACCTCGCCGACCGCGCGCATCTGCGTCCCCAGGCGGTCCTCGGCGCCGGGGAACTTCTCGAAGGCCCAGCGCGCGAACTTGACCACGACGTAGTCGCCCGAGGGCGTGTACCGGTCGAGGGTCCCATCACGCCAGTAGGGGAGATCGGTGAGCTCCAGGCCACCCGCAAGCATCGAGGATACTAGGGCGATGGGGAAGCCCGTCGCCTTCGACGCCAGGGCCGATGAGCGGGAGGTGCGAGGGTTGATCTCGATGACCACAACGCGGTCGTCCTCCGGGTTGTGAGCGAACTGGATGTTGGTGCCTCCTATGACGCCAATCGCCTCGACGATGCGGTAGGAGTAGTCCTGCAGGCGCTCCTGCAGCTCTTTGGGGACGGTGAGCATGGGGGCGACGCAGAAGCTATCACCCGTGTGGACGCCCATCGCATCCACGTTCTCGATGAAGCAAACCGTGACCATGCGGCCGCCCGCGTCCCGCACAACCTCTAGTTCCAGTTCCTCCCAACCGAGGACCGACTCCTCAACGAGTACATGGCCCACGAGGCTCGCGGCCAAGCCGCGCGCCGCGATGACCCGCAGCTCCTCCACGTTCCACGCGATCCCGCCCCCCGTGCCACCGAGGGTGTAGGCCGGCCGGAGCACGACTGGGTAACCGAGACGCGACGCCACGGCTTCGGCCTCCTCCACGCTGAAGCAGGCCTCGCTGAGCGGCATGGGGATCTCCAGGGCGTTCATCGTCTCCTTGAACGCGATCCGGTCCTCCCCACGCTCGATGGCGTCCGCCTGGACGCCGATGGTCCGCACACCGTACTTGTCGAGGATTCCGGCCCTGTGGAGCTCTGACGTGAGGTTCAGACCCGTCTGGCCACCGAGGTTGGGCAGGATGGCGTCGGGCCTCTCGGCGGCGATGATCCGCTCTAGGCTGTCGACGGTGAGGGGCTCGATATAGGTAACGTCGGCCATCCCAGGGTCGGTCATGATGGTCGCGGGGTTCGAGTTGACCAGTACCACGCGGTATCCGAGGGCCCGCAGAGCCTTGCACGCCTGGGTACCGGAGTAGTCGAACTCGCAGGCCTGCCCAATCACGATAGGTCCAGAGCCGATGATGAGGATCTTGTCGATGTCGTTGAGCTTCGGCATGGCTGTCCTCGGTACGCGCCGCATGAGGCGCCCCCGAGTCGGGGCACCAGACGCCAGGCACGGAGATAGGGCCCGGCCCTCGCGCCGGCCGGGCGGAACTAACCCGCCATTCTCGCACCAGATGCCCATCGGGCACAACCGCCGGGATGGGTTTGTCCGTAGATCCGCGGTCCTACCGGCGCGAGACGGTGAGCTGAGCGCCTCGGAGATCGAGGCGCGCCTGCTCCTCTGGGCTCACTTCCTGGGGGGCGGAAGGCCCTAGCGCGAGGGGCGTAGCCACAGCTCCATGGCATGGATGTCCCACGATCTATCTCCGCCATCCCACTGCATGGACTCGCCCCCGCCATAGTAGTAAATGGCGTGCGCCTCATCGGGGGACTCGGCGAGCGGGTCATCGGGAAGCCAGCCGAGAGGAGTGCCCAAGATGCCTCCGTTGTTGCATGAGAGAGCGCCCGGGTCGTCAATGAGGAGATCGAGGGGGATGTAGGCCTGATCGCCGGCCCAATCCACGCCGTCGGCAGAGAAGGCCACCATGACCGCGCCAGGGGGACCGTTGATCGCCACGACTCCGATGTACGCCGATAGGCCCGCGGCCCACTTCATGTCCCACGTGTAGTTGCCGAGGTTGCTGAGCGCGCCGGTCTCACCGACGCGGTGGAAGGACAGCGGATCGCCGTAGGGGTCCGCGATAGCGATGCACGGCTGCCCCACCGTGGTATCGGTGAAGAAGTGAACCAGATCGAGGGACCCGTCGCCGTCTTCGTCACGCAACACCACACTGGATTGGCCGGCGCCGTACTGGCTCGGGTCTGGGCGTAGGGGCCGCAGCGCTACACCAAGCTTTTCCCAGGTGATGCCTGCATCGGTCGATCGGGCGCAAAGTATGGTGTTTGCGTCCCGATCGCCTTCGCCCTCCCAGCCCGTGTAGTACATCAAGTAGAAGGGCCGCTCACCGGGGGTGCGAGGAGGGACCCGCACAACGGATGGATCCGCGGCGTGTAGCCCGTCCTCACCGCCGGAGGGGTCCAGATCGGAGTACCAGCCGTGGGCGTATCCGAAGGGCGGCTCCGCGATGCCCATGGGAGGCCGGGTGGGAGCGAGCACCGGATGCCTGGGTACCCCCTCCGGCCCGCGCATCTCCGTCCCCTCGACGTAGAACCAGCGGGCCGGGTCCACGCCCGTAGCGGCGAAGATGGCGTCACCAGCCCATGAGCCGGCCAGCCACATGCGATGCGCGCCGTTCTCCTCAACCATCGCCGTGGGGTAGGACTCGTAGTGCCCGGGTTCACCCAGGACGGGCCCGACATGCAGCGCCCAGATGTCACCCCGAGCGGACGGCACGCGCAGGGCTCGACCGATGACCGCGCCGGACTCCACGTCGATCGCCGTAACTCGCAGCGATCCCGGAGCTAGCGCATCCGGGCGCCACGCGAAGTAGGGCGGGTCACAGGACCTGAAACGATAGTGGTCCACCGGAGCGGCGGCTAACCCTGACTCTGCCTCCGCCACGAGCAACTGCACGGCGGCGCCGTCCGACTCTATGCGCTCCACCACCATGGACACAGCTCCACTCGCGCTCCCCGCGAAGCACCGGCCATCGGCCACGAATAGCGCGTTCGCCGTCTCACAATGGGCGGGCTCGCAGAAGACGCCTGCTGCCGCAGCGGCTGCGAGGACCCAGCATACTGACCTCATGACTGCTCCTCCGTCCCTGGGCGAGTCGGGCGGGGGCCTAAGGCTCCGCCAGGACAACTTCGACCAGCTCGCTCTGCCGGCCGCACTCGCCAATGGCCGACACCGCGAACCGTTCCGTCCGGCCGTACCAGTAGGTATCGTCGGGATACTGAGTCAGGTCTACCACGGCCTCCCGCGCCTCAGGACCAACTGTGGCCACCTCGAACCACGGCCGGTCGTTCAGGCCGTCATCCGAAATGCGCCGGTAGATCCTGAATCCGATGGCCCGGTCGAGAACGTTCAGACTCCTGGGAGCGCCCGCTGCCCATGTGACCCGCGCCTCGGCATCCCCGGTGCGCTCCGCCGCTACGGACTTGGGCGGGACAGGGCATCCCTCACCTGCATAGGGCGTTGGCAGTGGGATGGTGAAGCGGTCGCGTTCGCCACGGAACCAGGCGGCATTGAACTGGAACGCCTCCAGCCAGTAGTAGCACGGTCGATCGGACTTGGTAACCCTTACCAGCAGCAGGCCCCGGTTGCCAACCACGTTGATGTTTCCGAAGGGGTTGGGGCGGCGGTGGTAGCCGTTCAGGGTGATGACCTCGCGGACCGGGCGGTTGGGCAGCCTCAGCAGGCCTTCCGCATCGGTTGTGCCGACGATGACCGGATCCCGGGACACGGGCCGGTCGAAGTTGCCGTCCTCCACTACGCGGTAGTAGGTCACACCGTGATCCTGCTGCGGAGCAGCGGCAGGATCGACCTCGGCGCCACGCTGGAACACCTCAACTTGGGCATCGGCCACTGGCTCCCCGTTCACGTCGACGACCCTCAGGAAGCACTCCCCGGGGATAGCGAAGTAGTGGTCGCCGAAGTGTCCGCGCGGCATGTTCCACGTGTCGTTCAGGTAGTACGCGTCCACCTCTCCCCACAGGTGAGGCCCGTGCCAGTGCATCATCTGCATGGGATGACGCTGGAAGTGAGAGACCCGCTTCCCGCTATCGGGCCAGGTGTGCCATTCGACCCCCTCGCAGTCGAGGTTGTACCAGTCCACGAGCCCCAGTTGGTGACCAAGCTCATGGGGGAGCGACCATTCTGTCTGGTTGCGCCACTCGTGAGTGGGAGGATCCCACACCCGGTCGGCGTCGGCATCGCGGCACCAGTCCCACTGCCCCTGGTTGTACAACACGCCATCCTCGCGGCGCTCCGTGTAGAGCGGATCGTCACTGTCGCGGACGTACGCGATGCGCCCGAGCCGGACCCGAGCGCGGATGCCATCGGGAGCCCCCGGATAGCGGCTGGCGGCGAACAGCCCGTTCATGATGTCGACATGCCAGCGGTAGAAGTCCTCGAAGGAGAATGTCCCGTAGGCGGTGCGGTTCTGGTGCCAAGCGTCCACCAAAGCAGGCTGAACGAAGAACACGAAGGGCCACGCGTGCATGGCATCGGTGGCAGTGTCGTTGATAGAGGCAATCTCCGGGTCGGCAGGGTGGACGCGGAACGTCACGTAGTGCTCGCCCTCCTGCCAGTTCCAGGTCACCTCGAAGGACGCCTGTTCCATCTCCGCCAAGCGCCCGTGGTGTCGCCCCGCTGCCACCACGGCATCGTCGATGAGCCACTCGTACTCGAAGGGACTCGCCGTGGCGAAGCCCATGTTACGGACGTGAGCGGTCAGCACGATCTCCTCGCCGGGTGCGTAACTCAGCTTCAGGTTCCGAGCGAGGACTTCCGGTTCGAGGAGCGGGTCGGTGGCCTGCTTTGGCCGCGTCGCGGGTATGTCCGCATTGATCGTGGGGGCTCCGGTCTCGTCATAGTTCACGATCCCGTGTAGACCCGCGAGCATCGGACTCATCTCGATGAAGGTGACGCTCAAGTCGGGCAGGCTCGGGTGAGCGTCCCACTCCTCGCCGCGGCTAACGGTGAAGCTGTCGATCTCGTGGCGGGGGTACTCAACGGCAGGCCCTCCTACCTCCTGGAGGGAGTTCCAGACAAGCAGTCTCCACCCCTCATCCCTGACATAGCAGCCCTCGATCTGTGTGCCGTCCGCCAGGAGCAGGGTGTCAGCGGCAGCGGGGACGGTCAGGGCGAACGCGATGACAAGCAGACTACGCCAGGGGCTCATTGAGGGTCTCCTTCGGGCGAGCGGGCCACTGCATTGGCAGAGACCTTCGCATACCCGCTCCCGCGACCTGCACCGGGACATGTGAAGGGTCTGACACGGAGTTCCAGGCTGGTAGGGCCTAGCGACGTCGCCGCGGAATGGTGTGACTATGAGAGCCGAATGCACTGGCACACTCATCGCCTTGACGGTGACGCTGCTACTATCCGAGGCCGCCGCCCAGGCCGAGCCAGGGCTCATTCTGCACTGGCCTCTGGCAGGCGACTTCACGGACGCCTCGGGTCGAGGGCGCCACGGCCAGCCCCACGGCCCCGTGGGCTTCGCGGCCGCGCCAGGTGGGACGGCTCTGGCGTTGCCTGGAGACGGTGCTTGGGTAGCGGTCGACACGACTCTCTCGGAGCTCGGCAATGAGTTCACCGTTGAGTGCCGCGTGAATCCTGAGAGTCTGCAAGTCGCCTATGCGGACATACTTGGCAACCATGTCAATCAGTTTGCGGGCTTCGTGCTCCAGCAGGACGGCGACCGCACGAACCAGTACTACTTCTCCTACGGCACCGGCACTCGCTGGGTGTACAGCCCCACATTCACCCTGGCCGCCGACACCTGGCAGCGTGTCCATGTGACGAAGGGCGCCGATCGCCTGCGCGTTTACGTCGATGGCGTGCTGATTGGCGGTATCGCCGTCGAGGATCCCATGGCGCCGAGCGACGCCTCCTTCATGGTCGGCTTGGGCATAGAGGGGCAGCCGCGCTGGTTCCGAGGCCAGGTGGCCGATGTGAGGATCTGGGACCACGCGCGTCCCCCATTGGCCGACGCGCCTCCCGAGCGACAGCTTGAGCTGTTCGCGGCGAACGCCCGTGTCGAGTGGCAGACCGAGCCTCGCTGGGCGGTGTTCGCTCAGGGCGAGGGGACCCTGGCCCTGTCCGTCGACGCCGAGACCGTTCCCGTGGCCGTTCAGGGCATCCGCGTTGAGCTTGCGGCTGCGGACGCCCACGGGAACCCCGTCGATCACGATCAGCCGCATTTGCTGACACCGAACAACGGCTTCTGCTCGGAGGTGGCCGCCATTCGGGCGCCTGGTCTGTACCGGGTGGCCCTGCAGCCGTATGCTCTGCTTGCTGGGGGTGAGCACACCTTGCCGGAGGACCAGATCGCCTACTTGGTGATGTCTGGCGCGCCCCGAACCGATGTGGCCCTGCCTGCGGGAGAGGGCGCCGGTTCAGAGGAGCCAGGCCCCATCGTCTCGCTCGATGGCGATGACTGGCTCATAGCCATCGATCCCGCTGGAGAGGGGATCGCGGGGAACTGGTACGAGGGGCCGATTCAGGAGGCTCAGGGATGCCGCGTGCCCTGGATCATCCAGGGGACATTCCCAGGTTACCACGGCTTGGCGTGGTACTGGAGAGCATTCGAGACGCCACCAAGCCCGTTCATTGACGGCCGGGCCCTGCTGCGGTTCGAGGCGGTTGACTACAAGGCGGATGTGTGGGTGAACGGCCGTCACGTGGGGGGACACGAGGGGGCTGAGGGGCCGTTCGAGCTGGATGTCACGGATCAGATCCGTCCGTCGGGGCAGAACCTCCTGGCGGTGCGGGTCTTGAACCCGACGCACGAGCCCATCGATGGCATCACGCTCAACGAGTCGCCGCGACGGGCGAAGGTCATCCCCTACTCCGCCGGGGCCTCCTACAACCACGGGGGCATCGTCGGCGAGGTGAAACTCGCTCAGGTGCCCCAGGTCCATATCGAGGACCTTCACCTGATGCCCGATCCCGACACTGGCGTGGTGGGGATTGAGGTCACGGTCCGTAACGCCAGTGGCGCGCAGCAGGCTGTCCGCATGCCCGTGTCCGTCGCTCCCGCTGAGGGCGGGCCCACTGTTGCGCGAGGCGCTCTGCGACAGGACCTAGGGCCGGGGGTTCACGTCCTTCGCGGGGCCCTGGCTGTGCCTCAGCACCGCCTGTGGGATCTGAGCGATCCGTTCCTCTATCGCGTCACCGCGCGCGTAGAGAGCGAAGCGGGGGTCGACGAGCGCGCCGACCGCTGTGGGTTCCGGGACTTCCGCTTCGAGGGAGGCGCCTTCCGGCTCAATGGCCGGCGGATCTTCCTTCGGGGCACCCATACGGTGAACGCTACCCCGCTCGGGCAGCAGGTTCCAGGCGATCCGGCCCTGTTCCAGCGCGACCTAATCCTCCTCAAGACCATGGGCATCAACTGCATCCGCTTCATTTGGGGAGGCGCGACCCGACGGCAACTGGATATGTGCGATGAGATTGGTATGCTCGTCTATGTGGAGCACGCGGCGTCCAACCCTATGGTTGACGGCCCCCACATGAAGGAGCGTTTCGACGCCTCCGTATCACAGGTGATCCGCCGTGATCGTAACCACGCCAGCGTGGTCATCTGGGGCCTCCTGAATGAGACGCCCGATGGACCCGTATTCCACCATGCCACCCAGTCCCTCCCCCTCGTGCGGTCGTTGGATGAGTCGCGCATGGTGATGTTGAACAGCGGCCGCTGGGATGGGTGCATGGACATCGGATCGATCTCCAATCCCTACTCAACGGGCTGGGACGGCCATCTCGGTGGCGAGGGGCCGAATGCGCCTCGCAGTTCGGGCACCACCGTGGGTGGCTACTGGGCGGATGCGGGCGATGCCCATGCCTATCCGCGCGTGCCGCATGATGCCGCCACCATCGCCTTCCTGCGGGGCCTCGGCGGGGACACCGGACCCGTCTTTCTCAGCGAGTACGGGATCGGGAGCGCGGTGGACCTCTGGCGCGTCACGCGGCAGTTCGAGCGACTCGGCGACGACGAGGCGGAAGACGCCGTCTACTATGCGGAACGCCTACAGCGGTTCTTGGCAGATTGGGAGCGGTGGAACCTCGAAGCCACCTTCGCCACCCCCCGGGACTTCTTCGCCCAGAGTCTGCGCAAGATGGCGGGGCAACGGACCCTAGGCCTCAACGCGTTACGCGCCAACCCCAACCTGGTGGGCTACAGCGTTACAGGCATGATGGACCATGTGAACTGCGGAGAGGGGCTCTTCACCCTGTTCCGCGAGCTGAAGCCAGGCACCACGGACGCTATGGCCGATGGCTTCGCCCCGCTGCGGCTGTGCCTCTTTGCCGAACCGGCTAACGTGTACCGGGGAGGAACCATCGAGTTGGAGGCCGTACTGGCGAACGAGGATGCCCTGGCCCCAGGCAGCTACCCAGTGCGTCTCCAGATAGTGGGACCCCACGGCGCATGCGTCCTCGACGAGACTGTCTCCGTGGAGGTCCCAGAAGGCGAGGCTCCCCTCGCCCTCCCCTTCTACGCTCGGACGGTGCCAGCGGAGTGGCCCGAGGGGCGCTACCGCTTCCTCGCAACCTTGCTCAAGGGCGGCGCTCCGACGGGCGGCGAGGCGGTGTTCCGTGTGTACGATCCAGCCGCGCTGCCACGGATCGCTGGCCCCATCACCCTCTGCGGCGGGGATGCGGCGCTGCGTGGGTGGCTGGCCAGCCGAGGCGTGGAGATCAGGGAGTTCGCCGATGAAGCGCTGTTGGGGCGGGAGGCCATCCTGGTGGCCGGGCCGCCGACGCCAGATGGAAGCCCTGAGGGATGGGCCGCCCTGGAGCAACGGATCGCCTCGGGCGGCCGCGCCGTCTTCGTCGCTGCAGAGGCCCTGAGCCTGGAAGGGGAGTCCCTCCATTGGCTGCCACTGGCCCAGAAGGGGACTCTGAAGTCGATCCACGGATGGCTGTACCTCAAGGACGAGTGGGCGATGGACTGCTGGTTGTTCGACGGCCTACCAGCGGGGGGCCTGCTGGACTACGGAACGTACCGGGACGTCATTCCCGACCTTCTGTTCGACGGCCAAGAGCCCGCCGCTGAGGTTCTGGCCGGCGCGATCAAGGCTTCGCAGGAATACGACTCCGGGCTCATGGCGGCAACCTATCGGTGTGGTGATGGCGAGTTCCTTCTGAGCACCCTCCGCGTGATCGAGAACCTGGGCCGCGACCCGATAGCGGACCGCATCCTCCTGAACGCGCTGGCCTGGGTCAGCCGTCGGTGATGGTTCGTCGCCGGGACGCAGTGAGTCGAAAGGATGATCGACAGTGGCCGAAAGACTGGCGATTCACGGAGGCACACCCGTTGTAGGGCCGGGGGAGGTCCAGCCGTGGCCTCATGTCACGGACGCCGACCGCGCAGCCGTCGCACGGGTTCTGGCCGAGCCCGATCTAACCGTAGCTCGGCAGCGCGAGGCTGAGGGGCTGGCGGCGGAGTTCGCCACCTACATGGGCCTTCCCCACGCCGTTCCGGTGAACAGCGGCACCGCCGCCCTGCATCTCGCCGTGGCCGGCATCGGCCTCGAACCGGGCGACGAGGTCATATGCCCCGCCTTCACCTATTGGGCGACCGCGGCGGCCGTGCTCCACCACAACGGAGTGCCCGTCTTCGTTGACGTGGAGCCAGGGACATGGACCATGGACCCGGCCCTCGTCGAGGAGCGGATTACCGAGCGCACTCGTGCGCTGATGCCAGTCCACATCCACGGCATGCCGGCGGACATAGACCCCCTCCTCACTGTCGCGGATCGGCACGGACTCAAGGTGATCGAGGACTGTGCGCAGTCCCACGGCGCCCGGTACAAGGGGCGGCTCTGTGGCGCTATAGGCGATGCGGCGGGGTTCTCGCTCCAAGCGACGAAGCTTCTCACGACGGGGAGCGAAGGCGGCCTGTTCGTCACTGGAGATGATCAGATCGCCGAGCGGGCAAGGCTGCTTCAGTATCTCGGGGAGATCGTGGTCCCGGGTCGTGAACGCCAGGATCAGAGCTACAACGCCTTCGGCCTCGGCTGGATGTATCGCGGGGATGTCTTCGGCCAGGCATTCGCGAGAAGTCAGCTCCAGCGGCTCGATGCTCTGAACGAGGCGCGACGGGCGAACTGTGAGCTCCTCAGGGAGCTGCTCTCCGAACTGCCGGGAGTGCGCGTGCCGGAGCTCCCGCCTGACCGGGATATGGTCTGGTACACCTTCACGGTCCGGTTCGAGCCCTCGGAGGTGGGCCTGGACGTTCCCCACGCCGCTCTGCGAGAGGCGGTCAGCCAGGCACTCCTTGCAGAGGGGGTGCCGGTGGGCCGCTGGCAAACCATCCCCGTGCCCGGACAGCGGATCTTCCAGGACAAGGTCGGCTACGGACGGGGATGCCCATGGAGCTGTCCGCACGCGGGCGAGGTATCGTACGACGTCTCAGACTACCCGATCACGCAGAGCTTCATCGATTCCCAGCTCTACGTGTTCGGCATCTGGCCGCCCAATGACGCGGCTCTCATGGGCAAGTTCGCGTCGGCCTTCGAGAAGGTTCTAGGGCAGCCGGAGGCTCTCCCAATCAGCGCGTAGAGCCAACATGAGTCGGAGGTCACCACCGATGTTGCGAGCAGGAGCGGCAAGAGTCGACATCACGCCATCACCAGGAGAGGCGATTCCCGGTCAGTGGCTAGAACGGCGTGCGGTAGGGGTGCGCGATGCGCTGTTCGCCACTGCGCTCGTGCTCGAGAGTGAGGGGCGCCGCGCTGGACTGGTGTCCTGCGACGTCCTATCCCTAAGGAACCGCACCGTCCACCGGGTTCGTGCCGAGGCGGACAGCCGCCTGGGGATCCCCCCTGAGCGTCTGCTCCTCCATGGCACCCACACCCACACCGGGCCGCCACTCTCCGACGCCCTCGGGACGGCCATTGACGAGGCTTGGGTCCTCCGCGTGGGTGACGCTATAGCGCAGGCCCTGCACGCGGCCGCTGCGGCTCTTCAGCCAGCATCGATCGCATGGCACTCATTGCTGGCGCTAGGCCTTGCCTTCCCGAGGCGTTACCACTTCGTCGACGGCTCGGTGCGCATGCACCCCGCGGGCGACGACCCAGGGCTTCTGAGGCCCGAGGGAGTGCCCGACGAGGGGCTCACGGCGATGGGGGTGTTCGGCGAGAGCGGCGCCCCGATCGCCCTGGTCGCGAGCTTCGCCTGCCACCCGGTGTGCATCGGGAGTGCCGTGGAGTACTCCGCGGACTATCCAGGGGCGCTAAGGGAGGGGCTCTGGGCCCTCTGGGGCAAGGAAGCCCAGGTGCTCTACCTCAACGGCTTTTCCGCGGATGTGGGCCCCGACGATGTCGACGACTCGCGGTGTGGCTATGGCGAGGAGGGACTCCGCTACCTCGGATCGGAGCTGGCCGCCCGTGTGACGCCGGGGCTCCGCCAAGCGCGTAAGGCGCCGGAAGTCGTCATCGAAGGCAGCTTGGTGAGGACCCCGCTGGAGGTGCGCCAGCCTACTGCGGAAGCCCTCGAGTCAGCCAGGCGCGCTCTGCCTGGCGACCTTGCCGAGATCCCCCAGGATGTAGAGCTCCTCAAAGCCCGCGAGCTGCTTTTGCTGGAGCGTGAGGTGCAGGAGCAGCCCGTCATCGACGCCGAGATCACTCTCCTACGGATCGGCGACGGCCTCATCGTTGGGTGGCCGGGCGAGATCTTCAGCGCGTACGGCCGCCGGATTCGCCGACTTAGCCCGCTGAGGCACACGATGCCCGTCGCCCTGGCGAACGGCTGCCACGGTTACGTGCCAACGCCGGAGGCATTCGGAGGAGGCGGATACGAGACGTGGCTGTGCCGGTCCAGCAAGCTGGAACCGCGCGCCGGTGACAAGCTCCTGCTGGCTACTCGGGACGCGATGGCAGCCATGCGCCAGAGGCTGTAACCCGGAGACTCAGGGCGCTTGGAAGACGCGGGCGTACCCGATGCGGCACTCGCCCACCGCACCCAAGTCGGAATGGTCCACCGGCTGCCCATGGTGGGGCACCTTGCCGATAAGGAGAGCCTGGGCGGCGCTAATCAGGCTGCCCGCGTGGGCGAACTCGCGTATCAGGGTCCAGCTTTGTCCGTCGCCGCTCATCTCGACCACCCCATACTCCCGGCCCCATCGGGCCCTCAACCACACCCACTCACCCTCAGGCACCGTGGGGCCGATGACCTGGCTGCCCAGCACGTCCGTCTGCACCAAGCCATCGCTCCGCGTTCCGAGCCTGATGCCCCCTCCCTCGGACTGCACCATCGCCCCGGGGCCCCAGGACATTCCCTCGTCCGTGCCTTGGTGTATGGCGACGATGAAGCCCTGCACCTCGCCCTCCAGAGGCACGCTGGCGTAGGCGTAGCTGTGGCCGTGGGCGCGGATCCGCAGGCTCGCCCCATCGAACTCCATGGTAGCGGGTTCGTCTCCCGCCTCGGAGAGGTAGGTCGTCGCATCGGCAGGGAGCTCCATTCGGGGCGCGTCCGGGGCATCCATCTCCGGCGGCATCGCGCGCAGCATCGCGAACTCGGCCTGCCGCTCGGCCACGCGGGCCTCCGCTCGGGCCTGCCGTCGGTCGCAGCCCTCATCCACAAGGCCCCGTAGCTCCGGCGTTAGGCGCGGGAAGTACTGCTCGCTCAGATGGGTCATCAGGTGTTCGTCCGCGAGCCACCCCGCTAGGGTGTGGTACCGGCCGTTGAGCGCCAGGAGGCGTTCCGTGAGATCGGCCGTTGGGTACCCCGCGGCGTCGTTGTTGCAGAGCACACCGATGGAGTTGTGGATGTTGTAGCCCGAAACGAAGTACCGCAGGTAGTCGTCGCCCTCGTAGAGGGCGGTTCTCCCCTCCCCCCGGAGGATGTAGTCGACATAGGCGTCAGCCTGGGGCAGTGAGCAGGTTCCCGGACCCAGCGCGAAGGTGGAGTGCCACTCCAGGATGCCCTGCTCGCCGACGATGGCGCGCGCCTCGCGGGCGAGCGCGTAGAGGGCGGCGGGGCTGTCGATGTACTGCCCGTCGAAGTAGAGGCCATCGGGCTTGTGCTGTTCCATCACTCGGCGGATCTGCGGGAGGAAGAGGCCCATGTTCTCACCCGTGCCCGTGCCCGGCGGCCATCCAGCGAAGTTCTCGAAGCTGTTCAGGGCCGCCGGTTCGAGAGCCGTCCCCCGCAGGAAGTAGTAGGGGCTGGTGTAGACGATGAACCGCATTCCCAGCCGGTGGAGCGTCTCTCTGACGCGGGAGAACTCCTCGGGGCCCAGCCGTGGCTCGAAGCCGAGGTTCCAGTCCTTCCACAGCAAGACCTCGGACTGGAGGAGCACCACGTCGCCGTGTTCGGCCCAGGACTCCAGGACATCATCGGGCGGGTACGCAGACTGGTTCGACCAGTGCCAGATCACCTGTTCGGACAGGGAGCGCTCCCAGTCGTAGGGCTTTGGCGGGCAGACGCCGACCCACAGGACCTCATCGGCGCTCAGCGGATACTGGGCCACCACGTCATCGTGGGGATATGCCGGCGTTTCCGGTTCCGCCTGGGAGCAGTACACCCCGAAGGCGCCCCACTCGTCAGCGAAGACGTGGTTGTTCTGGTGCGACGCGGACCACAGAATGGGGATCCGCCGCACCACCGATGTCGCGAGGGGCTCATGGCAGTGGAGCATCAGCAAGGAGTCGCCATTGATCCGGATGGTGAGGGCCGGTGACTCGCACACAACGCGGGCGAACCCTGGCCCCTCATGCGTAACCTCAAGGCCCGCGAGACCGCTGCCAAGGTGAAGTTCCGCCACCGGTCGTTGGTGACCGATGCGCTGCGCTAGGGCCACGATGCCACCCTCGGCATCGATCGTCATCGTGGCGCCCGTCGTCACGACGCGAACGCCTCGGGGCGTTCGCTCCACCGACTCTACGGCCATCCCACACTGGGCGTCAGGGAACATCCCAGGGGCCATGAGCTCCTGGAAGGTGGGCGCGGCCGGCCACTCGGCGACCAGCAGCGCGAGGGGTATCAAGGCAACCATGGCGTACACCTGCCCGTTCGCGAACGCTTCGGCTGTCCACACCTTCCGATATTGGGGTCGCGATACCTTGGCGGCCTGCAGGTCCGTCGCCGGTAGGCGGCGCACTACGCATTGCCTGACTGGTGGCGGCAAAGGAGGCCCCGTATGCGCATAACGCTGTGCATGGTGATGCTCGGAACCCTCATCCTCGTTCTCGGATGCCGCTTTGGGCCGCTTAGTTCCGGGCCGCCGCCGGCCGAACAGTCTGGCGCCACGGCTGAGCGCGCGGTAACCCAAGCTCCGGCGGTGGCCCAGGCCGAGCCTCCGCAAGCCGACGAGGCGCTAACAGGCCAGATCACCTACTCCCTCGATGGCAACATCCACTTCATGGACTTGGTTGAGCGTGAGCCGCGGCAGCTGACCATGGGCGGCGTCCCAGAGACGGAGGCCGGGCTCCGGTTCGGTTGTCCGAGCTTCGTGGATCAGGAGACCCTTCTGTTCCTTCGCTGGGAGAGTGACGATCAGTGGCACGTCACGAGCCGAACCATAGCCTCTGGCTCGATTGAGTCAGAGTGGGACGCCATCACGGAGGTCCCCTACCCCACCGCGCTAGGTTGGAGCACCTTCTTCGAGGAGGTCTTCGCCCTGTGGCAGATCGAGGAGGGCATGGAGCCCGGGGACGACTTTGGCGCTCTGCTGCAGCTCTGCGCCTATGATGGTGACGTGGTCACCGATCTCGAGGGCATCAGGAGCTGGTTCGGGGGCGTCAGCATCAATCAGGCACGGATCCGCGTCTCGCCTGATGGCGCGATGGTCTCCATTCCGAACTTCCCCACCGACGTCTCGGACTTCTACGTCCTCCATGATCTGGAGACGGCCGGCCAGGTCGAGCTTCTGCCGCAGGAGGTGCTCGGGAGCCTCTACATCACGGCGCTGGACTTCGGGGATGGGACGGTATACGGAGCGATCAACGACATCACCGAGGAGCAGGCGTGGGGCAATGGCCTCTACCGCTTGGACTTGGAGACGTTCGAGCATGAGAAGATCCTGGCGCTCGACGGTTCCCACGGCATCGCCGTGAGTGAGACACTGCAGTTGGCGGTCATGTCCACCGCGGAGGATGACCTCATCCTGGTCGACCTGGCCACCGGCAATAGCCAACGCATCGGGCGGGGCACCGATCCGGACATCTGGCCCCGGTGAGCGCGCGTGTGGCCTAGAGGGAGCTGCCGTTGTTCGAACTGATCATCGCGGACGTGGAGGGAGTGATCGCTCCCGCAGGTGGGTCGGAATACGCCTGGAACCTCGATCACTTCGTCCGGCTGCGGGAGCAGATCGCCCGGCTCGGTGTGCCCTGCGTACTCTGTACCGGGCGGCCGGTGCCGTATGCCGAGGCGCTGTTTCAGGCGCTCGAGATGCTCCATCCCCTTCCCTCTGGTGTGCGGCGGCGTCTGCGCGCAGCATCCGGGGGCCGCCCGTTCCGTGGTTGGCCCTCCATCGTGGAGAACGGGGCTTGCTTCTACGATCCTCTGACCAAGCTCGCGGTTCCGCATCCCGTGCTGACGCCGCCCATTCGGGAAGCCTTCTCCGAGGTGCGACGACGCATCCTCGAACCCCTCGCGTGCCGCACCGGAGCGCAGATAGAGGCCGGTAAGGACTACTCTGTGGCCATCGCGCCGCCGTTCCAGGGCGGTGACGGCGTTCGGGTATCTCCCGCAGCCTTCCGATCGGTCGTGGAAGAGGCTCTGGGCGACTCGGCACAGCTCCTGGAGGTCGCCAACAGCCAGAGCGCGGTGGACCTCACCCCGAAGGGCGTGAGCAAAGCCTCAGCGCTGAGGGTGCTCCTGGACTGGAGCGGCCTGGACCCCGCGGCCGTTTTGGGGGTTGGCGACACACTGGCCGACGAGGCGTGGCTGGCGGCCGTTGGGTTCAGCGCGGCGCCGAGCAACGGCGACCCCGCTCTCACCGGCATCCACTACCGAGCCAGCCAACCTGAGACCCTAGGGCTGTGCGAGATCCTGGAGCACGTCGCAGCGCTGGACGGTATGTAGGCGCTGGAGCCGCGAGACGCTCGCACGGTCTGGCAAGCCTGGGAACCCTCGGACGCTGGCTTGCGACTGCGTGGAGGATTCGGAGGGCCCGAGGCGGACACTCCTCCATGCTCCCTACCCCGCCCCGCCCGGACGAATTGGCAGGTCCTCTTCTCGCGTGGTTCGAGGAGGCCCGACGTGCAATGCCGTGGCGCGGGGTCGATGACCCGTACCGCATCTGGCTCTCCGAGATCATGCTGCAGCAGACCCAAGTCGCGACCGTGATCCCCTACTACCAGCGGTTCGTGGAGCGCTTCCCCACGGTGGACGAACTCGCCGCAGCGGACGAGGACGAGGTCCTCGCGCTCTGGCAGGGGCTGGGGTACTACTCGCGAGCGCGCAACCTCCAGCGCGCGGCGAAGCTCATTGCCTCTGAGCATGGCGGCGAGTTCCCGAGGGAGCCAGCCGCGGCACGCGCCCTGCCGGGCGTTGGACCCTATACCACTGGCGCCGTGCTGAGCATTGCATATGGCGTGCGCTTGCCTGCGGTGGATGGCAACACGGAGCGCGTTCTGGCCCGGGTGATGGGCATCGAGGGGGATCTCTCGCGCGGCCCTGCGAAGCGCACGGTTCATGCCATCGCGGCGGAGGCGGTGCCGGACAGCCGGCCGGGGGAGTTCAACCAGGCCGTCATGGAGCTGGGCTCAACGCTCTGCTCACCCATCTCCCCATGCTGTGAGCGCTGCCCCCTGGAGTCGCTGTGCGTAGCGGCGCGCACGGGACGCACCGGTGAACTGCCCACACCCACCGTCCGGCCGCCTGTGGAGAGACGCAAGGCCGCCGCAGCCATCGTGCGCCGGCGCGGGCGCGTGCTCGTGGTGCAGAGGCCGCCCACGGGCTTCTGGGCCAGCCTCTGGGAGTTCCCCTGGGTGGATGTGACGAACGATGGAGACCCCCAGGGCTCCCTCGTCGATCACGTGCGCGGCCACCTCGGCCTTGGTCTGACCGGCCTAGCGCCCCTCGGGTCCCTCAGCTACGGCATCATGAACCGGCGGTATGCGCTCACTGCCTACGGCGCCAGCTCGCGCGCGGGGCGAGCCCCCGCAGCGGCTCGCTGGGTCGAACCATGCGAGCTAGCGGCCCTCGCCATGCCGGCCCCCCACCGGAAGCTTGCCGAGCGCATCGTCTAACGCAGCGCGATCGTCTCCCACGGCGTGGGCGTGACCAAGAGCTGCGCCGAGCGGATCTCCGCTGGGACGCCACCGGGCACGACGGACACGCTTCGCACATCGTCCAGTGGCACCGCGCAGGTGGCCCACGCTGCGGTTGCGGCCAGATAGTGCGTTGCCGTCCCGGACGTAACCACAATGGGGCCGCCCCGGTAGGTCAAGAGCAGCGCGCCGGCGCCCCCCGTCACGCGAGGCAGAGCGATCGTCGCCGCCAAGGAGAGCCGCCCCCGAGGGGCGCCCGGGATTGGCAGGAGCCTCGCTTCGGGGTCGTCGCGCTCGACCCAGACCGTGTGTAGGTCATTGCCGATGAGGGAGAGGAACCGGTAGCCGATGCCGCACTCGGCCGGCGCCGTGGAGAAGGACAGCGCGCCCGTCGTGAGGTGCGGGGTCCCGTCGGGGGACTCGTAGAGCCGGTTGCGGTGGAAGTGGCCGGTGAGGGTGAAGCGCAGCCGGCGCCCCTCGAAGGCCGCCAGCACCTCCTCCCAGTTCTCGATGCCGTCCGAGGGCTCGCCGAAGGGGTGGTGAGCCATGACCATGATGGGTTCCTCGGGCCCGATCTGGGCGAGTTGGCGCTCGATCCACCGGAGTTGGACCTCGCCTACCGTGCCGTTGTGCTCCAGGCGGCGTCCATGGAAGCGCGGGGTATCCAGAACGAGTAACCGCCACTCACCAATCCGGTAGTGGGCCCGGGCGGGCTGCCCTGTGTACCGCCTGAAGAGACTGCGGTACAGCCGAGGGCCGGGGACGGCGTCGTGGTTGCCTGCCGCGTAGACGACTGGGTGGGGGAAACCCTCCAGGGCCGCCATGAACCCCTTCCACTGGACGTGGGTGCCGGTATCGGTGAGGTCGCCCGGCATGAGTAGGGCGTCGAGGGGCAGTCCGCTCACCTGGCTCAGCCCCCACCGGAAGTCGGCCAGGGGATCGCCGTCAGGCTTCTGAGTGTCGCCGACCACCCCCAGGAACATGGGCGCCGTGTCTGCCGCGGCGATGCACGGAAGCAGTAGCGCCAGGCTGATCATGAGGGATCGGATCAGTCGAGTCAGCATGGGATCACCCTCACCGGTACAGCGACTGTAGGCAGAGTATACCAGCCGCGCGCTACGCCACCCGAGGAAGGGGCCCGACTCATTGGCGGAGCATACCCGTCCACAGTAAGCCATCGCGGCGGGCGCCATCGCCCGCGGAAGAGGTGCAGAGCCTATGTCGATTCCCGCTTTCGGCCCTCTGGCATCCCTCGCCACGGCCAAGGACTTCCGCGCCAAGCGCATCAGCTCGTGGGACACCACGGGCGGGAACGCCGACGCGTGGCCGATCGAGCCCGGCGAGACCAAGACCCTCGCCGAGATCGATGGGCCGGGGTCTATCAGCCACATCTGGTTTACAATCGCGTCGCCAGACCCGCATTACCTCCGAAAGCTACTGCTGAGAGCCTACTGGGACGGTGAGAGCAACCCGTCCATCGACACGCCCGTGGGCGACTTTTTCGGGATGGGGCACGGCCGCGCGTTCAGCTACCAGTGCGCCCTGTTCAACACCAGCAACGACGAAGCCGGGCGGCTGGGTGGCGGCGTGGCGATGAATTGCTGGGCGCCGATGCCCTTCAGCGAGCACGCCCGCCTGGAGATCGTGAACGAGCAAGAGGAGCCGGTCCACGCCTTCTACTTCTACATCGATACCCAGGCGCACAACCAGCCACTGCCTGAGGACACGCTGCGCTTCCACGCCAAGTGGCGGCGCGAGGTGCCTGCGGATGGGTGGACGGGCAAGGGGAGCATCTGGCACACGGCAGAGTGGCATGAGCGCATGGCGGGGCCGGAGGGGAAGAACCTAAGCGACGCCGGCAACTACTGCTTCCTCGAGGCCGAGGGCCGGGGCCACTTCGTTGGCGTGAACTTCGCCATCAACCATCTCCGGCCCGACTGGTGGGGCGAGGGCGATGATATGTTCTTTGTCGACGGGGAGCCGTGGCCACCCTCGCTGCATGGCACAGGCTCCGAGGACTACCTCTGCCACGCCTGGGGGATGCAGAACAACGCCCACATGTACAACGGCACGGCCTGGGCGGAGATCGACTCAGGCAACCACTGGGGGAAGGTCTGCGTCTACCGCTACCACATCGTGGATCCCGTGCCATTCACCAAGAGCCTAAGGGCCTCCATCGAGCACGGCCACGCGAACGACCGCAGCGATGACTGGTCCAGCACCGCGTACTGGTACCAGACGGAGCCGCACAAGGTCTGGGCGCCCATGCCCGAGGCGCGCTATCGCCTAGCAACGCATTAGGCGCCCTCGTACAGCGGCTGGCCCCGCCCGCGGCAATGGCGGACGGGGCCAGCTGATTCCGTGCGTCGAGCTGTGCGAATCGCTGCTACATGCGCACCTGGACATCGAGATGGATGCCGTAGAAGAGGGCTGCGGGCACCGTGACCTCCGCGTTCCTGCCATCCCAGGTGGACTTCCACGCGAAGCCGCCAGGGTTGGGATTGCCCGAGGGCGCATTCGCGTAGTCCTGGATCTTCAGGTTCTCCGTGAGGGGCACCCAGTTGCCATCATCATCAAGCTCCTTGGCGAACCGGACGTCTTCGTCCAGTGCGATCTTGATGGTGACCTCGCCATCGATGACCGCGGAGAAGGTAGCCTTGCCCACGAGGTCCGTCTGGCCGGCGTAGATGTTGACCGTGGTCCCAGGAGCGTACTCGGTATACATGGCCCAGTTGCCCCGCGTCACGTAGCGCGCCCCGTACGCCCAAGCCGTCTCGTCTGCCCAGCACTCCTCCTCCTCGGGCGGGTCGTTGTACCCGAATGACATGTGGCTGAGGCCGTACCGCTTCCCGTTCTTGGGGTTGGTGGGCGCGTACAGCTCCGTGTCGGAGTAGGCCCCACCCTCATAGTAGAAGATGTTCGCCGCCGGCCCGCCCTTGACGACCACGAAGAGCACCGGGTAGTCGGACTCCCAGTCGAAGGAGAGGTTGTCGCCACTGATCGTGAGGGTGATGGTGGCCCCGGACTCGGGCTTGAGAACGACCTCGCCTGAGGTCCACTTGGCCGGTCCATCCCCATCGGGATCTGCCTGATCCCACTTGTCCGCATACTTGATGGCGGCGGGATCAAGCACAAGCTTGGCTAAGGCGGCATTTGCCTCAAACCATGCATTGCCGGCTTTCCAAGGGTTGACAGTGATCGGCTCGACAGAAGCCGCCGAGGCGGCCGTAGCAAACAGCAGACCGGCAAGGATTGCGCAGAGAAGGATTCCTCGTCCCATGCAATGGTACCCCCAGTTCGTACTGGGCCCGCGAAGCGGGCCTTCAGCCTAGACACCTTGCAGAAGCTCGTCCACCAAGCTACAAAGCGGCTATCCCTCCCATGCGCGCCGCCGGCCGTTGGCATGAACCGACCACGCGGCGGCACCATAGGGAGCCTGGGGAAGGTGTGGTATTGGGGGTGAGAGCCGAGGAACTGCGACTGGGGGCGGGGCCTACACGCACAACACCGCCGCCGCCCACGCGTCGGTCATGTGCGCCGGACTGTGTCCCCTAGCCGAAGCCCAATGGTCGCGACTCACACCAGTAGAAGCCGCGCCTACTACACCTGTCTTCCAGACACCAGGCGAACGATAATGAATCGCACCGAGAGTCGTCAAGACTGATTTCGATATTACCCCAAAGTGATCTAGTGGAGTCTGCGTGCTGCGGAACGGGCTCGCTGGCGGGGTACTGCTACTCGCCGATGGTCTCGTCAACCGGCTCGAGGTCGCCACGCTTGATGACGCGGACGAGCAGCTTCACAAGCTCCGGGTCATAGAGGGTGCCGGCGCCCTCGTTGAAGTGAGCGATGATCTGCTTGCTGGATAGCGGCGGCCCCCCCCGCCGGCTCCGGCGGGTCAGCAGGTCGTACTCGTTGGCGATGCGGGCTAGACGCCCGTAGAGGGGGATCTCCTCGCCCTTCAGCCCCTCGGGGTACCCGGTGCCATCGTAGTTCTCGTGGTGGTAGAGGACGACGGGGACGATGGGCTGGAGGAACTTCACGGGCTCCAGGATGGAGCGCCCCATGATCGGATGGAGGGTCATCAGTTCGTCGCCCCCCTCGTCACCACCGAACATCGCGCTCCATGCGTCGCCTCCGGTGCTTCCGGTCGTGCTCAGGCCGATCTTCCCGATGTCGTGAAGCGTCGCCCCGAAGCGGAGCAGCTCCACCTCATCCTTGGAGCAGCCGACCTCCGAGGCCAGGGCATCCATAGCGAGCGTCACGTTCTCGGCGTGGCCGACCTCATCCTCATCGCGAGCCTCGAGGGCCCGGGCCAAGGCTCGCACCGTCTCGTAGTAGCTCTCCTGGAGCGACTCATAGAGCCCGGCGTTCTCGATGGCCACTCCCGCCTCCTCAGCGAAGGCATTCACGAGGCGGACCTCCTCGGCGCTTGCCCGACGCGGCTGGGACTTGTAGATCCGCATGACGCCGATGGTGCGGTCCTTGGACATGAGGGGGACGACGACCATCGAGCGGATGCCCTCCTTGGTCAGTTCGTCGGCGTACTGGAAGAGCTCCGTTCGGGCGACATCGGCCACCTGGATCGTCTGTCCGGCCAGCACATCCTGGTCGATGGGGCTCTCGTCGACGATCACGCGCCCCTTGCTCAGGTACTCGTGGGACAGCCCCTCGCTGATCGCGTGGCCGAAGTAGCGCTTCCCGTCCTCGTCCGTGTCGAGGAGGCGGATGGCTACCGCTTTGATGCCCAGCATGCGCTTTACGCACGTGACGATGAGCTGGAGGACCTGCTGCAAGCGGATGGACGAGTTCACCGCCTGAGCGATCGTGAACAGTGACTCGAACTCCTGGGCGCGCCGCCGGGCCCGTTCCGTGAGCCTCGATACGAGCACCCCGATGATGAAGTAGAACAACGCCCGAACGCTGACGACAAGCAGAGGGGGCAGGACCGTCGAGGTCTCCACCGCGGGCCTGGGCATGTAGGCCCATGTCAGGTAGGCGGCGAGAATCGCGGCGAAGATCGCGCCCAGATCCCCGAAGATGACGGCCGCCAGGATGATGGGGATGTAGTAGAAGTTTAGGGCAGCATCGGTCTCGTTGCCAGTGTAACGCACCAGGAGCGTGGTGCCGATGAAGAGGCCCAACACGGACAACAGGGCGAAGCCGTGACGCGCAATATGGAATCTGTCGTGGACCGGCTTCATCTTTGCAGCACGCGCTTCCCGTTCCGATGGCGCCCTCTGAGTCATTGCTCTGACGCCTTCTAGATATTGCCTGCCATTCCTGGCCTATCCTCCATGGTTATACCCGTCCCGCTGGCTCCCCATCCACCGGGCTAGGGCACGCGCGCCCTTGCGGCGAATAGCATAGCACCGCATCACGTAGAGGAGTGTTGCCCGTGCGCAGAGCGGCCCTGTTGATAGCGGCAGCCCTGGCCCTCGCGGTGCTTGCCGTGGCGCAGGAGCCACTTGGCCCGCCCTCCCAGCACCCAACCCACGCGCCGTCCGAGCCCCCCGCCGAGGCTCAGCAACGAGCAGACCAACCCGCCCCTGACTCTGACGAGTCGAGGACGCCCGCCGCCACCCCTCCCTCCCACGGCGAGACCGCAGACGGGAGTGACGACGATCGCCCCCACCAGCCCGCTTCGCCAGGCGAAGCACGAGCGACTGAGAGCGGCGCGCCGGAGGCGGGGGCCAGTGACGACGATGGGACAGGCCCGGACGAACGCGCGGCCGCCGGCGGCGACGAGGCGCCATTGGCCTCCGATGAGAAGGCCTCCGCGGAGGAAGCCGAGCGCGCAGGGGAGCCGTCCCGCATGACACGTGCCCCATCGCGCTTAGAGGAGGCGCGGGGCCTCGGAATCCAGGTCCGGACGGTCGACATCAAGCTGGATGTGGGTGAGACGGCTCCGGGCGAGGGCGCCATCACCGAGGACACCGAGGACCGCGTCGAGCAGGCGGAGGGCATCCGTGCCCAAGTCTCGGGGCTCCGGGACGCCTTCCAGACGGATGCGAACCTCGCCATTGCCGCAGTGCGTCAACTCGAGGGCGAGGTGATGGACGTGAACCAGGCCATCACGCGCGCAGCCCGAGTACCCACCCAGCTTCGACGAGGGCGCATGTCGGAGGCTCAAGCCAGGGATGAGATTGCCTCGGTCACGGACGTGACGCCTCGACTGAGGGAGATCCTCGAGGAACTGGACGCCAAGGAGCAGGATGCGGCGGATCTGCGCCTCTACTACGACAACACACTGCGCGAGCTCGAGGCGAAGCGCGACCACTTCGCCGCCTCCACGAAGACGTACCAGTCTCTCTCCGACTCCCTGCGCACGCTCGAAGCCATCCTGAGCGATGTGGATCGGCTCGCGGAGACCGTCCACCGCACGCGCGAGGAGGCCACGGACGCGATCGATCGGATCGGCCAGGTGGCCACGGACATCGACGCAGCCATCCGAGAGAGCCAGGCCCAGGCTCTGCGCGAGCGCGTGGATGAGGCGATGCGCGTCGGCCGAGGCACGCCGGCGCGCGCCTGGTCCGCACTCGCTGCCGCGCCGCGAGCCGCCTCGGAGATGGGTTACGCCGTCTCCACGGGCATAGCCCGGAGGGGCGGCCTTGGCTACGGGCTCGCCACCGCGTCGCTGGTGATACTGGTCGCCGGCCTCTGGTTCCGAAGGCCACTCGCGAGCCGCGTGCTCTCGAGGATGGGCCCGAGCTCCGAGTGGCGCGAGCACCGGCTGCGTCCGACAGGTGCTGTGGTGGGGGGCTTGGCCGTCGTGGTCGGCGCAAGCCTCTTCGGCGTTGCCTCGGGGTTGGTCGAGGGCGACGGCCTGTGGGTCATTGTGTCGGCGGTGTGTTTGGGCGGAGTGATCATACTCTGCGGGCTCGGCGAGGCCGCCCTTGTGGAGAAGCCGCACCGGGAGAAGGGCCAACTCGCCCTCGCTCGGTCGCGCCTGCTCCTCGTTGTCCTCGGTCTAGGCATTCCGGCCCTGCGCCATCTGTGGGTGGCTGGAGATCTGCCCCACGACGTCGCCGTCGTAGCCGTCGTAGCCTACGCCCTACTGGCCCTGGGGATGCTCACTCACGCCCTGCTAGGGGACACCACCCCATTGCACGTGTTCGCGCCAGACTCATGGGGCCGACGGCTCCAGCGCGCCGTCAAACCACTCGCGGCCATGGTCGCCGTAGCGGGGCTGGGATGGTCGCTGGCGCTCCTGCTGGGCTATGAGAACATGGCGGAGTTCGTTGGCCGCGCCGTGCCTATCTCTCTCGGCTGGTTGGTTGCAGCAGTAGTGGCGTACCGCCTGGTGGCGGCGCTGGTGCTCCGTGTGGCCGCATGGCTCTGCAGCTCGACTGACAGCAAGGCCCTGGTGAGACACAGTTGGGCCGTACTGGTCGCTGTCGCCGTCAGCATCGCGGCAGCCCTGGTGCAGCCCGTGTTCTACGCATGGAAGCTGTTCCTGCTGGCCGACAACCTGGTCAGCCTCCTGGTAGTGATCGCGGGAGCGCTGTGGCCCTCGCTGGTAGTGGCTCGGTTCATCTGGCCTCGGGCCCTACGCACCGTCTATCCCACAGAGACCACCGACGACACGGAACGACGCATCGTTGACCTGATGGAGGAGCCGGTAGGAGTGCTGTTCTTCGCGCTCTTCACCCACCTCACGCCGCGGATGTTCGCTCTGCCGGTCGACCTGACGGCTCAGGCCTCGGTGTGGGCCGCATGGATCGCGGGTCTCGGGGTGACATTCCTCCTGATGCGATCGGTCGACCTCACCGTCTACCTCATGTCGCGCCAAAGGACGGACGAGCCATCCACCCTGCACGACCAGCTGCTGCCGATGCTTCGGAAGGTCGCGAACGGGCTGATCGTCGTGTTCGCGCTGATCGTAGCGGCCCAGAAGGCGGGGTTGAATGTCACCGCACTCCTCGGCGGCCTCGGCGTCGGTGGTCTGGCCGTAGCCCTAGCCGGCCAGGAGACCATCGCGAACGTCTTCGGCGCCGCGATGATCTTCGTCGACCGTCCCTTCAAGGTGGGGGACTGGATCCTGGTGGGCGACGTGGAGGGCACCGTCGAGGAGATCGGGCTTCGCTCCACTCGGATCCGGACTTTCGGCAAGACCCTGGTGACCATGCCCAACGCCGAACTGGCGAACAAGGTCATCGACAACTTCAGCCAGATGCCCGTCCGGCGGGTGAAGATGACCATCGGTCTCTCCTACGAGACCTCGGCCGCCGATATGGATGCCGCCCTCCGGTCGTTCGAGCGGATTCTCGAGGCTCACCCCGACGTGTGGCAGGACTTCAAGCTCGTTGCCTTCACTGACCTCGGTGCGCACAGCCTCGATGTAATGGTGTACTACTTCACTCGTACCACGGTGTGGGCTGACTACCTGCGCATCCGAGGCGAGGTCAACATGATGATCATGGAGGCCATCGAGCGGCTCGGCCTGGAGATCGCCCTGCCGGCCTCGACGCTCTACGTGCGGCCAGATGAGCGCCCCTCGCCACGCTTCCGAGGTTTGAGGCCCAGGCGCTCAGAGCGCAGGGCCATCGGCGCCGACGTGGGGGACCAAGCGGCGGCCTACATCGGTTCCAGTGCGAGCGAGGGCGGCGTGACAGGCGCCGTGACACCGTCCGAGGAGCCAGTGCTCGGCGAACTCAGCGAGGACGACGGAGGCAGGTAGCCGTGGTTCGGCTAGCCCGCATCATTCATGAGTGCTAGTCTGTGGTGTGCTTGCTGGATGTGCAGCGAGCGCTTGTCGGTTGCGTTGGTGTTGGTCTGTTCAGCAGCAGGCGGCGGGCATGGAGAGACGGCTCGCTGAGGGTCCGTGTTCCGCTGTTCCGGTGTTCCGCCGGGAAACGATACCCCCCTATTGTGGTACTCGCGCTCTCTCGGAGAGGCAGGGGGGTACCATAACGTATGTATAGTACCTCACGGAACAATGGAACATAGTACATACAGACCCCTCCCGTGCAGCCTCTAAGCCTTGGGCCCCAA
>Ga0209613_1000028_pt1 | contig 215882 bp, 159 predicted proteins | sample BioC13SIPDNA_2_FD_185747 | JGI IMG/M metagenome (GOLD analysis project Ga0209613, IMG submission 185747) | Anaerobic biogas reactor microbial communites from Washington, USA - Biogas_R2_A C13 SIP DNA (SPAdes) (version 2) | ecosystem: Engineered > Bioreactor > Anaerobic > Unclassified | place...
TCCGGAACTGACCTAAGCGCCTCCAGCAGACTCTCTCCAACGCGCTGTGTCTCTACCATGCACTCAGCTTCGAAAGAACACCCCTCAATTCCTTTTTGCCATATGCAAAACAATGAAAAGACCCTGCGGCTCCCGTCGCTCGACATCGCCATGGTTCTCTGGCATCCTTGGAGGGCTCTTTTGGGAGGCGAGTCGTGCGCGTCATCGTTCAGCGCGTGGACAGGGCTCAGGTGACGGTCGATGGGGGCGTCGTGGCGTCCATCGGCAGTGGGCTCTTCTGCCTTCTGGGGGTAGCGGGAGGCGACACGGAGGAGGATGCCGCCTTCATCGCCCGCAAGCTGATCGGCCTGCGCGTGTTCGGGGACGGCGAGGGACGGATGAACCTCTCGGTCCTGGAGCTTGAGCCCGCGGGGGGCATCCTGGTGGTGCCGAACTTCACCGTGTGCGGGGATACGCGCAAGGGCCGCCGGCCGAGTTACGCCAAGGCGGCGCCGCCGGAGATCGGCGAGGCCCTGTTCGAGCGGGTCTGCGGGTTGGTGGCGGCCGCCGGCGTCGAGGTGGGGCGTGGGGTGTTCGGGGCGCACATGCACTGCGAGTTGGTCAACGATGGTCCGGTCACGGTGATCGTAGATAGCGAGTTGGGTCCGGGCAGACCGGAGAGTCGGAGCGATGGTTAGCGACCGGGAAGACGCGGACACGCCTGAGATTGAGGAACCCGATACCGAGCCGGTACCGGAGGAGAAGGTCTCGGACCGTCTGGCGGCGCTGGGTCCCGTGGAGGGCGAGGGCCTCAGCCGCGAGGACCAGGTCAGAGTCCGGCTCGCGCGAGGCGATTTGCTTTCGGAGATGGGGCTGGTCGAACGGGCCCTGCGGGACTACCGCGAAGCCGCCCGGCTGAATACGAGCCCGAGGAACCGCCGACTCGTCGCCGACAGCTACTTCGCCATGGGCCTGCCCCAGCAAGCCTTTCGGACCTACAAGAAGGCCCTCCGCCTGGACCCAAACGACCCCGAGTCCCACCTCCACATGGCCGAGTTTCTGCGGTCCATGGGGCGCACCGCCTGGGCGATCGAGGAGTTCGAGGTGGCGGCGGAGTTGGATCCCTCGAACGCCTACTACCGCCTGCGGCTCGGCGAGGCGCTCCTCACCATGGGGAGGACTTCCGAGGCGGTGGACGCCCTGCGCGAGTCGGTGCGGCTGGACCCCCAGACCGCGTACCACCGCTTCCGCCTGGCTAACGCCCTCATGCGCCAGAGCGACACGGCGGCCGCCGCCACCGAACTGGATGTGGCTGTGGCGCTCGAACCGGTGGACGACTACTATCTCGCCCTGCTCGCCATGTGTTACCAGATGCTGGAGCGGCCCACGGACGCGGTGGGGGCGCTGCTGCAAGCCGTGCGGGTTCGTCCGAAGAACCGCGCCTATCGCTACCTGCTTGCGGAGGCGCTCGAGGACCTCGGGATGACCGAGGAGGCGGCGCCACACCGCGCGCGTGCCATGGACCTCGATGAGTACGACCGCGACTATATCCAGCGGCTTCAGGCGAAGGTTCTTCGGGAGAGCGACTGGGAGAGGCCTGACTGGGGCTAGGCGCGCCAGGGCGGCCCCCCAAACGAGTATTTGCTCGCCCTAGTGGCCCCTTTGCCGGAGAATTGCGCGGCACGCAGAATGTAGTAGTGGTGTTGTTTTGCGGAGGTTCGGAGTGGCTACGAAGTTGGCGCGGGCGCGGAGGCTTCGCGACCGCAATCCATTCCTGGTGTTGTGGATGCCTGTCCTGGCCTGGATGGGTTTCCTCTGGGTGATGTCTGCCCAGCCCTCGCTGGCTCCCTATGGGATCAGAACGGGCCATCCGGGCTGGAGCGGCCTACTCGCTCTGGACAAACTCGCCCACCTAGGCGCCTACGCCGTACTTGTGCTCCTTGCCTTCCGCATCCCTTATGGCCGCCGGGTGCCGGTGCTCAGCCGCGCGCCGGTTCTGTTCGCCGTCGTCTTCGCGCTACTGCACGGTCTGGCCGATGAGATCCACCAGGCCTACGTGCCGGGCCGGATGGTCTCCATGTGGGACCTTGTGGCGGACGCCATCGGCGCATTCGGAATGGGGCTCTTCCTGGTCCTCTGGACTGATCGGCCACGAGGCCCCAGCCGTGTCGGGGATGCTGCTAAGCGGGTGCGGGAGACGGTGCGCCCAGGGCCGCAGCAGCAGGGTCCCAAGCACGCCCCCTCCTCGGCTCGCACGTAACAGCGGTCCAGACGGAGTTGCCGGCTTCAGCCGATGGGCGCTCGCTTCATGCTTCCTTCGTACGCAGCACGCCCCTCGCGAGGCACTCACGAGGGGCGTCAGTGATCTGAGCTTCCGCGGGTTACTCGGTCTCGGCCGGTGTCTCCTCGGTCCCTGCGGCGTCTCCCGCATCCGGTTGGGTGGCCGGCGCGGCCGCCTTACCTACTGGCGCACCGGTCTTGGTCTTGGGCGGGATCATAGTTGGGTCGGACGTCTGCCGCCCCGGAGTGTCCAGCGGCTTCTTGCCACAGCCGGCGGCAATCGAGAGAGCGACGGTTGCCGCGATTCCGAGCAGCACGAGCTTCCTGAAGGTCACCACTTCGCAAGCCTCCGATCAGGATGTATGGAGATCCAGCATCGACAGGCGGGGGCCTCTTGGTGGGCCCCCGCCCGCCCTTCACTGCGTCACTCGGGGTAGGTCCAGTCGTCGTTGCAGGTGTACTCCTTGGCGTCACGCGGCGGATCGCTCGCAATGATCATGTTGACCGGGGTGGTGAGCATCGCGTTCTTGACCCACTTGGCGTGCCCGTCGACGAAGGCGAAGTTCTTGCCACCGTTGTGGGTGGCCCAACGGGCCCAGGTGTTGCACCAAGTGCCAAGGTCGGGGAAGCAGCCGTAGCCCTCCTGGACCATGATCTGCTGGGCGGGCTTGTCCTAGGAGGCCATGGGCGCACCGGAATCGGTGAAGAGGTCACCCTGGTAGAAGTAGTGCATGTTGTTGTGGTTAGTCGTCGTTGGGTTGGGCACTCTAGCTTCCTCGGTGTCGCCCCCGCTGCAGGAATTGCTGGGACAGAAGAAGATCTGCCAGTTCTTGATGTAGGGCTGGCTGGCGCTGCGCCACGTGCCCAGCTGATTGCCGTTGATGTCGCGGGGCCGATTCGGGGCGAACTTCTCGTCATAGTCCTGGGCATACGAGTGGCAGGCGGTGCCAAGCTGGCGGGCGTTCGAGAGACACGAGGTCTGCCGAGCCTTCTCGCGGGCTTTGGCGAAGACCGGGAACAGAATGGCGGCCAGAATAGCGATAATCGCGATCACTACGAGCAACTCGATAAGCGTAAAGCCAGTCTTCCGGCGGTGCATTACACCGTCCCCCTTTTGTTCCGCTCCGGGTGCGCCCCTGCGGCGCTGGAGCCAATCTCTAGGTCTGGACTCTCACCTGACGTGGCCCTAGTGGCCCAACACCCCGTAACTCAGCCGTGGATAAGTTCCATCGATCCCTCGATCCGGTTGCTATGGCCTGCCTCAGCCTCACCTCCTAGCGCAGGTCCTCCGAGCGTCCAGTCACTCCTCGCAACCACCTACTACGTTTCCAGGTTCGCCCTGTATCGTGGGATGCCTCCACAGAAAAGCCCTAGATTCGCGCGGTTTCCATCTACTTACCCGCCCAGATCCAGTTTGCGTCGCCATTCCTCACAGATGCCGCGGGCCTTGCTCGCGGCGATGCCGGTGTACTGCCGGTAGTCAGAGAGGACTCGCCTCTGGTCGGAAGTCATGCGCTGAGCGTAGGGCCGCAGGTCATCGCTGTGCTCCATGAGGGCCACCGGCGGCTCGCCCGTCTGCTCGCTCTGCAGAGTCAGGCGACGGACGGCTTCGTGTGCGTCCGGGTGTCCGAGGCCAGCGAGGATGATGTAGAGCGGTTCGGCAAGTACCATGCGCCCAGACAGAGCCAAGTTGCGCTCCATGGCTCTCTCATCAACTACTAGCCGACCCATGATGCGGGAGAGGCGATCCGCGCACGCAACCACGGCGACGACAAACTCCGGGAGGAACCGGTTGGTGGCCGAGTTGGTCAGGTCTCGCTGGTGCTCGGAGAGCTGGTCGAGGTACATGGTAACCATGCGCGGAGCGAAGGCCTTGAAGAAGGCCTTCACGTTCTCGAAGTTCCACGGGTTCCTCTTGTGGGGCATGGTGGATGACCCTACTTGGTCCTTCTCGAAGGCCTCGCCTACCTCGGCGATCTCGCTCCGCTGCAGGTGTCTCATGTCATCAGCGAGGTTGGCCATTACGCCTAGGCAGGAGGTCATCACATGGATGAGGTCGGCCATCGGCTCCGCGGCGACGACCTGGGTGGAATGGGACCCTGGTTCCAGACCCAACTCCGCGAGGACCTCGCGCTCAAAGGCCTCGGGATCCTCGAGGAAGAGGGAGGAGGCATTGTACGCTCCCACGGCGCCGCTCAACTTGCCCTTCATGGCGGCGGCCGCGGAATCGAGAGCGAGGATGCGCTCGCCGAGCCGCGCGACGTGTTCGGCCATGGCGAAGCCGAAGGTGATGGGCACGGCATGCTGCCCATGCGTGCGGCCCATCTGGAGGGTATCCGCCTCGCGCTCGGCAATGGCGATAAGCTCTATCTCCAGAGCCTTGAGGGCCGGAATCACCGCATCGCGCGTCACCCGCTGGAAGCGCGCGGCCATTGCCGTGTCGATAACATCGAAGCTGGTGAGGGTCCAGTGGACGAAGCGGCGAGCCTCCTCCGGCACGCGGGCCCGGATGGCGTTGACGAGGGCGCGGACGTTGTGGTGGATCCGGCGCTCCTCGGCGGCGACCTCCTCAGGCGTGACCTCCTCGCAAGCCCGAGCGATGGCGTCCGCGGCCTCCGGGGGGCACAGGCCACGACGCTCGAGCACTCTCACGAGCGCGGCCTCAACACGCGCCTCGTACCGCACCCGGGCGTGCTCGGAGACGTAGGGACTCAGTGTCTGGAAGAGCCGCTCATCGCCGCCGTAGTAGCGGAAATCCAGGGGCGAGACGCAGTCGAAGAGGGAGAAGGTATCCACGGTGACCAGCCTATCCTCTCGGTGTGGCGACCCAGGCCTACTGCTCCATACCGATCGCTCGGTCCGAACCTAGCCGTGCGCGTTCACGTAGGCCACGGCGGCGACGGCGGCGGTGGCGCCATCGCCAACGGCGGAGGCGATCTGCCGCACGCTATCGATGCGCACATCCCCGATCGCGTAGAGCCCCGGCACGCTGGAGCGCATGAGGTGGTCGACGATCACGTACCCGTTCTCATCCGTGTCCACCAGGTCCCGCACGCCCTCGCTGTTGGGGAGGTTGCCAACGTAGATGAACACACCGTCGCACGACGCGAAGCTCTGCTCCCCGGTCTTCTTGTTGAGCAGCCTCACGCCCGTTACGCGGCCATTCTCGCCCACGATCTCCTCTACGATCGAGTCCCAGATGACGCTGAAGTTATCCTTCTCGAATGCGCGATCCTGAAGGACCTGCTGAGCGCGGAGTTGGTCGCGGCGATGCACGCAGCGCACCGAGTTGACGATCTTCGTGAGGTAGATGCTCTCCTCGATAGCGGCATCCCCTCCGCCCACGACGACAACATCCTTGCCCTTGTAGAAGAACCCGTCACAGGTGGCGCAGTAGCTCACGCCGCCCATACGGTACTCGTGCTCGCCCGGCACCCCAAGGTAACGCGGATGGCTGCCGGCGCAGTAGATGCAGGCCTTGCCGCGGAACTTGTCCTCGCCATCGGTGTGGACGGTGAAGGCGCCGTCCTCCTCCCGGGTGACCTTCTCCACGTTGGCATACGTCACCTCAATGCCCAGGGCGGCGACATGCTCGGTCATCCTCTGAGCGAGTTCCGGTCCCTCGGCATGGACGATGCCCAGGTAGTTCTCAACCGCCTCGGTGTTGTTGATCTGCCCGCCCGCCGGTCCCCGGTCCAGGAGCACACTCGTGAGCCCCGCTCGGGTGCAGTAAAGGGCAGCGCAGAGCCCGCCCGGTCCAGCGCCAACGATCACCACATCGAATATCTCCGCCATCAGCTCACTCCCATTCGCCCTTGAGGCTGCTCCAGCGGACCGGATGCACCCGACCCGCCCGTAGCTCCTTCGCTAACTCGCTGGCCGTGCCCACCGGCCGGTCGAACAGAGTCGCGTATGCTCCCACATCGGCGGCGTGGTGGGCATCGCTGCCTGCTACCTTGGGGAGTCCCAGGCTCTCCGCGAACTCCACTGCCGCCGCGGCGGCGACCTCGTCGACGTTCGTGCTATCGACCTCGATGGCATCGACCGTCAGGTGTTCCAGGATCCGATGGGCATCGTCGCCGTACCGGAAGGGGTGGGCCAGCACCATGGCGGCGCCCGACCGGCGAACCAGCCGCTGCAACTCCCCCGGGTCGTGGTACGGCCCCTGGAGCCCCTCACACCCCAGAACCACTACGTGGGCAACGATCCCTCCAGGCCCGTGGCAATTGACCTCTATGCCTCGGAACAGAGTCATTCCCTCCGGCCCGCCCCCAACCTCCGCATCAGCGCGTTCCTCGGGGTAGACCACATCGTGCTCGGTCACGCAGAGGGCATCGAGGCCGCGATCCATGGCTGCCCGCACCATGGCCGTCAGGCTGTCGTGGGCGCATCCGGAATACGCGCTGGTGTGGCAATGGAGGTCAACGATCAAGAGAGGGCAACCCCAGCCTGTGCCACTTCCACCTCATTGCCGCCTGCGGCGGAGCTGTCGAGGGCCGCTTGTAGCACCATCTGGGTCCGCGCGCCCTCCAACAGGCTGGGCTCGGCTTGCCGGCCCTCTGCGATGGCCGACAGGAACTCATGCAGACAGGCGACGTGGAAGCGCAACCAACCCGGGGCGAACTTGGGGCCGGGCCACGAGGCGGGCGCGGGGTAGCGCTGGACGCACTCGATCTTGGTGTAGCCGACATCGCCACCGAGGTCGCCCGATGGGCGGCGCCCATCGTAGTGGTGAAGCCAGCTCGGCTCCTCAGAGTCGAACCGCAGCGCGCCGTCCTCGCCGTGGATCTCGAACCGCAGGGCGTCATTCGCGCCCGTCGCCAGGCGCGAGGCCTCGATGAGCCCATAGGCCTCGTCGGTGCGCACCGACAGGAGAGCTATGTCGTCAACCTTCACGACCCGCCGCTCGGCCGAGCCCTTCGCCACGGGCCTGGATGTGATGAGGGTCGGCAACTCGGCACGGACGGACCGAATCTCGCCGGCCAACCACCGCATCAGGTCGATGACGTGGGATCCGAGGTCATAGAGGGCTCCTCCCCCACTGCGCTCCAGATCCATCCGCCAGGACATGGGACGCTCCGGGTCAATGTAGCCGGCGTGGAGGTACTGGGCACGGTAGTGGAAGATCCGTCCCAGGGCGCCGGAGGCCATGAGCTGCTGCGCCCGCAAGGTGGCGGGCACGAAGCGGTTGTGGAAGGTCATCTGGTTAGGGACGGGATGGTGTTCGAGTGCTGCCACGATCTCCACCGCCTCGGCGGCACTGAGGCAAAGGGGCTTGTCGCAGTAGACCGCCTTGCCGGCGCGGAGAGCCTCCATCACGAGGCGGGCGTGGGAGTCGTTCGGGGTGCAGATATGGACGATCCGGATGTCTTCCCGGGTAAGGATCTCCGCCGGGTCATCGGTGGCGAAGTCGAAACCCCCGTGCTCCTTCGCCGCGTCAGCGGTCGCCCTGCGGGAGGTGCATACGCCCACCAGTCGGGTGCGCAGCGGGACAGGCTCGTAGTAGTACCGCATCGTCTGGTGGGCGTAGGTGTGTACCTTGCCGATGAAGCCGTAACCGATGACTCCGACGCCGTACGTGTCCATGCTTCTCCCCGGCTCTCGACAAGCCGCGAGTCGCGGCATATACTTTGGGGCCTTGTCAGCGGGCGCCCGGAGGTGGGCGCATCGGTCGCGCCCTAGGTGTGGGTGATTGTACCCGACGGGGCGGCGGCAGGTCAAAAGGCCGCGGTCGCGCCGGGCCTTGACACAGGCAGAGTGCATGGCTACATTGTGGGGTTCGGAGGCTGCATCATATGCCCAGTATCGAGCGACTGCAATCCTACTCGACGGACCGCTTCCTCGCTTATGAGAAGCAGGTCGTCGAGACCATGAAGCGCGAGGAGGAATCCCGCCGGCGGGCCCAGGAGGAAGCACGGGCCAAGAAGCGGCGTTCCAAGAAGAAGAAGAAGAAGAAGTAAGCTAAGGCTGCGGCGGGGTAGCTCAGTTGGTCAGAGCGCGCGGTTCATACCCGCGTTGTCGGCGGTTCGAATCCGCCCCCCGCTACCAAACATTTCGCCCTTCGGGGTTGTGGATAGCCGGCGTTCGGGATCGAGCATCCTTGGGCGCCGGCCTTTCGTTTTGGGGAGGTGCTCACCGTGGTGCTCGCTGCCCTCATCGGCCCGCCCAACTCAGGCAAATCGCTGATGTTCTGTGCCCTTACGGGGCAGCAGAGCGGCGATTCCCCAGTGCCATTCAGCACGGACCGTGTTTACGTCGCGCCCGGAGTGCCAGCATTGGGCGAGATCACCATCATGGACACCCCCTCCGTCGCGCGACACTCGCACCGGGGCGAATGGCTCGGCCTCATCGGATTCGAGGCGGCGAGGCGGGCGAGTGCGCTTGTCATGGCGATCAAGTGCTTCCAGACAGGAGCCGGACCTCTCGAATACCCCGGCTGTACAGGCGATCCACTGGAGGACCTGCAGATCGTGGAGCGCGAGATGCTCATCGCCGACTTGATAGCCATCGAGGCGCGTCGCAATGAGATGAAGCCCAGCGACCCGGCGCGCGAAGCCGCCACGGCTATCCATGACGCCATCTCGGGGGGCCAACCGGCCCGCGACATGGGTATTCCGGGGAGCGAACTGGAGGATCTTCTCGGCGTCTCCCTCATCACTGCTAAGCCCGTTGTCTACGCGCTCAACACCGATGAAGTCACCGCCTACGAGCCCGACCGTCTTGGCTCAGAGGAGGTTCTCGCCCAGCGTCTGGACTTCCGGGGCGCGCCGGTGGTGTCATTCTGTGCGCGTCTCCATGCCGACGCCGCGCTCCTGGGAGAGGGCCCCGGACGCGAGATGCTCGCCGAGTTGGGAGTTGACAAGGACGCTGCACGGGAGGTAGCTTACGCGATACGTACCGCCTTGGAGAACGCCCGCTAAGGCGGATGGCAGGTGAATGGAAAGCTGAACGGGTGTGGAGTTGGTCCCACCCGTGGCTTCCCTTCTCCCGTCGCCCATTGAGCGACGGGCACTGACCGTGGAAGGGAGGTCGGCAGATTGCCCGACCCTAGTCTGGATACCCAGTACGACGTTCTGTACATCCTACGACCCGAGTTGTCTCAGGAGGAGCAGGAGGCTGCTATCGCGGCCTTCGAGGAGGTTGTCGTCGCAAACGGTGGCGAGGTCCTGGCCACCAGCCCCTGGGGCCTGCGTCGGCTCTCCTACGAGCTGGACGGTCTCCGTGAGGGCATCTACGTCAACATGCCCATACGGGGCAAGGCTTGCGTGGAGGAACTCGACCGCCGGCTGCGCATCGACAGTCGCACGGTGCGCCACCTCATCATCCGTGAGACCCGTCGCCAGTACAAGACCCGCCTACGCCAGGGCTCTGAGCCGCTGGTGGTTCCAGCAGCCGAAGAACCGGAGCCTGCGGTGGAGGAGGGACCCGAGGCCTTGGTAGCGGAGGAGCCGGAGAGCACCTTCGAGCCCACACCCGTTGAAGCTGAGGAGGCGCCAGAGAGCGCCGAGAGCCAGGCCGAAGCGGCGGATGCCGCGGACGACAGTGACACTCCGACCGAGTAGCGAGTGCATCGCGTGGTGGCGCGATGGAGCAGCTAAGGAGGCGCGTCAGTGGTCAACTCAGTAGTGCTCGTTGGACGTCTTGGCCGAGATCCCGAGATGAAGGTCACCTCGGGCGGTGCCTCTATGTGCAAGTTTTCGATTGCCGTGGACCGGCCATACCGGGGTCCGGATGGCGAGAAGGTTACGGACTGGCTGGACATCATAGCGTGGCGTGAGCGGGCGGAGTTCTGCGGTACCTACCTCCAGAAGGGTACCCTCGTCGCGATCCAGGGTCGGGTGCACGTGCGCAAGTGGGAGTCACCCGAAGGCGAGCCGCGGCGAGCGTACGAGATTCAGGCCGAGAACGTGCAGATACTGAGTGGGGGCACGCGGAGTGGGGGCGGCGACGCTCCACCTCCCTCCGACGAGGACGCTCCGCCCAGCGGCCGCGCGAGTGGCCCCGGGCCCAGCTCGAACGCTGCCAAGAAGATCACTGACGGTGACTCCTACGATGACGCGTTTGAGCCCAATGATGACCCATACGGAGGCGAGTAATGGCGATGTTCGACGACGATAGCACCCTACACGATTCCGACGAGCGAAGCAGGGATCGTGACCGTGGCGGGCGTGGCCGCGACCGCGACAAGAACCGAGGCCGCCGCCGGCGCCGCAAGGGCCGTCCGGACGTTGAGAAGATGGCCGCGGTTGACTTCAAGGACACCAAGCTCCTGCGCCAGTTCGTGAATGACCGTGGGCAGATCGTCCCGCGACGGCAGACCGGATTGAGCGCGCGGGCGCAGCGGCTCCTCACCGACGCGATCAAGCGTGCCCGCTACATGGCGCTTCTACCCTTCGTGGTGGACGACTAGAGCAGGTGGGGAGAGGGTCCCGGCGAACCACCGTGTAAGTTCGCAGTATCGGCCTGCCGGACGGACGTCTTCGTCCGGCATCGTCGTTCCTAAGACCGGAACGGGAGTTGCGTCTCATGTCTAGCCCAAAGATGGCCATCGGCGTTGACGTCGGGGGGACCTTCATCAAGGCCGCTCTCTGCTCCAAGGATGGCGAGGTCGTCATCCGGTCCAGCACCGACACGGTTGCCCGCGAGGGGTACGAGGGTGTGCTTCACCGGATCATTTGGATCGTGGAGGATGTCGTCGAGCGGAGCGGGGTGCAGCGCGGCGACATAGGCGGCGTGGGGTTGGGGCTGCCGGGACGCGTCGATCCGCGCTCCGGTGATGCCGTCATGTGTCCGAACCTGCCCGGCTTCGTCGGTGTGCCCGTGGCGCGGCCCCTGGCGGACGCGCTCGGGATGACGGTTCGGATCGGCAATGACGCGGGTTGCGCCGGCCTTGGTGAGTTCCATTTCGGGGCTGGCAAGGGATCGCGGGACATGATCATGTTGACCCTCGGCACGGGCATCGGGGGCGCCGTGATCTTCGATGGGAAGCTGCGTCGTGGCTCGCGGCAGGTCCTGGGCGAGATCGGTCACTCGGTGATCGACCACAATGGGCCGCAGTGTGGCTGCACACAGCATGGCTGCCTGGAGGCGTTCTGCGGCAAGGAAGGCATCATCCGGCGGGCGCGCCAGCGGCTGCAGAATGGTCGCGAGAGCGCCATCTGGAGCCTCGCCGAGGGGGATACGCTGAAGATCACGCCCGCAGTCGTAGCCGAGGCCGCGGCCGTGGGCGATGCCGTGGCGCTCGAGGTTCTCGAGGAGACGGGGTTCTACCTCGGTGCGGGCATCGTCAACGCCGTGGTCTTCTGCGATCCCGACGTTGTCGTCATCGGTGGGAGGATCGCTGATGCCGGAGAGCCGTTGTTCGGGGCGATCCGACGCACCGTCGAGGCCCGATGCCGCATAGGTCAGTTCCGCGGCGACCGGATCGTCAAGGCCAAGCTGGGCGGCGACGCGGGCGTGGTGGGCGCGGCTAGCCTGATCCTCCAGCCACAAGAGGGCTAAGCCTCACGGAAGTCACTCCGGTAAGTGGCCTTCCACAGGGGCAGGCGGATCCCGCCTGCCCTTTTCCACGCCGGGAGGCGGTGTTCTTGCAGGCCCTATCTCGCCGATTCCAGAGCGATCCGGCCTTCCGCGAGGCGGTGGCTGCCCTCGGGCGAGGGACGCGGTGCGTTCAGTCCGAGGGGCTCACGACCGCCGCCAGGCCGCTCTTCATCTCGGCCCTCCATGAGGCAACGGGTCGGCCCATCCTGGTTCTGTGCCCGACTGAGGAAGTCGCCGATCGCTTGCATCAGACGGTCTCGGCCTGCCTCCCCCCCGGCCGAGTTCGCTTCTTCCCCTCGATGGAGATGACGGTCTTCGAGCGCTACGGCGTTGACGCGGAGGCCGAGGCGGACCGGCTGCGGGTCCTCGCCGAACTCCCGTCGGGCCTGGCAGGCGTCGTCGTCGCATCGGCGACGACCCTGCTCCATGATATCGTGCCCAAGGAACGCTTCCTCAAGTGGACCCGGAGCTTGGCGACTGGGGAGGAAGCCGGCCGCGAAGGGCTCGTCGAATGGCTGTCCCAGGCGGGCTACCGCCGCGTCGACATGGTGACGGAGCCGGGGGAGTACGCGGTACGGGGCTTCATCATCGATGTCTACCCCCCCACGGATAGCGAGCCCGTTCGCATCGAGCTCTTCGGGGACGAGGTGGACTCCCTCCGGAGCTTCAACCCGAGCAACCAGCGCTCCACTCGTCACCTCTCCACGCTTCCGCTCGTACCGGCCACTGAGCTGCTCTGCAGTGTTGAGGAGTTGTGTCTGGCTGCGGACGCAGTAGAGGATCTCATGGGGGAGCAGCTTCCTCACCTGGCGCCCGAAGCGCGCGACCGGCTGCGCGGGAGCGTCGGCGAGGATCTGGAGCTCATGCGCGCAGGCAGTCGAGTGCCCAGCCTCACCTACTATAGTCAGATGCTGTCGGGCGGCGCCACGCTGCTGGACTACCTGCCCTCGTCGGCCCTCATGGTGTGCATCGATCCACACCGCCTGGTGCGCGCAGCGGAGGAGCTTCTCGAGGACCTGAACGCCACTCATGCGCGGCGCCTCGAGAGGGGAGAGCTCCCCGCCCTCCCCCACTCCACCTTCCGCCGGGTGGATGAGCTGACGCGGATGATCGCCGCGCGCCAGTGCGTGTACGTGACGCGACTCGCGCCGGCCCTCGAGTGGACCGGGGAGCGCACTCTCGTCGAGCACCGCTGTCACCCCGTCGATTCGCTCCGAGGGTCGATCGAGGAACTGACCCAGCAGGTCGCTGAGTGGCAGCTTGAAGGCAACGCCATCGTGCTCTCCACGACCCAGCGGAAGCGCCTGCTGAAGATCCTCGCCGACCGCCAAGTCGAGCATGTCGAGGAGTACTCAGAGTCATCGGATATCGGCAACGCCATGGTGCACGTGGGAACCCTCCCCGTGGAGGGCGGCTTCCGGATGCCCGATGCCAGGCTCGTTGTCGTGACAGATCGCGAGATGTTCGGCTACCAGCGGTCACTGCTGCCGGCTCGGAGACCGAGGGCGGAGGTGAAGCTCACCTCGCTCGCGGAGCTGCGAGAGGGCGACTACGTGGTGCACGTCTCCCACGGCGTCGGGCGCTATGTGGGCATAGTCCAGGATACCGTGGAGGGTATCGAGCGGGACTACCTGGAGGTCGCCTACGAGGGGGGCAAGCTGAAGGTCCCTACGACCCAGGTCGACCGCATTCAGAAGTACATCGGCGCCGAGGGCTTGACCCCCAAGCTGGATTCACTGGGCGGCGTGAGTTGGTCCCGGAAGCGCAGCAGGGCAGAGAGGGCAACGAAGGAACTCGCCCTCGAGCTCCTCAAGCTCTATGCCAAACGGGAGACGGCCCGGGGGCACAGGTTCTCCGAGGATCAGCCGTGGCAGCACGAGATGGAGGCCGCGTTCGTCTACGAGGAGACGTCGGATCAGCTTGAGGCGATCCTAGCCACCAAGTCCGACATGGAGTCAGAGAAGCCGATGGACCGCCTGGTCTGCGGCGACGTGGGCTTCGGCAAGACCGAGGTGGCTGTTCGGGCGGCGTTCAAGTGCGTTCTGGATGGCAAGCAGGTCGCGGTCCTCGTGCCGACGACCATCCTCTGCGAGCAGCACAGCCGCACGTTCGAGGAGCGGCTCGGGGCCTACCCCCTGAGGATCGACAAGCTGAGCCGGTTCACACCGGCTCGCGACGAGAAGTCCATCCTGGCCGGCATCGAGTCCGGCGCGACGGACATCGTCATCGGCACACACCGCCTGCTAGGCGAGAAGGTCCGCTTCTCCAACCTCGGGCTGCTCATTATCGACGAGGAGCAGCGGTTCGGAGTCAAGCACAAGGAGCGCCTGCGCCAGGCGAGGGTGGACGTGGATCTCCTCACCATGACGGCCACGCCGATCCCCCGCACCCTCCATATGGCGCTGGCGGGCATCCGGGACCTGTCAACGATCAACGAGGCCCCCCGTGGCAGGGTGGCGATCCGCACCTTCTGTGTGGAGGAGGACGACGACGTCATAAGGGAGGCGATCCGCCGCGAGTTGAACCGTGAGGGGCAAGTGTACTTCGTCCATAACCGAGTGCGCACGATCGCGGGCTGGGCCCGGCGGCTCAAGAAGCTGGTGCCGGACGCGCGGATCGCGGTGGCACATGGACAGATGAGCGACGATGAGCTCGAATCGATCATGCTCGACTTCTACGCCGGCGACTACGATGTACTCTGCTGTACCAGCATCGTCGAGTCGGGCCTCGATGTGCCTAATGTGAACACGTTGATCGTCCAGAACGCCCCCGGGTTCGGACTGGCGCAGCTCTACCAGCTCCGCGGCCGCGTTGGGCGCTCCTCTCGGCAAGCGTACGCGTACTTCCTGTACTCCGACCCGGCCCGCTTGACCCCCGAGGCTGAGGAGCGTCTGGCGGCCATCCGTGAGTTCACCGAACTCGGATCCGGCCTCCGCATCGCCACGCGGGATCTCGAGATTCGTGGCGCGGGCAGCCTCCTGGGCGCGGAGCAGCACGGTCATATCGAGGCAATCGGCTTCGAGCTCTACTGCCAGATGCTGAGGGACGCGGTGGAGGAGATCCGAGGCGAGCGGCCGGAGGAGCCGCAAGACCTGCCGGGCGTCGATCTTCCTGTGGACGCCTACCTGCCCGCGAGCTATGTGCCGTCGGACGGACATCGCCTGGACATCTACCGTAGGCTCTCGACGGTCAGGGACCTCGAGCGGCTCGCCGACCTCCACGCGGAGATGGAGGACCGGTTCGGGCCTATGCCCGACGAGGCCGCCAACCTCTTCAGGGTGCTCCGGTTCCGCGTGCTGTGCGCGGAGAGGGGCATCGTGGCGAGCCCTGTGGATGCGGGATCCTATCAGCTCAGGATCCGCCCAGGCGCGATGATCACCAAGGGAGCGCAGGCGCGACTCACGAAGTACCGTATGCTGCATGTCAGGAGGACGTTGCGGGCACTGGAGGTAAAGGACCTATGGGTCACCGTGACCTTTGCCAACATACCGCCCGCGGGGCGGCTCGCAACGCTCGAAGAGGTGGCGGAATTGATAGCAACGGAGCCTAGGCCAGTACGATCGGGCCGATGAGATAGATGCCGGAAGCCATAGCAGTATCCTTCCGCCTGGGAGGCAAGCCGCAGTTCTTCGATCCACAGGGACGCGATTATCAGGTAGGACAGTGGGTGTTGGCCGAGACGGATCGAGGTCTGGAACTCGGGCAAGTTGTGCGTGAGAACACCGCTGTGCCAGATGCCAGGTTGAGATCGCCCCTGCGGCCGCTTGTACGTCTCGCCACGTCGAGCGATCACGCAAAGGACAGGGCCAACCGCGAGCGTGAGCGGGAGGCGCTCGATCTCTGCCGTCTCAGGGTCACCGAGCACGGGCTGCCCATGCGACTCGTCGATGCCTTGTACAGCATCGATGGCAAGCGCCTGACCGTCTACTTCAGCTCGGAGAACCGCGTTGACTTCCGCGCCCTCGTGCGCGATCTCGCCTCCCACCTCCGGACACGGATCGAGCTTCAACAGCTTGGCGTGCGCGACATGGCGCGCGTGGTGGGTGGCTATGGCACCTGCGGCCAGCAGCTCTGCTGTCAGGCCTGGCTGCCCGAGTTCTACCCCACGGCCATCAAGATGGCCAAGGAACAGGGCCTCAGCCTCAACCCAACCAAGGTCTCCGGGCTGTGCGGCCGGCTGCTCTGCTGTCTGCGCTACGAGTACGACACCTATGTGCAGCTGCGCAAGCACGCGCCCAAGCAAGGGCGGACCGTGGAGTCGGACCGCGGCCCCGCTCGCATCAAGGACCTGAGCCTCCTCAAGGGCGAGGCGCTGCTGGAGTTCTCGGACGGGCGGACGGAATGGCGGCCCTATGACGCCTTCGTGCGAAGGCCGGCGCCGCCCGCGCATGAAGCGGAGGCTCCGGCGAGTGCCCCCAAGGAGCCCATCACCGCGTCAGAGCCCGAGGCGCAAGAGGCCGTGACCGATGAGTCCGGGCGCAAGCGGCCGCCAGCGGAACGGGTGGGCGGCCGCACACGAAGCCGGAGGAAGGGCCGCCGAGGAGCCAAGGCCGCGCCCGCGTCCGGCGAGGCGCCAGCCGACGGTGGCGCGGCGTCGCAGCCCGCGACAAAGAAGACATCGAGCCGTACTCGGCACAGAACCAAGAAGCAGCCCGCAGCGGAGGCCTCGGCGCCCGGGCAGGTCCCGCCCCCCGCGTCGAAGTCGGCCAGTAGGCGCAAACGACGACGTCGCAAGCCCTCCTCTGGTGGCGGGCAGCAGACGGATCAGAAAAGCGACGGGTGAGCGGAGATGCCCACGTACGAGTACCAATGCAAGGACTGCGGTGAGGGGTTCGAGGTCCGACGCTCCATCACGGACAAGCCTAAGGCCCAGCCCTGCCCCCAGTGTAAGAGCAGGAAGACCAGCCAGCGTCTGTCCGGCGGCCGCGCCGTTCCTCGGGGGCGGAGCGGCAAGGGAACGCGTGGAGACGGAGGCGGCTGCAGCGGGTGCAGCAGGGGGAGTTGCGCTGGCTGTGGCGGCCACTGAGGGCGTCACGCCGGCTCGGTCTACTGGGGCACACGCGCGATCTGGACGATCCCGACGATCCCGACCACGATGTTCGCGAACCATGCCGCGAGCCATGCCGGCATTCGGCCGTCGTACCCCATCTGTGTCATGTAGTTCAGGAATATGTAGTACAGCATGATGACCCCGAAGCTGAGGCCGAAGGACATACTCTTGCCGCTCCGCTCCGGTCGCACCCCCATGGGGCAGCCAGCCATGGCAAGCACCAGGCAGGCGATAGGCACGGAGAATCGCAGGCCGAGTTCGGTGCGAAAGGTGTTCAGGCGATCGAGCATCTGGTCGTCGAGGCCCGTCTGGCTCAGGGTGCGCTCCAGATCCCGGACCTGCTGCCTCAGCATGCGGATCGTCATGGTCCGCGCCTCTAGATCCAGCCGCGCGATCTGCTCCGGCCGACGGTGAAGCCGAATCTCCGTCTCCACCCACTCCATGGGCTGGGGCGCCAAGGTCTGCCGAGTCCATGCGCCGGTGAGCGTCCACCAGAAGTCCTGGCTATATGCGGCGCTCTCGGCCCGGGTGATGAGGATCTCATCGACCTCGCCGCTGGGCTTGTACTCATAGCGGAGGATGGTGATGTCCCTCAGCGAGGGGCCAGCGGCATCGAAGCTCGCCGCATAGACGATCATGCTCACTCGTCCGTGGGAATCCAGGTCCGAGAACATCCGATGGGACGATCCGTGGCTGCCGATCTGCGGCGGCACGCCTGCTCGGAGCCGCTCCACTTGGAAGTTGCACCACGGCGCCACGAACTCCGAGACGAAGAACGCGAAGAGGCTTACGGCGAGGGCGAAGCCCATGGCGGGCACAACGAGGCGGCGGAAGGGCACGCCTGCTGAGGTCATCGCCGTGATCTCGTTGTCGTCAGAGAGCCGCCCGAAAGTGTAGATGCCGGCGAACAGCATGGCCATGGGCATGCTCAGCGCCAGGTACTGCGGCACGGACAGCGTGAAGAACTTGAGGGCATCCCATGCTGTCGCTCCGCTGCTGAGGAAGTCGAGGGCCCGACGCACGGTGTCCAGGGCGAGAAGCAGGCCGCAGAACATGGCCACGCCCTGGATGAAGGGGTCCACTAGCCGCGCGGCAACGTAGCGATCGAGTGTAGGCGGTACCAGCCTCCGCACCTAGACCTCGGTCCCTCCGATTCGAAGCCCGCGGGTGAGGGCGTCACCGAAGTACAGTCTCTGGGCCGCCTCGTCATGCACGAGCTCCGCGGGCGTCCCATGGGTCTGCAGCTTGCCATCGAAGATGATGTAGGCCCGGTCCGTGATCTCCAGGGTCTCGCGGAAGGAGTGATCGGTGATGAGGATGCCGATGCCATCCTCCTTCAGTTCGCTAACGATGTCTTGAATATCCTGAATGGCCCTCGGGTCGACACCGGTGAAGGGCTCGTCGAGAAGGATAAAGCTCGGGTCGGAGGCGAGGCAACGAGCGATCTCCACACGTCGCCTCTCTCCGCCGGAGAGGGACTCCCCCATGGATGCCCTGAGGTGGCCCACTTTGAGCCGCTCCAGCAGATCCTCGCACCGCTGTAGCCGCTCCGTCTTGGAGAGGGGCTGAAGCTCGAGGATCGCCATGATGTTGTCCCAGACTGAGAGTTTGCGGAACACGGAACTGGACTGCGCCAGGTACCCGATCCCCCGCCGCGCCCGTCGATGCATGCGGAGGCGGGTGATGTCGTGACCGTCTAGGTAGACGTGCCCCTCATTGGGCTGGATGAGCCCCACCACCATGTAGAAACTGGTGGTCTTCCCCGCCCCGTTGGGCCCGAGCAGGCCGACCACCTCCCCGCGACTCAGGCCGATGGACACGCCATCCACCACTCGCCGCCCCCCGTAGCGCTTCACCAAGCCCCGAGTGTGCAGGTCGAGGTCTCCGAGGTCGGGGGCATCCTCCATTCCGCCATCGTCGTCATCCATCGCGGCCTCGTCAGGCACCGCCATCGGCTCAGTGGCGCTGTAGTCGTCGGGGGTCACTGGCTGCTCCCCGTCGCCCCGTCGGGGCTCTTGTCGTCGCGCACGATGATCTCTGCCGGCCCGCCGCCCGCCCCACCGGAGTCGATGTAGGTCAAACGGCCCACGGTGTAGACGTCGATGTAGGCCACGTTACGGAACTGCATCACCGTGGTGCCCGTTCGCTCGTCCGTGACCACGAGCTCGGGCGAGCCCTCGAGTCGCACTCGGTCGGCACGGCTGCCGGGCGGGACATTGGGCACGTGCTGCGGTACCGCCACACCTGGGACCAGGACGGCGCGGTCCGCGCGCCCGTCAGCGAGCCGAACGCGAGGCGACTGATCCTCGGCGCCGGCAGGCGCGGCCTGAACGACGCGCGTGTGGAAGGTCACATTGCCCCGCGCGATGCCGCCCATGGGCTCGTTGGTCTGGGGGTTCAGCTTCATCTCAACTCGGTCCGCCTCGAACCGCGCGTCGCCCTGGGTGATACTAGGCCTCTGAGTCGCTTCAAGCTGGCCGTTCCTCCGGTCCATCCGCAGATCCTTGGCCCGAAGCACGATCTCCTCCTGGCCCTCTTCGACGGGGAGTATCCGGAGGGTCCCATCGGTGAGGTACAGCCACGTGTGGTCCGCATCCGGCTTGTGGTAGCCCATGGTCTGGCCGTCCACAACCATCGGCCGGTCGGACTTGGAGGCAGGCGCAACGTCGGCATGCACGTTGCCCATCAGCTGCAAGCGCATGCGACCCGACTCCTCGCTCCCATCCATCTCCGCGCTGTCGGCGGTGGCCTCGAGCGAGTCCTGGGGCGAGGTGACGCGGATACTCCCCGAGGCCAGCATCTTCTGCTGATCGGGCATCACGTCGATCTCGTCTGCCACCATCCGGAAGGTCTCATCGCCCGTGTTCGGGTCCTTGCCAATGATCGCGGGCTCGCCGCGGATCTCGACCTTCATCTCGCCGCCACGGGGGTAGGCCGTGGCCGTCTGCCCAATGGCCTGGAACCAGATGACGTTGTCGCTGCCCTCGAGGCGGCTCTCCAGAACGGCGCCCCCCACCAACTCCACCCGATCCAACGCCATGTCTTGTCTCGCGTCCTCAGCGGAGCCCGCTCGGGGATCCTTGGGCGCGAAGCGGGCCACTATCTGGTTCGCACGATAGACATCGCCGGCATTAGGCCTCTCGATACGAGGATTGCCTGAAGCGGTGAGAACCGGGGGTGTCGAGAACTGGTACTGGATAGCGTTGGCTTTGACGACGAACTCGGAGGGTGGTCCATCGTCGGCGGGCTGGAAGTGATGCAGCACGGTTGGCCCGCCTGTGGCCGTCACGGCGGTCATTGTGCCGGCCTCCGAGAAGTCCGCGACGAGCCGAGTCGCCTCGAAAGTGGAGTCCTCCACCCGTGGCTGCTCCATCCGGCCCTGGACGCCGCCCTCAAGGGTTGCCTTCCGATCCCGGGCCGAGTAGCGGCCCGATCGGGCGGTGACCATGATCACCCGCTCCTTCCTGAAGGTGAGGCCCGGACGGCCGGGATCGATGACGTGCACAGAGGTTACGCGAACGTCCCCCTGAGTTTCCGCGAAAAGAACCTGGTCGCTCTGTTCCGGGTCGATCTGGACGTTGATCACGTCCGCACGGAAGACCGTCTCCCCGACCTCGATCTCCGGGTTGCCGATGAGAGTGATGGCCCCACTGGAGAGGTCGGCGGACATCCGGTCAGCCCGGACGATTGCATTGGTGAAGTCGGCCTGCTGTTGGGACGCGGCGCCGGAGGCTATGGCGGCCATGGCCAAGACGGCGATGGCGGCTCGCTTGCCGCCCTGGGCTGGCATGGGCGTCACCTCACACCGCGACAGCTTCGAGGTCGCGCTACCCTCGACTGGCTCGAACCACGCATCGATGGTCGAGCCATAGAACGTGCTGCGGCCATATCGGAACACGGCCTCCTCTTCGAAACGCGCGTGCCGCTCCTCGGTGCGGTAGACCATGAGGTCCGCCTCGCCCGAGTAGGGGACCTCAGCGCTGTTCCCCGACTCGGCCTTCACTCCCTCGGTGAATGTCAGCACTCCGGCCTCGGCGTCGAACTCGAGTTGGTGGGCCTCAACGAGCATCTCGGGCCGGCCGGCGGTGTAGATCCTGCAGGCCACACTCTTGACAATGCCCTTGGTGCTTCCGGCTCTGCGTTGGACATCGCCGGTGAGGACTTCCCACAGGATGTCCCCTGTCTCCGCGTCGCGCTGGAGGATCGTGCCCTCGCGAGCCGTCTCCACCATGACGCGGTCGGCCTCCTCCCGGTTGAGCCCGCCCGAGAGGTAGATCCAAAGCGCGAACAGCCCGACCGCCACGAACACGGCTAGGGCGGCGTACCGAGTCAATCGATCGCGGTTCTGCATTCAGCCACCATCTGGCCGTGACGCAAGGCTCGCCCTGAAGCCGCAGGCGTGGCACGAGGACGGGCAGACGCGGCTCGCCTCTTCTCTTGGGACGTCCCACTGCCCGTCTGGCTTCATCAGCCGGAAGACTGCATGGCAACGCTACCAGAGGGTCCTGGGCCGGTCAAGCCACGCCAGAACCGCTGTAACCGGCCTGTCACATGGGTGTGTCTCACTCGGGAGAGGGGCTCGCGTGTGAGGACTCAGATACAGCAACAGGACGGAAAGCGCGTACCTCTGGCCCAGAAGGGCCACGGCCGCCAGACCCGGGCCCACGTGACCGAGGAGCGGGTCATCGCAAGGGTCCGCCGCGCTGGGGCCTGGTGGATGGGCGAGAGGATGATCGAGATACGCCGGCTACTCCTTCGCGATGGGCGGGTCGTTCAGCGCGTTGTCCAGGTGCGCACGCCGGCAAAGGTCAGCGGGCACGGGAGGATCTCCACCTCATCAACCTGATAGAGGGCCTGGCGGACTCGAGGCTTCGCTTCGGGTGCGCAGAGTATAGTAACAGTTCCTCCTCCGCCGGCCCCGTTGACCTTTGCGCCCGCCGCACCCGCCGCGCGCGCTATCTCGATGATCCGCTCGATCCGGAGCGTGGTGATGGCCCCGCAGAGCGCTTTCTGGGCCTCCCAGTTGGCGTTCATGATCTCCGCCATCTGGTCGAAGTCCTCAGAGAGCAGGGCGTCTCGCATGCCATAGGCGCACTCCCGCAGTCGGTCGAGCGCGGCATGGGCCGAGGCGTCGGCCTCACTCAGCGCGCCCAGCACCTTGGTATGGATGTCGTGGGAGAGGCGGCTCTCCCCTGAGTGCACAACCAGGAACCGCTGATCCAACTCGGCGACGAAGCCCCTCGACAGAGTAAGCGCATATTGACGCACGCTGGGGTAGTCAACCTCCATGAACTGCACACCACCGAAGGCAGCGGCGTACTGGTCTTGGACACCACACTCAATCCGAAGCTCCTCCACCTCGAGGGAGTGAGCCAGCTCCGCGAGACGATGGCGAGGTAGCTCCAGGCCCTCGATGCGGCCGAGGGCTGCCAAGAGCGCCACGGCCACGGATGACGACGTGCCCATGCCGGAGCCGCCGGGGGCATCGGCCCATACCTCCACGCGCAGGCTCCGCCGCACCCCCATTCGCACCACGGCGGCCTTGAGGAGATCCAGTGCGCCGTTGTACTCCACGCTGCGCACGTCGTCGATCTCCACCCGGTAACCGGCGTCGAGGGCGTGGATCTCGACCGAGGGCGGAGCGCCGGGCTCGCTCGGCCGCTCCTGAACGCGCACATGGACCGGAAGATCGACCGCGAAGTTCACCACCGCGCCCGTACTCGAGAAATGGGTATCCGTCCACCCTCCGATGTCGCAGATCCGCACAGGGGCAGTGCTCCGAACCTGCATGGCCTCACCCCCTCTCCCTATGCGCGATCCTGATCCGGACGCCCTCGCGCGTCGCTTCGACGACACCTCTGAGGTCTTGGGCGCGATCCTTGGGCATCACCAGCACCCCTTCCGCTGTGACGACCACAGCGAGACCACTCACGCCAACCACGGCGACCCTCTGGGTACTCGCCGAGGGATCAACGTAGACCAGGGAATCGGTGACATCCGTGAGCAGCGGGGCGCCGGAGAGCGCGTTCCCTTGCATATCGGTCCCCACCGCGCGGGACATCGCCTCCCAGCCGCTCAGGGTGTCCCAGGCTATGTCCGCCACCACGGCGGCGAGCTCCGCGTTCTCGAGTAGGGCGTAGTCGATGGAGCGCGGCTCGATGGGCTCCAGGGCGGCCCTTACCCGCTCCGCGTCGTCCTCGCGCAGCGCCGCCACCGCCGCGTCCATGGCCGCCTCAAGGTCCGTCGCCACGGCAGACATCGCGGACCGGAAGGCCCCGATCTGACCCACTACAGTACCCATGTTCCAGAGGTGCCGCCCGCTGAGCAAGTGCTGCTGAGCCGTCGCGGCGTCGGGCTTCTCCACGAATCGCCGGACCGGAAGGACAGTGCCAGCCTGGGCTGGCTGGCCCTCCGCCAGGTCGAGTTCGAGGTAGCCGAGCGCCGTGTCGGCGCGCGAAGGGCGGACACCAATACAGACCAGACACCGGCTCGATGCCGCGGCCTCGTAGGCACGGGACAGGGCCACAGTGAAGCCACTTGTGTCCGGCATCAGGCTATCCGACGCCAGAAACCCCACCACAGAGCCCTCCGGCGCCCCCGCTGCCAGCAGCCGCGCCAGTGCATAGACGACGCATCCGGCGGTGTCTCGCCGAAGGGGCTCCACGAGTAGCCGATCGCCGGTGAGGTCGGGATCGAGGTCCAGGAGGGCCTGGGCCGTCCCTCCGTCCGCCGCCACATAGACGTGCCCATGCGGGACGACGGGCGTGACGGACTCGATGGTTGCGGCTAGGAGCGACCGTGAGGATCCAGGGAGCTTCAGGGTGGGTTTGGGCCTTCGTGGGGTTGCCAAGGGCCACATCCGCTCGCCCCATCCCCCCGCCATGATGATCGCGTAGGCTGCCGGCCGCGACATGGAAGCGCTCCTCTCCCCACATGCGTGGCATGCCTTTCTGACTGCTCTGCTCCGGGTCCTACCAACGTCTGAAGCGGAGGACGGGAGCCATCCGGCGCGAAAGGGAGTTGTCCCCAGACGCTTTTGCTGGAGCGGGTGTCGGTGGAAGCCCGGCGGCTATCACGGGCCGCCACGTTGGCGTCTGGGTCCGACTGGGAGGTTGAGTGAGATGGTGTACCGTCCGTTCGGGCACCTCGGCTATGACGTCTCCGCTCTGGGGTTCGGCGCGATGCGGCTGCCTGACGATCACGATGAGGCCGTGCAAGTGATGCAGCGTGCCTTCGAGCTGGGGGTCAACTATCTCGATACGGCCCACGGGTATGGCGAGAGCGAGATCAAGTGCGGCAAAGCCCTGAAGGGTTGGCGGGACAGGGTCCGCGTCTCGACGAAGAACCCGTGCTGGAGCGACCCGAGCGTCGATGGCTGGAGGAAGCGGCTTGAGGAGTCGCTCACCCGGTTGGATGTCGACTACATCGACTACTACGTGATCTGGCACGCCATCAACTGGCAGTCGTGGGAGGAGCACGTGCGCCCGTCCGGCAGGATTCTGGACGCGGCGCTGAAGGCCAAGGAACAGGGGCTCATCAAGCACATCGGGTATTCGGTCCACGACGCGCCGGAGAAGGTGCTGCAGATCGTCGAGACAGGCGTCTTCGAGTTCATGATCGTCCAGTACAACATGCTCGATCGATCCAACGAAGCAGCCATCGCTCGGGCTCATGAGCAGGGCATGGCAACCATCGCCATGGGGCCGGTGGGCGGCGGCCGACTCGCGGGCCTCTCGCCGGAGCTGGCGGAGATGGTGCCGGGTGGAGTCACCAGCAATCCCGAGGCCGCCTTGCGCTTCGTCCTCTCCAACCCGAGCATCTCCACCGCGATCTCGGGAATGAGCACCATCGCCATGGTCGAGGAGAACGTGGCGACCGCATCGCGGGAGGATCCCATGTCAGCCGAGGAGCGGGCGAGGGTGGAGAGCGCCCTAGATGAGGCCCAGCGGTTCGCGCAGCTCTACTGCACAGGTTGCGGCTACTGCATGCCCTGCCCCCATGGAGTGGACATCCCAGGGAACTTCCAGCTCATGAACTACCATCGCGTGTATGGGCTCACGGAACACGCGGTCGCGCGCTACGCCGGGAAACCACGAGAGCGAGAGGAAGGCGACGATAGCGCCAAGCTCTTCGCTGGGGCATGCCTCGAGTGCGGCGAGTGTGAGCCGAAGTGTCCCCAGAACATACCGATCATCGAGCAACTCAAGGAGACTCACGCGACGCTGTCGCGCTAGAGCGCGAGGGACGGCGGCTCAGCTGCCGCCCTCCTCCAGCGCCTGGGCCGCGCCCGGCACGAGCTTCCAGGTGCCGGTCCCGAGCCCGGAGTCCGTGAAGGCCCGGCCGTGGACGACCACTTTGGCCTCCCCGTCTATGACCCCAGTGTCCAGACCTACAAGGATCGTCAGTCCCCCGTCGGCTCGTGGGACCACGGAGTGGCAGACGATGGCCGGGTCCGAGTCTTCGGCTAGCTCGAGGGGCGCTTCTGTCGAGGCGCGCACGAACCGCGCTGCCACTTCCCTGTCGCCCACGGAGATCAGCAGATCGGCCTGCACCACACGGGCTCCCGCAGGTAGGCCGAAGGCGCCAGAGACCATGAGCGGGGCCGCGCCAACGGTATCGGCAACGCGCCTGGGCGCGAATGCCTGTCCCTCAGCTCGGGGCGCCTGAGGCATCTCCGGCATCGCCAGGACGGACACGCGGCTGACCCTGGCGCAAGGAGGCGCGGTGCCCGGCATGGCGATGCCAAGCCGGGGAGCATCGAGCCGGAGGGGCCGAGGCCCCTCTCCCGCGAGGATAGGGTGCCAACGCGCGCCATCCCCACTCACGTAGAGCGCGCACGCCTCGCCATCAGACATCATGCGGGCCCACAGGCTACTGCCGGACACTGGCGTCTGCCGGCGCTCTTCGCGGCTGTGCCTTCTGAGAAGCCCCTCTACCATCCACGTAGCGTCCTCCCGCGTGATGGTGAGGACCATCGCCCGGGTGGGCGAGTCACAGAGCGTCAGCTGCACGGGGCCGGTTGAAGCGGCGTCGGTGGCAGAACTCAGCTCGACGACCGCCTCAAGGGGTGGCACGAGGGGGGGGCGGGTCAGAAGTGGCGCTGGCCTATCCGCCGAGAAGAGCGAGTCGCCCTCGGATGTGAACGCCAGGCCCTCACCCGGCGAGGGAACTGGGGCAGGCGTGCCGTCCCCCAACTCCCACGACCAACCGTCCAGATCGCCTCCGGTGAAGGCGTACGCGAAGCTGGCCGCGCGCCCCGCCAGGATAGCGGGTTCCTCCACGATCAGGCTGGGAAGGATACCGCCCGGCAGATCCACCGGGCCTGCCCCCGCCACCGGCGCCTCACCCTCCACGGACGAGCTCGCCACCGCCTCGCCGGTGATGCGCAGTGAACTGACCACCTCGGAGAGGGCCCGCCCGAGCTTCGCGTCCCGCGCCACATCTGGCGGCATCAGGACCCATAGCAGGTAGACCGTCGGGCCCTTCTCCAGCATCACGACAACGGCGGCGCTGGAAGTGATCGGATTGCTGAGACGCACCCCGAGGCCTTGCTCGACCCCGTGCCCCGCCAGCGCTACCTCGTCCAGGCGGCTGGAGCCGGCCAAGCTCCAACCGTCATCCAGGCGTCCCTGCACTGTGTCCAGGACTACCTGCTCGTAGACCGTGAGGTCCTCCGTCGGGGTGGCGGCGCGGGTCTCCAACCAGATCGCGGCCCCGCTCGGCAGACGCCATTCCCCGAGCGCTCCCGGCTGTTCAGAGGATGGCTCCGCCCCATCCGGCAGCATGATCGTGAACTGGCCTTCGGGGTCCGTGTAGCGCTCGTAGGAGATCTGGGCTTGCGTGGGCGATGCCGCGAGCAGGGCTACAGTACAGGCTGCGAGGCAGACAGGGAGTCGCGATGGGCGCATGCGGAGTCCTAACAGATGGAGTGGGAGCGGGGCGCAAGCACCGCCCCGCTCCCGAGTGCTTCCAGTCTACACGCGCTCCCAGATGGGCGGGATGCGCTTCTTGCCGTCCTCGCCGAGCACAACGGGAACTATCCCCGTGATCTCGCAGACGTAGACCAGGGCATCGACAACATCGCCCGCCACGCCAAGGATGTGGTTGCAGGGGAAGGTAGCGAGGAATTCCTCGAACCTGCAGGCCAGTCTGGCATGGACGTGGGGCCAGGTCGGGTCCGTCTGGGCGTTCAGCGCCCGGCGCTCCTCGGCCGGCAGGTCCAGGGATTCGCCGCGAGAGATGACCATGTAGGGCTTGTCATCCCAGACGCCCAGCCTGCAGAAGGTCATGTTGCCCGGGGCCGCGTCGAACTCCACCGACGCGCCGCCCGCCTTGAAGTAGAACTCGAGGGCCGGATGCAGTGTGATCTTCGAGAAGTTGACTCGTGGGTCATCGCTCTGCGCCGCGTACCAGCTCGAGTGGTTGCCCGAGTTGCACCAATCCCAGAGGTCCTTGTCGGGATGGTAGAGGCGTACGTCCATGAAGAGCGCCGGCAGACCGCCCGTGACGTACTTGAGGAGCTGCATCGTGACCGCCGCGTAGGCATCGGCCTCGGTGGCGCAGACCGTCGGCTCCTTGGGGCCGTTCCAGTCATAGGGATCGTTCAGCATCATCTCGGCCACATCACCGAGGCACACGTACTCGGTGAGCTCCCGCTGGCCCTTGAGTCCGCAGTAATCGAAGCCCTTCTCGGCATTGACCGCCTTCATGGCGCAGTAGAGGCGGAGCTGGGTCTTCAGCGTCTCGGGGGTGAGCATCTTCCCGTCGTACTTGATGCGGTCGCCCAGCATCTCGGAGATCCAGGCAAACCCGGCCTCGACGTCCGCGTCGGGGATCTGCTTCATCTTCTCAACTAGCCAGAGCTGGTCGATCTGGCAGACGGTGGTGCCTAGGGCCTTGATCGTTGGCACCATGTGGAAGTATCCGGTCTCCATCCCCATGGAGTGGCCACCATAGCAGCCGTAGACCTCGTTCCGTATCGTCGTGACGGCCTGGCTCGCCCGGAGCCATGAGATCACGCGTGAAAGCGTCTTCTCGTCGTCTATGTCGCCGACGATGCGGTGCGTCCTCACGCCAGTCTGCCGGAGCGCGCCGTCGGTAGCGAGAAGACCTACGTTGCCCGGGTACTGGCCGTTATTGTTCGACAGGGACAGGATCGGCTTGTCCAGCCCAAAGGACTGTACGAAGGGCCAGACAAGGAAGGGGAAGTTCCAGACGTTGTAGACCATGACGATCTGCCGGCAGCCGGCCCGGTGCAGCTCCTCGCCCACTTTCTGGGCCGAGCGGACACTCGTGATGGTCTCGCTGCCGGTGACGATCTCGGGAGCCGAGCCGTCGCGATTGGTCAGGCGGGAGGCCAGGACCTGGGCCCACTGGCTCACGATCCCCTCATTGACCTCCTTGTTGAGCTTCCAGACGTGCTCGCGCTCATCGTTGAGCAAGGCGATACCGATGGGTGTACTTCTCATGGCGCGTTCATCCTTCCGGGACTGTCGAGGGGCCTTCCACGTCACGCTAAGGACCCAAAAGGCAGTTCTCGACTGGCGCGCCAATCCCTCTCCGTGCCTAGGTTACGGCGGCCGTGCTGGGAGAGAGCTAGCCCGGGCGGCTGCTGGTACGGAGCCGGGTGAGGGGACCACTCGATTGGGGGGAGGAACTGGCTGCCCCGCCGGAGTACCTGGCTCCCATGCAGGGCACAAGACCATGATGTCGGCCGAGGCTGTGGAGGTCCTGGCGGAGTGCGGGAACGCAGCAGCCGCTAGCCCCGACGAAACCATGACCAGGAGAGGGTCCCGCTCATGCTCACGATCGGCCTAGCCGCCTCGCTCATGCTCGCCGACGCCTCCGTCCCAGACGCGCCACCTACATTCAAGCAGTGGGGGCTCGAGGCAGTCGACGTCATCCGTCGCGACCTGTATCTCCCACACTCGGACCTCTATGCGGACAAGATGACCGATGACAGGCCATCGGGGCCCGCCTTCATGTGGGGCTGTGGCGTCATGCTCTCGGCGCTGAATGGAGCCGCAGGCGCGGATCCGGCCTACGTGCCATGGTTGGTTGAGTACTCCCGCGCGCTGGAGCGCTACTGGAACGAGGAGGGACCCGTGCCGGGGCTCGATGTGCTCCCGACGCCCAAGCCCGTCGACCGCTACTACGACGACAACGCCTGGGTGGTCATCGCCCTCGCCGAATCCACCCGCATCCTGGACGACTCCGGGCTGGATGCGGACGCGGCGCACGCCCTGGACCTTGCCGAGCGGACGATGGCGTACGTGCTCAGCGGCGAGGATGACGCGCTCGGGGGAGGCATCTACTGGCGCGAGAGCGACAAGGCGTCCAAGAACACGTGCTCCAACTCGCCCTCCGCAGTCGCCGCCTATACGCTCTACGAGCGAACCGGCAATGCCGAGTACCTGGCGGCGGGGGACCGTCTGCTCGGCTGGGTGCTGGACAGGCTCCAGGACCCTGAGGACCTTCTCATGTGGGACAACATGCGGCTCGATGGGTCCGTGGAACACACCAAATGGTCTTACAACACCGCCCTGACCATTCGTGCCCTGCTGATGGCCGCCGAGGCGGGATCGCGGCTCGGAACGACACGGGAACTCCGCGGTCTGGCACGGCGGATGACCGACGCCGCCGTCGAGCGCTGGGTGAACAGGGACACAGGCGGCATACGCGACGGAAGCGCCTTCGCTCACCTTTTGGTTGAAGCACTGCTGATCGCGGGCGACTCCCTAGGGGCCAGCCGCTACCGGGAGGTGGCCCACCGGGCCCTGGTTCGACTCCACGACGAGGCGCGCGATTCCCACGGCCGGTATCCAAACTCCTGGGAGGCCGTGACGACGGAGACGCTAGCGGAGTGGACGCTAATGGACCAAGCGGCCGCGGCGAGGGCGTTACTGATCGCCCAGCCTATCGCGCCGATCCGGTGACCTCCGAGCGAGTGCCCTGTTACAGCCCGCGGGCGTATCTCACCGCGGACTCGAAAATGGGTAGGCCACACGGGGTGCGCGGCCTGCGAGTCCAGTCGGGGGCCTGCAGGGGGTCGATCGCGTTCTCCGGATGGGGCATCATGCCGAACACGTTGCCTCTCTCGTTGCAGATGCCGGCGATGTCCGCGATGGACCCGTTCGGGTTGTAGGGGAACTCGCCGCCCGCCGGTGAGCCGTCGGGCTTCACGTAGCGGAAGACTATCTGACCGGCCGCTTCCAGTCGCTTCAGATCCTCCTCAGCCGTATCGGGCGCGAAGGCGAACTTCCCCTCGCCGTGGGCGATGGGCACGAGAAGGTTGTCCTCTGGGACCTCGCTGACCCAGATGCAGGGGGTGCTCGCTTCCCGCTTCAGTTCGGCGAAGCGGCTCTGGAATCGGCCGATGTCGTTCTGGATCAGGGCGGCTTCCGGCTCGTCAGGCAGCGTGCCGGCCCAGCCTGGGAGACAGCCGAGTTCGAGAAGAACCTGGAAGCCGTTGCATACGCCCCCTACCGGCCGACCGGACTCGATGAAGCTCTTGATCTGATCGCCCAGATCAGCGTGTATCCGAGCCGCCCAGATGGCCCCTCCCCGGACGGCATCCCCGGCGGAGAAGCCGCCGGGGATGAACAGAATGTCGTAGTCGTCCAGGGTGCGGTGGAGATCCTGCGGGACCGTGTCCGAGTGAGCGAGCTGCTTGAGGTGCACCAGTTCGACGCGATCGGCGCCCGCCGCCTCGAAAGCCGCCTGAGCGTCCTCCTCGCGGTTGGTGCCCTCGATCCTCATCACGCACACGCGAACCTGGCCCATAGGGGAGCGCCTCCTACTTCTTCTTGCTGGGATCCTGCCACGGCGCGCACAGCTTGGCCGCAAAGTGCCCCTCCAGGATAGCGACCTCCGGGATGGGACCCGCCAGAGGAGCAACGTACTTGATGAACTCCTCGGTCATCTCCATCTCCTGGGCGTTGTACCACTCGATGGGGACATCGCGGGTGCGCCCGCGGACCTTCGCCAGGTCGACCAAACCCGTTGTGCAGCGATAGGGAGTGTCGCTCTCGCGCACAAGCGTGACCATCTTGCCCGTCTCCCCGTCGACGGCCGCTCTCACTGCGGCGAGACCGACCATGTAGGCTTCCTCGACATCGGTGGGAGAGGCGATATGGGTGGCGCAGCGCTGGATCGCGGCGGCTTTGGTCCAACGGGCGCTCACGCCAAGCCGCTCCTCGATGTTCTCCGCGAGGGTCTGGCTGACACCGCCGAGCTGGCGGTTTCCGAAGGCATCCACCTTCTCGGCTGCGGCGACGGGGTTGCCTTCGGCATCCTTGATACCCTCGGAGACGGCGATAACGCAACGGCCGTAGCGATCTACGTCATTCTGAACGGCGTCCAGGAACCTCTGCGCATCGAAAACCGACTCCGGCAGCAGAATGATGTGCGGGCCGGTCCGCTCGTCCACTTTCGCCAACTGCGCCGAGGCGGTCATCCAGCCGGCGTCACGCCCCATGACCTCGACGACATAGACGTAGGGCAGGGAGTGGTTGTCACGATCCAACTCCCGGATGGTTGTGGCCGTGTAGCGGGCGGCGCTGCCGAAGCCAGGACAGTGATCGGTCTCGGGCAGATCGTTGTCGATGGTCTTGGGGATGCCGATGACACGCATCTCCCAGCCCTCTTGAGCCGCGAGGTTCTTCACGTCGTCGGAGGTTATCTGGCTGTCATTGCCGCCGATGTAGAAGAAGTAGCGCACATTGTGGGCCTTGAACACCTCCACCATGCGGGGGAGGTGGTGGTCCTTGACCTTGAGCCTGATCGATCCCAGAGCGGCGCCCGGCGTCGAACGCAGCCCCCGTATGGTCCGCGGGTCCTCCTGGCGTAGATCCATCAGGTTCTCTTCGAGGATGCCACCGATCCCTCGGAAGGAGCCGTAGACCTCTTCGATGCATGCATGGCGGAAAGCTTCATCCACCACGCCAACGACGCTGTTGTTGATGACCGCCGTGGGACCGCCGGACTGAGCGACGACGAGGTTGCCGCGGAGCTTGTCTGCCATGTGACGGACTTCCCTTCGATGCTTGGGCGACTCTCAGGAGCACGAGTAAGCGTGCCAGAGTCGGATTGTAGCATAGGGACCCAGGGGGTTGAAGGCGAGGACCAAGGGGCAGGTCATAACGCCGCCACTGGTGCATAGTCAGAAGCAGCTGTTTCACAAAGGGGGTTCCCTCCGTGCTCCACCTGTCGCTTCTCAGTCTGACCCTCTGCACCGGCGCGGCCCTGAATGCCGGCTCCGTCAGGCTCGAACTCGATGAGGCCGGCCGACCCGTGCGCCTCGTCGGGCCCGACTCGGCGGCTGACATAGGGGGCGTGGACTTCCGGCTGGAGTGGGCTGGCAGGGGTGAGGCGCCCGACGGCGATTGGCCACTGACACTGGTGGAGGAGGTTGAGGAGAAGCGGTCTCTCACCGTTCTGCGCGTGCAGTCTCCGTGGGAGCTGGCGGTCGACTACTGGGCTCCATCGGAGTGGTGCATTGCACGGCAGGCTCGCGTGAGGAATCTGTCCGATGAGGTCCAGGAGGTGCTGGGCGCGTCTTATGTGGTGCAGGGCTCGAACGTCACCACGTACGCGATCGCGCCAGCGTTCCACCTCTGGGCTGGCGATGGCGACCTTGCAGCCGCCCTGTGCGAGAGCACCGACCCCGCCTCGGTCGCGGTGACGGACGAGGGCGCCGAGCACCGCGTCGGCGTGCGTGCGCGCGTGCAGCCAGGGGAGAGGGTGACGCTTGATCCCCAGTACCTGTGGCTCGCCGAGGGCGATGCGGAGCTGGCGCCGCCTCGACTACAGGAGTGGTACCGCCTCGTCGGTCTCATGCCGCCCAGCGACCGGCCGGAGTGGGCCCAGGACGCCGTGATCTACTCCACACACCCAGGCGGCCACATCGACTCGTGGTTCCAGGACATCGGCGGGTTCGGGAACCTGCAGGCGCAACTCCCGTACGTCGAGTGGCTCGGCGCGAACACCCTGTGGCTCCTGCCGATCTACACCTACTGCGTCGACGGGCGACTGGGCGATGGCTGTCCCTACGGCCCCGCGGACTTCTACGAGATAGAACCCGCTCTGGGCGGCGAGGAGGCCGCGCGGGAGTTCGTCGATGCGGCCCACGCTCGAGGGATGCGGGTCCTGATCGACATCGTGCCCCACGGCGGCTCCGACCCGCACGTGGCTGGCAGGCCGGAATGGCGACTGCGGAACGAGGATGGCACCTTCAAGGAGGTGTTCGGCTGGACGTGCGACTACGGCGCATCCGGCTGGCAGGATGTGATGGCGGACGTCGCTCACACGTGGGTCCGCCACCTCGGCATCGACGGCTACCGGGTGGATGTCAGCGAGGGAATGGGTGAGAACCTCGGCCCGGACGTGGAGAGGCCCTCCTACGCGGCGCGAGGCGGGCCCATCGCCATGCTCGGACGGATGCGCGAGGGGGCGCGCGCCAGCAACCCCGACGCCATCCTCTTCCCCGAGGGATTCGATCGTCTGCCGTGGCTTCCGCACACCGACATCTCCTACGGCTTTCGGCTGTTCTTCTGGCTGAAGGCTCAGCAAGGGCGGGTGGGCTCGGAGACGGGTCGCTGGGCGGACCTGCTCACGAGGTACCTTCGCGAGGAGGAGGCCCAGGCGCCGGCAGGGACACTCATCGCTCGGCAGCTCACGAACCACGATATGGATCGCGACCACGGGCATGTGACCCACTCGTTCGGGGTGGGAGCTTCACAGGCGCTCATGGCGGCGCTGTCCGCCGCTCGGGGCGTGCCCTTCGTCTACCAGGAGCAGGAGCGAGGCGCCGAACTGCTCTACGCCCGCCTGTTCCAGACGCGCGACGCCTTGCCCGAACTGCGGCGGGGTGATGTGCTCTACGGGCCGGTGGAGGCCCCCGAAGAGGTCTTCACGGCCTGGCGTTGGACGCCGGAGGGCGCGACCCTCGCGCTGGTCAACTTCGCCGGCCAGACAGTCACGGGCGAGGTGGTCCTGGACGCGGACCGTCTTCCCTGCCCCGCCGGAGCGAAACAGGTAGGCGATGTCTGGAGTGGAGAGGTCCGAGCCGACGGATGGACTGGGGACTCCCCCCTGGCGCTGGCCGTCACACTGGAACCCTACGAGGCGGCATTCCTGGCTGTCCGCCCCGAGGATTCGGTCCTGCCGCATGTGCCGCCCGTGGCGCCTCCCGACACAGCGCCCGGCCAGCCGGCCGTTCCCCGGGTCGAAGGCTTCCTGACGTCTCTCGACCCAGCGGAGCTGCTGCCGCTCCCAGGCGGAGCGGTGGCCATCACCGCGGCCGATGAGGAGGGCGCCTACACCATCAGCCTAGACCCCGTTCGGGTCGACGACGTCGGCGAGCGGGTATTCGGCGCCCGCGTGCTCTTCCCGGACGCGAGGCGGTGGATGGTGAACACCGCCTCCGGTCCTCTCGAGGGCGTCCACGTGCCGCGTCACCGTGACTGGACTCCATCGACGGGGTACGGCACCTCCCCAGGGCTGCACGCAGGGATCCACTCTCCTAACCGGTTGTGGGAGTCCGCGATGCACCCTCTCCACCCCGACGCGGGGTTCGTTGCCGTCAGTACGCCTTCGGGCCAGTGGAGTGTGGAACTCCCCGTTCTGCCCCCGACGCTGTCGGTGTACCTGGACGATGGCTCATCGCGAGGAGACGACGGTGTGCTCAAGCTCATCATCGCCGCCGCCGACCCCTTCGCCGCGAGGGTGCAGCGCAGCCCCGGCGTGATCGTCGGCGAGGGTGACGATGCCCGGGCAACGCCTGTGTCGATCTCCTTCAGGCTGAACGAAAGCCTCAACACGGCGTGGGAATCGCTCGCGGAGGGAACGGACTACCACACCCCCGCCCGCCTGCCGTCCCAGGTGGCGGGAGACGTAGACGCCAACGCGCAGGGGGGCATGCTCTACCTGCCCCAGCCGGGCGCAATGGAGTACGGCATGGAGATCCCGGCGGCGGGCGAGTGGCATGTGTGGATCGAACTGCGCCGGTCTGAGCGGGCGGTGGATGGCGCCGACCTCGATGATGGCTACGCATTGACCATCGACGGACAGCCGACCGCGTTCCGTTGGATCGGCCGCACCCGCCACGCCGTGGGCAACAGCTACGTGGACTGGGTGGCCCTCGAACCGACGGAGCTTGCCGAGGGCCCTCATGCTCTGCGCGTCACGACTCTAAAGCCGTGGTGCGCCGTGGGTGAGAGAGTGCTGCTGACCAGGGATCCGCAGTGGACGCCCTGACCGCGGCTACTCGCAGGCGAAGAAGCGCTCGCCCCACTGCCAGTTCGGGTCCAGCGTGCGGCCCAACTGGGTCCACTTGCTGTGCCCGTCAGCGAATCCATAGTTGGAGCCGCCATTGTGGCGCACCTCGTCCATATTGACGATGCGCACGTCGATCTGATCGTTGATCTCCTGTAGCGTGGCGTGGGTGAGCGGGATGGTGTTCGCGTACGGCTTGCGCGGATGCCATGGGTGGCAGCATCCGTATGGGTCCTCGTTCTCCTCCTGCTCTACGATGGCGATCGTCTCGGCAGGCGACCCGACTGCGGCCATCCGCACCACGCGGTAGGGTCGCGGGGTGCCAGCGGCGAGGCTGAACTTGTCGCGCGGCAGCACGGCCTCGTTCGGCACGTAGCTCGAACGCGGCAGCATCACGTCCTCGGGGATCTGGGGCAGCGCCGTCGGCTCGGGGTCGGACGGGCAGATCCACACCTGCTCGTTCCGTATGTACGGCAACGTGAGCGAAGAGACGTGCGTCCGGCCATCGGACCCGTTGAGCCCGTTGTTGTAGAGATAGGTTGGTGGGTAGACCTCGTTCCAGTCCTGGGCGTACATCATGACGGCTGTGCCCAGCTGTCGGGTGTTCGACAGGCAGACCGTCTGGCGCGCCTTCTCGCGTGCCTTCGCGAACACCGGGAAGAGGATCGCTGCCAGGATGGCGATGATGGCGATGACAACGAGCAGTTCGATAAGCGTGAAGCCGTGTTTACGGAGCAGCATCGGAGGTACCCTTCGGTGCAACTTGGGTGCCACTACGCCACCTGTGCGCGCGACCCTTCCCTGAGGGCCTTTGCAGTTGTCCCGGCCCTGAACGAATCGCCCCCGAAACAGCTGCGCCCCTTGTGCACGGGACGGGCTAACATGGTTATGGCGGCGCTGGGCGTCCCACCACCCCTTCTGCCACCCAGCAGGCCCACCAGCGCCCGGCGCCGCCTCTCTCCGCAGTTGACACCCCGACGGTCACACTGCACCATAACGGTCTAGCGCGCCCGTAGCTCAGCGGATAGAGCGCCGGCCTCCGGAGCCGTAGGTCGACCGTTCGAATCGGTCCGGGCGCGCCATCTCTCTCTTGGGGTCGAGCGGTCCCGTAGCTCAGGTGGATAGAGCAGGAACCTCCTAAGTTCAAGGTCGCCCGTTCGAGTCGGGCCGGGACCGCCATATCACCTGAGGTTGCCCCCCGATGAACGAACTGACCCGCGACGAATCCTTCATGGCCCAGGCGCTTCTCGAGGCGGGGCTCGCCCAGAAGCATGGTGACGTACCCGTCGGCGCTGTTGTGGTATGTGATGGGGACATCGTCGGCCGTGGGCACAACCGCCGCGAGGTCGATGCCGACCCCATCGCTCACGCCGAGATCCTCGCGATCCGCGAGGCGGCCAGGGAGCGCGGAACCTGGTATCTGGATGGGGCCCAGATCTTCGTGACACTCGAGCCCTGCGCCATGTGCGCGGGCGCTATCGTCCTCTCCAGGATCGCCCGGGTCGTCTACGGGGCCGATGACCCGAAGGCGGGAGCGTGCGGCGGGGTACTTGACATCACGGGTGACACCCGGCTGAATCACCAACCGTCTGTAGTGGGTGGAGTCATGCGAGAGGAGTGCTCGGAGCTGATCCGAAACTTCTTCCGCGGACTGCGAGCCGGAGGTAACATATAGTAGTTTTGCGCCGGCACTCCGGCCGGCGCCTATGCGCGGAGTGGTGTCCGAGTCGGTTGAAGGAGCTCGCCTCGAAAGCGAGTAGGGTGCCAAAAGCGCCCTCGTGGGTTCGAATCCCACCCACTCCGCCACCGAGACAACTCAACGGGCCCTAGTGGCCCAGTATGTAGGTTCCGCTACGCGGAGTGGTGTCCGAGCTGGCCTAAGGAGCGCGCCTGGAGAGCGCGTAGGGTACTAGACGTGCCCTCGTGGGTTCGAATCCCACCCACTCCGCCATTCACTCGCCCCGAGCGAGTCTGGCAGCCTGCCCCACCGCGCGGAGCAACGCTACATCCTCGGCCCCAACCGTAACCGCCGACCCCATACAGCCGCCAGCGCCAACCTCGACCGAGGCGGCAGTCCACGTTCCGGGCAGATCGACCTCACGCGCCTCAGAGGCGTGGTTCACAAGCAGCAGGAGCGCATCATCACCCTGCTGCGCCGTGATCCAGGAGATGTCTGCTGTGGGCCCGCGGTCCATGGGCTGAACGGCCTCGCACATGGTCCCGACCAAGTCAGCGAAGAACCCCAGCCTGGCTGACTGCCTCCCCCATCCCTCCTGCATGAACTCGGGCGTAGAGAGGTACACGCGGCCCTCGCCGAAGCGGTTCTCGAGGAGCACCGGCTCGCCCCCCGTCGAGTTGGCCAGCACGCGAGCGGAGAGGGGTTCCACCTCAACGGGCGCGTACCACGGCTCCTTCCAGGCGCCTGGTTCGAGGCTGAACACGGGTTCCTGGAGGTGGATGTCGGTCGCAGAGAAGATGCGCGTCCAGGCGCGGCCACCCATACCGAGGGACACGCCCCAAAGGTGCGGGTCGTCGACCCAATCCTCGCGCCAACACAGCTGCAGCGCGTTGATGAGCAGCGTTCCTCCCCCCTCGACGTACGCTCGCAGAGTCGAGTGCAAGGAGGGGGTCATCTCCAGGCCGCCCAGGCATACGACCGCACGGTAGGCGCTCAGTTCCAGAGACGAGACATCCGACGAGACAATGTCGAACGGCCCGTGCGGCGTCGCGGCGAAGTAGCCCGGGTAGATGTCGGATCGCTCCTCGACGGCTTCGAAGGTCCGGCCGAACCCCGGGAGCAGCACATCGAGGTAGGAACTGAGCATCCGGTCGGTGCGGTCTGTCGGCAGCTTGCCCCAGACGGTCTCCTCGAGCGCCCAGTTGATGCCGAGGTGGGCCGGACACCAGCCGTTGTCCCGATCGACGAGCACGGCCAGGCCTGGGGTAGGCTCGATGGGCTCCGAGTGCTCCCGCGCGTAGGCCCAGAAGTCGGCCAACTCGCGTCCCCACGGCCCCAGCCGGAAGCCTCCGTTGCCGTCGCCGGAGAGCAGTGGCGGCGTGTCCTGGGTGCAGAGCAGCCGTGCGCCCGAGACGTAGGAGAGGTAGAGGCACCTGCGGAGCGACGACGCTGAGTGGCCGCCGCCCATTGTGGCCTGCTCGATGGGCCACATCGCCTTGTCCTCGGTAGGGATCTGGCCGATCCACCAGGGCGAGATCCACACGCCCCACTCTCCGCGGAACTGCCGCGCGCCGCCTCGAAGGTAGGCGAGTTGCAGTTCGGTGGTCGGTAGGTGCTCCAGAAGCTCGGCGATCACCAACGGCGAACCAGAGCGCCAGCCGCTGTGGTGGTAGGTCATGCACAGGTTAGGCAGGAAGCGGCCGCCCCATCCGTCGTACCGTTGTCGCAGACGGGCCAGCTCGCCCTCGAAGCTCAGCCGTCCCCCTGCGCGCGTCTGGTAACGGAAGAGCTCAGGGCTGCGCGTCCGGAAACTCGGCCGCAGGCCCTGCTGGTGCATGTCAGCGTCGAGCTCTTCCCCGTGCAGCCACCACAGCCGATCCCCCACGAGCAGGCCGATGGCGCGCACTTCGCTCTCATCGAGGAACTCATCGGCGTGGCCGCCATACTGGTAGCCGCCGGGCCGGAGCGTGTCGCCGAGACCGCGACGCACGCTCACCATGAAGTGCATGTCGTTGCGCACGGCTACCTCGACATCGCGGAGGGTAGTGTTCTCCTCATCCCAGGGGACGTTCGAGGTGGCGTAGACGGAGGCGGGGATCCACACGAAGTTGCCCAGGCCGAGGTCCGCCAGGGCCTGGATGTTCGTCTCGCCGTGGGCGCACCCGCCCACGAGCAGGGGTGTCTCCCCATCGCCGGGGTAGGCCATGAGCAAGGAGAGCAGCGCGAGTAGTCGCATGGCAGCGCCCCCTGGGGTCCGTTTCGATGAGCTACGCGTCCAGCCCGGCTCTCTCCATGGCGGCCGCGAACAGAGGCGCCAGCTCGTTGTAGGTCTCGTCCAGCGCCTGCACGACCACCTTGGTGGAGGAGATGACGCACAGGAAGCTGGTATCGCCGAACCACCGCGGGATGACGTGCATGTGGACATGGTCGGCGACACCGGCGCCACCCGCTTCGCCGAGGTTGTAGCCCACGTTGAAGCCTTGAGGGTGGGACCACTCGGTCAGCACCTGGATCGATAGCCGCATCAGCTCGGACATCTCGGCCAGTGCGTCGACGGAGAGGCTCGTCAGGTCGCCCGTGTGCTCGTAGGGAGGGATAAGCAGGTGGCCGTTGTTGTAGGGGTAGAGGTTCATGCACACGTAGGCGTGCTTCCCCTTGGCGAGAACGTGTCTCTCACGGTCGAGGCCCTCCCGTTGGTCAAGGCAGAAGGGGCAGCCGCTGCGCTCTTTGGACCGGATGTATCCCATCCGCCAAGGGGCCCATATCAGCTCCATGCCATGGTCCGCGCGATCCTCGCTCAACCTCCGCCTCCCGTCCTCCTCCATGGCTCCTGTGCCACCTCGTAGAAGTCGGATCCCAAAGTGTCGTTGATCACGATAACGGGGAAGTCCTCGATGACAAGCCGACGGATCGCCTCTGTGCCCAGATCCTCGTACGCGATGACGCTGGCCTCTCTGATACATCGCCCCAGGAGCGCTCCCGCGCCGCCAATGGCCGCCATGTAGGCGAAGGCTCGCCCCCGGATGGCTTCCCGGACCTCCGCCGCACGGTAGCCCTTCCCGATGGCGCCCCCGAGGCCCATCTCGATGAACTGGGGGGTGTAGGGATCCATCCGGTAGGCGGTGGTCGGCCCGGCCGACCCGATGGCCTGGCCCGGCCGTGGGGGAGTCGGGCCCACGTAGTAGATGACCTCGCGCTCGACGGGGATCGGCAGTTCCTCGCCGCGCTCCAGTCCCTGCAGCATCCTCTGGTGGGCGGCATCCCGCGCCGTGTACATCACGCCCGAGAGGAGCAGAGCATCGCCGGCGCGCAGGTCGCGGATGACCTGCGACGACTCGAAGGGGATGCGGATGGACCGCGCGTGCTCCGTCTGACTCATAGGATCACCTCCCGTCGACGATTGGCGTGGCATTGGATGTTCACCGCGACCGGTAGGGCCGTCACATGGCACGGGTACACCTCGATGGGGGTCCACAGGCAGGTGACCATGCCACCGAGGCCCTGAGGCCCCACGCCGGTCTCGTTGCAGAGTACGAGCAGCTCCTTCTCCAACTCCGCGATGGCGGGGTCAGGGTTGAACTCGCCAATGGGTCGCATGATCGCCTTCTTGGCCAGATACGTTGACTTGTCGAAGGTACCGCCCAAGCCGATGCCCGGGACCAGGGGCGGACAAGCGTTTGGCCCGGCGTTGGCCACCGTCTCCACCACGAAGCGTTTGACACCCTCGACCCCGTCCGCGGGCTTCAGCATGGCCTGGCGGCTCATGTTCTCGCTCCCACCGCCCTTGAGGGTGATAGCCAGTTCCAGCCTGTCGCCCGGAACCACGTCGTAGTGGATCACGGCGGGCGTGTTATCCCCCGTGTTCCGGCGATCCAAGGGGGATTGGAGCATCGAGGCGCGCATGTAGCCCGCCGCGAAGCCGCGGCGAACCCCCTCGTTGATCGCCTCGCTCAGTGCGCCGCCCACCACGTGGCAGTCCTGCCCGACTCTCGCGAAGACGATCGCGACGCCGCAGTCCTGGCAGTAGGGCACGCCCGTCGCCGTGGCGAGGCGCGCATTGTCCAGCAGGATGCGGATCGCGTGCCGCCCCAGGGGCGACTGCTCATCCCGGTAGGCCTTCTCCAGCGCCTGCAACATGTCATCCGTGAGGGCGACTCCGGCGCTCTGGCACATCTCCGAGATGGCGGAGGCGATCGCGTCGACGTGCACCTCTCTCATAGTGCTCACTCCCCGCCCTTGCTCGACGCTCCCGGCTTGCCGCCGATGTGGGGGCGTCCCTCAGGGCGTTCCCTGAGATCCCGCCCGTCACCTGTCTGGCTCATCCGAAGGGGCCGAAGCACCCCGCGTCGAAGCCGGTACAGGCCGACCATCACGCGATCGTGACCCGGAGTGCTGCATGGACAGCGCCCTCAGCGATGGAGCGGTCCGCGCAGAGCATGGGCGGACACCGGAGTTGGACCACGCGGCATCCTTGCGGCTGACCGCAGCCGTCGGCTTGGGCCTGGTCCTGATCCCCGTCACCGCGCGATGGCTCGCGGAGATCGAATGGGTCCGGTACTCGGACAACGCGACGACGCAGGCGTTGTTCCCGCACGCCATCGCGATCCTCGTGACCCTTATCGCCCTATCGGCAGGCGTGCGTAGGATCGCGCCGGCCCTCGCCTTCGGCCGCCGCGAGGTGCTTGTGTGCTACATCTGCGTGTGTGTCGGCTCCCATCTGGCGGGGCACGACATGCTGCAGATCCTCTACTCCGCCATCGCCTACGTCGTCCACCAGGCCAAGCCGGAGAACTCCTATGCCGACCTGCTGCATCCCTGTATTCCCACGTGGGCGCTGCCGACGGAGGGGCCAGGGCTGAGGTCCTTCCACGAGGGTGGCTCCAGCTTGGCCGACCCCGCGAACTGGGCGTCGTGGCGCGTCCCGATGGTAACGTGGGGCCTGTTCACGGTGGTGCTCTGCGCCGTCATGTTCGCCGTCAGCAACCTGCTGAGGATGCAGTGGGAGAACGAACGGCTCACCTACCCCATCGCTCAGGTGCCCCTCTGGATGTCGCGAGATGAGGGTCGCGTGATGTTGCCGGCGCCGTTCCTGATCGGCGTCGCCTTGGGCGTGCTCCCAACCCTCGTGAACACCATCAAGCACTTCCAGCCGCTCTTCCCTGGCCTGAACGTTGGCGTCCAGTACCACCAGGTGCCCGATCCGCCGTGGGTAGCCGCCGGCTCTCTGCCAGAGGCATGGCACCCCTTCGCCTTCGGCCTGGCGTACCTGGTGCCCACCGATCTCCTTTTCTCCTGCTGGTTCTTCTATGTCTTCACCAGCTTGCTGAGGGTCATCTCCTACGCCAGAGGACACCAGGCCTGGGGCGGGTTCCCCTACGTCGATCAACAGGCCACGGGCGCGCACCTCGGCCTGGCGCTGATCGTGCTCGTCAACGCGCGGCGCCACCTTAGGTTCGTCGCTCGCGAGGCGTGGCGCCCAACGAATGCCACCGAGCGAGAGGCCTTGTCCTACCGCCTCTCGTTGGGAGTGCTCGGAGTCGGTACGCTCATGTTGCTGGGTTGGATGGTTGCCCTCGGGTTCAGCCCACTCACGGCGGTCGCATGGCTGTCTATCTTCGGCGCCACGGTGCTCGCGGTCACTCGCCTGCGAGCGGAGTACGGCCTGCCGACCAACGAGCTGTTCCAGAAGGGCGCGGAGTACGTGCTGGTTGGTAGCTTGGGATCGCGGAGCTTCGGCCGCAGTGACCTCGTGGCCATGGGCCTCATGAACTGGCTCACGCGCACCCACCGACAGTTCCCCATGCAGGTGCAGGCCGATATGCTGGAGGTGGCGCGACGGGGCGACGTGGGGGTTCGGCGCATGGGCTGGCTGGTGCTCGCGGCGACGGTGGTGGGCATCCTCTCGGCCAAGTGGGCCCTGTTGGATGTCTCCATGCGGACAGGCATCGCGACGGCGAAAGTCCACGGCCCGGCCCTCTGGGCGTTCGGGCCCGAGCCCTGGAATAAGGTCGTAGGCTGGATCGACGCCCCCACCGCCCCGGAGTTCGGCCCTACAGTGGCTATCCTCTACGGCGCGTTCTTCTGCATGGTGCTGTACCGGGCGCGTCTCGCGTGGGTGTGGTGGCCTTTCCACCCGGGCGGGTTCGTGATGTCCTGCACCTTCGGACTCGCCCGGCTGTGGCTCCCCCTGTTCCTCACATGGTGTTTCAAAGCCGTTCTACTCCGCTACGGCGGGCACACCGCCTACCGTCGCTGTCTCCCCTTCTTCCTGGGGATGATCGTAGGCCAGTACACGAGCGCGGTGCTTCGGACCCTGATCGACATCGGCTGGCAGCTCTATCTTCCGGCTGAGTCGGGCATCGGCGGTCTGTAGCGTGGCTAGTTCGCGGCGGTCCACACGATAGAGACGACATCGGTAGCTGCTTGGCGAGCGACCACGGGATCCTGGTGCCCATCGATGGATACGACGAGCACGGACCAACGCCGGTCCGGATACCAGATGATCGCGGCGTCGCTCTCCAGGTCGGGAAGCTCCGCGGGACGGTTCCCCACCACGACGCCGGCCAGGGAAGGGATACCGCGCGGGATCTTCGATCGGTACTGCTGGCCGCGCAAGGCCTCGAGCGCCAGCTCGGTGCTCTCACCTCCCAGCAGCTCGCCACGGCCGAGGCTGAAGAGAAGCTGGGCGATGTCATTCGTCGTGATGGTGTTCTCCAGCCCTCGCGCCCGGGCGGCCATGTCCAGCACCTTTCGCTGGATGCTGGTGTTCGTGGAGAGCGCCATGTAGCTATGGATCTCTCGATTCAGCTCCTCGATGCCCACCTGGTCGATGATGGCGTTGGCGACGAGGGGATCGCTGCCCTCCATCATGCCCTTGATCCCCTCCACCAGGGTCATGCCGGTGCCGCCGAAGGGGGCCTCCATGCTCCACTCGCCGCGATCGACCCGGCTCAACGCCGAGACCATGAGGCAGAGCTTCGTGAGTTCGCCCGCGGGCTTCAGCTGGTCGCCGTTGTACGCGAACCCCGTCTTATGGTCGGGCCCGATGTAGCTGAGAGCGAGCCGCCCACCACTGCGCCGCTCCACCTCTTCGAGGGAGTTCCGCAGGGCAACACGATCGATCTCCTTCGCCTCCGCGGCAGGTGGCGCGGCCGGGGTTGGCAGCTCAGGCCTCGGCGGAACCACCGCATCTGCCGAGGGCCCTGTGGCGAAGCCGGGCGTCGACGGCTCCTCCCAGGTCAGTTCGGCTGACGCTACGGAGCCGGTCTCCGCCGTCCGCTCCTCCGCCTCCCGCTTGGCGGCGTTGACTCGGCCAATCATCACGGCGACCATCGCCACGACGACGAGCCAGCCCACCCCGACGCCCAGGGCGGCGCCGATGGCGAGCGACTTGGTCTTGGGATCGATAGTCTTCGGCTGGCGCTCGGCATCCACGCGGGCTACTCCCTTCCGGGCCACGCTCCTAAGCCCCCGCGATGCGGGGCATGCGAGTCGGCTCTCGCTCCATCTCAGCCTGCACGAACCGATGGAGCAGAGCGCACCTGAGCGACTGGAACGCAGGCTCATCCCACAGATTGCGGCGCTCCTCAGGGTCCTCCTTCAGGTCGAACAGCTCCTCGTACGGCCTGCCTGGTGATCTTGTGGCGGTTCTCGATGAGGGCATGGCCGCGCTCACGGGGTCTGAGCGATTCGCTCGGCCTCCTCGACGGCCTCCACGTCGCGCGCGCGCCCGAGGGTCAGCGCGGGAGACGCGTCGTCGGCCCCGAGCCGTATCGCGGCCACCAACGCCGAGACCCTCGCAACACGCGAATCCGCCGCGCCAACCGCCCGCTCGAGCAGCAGGTGCGCGGTGCTCCTATCGGACTCCCAGAGCCTCGTGGCGAGCCTGAGGACGGCGCTGTGGGCCGTCGCGCGAACCGCCGGATTGCCGTCCCGCAGCGCTGCCACGATCACCGGAGCCGTCGCCTCTGTCCCGACCGACCCGAGAGCCGTGACGGCGGAGGCGCGCAGAACAGGGCTCGCCGCTCCCAGTGCGCTTGCGAGCGCGTGCAGGCCGCTCCCAGAGCCCATGGTGCTGAGCCCTGAGACCGCCGCGAGGGCCGCTTCGAGGTCGGGGCCGGTCACAGCCGCCGACAGCGCCTCAATGGCCGTGGGGCCGCCGATCCGCGATAGCGCCGAGGCGGCCGGATGGGCCAGGACCGGCTCATCGAGGCAGGCCGCGATGGCCGGCACGCACGCAGAGGAGCCCACCAGGGCGAGGGCCTCGAGCACGAACGCACGGGTCGGTGTTGGCCACGTACCAGCGAGCTCGCGGGCCAGGGCCGCGCTGAGGGCGGTGGCGTCGCTACCGTCGCGGCCACTCCCCGCGACGATGTAGGTCAACGCGTCCGCAGCGGTCGAGATGGACTCGGGCGTGCCCTCGGCATGGAGCCTCAGGAGGTCGGGCACCATCGCGGCGCCCAAGCGGGCTGAGAACTCCTGTGCATGCCGACGGATGGCCGGATCATCAGACCGAAGCTGATACGCCAGGTGCCCGGGCTCAGCATCCAGGTCGCGTATGCGGATGTTCCGGAACCGCACCCACTCTTCGGGCCCGGAGTGCGAGGACTGCAGGGCGATATGACCCGAGAGAGCCGACCCCGCCAGCGTAGGCACCTCATCCGTGTTGGCGCGGCAGACCTCAACCCCATCTACCACGACGGACAGACTCTTCCCGATGGCGGTGATCTCCAGGCTGTGCCAGATCCCCGTTGTCTCGTCGGGGCGAGGGTCGACTGCCACGTGGCCGTACAGCGACCCTGTGCAGTGCAGATCGTCGCGGTAGGGCGTCCAGGGGGCGAGGAGTTGGACCTCGATATCCGCCGAGCCAGGCGCGAGGCCCCGGATGAGGACGCCGCTGTTCCCGACCTCGGACAGCATGTACTCCAGGCGCAGCACGAAGTCGGCGTACTCCCTGTCGGTCGAGAGCCAGCCGCCGTCGACCGTGCCAACCGTCAGGAGGACGCCATCCTCCTCCACGATCCATCCCGTTTCGTCCCCGCCGGCGGTCCAGCCCTCCAGGTCACGGCCATTGAGGAGCAGCTCGAAGTCCGGCTCGGGTGGGGCGGCCATCAGCGAACCGATGAGTACCAGGAACAGGGGCATCTCAGGACTCCCTCCCAGCGAAGATGGTCGATTGGGGCAGCATCCAGGGCTGGTGGTATGGTGTCGACAGCATCCGGTTCGCGGTGGCGTCGCCGACGAAGCGCTGCGCCGCCGCATCCCACTCGAGCGGCCGTTGCAGCCGGAAGGAGATGCACCCCAGGAGCATCGGAAGGGTCATGTTGTGCGCGTAGTCCAGATTGGACTCGGTCAGTCCTCGGCTCCGCACGCAGTCGAGGAAGTTCCGCTGATGCCCGGGGGAGCGAGGTATGGACTGAGGCACCTCGGGAACGTCATCGAGCCGTTCGCCACCGAGGAAGATCGCGCGGCTGCCATAGTCGACCACCATGGACCCTTCGGACCCTTCGAACTGACAGCCGATCCCGCGGTCGTCGGCTCCGGGCACATCGGGGATGTCCGTGGACCAATGCAGGTTGAGCCCATCGAACTCGTAGTCGACATCGATCGTCGCCGGGGTGTCCGCGATGCCGTCCGTCGGCGTGGCGCCGCGGGCGTGAATACGCTTCGGCTGGCCGAGATCCAGCGCCCAGAAGGCGATGTCCGCGATGTGGCACCAGAAGTCGGCCCAGTTGCCGCCCGAATAGTCCCAGAAGTACCTGAAGGTGAAGTGGCAGCGCACGGGCGTGTAGGGACGCCTGACGGTGGGCCCCTGCCACATCTCCCAGTCGAGCTCCGGCGGCGGGGCCTCATCGGCGGGGAAGCCCAGGCCGGGGCTGCCACCCGTCTTCCAGAGCCGCACCGTGTGGATCTTGCCCAGGATGCCGGACCGTACCAGCTCTACGGCGCGGTGGTAGTTGTCCTCCGCATGGATCTGTGTGCCGAGCTGGAACACGCGCCCGTACCGCTGCCTGGCCTCCACCATCGCGTGGCTCTCCGCCACGGTCCGGCAGAGGGGCTTCTCCGAGTACACGTCCTTGCCCGCTTCGAAGGCCATGGTGGTGATAAGGGTGTGCCAGTGATCGGGGGTGGCGCAGGTGACGACATCGATGTCATCCCGATCGAGCACGTGCCGGAAGTCCCTGTAGCCCCGCACATCGGCGTTGGGCTGCAGGGTCTTAGCCGTGGCGACGGCCGCATCGAGGCGGGTCGAATCGACGTCGCAGATGGCCGCGATGTTCACGTCCGGCATCGCGGCGAACCAGCCAAGATGCCCGCTGCCCATGCCGCCGACGCCGATGTGGGCCACGTTGATCTTGTCGTTGGGCGAGACCGTCTGAGCGCGGGCGCGACCCGCGAGTGCCGCGGCGCCCGCCGCCATGCCGAGCCATTGCAGGAACTCCCGACGCCTCATGGGCGCCGGTCCGTAGAGGTTCATCGCATGCACCACCTGACGATTGACATTCGTTCGCCGGTCTGAGGCTAGCTTTCAGCGCGTTGCCGCAAGGCTCCTCCGCCCCGGCGACCTCCTGGCGCGCGCGCTGACACCTTGGTCGGGAGGTTGGCGGGGTCACGCCTCGGCGATCTCGATCGTCGCGAACAGCAGCCCCTGGCCCACGCGGTCGAGTTGCGCGATCCACTGGCCGCTCGCGTCGAGGGTGCCGGTGGGACAGTTGTTCGGCTCATCGCCCCCGGCATTGGCCGTGACGATGGTGACGTCGAAGAGCCGTGCGTAGGTCTCCAGGTGGGCCGTGTGCCACTTGAGGTACGACTGCTCGAAGCCCGAGTTCACCGCATGGAAGATCACCTGGGCTCCCAACGCCTTGAGCGCCTGGGCGATCGCGTCCAGCCCGCTCTCGATGTCGGCCTGGTCGAACTCCCCGTGGTACCCGCTCAGGGCGCACTCGGGCAGCAACAGGAAGTGAGCCCCGGCTGCGCCGGCGGCCGCGATGGACTGGAGGATGCGCGGCAGGTTCTCCGCCGTACTCCGCTTCACGGCCATCTGCGCTGCGGCGATGTGGTACCGCCTGCCGATGGGACTACCTCGTTCCGTTGGCCTACTCCGCCGCCACCCGGACGGTCGGATCGCCCAGGACGTTCCAGAAGTAGGCGCGCTTCCGACCGATGTCATTGTCGGTGAAGAGCCCCGCGTCATTGCCCTCGACCTGGAAGTAGTTGCGCCACACGTCGCCCATGGCGCCGCCCGCCCCCAGGACTGACCACATCTCCCGCGGCTCGTCGTAGAAGACCTTCGACCGGCCGATGAGGGCGAGCCCGCGAAGATGGAAAAGGATGCACTCGGCTCCCTGCCAGTGTCCGTACGCGGGGTGGTTGTAGGGCACACTCTCAGCGCCCGCCGGCAGCGTGCCCTCGCAGCTGGTGTAGAGCCACACGGCGCCGCCGCTCGGCAGGCGCCCGTTCTCATAGAGGCTGCGCGTGATCGCGAAGTCCAGCCTGTCGACGTCCGTGACGCTCGGCGTGAGGATGGAGCCCTCGTGCCGCCAGTTCCAGATGCTCGGGCCGCAGGCCGCCTCGAGGGCGTCGGCGTCGGGCGCGGGAGACCAGGTGCATCCCCACGGGTCGCCATGCGCCTTCATCGAGCGAATCACGGCTGGCCGCTTGAGGATCTCCACGGCCTCGAGCAGGGTCACGTCCTCACGGACGCTCTCGTACCCGTCCGGCGGGTCGTCACTGAGGTCGGCGAAAGCGGCCTGGACCTCGGGGATAGCCGAGCCCCAGCCCGTTCCGACGGACGCCGCGAAACGTTGATCCGCGTACTCCCCGGCGCTGTGGCCGTGTCGCCGTTCGAACCACTCCGCCAGCATCCGGCGCTCCGTAGGCTCGGAGGGGACGTAGAACGCTCTCGGCTTCGGCGCCTCCTCCTCGCTCTCGAACTCCATGACCTGGGGCACGCCGTCCGGGCTCAGGAAGTGACGGCCGTGGCGGTCCACGATGGTGGGATCGGGAATCACGGACGCATGGCGGGCATCGAGGCGGCCAATGAGGACCTCGGGCCGCGCAACGGGGTTCGGCAGACGGAGATCATCGGCCGAGCACTCCGCATGGGACGAGGGCAGAGGGGAGACGATGGTCCGGCCATTGGGACCCGAGTGGACACGGAACTCCCCGTCATTGACGAAGAAGAAGTCCACGAACTCCAACTCCCCCTGCTCGGTGGCGTCGGGCCCAAAACCCGAAGTCTCGCGCCCATCGGGGTAGGCCGCGATCAGATAGGGCAGAGCCACGGCCTCCTGGTGGTAGAGGTCCTCCCAGTGGCCATCCAGGTCGCCGAGAACGATGTCCGCGCGGAAGCAGACCGACTCGGGGTAGCTGCGGAGGAAGTCGATCCCGCCTTCCGCGTCATACACCCGCTCGCCCTCTTGTCCGGCGTGGAGGGTGATTGGCTCATGCTTCCACCAGTTCACTTGGCGCACGATGCACGCGTCGGGGAAGGCGCCCACTAGCATCACGGCCTCGAGCTCCGGCCGGCTGGCCGCCACGCCGCGCAGGAACTCCCTGAGCGCGAGAAGCGTGAGTCCGTCCTGATGGTTCTCCCCCGCGTAGACGGAGCACCCGACGCAGACGGCGCTCCAGCCCTCCGTGGCGAGATCATCGACGTAGGTGCCGAGGTGTGGCAGGAGATCGGGCCCCTCCGTGGGCATCTGGAGCAGCCGCTCCTCGACCAGCACCAAGGCCAGCGGAGCGTCAGCGGACTCACGCACCAGCTCCGGCAAGAGGCTCAGGGACTCGACCTCCGCCGCTCCGTCGCTATTGAGGTCGACGCCGGAGTGGCTGGCGCAGAGAGCGTCCAGGTCAGAGGAGAGATCTGCCAGAGCGGGCGGAACGAGCAGCACGAGCAGGGGCAGAAGCCTTACCATCGTCACACTCGCCTTCGACGGCGCGGTTGTCTTCGGCGGCTGCTTCGCCGACCCGTCTCCTGGCCCTCTTGACGCGAACGCGAAGAAGGGCGCGGCCCGCGACTACCGAACTTGGGACACGTGAATGTGCGAGAGGATGCGAGCCATGCTTTCCGACGAGCTACGAGGCGAGATCAGGGCCCTCCTGGACCAGTACGAGGAGCCGCGTTCGGCGCTGATGCCGGCCTTCTGGCTGGCGCAGCAGAGCGACGGACACCTCGCTGCGGAGGCCATCTCCGAGATCGCTGAGATCGTCGGCGTGGACCCGGGCTACGCGAGCGGCGTGGCCTCTTTCTACACGATGTACCACCTCAGACCCGTCGGCCGCCATGTGATCCAGGTGTGCAAGACCCTGAGCTGTCGCATGGCGGGCGCTGAGGACATCCTCGAACACCTCAAGGCCAAGCTCGGCATCAACCTGGGTGAGACGACTCCTGACGGCGCGTTCTCCCTATGCACCTCTGAGTGTCTCGCCTCCTGCGGCACGGCTCCCGTGATGCTCGTCGATGATGACCTCTACGAGAACCTCACGCCCGAGCGTGTCGATGAGATCCTCGCTCAGCTCGGCGGCTGATGCCCCGTGGGCAAGCTGACGCGACGCCCCGACAGGCCCGCAGCGGATGCTGACCCGCTCGTGGGCGTGGTCGTTACCGCTGCCGCGGTGGCCGCGGGCGCGGCCGTCGGGATGCTGACCCACTGGCTGCTCGCGCGCCTCCCCTTCCTGCGTGGCCACGACCCGTACGAGGCTCGTATCCTTGGGCCGGCGGCCCTGGGCGGTCTGGCGGCGGGGCTGATTGCGGCCGGCGCTCGGCCGCGCCAATCGTTCTGGGCGGTCGCGACCCCGGCCGCCCTCTGCGCGGGCGGGTACGCGGCGGCGCGCATCGTCGATCCTAGCGCGGGCGCCAGGGAGCTGGTCCTCCTCGGCGCCGTGGCGGTCATTGCCGCCGCCATGGGCGGCCTGGGCGCGGTGTCGGGATGGATGGATAGGCGTCGCCGCGCCTCTCGTTCCACCTGGCCGCGTAGCCCCGCCCTCGCTGTGGCGTGCGCCATGGGAGCGCTATCCCTCGCACCTTACGCCCTGGCTCCCGTGCTGCTGCCCGGGTTCGACCTCGCCGTCCGACTTGGCGAACGTCAGATAGCCACGAGCCACGGCCCGCCTCTCGGACTGGCTTGGGGCGTTGCCGCCGTCCTCGTCAGCGCCTCCACACGGCTACCCGCTCCCGTTCTGCTGTTGGCGGGCGTTGCGGCTGTCGCGTCGGCGGCGGCTGCGCTGGCGGGAGGTCCGGCCGAGCCCCAGTGGTTGGCTGTCCTCTCGGCCGCTCTGCGTGGAGCGCTCTGGGTGGTCGTCACCGGCCTCGTGCTTCAGGCCCTGCACGAGCTCTGCGAGTCCGACCAGCGGCGTCCGCTCCGCCGAACCGCCACCCCTCGGCCCCCGAAGCCCAAGAGGGGCGGCCGCCCCAGGAAGCCCCCGTCGCCGAGCCCAGACGATGGCTTCCGCGGGCCCTACCTGAGATAGGCTCTCGTCGCGCGAGGCCGGAAGTGACACACACTCGAGGGACCCAAGCGTCGCATCTATCGGAGCACGGAGTCGGGACGGCGGCACATGGCCGGCTGGCTCATTGCGCCGATCGGTGAACGCCCCGGCTCGCTACTCCAGGATGTCATCCAAGTCCATGGGACCCTTCGGCTCATTCAGCGTCCGATCGATCTCGTCCACGGGAGGTCGCTTGGCGACCGTCACAGTGGCCGTCATGTTCTTGCCGTCTCGGATGAACTCCACATCGAGTCGGGCTCCCACATCGGTGCGGGCGAGGTAGTCGATCAACGACTTCGAGTCCGGTATGGCGTGGTCGCCCATCCGTATGATGACGTCTCCGGTCTTCAGCCCCGCCCCAGCCGCGGGACCGTCGGGTTCCACGAAGAGCAGGGTCGCCCCCTCCACCCGGCTCGACGCCTCGCGCTCCACCGAGGAGCTGGGTATCTGAACGCCGATGTAGCCGCGTTCGACCTCGCCATGGCTGTCGAGCTTCTGAATCACCCAGGACGCAAGGTTCGAGGGGATGGCGAAACCAATCCCAATGTTCCCTGGAGCCCCGAAGGGCGACTGGACGCCGGCGGTCTGGATGGCCGTGTTGATCCCCACGACTTGGCCGTTGACGTTGATCAGCGGCCCTCCCGAGTTGCCGGGGTTGATGGCGGCATCGGTCTGAAGATAGTCATCGTATGTATGCCCACCCGAGCCGGGAGGGGCCTCCAGCTGGCGGCCCCGGGCGCTCAGGATCCCGAGGGAGACCGAGGACTCTAGGCCGAAGGGGTTGCCAATGGCGATCAGCCAGTCGCCGATCCGCGTCTGGTCCGAGTCCGCCCAGGTCATGTACTCCATGGGCTCGGAGGGATGCACGCGCAGCAGGGCCACATCGGTCTCGGCGTCGCTACCGGCTATCTCGGCCTCGTAGGTCTCGCCGTTCACGAGGCGGATGGTGGGGTTCGGGCCGACCTCCACGGTGACGTCCACCACATGCTTGTTCGTCACGACGAGTCCGGAGGGGCTGACAACGAACCCGGAGCCGAGGGGGATGAATCGCCCGCCGAGGAAGGGGATCTCGGACTCCTCCCTGTGCTGCTGCGGCATCCGCCGCAACATCCGCTGGCGGTACTCGGCGAGCTCCTCCTCGGGTATGTAGAGCCCCACGGACACGACAGCCGGCCGGCACTGCTCCACGAGGGGCGCCAGGGAAGGAAAACCGCCTTCGCTGGAGGTCTCGACGCCAGCGGACACGGGCAGCTTGCCGCTCGACTCGAAGTTCACCGGCTTGCCATCGGGTGGCGGCACGGGGCGCGACTGTCCCGAGGGAGCGGTCGTGACGGGGCTTCCGGGCTTATGGCCCGGCGTCGCAATGTCCTGCACCACCTGAGTCAGCGATCGGCCGCGGGACATCTCACTGACCCCATAGCCGCCAACGAGGCCGACTCCGACCCCGATCATGAGGAGAAGTAGTGCGAGGAGCAGGCTGCTCCGCTTCGACATCCAGCGAACACCTCCATGGGCGGAAAGGACGCGCCGCACTGGATCCCGGTCCCACGCAAGTGCTTGCGCGGGAGCCCGCGCGACGCTCTTTCAACAACAGAATCCGGCAGCGGGCGTGCTATAGTCAAGGTGCCATGGCCCCACCACCGGCTGCGGCGCGCCCCGCACGGCGGAGGGTGGCCGCTCGAGACACCGCTAGGGAGGCTCCTGGAGTGCGCTGGAAGCTGGCTCAGGTCCAGTTCAGACCGAGGAAGGCAGACGTCGGGGCGAACCTGCAGGCGATCGGGGAGGCGCTGTGTGTCGCTCACGATCGGGGGGCACGGCTGGCGCTCTTCCCCGAGGCCGCCCTTTCGGGCTACATCCTCATGGGCGGCGTGAAGGAGGCGGCCATCGAGGCGGACGAGGCCGTCTCACGGCTCCAGGCGCATCTCGTGAGCGCCCGGCCGGGGGCGACCATCGAGGTCTGCCTGGGGTTCTATGAGCGCGATGGCGACGCTATCTACAACTCCGCCCTCCATGCTCGCCTCGGCTGCAGCGACGGGTCGGACCAGCTCGGCCTGCTCCACGTTCATCGGAAGGTCTTCCTACCGAGCTCCGGTGTGTGCGACGAGGACCGCTATGTGACTCGTGGACACTCTGTCAACTGCTACGATACCTCCATGGGCCGAATGGCCATTCTGATCTGCGAGGATGCCTGGCACTCCATCTGTGGGATCATCGCGGCCCTGCACGGCGCGGAGTACATCCTCATCCCCAGCGCCTCCCCGGGAAGGGATCTCGCGGGCGCGACGCCCCAGAACGTGGCCGAGTGGAGCCAGGTATGCAGCCTCCTAGCCCGCGAGCACGGGTGCTTCGTGGCTCGGACCGACCTCCTGGGGTTCGAGGGGGGCAAGGGGTTCGCGGGCGTCTCCACGGTGCACGGGCCGGATGGCGACCTGGTCTCCGAGGGACCTCTGCTGGAGGAGGCGATGGTCCTCACCGAGATCAACACCGATGACACGAGGATCGCGAGGCGGCGCGCGCCGCTCACCGCCGGCCTGCGGGAGACGATCGCCGTGTTGGCGCGCCAGTTGATGCCTCGATCCACGACGGAGGACTGCTGATGGGGTGGGACGGCCGCATCGTCGACGGGACGCGAGATGACCTCCCTTTCGCCGCCGACATGGAGCTGAACTGGGAGCTTACCACCCGGTGGTTGGAGGCCTTCCTGCGGGATGAGGTCCAGCGCCGCCGCGGGTTCAGCCGCGTCGTCGTCGGTCTGTCGGGAGGGGTGGACAGCTCCGTTGCCGCTTACCTGGCCGCCCGAGCATTGGGCCGCGATAGCGTCTACGGCTACCGCATGCCCTACCGGACGAGCAGCCAAGAGAGCCTCGACCACGCCCAGCTCGTCGCCGAAGACCTGGGCATCCACATGATCACTCACCCCATCGCCGAGGCGGTCGATAGCCTGTTGAGCCACGACGCCGGTGAGGTGTCACCGCACCGCCTGGGCAACGTGTGCTCTCGGATGCGCATGATCGTTCTCTTCGATCAGGGCTTCAAGCTAGGGGCGCTCCCGCTGGGGACGGGGAACAAGTCGGAGCGAATGCTCGGCTACTACACGTGGCACGGCGATGACGCGCCGCCGATCAACCCCTTGGGCGACCTCTACAAGACCCAGGTCTGGAGCTTGGGCCGCTACCTCGGAGTGCCCGATGTGATCGTCGACAAACCCGCGACGGCCGACCTCATACGGGGTCAGACCGACGAGGGCGACCTCGGCATCACGTACGCCAGGGCGGACCTGATCCTCCAAGGCCTGCTCTCCGGCTACACGGCGGAGCAACTCATCGATCGTGGGTTCGCCCCGGACGAGGTTGAGGTCGTTCGCGCCCGGGTCGACTCGACCCACTGGAAGCGGCAGCTCCCGACCACCGCGACGGTGAGCGATACCGCCATCGGCGAACACTACCTTCGGCCCGTCGACTACGCCCGCTAAGGGCAGCCTGCCAGGTGTTGCGCCCCCGTGCGACGAAGAGCGTCTCAACGCGCTGGGCGCCTGCCAGGCCCCATGGCGCACCGTCACGCGAACGGGGCTAACGAACCGATGACCGACCGCTCCGAATACTCCCGCGAGTTCCTCCGATGGCTCCGACGGTACGTGGACGGCCTCCCCACAGCATCGCTGAGCCAGGTGATTGCCGACGCCGGGGGCGCGAGCCAGGTGTGGGTGGTCGGCGTGGACCTCATCAAGGGTTTCTGCGTCTCTGGGCCACTCGCCGGTCAGCGTGCAGCGGCCATTGTAGAGCCCTGCGCCGCCCTGGTGCAGAGGGCGTGGGCCGCTGGGGTGCGCCGGGTTTTCATGGCCCGGGATGCCCACGGGCCGGATGCCGAGGAGTTCCGGTCCTGGCCCGTCCACTGCGTGGCTGGCACAGAGGAGTCCGAGCTTGTCGATGAGCTGGCCGCCCTGCCGATGGCAAACGAGTTCCGGATCGTGGACAAGAACTCACTTAGCGCCCTACAGGACACGGACCTGCAGCGCGCGATCGAGACTGACGGCCTGCCGCGCGCCGTGATCTGCATCGGCGACTGCACGGACCTCTGCACCTACAACCTGGCGATGGGGTTTCGGATGATCGCCAACGCGCGGAACCAGCCGCTCGAGGTGATCGTGCCCGCTGACTGCGTCGAGACCTACCACCTGGGAGTGGAGGCGGCGGCAGAGATCGGCGCCCTACCCCACGACGGGGACTTGCTCCATCACGTCTTCCTGTACCACCTGGCTCTCAATGGGTGCCGGGTGGTCGCCAGCATCAGATGAAGGGGGACTCGTCACTTGAGCCGCTTCAACGGTCAGCGCTTGGCTCCCGAGGTGTTCAAGCTCGACGCCGAGCGGATGCGCAGGGGATGGTACTCGGACAAGTACTTCGTCAACATCCAGGCGATCCTGAGCATCCTCGCCGATGAGGGGTACCGGCTAGAGTCCGTCCATGGGCAGCTGGATGTTGGCAACATGGAGGTGGAGATGCAGGTCTTCACCCGCCGGCAGCCGGTCTCCATCGTCTGCGGCGTGGACAAGGCCCTCGCGATGCTGCGCGAGTGCGCGGGCACGGAGGATGACTCGGGCCGATGGGAGCCCGCGTGGGACAGGCTGGAGGTCTACGCGGCGCAGGATGGAGACCGGGTCGAGTATGACGGCCATCCCCTCGACGTAACGCCCGTGCTGCGAGTGCGAGGCCGGTACCGTGACTTCTCCCATCTGGAGACGCCCATCCTAGGCGCCCTGACCCGAGGCACCAAGATCGCCACGAACGTGTTCCACACCATGGCAGCCGCGCGCGGTAAGGAGGTGCTCTTCTTCCCTGCGAGGTTCGATGCCCACGAGGTCCAGGCTAGCGACGGGTACTCCTACCAGATAGGGGTGCAGGCGTACAACCACTGGGCCCAGAAGCAGGTGCCGCCGCGAATCTCCACGGATGCCCAGGGAGACTGGTGGGGGGCGGACGGGGGAGGCACCATCGCTCATGCGGCCATCGCGTGCTTCCTGGGGGATGTGGTGCCCGCCATGCTGGCCTTCGCGCGAACGCGGCCGACGGCCATCCCGCGCATCGCCCTCGTGGACTTCACGAACGACTGCGTCGGCGAGACCCTGAGGCTGATGAAGGCCATGTTCTGGGAGTGGGCGCGGCGCATGGAGGCTGGCGATACCGAGGACGCGGCCCGCTATGTGCTCTACGCCGTGCGTGCCGATACCAGTGGCTCGCTCCGGGATGCGAGCGTGGAGCCACTGGGGAACCCGGATCTCGACAACGGCGTGTGCCCCCGGCTCGTCTACAACCTTCGCCGAGCCATGGACGCGGCTTGGCATGACTGGGAGCTGCCGGCCGGGTGGGGGGACTGGGCCGCTCAGTGGTGCAACCGGGTCAAGATCGTGGTCACGGGCGGCTTCACGCCGGAACGCATCGCGCTGTTCGAGAGGCTCGGAGTGCCGGCTGATGTCTACGGCGTCGGTTCGAGTCTCCTGTGGACCCACAAGGTGGATGGCAGCATAAGCGATTACACGGCCGATGTGGTCAGGGCCCGGATCAATGACGACTGGGTGCCCGTGGCCAAGGTGGGGCGCCGGCCATGCAGCAATACGCAAATGGAACGGGTGAACTGATCTAGGCGGGGGGTGCCACCACGGCCAACGGGCGAGTCACGACGATCCGCGCGAGCCTCTTCCGCAGCATGGTGTACCTCATCGTCCTGAGTTGTGGCGTGGCATTGGCCGCAACGTGGGCCGGACAGCGCCAAGCGGTGATGCGGCTCTCCGCCCTGCTCGTCGAGAGCACAGGTGAGCGTGCCGACGCTGAGCTCCGGGCCTTCTTCACGCCGGTCACCGCAGGGTTGACGGTGGCTCGCGATCGCAGCCAGCACGGGTACCGGGGCCCCGTGGACGTGGCCAGCCTGAACCACGAGTTCATCCCCTACCTGGATCGCTTCCCGCAGATATCATCGGTGAACACGGGCGACGAGGCCGGAAATGGGCTGCTGTTGCTGCGGGACGGCAACGCTTGGCGGAACCGTGAGGTCCACGTGGACGAGCTGGGGACCCGCACCCACTGGATCCGCTGGCTGACGCCGGGGCAGCCGGAGAGGGAGTGGTGGGAGGATCTCGAGTACGACCCCCGTCAGCGCCCGTGGTACCAACGAGTCCAGGAGGCCGCGCGGAAGGGGAAGGCGGGCCCGGAGAGCGAGCCGCACTGGACGGCCCCATACACCTTTTTCACGACCGGCGATCCGGGCATCACGGCGTCAGTGCTCGTGGAGCCCGCCGAAGGTGAGCCGCTGGTGCTCGCCTTCGACGTCATGCTCAACGACATCTCGGCCTACACCACCTCCCTGGCGCCCACGGAGAACGGCATGGCCATCATCCTGACCGCCGACGGCCGCGTTGTGGGCCTGCCGCGGCACCCGCACTTCCAGGATCCCGAGGTGCGACGCGCGACCGTCCTGCAGCCCACGGATGCGCTGGGGATGCCCGTCGTCGAGGAGGCGATGCAGGAGTGCCGAGGGCATGCTGGCTACATCACCGAGCCCTTCGCCTTCCGTGCCGAGGGCTCGGCCTGGTGGGGCGGCTTCCGGGAGTTCCGGCTCGACGATGAGGTCGCGCTCTGGATCGGCGTGCTGGTCCCCGAGGATGACTTCCTCTCTGATGTGAAGCGGCAGCGCGCCATCATCCTCATGACCACCCTCGCGGCCATCGCCCTCGCCTCTCTCCTGGCGGTGCTCATGGCCCGCAGCTACAGCGCCCCGCTCACGGCTTTGGCGCGGCAGAGCCACCGCTTCCGCGACCTGGACCTCTCCGAGTCGGAGGACGTGCCCTCGAACCTGCTGGAGGTGCGAGCTCTGGCCGAGGCCCACGAGCGGATGCGCCGAGCCCTCGACTCCTTCTCTCGGTACGTGCCCACGGACTTGGTGCGGGAGCTGCTCACTCGCGGTGAGGCCGCGCGCATCGGCGGACGGAGCGCCACCCTGACCATCCTCTTCACGGATCTGCACGGCTTTACCGCCCTCTCGGAATCGATGAGCGCCGCGGACCTGGTGAAGCTGATGGCCCGATACTTCGAGGTCCTGCTGGAGTCGCTGAGCCGAGGCGGGGCGACGATCGACAAGCTGCTGGGCGATGGGTTGATCGGCTTCTGGGGAGCGCCCAAGCCGAACGAGGACCATGCGGCCGATGCCGTTCGCGCCGTGCTGGCATGCCGCGACGAACTCGAGGGTCTCCACCAGGAGCTCCGTGTGCCCGGCCGGCCTCCTCTCCATACCCGGTTCGGCCTCGCGACGGGGGAGGTTGTGGTGGGCAACGTCGGCTCTCCCACCCGCCTCGACTACACGGCTCTGGGCGACGCGGTGAACCTGGCGGAGCGGCTGGAGGAGCTGAACCGCGAGTATGGCACGGAGATCCTGGCGGGCGGGCAGCTCCGGGCGGCCACGGAAGGCGTCATCCACTGGCGCGAGGTCGACTCGGTCCGTATCCGAGGGCGCAGCGAATCGATCCCCGTTCACGAGCCCCTCGGGCTGCGGGGCGAGGTGAGCGCGGAGCGGCTGGAGTGGGCCCGCCGGTACGAGGAGGCCCTGGCTCTCTACCGCAGCCAGCGGTTCGAGGCGGCCGCCGAGGTGCTGTCAGACCTGGCAGGGCGGGAGGAGCGGTCGGCGACGGCGTTGCGACTCTGGATCCGCTGCCTGGAAGCCCGGGATCGGGTCGACTAGCGATCGACCTCGCCGAGCACGATGTCCGTGGACGCGATACAGGCCACGACGTCGGCGATCAAGCGGCCCTTGACCATCTCGGGCAGCACCTGGAGGTTGATGAGGCTCGGCGGCCGCACGCGCATGCGCAGGGGCTTGTTCGTGCCGTCGGAGACGACCAGGAAGCCGATCTCGCCCTTGGGGCTCTCCGTGGGGACGTACGCCTGGCCCTTCGGCGGGCAGTACCCGTTGGAGACGATCCAGAAGTGGTGGATCAGGGCGTGCATGTCCCGATGGAGCGTGTCCCTGGGTGGCAGCGCTACCCGCCGGTCCTCGGTGATCCAGCGGCCCGATGGCATGTTGTCGACGGCTTGCTTGCAGATCCGCACCGACTCGGCCATCTCGTCCATGCGGTTCAGATACCGGTCATAGCAGTCGCAGCCATCGCGCACCGGAACGTCGAACTCGAACTGCTCGTACGAGGAGTAGGGCTCCTTCTTCCGCACATCGTAGTCCACGCCGGCGGCCCGCAGCATGGGGCCCGTGACCGAGTAGCGCTCGCACTGCTCGGCGTCGAGGATGCCCACGCCCTTCATGCGCGCCCGCCAGATGGGGTTCTTGGTGAGGAGCCGGTGGTAGTCGGCCAAGCGTGACGGGAACACCTTCAGGAAGTCGCGCACCTTGGGGATGAAGGTATCCTCGTTGATGTCGCACCAGATGCCGCCCGGGGTCATGTAGGACGGGTTCATGCGCTGCCCGGCGACCTCGTCGAACATCTCCAGGATCATGTCGCGCTCGCGAAAGCCATACATGACCATGGAGAGGGCGCCGATGTCCAGTCCGTTCGTGCCAGTCCATATCAGATGGCTATTGAGACGGGACAGTTCGGCGAGCAGGACCCGCACGATCTGCGCCCTGGGCGGGACCTCGATGCCGAGCAGCTTCTCGACGGAGAGGCACCACGCCATGTTGTTCGTCATCGGCGAGAGGTAGTCCATGCGGTCGGTGATCGGCGTCACCTGATAGTAGAGCTTCGACTCCGCCAGCTTCTCCATGCCCGTGTGCAGAAAGCCTATGCTGGGCCGGCAGTCGACCACGGTCTCGCCGTCCACGGTGAGTTCGACGTGCAGCACGCCGTGAGTCGACGGGTGCTGTGGCCCCATGTGGAAGTCGACGTGCTCGTACAGGGGCTCTTCGGTTGTCTCCTGAGCCGCCTCCGGGCTCGGGTCTTGGCGGGTTGTCGCCATGGTCTCTCTCTCCTGCATCGGCACGCTAGCGCACTCGGAACCGTGGCCCGTAGGTAGGAGCCGGGACCTCGGCCCGTCGCACCTGCCGGTAGCCGCCGTTCACGGGGAACTCCTTGCGCAGCGGATGGCCGTCGTAGTCATCGGGCAACTGGATGCGCCGGAGATCCGGATGGCCCTCGAAGCGGATCCCCATGAGGTCGTAGACCTCGCGCTCCAGCCAGTTGGCCGCCGGCCACAGCGAGGTGACGCTCGGCGCCGTCTCAGCCCCCTCGTCCACCCCCACCTCGATCCGCAGCCGGCTCACATACTGGCGCGAGAGCAGGTTGTAGACGACCACAAACCGCGGCGTCCGCTTGCCCGGACCGTAGTCTACGGAGGTCAAGTCGGTGAGCACTCGGTACGCCATCTCGGGATCATCTCGCAGGAGCCTGAGGGCATCGACGATGCGCTCGGCCGCGATGGTCGCCACGGGCGTGCCATCGCTCTCGATCCGGTCGCCCTGGTACGCCTCCCCGAGCTGATCCCTCAGCGCCGCGAGGGCGAACTGCTGGGTGTCGTCGAGCTCCCGCGGAGCCTGGCTAGCGCTCATTCAGGCAGCCCTCCGGTCCAGTGGTAGTCGTCCTCGGGAACGTAGACGCCGCCCTCGGTCGAGAGCGGCTCGCCGCGGGCGATCTTCTCGTGGAGCAGCATGACGCCGTTCGTCAGCATCTCCGGCCGCGGGGGGCACCCGGGCACGTAGACGTCAACGGGGATGTAGCAGTCCACACCCTGCACGACGGCGTAGGTGTCGAAGGGTCCTCCGCAGGAGGCGCAGGCGCCCATGGCGATCACCCAGCGCGGCTCGGCCATCTGCTCGTAGAGCCGCTGGATGATGGGCGCCATCTTGAGCGACACGCGGCCCGCAACGATCATGAGGTCGGCTTGCCGAGGCGAGGGCCGGAAGACCTCCATCCCGAACCGCGCCAAGTCGGTGCGGCCCATGGTCGACGCCATCATCTCGATCGCGCAGCAGGCGAGGCCGAAGGTGAGGGGCCAGACCGAGTACTTCTGGACGACCTGGACGGCGCGCTTGACCGTCGTCACGACTACCCCAGGCTCGCCCGCGCGCCCCTCCTCGGGACGCTCCGTCAGTCCCATTCCAGGCCGCCCCTCCGCCAGATGTAGATGTACCCGACGGTCAGGAAGCCCAGGAAGATGGACACCTCGACGAAGCCGAGCACCCGCAGCGCCTGCTCCGTCCCGCCCTCGCCCAGGCTGCCCCACCATGCGGCCCACGGGAACAGGAACACGAGCTCCACGTCGAACAGCAGGAACAGGATGGCGACCAAAGAGTACCGCACGGGCAGGCGGCGCCCCAGCTTGGAGATGGGTTCCATGCCGCACTCGTACGCGGACTGCTTGAGCCGACTGGGCCGCTTCGGACCGAGCAACCCGGGGCCGTACGCGACGACGCAGGCAACAACGAGGGCCAAAGCCCCCATCACAAGAACAGGGATGTAGGGATTCATAGCACGGGTCTACTTCGACGCGACGGGCTCACGCCCTCCAGGCTGTTCTGCACAAAGTTGCCCCGTTAGAAAGGCGGCCCCACGATGCTTCCAGCCGCGATGACGCTAGCGCTCCTCCTGTGCCAGGCGCCCACCCTGGACAACGGCCTCCTCAGGGCCACCCTGGATACCGAGACGGGCGCGTGGACGGTGGTGGACCTGGAGACGGGCGCCACTTACAGTCAGCCCGACACGGTTCGCGACCAGTTCTCCGAAGGACCGGAGCTTCAGGTGCGCCGCGCGCCAGCCGGGCTCGCCCTGGACGGGGACCTCGACGATTGGGCCGACGCCGAGTGGGTGAGCGTGGGCGACGCAGCCCGGGCAGCGCTTCTCTGGGACGACGAGAGCCTCTACGCGGCATTCGAGGTGCGCGACACGAGCGTCATGGGCGGCGAGCCGGGGGCCACCGACTGGTCCGCGGTGGACCACGTGGCGTGGTGGGCGGGGTGGGACCAGATCCGCTATCCGGCCCTCGAGGGGATCGAGCGGGGGTATGCCTGGGGCGATTGGCAGGACTGGGCCGAGGTGACGGTGGCGGTCGCCGGCGATGGCTACCGGGTCGAGGCCCGCTCACCCATCGACTACTTCATCACGCTCCAACCCGTGACGCCCGGTCGACTGTTCCGTGCGGCCCTCACCGTTGGGGATGAGGAGGGTGGCGAAGCCGCCTATCCGCCGGACGTCAACCTCGCGTCCCGCCCCACCTACGCGGTCGCGGTTCTTGTGGGTGAAGGCGGCGAGACGCCGACGGTCCCGACTCCCGGCAACCGGCCACGCGACATCGCCGCTCCCGAACCCGACGCGATCGAGTACACCCTCGCGGTGGAGCGCTTCGAGTCCGCCATCGGCGAGGTTCGGTGCTTGGCCCGTCTGCCCGAGGGGGCGCGGCGCCTGGAGTTCGAGTGCCGGGCCGTGGACGGCTGGGAGTGGGACATGACCCTGATGAGGGGTTTCCTCCCCGAGGGCGACTCGGAGTTCATCGTCCCCTATTACGGCAACGGCCTCCTCGTGCCCACGGACCACCCCGCTCCGCCCTTGGACTACCTGAGCGTGTTCGGGTCCCTCGATATGCCCGGCGTCGGCGTGGTGGGCGATGGCGGCGCGGCCCTCTGCGTGTTCGAGAGCTACGACTACCTGTCGGCCAGCCTCGAGACGGCCATCTGGCCCTCGCGGCGGGCCCTGAGTCTCACGGTGATCGGTGAGCGGGACGAGCGGGGCGCCCCGGAGACCTACCGCTTCGCGTGGGAGTTCATCCCGGGCGGCACGGCAATGGACGCCGCTCTGGCGATGCGGAGCTTCTGCGTCGACCAGGGCTGGTGGAAGACCCTGCGCGAGAAGCGCGATGAGAACCCAGGCGTCGGGCGGCTGCTGGGAGCGCCCATCGTGTGGGGCAGCTCGGGCGAGGCCTTCGCGCGGGAGGCCGCCGCGGCGGGGGTCCGCAGGCTCCACGTGCCGGGCAGTTTCTCCCCCGGGGCGATCCAGGCGATCGTCGAGCTGGGCTACCTGACGGGCGAGTATGACAACTACGTGGATGCCGACGACCAAACCGCGCCGATCGACGGAGTGCCGGCGGTGCCGGACCTCATCCGCCGTGAGCGCGGGGGCGAGCTGGCGAAGGGCTGGCTGACGCTGGATGGCCTCCACCAGTACTACAGCCTCTGCTCGCGCTATGCCCTCCCCGCCGCCCAGGCGGAGATCACCGAGACCCTCAGGACGCATCCCTACAATGCCCGCTTCCTCGATGTCCACACTGCCATGGGCCTCGCGGAGTGCTACGACGAGAACCACCCCGTGACGCGCACCGAGGACCGCGAGAACAAGACCGCCATGCTCCAGTGGATCCGCGAACAGGGCGTGGTGCTGGGTGGCGAGCATGGGCGAGCCTGGTCCGTCCCCGTGCTGGACTACCAAGAGGGCATGATGAGCTGCAACCCCATGTTCACATGGCCGGCCGGCCATCTCGTGAAGGTCGAGCGGGAGGAGCAGATCGGAGACCTCTACCTGGATTGGGGCCTCCATCCGGCGAGACGCATCCCCTTCTGGGAGATGGTGTTCCACGGCTGCGTCGTCTCGACGTGGTACTGGGGAGACTCGGTCGGGTACCTTGAGGATGTCCGCCCGGACCTTACGGACCGTAAGATCGCGATGACGGCACTCTACGGCTCGGCCCCCCTCATGTGGGCCACGAACCTCGGCATCGGGTTCGAGGGCGAGCGCAAGCGGCGATTCCTGCAGGTGTACAACGCCATCTGCCCTCTGCACGAGATCGTGGGGTGGGAGCAGATGGTCTCCTTCGAGTACCTCACCGCTGACCGCGCGATCCAGCGGAGCCGTTTCTCGGACGGCACGGAGGTGACCGCGAACTTCGGCGATGAGCCGGCGGCCGTAACGAGCGCCGGGGAGGAGTGGCTGCTGCCGCCGAACGGCATGGTGGCGGACGGCCCGGGCATCCACGCCCACCACCTTCCCGGCCAGGAGACCTACGCGGAGCGCGCCGACTACCGAGCCCTGGTGTCCCACGACGGCCTCCGCGAGCGCGGCGGGCTCCGCACCGATGGGGTGCTCGCCCTGGCCACCGTGGAGCCGGGCGTCGTGCGCGTGTGCGCTCCCCTGGGCGCCGGCGGCGCGGACCTGGCGGAGATCGCGCCCGATCTCGTCGGCCAGCATGCGCGGGTGATCGGCCTGGATCAGGAGCTGCGGCGGACCACCTACGCCGCCGAGATCCTGCGGGAGGGGCGCTTCACCGTGCCGGCCGAGGGACCTCGGGTGTGGGAGATCGTCCACGGGGATGCCGCCCACGGCCCCGACCTCGGCCTCGCGCTGGAGCCGGGCGCCCTCACGGGCGCGATCGCCCGCGTCAGCATCGGCAACCAGGGCGATGAGCGGGGCAGCGGCACACTGCGTCTCTACTGGGACCGTGTCGAGGACGGGCGGCTCGCCGGCGAGTGGGCCGTCGAGCGCGAGGCCGGGGAGTCGGAGCCCCTGGATCTGACCGTGGCGGACCTGCGAGCCGTGGGCAGGCACACCGCGGTGCTCGTGCTCGATCCCGCCTCGCCCGAGCTCGTCGCCGCCGACAACCGGCTCGACTTCACGGTCGCCCTCGAACCCGACTGGAGCGAGTGGCCGTTCACCGTCGCCGTCGATGCGGAGTGGGAGCGCGCGCCGGGCTGCTTCGTGGCGCCCGTGGACCTTGGCCAGCAGCCCGGGGCCGCAGAGGCCGACCTCACCGCGGCGGTGCTTGTCGCCGGCGCGGGCGAGGGTCGGGCGCGGCATCTCGCGTGCCAGTTCGAGGCCGAGAGCGCGGGCGCTCTGCGAGGGAGGTTGGTGGTGTCCGCCGCGGAGGCCCCCGTTCAGGACGTGCCGTTGCGGCTCGTCGCGCCCGCGAGGGACGCGGGGGTCCTGGGGCCCGTTGGCGGAAGGGTAGACATCGAGGCTGGCCGCGTTCGGGGCGAGACCTACGAGGCCGCCCTGCTGCACGGGGGGCTCCGCGACCTGCGGATGCTGGAGCCCTCGGGCGAGCCCAGAGCGGTCATCCAGCGCATGATCTTCTCCTCCGCGGAGACGGGCTGGGGAGAGGACCAGGGCGAGCTGCTCTCGTCGGAGATCCTCGCCGACGGGCCGGTGCGGACGATCGTGGAGTGCGCGACCCGGCTGCCGGGGGATGTGGTCGTGACGCGCCGGTACGAGCTTCACGACCGCTTCTTCATCGTCGACGCCTCGGCCACCGCGCTCTGCGGCGGGCTATTCAACCGCCTATGGTACTCGATCGGGGGACAGTACCTGGACAGCGCGGGCGCCCGGGTCGAGGTCGACGGCCGAGGCGATGACGAGGGCGTGACCGAGGCCGCCGATTCCCCCACCTGGTACGCGGTGCGCAACGACGACTGGACGCACCTCTGCGTCGCGCTCACCGAGGCCGACGGGATGTCCTACTGGGACGCGACCCCCGCCCTCGGGCAGCTCGGCTTCACGACCAGCCGGACCATCGGAAACCGCTACCTGCACTGGATCGGCTCGGGACGGCTCAGCGATGACCGCCTTCAGACGCTGGCTGGGGCGATCCGCGAACCATCCCTGGCCGGGGGAATCAACGGTATGGACGCGGGCGAAGGCCTATAGCCTCATAGGGGATAGGCTCGAAGCCGAGCTCCCATGCCGGCGAGTCCTCGGCGAGGGTGAAGTCCCCCGCCGCCGGATCGGCCATGCCGACCTCGACGTTGACCAGGTTGTCGACGAAGGCGACATAGGGCTCGGCCTCCTCGTAGATCGAGTTCCAGTCCTCGCCGATGATGATGTTCCGGGCGATGAGGTTCCCCTTCGGCGCCGCGGGCTCGTCCTCGAGGATGGTGAGCAGCTCGGGATACCGGGTGGCCCACGGCTCCTCCTGGTAGGGCATGGCCTCGAGGCGCTCGGTCATCGTCGTATCGACATGGTAGCTCGCCCAGTTCATCGCGCGCCCGTCCACATGGACAGAGGGCTGGCAGTCCACGAAGATGTTGTTCACGATGGCGTTGTCGCGGCCGCCGCCGATCATCGCCGCTCGCGTCACGCGGACGAAGAGGTTCGCCTCCACCTGGGTGCCGCACCACATGTCATCCAGGTAGACGCCGACGCAGCCCCGGCCCTCGAAGCCGGTGATGTCGTGGAAGTAGTTATGCCGGATCACCGTGCCTCGCATCGACCAGTCCCGGCCGGCGTAGATGGCCCCCGCATCGTTGCTCTCGTAGCACACGTCGTGGATCTCGTTGAGCTCGATGACGTGATCGTTGCCGTCGAAGCCGATGGCCATGTGCGGCGCGTCGTGGATCAGGTTATTCGCCGCGCGCTGGCCCACGCCCGATAGGGAGATGCCCGTCTGGTACATGCGGTCCCATCGGCCGTAGCGCTGGATGTGGTTGTTCAGAGCCGCGTGGCCCGCAGGCGTGAGGGTGGCTCGATCCCCGCCGCTCAGGGCGATGCCGCCCTGACCTACGTCCATGACGTCGCAGTCCACCACACGGACGCCCTCTCCGCCGTTCACGCGCACGGCCCAGCCGCCGCCGTTTCGGATCGTGCAGCCCGCCACGGAGCAGTCCGTGCAGCCCTCCATCCGAACGGCCTGGCTCCGAAAGCCCTCGAGGACGAACCCCTCAAGGGCGATGTTCGCCGCGCCGTCGGCGATGATGAGATCGGCGAGGACGGAAACCATCACGTCGCCGTCCCCCAGATCGCCGGTTGGGTAGAGGTAGAGCACGCCAGCGTCGCGGTCGAGGTACCACTCGCCGGGCTCATCGATCTCCGCGAGCAGGTTGTAGGCGTAGAACCACTGGCCCTCGCGGTAGCCGTAGACATGGTACGGGGGCTCCACCTCGATGATGCGCTGTTCGGTGTCGATGGACGCGACGGGCTGGCGCTGATCCGACCAGTCCCAGAACCAGTAGCCATGGACCCAGGGGTCGGCCTCATCGACCCACCGCTCCGGCCGGTCACCCTCGTAGACGAACTTGCCGACCTGGTCTCCCACCGTCCCCCTCACGTCGACGGGGTCCTCGCCCAGCACGCGGGCGATCCGCACGAAGCCCTCGTTCGGCCAGCGAGAGATGCTCATGGGCTCGTCGCGATAGAAGACCTCGAGGCCATGGCCGACGGGGCTGCCGTAGTCGCGGATTCCCAGCGCCGCGAGGTCGGCGGAGTAGACGTGGCCCCGCGCCTCCTCGGGCAGTCGGCCGAGGATCCCCTCATCGGTCACCAAGTTCCAGCCGGTGACCCGTCGCCCGCCTGAGATCCGCACCTCGGCGCCAGCCTGGGCCCGGTACGTCACGGGTGCGTCCGGGGCGCCACCATCCTCGCTGGATAGGCGAAGCGGCCCGGCCATCGCGTACTCGCCCGCGGCCACCTCGACCACGAAGGCGTCATCGGCGCCCTCGGCGCGAAGCTGACGGATGCGGTCGCGGGCCCCCTCCAGCGAGGCCAGGGGATCTGTCGCGCTCCCGGTTGCCGCGTCGTCGCCGTCGACCGCCACGTGTAGAGTCAGCTCGGCGCGGGCGGCGCCAGCGAGGGCGAGGGTGAGCGCCAGAACGGCGAGGGTCGTGCTCAGCAGGGCGTGGGACATACCGGACCGCCTCCCCAATCGAGGGTGTCGAGTGTGTTTCCTGTCGGAGGGCGGTGAGACCTCGGTCAGTGGCGATCCGCGCTCGGTGGCGAGGGCGGGGGCGGTCGAGACTCGCGGAGCGCCCGCAGCTGCGCGTACCAGCGCGTGGAGCGGAGCAGGTCGATCATCGGCCTGGGGAGGCTCGCCACGGGGAGGGTCAGCCGTTCGGGAGGGAGGATGGTCGCCCATGCTGGCGCCTCCGTCGACTTCACGCCTCGCCCCGAGGCCCATCGAACGCCCTGGCGCAGCATCCAGCTGCGGCACATGCGGCGATCGGGATGGGGGCTGAAGAGCAGCACCCGGCCTATCCCGTACCGCGCGGCGAGGACGGCGGGCGTCCCGGCCAGCCTCGAGCGCGCGAGGGCTCCCTCGGGCTCACCGTAGAGCGCCAGGACCACCGGGGCCGGCAGGTCGCGCCGACGGACGAGCTGCACGAGCGGCCCGTTCTCGTAGTCGAGCGTGCACGGCGGGCCGCTGCCCCCCACGGGGATGATCCCGACCTCGCCCTCGCCCCGCCTCCACGGATCGACGCTCGCCGCCGCCATCAGCTCGAGTCGGTCCGTGCGAGGGGTGTCCCGACCCGCCAACGCCAGGTAGGCGCCGGCGCAAATGCCCACATACCCGCCGCCGGCAGCGACGAACCGCCTCACGGCATCGCGCCCATCCTGTCCCAGGGCGGCCGACTGGTCCGAGGAGAAGCCGGCGGCGAAGATCACGACATCGAAGCCCTGAAGCCGCCCGGCCCGAATGTCGGACGCCGACAGCGTCTCGGCGGCGATGTCCCCATCGAGCAGGAGGTTGGGCAGGAGGTCTCCATTCACGAGCATCGCGCCGTGGCCGGAGTAGACGGCGACCCGGGCCTGGGCGGCATCGACCTCACCGCCAACCGCCAGGACCATCGCGGCGAAGGCCCAGGCCATGACCCTCCCCCTAGAGCACGGCCAGCGCGCCGAACTCATGCACCGCACGCGCCCCCTCGTGACCGGCCTGGGCGAGCACGATGAGGCCCGCCGCGTAGAGGAGCAGGAAGGGTACTTGGATCACCCAGTTGGCGCGCCGGGAGAGCTCCTTCTTGCTGGCCGCGGGGCCCAGGAGCACCACGAGGTAGAGGAGCGTGAGGGCGGTAAAGACGATCCGCGTCAGGAACGCCAGGGCCTCGTGATGTTCGAGGACCTTGCCCACCTCGCCGCTCTTGATCGCCAGCTCCCACGCCGCCCCGCCGGAGGCGACGGCCAGCCACGCCCCCACCGTTCCGATGGCCATCATGGTAAAGGCCGACCACCAGTAGGCTCGCCCGCACTTCTGGAAGACGAGCCCCAACAGGATGAGCACTGGCGCCACGGGAAGCAGGCCCAGGGGCAGATGTATGATGAGAGGGTGAGACCCAGGCCAACTGGGTAGTGGGGGTATGCCGAACTCCATGGATGCCCTCCCTAGGTGGATGCCCGTATCTTCGGCCCTGTGGGCGTCGGTTCCTGGGCCGGTGACACCGCGTCCGCTGGGGGGCTAGAATCGAATCAGGTGGGGCGTGGAGGGAGTCATTCCGATTAGACAACCGAGGGGAGAGCCATGGACAGGGTCGCGTGTCCGTCGGTCCTCGCCCGGGTCGCGGTCGGGAGACGGCCCATGGCCGGAATAGGGGCGCAGGCGCATCTCCTGGAGCGCGCACGAGCGGGCGACCCGGAGGCCTTCATCGAGCTGACCGAGCCCTATCGGCGGCAGATGTACTCGGTCGCCGCCCGAATGGTCGGCCACGCCGACGCGGAGGACGTGGTGCAGGACGCCTTCGTTCGCGCCTTCCGCTCGATCGGACGCTTCCGCGGAGATGCGAGCCTGAGCACATGGCTCATCCGGATCACCATCAACCTGGCGATCCGGCACAGCAACCGGACCCGCCGGCGGGCCACGGACTCCCTCGATGTCATGGAGTGGGAGGAGCCGGTGGCGGACCCTCCCAACAGCGCGTCCGCCTTGACGGTTCGTGACGCGGTCGCGCAGTTGACGCCGAAGCTGCGGGCGGCGGTCGTGCTCTACTACTTCGAGGGCTTGAGCCTCGACGAGATGGCCGAGACGCTCGGCATCAACCGCGGAACGGCAGCGTCCAGGCTGCACGAGGCGAGGCGTAGGCTGAGGAACGCGCTCGATGACGCCTACGAGCGAGACTGAGGATGGAACCGGGGATGACCTGCAAGAGAGCGCGAGAAGCCATCCGGGACCTGGGGGCCGGGATCGCGTCGGCGGCCCTGCCGACCGAGGTATCCCAGCATCTCAGCGCCTGCCCTGAGTGCGAGGCCATGCTCCGTGAGGAGCTGGAACTTACCGGGCGCCTGCGCTCGGCGGCCGGCGCGATCGCCCTGCCCGCCTCCGCGGAGGCCGCGATGTGCGGCGCGGTGCGACGGAGCGGCCCGGTGGGTCGCACGGCTTGGCCCGCTCGCGCGATGGCGGTCGCTGCTAGCCTCCTCGTCGTTGGGGCCAGCGGCTGGCTGTGGTGGTCGAGCGTTCCTACGGCAACCGATGTGGCGCCGGGTCAAGGGCGGACCGCCGCTGTGGTGGCGGAGGAACCGTCCGAGCCCGCGCCCGCGGTACGCGAGCCCGTCGTGCCGGCTGTCCGGCCCGCCGTGGAGGTCGTCCGGGAGCCCGTTCGCGTTGCCCGCGCGTCCGCGGCGTCGCGCCCCCTTCCCGTCTACACGACGCGGCCCGCGGTTCGTGAGTCCGGTGGCTCCACGGTTGTCGTGGCGTCGAACGTGGCTGGCGGGTGGGGAGCCGACGGTCCGGCGCCGATCGAGCGCGAGTCTGTGAGGCGCGACCTGGGCCTCGATGTCGCCGCCTCGGCGCTGGCCACCGAGGTCCGCTTGGATGCGTTCAACGTGGATAGCGGCATCGCCGGCGCGACGAGCACTGGTGGCCGTGGCATGGCTCTGGATGTGCCCATATCCTCGATCCCGGATGTGGGTGTTGAGTGGAAGGTGGAGGCGCTATGAGGCGTCCGATCGCTCTGCTGTGGATGCCCGCGCTGTTGCTCTGGGCGCTGTCCGTGGGCGCGCCAGCCCAGGGGCCCCTCGTCATGGGCGCCCCCGGACCCGAGACGGCGCAGAGCCCCTTGCTGGAGATCAGCCTGCGCGTGGGCGGCGCCGGAACGGACGCGCTGGAGCGGCTCATGGTGCGCCACGGCCGGGTCGAGGGCGACATGCAGGTGTTCGGCCCCGTGGTGAGCATCCGCTTCGACGACGCGGGCGCGGCGATCCGCTTCCTCCGCGCCATCGCCGAGGAGATCGATAGCCTGCGCGAGCCCGAGAACGGATGGGTCACCATCCCCCTCAGCCACGCTGACCCGCGCCACGTCCGCGCCGTGGTCGGCGCCGAGGCCATCCCGGGGGGTGATCCCGTGGAGGTGCGCTGCACCATGGAGCCTCCCCAGCTGCTCCTGCGCGGTCCCGAGGATGCCGTGGCGCGTTGGGCGGAGGCCGCACGGGACCTGGATGTCCCGCCGCCGGATCGGCTGAGCCCCGAGGCCGCGGTGCGAATGTACCTGGAGCGGTGGCTCATCGTTCCCGAGGATCAGGTGACCCCCGACTTCGCCGGGATGTACGAGCTGGCCACCTTCCAGGAACCCATGAACCTATCGGAGTTCTCGGTGATCATCAGCCGCGCCGTCATCAATCGCGGCCAGACCGCGAGCGCCGGCGCCGCGGAGGGGGTGCTGGTCCAGCAGGGGCCGGCCTCGAACCTCACCGGCTACTCAGGCTGGCTCGACCCGGAGATCAGCGCCGTCTATGATGCGACCATCGACGCCGAGCGCGGCATCGCCGTGGTGCCCTACTCCCTCGCGTGGTTCAGCGAGCAGCGCGGGCCCCAGTGGGCCGTCGCCCCGCCGCCCCACAGCGAGCTAGCGATCGCCCGCCAGGGGGCCGGTGGAGCCGACCACGCGCCGACGCCTCGTGTCCAGAGCGCGCAGACGAGCCTCAGCGTCCCGGCCGCCAACGCCCTGGGGCAGAGGATCGCCGACAGCATCCATCGCGGCTACGCCCTGGTGGTCCGCGGCGAGGATGGGACATGGCGCTTGCCGATGGCCTACGACGCGGCCCGGCGAACCTGGCTCACGCCCCTCTCCTCGACCCTGGCGGAGCGCGAGGCGCCGGGGCTGCTGCCCTACGCGAGCGAGCCGCCGGCGCGATAGGTTCCGCCAGGACGACCGTCGAGCGAGGCGAAGGAGTCACGGCTCGACACCCCGCAGTACCCTAGGGGAGTGGCGACCGATCATGACTGCCCGCTTCGTTGTGTGTCTGGTCCTGTGCGTAGCCGCCTCTGTGACGGCCCAGGAGCCGCCCGCCGTCGGCGCGTCCTTCCAGGTGGTCTCCGAGCCACCGGGCGCCACGGTTGAGGTGAGCCCTCCGGGTGACCCGCGCTTCTACGCCAAGGGCGTCGCGCCGTGCCAGGTCACCGTCCAGCGCGCGCTCCCGGGGGAGTGGGCGGTGCGGCTCACGCTGCCCGACCACATCCCCGCCGTCCGCTCCGGCAGCCTGCCCTCGGGCGAGCTGCGCGTCGAGCTTTGGGAGACCGCCTTCGACGACGCCCACGCCTACCCCATCGCCTTGGAGTCGGCTGACGAGACCCCCGCCATCGTCATCGCGCCATCGACCGGGGGCGATCCCATCGCGCGGATCGACGACGCCCGATGGCCCGCGTGGTCGCCCACCGATGGCCGACTGGCCTTCCGGCGCGGGCAAGAGGTCATCCTGTGGTCTCCGGCCGGGGAGCGCTCCTTGGGCGCAATGCCCGGCGATCGGCTCACATTCACTCCCGATGGCGAGTTCGTCACGGTCATGGACGCGCGGGCGACGGGCGAGTTGGCGCTCATCTGCCGGCCCGTCTCCGGCGGCGAGGATCGCGTCTTCCTCCTCGGAGCAGCGCCCCAACCGGGGGCGTCCGTCAGGGACTTCGACCTGGGCCCCACGGGCGAGACGGTGGCGGTGGCGTGGGCCTGGGAGGCGGAGGAGCAGCAGGGGGCGACGGTGACCCTCTATCGGTTGGCGGGCGACCGGGAGCCCGTGGAGCTTCCTCTGCCCGCCGACCTGCCCGCTCCCTCCGCTGTGGCCTTCGACCCGGTGCTGCCCGCACTGTGGATGCTGATCCCCCGGGACGCCAGCACCGATCGGCCCTCCCGCGCGGTCCACTACCTCATGCCCGAGGGGCTCATCGCCATACAGACGCCGCCTCCGGGGGCCGATGATTTCGAGACCGTCGAGCGCCTCGCGTTCTCGGCCGCCGGCCGCTGGCTCGCCGTCTCGGGTGGCACCGCCGTCGGACCCCATGTTACGATCCTGCCGTGGCGCGTTGTGGGGCAGGCCGCCGTCACCCACGTGGGCCGCGTCGCCGACTGGCGCGCCACCGAGTAAGCCCCGACCACGCGTTGACAGGAGAGCTCCCGCCCGTGTCCCTAGCCGAGACCGTCGTCATCATGCCCTTCTACTTCCGGGAGGACACGTCACCGACGCTGCGTCGCGAGCTGATGGCCGCCGCGGTGGATGAGCTTCCTCGCTACGTCCCGCCCCGGCGTTGGGTGTGGGTGAGGGACGGCGCTCCGTGGATGGCCGAGGACCTCGAGTGGCTCGCGGCCCGGGTCGGCGAGGCGACGGGGGAGCTCCCCATCCGCACGGAGCGCGATGAGAACCAGGGCAAGGGCGGAGCCGTGGTGAGGGGATTGCGGCGCGCCCTCGAAGCGATCCCCGAAGCCCGGGCCTTCGCCGTGCTCGATGGCGATGGCGACCACTCCCCCCGCGACCTGCCCGAACTGCGGGATCTCCTCGCCACCGTGATCGCCTCAACGGGCAACCCTCTGGTGAACGTGGTGGGGCGGCGCGTGGACCGGCACGGGTGCTTGGGGTTCTTCCGGGGGGAGCTCGAGGGGATCACGAACCGGGTGGCCTTCGCCTGCCTTCGGTACGCCTTGGCGCGCCGCGGGTTGGCCCTCGATGAGACGTGGGTCGCGCCCTTCGGTGAGGCGGACCTGGAGGCGGGGTTCCGGCTGTACAGCCGCGAGGCGGCGGAGTGCGTCGCCGCGGCCTACCCCCGGGCCGTGGCTGACTGGGGTGAGTCGGACCTCTACCGCTGGGGCGTGGAGATCGTGCCGACTTTCGAGATCGCCCTGGCCGGCGGCGTCTATGCCGAGGGGCTCCGCTCTACCCAGGAGACGCAGCCTTCATCGGCCTACCTCGCCGGCGTGGATCCGGCCCACGCGTACGCCCTGGAGGTCCGATGGATGCTCCGGCGGGCCGAGGCGCCCGTCGAGGCGTCGCTGCTGATCCTACAGCACGCCCTCCTCCGCTCCCAGCTCCGGCACCTCCCCGAGGGCATGGAGTGCCTGCTCCGGTTGGAGGACCTGGTGCGGGAGGGGCTCGGATCTCCACGAGAACAGGGCGCTCCCGGCTTGGCGAGCCCTCGTCGCCGGCTGTAAGATCACCCCACTCAGTCCTCAGGTGCGGCCAGCGAGGAGTGCTTGCCTTTGAGCGATCTGCTCACCATCGCCTCGATCGCCCTCGGCTTGGCGATGGATGCCTTCTCCGTCGCCATCGGGGTGGGGTGCGTCCTTCCCCAACTCACGAAGCGGAGGATCTTCCGGCTGTCGTGGCACTTCGGCCTGTTCCAGGCCCTGATGCCCATCGGTGGCTGGTTGGTGGCCACGGGCCTCTCGGGGTTGCTCCAGAGCGTGGACCACTGGATCGGCTTCGGACTCCTCGCCTTCATCGGCGGCAAGATGCTCTATGAGGGGATCCGGGGCGGGGAGACGGAGGTATCTCCCCTGGACCCGACCAAAGGTGTATCATTAGTGACGCTCTCCGTGGCGACGAGCATTGATGCCTTCGCCGTGGGGCTTACGCTCGGATTGCTGGATGTGGGGATCCTCTACCCGGCTGCGGTCATTGGCGCGGTTGCTTGCGTCATGACCGTGTTTGGTATGTACCTGGGGCGCTACGTCGGACGGAAGCTGGGCCGGGCCGCGGAGATAGTGGGCGGCCTGGTGTTGATTGGCATCGGCGTGAAGCTCCTGATCAGCCACGTCGTTGGCTCGTAGACCGCGGCAGGCGGGCGGTGAGCTGGGTGTTTCTGTACGGAGTTATAGCCGCGACGCTGGCGGGCCTCGGGACGACCCTGGGCGCGCTGCCCGGCATCTTCTTCAGGAACATCCCCCACAAGTGGCTGGACGCGATGCTGGGCCTCGCCGCCGGCGTGATGCTCGCCGCCACCTCCTTCTCCCTCGTGGCGCCGGGCATCGAGTATGGCAGCGAGATGTTCGGCGCGGTCCCCGGTGTGCTCGTCGTCTGCGCCGGCATAGCCCTGGGCGCTATCGCCCTCAACCTCTGCGACCGCTTCCTCCCGCACCACCACTTCGAGATGGGCCATGAGGGACCGGCCTCCTCGCTCCGCAAGACCTGGCTCTTCGTCATCGCCATCACCATCCACAACTTCCCCGAGGGCATGGCGGTCGGCGTGGGGTTCGGCACGGGCGACATCGGCGCGGGCACGGCCCTGGCCATCGGCATCGGCATACAGAACATGCCCGAGGGCTTGGCCGTGATGCTGCCGCTCTTGCGTGAGGGGTACTCCGTGGGCAAGGCGTTGCTCATCGCCTCCCTCTCGGGAATGGTGGAGGCGGTGGGCGGAGCCGTGGGGGCCGGACTGGCGGTCATCTCGCAGCCCGCGCTTCCCTGGGCCCTGGCCTTCGCCGCTGGCGCCATGCTGTTCGTCATCTCCGACGAGATCATCCCGGAGACGCACCACAACAAGGAGCACGCGCGACTCGCGACCTTCGCCCTCGTGCTGGGCTTCATCATCATGATGGCTCTGGATAACCTGCTCGGATAGGACCCGCCTGTGCACGTGGTGACCGTCGATAATGTGTCCAAACGCTTCGGCCGGATCACCGCGCTCCAGGGCTTCTCCGCCACCCTCTCGCCGGGGGAGATCGTCGGGCTCCTCGGGCCGAACGGCGCGGGCAAGAGCACGCTGATGCGCCTCCTGGTGGGGCTCGTCCGCCCCACCGAGGGCCGGATCGCGGTGCTGGGCGAGGAGATGCCGCGCCACCGGCGGCGGGTCATGGGCCGGGTCGGCGCTCTGGTCGAATCACCGGCCTTCTACGAGCATCTCAGCGGCCTCGCCAACCTGCGCCTCCTCGCGGGCTACTATCCTGGCCTGTCGAAGACGCGGGCGGACGAGGTCCTGGATCAGGTGGGCCTCCTGGCGCGGGGCGGTGACCCGGTGTCCGATTACTCGATCGGGATGAAGCGCCGCCTCGGGCTCGCCGCGGCCCTCCTCCCCTCCCCCGAGCTCCTCGTGCTCGATGAACCGGCCTCGGGCCTCGACCCCGAGGCCGTTGTGTTGGTGCAGGAGCTCCTTCAGGAAGAGGTCCGTCGTGGCGCCTGCGTCCTGCTGTCCAGCCATCTGCTCAGCGAGGTCGCGCGGGTCTGCGATCGCGTGCTCGTGCTCCGCCAGGGCAAGCTGGTGGGCGCGGGCCCCGCTGGCGAGCGAGCCTCGGAGTGGACCAACCTGCGGGTCAGCGACAGCCTGACGGCCCACGGCATCCTCACTGGGATCTTCGGCGACACGGGGGTGCGGGCTGACGGGGATCGGCTGCGGATCCGCGCTGACGGCCTGGGGCCCGCCGTCGCCCTCCGCGCCCTCATCCAGGCCGGCGTGGAGGTCCACGAGGCCTCTCCCCACCGTCCCTCTCTGGAGGACTACTACTTCTCCCTGGTCAACCGAGCGGAGGGCGGCGAGTGAGTCACGCCATCCTCGCCGAGCTGCGGAAGCTCTACAGCCGATGGACGACGATGAGCCCATTCCCCCTCATCGCAGCCATCCTGGCCCTCGTGGCGTGGAACGTGGACCAGCGGGGAGTCTCCATGGGCCTCGCGCCCTCCATCTGGGGCATAGCGATCTTCGCGCCGCTCATGTGGTGGCTGCCCGCCGTGTTCGCCATCGTCACGGCCGCGGGCGCCCTGGGCGGCGAGTTCGAGCAGGGCACCGCCCGCACGACCCTCATGACGCCGCTCTCCCGGGGCCGGCTCCTCTTCGCCAAGTTCGTCGCGTGTCAGGTCCACGCCGTCGCCATTGTCGCCTTCACGGGCGTGCTCGCGTGCGCCCTGACGTGGGTGCTGTTCGGCGAGATCCGGATGCCCCTCTATGCCGGCACCGAGGTCGGCATGTCCGTCCTCGCCCCCGGGCACTACTACCCCGCTCAGCTGGAGCAGGCGCCGGCGGTCGCGCGCCTGGCCTGGGTCTACGCGTGGCTGCTCGCCGAGGTCACCGCCCTCGTCGCGGTGACCCTCTTCGTCGGGGCGGCGGTCCGGCATGCCGTGGCGGCCATGTCGGTCACCACGGCCGTCGTGGTGCTCATGTGGGTCATGAGCAGCGTGGAGGCGCTCGAGCCCGTGCGGCCCGTCCTCCTCGTGGCCCAGACCGTGGGTTGGATCTGGGTGGCCTCCGCCATCGTCCCGTGGAACCAGATCGTCACCGGCCTCGCGTGCATGGTCGGCTACACGGTGGTGGGGCTGGCCGGAGCGTGGGCGCTCCTGGAGATGCGGGACATCGATGTCTAGGATCCTCTGGGGCATCCTGGCTATCGGCGCCGCCAGCTATGCCATCGCGGCCTTCGCCTTGGCGCCCAAGGCCCGACTCAACAACCTGGAGGGCCAGGCGCTGGAGCGCGCCACTCGCCATCGGGAGCGCGGCGACTGGGACCTGGCGATCGCGGAGTTGGAGGCCGCGCGCGAGGCGGGGGCGGAGGGGGACATCCTCCTCGCGTCTCTGGGGACCGCCTACCTCAAGATGGGCGAGCATGACAAGGCGACGCCGCTGCTAGCCGAGGGGGTGGCGGGTCTGCGCCAACGCAAGAACTCCGTGGGCGTCGCGGCGGTGCTGCTCCGCGAGGCCTCGCACGGGCTGTTCTCCTGCTATCTCCGGGAGGGCTCGCCCGAGTCGGCCTGGGCCGTCGCCGAGGGGGACAAGGGCTCCATGCAGCCTTACGTCAGCCGCGCCATCGACTGGGGGTACGCCGATCTGGCCGACCAGATCATCGAGCGGCGGTTGTCGCACGATGTCCTCGACGTGCCCGGTTCCGAGCGCACGGCCCTCGGGACGGCGGCGATCGCGGCCGACGTGGAGCGGGACGACCTCGTGGGCGCCCTCGAGACCTGGCAGGCGCTGTCGAAGAGCCTGGTCCAGCGGCCGCCCGCCTCCCTGGAGGTTACCGTTCAGCAACTCCGCCAACTGGGAGAAGCCGCCGTTGCGGCCGAGAACAGCGATGCCGCGCGAGAGCGACAGCGCATTGCGCGCGCCGAGGGGTACTTCCGCCTGGGGCTCAGGACGAAGGGGCTGCGGGAGATCACCGGCGAAAACGAGCCGCGCGACCTCGCGAACCTGGCCAAGGCCGTGAAGCTGCAAGTGACCGCCCTGGGGGAGCTCGGCCTCGTCAACGACGCCATCGAGGCGCGATTGAGGCTCCTCGAGCTGGCGGATGCCGACGTCGAGGCCCAGTGGGACCTGGCCCAGCGGCTCCGCGCCTTGGGGCGCTTCGAGGAGGCGGAGCGCGCGCTGAAGGTAGTGCTGGAGCGGGAGCCGCACCGCGGCCGCGCGTGGCTGCTCATGGGCGATGTCCAGCGCCGGCTGCAGCGGCCCGAGGCGGCCTGCGAGGCGTACACGACGGGGATCCGAGGCATCTTGGAGGGCTCGGTCTCGGCGGCCGATCAGGGCATCGACACCGCCAGCTCGCCCATGGTGAAGGCACTGGTCACCGCATGTGAGAATCTCGCCGACGTCGCCGAGAAGGCGGGCCGGCGCGAGGACGAGTTGGTCGCCTGGCACGCGATCCTCGATCTGGCGTACCGGCCCGAGAAGATCGAGACCGAACCGCCCGCCAACTGGCTGGCCGAGCGGGCCCGGTACCGAGTCTATCGGCTCACGGGCGAGGCGCCGCCGCCCCTGCCGAGCGTCGAGGGCGCCCTGGGCGGGATGCTCTTCGGGGGACGCTGACTCGGGGCGCACGGAACATGCGCCGCGAAGGAATACAGCAGGTGTGCGCGCGGGTTCGGTCGAACATACCCGCGGCCCGAGAGGGTTTAGCTGTTGAATTGACAGCCGGGGGTTTACCTGGCTACATTCTCTAAGCCTATGTGGCGACTGTCTTGATCCGTACTGGGCAGTCCTTGCTCAAGGGGAGGAGTACGTTCGCGATGACTATCCGTCGTGGCACCACCATGGCATGGATGGCCGCTCTTGTGTGCATTGTGCTCGTGGGGACGGCCCAGGCGAAGACCATCGAGTTCTGGGTGGAGGACACCATCTACACCGTGAACGGCTGCAGCACGTACGTGGACGGCGAGATCCTCGTGCCGGCCACCGCGTGTGAGGCCATGCTCGAGGGTGGCATGACCTGGAGTGACACGCTCCGGGCCGTCGTCTTCCATCACGCGCCGAGCCGCGTCACTTTCTTCGCTGGCCGCAACCGGGTGCTCCTCAATGGCGAGGAGACCTTCCTGGGGCACGAGGCGGAGCTGCGCGGTGGCAGCATGTATCTGCCCATCGGCTTCCTCTGCGAGGTTGTGGGCGCGAAGCTGACCCGCACCTCCCCGAACAGCGCCGTCATCGATCTGGCTCTCTTCGACCACATCACCTCGCCCGACCAGCGGCAGGGCCTCCAGGTTCAGGTCTCCGGCGCGATGTTCAAGCCCGAGGTCTACCGCGCCCTCCCCACCTGCGATCAGCTCCGCGTGTGGGCTGACGAGGTCGCCGACATGTTCGACGGAGAGGTCGAGTGGGATCCCGAGCTGCGGGCCGCCACCCTCTACATCGGCAACGACATCCTCGTCTTCTTCGAGAACAAGGATGAGGGGCTGCTGAATGGCATGCCCTTCGAGGTCTCCCGCAAGCCCGTGATGACCAAGACCAAGCTGCTCATCCCCCTGGACTCGGTCTGCGAGATGCTCGGCCGCGAGTACGTCCAGCAGGGCCCGTGGGAGATCCTCGTCGGCAATCCCATCGGGTAGCCCGCATAGGGTTGAGTGCGCCATGAGTGGGCGGGGCGAGCCATTGCGGTGGCTCGCCCCGTCGCTTTGCAGCCTCGCTCCAACCGGGGGGCGGTACCCCATCCCATGAGCCAGCCGGACGCCTCCTCCCCCGTTGTGAGCGTCATCGTGGTGAGCTACAACACCCGCTGCCTGCTCGCGCGGTGCCTCGACTCCCTGGACGCCTCCGCCGCGCCGCCGGCCATCGAGGTCCTCGTGGTCGACAACGCCTCCGCCGATGGCTCAGCCGAGATGGTGGCCGCCGAGTATCCCGAGGCCACCCTGCTCGAGCCGGGGGAGAACCTCGGCTTCGCTAGGGCGAACAACCTCGCCGCCGAATCCGCCCGTGGGGAGCACCTCCTGCTCCTGAACAGCGACGCCGCCGTCGACCCCTCGACCGTCGGCGCCCTCGCGCGGTTCCTCGAGGAGCATCCCGCCGCCGGTATCGTCGCCCCCCGACTCACCAATCCCGACGGTACCCACCAGCCGTCGGCGCGCGCCTTCCCCTGCGCGCTGAACCTGTTCCTCGAGGCGACGGGGTTGGAGCGGCTGCTCGGACGCACCACCCACGGCCACTTCCGCGGCGACGAGACGCGGCCCGTCGAGTACGTCTCCGGCGCGGCGCTGATGATCCGCCGGTCCCTTTGGCGCGAGCTCGGCGGCTTCGACGAAGGCTTCTTCTTCTACGGCGAGGACGCCGACCTGTGCCGCCGCGCCCTCGAACGCGGGGCCGAGACCTGGTACCTCCACAGCGCCGGCGCGCTCCACGAGGGAGGGGCCTCGACCGCGGCGCTTCGTACGAACGCCGCCATCGAGGGCTACCGCGCCGCCCTGCTGTTCATCCGCAAGCACGGGAGCGCGGGCACCGTCGCCTGGGCGCGGCTCTGGATCCTCCTCGGCGCTACCCTTCGAGCCGTCGCGTCCGCCCTGCCCGCCGCGCTCTCCCCGTCGTGGCGAGCGCGGCTGCGAACCTACCTCGCCGTGGCGCGGCTCGCTCTCTCCGCGAACCCCTACCCCATCGGCCGCTTCGGCTGGCCCGAGGATGATGCCCGATGAGCGGCACGCGCCCCCTCGTCACGGCCTGCATCGTCACCTGGAACAGCCGCGAGCAAATCGGCCGATGCATCGACGCCCTGCTCGCCTCCCAGGGCATCGCCGGCGAGATCCAGATCGTGGTCGTCGACAACGACTCCGCCGACGGCACGGCCGCCTTCGTGCGCGAGGCCTACGGCGCGCGCGTCACGCTCATCGCCAATGACGCCAACCGCTACTACGCGGCTGGGAACAACCAGGCCTTCGCCGTCGCCGAGGGCGAGCACGTCCTCATCTTGAACCCCGACGCCTACGTCGAGCCCGACTGTCTCGCGACGCTGCTCGGAGCCCTCGAGTCGGACTCGGGGATCGCCGCCGTCGCGCCGCGGCTGATCCTGCCCGACGGCTCCGTCCAGCGCTCGTGCCGGAGGTTCCCCGCGCCCTGGTGGCTCCTCTGCGAGGCCGCCCTGCTCCGCCGCGCCCTGCCGCGCACGCGAGCGTTCGGCGGCTACTTCTACGGCGAGTGGGACTACGCCGACGCGCGGGAGGTCGATCAGCCCATGACCTCGTGCATGCTGCTGCGCAGCGCGGAGCTGCGCGCCCTCGGCGGCTTCGATGAGAGCTTCGAGATGTTCTTCAACGACGTGGACCTCTGCTACCGGCTCCGCGAGCGCGGGGGCCGGATCCGGTTCGTCCCCGAGGTCACCTGCCTCCACGACCACGGCGCCTCGACGCGGCAGGCGCGGCGCTCCATGGTGCGGAAGTCCCAGGAGGGCATGGGGCGCTTCTACGACAAGCACTACCGCCCCCGGATGTCCGCGGTGGGCTACGCCCTCTGCAGGGCGCTCATCGCGGTGATCGGCGCCGCGCGCCTGCTGCTCGCCCGTCGGGACGCGCCATGACTCCGCCCCCAGCGGCGGAGGGACAGGGGAGATCGACGTGAGATTCCTCGTGGGGTGCGCGGTCCTCGCCGCGCTCGTGTGCGCCACCGCTCTCGCCGGGGAGACGACCGAGCCGCCGCGGGAGGAGGCCGCCGCCATCGAGCTCACCCAGGCCCTCGCGCTCCCGCGCTGGGGCGGCTTCGGGCGCTCCCCCCTCGGGCGCGACGCCATCATCTGGCACATGGCGCGAGGCACGTGGCAGCGTCCCACCGAGGGCCTCGTCATCGCCACGCCCGACGGCGAGGATCGGACCTGGGAGCCCCTGGCCGCCGGCCCCGATGGATGGCTCCAGGGCCCCGCCATGGCGGGCGGCTACGCCTACTTCGAGGTCGAGCTGCCCGAGGACCGCGTACTCATTCTCCGCGCCCAGGGCCACTCCGGCGTCTGGGTGAATGGCGAGCCGCACACGGGCGACCCCTACGCCATGTTCGAGCTCCGCGCCCCGGTGGCCCTCCGCCGGGGGCCCAACGAGATCCTCTTCCAGGGCGCGCGCGGACGGCTCCACGCGAGCCTCCACGAGCCGGCCCGGCCCGTGTCCCTCTCCGATCACGACGCCCTCCTGCCCGACCTCATCGTGGGCGAGCGCGCCGATGCCTGGGCCTCGGTGATGCTCACCAACGCGACCCACGACACGCTCAGCGGCCTCGCCATCGAGACCACTGTGGGCGACGAGGCCCCTGTGCGGACGAGCTTGCCCGCCATCGGGCCCGTCTGCTTCCGTGAGGTGGGAGTCCGGCTCGAGGCGCCCGCGCCGACCGCCGAGGGCGAGGCCGAGCTGACCGTCCGCCTGATGCGCGGGACGGAGGAGCTGGACCGCCTGGCCCTGCCGCTGCGCGTCGTCGCCCCCACGAGCGTCCACTCCCGCACCTTCATCAGCGAGGTCGACGGCAGCGTCCAGTACTACGGGGTGCAGCCCGCGAACCCGGCACCCGGCCGTACCCGTCCCTGCGCGCTGGTGCTGACCCTCCACGGCGCGGGGGTCGAGGCGCGCGGGCAGGCCGCCGCCTACTCGCCGAAGACCTGGGCGAACATCGTCGCGCCCACGAACCGCCGGCCCTACGGCTTCGACTGGGAGGACTGGGGGCGCCTCGACGCCATCGAGGTGCTCGCCGAGGCGAAGCGGCGCTACGACTACGACCCCGAGCGCGTCTACCTCACGGGCCACTCGATGGGCGGCCACGGCGCGTGGCATGTGGGCCTGACCTTCCCCGACCTCTTCGGCGCCGTCGGCCCGAGCGCGGGCTGGGTGAGCTTCGCCTCCTACGGCGGGGGGCCCGCTGGCGAGCCGGCGTCCCCCTTGGCAGCGCTCCTCGCGCGCGCCCGCACCCCCAGCGACACCCTCGCCCTGGTGCGGAACGCGGCGCTCCACGGCGTCTACATCCTCCACGGCGCCGACGACGACAACGTCCCCGCCGCCCAGGCCCACGCCATGGACGCGGCCCTGGCCGAGTTCCACCGCGACTACGTTTTCCACGAGGAGCCGGGGATGGGCCACTGGTGGGACCTCTCCGACGAGCCCGGCGCCGATTGCGTGGACTGGCCGCCCCTCTTCGACTTCTTCGCCCGGCACGCCCGACCCGCGGCCGATGCCCTCCGGCGCGTGACCTTCACCACCGCGAGCCCCGGCGTGAGCGCCGACTGCGCCTGGGCCCGGATCGAGTGCCAGACCGTGCCCCTCGCGCCCAGCAGCGTGGACATCCGGTGGGACCCGTGGACGCGGCGCTTCAGCGGCTCCACGGAGAACGTCAGCCGGCTTTCCCTCTCCCTGGCCCACGTCCACCCGGGCGAGCCGATCAGCGTGCGGCTCGATGACGCCTCCCTCGACGCCATCCGCTGGCCCACCGAGGGCCGGCTGTGGCTCAGCCGCGACACGGACGCCTGGGAGGTCACCGCGCCGCCCGACCCGAGCCTCAAGGGGCCCGCGCGCTACGGCGTTTTCAAGGACGCCTTCCGCAACCGGATGCTCCTCGTCTACGCCACGGGCGGCTCCGATGAGGAGCGGCGGCTCTCCTACGCCAAGGCGCGTTACGACGCCGAGGGCTTCTGGTACCGGGGGAACGGCGCCGTGGACATCATCGCCGACACCGACTTCGACCCCGCCGCCGAGCCCGACCGCAACGTGATCCTCTACGGCAACGCGGCGACGAACGCGGCGTGGAGCGCGCTGCTCGGCGACAGCCCGCTGCAGGTTCGGCCGGGCCGCGTGGAGTGGCGGGACCGCGTCCTCGAGGGCGACGGCCTCGTCTGCCTGTTCATCCGCCCGAGGCCGGGAAGCGACACCGCGAGCGTCGGCGCCGTCGCCGTCACGGGCGCGGCGGGCTATCCCGCCTCCGACCTCGCCCGCTACTTCGTCTCCGGCGCGGCCTACCCCGACTACCTCGTGTTCGACGTGGAGCGCGACGCGCCAGGGAGTGGCGGCGCACTCCTCGCCGGCTTCTTCGGACCCGACTGGAGCATCGACTCCGGGGAGCACGCCTGGGCCAACGGTCTGTAGCGTGAGGCTCCGCCCCACACCCCGCCGAGGGGCGCGCCCCTCGGAACCCCGTGCGCTGGCCGGCTGTCGGAGCAGCCCGCCTCTGCGCCGCGCGTCGTGCCCTGTCTCGTTACTCCTGAGCGTGCCCTTGTTCGCGGCTCTAAGGCGTTCGGCGTCGGGGCCCTGCGCCCCGACGATGGACGCCCCGGGTAGGGAGTCAAGAGGGCGAGCCCTCTTGCGGGGTGCGGGGCAGAGCCCCGCGCACGTCGCCACGGTGCGGATCTCCTCGACCGGCTGTCGGGCAGCCCGCCTCGGCGCCGCGCGTCGTGCCCTGTCTCGTTACCCCTGAGCGTGCCCTTGTTCGCGGCTCTAGGGCGTTCGGCGTCGGGGCCCTGCGCCCCGACGATGGACGCCCCGGGTAGGGAGTCAAGAGGGCGAGCCCTCTTGCGGGGTGCGGGGCAGAGCCCCGCGCACGTCACCTGGCCGCTGTCTGCTCGATGACTCGGAGCCATGTGGTTGTCCAGCGGTCGAGGCTGAAGTCCTGTCGCACGGCTTCGAGTTGCTGGTAGGCGAGTTCGGCGCCGGTGTCGAGGGCTTCGAGGCATGTGGTGGCGATGGCGGCCGCGGTCGGCTCGCAGAGGGTTGCGGGTAGGTCCTGGAGGCCGGCGACGGCGGTGGCGACACAGGGGGCGCCGCAGGCCATGGCTTCGAGGGCGGCCAGGGAGGTGCCCTCGCCACAGAGGGTTGGGACGAGGGCGAGGTCGGCGCGGCGGTACTCCTCGGGCATGCGCTCCCATGGGATGGCGCCCGCGAAGGTCACGGCGTCGTCGAGGCCGAGGTCGGTGGTGAGCCGGCGGCAGCGCGCGGCGTAGGTGGGTTGGCCGTCTCCGCCCGCGATCCGCATGGTGGCGGGCCGGTCGCGCCGGATCGCGGCCATGGCCTCGATGGCGAGGTGGACGCCACGGTTCTCGTAGAGGTTCCGCGGCACGAGGATGAGGGGCGCGCGGGGGTTGAGCGCGGGCCGCCCCTCGGGGTGGAACCGCTCGAGGTCCACGGCGTTGGGGAGGTAGTGGCGGCCGGGGAGCACCTCCGTGTGGGGCGTCGCGCCGGGCTGGATGTCGAGGCCCATCTCGCGGAGGAAGAAGGTGTCGTTGGCGACGACGGCGGTCGCGTGGTCGAAGGCGGCGCGCGTGATGGCGCGTTTGATCCGGCTGCGCGCGGCACCGGGCCGGTCGTCCCACCACACGCCGTGGGAGAGGAGGATGGTGTGGGGGTGCCAGCGGAGCGGCTGGTGGTAGTTGGCGTAGTGGGCGATGAGCACGTCGCAGGCGGCGAGGTCGCGGCGCGCGGCGCGGAGGCCGAGGGGGAGGGTCCAGAACCGGCCGCGGCCGAGGCGGGAGAGGGCGGTCTCGGGGATCGCGCGCGCTTCGGGGCCGCCCGCGCCCTCGGTCCAGCCCTGCCAGACGAGGCTCTCGTGGCCCGCAGCCTCGAGGGCGCGGTGGAGGGTGAGGGCGTAGACATCTGCGCCCCCTCGGACGGGTGAGTAGGAGTAGGTCACTTGCGCGACACGCATGGTTGAGGTAGTATTGGTGGGTTAGGTTGGCGGCCCTTCATGGGAGCGGAAACGGGTGGCGAGCGAGTGCCTCGAGGCCCTTGCCAAGCTCCGCTCCGTTGGCTATATTATGGGCCGCTGCGCCTCTGGCGGGGCTGTAGCTCAGTTGGTTGAGAGTACCTGACTGTCGATCAGGGGGTCGCGGGTTCGAGTCCCGTCAGCCCCGCCAAACAAGATGACGCGACCCGAGGGACCCCGAAGTCAGGGGTCTCTTTTCGTAGGTGCGACGCGCCGCGATCCGTTGTGCCACATGGCTTTGGAGCCCATATCGCCCCATGTGTTGGGCCCTCACAGGAGGGCTCTGTGGCAACGGGATTCGTGCCGACGGTAGCCCTCTCCTCCAAGCAATCAGGTACGTTCCGATTCGAGCAGTCAGGTACGTTCCGCGCCGTGTTGGAGAGTACCTGATTCCACCGTCTGGCTCTGCGGGCCTGACACGCGCGCGCGATAGGTGCGCGGAAACTCCGTGCCTATCTGCGCCTAGCCACGGTCTCACACACGCTCCCCCGCTTACTCTTTTTTGGCCGATTTTGGACAATGGGCCATGGTGTGCACATGCTCTCGGGGCTTACACTTCTGTTGGAGGACAGTGGAGGAATGGGCCCGATCATCGCAGGCTCCTCCTCCTGTGCAGGGGGCTCGCTCTCATCACTGCGCCTCCTCTCTGGTCTGGCGCGGAGCCCGGAGCGTCTCGAAGTTCAACGCCGTCTCGCTCACATCCAGCGCCCAGATAGCCCTACACCTCGGACACGCCAACGCGAGACGTGAGCCAGAATGCGCGCGGGCCAGGAGCTTCCCGCACCCGGGGCACCGTACCTCCCTCGCCTCCGTATCCGTCACGGTCACACGTCCTCTCGCAGTGCGTCGATGGGCCGCAGATGCCCGAGCCGATCATCGGCTAGCACGCGCAGGGGGTAGTGCGCGCGGTATGGCTCGCCGCTCGCTCTCATCGGGCCCGGTATGGACCCATCCCGCCCCACGAGCTTCGCGGCCGCCATGAAGTCAGCGCTACGGATCACGCCCAGGAACCTCTCCTCCTCGCCGTGCGTGTGGCAGAACGCTAGCCACTCCGGCAGATGTGGCATCTGCTCCTCGCACACAACAGCGCGGCCGGGCATCGTCGTAGTCTTCACATCGACCCCCACCCCCGATGAGAGGATGAAGTCAGCGCCTCCGTCTGGCTCGGTCACGTGTTTGGGCGTCCGCTCGAAGTCGATGCCCGCCGCTTCGAGCAAAGCCGCGAACTCATCCTCCGCTCGGAGCCCCCTGGCGATATCGCGCTCCTGTTCGTCAGCCGCCACGCCGCGCCTGTTGACTGTGTGGGGGACGGACGCGGCGGCATACTCCTCGGGCACAGGTGAGGGGGCGTCAGAGGCAGCGGCAACCGGCAAGTGGTTGCCGGAACGGCCGCCTGCAGAGCCGGCGTCGGCGGTAGCTATGTGTGATAGACAGAGTGACGGGTGTGACGCGTTTGACGGGTTTTCACAAAACCCCTGTACGTTTTCTAGATAAGAATCATTCTTATCTCTCGTCACGCGTAGGGACTTTATGGGAATCGCGTCACACCCGTCACACCCGTCACTGTTTTCTCCGGAAGCGTTGTGTATAGATTCTCTCTGTGTGGCGGAATGAGTAGTAGGGGTGGAATCCGGCCGGTATGGGCCGCGCCGATCGGCACGGAGCCGGAGACCGCGCCATATTCTGGCAGCATTGGTCCGCTTCTGCTCGAAGCCCCTCGCGGCGAGGTCTAGCCCTAGTCGAGTCTGTGTGCAGGGGCTCTCGCCCTCCGCCTCACACCAGGCCACGAATGCCGCGTAGAGGTCTTTGGCCGGCAACGTTGCCGATGGGTCCCAGATCACCCGGTCTTCGAGGAAGCGGCCCGTTACGTCCTCGGACAGCCGGTATCGCTCACCTGCGTCAGCCACGGCCGCCGATGTGCGCAGGCCGTCGCGTTGCCATTCGAGACAGCCACGGACAAGCCACGCGAGGATGCCCACGCGCTCTTCGAGCAGAGCCGCGTCTAGGCTGGGGTCGCGTCGCTCTTGTGGGCAGGTCTCGCCGAACGTCACAACGCGACAGCGCTCCCAAAACGCTCCATCCTCCGCGTCAGCCTGCGGGTAGTGATTCGCGAACAGGAGCACCAAGCCACCGGGACGGAACTGGCGCGTCTCGGAGTACAGCGGACGGCAGGCAACGAGGTCCGTGCCGCCGGTCACAGACTTCAGCAGCGCCGTGCGCCATTGCCCCTCACGCGGGACCTCGGAGCCGATCTGGATTCGACCGCGCTCGAACTCGCCCGCTACGCGCAGGTCTTCGAGGTGCGTCCGCACCAGAGCGTCAGCAGATATCGGCCGGGTGTAGTCTGACCCGAGCACGCCACGGAGCACGGCCGCGAGGGTGGACTTGCCAGACGCTGTTGGCCCCACGCCCAGGGCGAACACGCGCTCACGGGTCTCGCCGGTCAGTCCGTAGCCCAACAGCCGTTGCACGAAGCCGCGCGTGTCTGGGTCCGGTATCGACTCGGCCAGGAATGCCTCGAAGCGAGGGCATGGGGTGTCCGGCACGTAGTCTGTTGGCACCAGGGCAGTGAGCAGGTCAGCGGGGTCATGGGCACGGAGCTTGCCCGTGCGCAGGTCAAGTGTGCCGTTCTGACAGTTCAGGAGCCACGGGTCAGCATCCAGCGTGTCAGCGTGCGTGAGGACGGCGGGATCATACCGGGCGAGCCGCTCGGTCGCCTCCATGCCGTGCACCGAGCACGCGCGTCGGGCCTCTCTTCGCGCGTCACGCGAGTCATGGGCCGCCGCCGCTTCGTGGCCCAGTTCCCTCCCCTGTGCGCGCAGGAGCCCCCACACGGCCGCGCCCGTCGCATCCTCGGCCCATCGCCGCCCATCCCACAGATGCCACGCCGCGCGCTCGGGCACGTAGCGCAGGCCGTCGCCGTAGGTGTCCACGAACCTCTGGGCGAGGGCGAGGTCTGTGCCGGGCAGCAGTGCTGCCTCCGGCTCGCCGTCAGCCTGGGCTTCAGCGAGCCGCAGTTTCCGCCGGTTTCCACGGCGGGGATCCCAGACGTGCGTGAGGGATGCGAGGGCGTTGGCGAGCGTTCGCGCGCCGTAGGTCTCGGCTCCGCGTCTCTCATCCCACTTCTCGCGATACAGCGCGCTCTGCCGGAAGAGCCGATCGGCCGTCGCCGTATCGCCGCCCGACCAATACAGAAGCTCCCGGCACACGGTGTAATCCCCGCGTGAGTGATCCCCATTCACGCAGGTGAGGTTCCCACGCCATAGAGCCGAGAACTCCGCGCCGTACCGTCCGCTTTCCGCGCGCCGCAGAATCTCCGCATCATCCCAGACCCCCGCAGGCTCTCGCATCGCCTCCTGGGGCCGATGTGCGCCAGAGGGAGCCACGCGGGCGGGGGCAGCGCGTAGGAGAGGGGCGGGCTTCGCCACATAGCGCGCGTGCACGGCTTCGAGTTCAGCCTGACGGTGCGCGAGGTCCTCGGGGTAGCCGTCGATACGCTCGCCAGTGAATGTGAAGAAGCGCGGGCTGCCCGGGCCGTAGACCTCCACTTTGTCGCGCCGTCGCGCTCGGCCCGGTAGCTCGTCAGCGAACAGGAGCACATGGACACCCGCGCCAGAGGGCGACACCTCTGCGTACGAGTTCAGCGTGTCCAGGATGTCTCGGCACTCGGGCGACAGGCCGCCTGTCTCGGGGTCGCGGGCATGGTCAACATCCACGCCGTAGACTGTCTCGCCGAACATGACTCCTATGCCGTCAGCGGGGCCGGGCGGTTCCTCGGGCCTGGACTTGGACCGCGCTCCCACGTAACCCACGGGCTTACCCGTGCACATGGCTTCGAGCACAGCGGCAGCCGTCGCCCAGGTCGCGGGATCGTTCGACCGAGCGCGGTAACCATCGACGCAGTAGGGGCACTTGGTCGGCTTGCCGTCGCGTGTCTCATACCGCCACAGAACCCATTGGGGCAGATCACGGAGGGAGGGGGGAATGACCTCTAGGGTGAGGACACGCTCCGAGGTGTTCATCCCTCCATCGTAAACGGGCGGTGTGCCGATAGAGTGGCAGGTATATGGCAGATAACTCGCACACCTGGGGGGGGAACGAGTCAGGCCCGGGCCGAGAGGATGCGAGCGCGCGCGTCGCTGTAGGATTCTCCGAGGAAGTCTCGGCAGTTCTGACGGAGCGTCCGAGGGGAGCAGGCTAGCGCGTCGGCTATGAGCTCCTGCGTCCATCTGGGATGGGCCGCCACCGTCGCGCTGAACGCCTGACGGAACTCCTCCTCCGCCCAGACGCGGGTGCCGACCGGCCGCCCAGGGGACCTGGGCCGGCCAAGTAACGCGCGATCAAACCACGCCTGCACACGCAGAGCCGCGTCACACGCCGCGCGCGTCACGGGGCCGACGAAGAGCGTCTCGGTCGAATGCCAGAGGGCCGTGCCGTCTGGCTCCTGCCAGGTCCTCCCCCCCCACTCGTCACCCACCCACACCAGATCCCAGATAGCCTCGTAGATGCCTACGACATACGCCACCGTGTCACCCACCTGCCGGAACGCACAGAAGCCAGGAGCCGTCTCCCCATCGTCTGGGACCTCCGTCACATCCGGCACTGCCCAGAGCACCGAGCCGCCGTCGCGCTCCGCGAGAGTCTGTCGCGCGACGGCTAGGCTGAAGTCCCCCGCCAACATGCACACGTGGGAGGGTTCGTCGGCACACGTGCCCGCCAACCATGCATCGCATCGCGGCTCCTCGCGCGAATGCGGCGGTATGCACACGCTCAGTTGCTCGCCGAACGCGGGCCACGTCACGGGGGCTTCGGTGTAGTGCGGGTGTAGTGACGGAGGGGACCAGTAGTGCCAGTTCGGGCTCTGCCGGCCGCTGTTTGAGCGTCGATGCGCCACGGTGCACCTCTGGATGGGCCCCGTCGCGGGTGAGGGCCGCCACCGCCACGGAGCCCTGGTGTTGCTGTTTCCGTTCTAGGTCTCGTCAGACAGTCCTGCCGTGCAACACTCCGCATCCCGCACACGCGTGCAGAGCGCGCCGGAAGACGATCTACGAGACCCTGCACCCGGAGACCAAGCACGGAGGTGACCGGAGAGCAAGTCGCCATACCGGCCGAGGTGCGGGACGCGGTGCGGGACACAGAGAACGCGCAGGACGCTCTCCGCGCAGGTGCCAGCACACATCTACACCTAGCATCCGTCGCGGCGCGTCCTGCGGTCACTGTGCGCAGATGTGGCGCACCTAGGCGCGGTGCGTCATCAGGAGCCGAGCCCCCATCGCTTCCACTCGGTCGCGCTCTTCGAGCGTCAGCGTGAACGGCGCAGTGTAGTGCCGGACGAACAGCGCCCATGCGTCAGGCTCGCTCGCCTGCGGCCCATACAAACGCAGGAGGACCTCCGCCACCGCGTGTGTTCTCTCATCCAGCAGGGCCCGTCTCCTCGGGCTGTTGGCGGCCGCACGGCATCGCTTCTCATACCGTCGCGCGGCTCGGGCTAGCTCGGGGTCTTTCGAGGTCAGCCACTTCCGAGGGTTGCTCACTGCGGATCACCTGCCAACAGAGCGCGAACCTCCGCGCCGGTAATCAGCCGCCCGGAGAACAGATCATCGCAGAGCGTGCCGTCAGCGCGCACGGATACCAGGTCTAGGTCACCAACGGCCCCGCCGTCTGGAGCCAGTAGCACGGTCAGCCCGTAGCTACTCTCTGCGCGCTCCGTAGTCAGCCGCCACCCGGCGGCCGTCAGCGTCTCGGGAGTCAGCATGTGGCGTCGCCTCCTGTCTCCGCGAAGAGCAGGCGCGCTTCGTGGCTCTGTAGTTGGGTAGCTAGCGCGTCGGGGTCTAGGCCGTTTGCCAGGTCCCGCCAACGCGTCGCGTTCTCCTCGGCTATCGGGCCCGGACACATCGGGCATGGAGTCAGATAGAGCCCGAGGTCCGTCCATGCCGCCGCCTCCGCACGTGTGAGCGAGGGGGATGGGCTGACAGTGATGCTGCCGTCGCACCAGAGCACTACAGCGGGTTGCATTGGTGCGTACCCCTCCGCCACTCGCTCGCCAAAGATGGTCAGGGCCGAGGTGACTACCCGCACGCGCCTGGCGTGCTCGCACTGCGCCCAGGTCGCTCGGTCGGTGGCATCTGTCACTTGGAGCAGGTCCCGCACTAGCATCACGCCACCTCCCGCTTCGAGCCGACCAACGCAAGCACAGGGCTCGCCGCCGCGTGTGCGCGTCGCAGATCATCCCGCGTCTCGCGCACGTAGCCACGGAGCACCGTCAGCGTTGAATGCCCCAGCAGTCGCTGAACTTCGAATAGCGTCGCGCCTCCGCGTAGCAGGTTCAGCGCGCATGTGTGGCGGAGCAGATGGGGGAACACGGGCCGCCCCACGTTGCCACGGGTCGCCGCGTCACTAATGACTTCGTGCACGTTGCCACGGTCGAACGGTCGCCCCTGCCGCGTGATGAACAGCGGCTCCTCGGGGTCGCCGCCGCAGGTTCGGGCGTACCTCCGTAGCAGTCGCGCCGTCTCCTGTGACCAGAAGACCTCGCGGGTCTTCCCACGCTTGCCGATGATGGGCCGCGAGAACGCGGAGTCCAGAGCGTCTCCCACGGTGATCTGGCATACCTCGCTCGCTCGCATCCCCGAGTCCAACAGCAAGTAGACCAGGGCCGCGTCACGGTCAGGATAGCCCGACGCCTGTGCGCCTCGAATCAGGGCCTGGGTCTCCTCTGGCGTCAGCGGCTCACGTTGCTCGCTGTTCACCCTGGGGCCGGTCACGCGCTTCATCGGGTTTGCCAACGGCGGGAGCACCTCGTCACGCTCGCAGAACGCCAGGAACGCCCGGATGTTACGGTAGGCTTTGTGCACCGTCGCGGCCGATGCCTCACGCTTGGACGATGGATGATCCCGGCCCCATCGCCCCTCGGGGTTCGCGGCTCGGACGTAGCCCAGGAACTCGCGCACCGCGTTCGCGTCGATGCTGCCGATCGCTTCGGGGCGGCCCGTGTGGGTCAACCACCAACACAGTTGGTCGCCTGTGGCCCGGTAGTCAGTGAGTGTCCGGGGGCGACAGCCGGCGGCTCCTCGGTCAGCTATCCACAGGTCGATGCATCGGGTGACGGAGAGGGGGGGTAGTTCAGGTGAATCAGGTACGTTCCGCAGGGCCACGGTGGGCCTCCTCTGCGGGGCGGCATCCGCTCAAAGCCAGTTGTGCCAACGGTTTGTGGCCTCTTCGACGCTCGCCGGAGGAGCCCTCGCGGAGAGTACCTGACTGTCGATCAGGGGGTCGCGGGTTCGAGTCCCGTCAGCCCCGCCAAACAAGATGACGCGACCCGAGGGACCCCGAAGTCAGGGGTCTCTTTTCGTCTCGCCCCCCAGATTCATTCACCCAAACCTGCCTGTTGACACTTTTGAATCCGGAAATCGGCACTTTTCGGTCGATGACCGTACCTGACAGGGAATCTCGCGTTTGCCAAAAATAGCACGCAAATCGTTGGCCCCCATGGCCTAGAAGCCTGACAAACACCTGTTTTTGGGCCTCCGTTTTTTGCAAAGGTGCCTCTATATATATGTAACACGCGCGTTTTTGGCACCCCCCCTTCCACCCCAAAACGGAGGTGATCGTGCTTGTCACGCAGCTTCTTTTCCGATACGCCTGCGTCTCTCCGCAAACGCGACCAGTGGGTCCTCTGGCGCGCCCGCGAGCGCAACGGGCGCCCGACCAAGGTCCCCTGTGGCCTCGCCGGCCATCCCATCAACGCCGCCGACCCCGCCAACTGGCTCACCTTCGAGCAGGCCGCCATCGGCGCCGGGACCATCGACGCGAGCGGCCTCGGTATCGTCCTCGCCGATGGCCTCTACGGCGTCGACCTCGACGGCGTCCGCGATCCCAAGGACGGTAGCCTCACCCGAGACGCCGAGCGCATCGTTCGCGACCTGAACTCCTACGCCGAGGTCAGCCCCTCGGGCGCCGGCGTCCACATCCTCGTCTACGCCGACCGGCTCCCCGGGCCCGAGCGGCGGCGCGGCGCCGTCGAGATGTACGGCGCGCCGGAGTCGCCCCGCTACTTCACCTTCACGGGCCAGCGACTCCCCGACGCCCCCGAGGAGGTGTGCCACCGCCAGGCCGAGCTCGAGGCGGTCCACGCCCGCTACGTCTCCAGCACGGTGATCCCGCCCTTCTCGCCCGGCGACAATGAGCCCGACGTGCCCCTCGATCCCCGCGGCGTACAGAGCCCCCGGGACATCGAGGTGCTCGAAGCGGCGGCGGCCTCGAACTACGGCCACGAGTTCCTCGCCCTCTGGAGCGGCGACATGAGCGCCTACGGCGGCGACCACTCCCGCGCCGACCTCGCCCTCTGCCGCCACCTGATCCTCTGGGCCGGCGGCGACACCGTTCAGGCCGACCGGCTCTTCCGCGCCAGCGCCCTCATGCGCCCGAAGTGGGACGAGGGCCGGGGCGCGAACACCTACGGCTGGCGGACCCTCCACGAGGCCGTGGTCCGGCTCCACGGACGGAAGCCCCGACGGCGGCGCAGGAGCAAGCCCAAGCCGCCCGAGCCCCAGGGGACGCCCGCCCCGGCCGAGGAGGAGCCGGCGGAGGAGCCCTGCCCCTACCGCGAGGAGGATGGCCGGCTCATGTGGCGGCGCGTCCGCAACGGCGCCGCCTCGGAGACGGTCCTCGCGTCCTTCACGGCCCGGATCCTCCAGGACCAGATCGTCGACGACGGCCAGGAGACGGCGCGGCGGTTCGTCATCCAGGTCCGACCGCCCACGGGCAAGCCCCTGAGCCTCCCCGTGCCCGCGGCGGACTTCATCGGCGGCCGGTGGCTCCAGTCCCTCCCAGCCTCGTGCGTCGTGGGCCCGGGCTACGGCGCCCGCGACACCCTCCGCCACGCCGTCCAGAGCCTCTCGGAGCCTCGGGAGAGCCACATCTACGCCCACACGGGCTGGGCGGTGACCCAGGAGGGCCGGCACGCCTACCTGAGCGCGTCGGGCGGCATCAGCGCGGCGGGCCACCGGCCCGATCTCCGGTGCGAGGCGCCGGGGCTGGACCGGGTGCGGCTCCCCGTGCCCAGGGGCGAGGAGGGGCTCACCGAGGCGTACAGGGCGGCCCTGAGGCTGCTGGACATCAGCCCCCGCATGTGGCCCCTACTCTGCCTGCCCTTCCTCGCCGTGTCCGGCGGCTCGGACTTCGTGGTGTGGCTCCACGGCCCCACGGGGAGCTACAAGAGCACGACGGCGGCGCTGCTCCAGAGCTTCTTCGGGCCGTGCGAGCGGACGAGCCTGCCCGCCAACTTCACCTCGACGGCGGTGGCGCTGGAGGCCCTGCTCTTCACCGCCAAGGACTGCCTGCTGGTGGTCGATGACTTCGCGCCCCCGGGCTCGCGCAAGGACGCCGAGCGGCTGAACGGCCTGGCGTCGGCCCTTGTGCGGGGCGTGGGCGATAGCCACGGCCGGGCGAGGGGACGGCCCGACTCCAGCCTCCGCCTCGGGCGGCCCAGCCGCTGCCTCGCCCTGGTGACGAGCGAGCTGGCGCCGCCGGGGGGCGAGTCCGCCGCGGCGCGGACCCTGGTGCTCCCATGGCGGGGGAAGGTGAACCTGGCGGCCCTCACCGCCTCCCAGGCGGAGACCGAGAAGCTCGCCGAGTGCATGGCCTTCTTCGTGCGGCATGAGGCGAAGGCGCGGGACACCGGGGTGGAGCCCCTGGCGCTGCGCCGGGACCTCTTCGCGGGCGGCCACCCCCGCACGGGCGAGGCATGTGCCCGACTGCTCCGGGCGGGCCAGACCTTCCTGGCGCGCGCGGAGGAGGCCGGCGCCCTGTGGGAGGATCAGCGGGCCGACCTCGAGGACGACCTGGTGTCCTCTCTCCTGCGGCTCATCCGCATGACCGATGGCGAGGTTCTGTGGCGGCGGCCGGAGCGGCTGTTCCTGGATCTGTTGGGCTCGGCGGTACGGAGCGGCGCGGCCCGGATCGAGGGGTGGGAGGCGTCGACGCGGGCGGCCTCGAGCGCGCGGACGGTCGGCTTCACGCGGGAGGAGCTGTTGTTCGTGGATCCCTCGCCGGCGCTGCAGGCGGTGCGCGCCCAGGCCGAGGGCGAGGGGGTGGCCTTCGGCTACACTCGGGAGTCCGTGGCCCACGCCCTGGCCTCGAGCGGACTGCTGGCGCGGGCCTTCACGCCGGACCGCCTCGCGACGCGCTGCCGCGATCTGAACGGCGGCCTGGCCGCTCTCTGGGTTCTGCCGTGCGACGCGCTGAGCTATGCGCCCGCTGATGTGACGCCCCTGCCGCTCGCTCGCTGAGGGGCCGTGTTCCGCTGTTCCGGTGTTCCGGCGGGAAACGATACCCCCTTATTGTGGTACTCGCGCTCTCCCGGAGAGGCAGGGGGGTACCATAACGTATATATAGTACCTCACGGAACAATGGAACATAGTACATACAGACCCCTCCCGTGCAGCCTCGAAGCCTTGGGCCCCAACGGTTTGCGGGATTCGAGGGGATGTTGCCAGCGAGCCCTTTTCGGGCGGAACCCGGCGGCAACAGCGGCACAGCCGCGGGGGTTTGGCAGGCCTCACAACCGCCGATGGTTGCAGGCCTGCCTGGGCGCACGGCCCTGGGTCAGGACTACGTGAGCGTCTCCTCACCCCGCCCGGCGCCAGCGCGGAGCGGCAGCCGTAGAGCCGGGGCCGTCAGGACTCGGGGCTCCGCCCCGCACCCCGCCGAGGGGCGCGCCCCTCGGAACCCCATGCGCGGCTCTCCCGTGGCGGGGCACAAGGCCCCACCCCGGAAGAGCCATGAACGGGGGATCAGGCGGCTCCCCAGAGGGGCAGCGGAACGAGCAGATCCGGGAGTTCTGCCGGGAGAAGGGCCGGGCGTTCTGGTGGCTCATGGCTCGGCTGGCTGGCTGGGAGGGTTAGGGCGGACCTCGTAGACGACCGACTCGCCCGATGAGTACACGGGCACCAGCTCGTACCCCGACTCTCGGGCCGTGACCCGGGGGTCCTGCCCATCGCCACGGATGGCGCGCTCGAACTCGCCGTCCACCACGTAGCGGCATGCGTCGAGGACCTTCCGCGCCTCGCTGGGCATGGGGACGATGAGGAGCCCGAAGGCGCTGTTCAGCTTGCTCGGGAAGCGGAGCGTCTCGGCCCAATGGCCCACCCACACCTTGCGCCCCGTCATGCCGGGGAGATAGCTCCCGAGCATGGAGAGGCAGCCGACGGCGCCGGGCTCACCCTCGTCGCGGAGCCACAGGGCGCAGGCGACGTCATCCCTGCTCAGGGTGTACGGCGGCATGAAGGTGGCGCTGGCCCGGTTCATGTTGTTCGTCACGACGCTGTCCATGCACCGGCCCACGAGGAAGTACGCCGCCGAGGGCAGGCAGGCGAGGATGACGGCAGCCATCGCCACCTTCGAGCGCAGCCGATGCCCCCTCACCCGTGGAGCCTTCAGGTGGGGCAGCCACCGGACCGTCGCGATGGCGGCGAGGATCACGATGGGCAGGTGGGCGCCCTCGATCATCTTCCGCTGGAAGGACAGGTTGGGGAGGTAGGCGGCGGCGATGGTGACCACGGCCCAGCAGATGACGGGGAGCCACTGCCACTCCCTCCGCCGCAGCACGAGGATGGCCCCCGCCACGGCCAGCAGGAGCGGCAGCCCGAAGGAGAAGGCGATGCTCAGCAGCGGCGGGCTGGCGGTGATCGTCATCCCCTTCTCCTGGAAGACGGGATCGTTGCGGAAGGCGAACACCTGGTAGAGCAGCGTGGGCGCCGAGACGACGGCGAAGACGGCGTAGGCCGCGAGGGTACGCCACGTCGCCCGGCCCAGGGCGGCCACCACGACGATGAGGGCGCCCCAGAGAAGGTGCGCGGGGATCATGTCGTAGGTGTGGACGCCGCCGAGGAGCAGGCCGATCAAGCCCGACCACGCCGCGGCCCGGAAGTCGGTGTTCCGGAGGGCGCGCCACGCCGTGAGGACCAGCCAGAGCAACAGCGTCATCGAGAAGCTGAACAGGGGGAGCAGCAGCGCGCTCGCGAAGGTGTTCGTCTCGGGCATCATCAGGTCATCGCGCACCACGCCGCCCCGAGCCGAGAGGCCCACATCCACGCCGTAGAGGGTCAGGTCCGGCGGCAGGGCGGGGGCGATGAGGGGCGCCAGCCAGCCCAGGCCCGAGGCGGTGGCCCCGAGGAGCATCGCCGCCCAGCGCACTCGCCGAGTGGCCCCGAAGGCCGCGACGAAGGCGTAGAGGGAGTAGAACAGGCCGGCGGCGCACAGGAGCCGGGCGGCGGCGTAGACCCAGGGCACGGCGTCGCGGTGGATGGCGGATACCCGGCCGAGAGCCAGCCAGAGGGGGTTTGTGAACCGGCCCTCCTGGGGCTCGGTGGTGAAGAGGTCCTCGAGGAAGAACCGGCCCTCGGCGGCCTGGCGCATCCACGCGTAGTAGACGTTCGGCTCATCGGGGTTCCAGATGTGGCCCATGTAGGCGCGCTCGGGCGGGGTGACGCCCAGGGCGGCGAGGTAGGGCAAAGACAGGAGGACGGCCAGCCCAAAGGCGGCGGCGATCGCTCGGCGCTTCTCCCGAGGGCTCATCGGCCGGCCTCCTCGTCGAGCCGGTAGACGCGGATGTCCGGGCTCACATAGCGCCAATCGTGCAGCCGCGGCCGCTCGAACCGGATGGGCCCCGCCCGCAGCGGCTCCGAGTAGACCCGCTCCAGGGCGTACCCGTCATCCAGGGCGGCGTAGAAGGCGACCGCCTCGGGCTTCTCGGTGAGCAGGGGGAAGTGGTAGTCGAACTCGCTCGCCACGAACCACTCGGGCGCGCGGAGTTCGAGCACCCCGACATTCCAGCCCGTGATGGTGAGCTCGATCCCCAGTTCCTCGGCGGCGGCGAAGTAGACCCGCTCGGGGTAGTGGGGGCCTCCGTTGACATGCAGCAGCGGCGGCGTGTGGAACCAGGGCAGGCCGTGCATCCCTAGGCTGCCGCCCTCGCTCATCTCGGGCAGGAGGTCCAAGGCCGCCTGGTCGCGCGTGTCGGGCCGCTCCATGAGGGCGACGTTCGCCCACGAGGTTAGCCCCGCCCACACCAGGGCGAGGGTCACGACGCCCAAGGCGCCGTACCGCTGGAAGGGCCGGGACAGCAACCCCTGGGCCTCGGGGGCGTCCAGGGGGGCCACCAGGCCGGCCACCGCCACGGCGAGGAGGGGGACCAGGGGCATGGCGTACCGGACGAAGATCTCTTGCCCCGCGCCGTGGGCGAGTGTCAGGAGCAGGAACCAGCCCGCGAGCAGCGCCCCCCGCGCACGCCATGTCGCCACGCCGAAGGCGAGGCCGATGGCCGCCACGCAGAGCAGCGGCATCGTCACGGCGCACGGCAGCACCTGGAGGGCGAAGTACTCCAGGGGGGCCTGGCCCATCAGGTAGGTGGTCGCGCCCTCCCGCACGTGCCGCATCTCGAAGCCCACGTCGCGGAGGAAGGCGGCCGAGTCGAGCACCGAGTAGGGGCAGCCGATGAGGAATCCGATCGCGGCCCCGGCGATGACCACGAGCGGCGCGGCGGTCCGGACGAGGGACCGCAGGCTCCCGCACCGGATCGCGTGGGCCGCCAGCGGGGGCAGCACGGCGAGGATGCCCACGTACTTGCTCGCGGCGGCGAGCCCAGCGAGGAGCCCGGCGAGGAGATACCAGCGGCGGGAGTCCTCATCCAGGATCCGCACCGCGCAGGCGAAGCTCGCGGTGAGCAGGCACGCCGCGAGGGCGTCCACCGTGGCGTAGTGGGAGTTCACCACAGCGAGCGGCGCGACGGCCACCCCGAAGGCGGCGATGGCCGGCGCCCAGCCTCCCCGGAACAGCCGCCCGGCGATGAACGCCGCGAGCCATGCCGTCACCACCCCCGCCACCACGGAGAGCAGGCGCAGGGCCGCGAGCCCCATGGCGATCCGCTGGGGGACGTAGGCGCCGGAGAGCTTGAGGATCACCGCCGAGAGCATGATGGGCAGGGAGCCGTAGTTGAAGAAGTGGGGGTTCAGGTCGCCCGTGTCGGCCATGTTCGCCGCGTGGCCGTAGATGGTCCCCTCGTCGGGATGGTAGGAGTCGGAGTGGGCGGCGCCCGGCAGCCCCCAGGAAATGCCGACGAGGCGGAGGCATGCGGCGACGATCAGGGCGGCCAGGAGCGCGCGCTTCCGGATCACGTCGAGGACGCCGGCTCGCTGCTCGGCGGGGGGCTTATCGATGAGCTGCTTTGCGGGTAGCCGCACGGCGCGCCAACCTCCGCGGAACAAGATACCCCAACCCCATGGCCGCCACCAGAGTGGCCATGAGCGTGAGGAAGGCGCCCACGCCGAAGCTGCCGGGCTCATAGACGAAGTCCGTCACGCCGCCTCCGCGCGCCCGCCATCGGTACATGGATGGCCGCTCCAGTGGCGTCGGCTCGCCATCGGCGTAGGCGCGCCAGCCCGAGAAGCATGTCTCGCCCAGCCACACCCACCCGCCGCCATCCGTGAAGCGCCGGGCGTTCGTCATCCAGCGGACCGAGGCGGGCCCGGGCGGCGCGTCGGGGAGCCGCTCCGTGTCGGTGCGGAAGGCGATGGGCCAAGCCGTCGGGTTGGTGTAGATGAGCGCCGAGCGTGTCGCCTCCACCCCGCCGTAGCGAGTGGACGGGTCGGCGCGCGAGTAGAGGGCGCGGACGGCGAGCTGATCGAGGGCCTCCCTGCGCTGGGCCGGGGAGCCGTCCCGGAGGAGCTTCAGCGGCCGGTAGGCCTGGAGCGGGTAGAGGCTCTCGTACCCGTCGGCGTCCCGCAGGCCCGCGAGGGTGGGCAGGTTCGGGTGGAGGTAGGCCATGGGGTTCTCGTCGGCGGGCGGTGGGAGGGCGTACATCCGGTAGTCCCGGCCCGTCACCCGCGCCAGGTCCCTCAGGACGGGGGGCTCGTAGGTGAGCAGCCGCGGATCCGTGGCGGGCTGGAAGCGGCCGGCGAAGGCGAGGACATCGGCCAGGAGCAGGACCGCGATGAGGACCGTGACGCCGCGATGCTGGGTCCGTCGGGCGAGGAGCGTCAGGCCGGCAAGGAGGATGACGAGGGCGATCGCCCAGTAGAGGGAGCGGTAGACGGGCGCCATGCGCTGGGCGACGACGGCGGCTGCCCCGCTCTCCCCCACCACCGCGGCCCGGCTGAAGCTCACGGAGAGGGCGAGGGCGCTCGCCATCAGGAGGATCAGGCCGCCGGCGGCGAGGCGCGACCGGCGCTTCTCGTCGCTCCAGTCCATCCGGCGCAAGGTGTCGTAGCCGAGGCCGCCGAGCAGCGGCGTCGCCAGCCCGTAGAGGCATACGGCCCTGCCCACGTTCGACATCTGCCGGAGCGGGGGCAGCGCGGCGTGGAGCGCCGACTGGTGGGGCCCCTCCAATGCGAGGACCACGCCGGCCGCCGCCAGTCCCCCGAAGAACCAGCGGTCCCTCCCCTCCCCCGCCAGCAGCGCCACTGCCGCCAGCCAGACGAGGACCAGGGCGACGTAGGCGCAGGTCTCCACGTAGTTGTGGAACCCGAAGGCGCCGCCATACTCGTTGAGCCAGTTGATGTGCCCGTGGGCCTGGGGGGCGATGAGGGCGTTGAGCTGGCCGGCCACCAGCCCGCGTGGGGGCGTGTTCCCGGCGAGCAGCCGGTAGTTCGAGCGGGCGAGCTCGAGGGTGGGAAGGAGCTGGATCGCCGCAGCGGCCAGGCCGAGAGCGGCGGCGCCAGCAGCGGGGATCCACGAGCCCCGGGCCTCTCCTCGGCGGCCCCAGTGGAGGAGCACGGCGTAGGCGAAGGCGGCGCCGAGGCCATAGACAGCCGACTGGGCGTGCCCCCCCAGGCATGCCATGGCGACGGCCAGGGCGAGCCCCGCGAGCGGCCGCCACCCGCCCTCCCGCTGGTGCTTGCGAAGCATCCAGAGGGCGAGGGGCGTCCAGAGGAAGCTGTTCACCGGGCCCATGTAGCAGAGCCAGGCGGTCATGTAGCCCGACGCGACGAAGCCCGTCGCCGCCATGCACGCCCCGAGCCGCGAGACGCCGAGGTCGCGGGCGAGCCCGTAGGCGAAGGCTCCGGCCAGCAGCAGGGCCAGGTAGGCGGAGACGTCGTAGGCGACAGAGAGGGGGAGCAGCCAGAAGACGAGGTTCGGCGGGTAGAAGACCGCCGACTGGTGGTTCGCCACGAAGGGGTAGCCGCCGAAGGCGTGGGCGTTCCAGAGGGGCAGCTCGCCCTGGGCCAGGGCCTCCTTCGCCGCCGTCCGCCACGGGAGATACTGGGTGACGCAGTCGAGGAGCGGCGCTTGGACTGCCTCGAACTCGGGGAACTCCCGCGCCGAGGTGATCCGCCAGGGGTCCATGACCAGCAGAGCGTCCAGGGGCGCCGTCACGCGATCGGTCAGCGCACCGCGCCCGACGAACAGCAGCGGCAGGACCGCCAGGTAGGCCGCGACGATCCAGCCCGCTCGGTCCCCGCGGGCGTCGCGTGGCTCGGCGGTCGGCTCGCGGCGACGCTTCCCGCTCACACGGACCGCCTCCGCCGAGCCATCCACGCGAAGGCGAGGCATCCGCTGAGCGCCGACACGGCGACCCCGCTCACGAACCCGCCTACGCCGAAGCTCGAGGGCTCGTAGGAGGCGGTGAGCCGCTCCTCGCGCCGCTCCTCGGGCAGCCGTATGAAGCCCGTCGACTCGTCCAGCCCGTAGGCCACGAGGGCCCCGCTCGCGTCGCGCACGCGCCAGCCGGGGGCGTACGTCTCGCGGATGAGGGCCGGCCCGTCCGAGAGGCACGGCTCGACGGTCATGCGGTTCGGGCCGTCGTGGGTCGGCACGGGCTTGGGGGCGACGTTGGGGGCGAGGAACACGGTCGCCTCAACGCCGCCGACGGGCACGCAGAGGCCCCGCCGCTCCAGCTCCGCGGCCATGGCGCGACCCGCGATGAAGAGGGCGACGCCGCGCTCGGCGAGGCCGTGGGGATCGAGGCCGTCGAGCCCCGGCTCGCCCATGAGCACCATGTTGCCGTTGATGGCCGGCGACGGCGGGCCGCCCGCCACGAAAGCCCCGTGCTTGGCCCAGCGTGGCATGAGGGAGTCGTAGCCCTGCACGTCCCGCAGTCCGAAGACGGTGGCCATGTTCGGAGGCAGGGCCGCCTCGTCGGGCCCCAGGAAGTCCCACTCCCTCGTGAGGGTCATCACCCGCCCCGGACCCGCAACGGCGCCACGGGCCGCGGCGATCACGGGCGGCTCGTCGAAGACGCGCTCTGCGGGGGCGGCGAGGTTGTATCCGTAGCCCGTGAGGAGCAGCTCGGCCGCCACCACCACGATGAGGATGCGCGGATCGGCGACGCGCAGGCAGCCCAGGATGCCGACGAGGGCAACGGCGAGGATGAGCCCGAAGGTCATCAGGTCCGGCAGCACCAGGTCCCTCGCCACAGGCAGAACCGTGAAGACCGAACGGGCGCTCCAGGCGACGGCCAGCGCCATCACCCCACAGGCGACGGCGCCGGTGACACCCGCGACGCGGCGGGCGCTGGGGTCCCCGCGCGCCACGGCGAGGGCGTCGAGCCCCATCCCCGCGAGAAGCGCCACGGCGAGGCTCCAGAGGCACAGGATGCGCGGCAGGCCGGCGAACCGCGAGAACCCCGGCAACGCCCAGTAGAGGAGGCTGGCGACGGGCGTGCCCAGGGCGACGAAGGCGGCGACGAGCGCCACGGCCAGGAGGAACCAACGGTCCCTCGATCGGCTTACGGCCACTCCCACCGCCGCGAGGGCGGCGGTGGCGATCCCGACGACGCCGCAGATCTCGGCGTAGTTCTGCGGGAAGAGCACCCACGTGCCTCGGGACGGGTTGCCGAAGGGCGCCATCGAGAACAGGCCCGCCATGAGGGGCCCGAACTCGCCCATCATGGACCACCGTAGGGCGAACTCCAGGGCCTCGCCGGTCTTCTCGGCCGGGCGGTGGTTCACGCTCGCCAGCTCCATGGTGGGCAGGAGCTGCGCGGCGCTCACGGCCAAGCCGATCCCGACGCCGGCGAGGAGGGCTCCCGCCCCCGCCAGCGCCTCGCGCGCCTGACGCAGGCGGAGCCGGATGGCCACGGCGGTGAGGCCGTAGGCGAGGGCGATGAGGAACCCGTAGTAGGCGAACTGGAGATGTCCGGCCAGCACCGCCGCCCCCGCCGCCGCTCCCAGGAGGGCGATCCGCCCCGCGCGTGGAGCTTCGAGGACGCCGTAGGTGGCGAGGAGCAGGCCGGGGATCCAGGCCATGGTGTTCATCGCCGCCGTCATGGGGGTCCAGGCGACGAGGAAGCCAGAGAGCTGGTAGGCGACGCCCGCCAGGCAGGCGCCGCTCCGGCTGAGGCCGAGGGCTCGCCGACCGAAGCCGTAGGTGAAGAGCCCCGCCGCCATGAGGTGCAGCACGGCTCCGACGCCGAAGGCGTAGCCCACGGGCAGGAGCCAGAACAGGACGTTCGGCGGGTAGAGGACCGCGGATTGGCCGTTCGCGAGGAAGGGCATCCCGCAGAGCTGGTGGGGGTTCCACAGCGGGACCTCCCCCTCGCGCAGGGCCGTGTGGGCGAAGTGCCGCCACGGGTAGTACTGGAGCACCGCGTCGGCCATCAGGGCGTTCCACGACAGCCCCTCGGGAAGCGGCTCCCCCCAAGGCAGAAGCGCCCGTTGGTAGGCGGCGGGGACGAGGCACTGGCCGCCCAGCACGGGCGCGAGCAGGACGCACGGCAGGAAGAGGAGCAGGCCGATGGCGATCCAGCGGGAGCCGCCCCGGGTCTCTGGCAGTTCTCGGCCGTCGCTCCCCTTCATCACAGCTCCCGGATCAGCGCGACCTCGTCACAGTCGGGGAAGAGGGGGCAGTGGATGCAGTCGGTCCAGACCTTCTGGGGCAGGGCCTTCATGTCCGTGTGCTCGAAGCCGAGCTTCTCGAAGAACCCCGGCGCCCGAGTGAGGGCGAAGACCTTGGGGAGGCCGAGCTGGCGAGCCTCGTCCATGGCGGCCCCCACGAGCCTTCTCCCCAGCCCGAGCCCCTGAGATTCGGGCTCGACAGCGAGCGAGCGCACCTCCGCGAGGTCGCCGCTCATGATCGCCAGCGCGGCGCAGCCGATGAGCCTCTCCGACGCGTCCGTCGCCACGAAGAAGTCCCGGAGGGCGCCGAAGAGGCTCGCGGGGGAGCGTGGAAGCATCAGGTTGAGGGCAGCGAACCGCCCGACGAGGGCGGAGATAGCGGCCACGTCGCCAATCTGAGCCTTGCGGATCGTTACGGGCTCCACCAGCGTGGCGTCGCTCACTGCCGCGCCTCCTCGCCGAGCCGCTCGCGTTCCACCGCTCTGACCTCCTCCATCAGGGCGGTCAGCAGACCCTCCTGGGGCACCCGCTTGAGCACCTCGCCCCGCCGGCTGATGACGCCTCCGCCCTTCTCGGCGCACACCGCCACATCGGCGTCCCGCGCCTCGCCCGGGCCGTTCACGATGCAGCCCATGACCGCGACGGTGATGGGGACGGAGACCTCCCGCAGCGCCCTCTCGACCTGCTCCGTGAGGTGGATCATGTCGATGTGGCACCGCGAGCAGGTGGGGCAGGAGACGATCTGCGGCCCGCGCTGACGCACTCCGACCGCCGCAAGGATGTCCCACGCCGTGCGGACCTCCTCCTCGGGATCGGTCGTAAGGGAGACTCGCAGGGTGTCGCCGATGCCCTCACCCAGCAGGACGCCCAGGGCATACGCCGACTTCACCGTTCCCGTGCGGGGCGGGCCGGCCTCGGTCACCCCGAGGTGCAGGGGGTAGTCGCAGCGCTCGGCGAGGAGCCGGCACGAGGTGATGGTCCGTGGGGCGTCCGAGGCCTTGATGGCGATGACGATGTCCTCGAAGCCGCATCGCTCCAGCACCCGCACCTCGTCGAGGGCGCTCTCCACCAGGGCCTCGGGCGTCGCGCCACCGAAGCGGGCGAGCACCTCCTCGCTCACGCTGCCGGAGTTCACGCCCACGCGGAGGGGGATCCGCGCGGCCTTCGCCGCATCGGCCACCCGGCGCACCTTCTCGGCCCCGCCGATGTTCCCGGGGTTGATGCGCACCTTGGCCGCGCCCGCCTCGATGGAGCGGATGGCGAGCTCGGCGCTGAACTGGATATCGGCCACTACGGGGATGGGCGAGTGCTCAACGATCTCCGCCAGCGCCCGCGCCGACCGGTGATCGGGCACCGCCACCCGCACGATCTCACTGCCGGCGTCGGCCACCCGCCCGATCTGCGCCAGGGTAGCATCGGTATCCTCGGTGCGGGTGTTCGTCATCGTCTGGACCACCACGGGCGCGTTGGCGCCCATAGGCACCTCGCCCACGGCCACGCGGCGGGTGGAGCGGCGAGGCGGCGGCCCTCCTCCGGCCATCACTGCACCCACCCGTTCCCCGTGATGCGGCTCACGTCCATGTAGGCGACGAAGAAGGCGAGCATGAGCAGGGCGACGAGGCCGACGAAGTGGAACATGGCCTCCCGCTCCTTGTCGAACAGCCGGCCCCGTATTCCCTCGACGAGAACGATGATCGCCTTGGAGCCATCCAGCATGGGGATGGGCAGCAGGTTGAAGAAGGCGAAGCAAAGGCTCAGATAGGCTGTCAGCCCGATGATCTGCTCCACCCCCTCCTGCTGCACCTCATGCACGGCCTGGGCGATCATGATCGGCCCGCCGACGGAGTCCTTCGCCGTCTCCGGCCGGGCGATCATCTTCGTGAGGAGCACCGTGAGGCTCCCCATGCCCTCGCGGACGTGCCGGCCCGCCCAGGAGAGCACCTCGATGGGGTTGAGGGTGCGCTCGATGGGCACCGGCTTGTTGTCGATCCCGATGATGCCTCGGACCGTGGGGTCGTCCAAGGCATAGAGCAGCGACTCCATGCGCCCCGCCGGGGTCGCCTCGGGGACGACGGGCACCTTGAACGTCTCCTCGCCCCGGCGAACGGTCAGCTCGATCTCGCGGCCCGGGCTCCGGGCGATGGCGCCGATGGTCTGGACGTGGCCCGCGTATCTGCGGCCATCGACGGCGATGAGGAGATCCCCGGGCTCCAGCCCCGCGGCCGCGGCGACGCTTCCGTCGCGCACTCGGTCGATCTGCACCTGGGATCCGGGCGACCAGACGGACGCGATCGCGGCATAGAGGACGAAGGCGAGGATCACGTTGAACGCGGCCCCACCCACCATCACGAGGAAGCGCGCGAGGACCGGCTTGGCGTACAGGCCATCGGGATCGTCGACCTCCTCGGGCGTCATTCCGCGGATCCGCACGAAGCCGCCCAGGGGGACCAGCCGCAGGGTGTACAGGGTATCGGGCGTCTCCCGACTCCAGATCGCCTTGCCGAACCCGATGGCGAACTCGTCCACCTTCATGCCCGACCACTTGGCGAGCATCATGTGCCCGAACTCATGGGCCATGATGGCGAGGCCGAGGGTGAAGGCCAGGGCGAGGATGGTCCGCAGATAGTTCAGGAGCGTCGCCACGAGCACATCGCGCGCGTTGTCGACGACGACCACGACCTCGGAGAGGGCCGCCTCGGACTCGTTCACGCCGTCGTGAGCCGTCACTCGGTAGCTGTAGGCCTGCCCGACGGTGACATCCTCATCTACGTGCCGCGTCACCTGCGCCGGCAGGGTGGCGATGAGGTCGCCCTTCTCGCCGTTGGATGCCGTGACACGGTAGACGCGGTATGCGACCACATCCTCCGCGCCGCCCAGCTCATCGGGCGAGGGCTCGAAGGAGATGTTGATGCCCGACGGCTGATCCAGGGCCCGGTCCTCGGCCTCGAGGCTCGTGGGGGGCGCGGGAGGCTCCTCATCGTCAGCGGTGCGGCCCAGGGCGTAGACGGCGATGACCGTCGGCTCCGCGTTCGGGTCCCGCCGGCCCTTGAGGGTGTACTGCCAGCGGACGCCCGGCTTCGCGGAGTCGTCGATGTACTCCACCGCCGTGGGGTCGAGGCTGGCGAGGGTCTCCGGCGAGACGGCGCCGTCGTAATCCTGACGCTCGAGGAGCAGCTCGGTGAGCCCGAGCTCGCTGTCGATGGGCTTCCAGGCGAGCCGGATGCCTCCCTCGCCGAAGGGGGCCTGGGCCTCGGCCGCCAGCTCCGTGGGCGGCGGCGGTGGCGGCTGGTTGCAGCCCCCGAGCCCGAGGAGCAGGCCGGCTGCCGTCAGTCCGACCAGGATCGCGCGCAGAGCTCTCACGCCGTCACCTCCCGATCTTCGTGATCCTGAATGTACCGCTGCGCGCGGCTCCGGGCCCACGCGTCCGCCGACTCGACGGCCTCCAAGGTGTCGGCCGGCAGGACCTCGTGGCCCGTCAGCGCGTGCTCGACGGTCCGGGCGATCGCTCCGAAGGGGATGCGCCCCTCGAGGAACGCCGCGTTCGCGACCTCATTGGCGGCGTTCAGCACCGTCGTCGCCGTTCCGCCCAGACGCGCGGCCCGGTAGGCCAGATCGAGGCACGGGAACCGCTCCGCATCGACGGGCTCGAACTCCATCGCCATGGCCGCGCCCCAGTCCATGTGATCGAAGGGGTTGGCCGGCCTGGCGGGGGCGAGGAGCGCGTACTGGATCGGCAGCCGCATGTCGGGCCGACCCATCTGCGCCAGGGCCGATCCGTCATCGAACTCCACCATCGAGTGCACGATACTCTGAGGATGCACGATGACCGCGATGCGGTCCAGCGGCGCCTCGAAGAACCGCATCGCCTCGATGACCTCGAGCCCCTTGTTCATGAGGGAGGCGGAGTCGACCGTGATCTTGGCGCCCATGCTCCACGTGGGATGGTTCAGCGCCTCAGCCACCGTCGCCGCCTCGATGCGCTCCCTCTCCCACGTGCGGAAGGGGCCTCCCGAGGCGGTGAGCAGGATCCGGCGCACCCCACGGCCCGAGCCGCTCGGCCCGCCCATGCACTGCCAGAGGGCGGAGATCTCGGAGTCGATGGGGGCCAGGCGGCCGCCCCCCTCGCGCGCGGTCTGAAGCACCAGCTCGCCCGCCGCCACCAGGGGTTCCTTGGTGGCGAAGGCCACGTGTCGCCCGCGCCGCAGGGCCGCCAGCATGGGGCGGAGCCCGGCGATACCGGTGATCGCGTGGACCTGGACCTCAGCCTCGGGATGCTCGGCCAGGGCCTCGACCGCCTCGCGGCCCGCGCCGACCTCACAGAAGCCGCCTACAGCCTCACGGACGCGCTCAGCGGCGGCGGGATCGGCCATGGCGATCGCGTGGGGCCGGAACTCCCGCGCCTGCTCGATAACCAGGTCCGCGTTACCGCCGGCGGCCAGGCAGGCCACCCGGAGCTGATCCGGGTGGGCGCACGCGACCTCGAGGGCCTGGGTTCCGATGGAACCCGAGCACCCGAACACGGCGAGGGTACGCGGCCCCGTCACCGCAGCTTCTCCCCCACCGCGCCGAACCGCCGCTCCCGCGCCCCGTAGGTGCGGAACGCCTCGTCGAGCGCCGGCTCGTCGAAGTCGGGCCAGAGGGTCTTGGTGACGTAGAGCTCCGTGTACGCGATCTGCCAGAGCAGGAAGTTGGAGAAGCGCATGTCGCCACCGGTGCGGATGAGGAGGTCGGGATCGGGGAGGTCGCCCGTGTAGAGCGAGCGTCCGATCATCTCCTCGCTGATCTCGTCCGGGTCCATCTCCCCGGCCCGGACCTTGCTCGCGAGGGCGCGGACGCCATCGACGAGCTCGGCGCGGCCGCCGTAGTTCAGCGCCAGGTTGAGGATGAGGTCGGAGTTGGACTTGGTGGCCTCGACGTGTTCGAGGAGGATGTCTCGCACCCGTTGCGGGAACTCGTTGATCCGCCCGATGACCCGGAACTGGACGCCCCGTCGGTGGAACTCCCCCAGCTCCTTCCGCACGGAGCGCTCGTAGAGGCCCATGAGGGCCCCGACCTCATCGCCGGTGCGCTTCCAGTTCTCCGTGGAGAAGCCGTAGAGGGTGAGGACCTTGACCCCGCGGTCGGAACAGGCGTAGGCGATCTTCCGTACCGTCGAGGTACCCTTGCGATGCCCCGCGGACCGGGGCAGCAGGCGCTGCCGCGCCCACCGCCCGTTTCCATCCATGATGATCGCGAGATGATTCGGTACGTTCGATGCGCTCGAAGCCATATGGTCGCCTGTCGATCGGGATAGCCCTAGACGGCCATAACCTCGGACTCCTTGGCCTGGCCCATCGCATCCAGCTCCTCGACATACTTGTCGGTCACCCGCTGGATCTCATCCTGGCCACGCTTCGCGTCATCCTCGGAGATGGTCCCATCCTTCTGGGCCTTCTTGAGCTGGTCATTGGCGTCCCGCCGCACGTTGCGGACGGCCACCTTGCCCTCCTCGACGATCTGCCGGACGCCCTTGACGATCTCCTTGCGCCGCTCCTCGGTGAGAGCCGGGATGGGGACGCGGAGCAGGTTGCCGTCGGACTGAGGGTTCAGGCCCAGGTTCGCCGCCTGGATCGCCTTTTGGATCGTCCCGAGGATGTTTCGGTCGAAGGGCGAGACGATCAGGAGGCGCGGTTCAGGCGCCGAGACGGTAGCAAGCTCCTGGAGCTTCACCTGGGTCCCGTACGCATCCACGCTCAGGGTGGTCAGTAGTGACGCGTTCGCCGTACCGGTCCGCACACCGCCGAGGCGCTCGGCGATGGCGTCGAGCGTTGCCTCCATCTTGCGTTTCGCCTCGCTAGTCACCGCGTCAACCATTCGTCTTCCCCCTTACGAGTGTCCCGATAGGCTCTCCGTGGAGGGCCTTTCGGATGTTCTCCGGGTCGCCGATGTTGAGTACTAGTATAGGCAGATCGTTCTCCATCGCCAACGAGAAGGCCGTGGCGTCCATGATCCTCAAGCCCTTGTGCAGAGCCTCGGTGAAGGTGAGTTCCGTCAGGAGATTCGCGTTGGAGTTCCGGCGAGGGTCATCGTCATAGACCCCGTCCACGTTGGTGGCCTTGATGATGACCTCGGCGCCGATCTCCGTCGCCCGCAGCACCGCCGCCGTGTCTGTCGTGAAGTACGGGTTGCCGGTGCCCGCCGCGAAGATGACGATGCGGCCCTTCTCCAGGTGCCGCATCGCCCTCCGCCGGATGAATGGCTCGGCGACCTCGTTCATCGTGATCGCGCTCTGCACCCGGGTCTCCACGCCCATGCTCTCGAGCATGTCCTGGATGACCAGGGAGTTCATGACCGTCCCCAGCATCCCCGCGTAGTCCGCCGTCGCCCGGTCCATGCCCTCGCGCGCCGCCTCGGTGCCCCGCAGGAGGTTCCCCGCCCCGACCACCACCGCGATCTGAGTGCCCTCGGCGCAGAGCGCCTTCAGTGTGGCGGCGATGCCCATGACGATCTCGCGATCGATGCCATACTCGTAACGGCCGCTGAGAGCCTGGCCCGAGAGCTTGAGCATGATCCTGCGGTAGGCCGGGTTCGGGTTCAAGGCAGGGTCCTTCCTTCCCGCTCCACGCGCAACCTACTCGTCGGCCGCGGCCTCGTCGCCACTGGACTCGTCGAGGGAGAAGCGGGCGAAGCCCTTGACGGTGGGGGTGGCGACGCCGATCTCCTTAGCCCGGGCGGCGAGGTGCTGAGCAATGGTGGTCTTGCCCTTCTCGTCGCGGATGTACGGCTGGAGCAGGAGGCACCGCTCGGCGAGCTGCTTCGCCATCTGGCCGCTGACGATCTTCTCGAGGGCGCCCTCGGGCTTGCCCTCCTTGCGGGCCTCCTCGATGAGCAGTTGGCGCTCGGACTCGAGCCGGGCCGGGTCCAGGTCAGCCTCGCCGACGACCTCGGGGTTCGCCATGGCGATGTGCATGGAGACCTCATTGGCGATGGCGACGAGACCGTCGACCCGCTTCTCCGCCTCCAGGTGGACCAGGACGCCGACGCGGTTGTTGAAGTGCTGGTAGTAGCCGACGACTCCGTTGTCCGTCGCCACGAACTTGCACAGCCGCCCTACCCGCATGTTCTCGCCGATGCGGTTGAAGGTCTCCTGGACGGCGGCGGCGACCGTGCGGCCCTCGGGGCCCATTACCTCGCCCAGCTCCTCGGGCGTCGACAGGGCGTCGGGGCCGTTCAGGGCGGCCAATCCGACCTCCGTGCACAGGGCGGCGAACTGCTCGTTGCGCGCCACGAAGTCGGTCTCGCAGTTGATCTCGACCATGGCGGCCTTGCTGGCGTCATCGGCCGCCACGATGTAGACGCGACCCTCGCGCGTCTCGCGGCCGGCCTTCTTGGCGGCCTTGGCGAGACCTTGCTCGCGCAGCTTCTGGATCGCCGCCTCCATGTCCCCGCCGCACTCCTCGAGGGCCCGCTTGCAGTCGCCTAGGCCAACGCCCGTGCGGTCGCGCAGTTGCTTCACTTGCTGAGCCGTGACGGCCATGGATCGTTCTCCTTCATCATCGGTATGGGCCTGGGCGCAACGCCTCGATCCGGCCCGCGGCCGCGTCCTGGACGGCGCCAACAGGGCGGTATTCGCTCAGACGTCGTCCTCGTCGTCCATAGCCTCTTCCTGGAGCGCCTTGGACAGGCCGGCGAGGGGCTGGCCGGGGCCAGCCTCCACCCGTAGGGTGCGGCCCTCCTGCGGCGCCACGGGAGCGGCCACCTCGGGGGCGGGCGCCTCGGGCTTGTCATCCTCGTCACCGTAGGCCGCCGTGTAGCCCATGGTCGGCTCCTCGGCAGCCCCGGGATCGGTCGCGATGTCCTCGTCGTCCAGTCCCTCCTGGCGCTCCGCGGCCTCGACGGCTGCCCGCTCGGCAGACTCCTTGTCGCGGATCTGCAGCCCCTCCAACGCGGCGTCGGCCATCAGGTTGGACAGCAGGCGGATCGCGCGGATGGCGTCGTCGTTGCCGGGGATGGGGTGGGTCGCCTCGTCGGGGTCGCAGTTGCTATCGACGATGGCGACTACGGGGATCTCCAGCTTCTGGGCTTCCCTGACCGCCAGATGCTCCTTCTTGAGGTCCACGATGAAGATGACCGAGGGGAGCCCGGCCATGTCCTTGATGCCCGTGAGGTACTTCTCGAGCTTCTCACGCAGGGCGGTGGTGTTGAGCCGCTCCGCCTTGGGGAGGAGATCCCACTCCTCGCTCTCCATGATCTCCTCGCACTCCCGGAGCTTTTGGACGCGCTGGCGGATCGTCTGCATGTTCGTCAGCATGCCGCCCAGCCAGCGCTGGTTCACGTAGTACTGCTGGCAGCGCTCAGCGGCGCTCTGGATGGACTCCTGAGCCTGCTTCTTCGTCCCGACGAAGAGGACCCGGCCGCCTTCCGCGACCGTGTTGCGGACGAAGTCGTAGGCTTCCTCGATCTTCAGCAGAGTCTTATGCAGGTCGATGATGTAGATGCCGTTGCGCCCGCCGTAGATGTAGGGCTTCATCTTGGGGTTCCAGCGGCGGGTCTGGTGGCCGAAGTGCACGCCGGCCTCGAGCAGTTCCTTCATGGTGACGTGCGGCATGTGTTGCAGCCTCCCGGGCAGTCAGCCAGGATTCGCGCCGTAAGTGGCGCATCAAACGGGAGAGCGTGGTTTCCAGGCCACGCAAGCGACGGAAGTATACCGAGGGAATGCCCGTGCCGCAAGCCTCGGGGGCGGCCCGACGCGGGCCGTCGGCTTGCCGCTGAGGGGCCGATCCGGTACATTCACCGACGAAGGGCGGCGCTGCCATGAGCCTGCCTCAAGTCCATGCCGATGTCCTCGTCTACGTGTTCGGGCACAAGTTCGCCAAGGAGTGGACCGAGCGCAAGACCGACCCCATCTTCGGCCGCACCCCGGCCGACGCCCGATTCCGCAAGGCCTGCCTCGCCAAACTGCCGCTGTCCGAGAAGAGCCTGGCCGAGGAGATCGTCTATGCCTGCCTCGTGCAGCTCATCGAGCTGGGCGCCGTGGAAGCCTCGGTGACGTCCGAGCGCGGATGGAACTTCGAGGTGTACGACCGAGTCTACTTCCAGCCACGAGACGGCTTCCCCGTGGGGCCCGTGTTCGAGGCTCTGCAGCGCTCCCTCGATAGGGGGCGGGCGGGGTTCCTCATCCGCACGCGGAGGCAGTTCGAGGAGCGGGGGATCGCCGTGGACCGCCTCGTCGCGGGGCTGCGGCGGTTTCGGTACGTCAGGGGCGACCCCTATGAGTTCGTGTGCTCCGAGGTGGAGCGGCGCCTCATCGATCTCGGCCTCTACCGACGCCAGAGCCAGCGCGTCTTCGGCCCCTTCATCGCGCCCCTATGGCTTCCCGACGAGGAGAAGATGGGCGAGCTGGAGTTCCTGCTGCTGCGCCTAGAGCAGGACATCGAGCGGTTCGAGATGGAGGACCCGCTGCTCGCGGAGTGCCTCAGAGACAACGTCGGCCGCACCATGCTCAAGATGCACTCCGATGAGGACTATGCGAACGACCGGCTGTCCGAGGCAGAGGGGCTGGAGGATGACGAGTCGGCCGACCCGTTGTCGCGCCTGCTGGGTCGCCCGAGCGAGCCGGAGAGGGAGGAGTAGCTGGCCCCTTTTCTCCCGCGGGTGAGCAGGCAAATGGAGGACCTGCGGCACCTTTGTGAAACAATTCACAGAGCCGTTGTATGATCTGGCCTGAAGGGCCGGTCGCATGTTGCGCGGGCTCCCGTGGGAGTGCCGCCCATCAACGGTGCTCCCAGTTCAGTGGGCGGCCGGAGGCCATGGATGGCAGACCCGGTGCGGATCACAACTGAAGCACGGGCCGCGGCGCTCACGGGCGGCAGGATCCTCCTCGCCCACGGCGGCGGCGGATCTGCCGGCGACGCCCTCCTCGATGACGTCTTCGCGCCATTCCAGGCCGCAGCTCACCCACGCCAGGATGCCGCCGCCCTGGACGGCACCGGCCTCTTCATCTCGACGGACGCCTTCGTAGTCACCCCGGTCGAGTTCCCGGGCGGCTCTCTGGGGAAGCTCGCCGTATGCGGAACCGTCAACGATGTGGCGATGGCGGGGGCGAGGCCGCGGTGGCTGACGGCGGCGTTCATCCTCGAGGAGGGGCTGGACGTCGATCTCCTCCGCCGCACAGTGGCGGACATGCACACCACCGCGCGGGAGGCGGGCGTCGCGATCGTCGCCGGCGACACCAAGGTGGTGGGCCGCGGGGCCGCGGACAACCTGTTCGTTGTGACCACCGGCGTTGGGGAGCGGCTGCCAGGGGTGGACGTGGGCTCCCATCGGGCTCGCGCGGGCGACATCGTTCTCGTTAGCGGCGCTCTGGGGGACCACGGCCTAGCCGTGATGGCCGCAAGGGCTGGGCTACCCCTTGACCCGCCCATTCGGAGTGACTGCGCCGCCTTGAATGGCCTCGTGGGCGAGCTTGCCGAGGCGGTAGGCCCCCACCTCCGCTGTCTCCGTGACCCCACCCGAGGCGGTCTCGCCGCCACTCTCAACGAGATCGCGGCGGAGTCGGGGGTCACAATCTGCCTCCGGGAGAAGGACCTGCCCGTGGGTCCGACCGTAAGAGACGCCTGTGCGCTTCTGGGGCTGGATCCGCTGCAGGCCGCGAACGAGGGGAAGATGGCCTTGGTCGTGGACCCGGCGGCGGCCGAGAGGACCCTGGCAGTGCTGCAGTCGAACGATCTCGGGAGAGACGCCGCCATCGTGGGCGCCGTGACAGAGCCCTCGGCGGGGAGGGTCTGGCTGGAGGGCGAGTTTGGGGGGCGACGGAGGCTGGATCTCCCCAGGGGCGAGCTTCTGCCCCGGATATGCTGATAGGGCTCTGCGGCGCGTGCCGCGGCCTCAGGCAATCGGAGTGAGAGAACGGCGCTGTGGCGCCGAGGCGCGTAGGGAGGAGAGGAGAGCCCGGATGGAGCTCTACAGGATCGACGAGAAGGGGCTAGCGGAGGCCATGGCTCGGCTCATCGCCGAGTACCGGGTCGTGGCTCCCGTGGAGAAAGGCCCCAGGCACGTCTTCGATGACATCCAGGACTGGAGCGAGGCCCGCCCTCTCGCGGTGGGGACAGTGCTACCTCCGAAGAAGTTCGTGTTCCCACAGCGCGAGACGCTCCTGCGGTTCCAGCTCACCGGGGAGGCCCCTCAGGCGGAGGCCGTGGTGGACGACACGCCGGTCGTCCTCGCTGGCGTCCATCCCTGCGACATCACCGGCCTGCGCTGCATCGACCACACCCTCGCGGGCAGGTACTTCGATGAGCACTACGGCGCGCGCCGGATGAATGCCATCATCCTGGGCTTCGACTGCATGCCCGATGGGCACTGCTTCTGCTCCAGTGTTGGCTCGCTCAAGGTGGAGTCGGGGTTCGACCTCTTCTTCACGCCTCTGCAGGTCGGCGGCTACGCGGTTCGCGTCGGCACCCAGCGGGGCCGCAAGCTGCTCGAGGACTACTTCACGGCGGCGGCGCCGGCCGGTGTCTACGAGGAATCGCTCGAGGAGGACTTCCGCAAGCGGAAGGCAGCGGCGATCCGGCTCTCCATCGACGCGCCCGTCGGTGATCTGCCTGGCATCTACCAACAGGCCATGCGGAGCAAGGTGTGGGAGAAGTGGGCTGAGGTCTGCTTCAGTTGCGGCTCCTGCAACCTCGTTTGCCCGACCTGCTACTGCTTCGATGTGCAGGATCGGGTCTCCCTGGACGGAGCCGAGGGCAGGCGAGAGCGCGTGTGGGACTCGTGCATGCTCGCGGAGTTCGCTGAGGTCGCGGGGGGCCACAACTTCCGGCCGACGCCGTCCGCGCGGCTCATCCACCGGCACAACAGGAAGTTCAACTACCAGCAGGACCGCTACGGCGAGCCGCACTGCACCGGCTGCGGCCGCTGCGCTCGAGCCTGCCTCGTTCACATCGACATGGTGACCATCGCCAACGAGCTCATCGCAGAGCAGAGAGGGGAGGCGTCCTAGATGGCCGCGGCAGCCGGCAGCAGCATCTACCTTCCCGAGTCCGTAACCCTGCTTGGAGTGGAGCAGCCGACGGAACTCGAGAAGGTCTTCCGCGTGAAGTTCGACTCGGGCCGCCCTCTGGGACACGGGCCCGGCCAGTTCGTCCAGGTCTCTCTGTTCGGCATCGGCGAGGCTCCCATCTCCATCTGCTCATCCCCCTGCGAGACGGACTACTTCGAGATGACCGTCCGCAATGTGGGGATGCTCACGAACGCGATGCACAAGCTGACGCCGGGGGCCAAGTTCGGTGTGCGCGGACCCTTCGGCACCACCTTCCCGATCGATGAGATGGAGGGTAAGGACCTCATCCTCGTGGCCGGCGGCATCGGCCTCCCGCCCCTCCGGTCGCTGATCCTACCCGTGATGGGCGATCGCGAGCGGTTCGGCAAGGTCTACATCCTCTTCGGGGCCAAGTCGCCGAAGGAGATCCTGTTCCGGGAGGACCTCGCCGCATGGGGGCAGGCGCCCAACACCACGGTGCTCCAGACGGTGGACCGGGGCGATGAGACCTGGGGCGGCAATGTGGGCGTGGTGACCACCCTCTTCTCCCAGGTCCAGGTCGATGTGCCCAACACCTACGTGGCCATCGTGGGGCCGCCCATCATGTACAAGTTCGTCATCATGGAGCTCGCCAAGCTCGGCGTCGCCAATGAGCACGTCTTCATGTCGCTGGAGCGGCGGATGAAGTGCGGGGTCGGGAAGTGCGGCCACTGCCAGATCAACAATGTCTGCGTCTGCATGGACGGGCCGGTGTTCCGCTACAGCGAGGCGCGACACATGACGGAGGCGATATAGCCGTGAAGCCAACTGCAGCCTTCTTCTCCTTCACCGGCTGCGAGGGGTGCCAGCTCGCCCTCCTGGAGTGTGAGGACGAGTTGCTCGACATCCTGAGCGCCATCGATGTGGTCAAGTTCCGTGAGGCCATGTCGGAGACGAGCGACACCTACGACATCGCCTTCATCGAGGGCTCGATCAGCACCCCGCACGATGAAGAGAAGATCAAGAAGATCCGTGGTGTCGCCAAGGTCATCATCGCGTTCGGGGCCTGCGCCGCCACGGGTGGCCTGAACGCCATTCGCAACTCCATGGGCAGCGACGAGGACTACTACGAGAACCTCCGCGAGCAGGCCTACGGGCCCGTCGGCGTGGAGCACTTCCGGTCGACCAAGGCTCGGCCCGTGCATGCGGTCGTGCCCGTCGATCTGACCATCCCGGGTTGCCCCGTCGACCGCGGCCAGCTTCTGGAGGTCATCGAGTCGGTGTTGGTGGGTCGGACGCCTCGCCAGTTCAACCACCCGGTGTGCGTCGAGTGCAAGCTCAACGACACCGTCTGCGTCGTCGAGGCGTACGGGCAGATGTGCATGGGCCCGGTGACGCGGGCCGGCTGTGGCGCCATCTGCCCTGGGCGCGGCGATACCTGTGAGGGCTGCCGCGGCCTGCTGCCCGACGGCAACTTCGCCAGCCACCAGCAGATGCTGGCCGAGCACGGGAACCCGCCGGAGGAGATCAGGCTCCGTTACCTCATGTTCAACGCGTATCGGTGCGAGGAGTTGGGGGTACCGCTTCCATGAGCAGCGTGGATGTATTCGTTGAGAACATCACCCGCGTCGAGGGCCACGGGAACATCCGGGTTCGGGCCACCGATGGGAAGCTGGAGGTATGCCAGCTCCAGATCACGGAGTCGCCGCGTTACTACGAGCAGTTGCTCCTGGGCCGCAAGTGGTATGACGCGGTTCACATCACCTGCCGCATCTGCGGCATCTGCTCCATCGGGCACACAACGTCATCGATCCAGGGCATGGAGCGCGCCATGGGCGTCGAGCCCTCGGACCAGACGCACAAGCTGCGGCAACTCGCCCTCATGGGGGAGATCCTGCAGAGCCACTATCTGCACGTTTACTTCCTCGTCGCGCCCGACCTTCTCGGCGCGCCGAGCGTGGTGCCACTAGCCACCACCCACACCGGGGTCGTGAAGATGGCGCTCCGCCAGAAGCGCCTCGCCAATGACATCTGCTACGCCATCGGCGGCAGGCACATACACCCTCTCACCATCCGGGTCGGGGGCTTCACCAGCTTCCCCAAGGAGGCGGAGTTGGTGGACCTCAAGGAGCGGCTCATCGCATCGCGCAAGGACCTCGAGGCCACCGTCGAGCTTCTCCTGAGCGTCGCGCACAAGCTGCCGGCCTTCGAGCGCGAGTGCGAGTGCGTGGCCTTGACCAACCCGCCCCGTTACGAGTTCTACTCGGGCATGATCGGCTCCACGGTCACCGATCCCGTCGCGCCCAACGACTACCGAAGCAAGGTGATCGAGCGGACCGTGCCTCACAGCCACGCCAAGTTCTGCAGCTCCAACGGCGAGCCGTATCAAGTCGGGGCGCTGGCGCGGTACAACCTGAACCACGTCTACCTCCGGCCGGAGGCCAAGGCGGTCGCGGCGACTCTGGGGCTCAATGGCCCGTGCGCGAACCCGTTCTTCTTCAGCATCGCCCAGGTTGTGGAGTGCGTCGAGTGCGCCGAGTACGCCATCGAGCTCATCGACCACTTCCTGGACGCGGGCTTCGACCCCGCTCTGGACGGCCATCGGGATGTCAAGGTTCAGGCCGGCTGTGGCACGGGCGCCGTGGAGGTTCCTCGCGGACTGCTCTTCCACGAGTACGAGGTCGATGACGAGGGGACCATCGTCGGCGCGAACCTGATCATCCCCACGGGTCAGAACCTGGCCAACATCGAAGCCGACTTCGCGGGCTTCGTGCCCACCATCCTCGACAAGGATCGCGCCCAGATCGAGCTGCTGCTGGAGATGCTCGTCAGGGCCTACGACCCCTGCATCTCCTGCGCCACGCATATGCTCAAGGTGGAGTGGGTAGACTAGACAGAGCGACGGGCCGCCTTCCCTGCCGTGTGAGGGGGGGAAGGCGGCCGCTCCGGGCGGCGTCCCGCCCAGCAAGCAGCACGTGTGCGGCCCCTCCGTCTCGCGCGGGCAGGGCAAGGCACCCGACGGAGGTCTCATGCGCTTCTCGCGCCCCCCTCGCGATAGACTCACGGACAAGCTCAGCCGCCTCGGGCGGTCCATGCGGAACTTCTACCGCTTCCCGCCGGTCAACATCGCGACGGTGGTCGGGGTCGCCGTCGTGACCGTTCTGCTCATCGCGCTGGACCCCGTCACGTTCCCGATCGCCAAGTGGATCAGCGACACCGACATAGCGATCGCGCGGTTCGTCACAGCTAACCCGGAGATCGAGAACGGGCTGCTGCGGCGCGCCTCCCAATGGGTGACCGTGGCCTTCACGCTGCCCCCCATCCTCCTCATGGCCTTCGCCGCCTGGTCGGCGGGCCGGATGGCGGACAGGCCCAACTGGTCCCGGTTCGGCGGGGTGCTGCTCCGCGCGGGCCTCGCCCAGATCGTCGTGACGGAGTTGGTGAAGCGCACCTTCGGTCGAGTGCGCCCGAGCGAGGCCCTCGAGTTGGGCGCCGGCGTCTGGCAGGACCTCTGGCTGCCCACCAGCAGCCACCAATCCTTCCCCTCGGGCCATGCGGCCTTCGCCCTGGTGTTCGTGCTGCTCACCATCGCCTACTTCCCGCGCGCTCGCCGGGTGTGGATCTGCACGGGCGCGGCCATCATCCTCGCCCGCTGGTTCCTCCTGCGCCACTATGCCTCCGATCTGTGGCTCGGAGCGTGGCTGGGCGCCTTCGTCGGGGCGACCTTCGCGCGTAGCTACCCCCCCCTTCCCGATGAGCTGCTGCGGAGGCTGAGGCGGCGTCGGGAGGATCGGGCGAGGGGCGCTCGGCGTCCGATGTGCTACGATACGGACGCCGGCTGTGCCGGCCAATCCGTCCTGGAGCGGTGACTCATCATGCCATCGGCAAGCCCCTCAGGGAGCGGCTTCGATGCCCTCACCATCGACGACTCCTCTGACCTCGGCTCTCCCCTGCCCCACAACGCCCACATCCACATGCCGCCGAACTTCTCGGCCTTCGACACGGTCGAGCAGATCATCGGCCTGGCCGTGGAGCAGGGACAGGCGATGCTCGTCGCCAGCAACTATTACGATCACCGCATCTACGGCCAGTTCGCCGACCGCTGCTTCGCCGCGGGGATCTTCCCCGGCTATGGCCTGGAGATCATCACCTACGATCAGGACCTCGGCGCGGCGGGCGTCAAGACGAATGACCCCGGGAACCCGGGTCGGATCTACCTCTGTGGCGTCGCGACGGCGCGCATCGTCGACCCGCCCCCAGGCCCCGCCGAGGTGCTCCGCCGGATCCGCGAGGGCGATGAGCGGCGCATGGCCTCCATGGTGGACGCCGTCAACGCCCTCATGGAGGAGCGCGGCGTGCCCGTCCGGTTGAGCGTCGATGAGATCGCCGACCGCCTGGTGGCGCGCCATAGCGTTGAGCGCTCCTCCGTCGTGCTGCAGGAGCGGCATCTGGTGCAGGCCCTGCAGGAGGCGCTCTTCGAGGCCGGGGCCGCTGATCTGCCCGCCATGCTCGAACGCGCCGCAGGCGTGCCGCTCAAGAGTCCTGGCGATCCGGTCGCCTGCCAGAACGAGCTCCGTAGCGCGCTCTTGAAAGCGGGCAAGCCGGCCTACGTGCCTGAGGGGTTCGTCGACTTCGAGACGGCCCGCCAAACCATCCTCGGACTGGGCGGTATCCCCTGCTACCCGATCCTCCTCGATGGCGCGAGCCCCATCAACGCCTTCGAGGCCGATCCCGCGGCCCTGGTGGAGCAGCTCCACGCGCGGGGCATCCACATGGCCCAGTACATCCCGCGCCGGAACGACCTCCAGGAGGTCGAGGCCCACGCGCCGCACCTGCGCGAGGCTGGGATCGCCCTGACCGTCGGCACGGAGCATAACACCCTCGAGCTTATACCTCTCCAGCCCGCGTGCAAGGGCGGCACCCCCCTCAGCCCCATGCTCAGGGAGCTGTTCTGGGAGGGGGCGTGCATCGCCGCCGCCCACCAGACCCTCGTTGCCCGTGGCGAGACGGGCTACGTCGACGCCGAGGGCAGGCTCGCGGTGCCTCACGCCACCCTCGCCGCCATCGGCAGCGGCCTCATTCGGCAGGTCCACGAGGGGGCGGTCTGATGCCGGCCTCCCTGCGATGGTCCCTCGTCCTCGCGTGCCTCCTGAGCACCACCTGCGGCGCCCAGGGCCGATTCGTCGACCGAACGGCCGACCTCGGGCTCAGCCTCGGCACCGGCGCGGCGTGCTGGTTCGACTTCAACGGCGACTACTACCCCGACCTCGCTGCGGGCGGGGCCCTGTGGATCAACGGAGGGGCCGCTGGCTTCACCCGCGTCGCCGATGTTCCCTATGCGGTCGCGGCCGACCTGGACAATGACGGGCTGAACGATCTGTTCTCCTGGGCCTCGTTGACGCTACTTCGCAATGACGGAGCCGTCGCCCTCGCGCCCCTGCCCAGTCCAGAGCATCCCGCCTGCGTGTCACGGGGCGCTTGCTGGGCGGACCTGAACGGCGACGCTCTCGTCGACCTCTACGTCGGCGGCTACGAGAACTGGGATGACCAGATCACCTACCCCGATATGGTGCTCATGAACCGCGGGGACGGCCGCTTCGAGCTGACCTGGAGCGACGCGTCGACCCGCGCGCGAGGGGTCACGGCCTGCGACTTCGACGAGGACGGCGATGCGGACATCTACGTGTCCAACTACCGTCTGCAGCCGAACCTCCTGTGGGTGAACGACGGGGTCGGCAACCTCGCCCAGGTGGCGGAGGAGTATGGCGTCGTCGCCACCTCGGAAGGCTTCGCCGGCGGCCACTCGATCGGCTCCGCGTGGGGCGACTTCGATGGCGACGGCCACTTCGATCTCTTCGCCGGCAACTTCGCCCATGTGGATAGCCGCGGGGACCAGCCGAAGTCGCGCTTTCTTCGGAACACCGGCCCCGAGGGCGGCTACCGCTTCGAGGACATGGGCACATGCGGCGTGTTCTACCAGGAGTCCTATGCCTCGCCGGCCGCGGCAGACTACGACAACGACGGCGACCTCGACCTCTTCTTCACCACCGTCTACGCCGACGCGTCCTTCGGGGTGAAGAACTACCCCGTGCTTTTCCGCAATGAGGGCGACTTCGTCTTCGTGGACGCGACCGAGGAGATGGGGCTCGGCGGCCTGCCGGCGACGTACCAGGCGGCCTGGGCGGACTATGATCGGGACGGCGACCTCGACCTAGCGGCTGGCGGATTCCTGTTCGAGAACCAGGCCGCTCAGGGCCACTGGTTGGAGATCACCCTCGTTGGCGACGGCGTCACGGTGAACCGCGCGGCGGTGGGCGCTCAGGCGCGCATCAGCCTGCCCGACCGCATCCTCGTCCGGCAGGTGGAGGCGGGCACCGGCGAGGGCAACCAGAACGACCTCATGCTGCATTTCGGCCTCGGCGCGCACGCTGCCCCCGTCGATGTGGAGATCCTCTGGCCGGGGGGACGGCGTCAGTCCGTGGCCGGCGTCTCCGTGGACCAACACATCGAGGTTCGCCTGGCCGACTGACCGGGCCGACCGGCCACTGGAGGGCCACCCCAGCCAGCGCCGAACTCAGGGGCATGCCAACGGAGCCCATGCCGCGATGCCGTCTATGGCTGTCTGTCGCCCTCCTATGCCTCCTGGCCCCGCTGGCCTGGGCCGATGGCCCCAGCGAGGCCGCGAGAGAAGCGGTCGAGCGCGACTGGGCCCGCCAGGAGTACGCCCTGGGGCGGGTCATGGGCTCGCGGGAGTCCATCGATGCGGTGATCGCCCGGGGCCGTGCCCTGGCGTTCCTCCTTCGCGCCGAGCCCGCAGCCGCGGACCTGCTCGCCCTTCTGCGCGCGACTGAGGCCACCCTCGACGGGCTGCCGTGGGACGCTACGGCCTCCCCCGAGGATCCCCTGATCGCGGAGGATGGCTGGCGCCTCGTCCGCGCCGCCGTGTGTGGCGCGGGATCGCCGCTGGACGGAGGCCGGGAGCGCGGCCACGACTACACCTACGCGGGTGCGCCGCGCAGCCCCGCGGACGGCCTCCCGACACGGCTCGTCACGGTCTCCTGGGACCCCGAAGTGGTGATCTACCGCTTCACTGGGCTCAACGCGAAGGCCGAGTACCGTCTTCGCGCCCTCTGCGGCGTCGATGCTGAGCGCAGCTTGGCCCTGGCCGTGGATGGCCAGCAGATCCGCGAGTTCGTGGTCCCGGGCGGCACGGTGACGGAGTGCGCGGAGGCGTTGCCCCAGGAGATCACGGGCGACGGCGAGATCGAGATCCAGGTTCGCCGCATCGCCGGCGCCAATGCCATCCTCTCCGGCCTCGAGCTGTGGAGCACGGAGCCTCAGTGCGAACCGGCGGAGCGGGAGCGCCTGCTCGCGTGCCGCGAGATCATGGCCATGGAGGCGCCGTCCCCACCCGATGAGGCCCTGGACCTCTATCTCCGAGCCCGGTGGGCGGTGCGTGGCCTCCTCTTCGCTCATCCCGCCGTCGACTTCGACCGCCTGCTGTTCGTGGAGCGCCAGTGGCCCAGCGGCAATCACCAGTGCGCCCATCGCGTGGGCGAGCACCAGACTCCCGGCGCGAACCTCTGCATCCTGGAGAGGCTCGCTCCCGACGGCGCGGTCACCCGGTTGCTGCCGTCGGCGATGGCAGAGCGAGGTGGCGTGGGGCGCCCCGACCTCTCCTACGATGGGACCCGTATCGTCTTCCCCTACGCCGCCCCTCGGGAGACGCCGACACCATATCCGTGGGCGGCAGGCCACACCCTCTATGACCCCCTCAACCCCGCCGACAGCAGCGGGTACCGAGGCGGCGCGTGCGTCATGTACGACCTGTACGAGATCGGCGTCGATGGCTCGGGCCTGAGGCAACTGACCCACAGCCCCGGTTCCGAGGACACGGAGCCCTGCTACCTGCCCGATGGGCGGATCGCCTTCACGTCATCGCGCGACGGCCGCCTCGTGCAGTGTGGAGACTGGGCGCTCGTCTTCGGCCTCTGGGCGATGGAAGCCGATGGCTCGGACCCCGTGCCCATCACGGAGCCGCAGGACACGGAGTTCTTCCCATCGGTCATGAACGATGGACGGATCCTCTACACGCGCTGGGACTACGTCATGAAGGCTTACAACGTCATCCAGCAGCTCTGGTCCGTGCGGCCGGACGGAACCGATGCGCGCCTCGCCTACGGCGACTGGTATGCCTTCTCAAGAGGTCCCATCACCATGCAGGAGGCGCGCCAGATACCGGGGTCATCCAAGCTGGTCGCCGTTGGGGCCGCCCACCACAACACCGGCGTGGGCCCGTTGGTGCTCGCGGATCTGAACCTCCTGCGCGCTGGCCTCCCCGGCATGACGAACCTGACGCCGGAGGTCGGTTACCCCGAGTGCGGAGGCCTGCTCGACGAGCGAGCCGGCGAGGCCGTCAGTGACCTGCCTGCCATCTCGAACACCCACAACGCCACCGGATGGTACGCCTCCCCATGGCCCCTGTCGGAGGACCTGTTCCTGGTGTCCTACAGCCCCGAGGACGACAACACAGCCGCCAACGGATATGGCCTCTACCTCTACGACCGGTTCGGCAACAAGGAGCTCATCCACCGCCTCCCGGAGGCGTCGTGCTACGCGCCGATCCCTCTGAGGCCCCGTCCTGCCCCGTCCGTGCTGCCCGCGCTGCCGCCGTCCGAGGACGACGCCCTGGTCTACGTTCAGAACGTCTACGAGGGGCTCGATGGCGTCGAGGCCGGGGCGGTGCGTTGGCTGCGCGTCTGCGAGACCTACCCCAAGAGACGCCACACCGACCCGCATCGCGTCGATGTGGGCGTGGGGAGTGGCTGGGACATGCGCGGCATCCTCGGCATGGTGCCTGTCGAGTCAGACGGTTCGGCCTACATGCGGCTGCCGGCCAACCGGATGCTCTACTTCCAGGCCCTCGACGAGGACCTCCTGGAGATCCGGCGGATGCGCAACTACATCGACCTCCGCCCCGGCGAGTCGCGCGGATGCGTGGGCTGCCACGAGGAGCCGAGCCGCTCGGCGCTCCTGGGTCAGCCCATGCCCCTGGCCACTCAACGCGAGCCGGCGACGCCTGACCCGCCTCCCTGGGGGGCGGGTCCCCTGCGCTTCGAGGAAGTGGTGCAGCCGATCCTCGACCGCCAGTGCCTCTCCTGCCACGGAGAGGGGGGCGACCCGGACCTGCTCGGCGGCCGGATGGTCGTCGCTCCCCACGCGGGGGACCTGGACGAGGGCCCGCAGCACTTCGTGAGCACCTCCTTCCTCGCCCTGCTGCCTCACGTGGAGTACGTCACGATGAACGGCTACGGAGGCCCGAAGCTACCCCTGCCACCCTACGCGACGGGCTCCGCCGCCAGCCCCCTCATGGCGCTGCTGCGCGCGGGGCACTACGACGTTCGCCTGGGCCCTGACGAGTGGCACGCCCTCGCGGCGTGGATCGACTGCAACGCTCCCTACTACGGCAGCTACGACGACCGGATCGTTATCTCCGCGGAGTGAGCCTTGGCTGCGAGGAGTTCGTCGGCGGCATCGGAACACTCCAGGGGCCCATGGGCTCCGCGACTACGCCTCGGCCTCGTCGGCCGACTCGAGGGTGACATCCATGCCCGACCGTGACGCCTACTTCGCCATACCGGCACGCTACCCCGAACTGCGCGGCAAGGTTGCCCTCGTGACGGGATCCACCCAGGACATCGGGAAGGGGATCGCCGAGCGGCTCACTCGCGAGGGGATGAAGGTCGTCATCAACAGCCGTACGCCCGAGGCGGTCGAGGAGACCACCGAGGAGCTGCGCGGCTACGGCGCGGACGTGCTTCCCATCGTCGCCGACGTCAGCGAGGATGAGGGGATCGCCCGCCTCATTGATGGCGTCATGGAGCAGTACGGCACACTGGACCTACTGGTGAACAACGCCGCCGATCTGCGGCGTCGCTCCTTCCTGGAGGGCGCCGAGGAGCTGCTCGACATCCAGCTCGCCACGAACATCCGCGGCCCCTACCTGCTGTGCCTGCGGGCCGCTGAGATCATGCGGGAGAAGGGCGTCGGCAGCCTGATCAACATCAGCACCGTGGGAGCTCTCCGCGCGCACTACAGCGGCCTCCCCTACGACGCCACCAAAGGCGCCCTGGACTCGATGACGCGAGCCATGGCCGCCGATCTTGGCAGGCTGGGCATTCGGGTGAACTGCGTGGCGCCCGGCCCCATCCGGCAGCAACGGGAGTTCCATGGCGCCGAGGAGGAGCTGGCCTCCTACCAGGGCCGAGTGCCCCTCGGGATGCTCGGACTGCCCTCGGATGTGGCGGCGACCGTGGCCTTCCTGGCGTCCGACGACGCTGCCTTCATCACGGGGCAGATCATCTACGTCGATGGCGGGCTGACGGCCGTGCTCACCCCACGGGACAGGCCCATATAGCCGGCGACGCTTAGGGGTACGCCGGAGAGCCATCGGGAAGGCGGGCCTGGGTCCACTCCAGCACGCCCTCGGGACAGGGGTACTTGGCCGCCAGCGCCTCATCCATGTCCATGCCCCAGCCCGGCTTGTCGTTGGGGTACACGTAACCATCGCGCAACTCGGGACAGCCGGGGAACATCTCCCGTTCCACATCGAGGAACCCGGCCCACTCCTGCACCCCGAAGTTCGGCGCCATAACATCAAGATGGACGTTGCAGGCGTGACCAATGGGCGACACATCGCCCGGGCCGTGCCACGCCGTCCGCACGCCCATCAGCTCGCACATGACCTGTATCTTCCGAGCCGCCGTGAGGCCGCCGATAGCGCTGATGTGGCAGCGGATGAAGTCGATCAGCCGCTCCTCCACCAAGGGCCTCCACTCCTGGGTGTTCACGAACAACTCGCCCATCGCCATCGGCGTCGTGCACTGCTGCCGCACGAGCCGGAACCAGTCGACCTGCTCGGGGGGCAGGAGATCCTCTAGGAAGAACAGCCGATGAGGTTCGAGCAGCTTCGCCAGCCGCACCGCCTCGATGGGCGCCAGACGCTCATGCACGTCGTGAAGCAGGTTGACGCCGAACCCCAGGGCCTCGCGAAGGTGATCGAAAAGGGTCACGACGCTCCTTGCGTAGCCAGCAGGGTCGTAGTAGGCGCCGGGCATCGCCCCGTCGGGCGCGGCGGGGAGTGCCTGGCGACCGCCGTAGCCGCCCCACTGGGCCCGGATGTACTGATACCCCTGCGCCATGAACTGCCGCACCCGCTCCTCGACCTGCTCCAGAGTCGCGCCGTCAGCATGGCGGTATACCGCGGCGCCCTCACGGCACTTCCCGCCCAGGAGCTGGTACACGGGCAGTCCGGCGAGCTTGCCCAGGATGTCCCACAACGCCATGTCCACGCCGGAGAGCGCGTTGTTCATGACCGGCCCGCTACGCCAGTAGGCGTTGACGTGGACCGTCTGCCAGATGTCCTCGATGCGGCACGGATCGCGGCCGACGAGTAGCGGCGCCAGGAACTCGTCCACGACGGTACGAACGGCGGAGTGCCTCTGTGTGAAGGTAGCGCACCCGAGGCCACAGAGGCCGGGCTCCGAGGTCTCCACCTTGACCACGATGAGCCGCCGCTGGATGTTGCCCTCGCCCGGCGACGTGGCGATGGTGCGAACTCGAGTGATCGTTGGCCCTGCCATGGGTCACATCCCTCTCCGTCTGGCTGGGTCGCTTCGCCGCGGGTGCTCGATGCGAGCGACGGGCGCCTCGTCGTAGAGATCACGGTATCGGACATGCCGCGACTGTTGATCCTGGGCGGCGACTGAGCCACCCAGGCCCTCACTCCTTCTCGTACGCGATCACCGCTGCGTCGGGAGTGTTATCGAGATCGATTCGGACTCCGCGCTGTAGCAGCTCCTCGCCCGTCTGAACCCAATCACCCTTCTGGCCCAGGAGGGTCAAGCGGTAGCTAGCGTCGGGATCCAGCCCACGCAGCGCGTACCGGACCGCGAGGTAGGGGCTGTCGCCGCGGCGGAAGGCCATCACCGTGCCGCGGTCCGCCTCGGGCAGATGGAACTGCCACGCCAGCCACGCAGAGCTCTCCACCGACGGAGGGCTGAGCGGGTAGAAGTCCCCGTAGAAGCAGTCGACGATGGCCTCGCGCTGTTGGCAGAGGGCGTTGAAGGCCGAGTAGTCGAACTCATCGGCCCGCACGTCGACGCCCACCACCATGGCGGGGGCCACGGTGCTCCAGAAGTCATACGCGACCACGGGAGTGGCTCCGGAGCCGTGGTAGCTGCCGGCGTACCCCGTGTTGCCCGTGCCCCAGTAGGGCACCCACTGGGAGAGCCCGTAGGTCAGGCACTGGTTCCCGATGACCTCGTAGGCGTGGTCCGAGCGCCACAGGGGGACCGAGCGCCGCAGGCTCTCCAGGTCCATCCGACGGCCGCCCGAAGCGCAGGTGTCGATCAGCATGTCGGGGTGGCGCTCTCTGAGCGCATCCCAGTAGGCGAGGTAGCCCTGCACGTGGAGGTTCTCAGCGATGCCCTGCCGATCCTCGGCGTCGGCCGCACGCCAGTAACCGAGGGGATCCATGTTGAAGTCCTGCCGGTAGAGGTCGATGCCCTCGTCCGTGATCACTCGGTCGACGTGGTCGGTGAGCCACTCCCGCGCCTCGGGGATGCCCAGGTTCAGGAGCTTCTGCCCATTCGGGTCGCCCGGGGCGGTGAAGAGCCACTCCGGATGCTGCTCGTAGAGCCACGTTCCGGGATGCACTCGTTCCGGCTCGAACCAGACCACGGTCTTCAGGCCTCGCTCGTGGGCGTAGTCCGTCACCGCCCGGAGGCCTCTCGGGAAGCGGTCCCGGTCCACCTCCCAAGTGCCCACGAAGGGCCAGTTGTTCTGGGCCGCGCCGACGTACCATCCCGCGTCCATCCACCAGTAGTCGATGTGGATGCCTCGTTGGAGGTACAGGTCGATGAACTCCTTCTGGTTCTCCTCGTTCGCGCCGACCATCTCGCCGAGCTGCCGGTTGCTGCCCGCGAGGGCGAGGGGCGGAGGAACGCTCCCATCGGGCTTGGGGACGTTGTGCGCAAGCATCCAGCCGCGCCAGATGCTCTGCGCTCGGGCCGGATCGCCATCGTAGAACTGAAGGACGATGCGGGGGGTCCGTATCCGCTCACCTGGCCGCAGAACGAGGCGCGTGAGCTCCTGGCCCGCACGAACGCGCAGGCCGACGTCATCATCGCGCTCGAAGGTGGCAGCCCACTGCGCGGGCCAACCGACGCCCAGGACGACAGACCGCGTCCACGACTCGATGCTGTAGTACGGCCACTCATGATCGGTCCCACGGCCCCCGGGAGGAGCATAGCGGCGGCTGGCGCCTGGCTTCATCTCGATGGCCTCATGAAGGAGGCTACGGGGGCCGATCCCCTCCCCCAGGTAATGATGGAGCGTGAACTCACCGAGCCCGTTGGGGTCCCCGTGGCGCTGCAGCACTGTGTCGATGCCCTGGAGATCCTCGATCAGCGGCGTGTCGGACTGCCCCGCGTTCTCCAGCCACACGGTCCATTCGATAGTGGGGAAGTCGACGAAGTAGACCGCTTCACAGCGAAGGGCAAGGGCTGTCTCGGGATCCGTCAGAGTCACCGTATAGGCGATGCTGCCGTCCTCCAACACCGCCGAGGCCACCTCCCGGTTCCACCCGGGCAGCAGTTCGGATGATGGCCTCCCACCATAAATGAAGGAGAAGGGCAGCCCCTCGGCGATGGGCGGGCCATCCTGGCCTTCGCTTATCGGCATTTCGCTGAGTGACAGCATGCGGCCGTCCTCGAGCGCCACCATCGCCTCGGCCCACACCCCCTGGTCACACGAGATGCCGTCGCCCGAGTCGTTGACCCCTATCGTGAACTCGGTGGCCCCGCCTAGGCTAACGGCGACGGGATAGGGCGCGCCGCCCTCACGGAGCACGGGCGACTCGAAGAGGACCTCGCCGTCAGCTTCCACCGTGAAGACGACGCTCCCCTGCCCTCCGCGCGTCATGAAGTTGGTGTCCACGCCGGCGAGAGCACGGAACTCCTGGGCCCGACCGGGCAGCCGCACGACGATCCGGCTGTTCGCGTGCGCGAGCAGCCCGCGGTAGTACGTCTTGTCCCCGATGGAGAACCGGCCGTCGCAGAATGTGTTCCGGATCACCTGGTCGTACCGCTCCTGAACGAGGAGCTCCCCGGCGAACTCCGGCTGCTGCACGGGTAGCTCCGGGAAGCAAGCAGCGACCCACCGGTCGCGCTCCACGAACTCGGCCGCGGAGGGCCGCACTGCGGAAGCTGCGCACGCCGTCACGGCGAGCACAGTCGCGATGAGGACGATGACGTCGTTCATTTGGCCTACCTTTCCATCAGCTACCATCGGAGATGCACCGCCTCCATCTGTCGGGCGGGCACACTCACCTCGAACACCACATGGTTCTCCCATATCACGGGCGCCACATCCTGCTCCGCGGCGATGGCGCGGGCCGACGTGGGCAGGCTCTGCTTGCCTGCGCGACGCAGATCCAGGGTAACCAGAAACCGGACCGGCACCGACGCGTCGTTCACGACGGTCACCACGGCCTCATCCTCGGCCAGGAACCAGTGGCCCTCGGTTGAGGGTGAGGTCTCCAGGCCCTGGTCGTCCATGAAGACGCCGTCCCAGAAGAGGTCGCCCACTTGCGCGTTGATCGCGCGGTTCCGGCCGAGATCCGTGACTCCCCAGTAGGGCACCCCGCCCATGCGCGCATCGCCGAACAGCGGGTGCTCGGGGAGGGTGTAACGGTACATCTGGGGGAAGTACTCGGCCCCCGGCAGGTCAGGCCAGAAGCCCCCCTGGGAGAGATCCACGTACTGGCCGGCCCCCTCCCAGGCGCCCTCGATCCAGGCGATGAACTCGGGGGCGACCACATCGAGCATCGCTTCGAGCCGGCTCAGGAACGCCGCGTGCCCCTCCGCCCATGCCGTCGCGGGGGTGCGATGCCCGTGAGACGGGTCGAAGCAGAGCACGGACCAAGCCGCCCCGATCTGATCAAGCTGGGCGCCATCAGCGCCGTATCTCTCCGCTACGCGCCGCACCTCGGAGACCAGGTGGTCCTGGTACCCGCGACAGCCGGGGCACATGACGTGAAAGGTCTCGCCGCCCACCCGCTCCTCGCGCGGATGCCCCGTCTGCGTCAGGGCCCGCCACTCGGGATGGGCGTGGTAGCTCTCGCTGTTCACGTTCGCCAAGCGAGCGTTGACGTAGAGCACAGCGAGCATGTCCATGTCGTGAAGCGCGCCGATGTACTCGACCAGCCCTGCCTCGCCGCCCATGGCCTCAGCGGGCCAGTAGTCGGGATACGTGGTGTCATGGCCCTGGCCGAACCAGCCCACGAGGTGGACGCCCTCCAACCCACTGGAGTGGTACCCTCGCGCCTGCTCCAGGGCGGCCGCGTAGGTGTGCACCTCCTGGTCCTTCGTCACGTCCTTGAGATACGGATCGTCGATCGGGCGCGCCTTGATGACTGTCCCGGGCATCGAGGGCATGGCGCGAACGAGCGGCGACACCCTCGGCTCCCGGGCCCAGGAACGGTACCAATCTCGGTAGAACTCCGCGGCACGGTGCCAGTCATCGACGGGCTGGAACACGATGTCCGGGGAGTCCCACCGCCCGCCGGGAGGGATGAAGGGGTGCTGCAGCACCGTCATCTCCCGCTTGGGCCCCGCGAAGACCAGGTGCTTGTAGGCCATCTCCGTGTCCTGGACGTGCAGAGCGATCCCGCAACCCGACCCGGCGTAGACCATGTACTGCATAGAGGCGGGGACCGGGTACTCGAGGATCACCGGCTGAGAGCCGTAGTGCAGCCACGGATTGGCCAGTCGGTGGCCGGGTCGGTTGGGGATGAGCAGAGCGCCGCCGGGGAGGTCAGCTACGTCACTGAGTCCAGGGCCGCGATGGCCCACGACAACCCCTGGCGCGCGGTTCCACACCCGCACCTTGGCGACGATGGCGTCATCCTCTGTGGGCTCGAAGAGCGCCTCCATGCGTATAGGTAGGCCGCCGAAACTGGGCGCCACAGCCCGCAGGCGGTCGCCGGCGCGCGTGACAGAGACCTGGTCGGGCGCCAGTTCACGCCAGGAGGTTGCCGACCAGATGCTGGGCTCCTCGGAGTACAGCACAGCGAGGGTGCCTGCCAGGTCGATGCGACCCAACGCCTCCCCGCCAGCCACGACCTCGAGCACCGGGCCGTCGCCCCTCAGCACCGTGTCTGACTGCCCAGCGACGCTGGGCAGTGTCAGTAGCAGTAGAACGCCACCCGACCACATGAATGATCTCACCCTTCGGATCCCTTACGGCACGATGGGTATCGCCTCGGAGAAGGGCCGCTTGCCCCGCAACATAGCGATCCCCTCGCGGACCAACCGCAGGTACCAGTCACTCGGCAGCCCATCGTAGCCAACGAAGTGGGCGTTCTCCGGCGGCTCACTCGTGACCTTGAACAATGCGGTCCCCTCGTCGACCTCGTCGAACATGGAGAGGTGCACCGTGTCGCATCCGAGCCGATGGAGCTCGACGAACTGCTCCCAGAGGAACTCGCCGCCTCTTCGCTCGATGAGCGAGCTTCCCGGAGGCTGCCGGGTCAGGTTATCCCAGCTGAAGCCCGGATAGACGGTCGGGATCCAGAGGATGCCGTGCGCCGCGCACTCCTCCTGGTCGCCCGGCCACGTCTGGGTCGACGCGCTCTTGACGTTCGCCTCGTCGAGACTGTAGTTGCCGATGTTCCATGGCGCGTAGGCGTCCAGTCGGCGGATCATCGCCTGCCACTCCGTATCGTCATGCCGCCGCCAGTCCCAGTCGCCTCCCCCCACGAGGTACGCCTGGTAAGGCCCCGGGCTCGTGAAGAAGTCGATCAGTCGGTTGCCGAGGGCGGGCTCCATGTGGTTGGTCATGTTCTCGCGGTAGAAGCCCCAGATCTGCACGACAGGGAGGCCGCTCTCGTGCAGGTACCGATCATCGGCGGCGGCGCCCTCATCGACAAGTTGGCGCCAGGCCCGCGTCACGACGTCGTATGTGAGCCCCGCGTCCATGCCCGCGATGTCGAAGCAGACGGCCCACACGCGGCCCGTAGCAGCCGCGGCGGCCCGCACGTGCTCACGCACTCGGCGCTGCGACGGGTGCCGGTCTTCCAGGGGCCCGCCCGGCAGATCCACGGCGAACTGCTGCAGCCAGGCGCCGTCGATGCCGTAGTCGCGCATCCACTCGAAGTGCTTTGTGACGACGCCAGGATGGTCGGAACTGAACAGGTACGCCTGCCTCCCGTCGGGATGGACGAACCCGGGGGCCGGACACAGAGCGTCCGCCGGGCACTCCGAGGTCTCGGGCCACATCTCGAAGGTGAGGGTGTCGGGGACGATCCGGTTGGGGTCCCCGCTCCAGTGGATCCAGCCCATCTCCGCGGCATCCCCTGGGCAGCGGAACCAACCCTGGTAACCGCACATCACTCTGCCGCGGAGCGTCGTCGCGTCTATCACGTCATCCGCGGCTCCGGCCGATAGGCACAGAGCCAGAGCGCACACGCAGAGCATCGACACGCGTCGTTCACCCTTCCCTACACTCGTGGTTCCGGGCGCCGCGCTCAGGCCGTGCGGCTGTAGCGCCGTAGGATGCCCTCAAGGTTCCCGCCCAGGACCTTCATGCGGTCCTCCACGGGCAGCCGAGCGAACAGGATGGGGCCCAGTCCCCAAGCGATGGGCAGGTCCAGCAGATCGGAGCCGAAGAGCAGCCGGTCCGCGCCGATCTCCGCGACCACTCGCTCACACTCGCCCGGCGGTATCAAGGGACACGAGCAGACATAGAGGTTCGGCGCCGAGCGCATCACCTCGGCATACGCCGTGCTCATGTGGCCCGTGAAGAAGCAAGCCTGGTCGTACTCGCGGGTGAGCCGCTCGACTTGGCCGACCGAGCCCCAGTCATGGTTCAGGATGATCTGCCTGTGCTCATGCACCCATTCGCACGCCACGTCGATCAGCGGACCCTCGTTGGGGTAACCCTGGTAGTGGGCGATGAGCTTGATGCCGCGGAAGCCCAGGTCCACACAGCGCCCCAACTCCGCGAGCATCTCCTCGCGGCCGCGATGTGGATTCAGCAGACACAAGCCCACGAACCGGTCGGGGTAGCGCCGTAGCGCATCGGCAACGAGGTCATTGCCGTAGCGCTCATCGCTGACGACCCCGGCCATGCTGAAGACTACACAGCGCTCCACTCCGAAGCGATCCATCTCGCGGACGGTGCTGTCGAGGTCGCCATCGGGCACGTGATAGTGGCTCATGTGCCCCCCGAGATGCCCGTGGCAATCATGAACACGGAAGCCATCGGGCGCCTCGCCCGTCTGACCGAGGCGCACCAACTCGTCAGCCGGGGCGGGCGGAGCCTCCGTGGGCGCCGCGGGCACAGACCAGGACAGCAGCTCCCGTAGGTTGCCCCCAGCGATGCGCTGCTTGTCGTCCGGCTCGATCTCAGAACACGTGAGCATCGCCAGCGTCTGGCCGTAGCCATAGTGGGGCCAGTTGGAGCCGAAGATGAGTCGCTCGGCTCCGAAGCGGCTCGTGATGTACTCGATGCCACGACTCAGCCAGTAGCCGCTCAGCTCGATCCGCAGGTTCTCGCATTCCTCGAGGGCGCGGTAGATGATGCGCTGGCTCCGCCTCATGCGGGTCTCGGTGACCACGACAGGTAGAGTAGGCCAGCGGCGGCAGAGAGTGACGACGTCGTCCCACGGGGTCATGTCCCAGCCGTGCTCATCGTAGTCGTTGGCCCGGATGAACACCGGGGCGCCTCGCTCGGCGAGGGGCGCCAGAAGGTCATCGATGGACCAGTCCGCCAAGCTCATCTTGTAGACGCCCGTGAACAGAAACAGCGCGCCGACGCCCGAGCGCTCCATCCTCTGCACCAGTTCGCTCGGATCGGGCTGCTCATCGGTGCCGGAGGGTAGCGCCGTCCACGCGGGGTGGAGTCGCGGCTGGTTCGCGATCGCCTCGATGATCCTCGGGTTGCCCTCGGCCGGGTGGCTCTCAGCGCTCAGGCAGTCCAGCACCAGCGCCTCTCGCACGCCGAAGTGGTCCATGTCTCTGAGTAGATCCCCGATCGTGTGAGGACCGCCCGGTCCCAGCAAACGGTGTCTCCCCACGGTCGTGAGCGCGTCGAACACGTCGAGCTGCGCCATCAGCACGCCTCTTTCCGCGGCACTTAGAGCCAGGGAGTCGCCTCAGGATCCTCGTCGCAGTAGGCGGAGAGCACCTTGTTGATGCCCTGAGCGACGTGGTCGCAGTCGGCCGGCGTGAACCACTGGTTCAGGCCGACGTTCACGCAGCGGTCGTAGAGGTCGTCGGCGACGGGGCAGTCGCCTCTGGCGTAGGAGGCCGACCCGCCGCGCTCCAGGTAGATGGGGCATCGGTAGGGGCACCCCTCCTCCGTCGCTCCGTACGTGCCCGTGATGGGGAGCATCGAGTGGTAGATGTGCCAGTCCGGACCCGCGTTGGCGCCGCGTATCCCTGCTCCGATGCCCTCCGCGTTCAGGGCCTCCACGATCCGCTCACCCAGTTCGATGGTCTCGGGGTAGAAGCGCAGGCAGTATCCGATCGCGCCGGCAGGGTCATTCAGCTTCTGGGGCACGATCTGGCGGTACCGCCCGAGCTGCGAGAGGATCCGCGTGTAGACGGCTCGGAAGCGGCCCACGGTCTCGGGCATCTTGGCGAGCTGCACCGCATCCACCGCCGCCTCCATCTCTGACATGCGGTAGTTGGTGCCGCAGAATAGCTCCCCGTCATAGCGAGGCGGCGCGAACCGGTCAGGGCGCCACAGCCCTCCACACTCCGCTACGCCCTGGGCGCGCTCGTAGAGGCGCTCATCATTGGTGATGAGGAGACCGCCCTCGCCCCCGCCGACGATCTTGTAGGCCGAGATGCTGAAGCACCCGATGTCACCGAAGGTCCCGATCAGCCGACCGTTCTGCTGCCCTCCACAAGACTGGGCGCAGTCCTCAACTACCTTCAGGCCGTGGCGCCGCGCCACCGCCATAATCGCCTCCATGTCGCAGACACCCCCCATCACATGGGTGGGTGCGAGTGCCACCGTTCGCTCGGTGATCAGTGCCTCGATCTTGGCCGGGTCCATGTGGAGCGAGTCATCGACATCGCAGAACACGGGAACGCCGCGAGCGAACACGACGGCCGCTGCCGTGGCGAAGAAGCCGATGGCGGGGCAGATCACCTCAGTTCCCGGCCCCACTCCTACGGCGGTGAAAGCCGAGTTCAGCGCGGCGGTGCCGGAGCTGAGCCCGATGGCGTACTGAGTGCCGAAGGTCTCGCGAGCCACGCGCTCAAACGCCTGGACTTTGGTCTCTGCCAGGTCGGAGTAGTAGTTGGCCAGGAACGGCCCGGTGCCCCAGTCCTCCTCCTCCACGACTGCCCGGATACGCTCCAGGGCGGACGCAGACAGCCCGAAACGCTCTGCCACGGCGAGGAACTCCTCAACACCGATCTTCGGCTCCCCCCTGCCCTCTATGCTGGCGACGGCCTTCAGCCCGCCCTGGAGAGCCAACCTCTGAACCGCGCGTTCGTCCGTGGATGCCATCGTGTACGCACCTTTCCGCCTGGGTTGAGCAGTATCGACGGCCTGTTCGGCAGCCGAAGCGGCCTCCCTTCTCGACTCGCGAGGGCCCCTAGCCCGCGATCCGGAACACATACTCACCTGAGCCGACATCGAGGGTCACTCCATCGGGCGCCGATGACACCGTCCAGAGGCCTCCCATGTCGCTCAAGGGGCGGCCCTCGGCGGTCACGTCGGCGACGCTGGTTGTCGGTAGGACGATCCTGGCCGTCGTATTCGGTGGCACAGCGAACTCCAGGTGGAGCTGGCCGAGGTCACGTCTCCTGTCGGATGTGGCATTGAGGATCCAGCTCAGCCGGGGGGCGGCGACATCGATGCCCAGAGGGTCGGTCAGGTACTCGCAGGTCAGAGATCGCCGGGCTCGCGACGAGTAGCGTGACCAAGGGGAGCGAGAGGCTGGCAAGCGCGGTCATGGGGGTCCCTCCAAAGCGCAGCGGGGCCCCGAATCCAATCGGGGCCCCGCGAGAGACTGTATGAGCCCTGCGTCTCGGCTAGCCGGAGCGGCCGCCGGCTGCCGCGCCTCTGCCGCCACCCCTGGGACCCGGCCCGCCAGGCCCGCTGCCGCCACCGGGCGCCTTGCCCATCATGCCTCGCCCCATGCCGCTACCGCCCCCGGGCCCACCACCGCGCAGCATGCCGCCCGGGCGCCCCATACGCGGCCCCATGGCCTCGGCGATCGCCTTCGGCGTCTTCGTCACATTCACGAGGGAGATCTGGACGATGCCTTCATCCTCAACCGGACTGAGGACAGCCATCGCGCCTTCCTTCTCCGTGGACATGAACATGATGCCCGGCCCCATAGGCATGTGCTTCTCCCCACCCGCCTCCTGGAAGGCGGAGGATACCTCCTCGAAGGTACCCTTCATGGTGAAGGTCATGGTGCGGATCGCGGCCTGCCGCTCATCCTCGGGGACTGGCTTGGGCTCCGGCGCTTCCTCGCCCGCCATCTCCGCCTGGCTCTTCAGGAAGTCCTGAATCACGCTCTCAGGGACCACGGCCGCGAAGTCGTAGGCGGAGTACTCCTCGGCACTCTTCGGCAGGGTGAAACCGAAGTCCGCTGGAGTCGCGTCGGAAGCCGTGTAATCGATCACGACGTCCGTCCCGCCCATCTCCGTAGTGACGGTGCCGCTCTCCTCATCGCCCTCGAAGGCCATCTCGTCGGGACGTCCCAGGCCAGGAAGCGGGGGGAGCCCCGCAGGGCCGAAGATAGCCTTCTCATCGTCGCTGATGTCCCGCGGCTCGAAACCTGGGCCTGGCCCACCAGGGCCACCGGGTCCACTGCCAGGTCCACCAGAGCCGCCTGGGCCGCCGCCGGGAGCGCGCATGGGCGCCCCGCCGGGAGGCGCCATCGGCTCCTCCGGGTTGGCGTCCGGAACCGGTACGGACGGCGCCGGAGCCGTGGCTACGGTTGTCTCACCCGAGCCCTCATCCTGCCCTCCGCAGCCGGCAAGAGCCATGGCCACGGCGAGAACGGCGAGCGGAACGATCCATCGTGCCGTCAATGGGTTCATCCGGAAGTACCCATCCCTTCGTATGCATACGACCTGTCACACCAATGGACGCACATCGCTCTGGACGGTTCGGACAGTTGCTCAGAGCTCCTGGCGCGGCCACGCCTAGATGTACATCTGGTACACGACCACGTCCTTGAACATCCCATACAACGACCAGAAGGCCCCTAGGAAGTAGTCGCCCGCGATCAGGCCAAGGAACAACGGGGCGGCATTCCTGTGCGACGACTGGCCGCCCCAGCGCAGGATGGCAGCCTTGATGAGCCACGCCACGAAGAAGCTGAACCAGAAGTAGTCCAGGGCGAAACTCGTCGCCAGCGCGTAGCCGGCGGGGTGGAAGGGGAAACCTACGAAGCGCACGCGGAGATAGGACAGCAGGAGTGCCACCGACGCCCCGAAGAGCAGGGCCTTGATACTACCGGTGCTCGGGGTGCGCGGATTGATGAGCCAGTCCTGCAGGGGCTGGAAGGTCTCCGCCCCGACCCAGTTCTTGAAGCCCTTCAGCTTCGCCACTCCGCCGTAGAAGTACGGGATATGCAGGTTCGCCGTGGCCGCCGCGATGATCGACACGATGGTGCCAAGCACGAGCACGAAGGTCATGGAGCCCACGGGCATGTTCATCGTCTGCCCGATCTTCAGGGCCTCCAGGTAGTTGGGCATCGGGTGGTTCCGGTTGCCACGGGTGAGCCAGAAGAAGGAGGACATGATCGCCAGATCGGACTGGTGGCCTCCCTTGAACGGGCCAGCCCCGTTGATGAAGAAGTTGCTCCCGAAGGTCGTCGCGATGATCGCCCGTGGCTGCACGAAGTAGATCTCGTGCGGCGCCCCCATCTCCGCTCGCACTCGGGTGATGGCGATCGCCAGCCCGAAGTAGAGAGCGAAGAACAGCACGGCGAAGAACAGGCGCAACCCGGCGTAGTGGGCGAAAGCGACCATCGAGACGAACCCGGTGATGGCAACCGCGACAGCCAGTTTCCGCCTCACCGCGTCTCCAGGCTCCCGCGTCATCTCCTGCTCCACCGCGCGACGAGAGAGCCCTCGAAGCTGCTTCCAGCTAGAGAGCAACAAGACCGCAACAAGCACCAGCCACGCGCCCATGGACTGCTCGCCGAAGTAATCGGCCGTGAGCAGGCCGCTCTGGGCGCGGAACACCTGTTGCGCCGTACGCAACAGGAAGAAGAACCAGCATGAGAAGCTCAGGTCCGTTGGCAGGAAGTACGCCAGACCCACCCCGAAGGGGTACGCTCCGAGGCGCGCGTCCATGGCGTTCCAGGGGGGCGCCGCGAAGTAGTCCCGCAGGGCCACTAACTTGACCCGATTGAACCGTGGCACCGCCGGATAGAGCACGTTCAGGCCGTTCACGATGCTGATGAATGCGGCGATGCCGAACCCTATCCAGAACAGCCGCGAAGAGAGCACCGACTCCGACTCTTTGCGGGTGACGGCGATCGGGAGCTGGATGATCGGGAAGCTCAGGCGCTCGTGCTCGATCCAGGAACGACGCAGGATCAGCGCGATGGCGAGCATCGTCGCGGTCGCTATGCCGAAGAACCCGAGCCAGATCACGAGCGAGGGCATCCAGCCTTGCAGCACGGCGGGGGTGAAGAAGTCGAAGAACGCCATCGGCTTCCCGCCCTCATAGAAGCGGGTCAGCGTCTGGGTATCACTCACCCACATCCACGGGGGGAAGTGGTCACCGAAAAGCGTCAGCCACTGGTTCTCTCGGCTCGCGTGTTGGTGCAGATGACCGATTGTCCCGATCAGGTTCGCGATAGTGTCGTGTCCAACCATCGCGCACGAGACAACCATCATGACGTAGATGGTCAGGATCTCGGACGGTTGGAGCGCCCACCGGGGCGCGACGCGCTGGGCGCCATAGTTGAGGAAGGACAGCAGCAGTAGCACGAACACGGGGGTGACGAAGAGCGGCAAGCACGTGCCGTCCAGCACGTACCAGCGCACCTCCATCACCGCCACCCAGTAGGCGTTGAAGATGGAGAAGGCGACGCCCATCACCATCGCGCGTGCCGTCAAGCGCCCACGCTCGGTGTCTGTGATCACCGTGGCGCCCGGGGTAATCGCCGTGTTGAACACCGTTCGCTCGGTTGCCAGCTCATATCACCTCCCTCCGCCGCCGCTAGTATGGCAGTGTGGAGACGGACTTCGTGATCATCGCAATGGCCGAGGAGCCCAGCGCCACCAGCCCCATGCCGCATCCGTAGCCAGCGAGCACCACGACCGAGTAACGGCGCCAGGTGTCCCGGCCCAAGCGCCGCTCCAGGTAAAGCCTGCCGAGGAGCGCCCCCGCCAACTGGGGCAGAATCGCGTGGGGCAGCATGCCCATGCCATTGATGAATCCATACACGAGGGTGACCGGCAGCCGAAGGGCAGAGAGCCCGGTCAGGCCCGTCAGTCCCACGCCGAAGCCGAGAGCCGCCTTGCCGAAGCTGAAGGCCTTCAGGAAGGGCGACTCGCCCTCGGTCGAGGTAGCGGTCATCCAGAACGTGCTGTGCAGCGCGCGGAGCGGCCAGGTCTTCTCGGCGTCTGGGTACTGGTTCGATGGGATGGGCGCCAGCTTCCAGGCGAACTGCCAGAAGAGCAGACCACTGATGATCAGGATGGGCGTGATGACGAGGTCGGCCTTGATCACCGACCAGATCTTCGTCCCGGTCAACTCAACGACTCGGAAGTACTGGGCCGTGGTACCCATGTCAGCAAGAGGGATAGGCGCGAACCAGATGTCCACTCCACGGTAGCCGCTGAGGATAAAGGTGCCCTCGCGAAGCATCGGGATGCCGATCCACTGGCCTGCCATCCCTAGCATGCGAGCGGAGATCAGCGACTCGGCCGGGGTTACGATGAAGCCGAAGATGAGCAGGTAGAGCAGCGGGAAGGATGGCACAAGCCTATGGCAGAGCCACGTAATGCCGAGGGTTGACACCACGAAGAAGCTCAGCACGAGGTAGACAGGGATGTCCCCGCGACCCGGTGGTGGCCGGTAGCTGCGGTCGACCCCGATGCCCTCGCGACGGTTCCGGTGCCATACCCAGACCATGTTGCCCACGCTGTAGACGAAGAACGCGATACCCAGGCCAATGCGGAAGCTGATCCAGAAGTCAACCTGGGCCGCGAAGTCGGTGTTGATGGTATCCATGCCCTCGCGCCAGGTCGTCATGTACCCCATGCGGTATAGCAGCGGGTTCACGAAGAGCGTTACCGCCGCCGCAATGCTCTGCCCGATCACGGCCCAGAAAGGCACGACCGCGCCTGTTAGCACGAGGCGGAGATCGGTCGAGATGCCCGTTGGCGCCGCCGGCAGGATCTTCTGTGTGTTGGGCGTGAGGTCGATCCAGGGAATCGGAATGAGCTGGAAGGGCGACGACGCCACCGTGGATGTGAGGGCGGGGATACCCACCCAGAAGAAGCCGTAGATGAGGCCTATCATCGCGCCCGTGGACAGCAGTCGCCAGCGCCAGGTCTGCTCCTTCCCCGTCGACTCTGCCACGGCGATGATGCCCAGGGCCTGGACGGGCGCCATCGGGAAGGGCAGCTTCTCCACATCCGAAGTCCAACGGAACATGCCGTACCCGATGCCGAGCCACTGCAACTTGCCCATGACCGTCAGGAAGAGGCTGATGCCCACGGGCACCAGCCAGTCATGGTGCAGGAAGGTTCGCTGAGCCAGGGCCAGCGAGTCTCCCGGGGGCACGACCCAGTCGGGGATCTGATCGGCGATGCCGAACCCCACGGCGGCAGGAGCGTGGCGGAGGTACTGGTTCCACATCATGCCGCCGATGGGACCGCCGCCCGCCGCGGCCAGGCCTCCCGCCATGTAGAAGATGATGAAGATCTCCTGCTTCTTCACCGTCGAGAACGACCGCTTGGCGATCTCGGTGAACAGGATCAGGGTGGTCCACTGCGCCGCCTCGCCGAGCTGCTGTCCGGCGACGAGGGAGAGATAGATGGAGGCCGGCATCATGACGAAGCCAATGAAAAGGGCCCCGAGGACGGTGCGCAGGTTGAAACCGTCCTCGAACTCGGCGGGAACATCGAGTAGCCGTCTATACTCCTCGAGGTCCTCACCCAGCGTGATGCGCTTCGCCAACGGCCGTCACCTCCTGCCCTGCCTGATGGTAGCGAGCCTTCTCAGACGGCGAGAAGCTACGCCACAGGAGGAACTGCCGACGCAACTGGTAGAGGAACGCCCGCGTGGAACGGACCCACGCGCCCGGCTCTCCCGTCACGCGGTAGATCTTCGCCTCAGCCCCCAGGATGCCCGGTTCGTCTGTGGGCATCACTCGGACCTCGAACTCCTCCGACACGCCTAGATCATACGGCGCGAGCCAGGCCATAAAACGTAGGATGTAGTACGGGTCTGCCTCGGAGCGATCACTGACCCGCTCCAGGTGCGCTCCGTCGCTTGAGAACTCACCGATGGAGTAGTCGGCGTGAGCATCAATCCACTCGCTCAGATAGGCCATGAGGCCCAGGGTCTCCTCGCGGTGCATCGCGAAGGGCAGCTCTATGGTCAGCACGTCGCCATCGGGATCGGGCAAACGCCACCGGCGCTCAACCCCGGCAACGGCCAGCTTAGCAGCCATCTTCGCCGGGTAGAGGGTCGAGAGGAACACGACCCCCATGACGATGATGGTGACCCCGACGGCCGCCATGCTGCTGTAGTTCAGGGACAGAAGCCCCTCGAACCACCCGAGGTTCACGCTCGCCCAGGCCAAGGCCTGGCCGATGAGGTATCCGATAATCGCCCCCATCACCGCGTAGACCGAGGCCTCAGCAAGGAAGAGAGCGCCCACGTGAGCGGGGGCAAGCCCCACCGAAGAGAAGATGCCGATCTCGCGGACGCGCTCATAGACGGACCCGAGCATCGTGTTCAGCACGATGAGGGCAGCGATGAGGATAGGCACCAGGCTGCCCTCGATCCCCGAAGCCGTCGCTGACGTGACAGCGTTGCAGTAGAACGTCCGGCCGCCGTAGCCGGCGAAGACGCCCAGATCCAGCCGCTGCACGAGGTCGTCCTGGAGGGTCTCGGCCGCCTCGTCGGAGCCGGCGTTTGCGGCGATGCTGCGGAGGCTCCCACCGAGCCGGAGGTTGGTTCGGTGGGGCAGGATCATGATCTGGGCGCCGAGGATGTGCGGCGTGTCCTCCGTTGTCGTTCCCGTGTTCTGGGCCGACTGTATCTCCGGCTGAGCCTCGCCGCGCCTCCGCAGATTGGCCTGCTCCACCTCATCGATCGGGGTAACCATCTCCCCATCGAGGTCGCGCAGCGCGTCCAGCCGGCCCCCCTCGAAGAACCCGATCACGGTGAGCGATACCCCGCGCACCTCGACGGAGGCCTGGCCGATCTCGGCCTCGCTGATGCCTAGCTCCTTGGCCAGGTGCGTGGAGAGCAGGCAGGTGTTCGCGTCCTCCTCGGTGTCATCGAACCACCTGCTTCCTTGGCCAACCAGCGTGTCAAGCACCGGCAGGACGCGAGGCTCGTCCGGCCCCATCCCGAGAAGCGCGCCCGCTTCGTAGACCTCCGACCCGTGCCGTAGAGGCACCGCTGACCGCAGCGCGGCGCCCTCGGACAGGGTCCACGAGCGAGCCGCCATCGGGTACACCCCGCCGGCCTCCGCCTCCAGAACGCTGTAGGTGTACTCCGAGAACGGCCCATAGTTGGGCTGCCGGATGAGGATGCCGTTGTAGGAGGGCGCGATCTCGCGCTGCAGTTTGCGGATCTTCGGGTGCGACTCCACCGACGTGAAGCTCATGACCGTGAAAGTGAGCAGCACGAGGGTCGCGCAGGTGAGGCCCGTTCGGGTCTTCCTCCGCCGCATGTTCCCTACGCCCAGGGAAAACGCTGCAGAGGCTGAGGAGAGCCGCGCCACATCGGCCGAGTGGGTACCCATGGACTCGTGCCGGAGTTCCGCCATCTGTTGATCGAAGTGCCTGAACAACAGCACGGCGACGGCGGTCCCGAGCACCATCAGAATGAAGGCGAGGAGCACGATCAGGGGTGTCGCCGTGATGCGGAAGGCCGGGTGGACCAGGGCTAGAAGCGTGAACACGACAGCGAAGATGCCCAGGGAGCCGAGGATCTCCATCATGATCGTCCGGCCCGCGAAGATGAGGCGCTCCACCAGATACGAGAACGGCAGCAGCAGGATCAGGTAGAAGATGACCCCGTGGACGACATCGTTGGCGGTGCCCCGCACCTTCGGATAAACGCGGTTCTCCAAGGCGAGGGCGCGCCGCGCTAGAGCCACGTACTTAGAGACATGTCCCGCCTCCGCCGCCTCTGTCGCCTCAGCCAGCGCGCCGGTCGCCAGGCTGTGGAGTCGGCTTGCCTCGATGTCGGAGATCCCGAACCGCCCGAACTCCTCCATCCGGCTCTCGTCGAGGATCCACATGTCCATCGCGCCGCGGTATGCCAGATTGCTGATGACGGGCGTCTCATCCACGGGGATGCCCTCGCCTAGGGGCATCTCCTTGGTGGCGTTCAACAGGAGGATACGGGGGGTCTGGAAGGTGGGCCGCAGCAGGATCAGGAGCCGCGCGCCCGGCTCGCCGTAGATCACGCCCGCGGGCTCGGGATCGCCGGGGATGCGAGGGTCGGTCCACGACGGCGTGATCATGCCCCAGCGGAACGGCTCCGCCTTCGTCGCGTAATCCAGGACTTGCAGGCCACTGAGGATTCCGAAGTGCCCCGGGTCGATGGTATCGATGATGCTGACCTGCCGCGCCTCGAAGACGACGACATCCTTGCCGAGTTCGAGCGCGTCCAGTGCGAAGCTCGTGAACCGGTACTGCCTCGCGCCCTGGGGACCGCGATCCGGCGCATAGATCACGTCGCCGGTGTCCTCGTCGACTAAGAAGGCTGATACCTCCGTCAGAGCGGCCCAGTTGTGGGTCTGCATGGGCATGCCGATGAGCTCGTAATGGCTCTTATCATCGACCTGATCCATGATGATGTGCCGCACGCCACAGAGGGTCTTGGTGACCCTGCCCCAGCAGGCGATGGCTCCCGGCACGGGGTCCTCAGGGTGGAAGCTGAGGGACTTGCCGAACTCGAAAACGCCACCATGGAGCCTGACGTAGCCGTCATCGGGATCGGCGCTGAAGAGGCCGACCGCGGCGTCCTCGATGACCTCGCAGAGCAAGTTCGGCACCGACGCGGCCACGATACGAGCCTGTCGTTCCAGCCCCGCGTGGTCCATCGCGTCAGAGGTGTCCAGGTGGGTGTCCACTCTGGCCCGGATGTCACCCGTAGAAGCGAGCGTGGTGCCTGCATAGCCGGCCAGGGTAGCCGCCTCGGCCTCCAGGCAGGGCCTGCCCGGCAAGTAGGTCGCCCATGATCGATCGACGCCTGTGTTGATGCAGTCCAGGAGCGACCATTCGTTGTCCAGCCCCATCTCACGCGCGAGGAGCCAGCCGTAGTCGCGGCATGCCGTTCCGAAGTCGGAGAACTTGAAGCGCGCGGCATCGTAGTAGTTGTAGAAGAACCCCTTGTAGAAGGCGCCGACGCCCGTCCCTCGCGATGAGAGATCTATACCTATGAAGGCTCGGAAGTGGAGCGGCTCCAGGTCCTGCTCCGCCGCTGGCTTGACCTTCTCCGTGCGCCAGACGGTGACCCGGCGATGAACGAAGTCGCGGATGCCACCCATGGCTAGGCCGTGGGCGTCGGTGAGAAGCACCATCACGGGCCGCGCTGGAGGGTAGTCCCGCAGGATGCGGCAGAGTTCCAGCAGTACCCCAACGCTCCCGGCGCCCTCGGCGCCCGGCGCGACGGTTGGGGCCACGCTCATCGAATCGTACCACGCGCTCAGGACGACGACCTCATTGGCGAGGTTAGGATCGGTCCCTGGGATGAAGCCGTAGATGTTCTCCCCGACCACTGCTGTGAGCTTGGATCCGCCCCGAATAGTCGCCTCGGGCGTGGCGCCATCAGCTGTAGCTTCGCGCAGGGACTCCGCGGAGTCCCCCAGTGCGAGAAAACGAGGCGTGGACAGCGGCTGCTCGGAGAACTTCTGCTCCGCCTCGCCACGGATCGTCTGATCGGAGTCGAGGAAGACGATGGCCTTTGCGCCCACCATGGCGGCCGTGTACCAAGCGCGAGCGGAGTTGAACTCCATGACGGCGATGCAGCCCTCGACGGGCTTCGCGTCGAAGGCCGTCAGATCGCCTCTGCCCACGTATACCAGGGGCCCGGTCAGCCCCTCGGGAGGGGCGAGGCTGGGTCGTACCAGGTTGGGCCACAGGGGTTCGAGACGCAGGGCGCCGCCCGAGCCATCACCGCCCCCCAGCTCGATCGTGGCTGGCAGGTCCTCATCGCGCGACATGGGGCTTAGGGCGTCGAACTCCTCTGAGCCGATACCCGTGACGCCGACCTCGCGCAGCCGCCGCTTCAGGTACCGCCGGGCCTGAAGGTTGCCTCTGGTACCCGTGAGGCGCGTGGGGAGCGCGGAAAGGTAGTCAATGTCCTTCTGGATATTGCTATAGTTGACCGCTCTAGCCAACTCACCCAAGTCGTAGGTTGGGGCGACATTGATAAGCGACTCATCGAGCTCGTCCTGGGCGAGGACAGAGCACGGCAGCAGCAGCATTATCGTGACGGCCCAGCCGACGACGGCGCGCAACTCTCACCTCCGCAGTTGAGTGTGGCACTACGGCCAACGGGATCATTGTGCTATTCTTCGTTTATCGGCCGCCGGCCTCCATCGGGGCCATCGAATGGGGAGCGAATGCAGCACGGCTACCCTCAGCCTACGGGCTACGAGTACGCCAGTAGCGCACAGCGACCGCGATCCCGTCGGTCCTGCTGCTGCGCTGGGTGTGCGGGTCTGCTCTTCCTCTCCGCTCTGTGCTTCTTCGGCGGTGTCGTCTCCTTCGCTCTACGGCCACCCCAGCGCTCGCCCGAGGTGCGGCAACGGCGCGACGACGTCCTGCGCCTCTGGGATTCGCCCCCGCCCGCTACGCCGCCCGCCGAGGTCGAGGCTCTGAAGGACCGTATGCGACAGACCGTCGAACGCCTCGACGCGCTGCCCGCCCAATCGGGACCCAGGTCCTTCGAGGTTGCGATCACCGAGGACGAGGTCAACACGGCTCTAGCCGCAGATCCGCGTATCAGAGCGGAACTGGAGCAGCGCGGTGTGAGGAGCGTGTCCATCCTCTTCGAGGGAGGACGCGCGATGGTCGACGGCGTGGTCGACATCGGCGGAGTCGCGGCGCCCGTCACGGCGGACGCCGTTCCTACGGTGAACTCCGACGGGACCATCCATGTTGCCATCGAGAACGCCCGGGCGGGTATGTTCCCTCTACCCGCCGCCCTGCTGGACCAGGTGCGGACCAAGTTCGAGGAGATCCTCCGGAAGCAGGACCCCGAACGTGGGCGGATCCAGTCCATCAGCCTGCAGGACGGGGTCCTGACACTGCGCGGTGAGGTGACGGGCGAACTGCCGTCCGAGGCGGAGCTCCGCGCCCTGGGACGCTAGCGGAGCATCTGCGGTAACAACACCGAGGCCCAGACGATCACGAAGCTGACGATGAGCAGCACGAGGACCACCTTTGCCGCGCGCAGGAGCCTCGACGCCCGCCGAGACGAGGGCCGCTCCACGGTTCGCCACCACCACGCCCACAGTGTGCTCTGGTCGGTCTCTTGAATGGGCTCACCGTGCTTGACGCGCATGCTGATGGGGACCGCGCAACTGCCGCCGTCCGATGAGAGCCTGACGACGCCTTGGTACCGGCCGCCGAGCGCCCACACCATGCCCTTGCGTCGTCTCCACCGGACGGCCTCTGAGATCTTGGGCCGTACCGTCAGACGCGTCTCCTCGCCGGCAGCGAGGCTCAGGGTGTCCGGCGCGGCAAAGCCCCGGGGCACCTCCACCTGAACCCTCAGCATACGGCCGCCGGCATTGCGGACGACCACGCTGGCCTCGGTCGGCACACGGACGAGCCCCAACCACCGGCGCACCCCCGTGAGAACGGCCCGGCTCTGCCCCGCCTCCCCCGGCGCGACCAGTTCGAAACTTGTCTGGAGCGGGCCGATAGTCAGTCGGTCGGAACCCGCGACTTCCAGTCTGGGCGCCTCGGAGAGGGGCAGATCGCACCGCTCGCAGAGGGACTCGCCCGTCGGCTGCACGTGCCCGCAGCGAGGGCACTCCTCGGGAGTCCGGCTGAGGGGGTAGCGACAGGTGCCGCAGTAGCCCGACTCCAGAGGATTGCGCTCCCCGCATCGAGGGCAGGCCTCGGCCACAGTCGCCCCACAGGTCCGGCAGTAGGCAACACCTGGCTCGGAGGGTTCCCCGCAGAGCGGGCAGCGCTTGAGGGTCGCGACGACGACAAGCTCGGTGCCTGAGGCGCTCCATCGCAGCGTCGAGTTGCACGAGGCGCACCTTATCGCCCCGTCTATCATGGCGATATCCGGAGATCCGCAGTTTGGGCAGACCCTGCCTGTGAGGGAATCCGCCATCGGCATCGCGTCCTACTCGGCCCGATGCACCGCTCCCCCGTGAGGTATTCACCGCCCAGGACAACTCACCTCGCGGGGGAACGAGCAGGAAGGCGGCCGCGCGCCTGAGCGGTGCGCGGCCGCGGCAATGGACTGCCTGTCCAGGCGGGCTAGAAGTTCCGCCTCCGGCTTGCCGACCACGGCTGACCGGTTCCGTAGGTCTCCCCGCCGATGCTGGGCGTGTTACGGACCTCGTCGGCCACGTAGTTGTCCGGGTCGGGCAGGATCCAGTTCAGCACGTTTAGGTAGTCAACATCGAACTCCCCGAAGGGGTTGCTCGTCGGGTCGTCTCCGTTGGGGTCGATCGCGTGGGCGTCAATGACTAGCACCTCGCCCTTGCGTTCGTGCCCGTTTGTAACCAGGTACTGTCCGCCCGGCTGCGCCTCCACATGCACCGGTCGGAACCAGGCGAAGACCCGGTCGCCGAGCAGGTCGCCGTTAGCCGCGACGTCGACGGTGCCCGTGTAGGCGGTGGGGTAGACGGCCCCGGGGCCTGGGCTCGACCAGGTGCGCGAGGGATTGCGCACGCCGAAGGCCTTGGGATTGGGGTTCTCTCCGCGCGCAAGCGTCGCCATCGTTGTGGCGTACTCCTGGACGTCGAACCACCAGGTTGCCCCGTAACCGCCCGGATCGGCGGCGAACACGCCCGTATCGGGAGGCAACGAGATGACAGCGAACCCAGGGAAGGCCGCATTGGTCGCCGCCCAGGGCCCGACCGCCGGGTAGTAGGTGACCGGGTAGACGCCGTTCTCGTCCGCGATAGTCAGGTAGTAGACGAGGGGGTCGCCCGTGGGCACATCGGGCCCCGTCTTCACATCGACATCGATGTAGTGGATCTTGCTGAGCTTCTTGAAGGGCATCAGCGCCATACCGCCGGTGGGCGCCTCGGCTCGGATGTAGAGTTCCGAGAAGGCCCACTGGATCTGGTCATCGATGGCCTCCAGCAACCCGGTGCCTGGGTCGTAGACGCGCCCCACCTGGACGACAGAGGCGCCGGCGCCCAGATAGCGCGGGTACGGGTCGGGCCGGTTGACCACATTGTCGAGGTTGGGCCTGTCACCTGGCACTGTGCTGAGGGCGGCGTTGTTGATCCCCGCCACGACCCCGGCGAAGTTCCCCGTGCCCATACCGAAGGCCGGCGACCCGGGGGCATCGGCGACGGAGAAGAGCACATCGGAGATGGGGATGCGCAACGGCCAAGAGGTCACGTACTGGAGCGCTGGGCCACGCTCGATCTTGTTGCCCGTAGCGTCCAGCACGGCCTGGTAGGCGTCCGAGGCCCACACGAGGTGGTACTCGTCCTGCCGGCCCGTCACGATGGTTGGATCGGGCGGGATCTGCCGCATCAGGCCCAGAAGCCTACTGTTGCCGGTGTCCGCGATCCAGTCGAACTCGAACAACCAGTCCTCCACGAAGCCGCCGTAGTCAACGTTCGCGCGGATCTCCCACCGGTAGGCGTCGTGTGGCGAGGAGATAGTCCGCACCGAGCCCTGAGGCAGATCCGCGTACCAGCCGGGCACGTCGTAGAAGGCGACGAACTCGCGCGCGCCTCCCCCGTAGGCGGGTCGAGTGCGGTTCGAGATACGGGACTCGATCATCCCCGACTTCGAGACCTCGATGATCTGGTCGTTCCCGCTGTCGCAGACGTAGTAGTTGGAGGGCTTCCCGACATAGCCCAGGGCCCGGACCGCGCTGGGCCGGTTGATGCCCTTGAAGGTGCCTTGGGCCGCCTCCAGGGCGCCAGGAAGCGTCAGGTTACCCAGGGCTTCTGAGATGCCCGTCGAGGGGATCTCGCGCTCGGGGTCTCTGCCCGCGCCGACGACCAAAAGCCGGTTCTGGCTCGCGATGATCGTGTCTTGCTTCGTCCACCACCGATAGCGGGGCGTGAAGTCGCCCCCGGTCTCGAGCAGCGAGGCAGTCAGCACGCCCTCCTCAGTGACAGCGGGCGCGGCCCTCGGCGTGGTCACATCGAGCGGTGAGGCCACCGGAATCGCGACGGCCCTACCCCAGCCCAACAGGTCGTAACTGGGGTTCTGGACGAGCATCCCCACCTGGGAGCTCCACCAGCCCACGTAGTCATCGGGGGTGCCTTCATCCTGGAAGGTGTAGCTTGGCCAAGGCGCGCCAAGCTGCTCTCCATTCCACCACGGCGGCTCGGCATTGGGCCACGGCTCGTTCGCGGTGTCCTGGTATGAGCCGTCACGGTGCGTGACGTCGATAACCATGAGCCCCTCGGCGACGCTCTCGCCGTTCAGGACGCTCCCGTCGCCAGTCCGGCCCACGAGCCCGTGGACGATGGCCTTCTCCGCCGCGATGACGGGCATGCTCATCGAGCGGAACTGCGGGTCGAGGATCGCCGTGGCGTTGTCCACGAAGTCCTCGTTGACGCGCGAGATGGGGAAGGTCCGTCCATCCACATTCACCGTGTCCGCGAGTTGCCCCGAGTGGAAGCTGACGAGTCCGTTGGCCCAGTCGACGTGCAGCGGCGTGACCCAGTCGTCCACGTTCGTGACCGCGCCACCAGCGCGGATCGGCGCGAAGATGTTCGCTACGTCTCCGCCCGCGAGCGGCACGGGATCGGCGCCCGTGTACTCGGGCCGCGGGATCTGCACCCCGGTCCGGGCCGTCATCGCCGGGTACTCGCCCACGACCACTGGGGGCGTCTCATGGTACTCGTGGTAGTAGATCGAGCCCGCCGGATCGGTCGTGTTGTCCTCGACCTGAACGAGGACGCGCCGGCCGGCGAGGTTGGTGTTCTGGAAATGGATGGTCCCCGTGCCGGGTTCGACCCACCACACGGTGGGACGGCCCGACTCCGTGGCATCGAGGGTCTGGTATGGGATCGGTTGGCCCGTCCACACGTCGAACAGCCTGACCCCGTAAGGACGGTAGTCGCCTGCCGCGATAGTGCCAGCCGTCCAGTCCGCGCGCAGCGGCAGCGCCGGCTGATCGGGATCGCCCGTGCCTCGGCCGAGGTTGATGGCCATCGGCGACTGCACGTCGAGCGTTGTGTACGCCGTGTAGCGCTCGTCCGGTCCGGCGCCTCCTCCATCCGGGTCGTCCGGATGGATGGGCAGCAGGTCGTGCCGCACAACGGCGACGTTGCCCTTGACCGAGAAGCTGGGAGGCCGAATGTCCAGGAGCGCGCCCGTCGCGACGTCCTGCTCGACAAACTGAACCACGTATCCCATCTGCGGCCGGGTCGACTCCTGCCAGAAGACGAAGGTGCCCGCCTGATCTACCTCATCGACCCGCTCCGGCTCGTCCACATCCGCGGTCGGGTCCGGGTCTACCCCCACCTCGTCGCGGAGGTTATCCGGGTACCCCACATCGTGGATCACATGCACCGCGTCAGAGGGATCGAGGTCGCCTGCGGCGTAGCCGACCGTTCCGAATACGATGGTCCCGTACTGGTTGGCGGCCAGTCGGCTCCCACGCTGGTTGTCGGGAACAAGGGTGTACCCTGCGGCCCCGGGCACCCGGTGGGTCGCGATGTACCTCCACTTGATGGAGCCCGCATCCGCAACGGCGATAGGGAAGTCCCTCGCCGCCGGCAGCTTGTGCCGGTAGGAGATAAGCACCTCGGCGTTCGCCGGCACCCCCTCGTCCGTGCCGCCGGGCGCGCGACCCTTCAGCATGTCGCCCGTGGGGCCGGGGAGGAACCGGATCTGCTGCCAGTCCCCGTCGTAACCGGGGATCTCGGGATCAGGGTTCGCGGCGTTGGCCGGATCGTCGTACACGTAGTCCCAGTAGTCGTTGTCGATCGTGACGCCGTTCACGGTAAGCACGGCGTCATCTTGGTCGGGAGGGGTGGAAGCACCGTCCCCATCGAACCGCGCGAAGTCGCGGATCCGCCAGTTGTCATAGCAGCCGTTGACGGAGACGTCCGTGCCGCCAACATCCGCAGTGCCGGTCGCCGACGTCCCGACCGGGGACATGCGCTCATCCCACGTGCGGAGAACGACGGCCACAACCTGCTCGCTCGCGGGCCCCGAGGCGGCCTGGATGCCGACATACAGGGTCTCGTCGATGGCGCCGTTCCACTGGTCCTCGGCGAGCAGCACAGGGGTGCCGAGCACTGAGTGGTTACCCGACGAGTCACCGGGAACGACGATCTCACCGAGATCTGTGCCGTCGCCCGCGTCGATGACCCGCACGGATACGCGTCCGGAGGAACCGCCGTCATCCGTCGTGACGTAGAGCCGACCGCGGCTATACGTCATCCCGTACGCGTCTCCTCCGACGTTGACGGGACCCGACCAGCCCGGGTACTCCTGCGCGACCGTGTCGATGAAGCCGCCAGGGGCGATGGGCAGAGCACGGTACGCCTGCACCTCATCGCCCACGCCTACGTAGAGGATGTCCTCCGCGCGGAACAAGTCCGGAGCGGCTTCGTATGCCGACTTGCCAAGGACGGGCGGGGTGCAGATCACGGTCGAGGATCCGGAGAGCTGCTCGGCCCATAGGAGGTCGAAGTCGGGGTAGGCGAACTCGTCCAGCGGAGGCGGGGGTGTGCCCATGATGCCATCATCGGGGTTGCCGTCCGCGTCCAGGTCGCGTCCCTGGCTCGTGTCCAGCGCCACCAGGAAGAGGCCGTCGGAGCCCACAGGGGTGACCAGGTAGAGCACGTTGTTCGAGGACGCGGTGAAGTGGTACCCGCTGTAGGAGTCCCAGATCGTCGGAGGCGTGCCGGCGGCCGACGGCGGCACGGCCGCATCGACGGTCGCGTTCATGGCGTTCGGAACATCGCCGCCGAGGGAGGCCGCCTGCCGGGGCCCGCCCATTCCCTGGCGCCAAGTCGCGGCAAGGTTCACGGCGTTGATGAAGAACTTCACGGAGCCGATGTAACGAGGGTCGGTGTCGGGCAAGGTGTAGTCGCTGCCGCACCAGTAACCCGAGTTCCACTCCCCGTTGATCATGTGGAAGTCGCCGCCGGTGACCTTATCGTTCACCGCGCACCCAACGTCCGCCGAACACGCGATCACGACGCCCTCGCCGTAGTAACCCATGGCGACGTGGGGCTCACCATAGGGGGCATGGTCGGCGGGTTCGTCGAACGCCGTGTTCGCCACAACGGGGAAGAGCTCCGTCGGATCGTAGGCGGAGATCCGGTAGCTCGTGATCCCCTTGTCGCCGAGCTCGTTCAGCTCATCCTGACTGAGCGGGTACGGGACGTTCAGGAGCGGGTGGTACGGGTCAGCCACACGCGCCCAGCCCGAACCGGGGGGGTCATCGTTGAACTGCAGCTTGGTGAAGAACCCGAAAGGGGCTTCATTGTAGTCGAATGTATCGCTCTCGGTGAGGCCGGCGCCGCCGCCCCAGCTCGTGAAGTAGGCCAGCTGGAAGTACTCATGGTCGTATGGCAGGAACTGTGTTCCCGATGGAGGCGCCGGGTTGACCTCCAGGAAGTCGGTGATGGGAATCCCGCCGTCCTCATTGGCGTGTACGATGCGCATTCCACCGCAGTCATCCACGAGGACCGTGCCGCCGGAGTCGACGAGTCGGCGTAGGAGGTTCCTCTCTACGCGACTGAAAGCCGTGAGCGAGTGATTGGTCACGAAGAGCAGATCGTACTCCAGAAGGGCCGCGAAGTTCTCCTCGGTAAGCAGGACCTCCCAGTAGGCGCCACAGTTCTTCGGGAGGCTGTCCCCCAGCTTCACAACGCGATCCCCGCCACTGAGGGGGTCCCCGTCACTGTAGGCAGGGTCATTGAAGCCGCCGCCGTTGCGGTACCGGAAGTCCCAACGCTCGAGGATCTCCTGGGTCACCACCGAGGGCGCCAGGGGGTTCACGAACTCCCAGTTAGCCGGCTTGAACGGTGACCGCTCCAGGATCCAGAAGATGTGCGGATCGGGGTCCTCCAGGTTTACCCGCGACATGGGCTCGTCGGTCTCCGCCCGGGCCGACTGGACCAGGAGGGAACCCACCTTGATCTCGCGTTTCTCGCTGGTGTACTGGAAGCTCGCCGCCAGCGCCGCGTGGCAGAAGGTGGCCGCGAGCGCTGCGGCGATTGCCAAGCGCACCGCTTGCCCACGTGAAGGTACCGAAGTCATCGGAGGATCACGCTCCTCGATCGCGTCGTCCGCTCCCGGCGGTTCGATCCCGCCGGGAGCCAAGAGTCAACTCCGCAGCTCCGCGCCTATGCCAAGTCGCCGAAGTAGATCAGATCCGGGCTCACCGGCACCCGCGAGAACCGGCTCTGCGCAGGCTCCACATCCCACGGCGGGGCCGTCCCCGTAGCCGCCCAGAAGGGCCAAGCCAGCCCTACAGGCGGATCAAGGGGATTGGAGGCGCGCAGTCCCTCGTCGTACTGATACATGGGCGGCGACCACCCCAACTCGGGCGCCCCGGGACTCGGAGCGTACGGGTTGGGCCCAGGAGCCAGGTCGGGAATGGGGAAAAGCAGCCGATCCGTCCACATGGCCACGGCGGAGACATCCGGCGGCAGGTTCTGCGTGATCGCGCCCTGGAACTGGATCTGCAGGTTGTGTCGCCGATTCTCGGCCCAATCGGGTGTGCCGCTGCCGTCGACGTCCGTGTCCGACGCGTACCATATGTTGTCGATGACCTCACCCAGCGGCGCATCCACGATACGGCCGTCGGCGTTGCGGTCCACTCGCGCCGCGTAGGGATCGAAGAAGTCACCGCCGATCACGAAGAAGGACCCACGCTGGGCGTAGCACATGGCCGCGACCTGCATGACACGGCTGTGGAGAACATCGCCGCCCGCCCGCCGAAGGGGCGGGGGCCCGCTCGCCGGGTCCCAGTTGAATGCGGCGGACCCGTCCGGCGTCAGGATCGGCGCCTCGAGCGGCTCATCGCCGGATCGTCGCTCGATCGAGGCGCCCAGGATGCGAACCGGCTGGGTCATGCCCGTGCTGGGCATGATGGTAACGCTGTTGAGCCCGCCCGCCGTCACATCGATATACAGGGGCAGGTTCGGTCCGCCCTCACCCCAACTATCAACGACGGCGGGGCCCATGGGCTGCCCCCCCACGATCAGGGGTATCGAGAGGATCTCGACCGAGCCGCTCATCTGCCGGCACGCGGTCAAACCGAGCGCCTGCGGGTACTGGTCCGCCGCGCCATCGCGGGTGTCGAAGTCGTATTCGATCCCGTTGATCAGGAGCCGGAAGGGGGAGAGCTGGCTGCCCTGCACGCGCAGCTTCAGGAGCACATGGTGCTCTCGGTACATCGGATTGTCCGGATGCACACTCCAGCCGACGTCCCAATCGCTGTGGGTCCACAGAGGATGGGAACGGTCTACGCCGCCGAAGCCGAACCACGTGGTCCAGGACCGCCCGGGTTCGAGCAGCCAGTAGCCCGCGCTGTCCGAGCTCTCCGGCGCCACGGGCACGTACTCACAGTCCGTCGCGATGCCATCGCCCTGATAGACGCCCTTCGTTGCGTTGACGGCCACGTTCTTCTCCGCCAGCAGGGCGATCCTCGCCGCGTACCGATCCTCGGTGGCGCCCACGGCGTCGCCCACGTAGGGCGGCCGCAGCGGGTTGGGATCCAGTCCCGCGGGTGGCAGCCAGTTCGGACCCGAGGCCAGGTTGCCGTTGATGTAGATGTTCTCGCGACTGACCAGCGTCACGTCGTAGCGACGCGGGTAGAAGAGGCCGTCCCCAGCGGGCGTCTCCTCAACAACGTCCACCCGCGATACGGGCAGCTTCCCTGTCACGCGCGCGTTGCCCGTGATGTAGATGAGCCCATCCTGCGGGTAGTCGAGCGTCATCTCGGTGTCCGGCTGGGTGTCCCCATCCAGGTCCAGCGGCATCACGTCGACGATCAGGCTGCCATCGGCCGAGGCCGGGTCCCAGATATCGGATGGGTCGTCGGCGAGCCGGTTGCCGTTCGAGTCGCCTACCACGGGGACCCAGAAGGCGCTCTGGGCGCCGCTTGGCGACGGGTTGCGGCGGAGCACGATGTCGGGATGGGACGGCGAGTTTCCGTAGGCACGGTGTGAGACATTCGGGCCTGAGGGCGGTGAGGCAGCCCACTCATCCTGGGTGCTGAACCGATCCCGCTCCATCAGGATGACATCGACACCGGGCGGATCGTAGAGCGGCCCGTACCAGTAGGCGTTCGCCTGAGCCCCGGAGCGCATCCAGTTGTCGATGAGCGCCTGGGGGTTGCCCGCTTGGAAGTCATCGGGGTTGTCCACGTATATGGACCGTCCCAAGCCGAACTCACCCGTGTTGTAGACGCCTGGCCCACGCACCCCCGCCCAGACGGTGCCTGGCTGAATGGTGAAGTCCACGCCCGAGTTCTTCGCCAGACGGGCGAGGATCACGTCACCCGAGGCATCGACTTCATCCAGCAGGCCTGGGCGGATGCGCTGAGCGTTGCGGCGCTTGTAGTTCGGATCGATCGGTGAGACGTCGCTGTCCACGCCCGCGTCGGGGACGAGGCTCCACATGTCCTGAACGTAGCCGCCATAGGGGTTGAAGACGCCCGCAGGGAAGGTGGGCGAAGGCATCCCCATCGGGCCGAGGCTTGGGAAGACGGGCAGGAGGCTCGTCCAGTCCGTGTCCAGCCCGCCCGGTATGGTTGCCGTGTCGTCGATAGGCCGGAACCCCAGGCCTGGGGTGTACTGGAAGTACGCCGGCGGCGGGGCGATCCCCTCAGAGCTCGCGATCAAGCTGCCCGCTGCGGTTATCGCGTCCCCGCGATAGCCGCGGAGCCAGCCCATGCTTGTGCGGCCGTAGAAGGAGAGGCTCGTATTCGAGTGGAGGCCGCCGTCGAAGCGGTTGATGGGGAACTCGCGAGCCATGCCCGCGTCGAGGTCATCCCAGTCGGCGGTTCCGTCGCCATTCAGATCCGCGAAACCGCCGTCGCCATCGACATCCACCCACGTCGGGATGCCGAAGGGAGCGACCCGCCCCGTCTCCTCGGCATCGGCGATGGTCATGAGCCGATCGGGGAGAACCAGCGGGATGTAGGCTACCTTGACGCGAAGCAGGTTGGGAACATCGCGCGCGCTACCGATGGCTGTCACTCGGATGAAGGGCGAGAGCGGGTCGTACTGATTCAGATCCAGGGGATCCTGGGTGGTGCCCGCGTCATCGGGGTAGGAGTAGGTGCCCCAGGTGGCGCCACCACCGTCGTGCCAGAAGCTGGGCACATACCGCACTTGCAGGAGACAACGCCCGCGCTGCTCCTCGCCCGCCGACCCGAGGCTATAGGGGTCGTCTCCGGACTCGATGGGGTTGTCGATCTTCACGAAGGGGGGGAACTGCCAGTCTGGGCGGCTCGATATGCGCGATTGCTCCCACTCGTTGTAGTAGTTCGGAGGGAAGGGCACCGGCCCGGCGGGCCGCCAGTTCGAGAGGTCCGGCGAGGTCCGGAGTTGGCGGTGCGCGTAGTGGATCCCAGCCACTGACATCCGCTCCGCCGCTTGCACGTCCGATCGCCTACCCGACTGAGCCAGGGCGTGAGACACGAAGGCCACGAAGGTCGCCGACAAGATCGCCAGCAGCACGAGGAGCAGCACCGCGATGATCAGCGCTTGGCCAGCCTGGGATGAAAGCCGTCTTCTCAGCAGCATATGCACTCCACCTCCGGGGCCCGCAACGAGCCGTCGGATCCTAGTTCACTGTGTTTCGCAGCCGAACCATGCGGCTCAGGCTGACCGGGATCGCCTCGCCCGAACTGACATCGAACCCCGTCACGTTCAGGGCCACGCTCACCTCGCGGTAGGTCACGTAGGTGACGAGCAGCGTGTCATCCACGTAGCCGCGCGGGTCATCGGGCGACCAGACGAAGTTGTCCCGGTAGTCATACTCGACCCAGATCTCGAACACGGTCGGGTCGGGGTAGTTGATCTCGTCGAACCGGATCATGCCCGTCAGGTAATCGATGCGATACTCGAAGGGCTCGTCCGGGTCATCCTCGACGCGCCGGCACTGCACCGGCTGGCCGGTCCGAGGGACGACCCGCACAACCTCCGACTCGTTGACCATCTTGAACCTGGGGTCGCGCTCATTGAAGCTCGCCCAACCCGTCGGGGCCGCGCGCATCCCGCCGAAGCTCACGCGATACACGTGGGCGTAAGCGGGCACTCCACCCGAGTTGTCGGTCTGGAGCGAGGTGTAGCCGGGCGGCGGGAGCGGTGTGCCGTCTCCTGCCGCGAAGTACGCGTCCCACGTCCGCCGGGCGTAGGAGATCTGCCCCGTGAGCGGGTTGACCGTGGGCAGCAGGCGACGCCCGATACCCGTGTCGATCTCGCCACCGGCGTTCGTCATGGCGAACTCCGCCGTGTAGGGAGAGCCAACCGCGCCCGTCTCGCCGTTCACATGCTCGATCACGCACGAGTCCAGGTTGCCCCACAGCCCCTCGCGTGAGGCATAGGCCGTGGCCTCCCGCGCCTGGGACGGTAGCGCGGCCTCCTTGGGGACGATCCTCGGCGCCAGGCTCAGACCCGGCAGGGCCCCCGGCAGCCCAGCCTGCGGCGTGTAGCGGATCGGCGCCTCATCATCGAGCGCCGGATCGTACTGATAGAGCGCGCAATCCATCATCTCGGGATCCGTCAGCGCCACCGAGACCGTCTTCCAGAACCGCCCGAGCCCCACAGGATCGGGCACCGCCAGGTTCGCCAGTTGGCCGGTATAGAAGTAGGGGTCCATGAGGTCTTGGTAGGTCAGTCGAGACCCGAACCCGCCTGCCAGTGTGGCCTCGTCGAGGCTGAACTCGGCGCGATACAGGGTGGCCATGTTCTCCATGGCCGGATCCTCGTAGATATCGACGAAGGGGTTCAGGTAGCCGCCGAGACCCGGGCTCGCCTCTCCCCACATGGAAGCGCCCACGGGGTGGCCGGGCAGCGGGGCCACGAAGAACCGGACGATCTTGTCGCTCGGGCGGGTCGGGTACGCCAGTTCATCGGGGTTCCCCCGAAGGACGGTCCCGTTCACGCTGTAGTTGGCCTCGTCATCGGTGGCGGGTCGGGCAACATCGAGCCACGGCAGGTAGACGGCGTCCGGCATCGTCGGATCCGCGTAACGGTTCGGCGCCGGAGGTACGAAGACGTACATGCCCTCCTCCACGTCCTGCACGATCTGTGCCAAGGCCGTGTTCGCCGAGTCCTGGATCCGTGTTGTCGTCTCCGCCCGCTTGGTCGCGTTGAAGCTCTGGTAGAGGGGGATGAAGATGAGCCCCATGAGGATAATGAGGATCACCAGCACCACGAGCATCTCCACCAGGGTGAAGCCGAAGCTCCGTCCCGCGAGCCGTGTGCGCGGTCGATGTGCCTGCATTGCGACCATCATCCTCTTGCTCCTTCCCGCCACCGGAGGCTCCCGTCGCCGGCCTTCACTCGTCCAGAGGATCGATGAAGGCCGGATCGGGGTGGGCTACACCCGTCTCCGGGTCGTAGAAGGTCCGCTTGAGCTGAACTGAGCCGTCCCAGTAGAGCACAGCGGTGACACCGTCAGAACTCTCCCTGTAGTAGGGGTTCCAGAGCACCACCGTCGATGGCGAGGGCATCCAGCGCGACTGCCCCTCACCCGTCGGATAGGGCCACAACTGACGCCTATACTTCAGGGGATCCGGGTCGGCCGGGGAGACTCCCCGGTTAGGCAGATACATCCAGAGCCCCACTGCGTCATCGAACCCCTGGTAACTGCAGTAGAAGAAGGAGTCCTCCACACGCCCTTGGGACGCGTTGGATACAGCCTGGTAAGAGCTCGCTCCATCCGTGACGCCGACATGTGTCGCCGAGGTGTCCCTCAGCACAGATGCGGTCTCCAGCGCGCCCGTCTCCACCAGCGCCCAGAGACCGTACCAGCCGGCGTCGGGCCGCGTGTACATGTCGGGGATCGGCGTCCCATCCGTCTGGTAGCGGTAGACGTCGTAGGCCAACTGCGGGCTGAAGGGCGGAAGACCGCGCTCATCCAGTTGGTACTGCCGCATAGCCTGGCTGATGATCCGCATGTTGCTGAGACTGCGGAACCGCTTCTGACTCGTGGCGGAGCGGCTGAAGAAGCTCAGGACGATGCCAGCGAGCAGAGCGATGATCCCCATCACTACGAGCAGTTCCAGGAGGGTGAAGCCTCTCTTCTTGTCTGTGGAAAGCGTCATCCGGCTCACATCCAGTCCTACCGCATGGCCAGGGTGTCAACGTCTACCCTCGATCGCCGGCCCGTGTTGTCATCGAAACAGGCCCGCACCTTGTAGGAGATACCCCTCACCCCGTCGATCTGAACCACCCGCGGGTGGTCCAGGGTGAAGGCGTGGGTGGAGAAATCGACCAGGTGCGTCTCTCCAGTGACCCGCTCGATGAGTTGCCCTCCGGGCGAGTTCGGATCATCGATTGCGTACCTATAGTCAACGGCAACACGGTGCCCATCGGAGCGAGTATTCAGCAGCGGGCCGCCGTTCCAGAAGTCCGCTTCGGTGGCGATGATCGGCCCCGCCGGCCCCGGCAGGTTGTGGAAGATCAGCGTAGTGTAGGGCTCTCCACCCACGTCCTCAACCCAGGTGGTATACCAGTTCTGCTTCAGTCCCTGGCTCTCGTTGAGCACGAACGTACCCGCGTCGGGGTCGAACCGGGAGTACTCCGCCGGGGCGACGTGCCGTTCAACCGACCAGTTGCCCGCTACCCGGTAGTAGACTCGGACCGGCGTGCCCGGTGGCGGGTTCCCGTCGAAGGTGACGAACCCGTTCGTTCCCGCCACGCCGTCAGCGTTGTCTCTGCCGTCGTCCACGATGCCCGACCCGGGTGTATAGACATCCCCGTTCACCTTGTTGACCACGCGGATGTTCTCGGGCCCGTTCTCGTCCAGCGGGATGGCGGCGCCATCCTGGTTGATCCCCGCAACGGTCCGGAAGGGAAGCATGATCGTCTGCGGGTCGTTGAACGGCACAGAGGTGTCGTAGCACAGGATGTCAGGGACGGGCACATTCCGGAGCTCCTGCTTGCTCGGGAACCGCGTCAGCATCGCCTCATCGAACCCCGTGCGGATATGGGGCTGCAGCTCGTAGGCGCAGGCCAGGGTGGTACCCGCTGGCGGAGCGCCGCCGCCCGCGCGGATCGCCCCGGCGGGGGGCATGTCGCCCATCCCCTGAGCCAGCGCGTAGAGCGTTACCGAGTAGGGTATCGGCGCGGCCGAGAGGACCGCGTTCTGCGGGTCGGGGAGCATCTCCCCGACTATGTTCACAACGCCTGACGCATCCAGGGTGGAGAAGCTCGCCATGAAGCCCGCCGGGCCCCCGGCGCCCGGTCCCACGGTAACGACGGAGCCGGACACGGAGAAGGTGCCCGGCTGGTTCTCGAAGCCGGGCTCAACCTGCTGGAGGGGCTCAGGATAGTAGACGCGGAGGCTGCCAGTCACATACGGCCCGCCGTTCACGAGGTAGACCTGCCCGGAGAGCGGCGTGTCGAACCTCTCGCCGATCACCAGATTGGGGTAGAGGGGCGACAGCTGCCCTCCAGCCGCAGTGGTCAGGGTCGGCGAGATCTGGTCCACGCTGCCCATCGAAACGTCCTGGTGGAGAACCCAGCCGCTATTGGCCGCGTTCGCGTCGACGCGAACGGCATGCTCGACGCTGTCCGCGCGGTACTCCGGCCGAGACTCAACGGTTCGAGCGATGTCTTGGGCGAGCACGCTGCCCTTCGACCGGTCCTCCGCCCGAGGCAGGGCCGCAAGGCCAGGGATCAGCACCCGAACGACGGCCAGCAGGCCAACGGCGAGCACGAAGATCGTCACCAGTATCTCGACCAGTGACATACCTCGCGAATGGTGGCCTCGGAGTGTCCTACCTATCATCGCCCTAACACCTTCCTCGGGTCGATTGCCGCGCGGCCGGAGTCTACCGGAGTGTCTGGTGCTGGAACGGGGTCAGACCAGTCGCAGCATCGGGAACGAACCACGTCTTGGCTGCCTCGTCCGAGTACGTCTTCGCGGAGCCGTCAACCCGAACGACGATAATGGGGCCAGAATCGTACGGCGCCCCGCCGTTGCTCTCGTCCTGGCGGTTGAACGGGCTCCAGGTGATGACCGTGTTCGACGGTGCGTACTTGTTGCACAGCATGGGGAAGTCACGCCAGGTCTCGACGTCGTACGTCTCCCAGCCCGCTCCACCGACCGCCGGAGGCCACATGCCGCCCTGAGCGGTGTTGGTGCCGCCCGTGTAATACACGTCGGGACCGGCCGCGAAGCCATCGGGCTGGTAGCCGTAGTAGTTGTAGAGGACCCCACCAAACCCATCCTCCTGGTAGCTGAAGGCCTGCTTGTTGACATCTCCAGGCGCGGTCAGATCCAGGCCGAGGGCGTCCAGGGTGGGCGGCGCGTTGCCGTTGTGGTCGAGCTTGTACTCCTTCAGAGCCGTGGCGATCTGGTTCAGGTTGGCCAGATCGCGCGTTATCCGGGCCTTGCGCTTCACGGCGGCGAACACCGGAAACAGAATCGCCGCTAGAACCGCGATGATGGCGATCACAACCAGAAGCTCGACAAGGGTGAAACCACGTCTCCGGTTCTTCATCACGAACTCCTCCCCAAGGCCCGAAAGCCCCGGTCCGTCGCGTGCGGCACGGGACTGGGTACGCGCGGGTCCCGTCTCGCACCGCTCCACACTTGGATTACCCGTGGCGGGATAGGGGCTAAACCTACCTATCCCCCATGGATCGACCCTCTCCGCTCAGGCGGCGCCCCAAGCGGACAGGTACAACACGGACACAGCCCCCGCTACCTCCGCGGGGTACAGCAACGTCAGCCCCAGCGAGACGGCAAGGAACGGGCCGAAGGGCAACCGAGTCTTCGCGACCCGGTGCTCCGAATCGGCGCGCCCGATCAACCGACGCGCAAGGATGCCAGCGATGCCCCCGATGGCGCCGAGGGTCACTGCGAGGAGAAAGAAGCCCAAGAGGCTCAGGCCTGGCCCGAGCAGGGCTCCCGCTCCCCCCATCAGCTTCACGTCTCCATACCCCATGGCCTCCTCGCCGAGGAGCACACTGAAGATTCGCCCAAGCAGCCACAGGCCTCCGAAGCCGACAATGGCGCCCAGAACCGACTGAGGGATGGGCAGGATGACGCTCCCACCGAGGGGCAGAGGTATCGGCGGCATCGGACTCGCCGCAACCCCGGCCAGCTGGTACGCCAGATCGGTGATGACGCCTATCGCCACCAAAGCGACAACCATGCCATCCGGTATCGTATAGGTCTCAAAGTCGATAACGATGATCGCTAGAAGACACGGAATAGCCACCCATAGGCGAACAAGGAAGATAGCCTGGGCCACGGCCCCGTGCTCTGCCATGGGTCCGAGGGACGTGAACAGGTAGGCCGCAGCCAGCAGCAGCCCCATCACTAGCTCGATGGTGAAGTACCGCCAGGAGATCCCGGCGCCGCAGTAGCGGCACCGGCGCCGCAGGGCGAGCTGGCTGAGCAGCGGCACGAGATCACTCAGCCCAAGGGTGGTACCGCAGGAGGGGCAGTGCGACCGGCCGGTGACGGCCAAGCCTCGCGGCAGCCGGTAGATACAGACATTGATGAAACTGCCGATGCACAGCCCCAGCGCGAGGTGCCACAGGGTCAGAGCCGTCACATAGGGCGCAACGAACACGTTCGGCATCGGCTATGGGTATCCCGGAACGCAAAGATGGTGGCTCCGCGACCTTCGGGCCAATCACGCTGAGCCCTTCCCCGGCCTCCCATCGAACGGGCCCCGACCAGCCGGTCGGGGCCCGGTGTAGCTGCTTGCTGGATCGCGGTGGGCCCGGAGGGCCTACTCGCCGCCGCCGCCCCCGTCCTCTCCCGAGCCGGACAGGTTCGAGATGAGTCCGACGAGAGGCATGAACATGGCGATAACGATGAATCCAACGACGCCGCCCAGGAAGAGGATCAGCATGGGCTCGATGGCTGCCGTGAGCTGTGATAGCGCCACGTCCACCTCGGACTCATAGAAGTCCGAGACCTTCATGAGCATGGCGTCCAGCGAGCCCGTCTCTTCACCGATGGCGATCATCTGCACGACCATGGGCGGGAACCAGCCCGAGTCCTTGAGCGGCCGGCCGATCTCCTCGCCCTCTCGGATGGAGGCGCGCGCGTCCAGAAGGCAGTCAGCGATGATCGCGTTGCCGACGGTGCCAGCTACCGTCTCCATGGCCTGCAGGATGGGGACGCCGCTCTGGAGCAGGGTGGACAGGGTGGACGCGAAGCGCGCCATGGCGACCTTGTGGGTGAGCTTGCCGAACACCGGCACTTTCAGCTTGAAGAGATCGAGGTACCTGCGCCCGATACGTGTCCGCCCTATCAGCTTGACGGCAATGACAAGGCCCGCGATGATGCCTATCACGGCTAGGACGTTGTTGGCGGCGAACAGCGAGATGTTCCGCAGCATGAGGGTCATGGCGGGCATCTGGTCGGCGCCCACGCCCAACTCCTCATACATATCCATGAACTTTGGCAGGATGAAGGTAACGAGGAAGGCCACGATACCAACTGCGGCGACCATAACGATGACCGGGTAGGTCATGGCCGACTTGACCTTCCGGCGGAGTTCCACGTCGTTCTCCATGAAGCCCGCGAGCCGCTCCAGAGCCTCATCGAGCACGCCGCCGACCTCTCCGGCCCGCACGAGTCCAATGGCCAGGTTCGAGAAGGTTCGCTGGTACTTCGTCATGGCGCCGGAGAGCGTGTTGCCGCCCTCGACCTCATCCCGGACATCCCGGGTGATGACTCGGAGGTTGGGGTTGGTGGTCTGCTCCTGGAGAACCGTTAGGCACCGAATGAGCGAGACGCCGGCATTGATCATCGTGGCGAACTGCCGGCACCACTGGGCGAGCTGATCAAGCTTCACCCGCTTGAACATGCTCGCCTTGGCCCGCTTGGCCCCCACCGCCTTGGTCCGGACGATGGAGACGACCTCGTAGCCCTGGGCCTCAAGCCCGCGGCGAAGGGTCTCCTCGTTCTTGGCGCTTTGGGACGAAGGGATCTCCTTCCCCTGCTGGTCCCTGACGACGAAGGCGAAAGTTGGCATGCGTCTCAACCTCCTTCGGCGGAATGACTACGCTACCGGCCGCCCGTGTCCTGGTCACCCATGACCATCTTCTCGAGCTCTTGCCGGTTCACGCAACGTTCCACAGCGGCCTCCCAGGTGATGAGGCCGCGCTGGTAGAGATCCTTGAGCGCCTGATCCATGGTCTGCATCCCGATACTGGTATGGGTCTGCAGGATCGACGAGATCTGGTGCGCCTTGCCTTCGCGGACGAGGTTTCGGATGGCCGCGTTGGCGATGCAGATCTCCATGGCGCACACGCGGCCAGGCTCCGTGGCCCGCGCCAGGAGCTGCTGGGAGAGGATCGCGACCAGGTTGTTCGAGAGCTGAACACGCACCTGCTCCTGCTGGCCCGGCGGGAACACGTCGATAACACGGTCGACAGAGTCCGCCGCCGTATTCGTGTGCAGAGTGGACATGACGAGGTGGCCCGTCTCCGCCGCCGTGATCGCGAGGGCCATCGTCTCATGGTCCCGCATCTCGCCAACGAGGATGACGTCCGGGTCCTCACGCAGGGAGGCGCGGAGGGCGTTGTTGAAGGACTTGGTGTCCTGGCCCAGCTCGCGCTGGTTGACGATGGACCGTTTGTGGGAGTGCAGGTACTCAATCGGGTCCTCAATGGTGAGGACGTGCTTGGCAAGCTCCGTGTTGATCACGTTGACCATGGCGGCCAGCGTCGTCGACTTCCCGCTGCCGGTGGGTCCCGTGACCAGCACAAGCCCTCGAGCGCGGCGCGCTAGGTCCTTGACTACAGGCGATAGCCCGAGCTGCTCCGTTGTGGGGATGATGGCGGGGATGAGACGGAATGCCGCGGCACAGTTTCCACGGTCGCGGTAGAAGTTGACACGGAACCGGGCCTTCTTCTGCAGCGCGTAGGAGAAGTCGAGCTCGTACTCCTCCTCGAACCGCTGGATCTGGTCATCACGCAGGATGGAATAGAGCATATTCTGCATACTCTGCGGGGTGAACGGCTCGTAGTTCATCTTCTTCAGGTCGCCGTCGATGCGCACCACGGGGGGCAAGTCGACTGAGAGATGAAGGTCGGACGCGTTCTTCTCGACCACAAAGTCCAGCAACTCGTCGAGGTGGATGTCGTCGATAGGCCGCGGACGGCTGACTGGCCGAGCGCCGGCGACGGGTCTTGGCGCGGCCTGCCCGCCGCCCGCGGGGGTCTGGCTCTCACTCATGAAGCTATGTCCTCCTGTGACCCCGCGCGCACGATGCGGCGAGGGCGGTTTCATGCCACCTCGCCGCATTCCTACGCCATCTTAGGGTCGGCGATACCGCGATCCGGCGGCCCCACACGCGCATACCAGACCGGGCGACGGCCCTAGTCCCAACCGGCCGTCATGACCTTCCGGATGATCTCCTCAGGGTTCGTGTAGCCGTGCAGTACCTTCTCGAAGGCGTCTTCCTTCAGGGTCCTCATGCCGATGCCTCGGGCTGCGGCTTCAATATCAGCAAGGGGCGCGCGGCGGACGATGAGCTCGCGGATCTCCCCGTTCATCTCCATCATCTCGAAGATGCCAAGCCGGCCCTTGTAGCCCGTCTGCCGGCAGATGTCGCAGCCGCGGCCGCGGAAGAACTTCTGCTCGGGGTCCGGTGGCGCATCGGGATCCCAATCGAAGGCGAGAAGCAGATCCGCGGCGGGCTCGTACGCCTCCCTGCAGTTCTCGCAGACCTTCTTCGTGAGGCGCTGGGCAAGCACGCCGATAACCGACGCTGAGATAAGGAAGGGCTCGACGCCCATATCCGTAAGCCGGGTGACGGCGGTCGGCGCGTTGTTCGTGTGGAGCGTTGAAAGCACCAAGTGGCCCGTCAGCGACGCCTCAATGGCGATATCCGCGGTCTCAAGGTCACGGATCTCTCCGACCAGGATGATGTCGGGGTCCTGCCGCAGGAAGCTACGCAGGGCCGTAGCGAAGGTGAGCCCGGCCTTCCTGTTGACGGCGATCTGGTTGACGCCCGCGAGCTGGTACTCGACGGGCTCCTCGATGGTCATCACGTTGCGGTCGATGGTCGAGATCCGCTGAAGGATCGACATCTGAGTGGTCGTCTTGCCGTGCCCCGTGGGTCCCGTGCTCAGCAGAATGCCGTTAGGCTGCCTGATGAGCTTCTCAAGGGTTGCGAGGGTATCCGGCTGGAAGCCCAACCTCTCCAAGCCCAGGAACATATCGCTCTGGTCCAGGATACGGAATACGCACTTCTCGCCGTTGACCGTGGGGATTGTTGAGACGCGAAGGTCATACATCTTGCCATCGAGTCGGACACGGACACGGCCGTCCTGGGGGATACGCCGCTCAGCGATGTCCATGTCCGCAAGAATCTTCATACGCGAGATCAGCGGCGCGTGGACGTGCTTGGGAGGGTTCATGACCTCCTGGAGGTCACCGTCGACGCGGTAGCGGATCCGAACCGAGTCTGACTGCGGCTCGATGTGCACGTCGGAGGCGTCCAGCTTGATGGCCTCACGAAGCAGCGTGTTGACGATACGGATGATCGGAGCGGACTGGGCGACCTCTTCCTCGCTGCCCGCGAGCCTGGCCGTAATGTCAACGTCCATGCCCGCCCGGCCAACGGCCTGGGAGGTCATCCGCTGTCCGGCGGCCATCTGGGCGACGGCGGCGTCGACCTCGTCGTGGTCGACAGCCCCGTAGACGCGCGTGCGCGCCGCCTGGATCTGTGCGGGGACGCCCTGAACGGGCTCGATCTCCGTCTTCGCTCCCCGTTTCACCTCGTCAACGGAGAGGATGTCCGCGGGGTCGGGCATCGCGATGACCAGCCCCTCACCGCTCCTGGTGCGGGCGATGGGGATGACATTGAGCCGTTCGATGATGTCCATGGGCAGGAGGTTGACGACCTCTTCATCGATATCGGTCTGATCCAGGTCGACGAAGCGGACACCCAGGTACTCCGCCTTCACCCGATAGATGTCCTTCGGGTCGGCCACTCCCTTGGAGACGAGCACCTCCTCCAGGCGCTTGTTCTTCACTTCGTCGCTTGCGAGGATCTCACGCAGCTTGTCCTCGGGGACTACCTTCCTGGCCACAAGCAGTTGTGGGAAGGACCTCGATCCTCTGGAGCTAGCCATGTTCTACCTCCGAAGCGTCAACCACAGGCCCGCCTGTGGACGCCCAATGTCAGCGTGGCAGTTTCAGTCTTCGCAATGGTTACCCAATAGTCCTGCGGCCACAACGGGTCGCGCACCACCCACGCGTGCTTGTCGGCGGAGCCTTCCCGCATAGAGCAGTCACTTCTTGGTCACTCCTGCAATCCCTTTCGTTTCACCTAACTCATCGAGCATATCTGATGGTTCGTCGGGATTCCGTTCGGTTCGCGCCGTATACTGGGCACTATCTGGCCGCATGGGCGCCGCCCAGTGGCAACCGAAGGACACCCCCCAATCGTGCGACCAAGACACACTCCCGTAGGAGTATATACCCTGGGCGCCTCCACTCTAACCCTGTTTTTGCTCCTGTTTGGAGCGGTCTCGCCGCTGAGCGCTCAGGACGGGAGCGCCCGCCAGAAAGTCCTCGACGCACTGGTGGCCGGCGACTATCTGCAGGCTGCGGAGCTATCTGCCGCCTGGATCGAGGCCGAGCCCACGATAGCCCTGCCACGAATCTATGCCGGCAGAGCCGCCCTGGGCGATGGCGATCCCCGCGAAGCGCAGGATCATCTGCGGCGAGCGGTGGCCCTCGATCCCGAGGACGGGGAAGCGTGGTGGTGGCTGGGCCAGGCCCTGCGCGCAGAGGGGGATGAGGATGCGGCTCTGGCGGCGTACTGGCGGTCAGCCCGGCTGGATACCGGCGGTCCCGCGGAGACCGAGTTGGCGACCTACAATCCCGATTGGCTGGTGTACAACGCTGCCTACACTGAGTATGCGCGCGGCGAGTACGCGCGATGCCTCTACGCCGCCAGGACCCTCTCCGCGCGCACCGATCTCGACTCCGGGCTGATACGCAGTGTGCAGCTCATGGAGAGCGAGTGCCTGCTGCGTCTCGGGCGCGTTGCCGAGGGCCTGGACGTGGCCTGCCGGCTGATCGAGGGGCAGCCCGATCTGCGTCCGATGGGCGTGAATCTGGCCAGTATTGCCCTGGAATCGGGGCTCTTCGCTCTTGCTGAGCGGCTGCTAGCGGTCTCCCCGGAGGCGAACGGACCCGACAATGCGCTGATCCGCGCGTGGGCGGGAGCGGCGAACGGGGCGGTGGAAGCGCCTCTGCAAGCGCTTGCGGAGGCCATTTCGGAGCCGAATCTGCCCGTCTCCGTTAGCGAGTGCGTACGGCGGCAGAGCCTGTTCGATGGCGCGCTTCATGCCCTCGCCGCCTCGGCAGAAGCCGACGACGCTTCGGCCCAAGCGCCAGGATCGCCCGAGGCTCAGACCATCGCGGGGGCGTTGACTCTCCTACGGGAGGACACCGAGGCCGGTATCGGACTGCTCACTCAAGGCGCAACTCTCGGAACTGGCAATCCTTGGCTCGCTGAGCGGCTGGCGTGGGGGCTTCGGCTCGTCGGGTCCCATAACGAGGCCCTGGCCGCACTGGAGGCCTCTTCGGACCCGGACACCTCTCTCATCCGCGGCGAGCGTCTCGATATCCTGCTGTTTCTGGGGCGTCTGGAGGCGGCGGACGAGCTCCTGACGGCATGGCGCGCCGACTCGCCCGAGGATGGCACCCTGGTGTACCGCCATGCGGCCCTGCTCGCTGAGATGGGGCGGTATGAGGAGGCCCAGGCGTTGCTGCGAGCGGAGGGCGGTCCGGAGACGGCTTTGGGCGCCGATCTGAATGCCTGGGCCGACTACCTCGAAGCTCTTGCAACGCCCCCCACAGACTGGCCCGAACCGCCGCGGTGGGAGGGCGAGGCCCGGCGGCTCAGGGTCAGGATCGCCGCCGATGAGGAGTTTCGCCGCGACCCGGATTGGCGGGGCGAGATTGCGCGGATCATGGAGGGCATAGCGCCCCCCTTCCGGGACGCGGGCATCGAGCTCGAAGTGAGCCGCGAGGTTGAGTGGGACTCGCGAGACCGGGCCTGGACCCTCAACGAACTCCACGCCGAGCTACGCCGGGAGGTGCGTCGGGACCGGGATGACCTTGTCCTTGGCTTCACCGCCCAGAGCTACGGGGGCGGTGAGGTGACCGGGGGAGACGTGGCCATGGGGGAGGCGGCGCTGCTTCAGGACTACGCCATCATCCGGTTCGATCGCCTGGGCGACATCACCCCTCAGATGCGGCTTCTGCAGGTCGCCCACGAGTTGGCGCACATCTTCGGCGCTCACCACGTGGAGAGTGACCGCACCATCATGAGGTCGCGCATGTCAGGGCGGCCCGTGCTGGATCTCGACCCCTTCAACCGTCGCATCCTGTATCTCACGCGCGGCTGCGACTTCGACGCCGGCGCGGCGTCGCTCAGCGAGGAGGGCCGGGCCGCCCTCATGGAGCACCGCGTAGAGCGGGCTGCCGAGGCCCCGGATGATCCGACGCACTACGTCGATCTGGCCCAGATGGCGGTGGACCTCGGGGATGAGGCGGCCCTTGACTGGGCACGACGCGCCGTCGTGATCACGCCCGAGGAACTGGCGTGGCGCATCCTCTACGCTGACCTTCTCGCGTGGGATCGGCAAATCGACCGGGCGCGCGAGGAGCTGACCAGGCTTGTGCCGATCGCGCTCGAGTCAGCGGACATCGCCCAGGTGCGCTCTATGGGGCGGTCCCTGGCGATGCTTGGCGAGCATGAGGCCGCGGCGTCGCTGCTCCGCCGGACGGTGGATCTCACCCAGCGCGATGGCTGGCTGCTCGCGGAGTACGCCGTGATGCTCTACGCGGGCGGCGAGCATGATCTGGCCAGGGAGCTCCTGCGGACGGCCCTCCGGGTTGAGCCCGATGACCCCTTCCTGCGGGGTGAGATCGCCGGGGCCCTCATCGAACTGGAGCAGCCCGACGAGGCGCTCGCCGAGGCGCAGATCGCCGTGGAGATGGACCCGCGCAACCCCGTTCACTGGGAGCGTCTCGGACACGTGCGTGTGGAGCGGAAGGAGCGCGAGGAGGCGCTCGTGGCCTTCCAGAGCGCCATCGACGCGGATGCCGAGTATGCCTACGCCCACAATGCCCTCGCGTGGACGCTGGTGGAGCTTGGGCGGTTCGAGGAGGCGGAGGCGCCGGTGAGGGAATGCCTGCGGCTGGAACCGAGCTACGCGCCGGCCATCGACACCCTCGGTCATGTGCTGAATGGTCTCGGGAGACCCCAGGAGGGGCTCGGCGCATTCGATGAGGCGCTCAGACTGATGCCCCGCGAGCCCGCCTCGTGGTATGGCCGCGGGGCCTCCTTGGAGGCGTTGGGACGGATCGATGAGGCGATCGACGCCTATCAGCGGGCCTTGGCCGAGGATCTGCCGGGCGGCGAGTGGATCGAGAAGGCGGGAGAGCGCCTGAAGGCCCTGGGAGTCGAGTCCCCATCCCTTGACGCGGGTTCCGGCGACGCATAGCATCCAGCGGCGCCGACGCCGGTCTTGCGAGAGAAGCGCTCACCGTGCCTGACGGTCCCTCCTCCGTGCTCCAACTGCGGTTCATACTGCCCTTCGCCATCATGGCGTCGGGCCTGACCGTTGGCTACTTGCTGAAGCTCCGGCTCGGAGAGTGCGGCAAGCGGTCCACTCGGCTCACCCGGGTCGGGCTCATATGGGTAGACCCCCTCAACGTGTGCCTGGCCCTTTGGGGGCAGGAGATCACGGATGTCCGGATGGCTGGTCTGCCGGTCACGGGCCTCGCCATCGCCCTCCTCGCCAGCCTCCCCGCCTACCTGTGGGTGAGGTCCCGCCAGGTGCCTCCCAAGCGTGCGGGGGTGCTCGTATCGACCTCCATGTTCTCGAACCTGGGGCCGACCTTCGGCACGTTCCTCTGCTTCGTGCTCGCAGGGGAACGTGGCTTCGCCACGGCGGCGCTGTTCACCATCTACTTCTACCCCACGTTCTTCACCCTGGGGCTGCTGGTTGGCCGCCGCTATGGGAGTGACGGCCAGCAGGTCAACGCTTGGCGCTACATGCTGGATACCATGAAGGACCCCGCGAGCCGCAACCCGGTGCTATCCGTGTTCGCGGGGCTGGCGCTGAGCTTCTGGGCGCCCGAGCGGCCGGAGTTCCTGGCCGCCGTCCCGGACGTTTCGGTGCCCGGCGCCACCTTCCTGTACCTGGTGGCGATCGGCATGACCCTGGATCTCAGCAAGGTTGCGAAGTACTGGCGGCACTCCGTTGGCGTGGGGTTGGTGAAGTTCGTCTACACCCCCGCCATCGGCTTGGCGCTGGGGTGGCTGTGGGTCGCGCTCGGCCCCGATGACCCCATCTACCTGCAGGTCATCTTCATTCAGGCATGTATGCCCGTGGCCATCTTCGCCCTGATCCTAGCCAACCTCTTCGACCTGAGCCGGAATATGGCGAACACGATCTGGCTGCTGACCAATGCCTTCGCGATCGTGCTTTCGCCGCTCATTCTCGTGGCGGCCCGAGCCCTCGGGCAGTAGGCTACAGGTCCACGACCCGCATCTCCGGCTCGCCGCTCGCCCGGAGCTCCAGCCGCGTCGACGTGACCTTGATGAGCGCCATGCTCGGGTCGGCGCTTCCTCCCGGGAAGTACCGGGTCCACTCGTCCTTCCACAGCCGGTCTCGGGTCGCCCGATCGGTCGTCACCTTCGCCACGCCATAGAGCTGCCCGTAGGTCCAGTCATCGCCCCCCGGAGCACTGTGCTCCCAGTACACCGTAACGCGCGGCTCAGCGGCGATGTGCGCGACCTTCCGTGAGCCTACGAAGGTGATGAACCACACGGTCGGCCCCTCCTCCACCGCCGCGACGCCCATGGGCCGCGGCACGGCGCGGCCCATGGTATCAACAGTGATGAGGGTGCAGACGGGCTTGGCGGCTACGAGATCCTCGAACATCGCACGCGTGTCGTCCGTGCTCACCGTCGGCCTCCTTACGGTCGGTATGTGCACTCTCCAAGCCCACCGCGGAAGTAGCTGAAGCGGACGTTGGGGTGGTCGGCGAGGAGGGACATGGGGCAACTGGCGTCGGGCACGCGCTTCGCGATCATGAGCGCGGACAAGCGCATGCCGAAGGGGTTGTCGTGCCAACCGGGGTGCCAGATCGAGACGCAGTCGGCTTTCCAGGTCTCCCGTGGCCCCACGGTGGCTGCCTGGTAGGGGACGATGCTGAGATTGCCCGACGCGGAGGTGCGGGCGTTCTGAACCAGCGTGAGGGGGTGCAGATCGACGATGCGGGTGCCGAGCTGGCGGTACTCCTCAGGGGTGGGCGGATTGTCCTTGTACGCGCCCTCGCGCTTGGGGGGATCGTTGAAGGCCCAGTGCTTCACCTCGCCTTGACCGCCCTGCATGAGAGCGCATCTAGCCTGGTCCCAGCTCGCGACGTAGGCTGCGTTGTCCATCCCGGGGAAGTGTATGTTCGCATCCGGCATGGCGAGGTCAGGGCGCACGCGATCGAAGCACAGCGCGCGACTCGTGCGCTCGAAGGAGAGGGGGTGGTCGGGTCCGACTGCCTCGCCGTCGATGATCCACTCATCCATACCCCAGAAGTGGCAGTCCTTGAGGGATAGGTCCATGGCGTTCACCAGCTGGGCCACGAGAGGCAGCTGCTCCACGGGCCCGATGGGGCCGCAGATGCCCACAGGGTTGTCGGCCGTCGTCTGTCGCCAGGAGTCGATGTACTCCATAGCCTCGGCTAGGAAGAACTCCTCGAGGGAGTCGAACATGCGCACCTGAAAGCCCTCACGGGAGAGGGCGACAAGGTCATCGGCGTTGAGCCGAGCGGCGTCCTCGAGCAGCTCGTCGTCCAGGGTCGTGTAGTCCCACCAGTCGGGTGCAACGCGGCTGAGCGGTCGTGGCATGGGGATCCCTCCGTGACGGTGTGAACTTGGTCCCATTCGGTTCACGGAGGGCGCCGCCGAAACCTTCGCCTTCCGCTACTTCGCCCCCGGTAGGATGCCTGATGCCACGATGTGCAGGGACTGCTCCTCGCTGAAGCCCGTCTTCACCAAAGCCTCGTACAGGTTCCGAAGGTACTGGGCATGGGCGGCCGCCAAGCGTTTGTCCTTGGCCATCGCCTCCATGTAGGCGCGCATTCCCTCAGCGCCAGCCTGCATTGCTTTCGTGTAGTCCATGGGTGGGTTACGCCTTCCTAACATCCGCTACCTCAGCACCAACCTAGGCCCAGGGCCGAACTCCACCATAGCCTCGGCCACCTGACCCAGCGGCTCCTCGTTCAGCACCACGTCCGCCGCGATAGCCGTTCGACGCAACGGCTTGACGTTCTCCGGCGGGGTGACGCGGAAGACAGCGCGGCTCACTTGGCCGGGCAGCACCTCCACGATCTCCACACTGGGCAGGGACACCCATTCGGGTGGCAGGTGCAGGCGTATGACGGCTCGCTGGGCTGCCTCTCCGTAGCCGCGCACCTCGACCTCGACCCGGAAGGTCCGCCCCGCCTGGGCCGCGATGGTGTACGGGATGATCCGCGCCCTGAAGGGGTCCACGCCCGGCCCGAAGCGATCGGCACCCAAGAGATCCGAGAACTCGGACAGCAGACGGTCGGTCCTGGCCGCGAAGGAGTCGACCCAACCGGGCTCCGGCGCGAAGGCGGGCCCGTGGCCGGGGCAGATCAGGTCGACCTCAGGGAGCTGTCTGAGCACCTCGACACACCGGCGATGGCTGTCGGGCCTGAATGCGTTTCGGAAGATGATGGGCGAGCCCCACTCACCCCCCTCCTCGAAGAGACTGTCCCCCGTGAACAGGATACGTCTGCCGTCGGCCTCGACGAGGATGAGGCAGTGGTACTCGGTCTGGCCGGGGTAGTGCCAGGTTCGCAGGGTGTACTCGCGCCACTGTTGGGGCTCGCCATCCAGGAAGGCCCGGCCGACGGGCACACCCTTGGGGTAGAGACACATCACGCTAAAGCGTGCGGGATGCTCGATGATCTCCCGGAGGGCCTCATGGCACCACACAACGGTATCCTCGTGCTCCACGAGGTAGGGAAACCCGCAGACGTGATCATCGTGGTAGTGGGTAGGGATCACGGCATCAATGCCCTTGAGTCCATAGCCTTCGCGGAGCTCGGGGATCGAGTGGAGCACGAAACGCTGGATCTCCCGTGGTTCGCCCCAGGCTTGAGCAACACCGAAGTGAAACCAGTTGGGCGAGCCGTAGTCGATGAAGAGGCCCGCGCCAGAGTCGGAGAGGAGGCAGTAGAAGGTGCAGCAAGCGTCAGGCACCTGGATCAGATGGGGAGTGACCGCCTCGGCACGGAACCGGCCGTACATCTCAGGAGATTGGTCTATCGACTTCATGAGCCCCTCGAGGCGCTCGACCAGCTGCTCCAATTGGGGTATCGGGTCAGCGAAGGGCTCGCCATGGGCCGGGCACACCAGATCCGGCGCCTCGCGTATGAGGTTGCAGACCGAGAGGTGAGTCTGCACCAAGCCCTCCCAGCCGCCGTAGGAGTACTCCGTGTCGTGCAGTGTGTGGAGGCGACCGCCGTCGCGCAGCAGGTCTCCGACGAAGGCCACTCGCTGGCCGTCGATCTCCACGAGGAAGCTCTGGGAGCCCCAGGTGTGGCCGGGCGTGGCGAGGATCCGCAGCTCGTAGTCGCGCCAGGGGTAAGTCGAGTAGTCCTCGAGGCTTTCCGCCACAGGCACGGCTTCGACGAGGCTGTTGTAGGTCGAGCGGTCGTTGTAGGAGTCGTACACGCGGCGCGTCAGCCAGTGCAGCTCGGCATCCTCGAACAAGTGCCGCTCGTGCTCGGGCACGAGTAGGGGCACCCCCATCTTCGCGAGCAGCGGCGCGCCTTGGCAGACATCACGGTGATGGTGAGTGAACAGGCAGGCATCGAAGTCCGAGATGCCCATGGACTCGCGTAGTCGCGTGGGCGCGCCGGCCCCGCAATCGATGAGAAGGCCCCGCCTCTCGGACACGATGCAGTAGCTGTTGCATGTGTCCGCGACGCGGTACAGGTGAGGCAATATGGGCTCAGCACCCGGCTGAGCGCTCCGCGGCTCCTCCGACATAGTGGGGCCTCCCTCCGTCTACTGCTCGACATCCACCGGTCCGAGCCGGATCCAGTCCACAGGATGCAGAACCACGCCAATCACTCTCGGCTGGTGCAGTATGTAGGCCTTCTCGCGATGCAGCTCCGTGCGCCATCGCGGCGCCCGCTTGACGTAGGGGATAATAGCACGGACCGTGGTGTGTCATTCCAGGGGTCAGGAGGTGCGGGTTGACGCGGTTGAGCGGCACTGGGCACACAGGCCGTAGGCCTGCACGATCACCCGCTCCGCGGCGAAGCCTACGCGTTCCACCGCCGCGGGGCTCAGCTTGGCTTCGGCATCGCCGGGCATGTCAAGGTCGATCACCTGCTTGCATTGAGTGCAGATGAGGTGGCAGTGATCCCCTGTCAGTGGGTCGTAGCGCGTCTCAGAGCCCCCGGCGCTCACTTCGACAGCCTCGCCCAACTCAACCAGGAGCCGGAGGGTGTCGTACACAGTGGACACGGCCATCATGCTGAATCGTTCGGAGACCGACCGGTAGATCTGCTCCACCGACGGATGGTCCCTCCGCGTGAGGAACTCCTCGATGACCGCCATGCGCTGGGGCGTGACGCGCTGGCCACGCTCACGGATGGTTGCCGCGATGGAGTTCGCTCGTGGCTCAGGTTCTCGAGCGGCCGTGCTCATCGGGTCACCTTCACGCGCTCAGGGAGCGCAGGGTACTGTGTCGACACTGAGGGAGACTCTTTGAGAGGATGGTCCTGTGCCGGATAGCAGTTACTTGGGAATGGTAACAGCTTTGTGTGCACTGTAGCAAGCGGTGAGGTGGTTGGAGGGAAGGCACAGGGGACTGGTGTCGGTACGCATCAGAGGGCCTGGTGGCCCGTGCCGCTCATGATCGCCGGCAGCTCCCCAACGCCGAACACACTTTCCTCCGGTGGTCATGAGACCACTGCGCGATCGCGCAGAGGCTCCCACAACCGCACAGGAGGGCCGCGAACAGTATGCTTCCCGCCTGCAGGGGGTCATATCGGTGTCGTTCGCCACGAAGAACGTCATCGCCGTTGGTTGCGGGGCCGGGAGCTACATGATCGAGAAGCTTGCGCGGTTCGGGCCTGCGAGTCTACGCCTCAGCGTCAGTGCCCTGCTTGCGGCACTGGAGGCGGCCCCCCCGTGTCTGGAGCTGATCGCTGGGAACGACACAACGAATGCCATGGTGCTGATCCCCGAGAGTGGCGCCCGCTTGGACGAGGCGTTGCTGTCGCTTGCACATGCACACGGGTGGGAGTAGCAGGCACTTGCGAAGGTGTGTCTCCTCTGGGACCGAGTGGGGGCACTTTCGTAGTGGGACACGCGGACGAGGTCTGTTGGCGCCATTTTAGGTTGCTCCCCAAACGTAGACGCAGGACCCCACAAGCAGTATTAAGTCAGTCAGTGCATAAGTGGTGGTTACGGCGCGGGGAGGGGAAACATACTCCTCCAAAAACCCTGAACAAGAGAGGGAATGCCGCTAGTTGGAGGAATCCACTCTTCAGTGGTAGCGTTGGCGGCGGGTACGTATTTGGTGGTGAGTGAGTATTCGTCTGTCGACCTTCGGCGTAGACCGACCGACAGTGTAACGCGGGGCTCGACGGTCACCTCCACCTAGCTTAGAACCTGCGGCTTCGATTGCCACCGGTGCAGTGAGCTCGGTGCGTGATAGCGCACCCGATGTACGGTGAAGGGGCAATGTGATGAAGAGATATGCGGTTCTGATGGCGGTTACCGTCCTAGCCGGCGGGCTACTCGGTGGGCAGGCCTTGGGGCTGGAACGGGCGAGCGAGAAGGACTTGGCTGTCATTGGGGGTTCAGCGGTGGCGTGCATCCAAATCGCGAATTGCACGACCCCGACTAAGCACTCATGCACGTGCTCCAGCGCCTGCGCCATGGAGTTCACGCACGCCGCGGACTACGACGGGCATAGATGCTACGGGCTGGACTATTGGACCGATAGCACGAATGGCGAGAGTCTCGTATGTAAGAGGATGAGGATGTACACGGCGAGCGGCGGGTCGCACTGCGGCGTCTATCAGAAAGATCTTTACGCCAATCCAGTTGATGGATGTGCAGGCACGAAGGCAACAGGTGCGAACCTTTACTAGTCGGAGCCCGGACTAGCGGCCTGCGGTAGTGTCCGCTGGCGCCTCACGTCGAAGAACTAGTCCAAGAGGAGACGACTATCAGATGCGACACCTGATGTGTGTGCTGGGAATCCTCATTGCTGGTGCGTGCCTGGCACCCATGGCGAATGACGCTCAGGCTCAAACGGGAGACCTACCGGAGCTCGCAAGCGTCATCGAACAGATCACTGCAGGGCGCCGCCTGCAGGTCGAGGCGCTCCGCGGATACCTAACGACGCTCCGGGTGCTAACGCCAGACCAGCCCAGCGACGACTTGTCGCCCAAGCTCTTCGCAGGGCGTGAGTTGATTGTCGACAAGTGTAGCCTGAGTTGTGCCTCTGGCCGGTACGCGACCAGAACAGTGGAGGTGCGTCTTCTCCCGGAACGTGGGTTCGAGAAGCTGGAGGACTGCCTGGAGTGGAGCCCAGGGGACGGCAGAGCGTACGTACTAGCTCCTGGGCTGGAGGCCCAGCCCTTGGGTCAGGAGCGCATCGCTTCTGCATTGATCCAGGCTACGGACCTACACGATGGACGCCTCTACTTCGCTGACCGCTTGCAGCTTGATCTGCAGGCCGTGGCGGGGCCGGACCCTACTGAGAGTCATCCCTTGAGTGGAGTCGAAGACGCACGTGTTGCAGCTTGGCAGGCAATGACGGGCCTAGACTGCCTGCGGCTGGAGTGCACGCTGCCGGGCGACCCGCCCGGCACGTACATCCTCTGGGTCGCTCCAGATCGGGGGTGGCGCGTGGTGCGCTCAGAAGCCGTTTACACAAGCGCCAGTGGTCAATGGGATCGCGTGACCACGTGTGAAACGTCCGAGTTCCGACTCGTCGGAGACCAGCAGTGGGTGCCTTCGCTTACCACTCGGATCCATTTCACGCGACCGGCAGGTGCGCAGATGCCATGGCGTGCCTACTTCGCCTCGCTTACCATCTGCCGCGACATCAGAGCGGTTACGACCGACTCACTTGCCTTCGAGCCCCTGCTGCCAAACGCCACATTGCTCGGAGGCCTGGGGGTCGGGGACCCGCTGGTCGGCGATGATACTCGCGAGCTGGAGGAAGCGGCCCGACGCGGGGAGTTCCCCTTCGATCTCGATGGCCCCACCCTCAAGGGTGACCACGGGAGGAGTGCGGACCGGTGAAGCCTATCGTACGCACGCTGGCAGTGCCGGTTGTGATTGGCCATCTGCTGCTGTGGGTGGCAGCATTGCCAGTTGCGGCTGAGGGCGAGCCTGCAGTCCCAACCCTGACTGGTGAGCACTCGATCCTCGCCTCTGTCTCACCGGAGGGTGGTGCACCCTCCTGGCTGGTAACCGAGGGCATGGCCTGCGGGCTCACGGCCCAGGTTGTGAGCCTGCCCTACACGACAACAGATCGCTCTCTCATCGGTGTACCCGCCTGGGTTGGTGTGCGGGCATGGTCGGTGTTGGGTGACGTACCGTGGGGACAGGTAGCTGCCGATTGGCTCTCAGAGTGCACGGCTAGTCAGCTTTGCGGCCTCCGCGATGGCCTGACCATAGGGTTTCCATCGCTCCCCACGGACGACTTCGCCACTACAGGCGGGCCGTGGAGAGTTTCGGCTCGCCGTTGGAGCCGACTTGAGGCTTCTTGGATCCTTCCATACCTGGCTCGAGGCCTGCTGCCTGGGTACGTGCCGCGCTTCTCAGGCACTGCCAGTCTGCCCGACGGCGAGTTCGCAGTCGGCGAGCTTCTGGATCTGGTCGAGCCCGCGCTGGCGGGGGCCACTGCCGTGTGCGCCGAAGAACTGCGGACCCGAGCCGTGCAGGTGACGCGCTGTGGTGGCCCTGTCGATGAGGTTCTCTGTGCCCTCGCGGTGGCGCTGGGTGCGGAGTGGCGGTGGCTCAGCGACAGCCTGCTTTACCTGGCCCCGGTGTCGCAGGGCATCCGGGAGAGGGCTGAGGTGAGCGATCCTGATGAAGCGGCGAGCCGGCAGTTGCCAGTGGACCCTGAGGGTGGGAAGAACCTGGTTGTGGCCATCGAGCAAGGGAGCCTGGGTGGCGCGTGGTATGCGGACGCCGTCATCACCCCAGAGTACCCTGGGCTGGAGCTGACTTGTTCTGACGCCTCGGGCGAGCAGAGGAGGGCCCTGCTTCTCCGATGGGTGGAATCCCGGGCGGTGCAGTACGCCTTTCCTGCTGTCGAACGTTCGCTTCATTGCGCTGTCGCGGCCATTCGTGGCTTCGCACTGCACGGCGGCATGAGGATTCCTGAAGACCACATTGACAACCTCTATGCAGCCACCCGAAGCGCTGGCGACCTCGATGGTAATCAACTCATTGAGCTTGCCGCATCGGTCGGGGTCGATCTGGTCGGTGTGAAGGGTACGCTCAACGAGATAGGATCTGTCGGAGGTACGGCCATCGTCCATCTCGAATGGGGCCACTACGTTGCGGTCACCGACTGCGACAGCGCATTCGTGACATTGCTCGGCGTGGACGGACAACGAGCGCGCTTCCCGAAGGCTGCACTGGAGTCCGGCATGTCTGGGATCATGTTCGTCACACCCGAGCTGTTACAGGAAGAGAATCCGCCATGAGCACGCTGGGTTGTGTTGCCGGGATGAGGCCACGAGTGTTGGTCGTCGTAGGCATCCTTCTTCCCAGTGCCGGGGTTCTCCTGGGTGTGGCACCGACGAGCAACTCCTCAGATCCTGAAGTGCCTCTTCGCCTGATATACACCACCGACACTCTCGGCCAGATCGACACCTGCGGCTGCTCTGGCGGGCAGCATGGTGGGTTGCCACGGCGTGCCACGTTGGTGCGGCGGCTCTCTGAGGGCGGCGCCGAGACGATCGTCCTCGACGGCGGGCAGGTCACCGATGGCCCGCAGCAGGCAGCGTACTTCGCCGAGGCCTATGATCTGATGGGGTACGACTTGGTGCTGATCGATGGCACCGAACCTACAGGCTTCGAAGAAGCCCTTCGGGGGCATGGCGTCCCTACGCTCGCTCGGCCCAGTAGCCAAGCGAGCGATCCGCTGCCGTCCTACACGATGGAACTCCAGAATGGCCTGCGCGCAATCGTTCTCGTCGCACCGGCCGAGCCGGTGGAGTTGAGTGTGCTGGCTGAACGAGTGGATGCGACTTGCACGAGCCTCAATCGAGAGCGCACGTTGGTCCTGCTTGCGACGCGTCTTGATCCGACGACGAATGCACAGCTTGCTGAGCTACTTGGCGAATCGGTCGACTTGGTGTTGGGTGCCGCTAGCCCCTCCCGATCCCGGGATTACCGCGATGCCATCCCACCAGGAAAGATCGCTCCTGCGATCTCCGAGGGCAAGGCTCTCACCGTGGTCGATATCTACGTCGATGAGAACGGCGCGCGACCGCGCATCGAAGCCCGCTTCGAGCCTGTGGCACCTAGCATCGTTCCGGATGCGTGGGTGGCTGGCATTGTTGAGCGATACTACGACGAGGCCGCACCGAGGTCGCGTCCTTCCACAACCAATGACTCTGAGACGATCGACTACGTGATACGGGGATGGGCCGATGCTGCGACGTGCGGAGAGTGCCATCCCGCCGAGCTTGCAGGCTGGGGCGAGACCCAGCATGCGCACGCCATCCAGACCCTCGCTCAAGTCAACCGCCTGGTCGATGAGTGTTTGGCATGCCACTCGGAGCAGTACCGGCGGACGGACGCTTTCGATTCGGCTCTGATGGTTCCGGGTGACGGGGTGACGTGTGCAACTTGCCACGGCGACGGTCTGGTGCATTCGATGACTAGTCGTACGGAGTACATTCAGCGAGATCTGGGAGAGGCCCTGTGTGTCTCGTGCCATAACGAGGAGCGGCAGCCGAGCGGCTTTGAGTATGAGAAGTCGTGGGCGAAGATCGCCCACGGCGAGGGAGCCTACCAAGCGGCCGCCGAGGAAGGGGGAGAGTAGATGCCAACGCCCTTGCCCGTAGCCGTGGTCGCTCAGTGCCTGCTTGCGCTTGTGCTGCAGCCCGCGGCTCTCGCGAGCAACGAACACGCTCTGCGTGTTGTCCCGCCCGAAATGGACGTATCCCAGGTGGTAGAACAGATCGAAGCCGATGCCCTGCCGGTGGACGTTCTCGTGATCGATGTCTGCCGGGCAGGGCTCACCCTCTTCGAACCGCCACCGGACGGGTTGTTCATCGCCAGGGAGGGCTTTGAGGACGGCCAGCGGTTGGCACGTTGGGTAGACGAAGCCCATGCCGCTGGCATGAGAGTCTACGCTGGCATGGATGTCCTTCGATGGTGGGACCCCAATAGCGATGACCCCGATCCGTTCGAGGCGCACCCCGAGCTTCGCGAACTAGACTCGAACCTCTCATGCGACCCAGGCAGCACGGGAGCGTACGCGTCCCCATGGTCATCCACAGTGCGGACTGTCCTAGCAGGTCTCCTGGTGAAGCTAGCAACGGACTACCCTCAGCTGGACGGACTGTACGTGGATTGTCGTTTGCCTATGTCCAGCTACCTTGGCTTCAGTGATGCTGCCCGTGTTGCCTGCATCCGGGAGATGGGGGTCGATCCAATAGACATCCCCGTGTATGGTGTCAGGGACGATGATCACCCGTCGCTCAAGCCCTATTGGCACTGGCGCATGAGGTCCGTTGGCGAGTTCCTGGGGATGCTACGGGCCGCGTTCCGAGAGGCATCAGGGGGCAGACCCCTGATCGCCCGCGCGACAGTCGGTGTGGCTGCATGGGGACTGCGCCACAGAGCGGCGTCGTGCCAGGAATGGATGGACTGGCGGTTCAACGGGATCGTCGATGATCTGGTGCTTGAGATCGACCTAGCCAGGGTGAGCAGGGGGGCCAACGCCCCCATCGACGAGTTCAACGCGGGTTACCGGCTATACTCGACCATCCAGCCCCCGGGGAACCCCTATCTGCTGGTTCCCGGCGAGGTGAGGGGCGAACCCGTGCTGCTTGCGGAGTCGGTACGGCAGATGGATGGGTGGGAGCTGCCGAATCTCCCCCTCTTCATCGATCCAGACAGAGCAAGCGAACTTGAGGTCGCGCTTCAGGTACTGAGCGTGTTGCGAGATAACCGCGGATAACGTACCACTCGTAAGGTAGAAGGGGGACCTATGATGAGCGACAGGCAAGATATGGATCGCAGAAAGTTCCTCCAGAGGGCGGGCACGGTCGCCTTCGTTAGCGCGGGGGCCCTCTATGCCGGCACGCGGGCGGCATCAGCCCAAGTGCCGCCTCCGGGCTGCACGCCGCCGATCTGCTGCACGGTGCCGACCTGCTGCGTATGTACGCCGGAACCCTAGGCCCTCTAGTTCCCCGGGGCGCTGTACCGAAAGGCTTCGTAGCCGTCCACCTCGAGCCGAACGGCTACGAAGCCTGGCACAATGCCGGCAATGATCCACGAATCCGAGTCGGGCGCCCGCACCTCGACCAGTGCGCCGCTCGGCGTACCAGCGAGTTGGACCGTCGCGATCCTGTCCGAGGTTCCAGGCGTCGTGTACGGCGGAAGCACAGCTAGGGCGAGCACCAGGCCGATCATCCGCTGCGCCCCCTGGCGTCATGGATCCTGAGCAGCTCCCGGATGAGCGGCTCCACCTCACCTAGAGGCAGCATGTTCGGACCGTCGCAGAGCGCGGCGTCGGGATCGTCGTGAACCTCCATGAAGACGGCGTCCACCCCAACCGCGACCGCCGCGCGAGCGAGCCCGGGAGCGAAGCGCCTGTCGCCGCCCGAGGCGGTCCCGGCGGCGCCCGGCAGCTGGACTGAGTGCGTCGCGTCGAACACGACTGGGTAGCCAAGGTCACGCATGATGGCGAGGCCGCGCATGTCGACGACCAGGTTCCCGTAGCCGAAGGTCGTGCCGCGCTCGCAGAGCAGGACGGAGCTCTCGCCGCCCGCCTCCACCTTGCGAGCCGCCTCGGCCATGGCCTGAGGCTGGACCATCTGGCCCTTCTTGATGTTCACGGGCAAGCCGGTGCGCCCCGCGGCGACGAGCAGATCGGTCTGGCGGCAGAGAAACGCCGGTATCTGAAGGGCGTCCACAGCCTCCGCCACCGGGGCTGCCTGATCGGGGGTGTGGATGTCCGTGATGACCGGCACGCCGCAGTCCTCGCGAACGCGCGCGAGGATCGCCAGGCCAAGCTCCTGGCCCGGGCCGCGGTATGAGTCCACCGAGGACCGGTTCGCCTTGTCGAAGGACGCCTTGAACACGAAGGGGACTTCGAGCCGCTCGAAGAGCCCGCGAAGCGCATCCGCCATCCTGAGGACGTGTGACTCCGACTCGATCACGCAAGGGCCAGCGATGACCGCGAGGCGGCCATCTCCGACAGTGTGGCCACCGATCTGTGCAAGTCGCAAAGCGTCCACTCCCAACTTATTCAGCCGGCGCCGTGGGGTTTCGCGTCAGCTTCGCGCGGGCCTCCGACGAGCTCGCCATTTCGGCTTCCGGGGGGTCCGAGTCAGCGGGCTGGCCGCAGAACGGCTCGGCCGTTGTCGTCGATCTCCAGGGCGCCCAGAAGGACGCGGTTCTGGCTGCCCCCGGATTGGGGCAGCAGCCGCTCATTGGGCTGTCCCATGAGGCTGGGCATCCACAGGCCCACGCAGAGCTCGTAGGTACGGCCACGGGCCTCGGCGGGGACATCGATCCGAAGCGTCGACTCGACTACTCCCAGGGCGTTCAGATCTCCCTCGTCATCAGTGGCGGGATGGCCCTGAAGCGCGATCTCACCATCCGCGGCAAGCAGGTGGCAGAAGGGCGTGACCGGGTGGGGAGCCTCGCTCCGGACCTCCCACCGCAGAGGAAGCAGAACAGCCTCCCCATCGGACTCCAGGACGATCTCGCCGCCCTCAACGCCCAGTGCAACGTCGTAGTCGCCGGTCACCTCGATGGTCCCGAGGCGGTAGCGCTTCCCGCCGTCCTCGCCCTCGTGGGGCAGCGCGTACCTGGGGGTGCCCGTCGGTCCGCCCACAGAGGCCCAGACCGAGTACGTCCCCGGCCCCACGTAGAAGGGCAGGGCTCCCCTGATCTGGTGCGTGACGGCCTCCGCCTCACCGGGGGGGCCGACGGGCAGATCAGCGACGTCCATCCCCTCGGCCACGAAGACCGTGAGCAGACCCTCCTCGCCCGTCTGGGGGTTCTCGGCCTTCAGCGTCACCGCCGGGTACCCACCCTCGTAACAGGGGGCCACGCCGGCGTTGCGCCACGTCAACTCAAAGGGGATCGTGTCGCCGGGCCGGCACTGCGCCGGCCACGAGGCCTCCACCAACTGGATGCGGTAGCCAAGCCGCTGGTTGATGCGGTCGATCAGCGCACGGTTCTCCGCGAGGAACTCGTCCGGCCACCAGTGGATGGCCGCGTAGCTGGCGTGGTACTCCTCGACTGCCTGGAGGTAGAGCGACCCATCTTGCCAGTTCCCTCGGTCGCGGGACGGGCCGTAGTGCTCGCACTCCAGAATCACGGGGACCGTCGGCCAGAAACCCTGGGCCATCTCCGCGTGGAGGTAGGCGCTCTCGCCCGGCTGGACCAGGATGCTATCGTCTCGCAGGGCGAGCCCCATCTGGCGGGAGTACTCGATGGGTTCGTCGCCCTGGAAGGCGAAGTCGTCATTCGCGGCGAGCAACGAGTTGCGGAAGTGCTTCAGGTGTAGGTCGATGTGCCGGATGATCGTCTCGCCAGGGTACTCCATCTGAGTGCTCGCCCATAGATGCCCCTCGCCCCATACGCCGAAGGACCCTACATCGATGAACGCCACCTCAGGGTTGCCGTCATAGCGTGCCGCCATGGCAGCCAGGAAGTGGTCCAGCTTCTCCAGGAAGACGGGGTCGTTGTAGTCCGGCTCCCAGAAGGGACCGTTCTCGTCGAGCTGACCGGGAGTGAAGTTGTAGCCCTTCGCGCCAGCCTTCTCTACCCATTCCGGCGTCGCGTAGCGCATCCACGACTCCGAGCATGAGATCCGAAGCGCGATCTGCTTGCCCTTGGCGATCCAGCGCTGCGCGGGCCCATCGACGACAGACCAGTTGAAGACCCCCTCCTCCGGCTCGAGATACGACCAGGGGATCCGGAGGTAGACCGTCGTGAGGCCGGGGAACTCGTCCAGCGTCTCCCACGGGGCCAGCCGTGAGCCGTAGTTGGTGGGGATGTTGCTGTAGTAGTGGAGCGTCCACCCCATGCCAGGATTCGCCAGGGCGGCGCCGGTGTCCACTGGCTGCACGACGACGCGCTCCTGAGCGCCGAGAGGGGCGGCCAGGAGTGACAGGGGCAGGAGGCACATGGCGAGGGGTGGCCTCATGAGACATCATCCTCTCACAACACGGTCTCTCTTCCACGCCCACGCCCGCAGTCCCTGTCCCGACAGGGCTCTGGCTGGCCTCCGAGGAACTCAAAGGCATGGCGACCGCAAGAGCCGATCCCCGCAAGGGAGACGCCGCCCTGGCGCGGCAAGCGCTGACCGACATGCTGGGCCCTCGGGCGGAGTTCCGACCGGGCCAACTCGAAGCCATTGAAGCCGTCTTGCGCCCCTCCTCCAAGGTGCTGGTGGTGCAGGGCACGGGCTGGGGTAAGAGCATCATCTACTTCGTGGCAGCCCGTCTGCTACGCGCAAGGGACGCCGGTCCAACGCTGGTCGTCAGCCCGCTCCTCTCCCTCATGCGGAACCAGGTCGCCGCCGCGAGCGCCCTGGGCGTCGGCGCGGCCGCCCTCACGTCAGAGAATCATGGCGAGTGGGACGACATCCAGCAGGGCCTGATCTCCGGCCGTCTGGACCTGCTGCTCGTGTCACCCGAGCGTCTCGCCTATGGCGGGTTCCGACGCCACTTCCTACAACAGCTTCCCAGGGGCATCGGCATGCTCGTCATCGACGAAGCCCACTGCGTCTCGGACTGGGGCCACGACTTCCGGCCAGACTACCGGCGCGTCGTGCGGCTCACCCGCGAGACGCAGCGCCATGTCCGGGTGCTGGCCACCACCGGAACCGCCGATGCCCACGTCGTAGCCGACCTGACGGAGCAGCTGGGCGAGGATCTCACCATCCTCCGAGGTCCCCTCGACCGCCCCTCGCTGCGGCTCCAGACGATCCGCCTCGACCAACCCGCGCGCCGACTCGCTTGGCTCTCGAGCGCGCTCCCGCGCATGAGTGGTTCGGGCATCATCTACTGCCTCACCCGGTTCGACACCGAGGTGGTCTCCGACTGGTTGCGGCGGTGCGGGATCGACGCGCCGGCCTACCATGCGGGGCTTCCACCGGAGGAGCGACAGCGGCGGGAGGAGCTCCTGCTTGGCGATAAGTGCAAGGCCCTATGCGCCACGGTGGCTCTCGGCATGGGCTTCGACAAGCCAGACCTTGCCTTCGTCGTTCACTATCAGCGGCCGCGGTCGGTGGTCGACTACTACCAGCAGGTGGGTCGCGCGGGCCGCGCCATCCCCGAGGCCTACGGTGTCTTGCTCACCGGTGCGGAGGACCACGCCCTCGCGAGCTACTTCGCCGGCACCGGCTTCCCGCCCGCGGAGTGCCAGCGGGCAGTGCTTGAGGTCATCGAGGGAAGGCCGGGGCTCACGGAGGGCCAGATCGCGGCACATGTCAACCTCCCCATGGACCGCATCGAGCAGTGCCTGAAGCTACTCCGCGCCGATGACGCAGTGAGTTGGCGAGCAGGGAAGTGGTACCGGAGCCGGCTGGCGTGGACTCCCGACCATGACCGTTCGGCACAGATCGCCGCCCGCCGCCAGGCTGAGATGGCGCAGATAGAGGCACTGACGCGCACACAGGGGTGCCTGATGGAGTTCGTTGGTCGTGAACTGGCCGACCCGTGCTCGGCCCCGTGTGGCCGCTGCGCCAACTGCGCCGGCCCTGTGCTGCGCGTCCCGATCCGTCGTCGCGCGGTTCGGCAGGCCAAGCGCCAGGTGGCCCGTCGCCACCCGACCATCGTGCCACACACGGTCTGGCCCGCGGGACTCGAACGGCCCGACGAGACGCCGATCGAGCCGGATCGACAGATGGAGCGCGGGAAGGCCCTGTGCGTCTACGGTGAGCCTCGTCTGGGACGGATGGTAGCGGAAGGGAAACGCAGAGGGACGGGCTTCCCGCGTGGCCTCGTGCGGGCTTCGGCGCGGCTGATCCGGGAGTGGCATCCCCAGCCTACTCCCACCTGGATCACCAACGTCCCCTCCCTACGCCGGCCGGGACTGGTTGAGGGCTTCGCACGCGCCCTCGCTCGCGCTCTGGGCCTTCAGTACCGGGCCGCGCTCGAGAAGCACGCGGACGTGCCGGAGCAGAAGCACCTGCTGAATGACGTCCTGCAGTGCACCAACGCCCGGGATAGCTTCCGCGCCGACAGATCGAGGGTACTGCTGGCCAGCCCGGTACTCCTGGTCGACGATACTGTGGACTCCCGCTGGACCCTCACGGTATGCGCCGCTCTACTGCGGGAGGCGGGATCGGGCCCGGTCATCCCCTTCGCGCTCGCGGCCGCGATCGGCACTGCCCGGCCCTAGTCAACCTCTACTTGACGATGGTCAGCCCACCGTCAACCACCAGGAACTGGCCCACCACCATGCTGGCTTGGTCGGAGGCTAGGAAGGCGACCGCGTTGGCGACGTCATCAGGCACGATGATCCTCCCCGCAGGGGTGCGCTCCTGGGCCTCGGTGATCAGATCGTCCGCGCCGGGTATGCGCCGGGCTGACTTCGTGTCCGCGATTCCTGCCAGGACCCCGTTGACGACGATGCCCTTGGGCGCAAGCTCCACGGCAAGGCTTCGGGTGAGGGCCTCCAAGGCGGCCTTGGCCACGCCCACCACACCGTAGCTGGGGAGCACTCGCTGGCCCCCCTCGCTCGTGATGCTGATGATCCGGCCCCAGCCGTTGCTCATAAGTGGCAGCGCCCTCTGCGCCATCCCGAGAAGGGAGTGCGCCGAGGCGTGCATGGTGACGTCCCAGTGACGCACCGTGGTCTCCAGAAGCTGGCCAGGCACGCCGAAGGCGGCATTGGCCACGAGGATGTCCAGACTGCCGAACTCCTCCTCCGCCTCCTCGAATAGGGCATCCAGGCTCTCCTCGCGACCCACGTCGGCCCGGACAGCCGTGGCGCGGCCGCGCCCACGGGCGTTGATGGTCTCAACGACCTCCATTGCCTCGGTCTTGCTCCGGCGGTAGTTGACGATCACATTGGCGCCCTCGCTCGCCAGACGCTCGGCAATGGCTCGGCCGAAACCACGGCTCGAACCGGTGACGACGGCGCTCTTGCCCTCGAGTTCGGGGTACATTGGATCCTCCGCTGCGACGATCGGGGCGCCGCGGCGCCCCGTGAAGACGAGCTCTGTTGAAGGGTGACGGCGGGCGGCGCCAGTGTCAAGGGAGCGAGCGTCGCGGGGCGAATGGACCGCTGATGGTGAACCTGTTGCTCACAGCCGCGACACTGCTCGCTCCCTGCGCTCCGGGGGCCTTCCTGGAGGGCGACCGGATGCTGACTATGCTCGTTGACGAGGCCGAGGCGCCGGCGGCGGCGAGATTGGCCCTCTTTGAACAGGCCTTCGTCGAGCCGCGCGTCTGTGGGTGGCGCTGCGAGGTAGGCTCTCCCCTACCGCAGGAATGGCTGGAGGCCGTCCGCCAGGCTGGAGCCGTGCCCTGGCTGAGGGTCGAATGGGATGCCGGTTGGTCCGAGGCGGAGGCCACGCTATTGGGCGAGGCGGTCGCGGACGTCCCGGAGGGGGCCTGGGTGGACCTTCTGCCCATTGCGAGTGCATCCGATGCCTACGCCTGGGATGCTCTAGAGGGCCGGCTCGTGGGCGCGATCCGACAGGCCACGCCTCGAAGCCGCATCGTGAAGTCCGCGGACTCCCGGAGCCCCGACGCCGCCGCGAAGGCATGGCGCGAGGATGCGCCCAGGATCTTCGACGCGATCGGCGTCCAAGTCGCCATGGGCTGCCCCTTCTGCGACGGCTCGCGCGATATAGCCGCCGAGCTTGCCGCACTGGAACCACGCCTCCATCAGCGCGGGCTGCCGATCGTGCTCTCGCGGGTGTACGCCGCCCACGAGTGCCATGAGTGCGGCGCCCGGTTCCCCGAGCACGCGGCCATGGGGCTCACAACGGTGTTCGAGTGGGCCCGGTCTGCTGGCGTCGAGGTCGTCATGCTGGACTCCACTGACGCCACCCCCGATCCCCTCTCTGGCCCGAGCGGAACTAGTGGTGGCATCTGCTCCAGTACCACCGTGTCCACCATGTGCGCGCGGCTGGTCGGATCGAGCAGCTCCCCTCAGGCGGGTGTGGAGATGGCGGTGGAGCCCGCCATGCCCGTTGACCACTCGGCCTGGTGGCTGGCGGCGGCCGTTGCGTTGAGCGTGTTGCTTTGCGTCGGCGCCTTCATCCTCGGCGGCCGAGGCGCCCCTGTCGCCCACGGCGGCCGCTCGGGCGGCTATCGAGGCTTGGCGGCCCTGATGGTGCTGTCGGGCGGGATCGTCATGGCCTACCCGCACCTCACGGAGGCGTTCGGGGGGCCTGAGCGCGCGCCGGTGCACCTACCGGCCCGCTGGTTGGTCCTGGGTGAGCCCGGCGTGGCGGTCGAGGTATGCTCAGGTCCGTACTCCATAGCCCTCCCCGCGATTGGGGTGGTGGAGCCGGTCCGAGAGGACGCTACCCTCGACAACCTTCGAGGCGGCCCTTGCCACTACGTGGGCACGGCAGCCCCCGGTGAGCCCGCCAACTGCTGCATAGCAGGTCACCGGAGCACTTATACGGCGCCCTTCCGGCACCTGCTGGAGATGCGACCGGGGGACGAGGTCATTATCTCAGGGGAGAGTGGCTTCCGACGGGTCTACCATGTGGCGTGGGTGCGGGAGGTGGACGCTCGGGACGGCCGGTACCTTGCTCCCACCCCGAACGAGGCTTTGACTCTGTCGACGTGCCACCCCTTTGGTCTCGCCTCCCAGCGGCTCATGCTCCGCGCCTACCCGGGACGGCGAGGCACTGCGGCCGCGCGCGCACGGCCGACCGACGAGGTATGGTTGATGGGGGGCGGCACACTGCTCACGAGCGCCTCGCTAGGCCTCGAACCGGGGTCCACCACGCCTGAGTGGACGGCGCGGCGGCACGGCACGCCGCTCCCGCCTACATGGAGTTCGGAGTGGGTGGACGCCGTGGAGACGCCTTGCGCCGACTTCGCCTACACCCCCCCGGATCTGTGCTTGCCAGCCCAGGGGGTGAGCGGCGAGTGAGACCGGGTCGGGTCCTCCTCGGTGTCGTGGCGGCTCTGCTGGTGGCAGTCATCCTCGGACTGGGCGTTGCCTGGGGCTTGCCCGCGCTGCAGCGCCACTGGGCGAGTGCGAGATCAGTTGAACTGGCTGACGCCGCGGAGGAGCGCATCGCGCTTGGTGACGGCCCGGGAGCGCTGGAGCTGCTCCGACAGTCCGTGAATGCTCGACCCGGCCCAAGCACGTCGGCGGTATTGAGGCGTCTCATCACGGTCAGTCTCGGGCCGGAGGATGACCCGGACACGGCGAGCGACGCCTGCGAGCTTCTGCTCAGCTTGACGCCATCCGACGGGGACGCTCTTTTCGCCGCAGGGCTCGCCTTGGCACGCCAGGGACGGCACCTCGAGGCGGCCGAACGGTTCCTGCAGGCAGCGGAGTCCCGCGATGAGTGGCCTGAGGCTAGAGCCAACGCCGGGCTGTGCTACCTGTCGGCCGGCGATGGGGACCGGGCGGCGCCGCTACTCGAGGAGGCCGCAGGCCCACTCGCCGTGACTCATCCAGAGATCCTGACGGCCCTCGGGAGGTCTCTGCTCCGCATCCTGCCCCCCAACCCGGACGCCGCTGAGGAGGCTTTTGCTCGCGCAACCGCGCTGGACCCAACCGATGGCGAGGCCCAGGCGGGAATGGGCATCGTCCAGTACCTGCGCGGCGACCTGGAGGGGGCCCTCAGCCGCCTCGCCGAGGCCGCGTTGCTGGCGCCGCTCGACGCCGACGTGCTCGCCACCCAGGGGGCGCTGCTCGCCCGTGCCGGTCGCGACACTGAGGCGGAGGAGGCGTTCCACCGCGCGCTCGCGGTGGAGCCGGGCCACGCGACGGCTCGCTACGATCTCGGCTGCCTCTACCTCCGCCGTAGGGAGGGCCTGCTGGCTGAGGTGCAGTTCCGCATCGCCTGCCAAGCAATGCCAGACGATCCGCTTGCGCGGTTGGGCTGGGCCATGGCCCTGCGCCTGGAGGGTCGTGACGAGGAGGCGGCGACCCAGCTGACGCGGTCACTCGCCCTCTCCCCTCCGGGAGGAGCGGTGTCCCTAGCGCGTTCGGAGCTGCTCGCGCTGTCGTCCGGGGCGGAGGAGCCGATGTCACTCCCGCCGGGCTCCTCCGGCGAATGAGTACTTGCTGCCCCCCTAGGCGTGTGGTATTGTTCGAGTTCGCGTGTTTCGCCACTGGGCGGCATGCTCTCAGAGCGCAGCGATTGTGGAGGTACCTCAGCAATGTCCCGCGTATGCGATGTGTGCGGCCGCAAGCCGGTTACCGGACACCAGATAAGCCATGCCGACAACCGAACCAAGCGTCGTTGGCTGCCTAACCTTCAGCGGGTTCGCGTTCGGACCGCCAGCGGCGGCGTGAAGCGCATGAAGGTCTGCACGAGCTGTCTCAAGTCCAACAAGATAGCGAAGGCCCCGCGGCGAAGTGGAGCGGCCGTCAACGCCGGCTAATCGCGTCCGCCAAAGCCGACCGCAGGTGATGACAGACCCGGCTGCTCCGTTGCCGGGTCTGTTTCTGTACCGGTGGGCCTGCCGCGGCCCACGAGCGGCGCCAGCAGCACAACGAGCAGATAGAGGCCGCACCCCACAAGCATCGTCTGGGTGAACCCCAACTCGCGTGCTCCCAGCATCGCCAACACGCTGCCCGCGGTTGATAGCAGGCCGTTCACTCCCCATGCCCGTGGCGTCAGCCCCGGCAAGAGGCGGGCGGAGAGCCGCAGGCCGGAGGGGAAAGGCACCCCGAGGGCCACGCCCATAGGGACAACCAGGGCAAGGGCGAGAGCCGCGCGCCAGAAGACCGGAATCCCCAGCAGGGCATCCAGCATACCCGGCACGACCAGCGCGTGGAGCAGCCCCATGACCACGACGGCGAGACCGGCGATACGCACTCCGTGCACGAGCCGTCGCCCCTCCCACGACTGGCTCATCAGGCTGCCCATGCCGCCCCCCACCAGGAGGCCGAACACGACGACCGACAGGGACAGCGTCGGGTAGCCCAGGAAGAGGACGAGCTTCTGCGCCAGCGGCACCTCGATGAGCATGAAACCCAGGCCGAGGAGACCGAAGTAGCCGAAGGAGATCCCATGGGCGAGAGGTAGGCCGGCCCCCTCGCGCCGCCACCGCATACCGATCGACGCGACGCAGATCACCGCCCCTGCGGCCGCGGCTACGATCGGGATCACCGTGAGGCTCGCCAGGGCGCGGTTGGGTCCCTTTGCTATGTCCACGAAGAACGGCTTGTCATCGCTAACGGGCGCAAGGTTCCACCGTGGCTCACTATCAACATAGGCCTGCAGGCCGCCCTCGCTCTGAGCGATGGCCCCAATCCCCGCGTGCCCCTCGGCGACGTGAGGGAGATAGAGGATCTCGAGCCCCTCGATCTCCGCCGCCCGGGTGTCTCGTATCCACGCAAGTTCCTCTTCGGTCGCCTGCATCCGAGCGTTCGGCCCCACGAGTAGCCCCGTGATGCTGTGCAGGAAGGGATCGGTCGCCAGTTCCATCCGGCCATAGTCCCGGTCTGTGAGCCAAGGCCGCGCGAATACGTGTTCGAGGAGTCGGCTAGAGCGCTCGTCGATCGGGCTCTTGGTGACGATGAGCATGTGGCTGTAGGGGCTTGCCCACCACAGGGAGGGATCCAGGGCGATGCCCCTACCCGCCGCGATGGTCTCCTCCACAGGGACTCCGTGCCGTTCCCCGACTCGAGCGACCACGCCCAGGGTCTTGGCTGCCCGGGGGATGGCCACCAGCGCGACGTGATCCAGAGCCTTCGACAGGGGGACCCCAGAGGTCTCGAGGGCCCTCAGGGCCGTTACCAGTGCCCGTCGCGCGATGATCTCCTGGTCGAACACGGCCACGAGGCGTCCCTGGGGCGTGAGGTGGCCCAGGTAGTCTCGGAACCCCTCTTCCGTGAACACATGGGATTCCACCAGCGCGAGGCCGCTCGTCGCCGTCGTCGCCGTCTTCGTGAGGGCCGTGTAGATGACATCGTACTGCCGGGGGTCCCGCCGTACGAAGCTCCGCCCCTCGTCGACATACAGCGAATAGCCTTCGGTCCCGTAGACGCTCCCATTGTGGTCACGGAAGGAGTGCATCAGCCGCGGGATGGAGGGATTGAGCTCCACGCCCACCATATCATCGGCGCCGGCGAGGATACCGAGATGGATATCGAGGCCGCCCCCCGGGCCTATGAATAGGACGCGTTCGCGGGGTCCGGCAACGATGCCAGCGAACCCGAGCACCGAGAGGGTATCGATCACCGACTCCGCCGTGCCGTCGTAGGCGAGCATGTTCGTTGGGACGTCGCCGTCGGTGTAGACGTAGAGAGTAGAGTCGCCCTCGTTGCGGACCACGTCGGTCCGCGCGAAGGCGTTCCAGTCCGTCGCCACGATCTCCGAGCCCAGGGACTCGTCACCGAGCTCCGTTGGAGAGAAGAGGGGCTTCACGTTGGTGTAAGCAGCCATGTTGTCCCGCTCGTAGCGCACGGCTTGCAGCCCGATGACTCCCTCACCGCGGTTCGCCACGAGGAGCCCGATGAGGGCGATGACGCACGCGGCTGAGGCAACCCACCCCATTCTGAACCCAGGGAAGCTCAGCGCCGCTGCCGCGGCCGCGAAGAGCAGGGCCGACGCCACTACCGCGTTGATGCCGCCAAGGGAGTTCAGAACGATGATCACGCCCAGGGAACCCGTGGCCGCGCCGAAGAGGTCAGCGAAGTACAAGCCACCCGCCTGCGCCACCGCCCGGTCGAAGGCGTAGGACAGGAAGGCGCCCGTCAGCAGAAAGGGGCCCATGGCGACCAGGGGCACCGTCAGAGGATCGAAGACGTGCTGGATCAGTGGCGTCCGGAAGAGAATGAACATGGCAAGGGGAACGGAGGCGGCGGCAGCGAGGGCGAGGGCGACGAGGATGTGGCGATCCGAGAAGCGGCGCGTGAGGACACGCCACCGGGACAGGCCCAACATCCCTCCCAGCCCCAGGCCGCAGAGGGCTGAGGAGATGATCAGGAACACGAAGTGGAACCGCAGTAGAACGGACAGGACGCGGGTCAGGCTGATCTCGAGCAGCAGCGAGCCGCATGCGGCCAGGCCAACCGCCAGGTAGATCTCGCGTCCCAGCTTGGCCTGGCCTGTCGACTTCACGACCCCTCCTCTGCCGGCGGATCGACGGCGGCCTCGGTGAGGGCTGCCGCCGTGGCTTCGTCAGCGTCCCGGCGGTAGGAACACTCCTTGTTCGAGCAGAGGATGGTTCCGTGTCCCTTGGAGCCCTTCCTTGGGGGCTTGTAGACGAGGGGTTCACCGTCCTCGGGGCATGCTTCCCCTACCGGGCGGTTCCAGAGCACGAAGTCGCACTTGGGGTACGCGCTGCAACCGTAGAAAGTCTTCCCCCGCCTCGAACTCCGGCGCATGATCTCGCCGTCACAGCCTTCCCGAGGGCATTTGACCCCGGTGCTGACAGGCTCGGCAGCCTTGCGCTTCTTGATGTATCGGCAGTCCGGGTAGCCCGAGCAGCCCACGAAGGGTCCGAACCGACCCGTGCGCCGCACGAGGGGCTTTCCACACTCAGGGCACTCCTCGCCCGTCTCCGTGAGCTCGGTGTTGTCGCGCTGCACGTAGCGGCACTCCGGATAGCCCGAGCAGGCTACGAACAGGCCGTTCCTCCCCCGACGGAGCACCAGTTGACTCCCGCACTCGGGGCAGGTACCGCCCGCGTCGATGTGGCCATCGGGCATGCTCTCCTCGGCCGTCGATACGCTGAGCGCGAAGTCCCCATAGAACCGCTTCAGCAGTCCACGCCAGTCCTCGTCACCCTCTTCGACGGAGTCGAGCGCCTCTTCCATTCGGGCAGTGAAACGCGTGTCCACGATGTGCGCGAAATGGCCGACGAGGGCGTCGTTGACGGCGAATCCGAGAGGCGAGGGCACGAAGCGCCGCTCCACCAGATCCGCGTACTCACGCTGCTTGATCACGTCCACCGTGGGCGCGTAGGTGCTCGGGCGACCTACGCCCAGCTTCTCCAACTCGGCGATGAGGGCCGCCTCGGTGAAGCGCGGAGGGGGTTGGGTGAAGTGCTGCCTCGGCGTAAGCTTACGCAGGTCGAGTACTTGGCCCTCCTCTAGGGGTGGGAGGTCCTGAGTGCCGTCACTCTCCAGTTCCTCGTCATCGTCGCCGTTTTGGCCCTTCTTCTGCTGCTCCGACGAGTCTGCCAGCGCCTCTTTGGTGACGGCCATCCAGCCCGGGAAGGCTACGCGCGAGCCGGTCGCACGGAACAGGTACTCGCCGGCGCGGACGTCAGCCGAGGAGGCTTCTATCCTGGCCTCAACCATCTGCGACGCGATGAACCGCTCCCAGATGAGGGTGTAGAGCTTCAGCTCATCCGGCTCCAGGTAGCGGGCCACTGACTCAGGGGTGCGGGTGATGTCGGTTGGCCGGATCGCCTCATGGGCGTCCTGCCCCTTCTTCTGGGTGTACTGCGGGGGCTTCTTGGGCAGGTAGGTCTCCCCGTACCGCTGCCCGATGAACTCGCGAGCGGCCTTCTGGGCGATGTCCGCCACGCGCGTCGAGTCGGTTCGCATGTAGGTTATGAGACCCACCTGGCCCTCGTCACCTATCTGCTTGCCCTCGTAGAGGTTCTGGGCGATGCGCATGGTGCGCGCCGCCCCGAAGCCGTATCGCGACGACGCGGCTTGCTGGAGGGTGCTGGTCATGAAGGGAGGGCGGGGCCGGCGCTTGATGGTGCGATGGGTGAGCTTCTCCACGACCCATTGCTTGTCCCGCACATGCTCGACGATGCCCTGAGCTTGGGCCTCATCGGTCACGCTCATCTTCGTGGCGCGAGTGAAGGGCGTGATGGCGCCAAACGTGAGCGTGGCCTCCTGTGGGGCCAACTCCGCCAGAATGGACCAGTACTCCTGGGACTCGAAGGCCTGGATCTCCCGCTCGCGGTCTACGATCAACCGCAGCGCCACGGATTGCACCCGGCCCGCGGAGAGACCGCGCATCCGGAGCTTCTTGCTGATGAGAGGCGACAGCCGATAGCCCACGAGACGATCCAGCACACGCCGCGCCTGCTGAGCGTTCACGCGGGACATGTCGATGCGACGCGGTGACGCGAGGGCGCCCTTGACGGCGCTCTCGGTGATCTCGTTGAACTCGATTCGAATCGGGTCCTCAACCTTGAGGGCCTCCGCGAGGTGCCAGGCGATAGCTTCACCCTCGCGGTCGGGGTCAGTCGCCAGGATAATCGCGTCGGCCTTGCGAGCCGCCTTCGCGAGCCGATCGAGGGTCTCTCGCTTGTCGGGTAGGACGCGGTAGGTCGGTTCGAAGTCCCGTTCGACGTCCACCCCCATCACGGTCTTCGGCAGGTCTCGAACGTGACCCATTGACGCCTCGATCAGGTACCGATCTCCGAGGAAGTTGCGCAAAGTGCGGACCTTGGCCGGAGACTCAACTATGACTAGGGAACGTGCCATCTATTCCCTTTCCTACAGCAGCATGTGAGGCGCACGAGCCACAGGCGTGCTCCTTGTGGCCCGTACAGGGCCAAACATCCAGCATCGGCAATTGGGTGACTCAGCGCGCCGCCCATGTTACCAGACTACCCTAGCCGCGAGAACCGACCACCCGGCAGTCTCCTCGCCAGCCCCTTCACCTCGAGAAGCATGAGCGCCGTGCTGACCTCCCGCATCTCCATCCCCGCAGCCGTCACCACATCGTCGAGAGGCATCGGATCGCCCACCAGAACCCCGTACACTCTCTGCTCCGTTGGCGACAACGCGGGCTTACGGGCGGGAGTCGCCGGTTTCGTCTGTCGTGGATCGAGGCCGACCATCCTGAGCGCATCATCCGCGGAACCGATGAGGTGAGCGCCCTTCTCGATCAGCGCGATCGCGCCGCGATGCCTCTCGTCGCGCGTATCCCCCGGCACGGCGCCCACAGGCCGCCCCAGCTCCTCCGCCCATTGCGCCGTGAGCAGCGCGCCGGAGCTCTCCCGAGCGCCGACCACCACCGTACCCTTGCCCAAGGCCGCGATGAGCCGGTTCCGGCTCGGAAAGGTCCATCGGCGGGGCTGGCTGCCCAGGGGCTGCTCCGTGAGCAATGCCCCACGCTCCGCGACCTCCTGGCGCAGCGTTGCGTGAGCGGTTGGATAGAGCACGTCGATCCCACAACCCAGCACGGCGACGGTGTGCCCCTCGCGCAACGCCCCTCGGTGAGCCGCCGCATCGACGCCCATGGCGAAGCCCGAGACGACGGACACGCCATGAGCCGCGATCCGCGCCGCGAGGTCCTCGGCATCCATCAGCGCGCTATCGGGCGCGCTACGGGAGCCGACGATCGAGATCGCCTCACGCGACAGAACGCCGACGTCACCCAGAGCGAAGAGGCAGGCAGGGGCATCGGGCAGGTCGCGCAGGGCCGCGGGATACTGGTCCGACAGCACCGTCACGAGGGTAGCGCCGGAGCGCGCGAAGGCCTCGCGCTCCTTCCCCAGGTCGCACCGCACCTCCACCTCGACAAGCCGCCGCAGGGTGCGCGGGCGAGTGCCCAACCGCTCCGACAGCTCGGCGGCACTGGAGCGGAACACCTGGGCGGCTCCGCCGAGGTCCTCGACCACGGATGCCGAGAGCCCCTTGCTCTGCTGCAACCGGGCCAACATGAGCCAGTAGTCGAGGTCGGAGCGGTCCTGGGCGCCTAGGTCAAGCCAGTCCTCTATGGTCTCCGGCATCGCGCGCCTCCAAGACGGCGCAGGCCCGGCGCGAGCCGGGCCTGCGCGTGCTGATCTGAAGACACTCGGGCGAATCCAGTGGTTCGGCCTTCTACTGCTGCTCAGCCTCCGTGGCCGGCAGCGGGTGAGTAGCCTCGGCCTCCGGCTCAGCCGCCTCCTCAGGGGGTAGTGAGCCGTGGCGGACGCGGTACCGCAGCCGCTCGATCTCCTCATCGCGTTCGAGCAGCTTTGACTTCAGGAGAGACACCTGCCGGTCGGCCGCCCGCCGGGCGCTACCCCGGAAGGCGAGGCTGAAAAGGATCGCCAGGAGCAGCATGAGGCCGGCGCCAACTCCGGCGCACACGCCGCAGAGCTGGCTGAGGGGCGGCGTCAGATAGAAGCTCAGGAAGCTCAACTCACCGGGCAGGCTGTTGAAGTCCAGGATCACTGGCTCGCGATGCAGGCTGACCACATAGGCTCCTGCCGCAATAGGAAGCAGCAGGCAAAGAGCCAGGATGATCCCCACGATGATGCCCAGTAGTCGACCCAATGCTCACCGCCGCCTTCCCGACGGAGGCGGGGCGTCCGTGCGGAGCCCCGCCTCGGTGTCGCCCCGCAGACTACCTCATACCCATCCCGCCGCCGGGCATGCCGCCGCTACCAGGGCCCGTCATCCCGCCGCCCCACATGCCCTGTTGCGTCGAGGGCGATGGCACGGTGCCATCGACGGTGAACCGAATCTCGCTCACTGCGCTACGTCCCGCGTAGTCCGTCGCACTGATGTGGACCACGTAGGCGCCATCGTCCAGGGCGCGGTTGGTGCGTCCGGGCCTGTCAGGAATGAAGACCTGCAGCGTGTGACGGCTATCGAGGTAGATGAACGCCGCAGCGACGGCTCCGTACGGCCCCGTGACAGACACCGAGACTGACTCGGGCACGACACCACTGCCCAGGTCCGAGACCTTCGCCTGGATCGCGATGGGCCCTGCGCTAGGCAGCGCGCCACTGGGGTGCACCATCTGCATCGGGGTCACGACTCGATCCGGGTAGCCGTTCGCATCGTAGACCGCGATGGGATAGCCGGTCTCGAGCATTGTCCCATCTGTGCGGGGAATATAGACCTCCGCCTTCTTGACGATGGGGGGGCCGCTGTCGACCGCTCCCGATGCCAGGGCATACAACTCGCCCTCGCCGCCGAGCACGAAGAGTGTGTCATCGCTCGCGGCCAACCCTGAGGACAGATCGAGAGCCAGGGTGTTGCTCGTGGTGCCGAGATAGCTCTGCATCCCGCCCGCCATGCCGCCCATACCACCCATGCCACCCATCGGGCCGCCCATCGCCCCGCCACCACCGGCCATGGGGCCTCCGCCCATGCCACTGCCGACGCCACCACCCATGCCTCCGACTCCCGCAGACGTCTGAGGGCGCTTCAGGTCGCCGATGTCGTAGCGCCAAACGATCTGGCCGCTATCCATATCCACAGCGACGAGGGTGCCCGTTCGAGTGCGCGCGTAGACGGTATTGCCGCCGATGACGACGGAGGTGTGGATGGCCTGGCGGTACTCCGAGTACTCGGGAGATACGGGAAGCAGGCCGTTGACGTTCGCCCGCCAGATCGACTCGCCGTTCGCCAGATTCACGCAGTAGACGATGCCACCGGTGCAGGCGAAGCACACCTTGCCGTCGGTTACGGCCGGGCGGCCCACGACGCTGCCCTGAGCGGGGGCGCGCCAGATGACCTGGCCCGTCGTGCTCGAGAGGGCTACGACCTGATCACCCACACCGACGAGAACCCGATCATCGACCACTACCGGGCTGCCGAGGATGTAGCGGCCGCCGCCACCCAGCTCCGCCTTCCACATCTGCTCGCCCTGTGCCTCGACCCGCTGCAGTGCGATGATCTCGGTCAAGGTCGCCACGAAGAGGGACCCGCGATGGTAGGTGGGCGCCACTTTGATGGCCTGTCCGGCGTTGAACTTCCAGAGCCCGACTCCCGCCACCGGCTCCTTCGTGGCTTTGACGGCATGGACGACGCCCTGGTCATCACCGAAGTAGATCAGGTCACCGACGAGGGCGAAACCGCTCTCCACCGCTCGGGCCTGTTGGCCTGCGGCCATGCCGCCCATACCACCCATGCCACCCATACCACCGGCGCCAGGCGTGGTAGTGGTGGTCTGCGTCTCCTCATCAACGGTTCGGTACTGGAACACCCGGTTACCGTTGGACTTGTCGATCCCGTAGAGGACGCCGGAGTGATCGCCCACCAGGACCAACTCGTCGCCAATGGTGATGTCGGAGTTGACCACGTCGGTCGTGGCGTGCTCCCACTTCTTCTCACCCGTCTGGGGGTCGACACCGTACACGGTCTTCCCTACGGCGAAGACGAGGAGCTCACCGTAGACGGCCGGAGACGCCGCCGTCCAGGTCTGGTCTCCCGTCACGAAGCGCCACTTCAACTCCAGCGGCGGGAGCAACTGGTCGCCGGCGTAGCCGGTACGCAGATCGCCGCCTCCCGGACCCACCCACGGAGCGGCAAGCGCGCCGCCAACCAGGATCAGCAGTCCCAGGCTTACTAGCAGGGGCCTTCGCATGAGTCCTATCCCTTCTCGCCAACGGGTGGCGTTGGTGTCATAGGGTGCCTTGCTTATGACCGTCCAACGCCCAGCCCGGATTCGATCTGGAACCAAACGCCGTCACTGCATAATGTTTCCAGCACGAGCCGAATGTCCTGCGAATCGACCTTGGTGATCGCCTCGGCGACCGCCTCGGGCCACTCGATCCCGGCTCCCATTGCCATTCCCGCTGCGCGTAGTCTAGCCCTCTTCTCCGGCGAAGTCATATCGCGGCGCCATTCCGTCTGCGCCCAACGCCGGGACTGCTCGACCCGCTGCCCATCAGGTTCTCCCGCCGCCGCCGCGACCACCCGAGCCAGCAGCTCGGTGGTCCTCGCCTCATCCCCGGGGTCGCAGTGAGCCTCTGTCCAGAGGAGCCCTCCCTCAAGCCAGAGCCAGCGGCTACCCACGAGGTAGCTCAAACCGGCCTTAGCGCGCAGGCCCTTGAAGAGCGGCGAGGCATTGCCCGCCCCCAGGTACTGCGCCGTAACGTGCCACGGAACGGCCGCCGCCGAGAACGGATCCGGGCCCGCCGCGGCCAGGATGACCAAGCTCTGGCCACGGTCCTCGCGGCGCTTGGTCCCGGAGCCGTCACCGGGCTCGAATACCCGAGGAAGGCCCATAGCCGGATTCCCGTAGGGCATCGCGGCCAAGGGCGCCAACGCTTCTTTCGGGACCACGTCCGCGGAACTCGACACCACCGACACGCCGCACCGGCTCGCGCATAGCCACTCCTCCCGAAGCCGGTCGAGATCCTGTGGCTCGAGCAAACGGGCCGTCGCCCGTACCTCATCCGCGTCCGGCCACCAGGGGCGGCCGAGAAGCTGTCGCATCGCCTCGCCCTGGATTGCGGTCCGCCCGTTCAGCCCATCGAGTTGGCGGCGCAGGGAGCCATCCTGAACCAATGACCGCGTTGAGGGCCCGCCGAGCAATAGTTCCGCTAGCGCCGCGATAAGCTCGCCCGCAGAACCCGGGAGGCCCGCCGCCTGAACCTCGATGCGTCCCCCAGCCTCCGCTACTGACCAGGAACCCCCGACCCGGCTGATCCGCTCGGCAGCTCCCCCCGGATGTTGCGCCGCGGCCCGCAGGGCCGCCGTGAGCACCGAACTGGCTCCCACCATGCGCTCTGACGGCGGGCGCGGGCAGGGGAAGGCGATGCACACGGAGTCGTAAGCGCCAAGGGTCTCCCAGGCGGCCACCAGGCCGTTGTCCAGCCTATGCGCCTCCGGTTGGGCAGTCGCGACAGCGGCCGCCCCCAGAAGGAAGGCGGCCGCTGCTAACCCACGCATAGGGAGAACCCGCCCTCTAGGGGGAGCTAACATCAGCCAAGCGCAGCCGAACGTCGGACAGGTCCTCAACCATCCGTTCGTAGATGCTCTCATGCTCGAATGGCACGGCCTGTCCGCCCGTTGCCTCAGTGAACATCGCCAAGGCGCGGAGTAGGTACATCTCCGCCTCCTGGTCCTTGCGCATCACCGTGAATAGGTGGCCATGGCAAGCCAGCACGCTTGCCGTGTCGAGGCCGGGAGCGCCGCCCAAGAGCTCGAAGGCGTTGAGGTAGGCCTGATCGGCAGCCTCATACCTCCGAAGGGCGGTGTACGCATCGCCCAGGAGCTTCTTCGCCTCCCAGAGTTGCGAGGAGTAGGCGAGGGCCTCGTTGGCGGCGCGAACGGTGGGCTCGTATAGCCGGGCCTCGATGTAGGACTTGGCGAGCTGTAGCAGTACGCGCGCCCGCTCATCGGCGATCGTTACCTTGGTCGACGGCGGGATAAGCGCGAGTGTCTTCTCGTAGCTCATGCGCGCCGGTCCCAGTTGCCCGAGCTTGAACTGCACATCGGCGAGATACATGAAGGCCCTGGCGTCGCCCGAGGCGATGCGGGCAGCCTCCTCGAAGAGATCCTGGGCCTCCTGAAGGGTCGCGAAGGCCTTCATCGCCATGGGCCCGCTATCGTCGCCAGCCAGCCGCGCGGCCTGCTGCTGAGCGGAACCTACGTTCATGAATACCTGCCCGCCCTGGATGTACGCTTCGTCCGTCTCTTGGGCGCGCTCGATGCCCTCGGTGACGAGCTGCTTGATCGCGTCCGCCTGGCCGAGGGGGTCAATCTTCGAGAGGGCGTACGCCTTGTAGATCCGGTTGCGGCAGGACTCCGGATGGACCTCCGGAGAGAGTCCCTCGTCGTGCAGCGCGATTGCTTCCTCGTGCCTATCCAGTAGCGTCAGGGTGAGGCCGTGGTACGCCAGGTTGGCGGCGTAGTTCTGGCCAGAGCGAGCCTCGGGCAATGGCGACTGGGCGTCGCGGGCCTGCCGGTAGGCGTTCGTGGCCTCCTGGAAGGCGTTGAGCGCGTCCTCGAGCTGGTGCACATCCTCGCCCTGCTTATAGATGAGCGCTTCCAGAAGATACGCCTCTCCGCGGAGTTGCAGGGCAGGCGGATAGGTCGAGTTGTCCCCAAGGATCTCCTCGACGCGCTCGTCAACCGCCTGCAGCAGCCGGAGCGGATCTGTGACCCGGCCCTGAGTCCGGATCGCCCACTGCGCCTGGGACAGGTACTGGCGAACCAACAGGGTTCGCAGGTTCAGGTCCAGGCTGTTGCCGTCATGGCGCTCGGACATGGCCGACAGGAACGCGGCGCGGGCGGCGGCGAACTGGTTCAGTTCGCTCAGGCAAAGACCTTCGAGGCGGAACACCTCGGGCCACATGTTCCGATTGCGGAAGTCCGCGACTCGAGAGAACTGCTCGCGGAGCTTCTCACTCGTATCCTGGGCCTGACCCGGAGTGCGCCGTCCTTCCGCGTCCAGGGAGGCGAGGTAGTCCACCTCTCTCTTGTACGCGGTCAGCAGGGTGCTCAGCCGCTCGAGGGTGGCTAGGCAAGCGTCGAAGTCATCGAGCTGATAGAGGAGTTCAGCCTTCGAGTACAGCGCCGCGGCGAAGTTCGAGTCGGCCTGCAGGGCCCAGTCGTAGGCTCGCTTGCCCTCCGCGAGTCTTCCCTGCCGCACGCGGATCCGGCCGAGGACCTCATGGGCGACCGGGCGCGCGGACTCGGGCGCCACCTGAAGCTCTCCCTGGATTGCCGCATCCGCCGCGTCGAGGTCATCGCGCAGCAGATAGACGTGAGCAAGGTAGAGCCGTGGTCCCGAAGCGACGGGGGCGAGACTGATGGCCGTCTGCAGCTCGGACACCGCTTCGTCCAGTATGGGGTCCGTCTCGGCCTGGGCCAGAGGATCAGATCGGAGTATCTCCTCGACCAGACCGAACAGAGCTACTCCAAGGTAGTAGTGAGCCGTAGAGTAGCTTGGGGCCATCTCCGCAGCTTGGCGGAAGACCGCCACCGCCTCCTGGGAGTTCGCCACACTGGGCGCCTGACTCAACCGCTTGATGCCATCGGTCACCAGAGCGGCTGCCTCGGCGGTTACCTGGTCCTCCTGGGCCCAACTGGGCGCACTCGGCATCACGAGGGCTCCCATGAGAACCGCGAGGAAGGCCGCGAGTCGTCTTCCTAGCATGTGTGCTCCTCCCAAACCTGACCACACCTGAGACGGTACAACGCGCGCCTGGCAGGGATTCCCCTTCCAGACTCGCCGAGACCTTCGGCGATTATAGGTTCGCCGATTCTGGGGTGTCAACGAAGCTCCGCCCCATCAACACCTACGCCCACGCAGGGGACGTGTCCACAGGTTCGAGCGCATGAGCCTCGCCTCCTTCCCCCGGTAGGGCCTTCGCCGTCTCCGAACTTCCTAGGCGGACACCTCGTTCACGTCGACGAGCTTCTCATAGTCGAACACATCGGTCAGGGCGTGGCTGATCGTGGGAACCCCTGCCTCCTCCACCGCCGCGACCGGATTCAAGCCCGCTGCTATGACCAATCCACAGCGTCCGGGGGCGATATCCACCTCGAGTAGCGGCGAACTCGGGCTTCCTACAGCGATCACGCCGCCGATTCCCCAGGGGCGAATCCCCTCGAGTTCCCGCAGAGCGTGGTCTCTCGCTACGCCAGGGAACTCGCGGAAGCTCGCGCCCACCACCCCCGAGCTACGTAGGACGGCTGACGACACGGACGTCGCCCCGCTCTTGATGAAGACCTCTACGGGGTCAAGGGAGGTCCAGCCGTAGTGGACGACCTCGGTGAAGCGCTTTGGAGTGCCCTCCTCGATCGCCAGCAGGCCACCGAAGAGGGACTGCACGGGGATGCCCGCCTTCAGGAGTATCCCGTTGAGGGTCACGCTGCAGACGGTTCCCACGCCTGTCATATCGAGAGGCACGGCATGGCAGCCTATGCGCTCACCGCTGTCGAAGATGCCCACCCGGCGGCTCGTCGCGTAGCCGGAGTTGAGTATAGGGCGCATTGCATCCAGCGCTGCTGACAAGGAGTCTCTCGGCACGAACGATATGTTGAGAACGACCTTGCCTCGACCGTTCTTGGGGCTAACGTCAGTCTGGTAGGCGAATGCCTCGAGCCGCGCCAGGACCATGTCCACCTTGTCCGCCACCCGCGCAACACGCAGCTCCTGCCGTCCAAGCTCGGTGATCCGCCGCCCAGGCCGCCCCATCGGCTCCGTCAGTCCCATGTCGTCGAGGGCCTCCAGGTGGTACCGAACCGCGCGCTCCTCGAGCTCGACGCCGTGATCCCGGAGCTCCTTGGCGATCCTACCCGCCCCCATCGGCTCGTGGAACTCGTCCAGGATCCTGAGGATGGCGACTTCCTTGCGATCGATGTCCGGCATGGCGCTCCCTCTGGTGTTGCTCCCCGCAGTGCGCACCAGACGGTAGCGGTGCGTCTGGGCTGCTTCCGTGCCGCCGTAACCAAGCGGCGGCGCGCCTGGATTGGGCCGCTTTCGGTTGCGGATTCATCCCAGTGCCCCCCTATACCTCCCCCTCCGTCCGCCATCCCGGCTGTGATGCTGACGTCCCCAAACACGGTATTGGACGCCCCGACCCGGTGTGCTAGACTCACGAAAAGGTGCCATGTCCCCTACAACCAGCAGGGGACGAGCGGAGGCTACCGTGTGCAGTACCGCATCTAGTGGATTAGAGGATCTAGTCCAGGAGGTTCGCCGGTACGACCCCGATGTGGACGAAGCCCTCATCAGGCGCGCTTACGAATTCTCGGCCCAGGTGCACCGACACCAGACGCGGCTCACCGGAGAGCCTTACGTCACCCACCCCCTCGCCGTAGCGCGAATCCTCGCTGAGATCGACTCTGACATGCTCACCGTGGTCGCTGGTCTGCTCCACGACACGATCGAGGATGGCCGGATCGAGGACGGTCGGCCCGTCACGAGGGAGATCATCGAGGAGCGTTTCGGAAGCGAGATCGCCCTTCTGGTGGACGGCGTCAGCAAGCTGAAGAAGCACAGCTTCCAGAGCCGGGTCGAAGCGCAGGCCCAGAACTTCCGCAAGATGTTCGTCAACATGGCCTCGGACATCCGGGTTGTTATCATCAAGCTTGCGGACCGTCTACACAACATGCGCACCGTAGAGGTTTATCGGGAAGACAAGAGGCGAGCCAAGGCAGAGGAGACGCTACGGATCTACGCTCCGCTTGCCAGCCGCCTCGGCATCCGCCATCTTCAGTGGCAGCTCGAGGATCTGGCGCTCGAGGTGCTTGATCCCGATGCCTACCGCGACATTCAGACGAAGGTGGTCAGGACCCGCAGGGAGCGCGAGCAGGTAGTCGCCACCCTCAGCAGTGAGCTACAGCAGCGCCTGATCGACGCCGGGGTACCCGCCGAGGTCTACGGGCGCCCCAAGCACTTTCACTCCATCTACCGCAAAATGGTGCGTGATGAGCTCAATTTCGAGCAGGTTTTCGACCTCATTGCACTCCGTGTGATGGTCTACACCGTCCCTGAGTGCTACGCGAGCCTCGGGATCGTGCATGAGACGTGGGTTCCACTGCCGGAGATGGTGACCGACTACATCGCCCGACCGAAGCCGAACGGTTACCAGTCCCTCCACACCAAGGTCGTAGGGCCCGAGGGGACGCCACTGGAGGTGCAGATCCGGACGTGGGAGATGCACCGTACCTGCGAGTACGGCATCGCGGCCCACTGGGCCTACAAGGAGGGACGCGACGCCGCATCCCACTTCGATCGCAGCCTATCGTGGCTGAGGGAAATGATCGAGCTCCAGGCCGACGTCCCCGAGGATTCCGAGTTCATGACAGGGGTCGAGCAGAGCCTGTTCCAGGAGCAGGTCTATGTGATGACCCCCAAGGGCGACCCGGTCGAGCTCGCCGCGGGCGCCACACCGGTGGACTTCGCGTACCGCATCCACACGCAGCTGGGCCATGAGTGCGTGGGAGCCAAGGTGAACGGTCGCCAGGTTCCTCTGTCTCACGCGCTCCGCAAGGGCGACATCTGTGAGATCATCCGTCGCCGCGGAAGTCAGCCCAGCCGGGATTGGCTCTCCTTCGTCCAGAGCAGCCATGCGCGCGAGAAGATCCGCGGGTTCTTCCGGCGACTGAGCTTCGAGGAGGACGTCAAGGCCGGTCGGGCGCTGCTCGAGCGCGAACTGAGCCGCAAGGGGGGGGAGTTAGGCCTCTCCGATGACCGATTGTTCGAGGTAGCGAAGAGCCTGAACTACCAGTCCCTCGACACCATGCTCGCCCACCTGGGTTCGGGTGACCTGAAGCCTCAGAAAGTCATGCTGCGGTTGAGGAGCATGGAGACAGGCGCTGACATCGAGGAGGAACTCCGTCGGTTCAAGCGCCGGGGCACCAAGGCCACCGGCGAGTGCCAGATCACCGCGGCCGGAGTCGATGGCGTAGCCTTCACGCTAGCCCGATGCTGCCACGCCCTGCCCGGCGATCCGATCGTCGGCTACGTCACTCGGGGTCGCGGGCTCACCGTGCATCGGCCTGACTGCCACAATTTGCGCGCTATCCTCTCCAAAGATGGAAGCAGAGTCATCGCCTGCGAGTGGGTCGTGCCGGAGGGGACCAAGTACAAGGCTCGCATCGAGGTCATCCTCGGCGACCGCATCGGCATACTGCACGAGGTGACGGGGCTGATCACGAATATGGGCGTCAACATCGCGGACATCGGGCCGCTGTCGCAGCAAGGGAGTAAGATGATCCTGCACATGGCCGTTGACGTCAGCGGGTCGGCTGAGCTTGCGGCCCTCATCAGCCGCATTGAGGCCGTCCGCGACGTGGTGAGCGTCCGTCGCATCGCTCACTAGCCGTCGCCATCGGGGCCACGGCGCACGATCTCGGCCGACAAGCCCAGCACTCGCATCGCCTCCGCGACGAGATAGAGCGAACCTGTGATACAGACCACGTCTGGATCCGCCGCCCGAGCTACCTCAAGGGCCTCGGCCACACTGTCGGCGCGCCGCGACGCGAACCCCGCAGGCCCCAGCCTCCGGGCTAACTCATCGGCTGCCATCGCTCGCGGTGTGCTTGCCGACGTGGTCACGATCGACTCGGTCCGCGCGCCCTGGCCCACGATGGCTTGGATGAACTCCTCGGGGCGCTTGTCCGCGCTCATGCCCAGCACGAGAGCCAGCCATGCCCCCGGGAAGCGGCGGGCGAGCTCGCCCCCCAAGGCTGCCGCGCTCTCGGCATTCATCGCCCCGTCGAGGACAATGGGCGGCGATCCATCGATCACCTGGAACCGCCCCGGCCAGCGAGTGTCCATGAGGGCGGCGTCTCGCACCTCCGGGGCCAGGTCGGGGACGAGCACGCGCACGGCCTCCACCGCGAGAGCGGCGTTCGCCCGCTGGTAGTCTCCCAACAAGGACATCGCTCCGGTCCACTCGGGGAAGTCGGAGCCGAGGATACGCGTAGGCGCCATGACCTCCCGCGCCCGCGCGCGCATCACATCGAGCGCGGCCCCCGAGCACCCTATCACGGCGGGAATCCCCCTGCGCAGCAGGTGCGCTTTGTCCGATGCGATCTCCTCGATGGTCTCCCCCAGGAAAGCCTGATGGTCACGGCCGATCGGCGTGATCACCACCACGTCCGGCGAGGCGGCTGAGGTCGCATCGAAACGGCCGCCGAGGCCCACTTCCAGGATGGCGACCTGGACCCCTGCCCGCCGGAAGGCCTCCAGCCCCGCGGCGGTGATCACCTCGAAGAAGGTGAGGGTGTCGCGCTCCTCGGCGCGAAGCTCGGCGCTTGCCGCCGCCACAGCGCCCACCGCCGCGCCGAGGAGCTCGTCGGGGATGATCAGCCCGTCGATGCGAATGCGCTCCGCTACATCAAGCAGGTGAGGGCTGGTTGCCAAGCCCGTCCGCAGCCCGGCGTGGCGAAGGAGCGTGTCGGCGAACGCCGAGGCGCTCCCCTTGCCGTTCGTCCCCCCCACCTGGAGCACCCGGTAGCTGGCCTCCGGGTGATCCAGCGCCTCGCATAGGCGCCGCATGCGCTCCAAGCCGAAGGTGGCCTTGTCATACGAGCGAGGGAGGGCGCGCTCGTAGTCCGCAAGGTTCGAAAGGTACGAGCGCGCCTCGCCACCGGTCACTCGGTATCGACCTCATCGTCAGGCGGGGGAGCGGTTTCACCCGACGTGTCACGCGCCTGCTGGTAGTCCTCCCACGCCCTCTGTCGCTTCTCCTCCTCGACGTCCCGCCACTTCTTGCGCTCCGCCGCGCTTCCTCGGAGCTTCCTACTGAGTAGCCACAGAGCCAGAGCGACGGGACCCCAGCACGGGATGTAGGTGAGAATGACGATCAGGCTATTCACGAGACTCTGGAGGCTCCTCACCATGCCCGAGAAGGAGCGTCTGAACACATAGCCCGGCCGCCACTTGTCCCGCTCACGCTCGGCTTGCGCCAAGTCGCTCTCGTCGGCTCGGAGCCGTAGCTCGATTGTGATGGTGGACAGAGAGACGCGGTTCCTGAGGACGTTGAGCCTGCCCTGGGATTGCTCGATCTGCATCTGCACATTCAGGATCTCGCGCTGCACCTCCAGGATCTCGCCGAGCTCGCCCCGGCGCGCCAGCAGCTCCCCGAGCGTGTCCCGCTCCCCCTCCAGAACACGGATCCGGCTCTCGGTGTCCACCCATTCCTCGGTGACATCCTGTGTCTGCTCCCAAGAGGTGATGAGGTAGCCGTAGGTCCCCCCTCGCAGGCTCGCGTAGGTCTCGCTATACCGCTCAGCAGGGACTCTCGCGGTCATCGTGCCGCCAGCCCCATAGCCCTCGGAGTAGTTGATCCGGGAGTCAGCAATGTACCCTTCGGCCGACTCGACAAGCTCTCGCACCCGAGCCTCGGCCTCGGGGATCCCGTCGACCTCCAGGGCGATGGACGCGCTGCGGATGATCCTCGCCGTCTCTACGAGCGCGGCAGCCTCGGGCGGCGCGGAGGCCAGCGCGGGGGATGCAGCTTCTGTCATCCGGGCCTCGCCCATCGCGGCCCCATCCATGGCCGAGGGGGCCGCTTGCGCAGCCGCAAGGGGCCCCCGATCCGCGAGGGTAAACGCCTCCTCACTGAGGCTGCTACTGCCCTTGCCGCACCCCATGATCACCATCGCGAGCGCCGCGAACCACAGGAACGCATGAAGCCTCTTCATCGCTGATCCCCCTCGGTTACAGCTTCAGACCCTGCAGACGCCGGCGGATCTTGCTTTCGACGGCCTCCGGGAGTCTCTTGACCTTTGGAGGCGGCGGAGGGACGGCGGGTTCCATCACGATCGCATCGCCGTCTGGCGGCATGGTGCCCGGGCGCGGGATGCCGAGCGGCTTCGGGACATAGGCCTCCCTCTCAAGGAGGGAGTGGAGGAGGCACAGGGTGGCCTCCTTATCGGGGACTGCCGAGCGGGACAGGCCTTCGCCCAGTCCGCCCGCGGGCTCGGGCGCGCCAACGCAGGACGGGCAACCGTCCTCGCACTCACAGCCCGACACAAGCTCCAGACACGCGACCATCAGCTCTTCGATGCGGTCGAAAGAGCGGTGGGAGAACCCCGCGCCGCCTGGATACTTGTCGTATATGAAGACCGTCGGCGACCCGAGGTTGCTGGAGTCTATGGTGGTTCCAATGTCCTGCCGATCGCACATCGTGAACAGGGGCATGACGCCGGAGAGGACGTTGGCCACGCCGAGGAGACCGTCCTGAGGCGCCCGCCCGGACGACCGCACCAGATCCAGGGCTTGTCGCGGCGGCGCCAGCCACATGCCCGTTGTCTCCAGGGGACATGGAGGCAGGTCGAGGTTCCCGAAGCCGATGGAGTCTTTGGAGCCGAACTTGATCTTGCGGAACATGACGATGAGCTCGGTGACGGTGACGTCGCCAACCCCCGTCTGGCTGACCCGCCACGGCGACTCGCGCTCCACATCGTCGATCTTGATCTGGGCCTTGGCGACCGCCTGGGTGTAGTAGTCGAAGTCTCCCCGTTCCACGTAGGCGTGCTTACGCTCGACATTCAACTCGCGCACGAAGTAGGTCTCGGCCTGGTGGAGATAGATGGCCTGGGTATGCAGTTGGTGGAACGCGGAAAGCTCGTCCAGTTGCCCGATGACATTGGGTTCGGGGCCCGTCATGTCGATGATCTGGTAGACGTTGTCCGTACCAAGCCTCAGCGAGAACTCGGCGGCAGGGTACACGTTCGGTTTCGCCCAGAACCAGCGGTCGCCCCGGCGCCTCAGGTCGCCGCGCTCCTCGAGTAGCTCCAGAATGGCATATAGGTACTCACCGTAGTGTCCCTCGTCGAGGGCGGAGAGTGGCAGCTCCTTCGCCGCGCAACGCAGGTGCAGCGCCTGAACGTGGGGGTTGAGGGCATCGACCACGGCGTGCTCCGGCGACCGGCCGAACACGAACTCCGGATGGCGCATCAGGAACTGGTCGATGGGGTCGTTCTGAGCGATGAGGATCGCCAGGGCACTCTCCGAGCCCCTACCCGCTCGGCCTGCCTGCTGCCACAAGCTGGCGATACTGCCAGGGTACCCAACGAGGAGACAGGCCTCCATGCTGCCGATGTCGATCCCGAGCTCCAAGGCATTCGTCGTCGCTACGCCGAGCAGCTCGCCAGAGAACAACTGGCGTTCGATCTCCCGCCGGTCCTCGGCGATATACCCGCCACGGTAGGCGCGCACTGCGTTGGCCAGCCTCGAACCGTCCTTGCGGAGACGATCCTGGACCATTCGGTAGAGGAGTTCGGCGGTGACCCGGGCGCGGACGAAGCAGATGGTCTGGCACGAGTCGCGCACGAGATCGGTCATGAGGTAATGCGCTTCGGTGCTCGGACTGCGCCGTTCGACCTTGGCGTCGTCGAGGTGGGGCGGGTTCCAGAGGACGAAGGTCTTCTCGCCGCGCGGTGATCCGTCATCGACGACCGGGGTCACTGGGAGGCCGGAGAGGTTCTCACAGAGTTCATCGGGGTTCCCGATGGTCGCGCTGCAGAAGATGAACTGCGGGTCCGCCCCATAGTGCCGGCAGATGCGCCTCAAGCGCCTGAGCACGTTGGCAACATTTGCCCCGAACAGGCCGCGATAGGAGTGAACCTCGTCGATGACCACGTAGCGCAGGTTCTGGAGGTACTCCGCCCAGCGGGAGTGGTTCGGCAGGATCCCTGAGTGGAGCATGTCGGGGTTCGTAAGGACGACCCGGCCCTTGTCGCGGATGGTCTTGCGCTCGGTAGTGGGGGTATCGCCGTCGTAACAGCCCGCCGGCGCGACCAGGCCATGCACGGCGCGTGCCAGACGGCGGAAGCCGCCTAGCTGATCCTGGGCCAGAGCCTTGGTGGGGAACAGGTAGAGGGCCCGGGCGGCTGGGTTCTCGATGAGCGACTCGAGCACGGGGATGTTGTAGCAAAGGGTCTTGCCACTCGCCGTCCCGGTGACGACCACCACGTTCTCTCCCCTGCGGACGGCGTCGAGCGCCTGGGCTTGGTGGGTGTAGAGTCGCTCGATCCCCTGCTGCCGGAGGGCATCAGCCACAGGACCGGCGATGGGGGTGGCCGGATCGGCGTGGCGTGGCGGCCGCGGGGGCAAGATCTCAGTGTGTACGGCCTGCTCACGGTAATGCCGACTGTGGGTGATCTCGCGCAGGAAGGCCTGGGTATCCATAGTGAACAGATGTTTCGGTCTCGCTCAGACCTTTCCTTGCGGGCAGAAATGGGCAGGGCTGCCAGAAGGCCGCCCTGCCCGATGCAACTATCAAGGATCTCCTGAACTAAACCCTCCACCAAACGGCGCAGAAACTCCCCGTCACACCCCAAAACCTCTTCCAGCACTCCCGAACCAGACGTGTCCTGACCCTGAGCCATGGCCATCTCCTCTCTGTGATGCTCCAATTGGAGATACCATGGCTCAAGCACTTTTGCAGAACTTACGGCAAACTACCACGGTGCCACGGCCGAGTGCCCCACTAGTCGTCTCCTGCGGCTGCTTCGGCCTGGGGTGGGCATCTTGCCACTATGGCCCCCACCGTGCTCTTATTGATGCTGAGTTTCCGAGCTATCTGGCGGCAGGAGCGGCCCTTGGTTACCAGTTCCAGCGCCTTCGGGACCAGCCTGTCCTCAGCGCAGTCCGCGCGCAGGTCTGCTGGACGCTGCTTCTGTGTGATACAGCCTAGAGCGCTTCTCTCAAGTTTCTTCCTGTGTGTGTCATAGTTTGGTTTTGGGTTTGCAGGTGGTTTGGTTGCCCTGGGTGCGGTCCATGGCCCACAGAAGAGCCTGGTCGAGCCGATGGATGAGTTGGGCCTCCGTCTTGGCGACGAAGTCGGTGAACCACTCA